>Ga0335071_10000003_pt1 | contig 550960 bp, 454 predicted proteins | sample Lox_Sample_15_FD_206724 | JGI IMG/M metagenome (GOLD analysis project Ga0335071, IMG submission 206724) | Soil microbial communities from Loxahatchee National Wildlife Refuge, Florida, United States - Lox_Sample_1.5 | ecosystem: Environmental > Terrestrial > Soil > Wetlands | place: USA...
CAAACTGCGTTTTGCAGAAAAAACCATTGGAACCGAAGATTCCAGCGGATCCTTTGACGGTATAGTAGTTGGCCAGTTCGATGGTCTTAAGGTCGAAACTGAATTCCAGCGTTTCACAGCGGGGATGGATATTGAGGCAGATTCCTTTTCGGGTGGTATCTATGAAGAAGGTTGGATTCCTCCCTTTTCGCATCGAGCGGCGGACTTCACCGGTGTACTTCGTGTCAAAGAGGCGAAAATATCCGTTGCAGTCTCTTGATACCATCTCGGGGAAAAATTCAATACCGTCTTTTTGCATGTCCTCCCGTTTCGGAATATACCCGTAACCGTATCCCCATGACGGATGGAACCTCCCTTTCAGTTTTTCGTCGACGAGCCAGTGTTCCCATGATCGCTGCTCTGCGAAATATTTGAGCGTATCGATGAGATTATCGACTGCTTCCAAGCTTTTTGCTTTGCCACTGTAATGAATAGTGATGCCCATAGAAAATTCCTCCTATATGAATGATGAAATAATCTGATTTCATCATCATACGGTTTGAAATTTTCCCTAAGTAGGGTCTTTATGCCGAAAGGGGAAATTACGAGCTGGGCTTCACCACTTCCGTAAGGATTTTGCCATCAAGTGGCAACTCGTCGAGGCGGGCAGGACTCTCATTCTTCTGCAACATGATCATATCATTGTTCCAAAGAATAAGTGTACAAATCCTGGTAACCTAATTTCCTGGAAAGGCTATAGCTGCTGCCCTATAGTGGCTTTAGTTGAGGAACCTAAAGCAGGTGGAGGTTAATGGCTAAAGCAATTCTTTGAATTCATCGCCCTTTACATAACTGAAGAGGCAAGATACATTGTTGAAAATTATCTTATTAACATTTATGGAGTTTTGAAGATTATGACCCTTTGAAAAAAGAAGATATAACAGGATCGAAGACAGACTATGTCTCAAATTTAATACCGTTAATTTCTCCTTTATCAATTCGGACCTGCTGGTATAAAAGTCGTTTTGCATTCTAGTCATAGATCCTTTCAGTTCAGGCTGAGTCACATTAAGTCGCCATTCCTGACACACATCGACTAAGCGATGGCTTTTGCCTCTTATAGGTAGATCATACCTTGTATCAAATACCTCAATTTCTCCTTCTCTCCTCTTCCAATCTTCATGTCTAGATCTCCACTTAGAGCGAATTGATGCTAAGTGAGTGAGTTTCAAATTCTTGCGGTATGATAATAACACAGCCAAGTCGCTCGAAAATTGATGCCCGACGAAAATGTTATTCGGTGAAGTCAAAAAAATCTGCGCACATTTATTGGCTGCTTTGCACAAGAATTCAGCTTCACTTACCTTGTCTATGTAATACGAAAAAAAACCGAAATCTAATTTAGTATCTGGGAAACTTAGATCCTCTCTATCGTCGACATATACAAAGGAGAAACAGAACGGCTTGTTGCCATGTTTCGCATGATAGTTTTTCGTCCACTCAACATCAAAACCAACGATGTATCTTTTTGCAGAGACGTTAATTTCCTTTTTGTAAATTTTCATACCAATGGATAAGTTATTGGACAGATCTTATGCTCTTACCAAGATATTTTGTCAAATGGTTTTTCTTAAATCTATATTTCTTCCAGATTTCTTGGATCGTCATAAACTTGATATTTCCAATATGCTCCACTTTGTCTTCCGCGTCGTAAACTGGCCATGCAAACGTTTCTCCGTTTGGATAGATCAATATGGAATAACCCTCATTCTCGCGCGTCCATGTTGTCATTCTAAGTGAAGGGCGCCATTCAAAAGTTTTTCGGAGGTTTAGCAAATCGCTGAATAGGTTTCCTGCCTCTTCTTCGGATATAAACTCATTCTCAGGCAATAATTTCCCGTTCCCCTTGCGTATTGGCAATATGAGCTTCAGCTTCCCAGCTTGCAAAATATCCGCAATTTGAAATGTAAATGGAAGAGCCTGCATAATACTGCGCATCACCACAGCCGTAAATGAAATCGGGATTCCGACATCTTTAAATTTATATACCCCCCTAAGAATGTTGTCAAAATCGCCTCTAACTCGATTAGTCGTAGCTCTAGGTCCTTCCAGTCCAATGTTGACAAACGATATCTTGCCCATAAGCTCATGAGCAATTTTTGAAGCCGGGGTAGAGTTGGTAGGCAATCCAACTATATGGTCTTTAGAGAACATCCCAGCAATATCCACAAAGTCTTTTCTCAGTAATGGCTCCCCTCCAGACAGAAAGACGCGCTGGACTCCCTGAAGGTTTCCACAGATTACGTCTAACTCAAGCAATGTCGGATCATCAATTTGAACTGTTTCGCTACAGAATGAGCAATTAAAATTACACTTGCGAGTGATTTGTAGAATCACTGACAACGGCGCATTTATCTCATTTACCGCTTTTTCTAAATCGAAATCATCTAGCAACTCGAAATGGTGATGTTTGTCGTCATAAATAATAGGCATTGAGTTCGACGCCACGCAAACATTTTTCCGGTCCGCTTTTCCCTCTTGCATCATTTTGCCATCCCCTTCAGTTCATCGCGAATCTATTAGATTTTCCAATAGAACGCCAAGCTTGAAAGTGGATCTATCTATTGAGCCATATTCATTTTCAAAGACGATCAATTGTGTGCTTCCTTTTTTGCATTCAACTTCAGCTGCTTTTAGCAAAACGTTTTGGAATAAAAAAGCATCGGGAAATACTCTTTCGAGATCTAATTGACGTTTTCTTGACATAATCAGTTTTTTCCAAGATATGAATGTTGCTTCAAAGAAAACCATGATATCTGCGGTCGGCAGATTGATATTGTCAGCCAACGCCATTTGATTTGTCAACTGAAAATATGGATCGTTCGGGTGCATCAGCCATTCCATGTTTGGTTCTTTGATATAATGAGTCATCAATTTGTCATAATAAGAATCTACCAAGACAATTTGTCCTTGCTGACGTAAAGAATCAGCAATAAAAAGATTTGGCACCCGCATTGCACGAAACCAAGTCAATGCCGTAAACGCGCCGGACGCCTCCTGCATCTTAACGGCCAAAGGCCAATCTGATTCCTCTGGCTCACATAGATGTTTCCAATTTTTCTGATTACCTAATGCCTTAAAAATTGTGGATTTTCCTACCCCCGGCAGACCAACTCCGGCCACCATCAGACCTCGCTTAATCGACATTGAGTTACTCGAATCTGATGTTCATGAGGACAGCTATTATCGACGCTTATGAATTTATCTGCATGGGTCTTTACTTTTTCTATCTGTATTTATAGATTCCTCTACCTGTATAGATACTTTTTATTCGTTATTTTGGAGAATTTATTGTGGAAAAAAACAAATTAATAGGCATATGGATCCGCGTTTCTACGGAAGACCAGGCGAGAGGGGAAAGTCCGGAACATCACGAAAAGCGGGCGCGATATTACGCCGAATCCAAGGGATGGACCGTCAAAGAGGTTTACCACCTCGAAGCGGTGAGCGGAAAATCGGTGATGGATCATCCCGAAACGAAGCGGATGCTCGCGGATATCCACAAAGGGCATATCACCGGCATCATTTTCTCGAAACTCGCACGCCTCGCAAGAAACACGAAAGAGCTGCTGGAGTTCGCGGATATCTTCCGTTCCGACAATGCCGACCTTATATCGCTCCAGGAAGCGATTGACACCTCTAGCCCGGCCGGCCGCCTCTTCTACACTATGATCGCCGCCATGGCCCAATGGGAGCGGGAAGAGATTGCCGACCGCGTGGCCGCCTCCGTTCCGGTCCGGGCAAAACTGGGAAAATCTCTCGGAGGGGCGGCACCTTTTGGTTACCAATGGATTGACAAGAAACTTGTTCCCGACGTTAAGGAAGCACCAGTCCGGAAGCTCATCTACGATCTTTTCCTCGAACACAAGCGAAAGAAAGCCGTCGCCCGCATTCTCAATACGTCCGGCTACCGTACCCGGAATGGATCGAAATTCAGCGATACCACGATCACGAGGCTTCTCCAGGACCCGAGCGCCAAGGGGCTCCGGCGAGCAAACTACACCAAAAGCCTGGGAGACAAAAAGCACTGGGAGCTGAAACCATCCACCGACTGGGTATTCACCGAGATTGAACCGATTGTTTCGGAAGAGACATGGAATCATTGCAACAAGATTCTCGATGAACAGCACAAGAACCACAAAGTGCCAGCCCGTCCCGTCGTCAATCTCTTTTCGGGAGTCGTCGTCTGCAATTGTGGAAGCAAGATGTACGTCCCCTCGAATTCTCCAAAATACACCTGCCCCAAATGTCGGAACAAGATAGGAGTCGAGGATCTTGAATCGATTTTCCACGAACAGCTCAAGAACTTCCTGTTCTCTCCCACGGAGATTGAGAATTACCTCAAGGGAGCCGACCGGACAATCCATGAAAAGGAAGAGCTTGTTGAGGGACTCTATCAGCAGCAGAAAGACATCAAACAGGAGATGGATAAGATGATGAGGCTCTATCTTGACGGGGAGATGCCCAAAGAAGGCTTTGGAAGGCACTACAAGCCCCTAGAAGACCGGCTAAAGCAGGTCGAGGCTCAGATACCCGAAGCCCAGGGAGAGATCGATTTCCTGAAGATTCAGCTCATGTCCGGCGACCAGATCATCAGCGAAGCCCGAGACCTGCACAGCCGTTGGACAACCCTCGCCGCGGACGAAAAGCGCCGGATCGCCGAGACCATAACGGAACAGATCATCATTGGTCATGACGACGTTTCCATCAATCTTTGCTATCTCCCCTCATCCCCTGAAATGGCGGCAACTGGGCAACGCAACCCCAGGGATTCATCGCACACACAAGCATAAAATTCGCGGGAAAATCGAGCGACATCTTCGACCGGCTAATCGTCACTCTCCCATCCTCGAGCGGCTGGCGCATCACTTCAAGAACATTCCTTGCGAATTCCGGAAGTTCGTCCAGGAAAAGAACGCCGTGATGTGAAAGCGATATTTCGCCCGGGCGGGGAATCGTACCTCCCCCGACAAGTGCGCTGTCGGAGATCGTGTGATGAGGGGATCGGAACGGCCGTGTTGCCACCAACGCAGAATTGGGGGGGAGCAATCCGGCGACAGAATGGATCTTGGTCGTCTCAATACTTTCGTCGAACGTCAGCGGCGGAAGAATGCTTGGCAGCCGCCGGGCGAGCATGGTCTTCCCCGAGCCGGGGGGACCGATCATAATGATATTGTGTCCGCCGGCCGCGGCGACTTCCAAGGCGCGCTTCACATTTTCCTGCCCTTTCACGTCAGCAAAATCGAGCGGATATTTTTGCGAGACGGCGAAGACTTCGTCGACATTGATTTTGAGCGGCTGGATCGCCAGCTCGTCGTTTAGAAGTGAAACGGTCTCGGAAAGATTCTCAACGCCGAAGACGTCGAGCCCTTCAACCATTGCCGCTTCTCGGGCGTTCTCCTTAGGAAGGATGATCCCGCAAAATCCTTTCTTCTTGATTTCCACCGAGATCGGAAGAATCCCATGAACCGGACGAAGGCTCCCATCAAGCGCAAGTTCGCCGAGAATGACATATTTTTTCAACAGATCCTCACGCGCTTGACCGCTCGAAGCAAGCATCCCCACCGCGATAGGCAGGTCGTAGGATGAACCTTCTTTCTTCACATCCGCCGGCGCTAAATTGATCGTAATACGTTTGTTCGGGTATTCGAGCCCCGAATTTTTTATTGCCGTGGCGACACGCTCCCGGCTTTCTTTGACGGCGTTGTCCGGCAACCCGACCATGAAGAAGTTCGGGATGGTATTCTCGATGTTGGTCTCTATTTCAATGAGGTAGGCGTTGATACCGTAGGTTGCACTGCTGAGAACGACTGATAACATGAAGGCCCCCCTTCGGAAAGGAAATTAAAAATGAAAAATAAAAGATTAAAAATCAGGAATTAAACATTGAGCGGATCCCCCTTAGTGCAGTAACGAAACAATGATGAATCAACTTCAACGATGAGCGCGGAGAAAGTCGAGACGATCCTGAACTTTTTCGATCGGCGTCAGCAGCCGGTCCTTCCCGAACAAGGCATCTTTCTGATTTGAGAAGGCAAGCTCGTATTCCTTGCTCATGATGATCGCCTCCTCGGGACACACCTCCTCGCAGAATCCACAGAAGATACAGCGGAGCATATTGATCTCGAATTTTTCCGGGTACCGTTCCTTTTCGTCCTTCGTTTCAGCCGCCTGCACCTCAATAGCCAGCGACGGGCACACTCTGCTGCACAAACCGCAGGCCACGCAACGCTCGGTGCCGTTCTCTTCCACAAGGATCGGCCGCCCACGGAACGATGCAGAGGGAGCAAATTTCTTTTCGGGGTACTGAACAGTGAACTTTGGCCTGAACATTTGGGCAACGGTCAGCCTCAGCCCCTTCACAATTTCCGGGATATACATCTTCTCCAGAACCGTTAGATCCTTTTTCCGAACAACCTTGCTGTGTTCCATCTCGCCATTATCCTTTGATTTTCATTTCATCGTAGCACAAAATACAGACCCGTCACCAGGATGTTTGCGAGCGAAAGCGGAAGCATGACCTTCCATCCTATATTCATCAGCTGGTCATAACGGAATCGAGGAATCGTCCAGCGGACAAGAATAAAGAAGAGGAGGACAAGCCCAACCTTCACCGCGAAGGAGGCAACCTGAAGCAGGCTTACCGCGAGGTCCGAAAATCCCAGGTGCCCGACAAACGGCAGCTGCCATCCGCCCAGATATAATGTTGTGATAACGGCTGAGGCTGTTATCATGTTCGCGTACTCTGCCAGGAAGAACAGGCCGAATTTCATTCCCGAGTATTCGGTGTGGTAACCGCCGACCAGTTCCGGCTCAGCCTCGGGCAGGTCGAAGGGAAGGCGGTTCGTTTCCGCGAACGATGCGACAACGAACGTGATGAAGCTGACGGGCGTTCTCCAGAAGAACCACATCCCGTGCGCCTGGGCTTCGACGATCTTGTTCAACTGCAGCGTCCCCGCTATCATCAGCACACCGATGATGGAGAGGCCCATTGAAAGTTCGTAACTGATCATCTGCGCCGATGAACGAAGTCCGCCGAGGAGCGAATACTTATTGTTGGACGACCATCCACTGAGGGTGATGCCATAGACTCCGAGCGATGAAAGCGCCAGAAGATACAGTATCCCGACATTCACGTCCGCGATCATCAACTTGAAATCGCGGCCGAACAGGTGGATCGAATTGCCGAACGGAATGACGGCGAATGTCGTCATCGCGACAACGAGCGAAATGATCGGGGCGAGGCTGTGGACGAATTTGTTTGCCGCTTTCGGAACGATATCCTCTTTCAAAAACAACTTTATGATATCGGCAACAGGCTGAAACATTCCGGCCGGACCGACCCGGTTGGGACCGATGCGGTTTTGAATGAAGGCGCTCACTCTCCGTTCAACCAGCACGAGATACGCGACAACTGTCAGGTTGACCAGGAAGACGAAAACGATTTTTACTAACGGTTCAATGATGTTCATATAGTATATTTCTGGTCGAATGATAATACTTACGCCGTCACACCCGCTTTTGCCTTCATCACCATCCCTTTGGTTCCGATCTTCGGGTAGGTGAGCCCCTTAAAGCCGTCGACCTTTTGCGCAATATCGGCAAAGACTTCGTCGGATGAATTGTATTTGAATTTCGCTCCCATCAACGCAGCAAGGATCGTAATGATTTTCCACGAAGGGCGCGCATCGCGGCGCGGCCCTTTTCCCCAGCTGTCGTTCGGGGCAGCAAATCGATCCCACCTGCTCATTTCAAATCCATCGAGGGCCCGGTCCTGTTCAAGCGTTGTGACGGCGGGACGAATACGCTGAACACGTTCCTGGAAATTTGTCACTGTCCCGTTTTTTTCCGCATACGTCGAGCTTGCGAGGACAACATCGGCGAAATCGGTTGTCGCCGACTTATTTGAAGCGTGAACCGCGAAGAACTCAAGCTTGGAGAGCGCGTCCGCGACATCAGGGCTCATCGCGATATTGTCTTCCAGGGCATACAGCGCTTTGATTTTTCCTTCTTTGACCGCCTGAATGATCTCCTGGAATGCCATCCCTCCTTCCGCCGGAGCGACGCCGACTGCTTTTGCACCCGTGCTGTTCGGTGTCTTGTCGGCCCGGATCAAGATATTGTCTTCATCCCCTTCAACAATGTGGCGCATGAAATCGACGTTCTTGGTTCCCAATACTTCCTTTGCCAGCCGCTGTACAGCGAAATTATCCTCGTTGGTCGCAAAGGCCGAACCGAGAACGGCGATCTCCGATTTCTTAAACGACTTCAACTCCGAAGCAACTTTTGCGATCGCTTCATCCCAATCGACGTCAACAAGGCCAGCGTCTCTTCGTACCATCGGAGCCTTGATGCGTGTGTCCGCGTTGACGGATTTGAATGTTTCCATCCTTCCATGGTCGCACATCCAATAGCTGTTGACATCTTCATTGCGTCGTGGTGTAAGGCGGAGAATCTCGTTGTTGCGTACACCGATCTCAATATTGCATCCACGCGCGCAACCCTGACAGACGCTATCCGTGAACGACATTTCCCATACCCGGGATCTGAATCTGAAATCGCGATTCGTCAGCGCGCCGACCGGGCAGATGTCCACGACGTTCATCGAATACGGGTTGTCGAGTTTCTCGCCGGGGAACGTTTCAATGACGGTGTGATCCCCCCGCTCCACAAATTGAAGCTGGTGAACCCCTGCGACCTCATCGCAAAACCGAATGCACCGGGAACAAAGAATGCATCGCTCGGCATCGAACATGACCCGCGGACCGATCTCAACGCGCTTCGGTTTGTGAACTTTATCTTCCTGAAACCTGCTGAAACCTGCGCTGTGTTTGTACGCATAATCCTGAAGCTTGCATTCCCCCGCTTCATCGCAGATCGGACAATCAAGAGGGTGATTGATCAGCAAGAATTCCATGACCGCGTTCCGCGCGTGAAGGACGCGTTCATTGTTCGTATGAACAACCATCCCGTCCGCGACCTGCGTCGAACAGGCGATGGCAAGCTTCGGCATTTTCTCCACCTCGACAAGACACATACGGCAATTCCCGGACACCGAGAGTTTCGGATGCCAGCAGAAGTGCGGAATGGAAATGCCGTTTTCACGAGCCGCCTCAATGATCGTCCGCTTGTTGTCAACCTCGAATTGATTTCCGTCGATTGTTATTTTTGCCATAGACCTGAACGTTTAATCCGTTAAGAAACAACTTTTTCTTCGGCGCGGGATATTCTCTCGCAATACGATTCGTGAAACTCCTTCAACCTGATGACAACCTGCTCGATCTCTTCCTTCGGCGGGAGAAAGGTCGTTCTGAAATGGAGCGTGCCGGAGACCTGACCGAATCCCGATCCGGGCACGACACAGATGCCGGTCTCTTCGAGGAGCGCCAGGCAGTATTCCGTGTCCCGTTTTGCCTCGTATTCCCGCCTTTGTTCCTCCGACATTGACTGCACATCGACATGAGGCTCGGGGGGGAGCTCAAATTTGACGAACGCATACATCGCACCGTCAGGAATTGTCACCGACATTCCTCTGATGTTGTTGATCCGGGTCCCAAGCAATTCAGCCTTCGACTTCAACTCGGCGTACACCGAATTCAATTCGTTACGATACTGTTCGTAACTTTCTTCTCCTTTGCGGGGAGGAGAAACCATGACGTAGGTTGCGATCTGCCCCGGCACATTGGCGCACAAACTGATCGACTGCAGCTTGATCAATTCGGCCATCACATCGTCGGGAATATTCCTGAACTCGGCATATCCACCGCGATGGCCGCACTCTCCCAGCAATCCCTTTGAGATCGAATGAAAGCTGAAAAGAGAAATATCGTTCTCGCCAAGGTCGTGCATGACTTTTGCGAAAGAATAAAACTTGCACCCTTTTCCGTACACATTTTCCTGATAGACCTCGTCGGCCAGGATCGAGAGACGATGCTTGCGCGCAAAGCCGATGATCATCCTGATGTTGTCGTATGAGAGAACGGAGCCCGTCGGGTTTCCGGGATTGATCACTGCAATGGCGACCGGATGAGTGCCAGACCGCATTGCCTCTGTTATGCTTTCCGTCAAGGCTTTCTCATTTAGCTGCCATCGATTCTCTTCATCAAGATAGTAGCCGATTTGCTTGCCGCCGTACAATGCAATGGTCGCGCTATACAGGGGGTATTGAGGGATCGGAATCATCACCCCGTCATTCGGGCTCCTGAGAAGCGCAAGAAGCGCGGACTGAACTCCCTTGCTTGCTCCGTCCGTCAAAATGATGTGATCTTTGTCGGAAAGAATTCCGTCCCGCCGCTGAATGAATTCGGCGACGGCATTTCGAATGAACGGAATTCCCGCACTTTGCGTGTATGCGCCCGTGCCGGACGGATGCCGGGAAAGAATTGATCTGGCTTTCACCAGAACGTCGGCGGGATAAAGCCGGGCAGCTTCATTGTTGTCCAGCAATTCCGGATATTCAACGAGGCTGAGAATTTGACGAAGGTAGGTCAACGGCTTTTGTTTCAGCGCTTGCGGGTTTCCGATATTGCAATAAATGATCTTCTTCCCCTGCTCTTCCAATTGCTGAGCGCGGGAGACTATCGGTCCGCGGACGGCATATTCCGCCGACAACAAATCTGCATTCAAATCCCGGATCGAAATCATTCTGACCGTCTCGAAACAAAAAAACCTAGTTAGCCGCCGGTGAAAAAATTATTGTCGAAAACGAATCTTCCTTCAAGAGAAGCTGTGCAACGTCGGTGACATCACCCACATTTACCGAATCGATCTCCTTTGAGATCGTTTCCAGATCGGTAAACTCTCCAAAATACAATTCTCCCGTTCCCAATCGCATCATCCGAGCCGACGTGCTTTCAAGCCCGAGCAGCATGCTTCCTTTCAGCTGCGCTTTGGTTCGCTGCAATTCGGCCTTGGAAATCGGCTTGGTTCTCAGGGAATGCAATTCCGCGAAGACCAAATCAAGAGATTGCTGAACGTGCTTCTTGTCTGTCCCTAAATACACTCCGAACGAGCCCGTATCCCGCAGCATATTCAGAAACGAATAGACCGTATACGCAAACCCATACCGTTCGCGGATATTCTGGAAAAGCCGTGAACTCATGCCGTCGCCGAGGAGCGTATTCATCACAAGTGACGGAAAGCGGTTCTTACTGTGGACGCTGAACCCGATAGTGCCGGTGCAAACGTGCGCCTGCTGGATCGGCTTTTCAAATTCTTGTGTTTGTTTCTTGGTCCGTGTCAATTTCGACCGGACCGCCCTCCCCGAGGATTTCCGATGAAGTCTGAAATATTTTTCAATGAGTTCGACGAACTTCTCGTGGGGAATATTCCCGGCAGCCGCAACGACGATGTTGTCGGCAGTATAGCGATCCCGCACATAACCGATGAGATCTTTTCTCCCGAATAATGAGACATTCTTCGCTGAGCCCAGGACAGGAAACCGAAGCGTATGCCCGGAATAGATATTCGTTTCAAAATAATCGTGGATCAGGTCGTCGGGATCGTCCTCCGCATTTTTTAATTCCTCCAGCACGACAAGCTTTTCTTTTTCGATCTCCTTCTCAGGAAACAGCGGAAACTGCACAAGGTCGGACAGGACGTCGACGGCGAGTTCCGTAAACTCATCGAGCACTCTGGCATAGTAACAGGTGTGCTCTTTGGTCGTAAACGCGTTCAGGTAGCCGCCGACCGATTCTAGGCTGCGGGCAATTTGTTGCGTCGACCGGTGTTCCGTCCCCTTGAACACCATGTGCTCGAGAAAATGGGAGATCCCGTTGGTCGATTCGGTTTCGTTTTGGGAGCCGGTGTCGATCCAGATACCGATGGAAACAGATTTTACGTGGGGAATTTCCTCGCTGACAATCCTTATGCCGTTGGGGAGAACAGTCTTTTGATACGTCGCAGAGATCTCTTTTGAAGGGATTTTGTGGATTCGATTCGGCATTCGATTGTAACCATGGTGGAAGACGTAAAACTAACCAAATATAATCGGTTCCGCGGAGATAATCAACACGGCCCGACACGCGAACATTCGCGTCGGGCCGTTGATGTCACAGTCGTTGGGTACGATCAGACGACCGCAGTGCGAACTGAATAGATCGCCGGCAGCCAATCGGCCAACTGATGCCAGGAATCGCCTTCGTTCCTGCTGTAGAGAATTTGCCCGCCGCTCGTCCCGATGTAGACTCCGCTTGTATCGCAGGAATCGGCTCCCATCGCTTGACGATGAACGTGAGCGTACATGTTTTTCGTCGGCAGGCCTTTGGTCAGCTTCTTCCACCGCCCGCCCCGGTTCGTGCTGCGATAGACGCCGAATTTTCCGTCGACCGGTCCGCGGAACTCCGCCCCCTGTTCAGGAAGAACATAAATGGTGTCGGGATCATTGGGATGAACCTGAAGAGGAAAACCAAACCGGGATGGAAGTCCTTCGCTGATATCGATCCAGTTCCTGCCTTCGTTGTCGCTCCTGTACACGCCGCAATGATTCTGCTGGTAGAGAACGTTCGGCTTGGCAGGATGAAAATCAAGGTGATGCGTACATTGACCGACCTCAGGATATTTGTCGGGTTGAAAATCGGCCCGCACCCCCTTGTTTCTCGGTTCCCAGGTTGCTCCCCCGTCTTCACTGCAAAAAACCCCCGCAGCTGATATCCCAACGAACATTTTCTTCGAATCGTTCGGATCGATGCAGGTGCAATGGACCATGAGACCTCCCGCTCCGGGGTTCCATTTTTGTCTCGTGGGGTGGTTGGTCAAACTTTGGATCTCTTTCCAATTTTTTCCGCCATCGTCGGAACGAAACAAAGCGCCGGGATCTACTCCGGCGTAAAGAACATTCGGCTCACTCGCTCGGCCGGGAGCAACGTGCCACGCGCGAGCAACAGCCTTGCCTGACTTTTCGTCGAACTTGATCCCCGATTCCGATTGCTGCCAGGTTTTTCCGAGGTCTTTGCTGATGTGAACGTTCGAACCCCACCAATACGAATTGACGCAGGCGTAGAGTGTCGGTTCGCCTCTCGTGTCAAGGATGATCTCGTTGACATCTGCTCCTTTCAGAAGAGGTCCCTTCAAACTCCACTTCTTCCTCTTTTCATCGCTCGAATAAATAAATGCCCCTTTATGCGTTCCCACAAGCAGGTAAACCTTCTTCTTTGCCATGCTGAACCTCCAAAAACTTTATTAGGATTTTGGTTTGGCAGAGCGTGCTACTGCGTCTTCACCAGGGGAAAAAATTACGCCTGCGCTTCTTTCGATTCCTTGGCAAGCTGGTACCGCTCGCCGAGCCAGGCACCAAGGAGCGTTAGGAGAAATCCTTCAACAACTCCAAAAGCAATGTACCCTACCGGGACCGGCAATTGGATTCCGTATTGGATAAAGAGCCAATCTCCGATTACGGCGATCACGCCCGCAACGGCCGGTTCTTTTATCGTGACCCCCGGAGATTTGTAGCCGATGATGAAGCCGAGGATAACGAAGCTAACGGAGAATGCGACATGAATAAGGTTCAAATTGATGTTGAAGAGCGGGGCAAGAAGAAAAACGAACAGAACGTTAAGAACCAATCCGAGCGCGAGCCCGGCAAGAACCCATTTCCATTGAAAACCGACATCGTCTTTTGCTGTCCCGTCCTTCTTCTCAAAACTTCCCTGCAGCTTCTCTCCCATCCAGGCACCTGCCTGGGCAAGAATCCCGCTGAATACGAGGAGAAGGTACACCAGCGTTTTGCTCAGTCCTTCGCCGAGCGGGGTCGCGCCCAGAAGAAAGGCGAAGATGAACATCAAAATGAGTCCGGCAAAAAATGCTTCTTTGATGGTTATGCCGGGGGAAAAGTATCCCACAACCGCACCCGTCACCACGAAACCGATCAACAACACCAGCGATTGAATCGCCGTACTGTGAAACGTGGGAGCGACGATGAAAAACGACCCGCCGATAATGATAATGCCGGCGACGACTCCAATGATGACCCATTTCCACTGAGTCGGTGATGCAGTTTTCGTGACCTCATCTGACATAGGTTTCTCCTTGCATGAAATGTTTAAGAGGGATTGTGTTTATTTCGCAGCATTGTCTCTATTTTGACGGCGACCATATCGATTGCAACATGGTTATCTCCCCCGCGGGGGACGATAATGTCCGCCCAGTGTTTGCTCGGCTCCACAAATTCGAGATGCATCGGCTTGACGGTGGAAACGTATTGGTTCATGACGGAATCGATCGACCGGCCCCGATCCATGATGTCGCGTCGAATGCGCCGCAACAGACGTTCATCGGCATCGGTATCGACGAAAATCTTGATGTCCATCAGGTCACGCAGCTCTTTATCGACAAAAATCAGAATGCCTTCAATGATGATGATATCCTTTGGCGAAAGCCGGAGCGAATCCTTCATCCGGGAATGCGTCGTAAAGTTGTAGATCGGCTGGTCCACCGGAATTTCTCGTTTCAAATCACGAACGTGGCGGATTAAAAGCGACGTTTCAAGAGAATCCGGGTGGTCAAAGTTTATTTTTTCCGGCGTCAAACCAGGATAAGCGGAAATATCCTTGTAATACGAGTCGTGCTGGATAACGACAACTTTATCCTGTACTCGGAGCCGCTCCAGAACCTTCTGCGTCACAGTCGTTTTTCCCGAACCTGTGCCGCCGGCAATTCCGATAACGAGGTGATCCATTGAAGTGTGGAAAGTTTTGGAAATATACTCGAATTCTGCTGTAGATGCAAGGCAAACGCCGGTGGGTAGTGCCTGAATTGGGAATACGTTGTTCCCTGTATTTTCGCGGTTAGCCATTGACTTTGATTTTCCTACCGATTTTACCTACCTTTGAATCGGGGTTGGGGGATTCCCACCTCTTAAAACTTCCCATCTCAAGCTACTGGAGGATTTATGCCATTGCTTTCAATTACCGCTTCTTTTGCTGGCCCAAGGAATAATTTCGAGCACTATTTTCATACTACGTTTGGCGAAAAAAATATAACTTGGCTCGATATGAACAGCTACTTGCTATTTACGGATAAATCGCCCGCAGAGGTTCTAAAAAAGATGGTAGACGACAAGGCAATAGACTTAACCGTAGATACGGCAAGTATATTTACACTTTCTCTCCCGTTTGAGCTATCAACCCTTCCAAGGTCGATTGATCGCCACCTATTGCAGAGTCGTATTTATCGTACTCTAACAGACGAGCTTCTTCAAAAGAAATAGATGGGGAGAACTGCGAGACTACAGAAGCCTGTCCGCGCATATTAGACTCAAATTGGCACACAATCTTTAGAAGCCAGCGCATTCTCCCCATACGCTCCGATGGAATATCGCTGACAAGAAAGACACCGTTTTTCTCAATTACTATCATGCCTAAAAATAACCGCTAACACATGGCAAAGCAATCTAAAGGTGGGGTAACCACAAGGAAGCCGGTTTTTGAAGAAGATGAGAACGTGAGGAATGCCACGAAGAATATTATGAATCAGGTAAGAACATCTCGTCTATTGGAGGACAATTACTCTGATTATTTAGAGAAGGTTTTGTCTTATTGGGTAACAGAGTATTACTCAATCATATTCCCGCTTATCTCATATGGAACGCTCAAATTTGTTTACAAAGATGGAAAGAGTATGATTGAGTTTACGGAGAAAGAAATTGTTAGGATTGCTAAACAGAAATACACAAAGAAACATTTTCAAGAAGTAGATAGGCTAATTAAGAAGGGCTACAAGACGGAAAAAGCATACCAAGAGGTAGCAGACAAATATACCTTCTCAAGCTGGGAGGGTTTTGGAAAACAGTATCAGAAGCGGTATTTAGACAAGAAAATAACCCCTAAAAAGAAATAGCGGAACAGTACTTCCGCTATACCCGAACAGTAGTTCCGCTCAAACCGAATAGTTGTTCCGATCTACAGAACAGCACTTCCTTCCTATTTTTCGATTCCAGAAGTATCTTGTAAATGCAAAAGGGCAACCCCCTTTGGGAATTGCCCTTGAGCAAAGTCAACTGATTTTTCCACTATCAGAAGATGGGTCAAGCATCTTCAGAAACGGAGGTGAATATGTTTTACCGAGTTTTCCCTGGCACTACTCACAAAGCCAGGGACATACCATAGCTCCGTACCCCAAAAAGGTACGGTTAATTTCACCCAATAGTCAAGGGCAAACAAAGATAAAATAATACTTGACAATTGATACAGTATGTATTATATTGCACCATGACAAAGATGAAAGAACTAAAAATAGTGGATGGCTCAGAGTTCTTTACGATCAAGGAAACGGCTAAGATTTTAGGAATTGAACCCAATTCGATCCGCAATTACTTGTCTTGGGGCAAAATCACGGCCTACAAATTCAAAAGCCTAACCCTGATTAGCAGAGAAGAAATAGAGCGCTGGAAGGGATTGCAGAAGTAGTATAAATAGCGAAGCCGCAAGTGCTGATAACACCTACGGCTTCTTAAATCGCTTGCCCGCTTGAACGAGCAAACAACCCTAATACAAATATACGTTCAGGTAGGGCAAAAATCAACCCCAAATTAAAGGAGATTTTGCCATGAACGTATTGCCAATCGAAAAGAAAGCCCTCGTTTTAACCCTCCTCACAGAAGGTCAATCAATCCGAGCTACTCAGCGAATTACAGGCGTAGATCAAAATACCATTATGAGCTTGCTCGTCAAAGCCGGAGCGAAAGCCCAAGAAATTCTCGACCGCGAAATGGTTAATATCAAATCCAATCACGTAGAAGTTGACGAAATCTGGGGATACGTTGGGAAAAAACAAAAGCAATTAAAGCCCTTCGATAGCGAAGAGTTGGGCGACCAATATATTTTTGTTGCTATGGATGCGGAAACTAAACTTGTCCCCGCGTTCTTAGTGGGGAAGCGCAATCAGATTAATTGCGTTGCGCTTATGAAAGAATTGCAGTATAGAATTTCTACACGGTTTCAGTTATCAACGGATTCTTTTGCTCCGTACTTCAATGCCGTAGATTCTGTTTTCGGTACCGATGTTGACTATGGACAAATTCACAAAGAGTACCGAGAAGATAACAAGGGCGAAAGAAGATATTCCCCCGCTCAGATCGTGAGGGTAATAATAAATCCGTTAATCGGAAATCCTGATAGAAAACATATTTCTACCAGTAAAATCGAAAGACAGAACTTGACTATGAGGATGGGCATGAGAAGGCTGACGCGGCTCACTAATGCGTTTAGTAAGAAATTAGAGAACCTTAAAGCGGCAACGGCATTGCATTTCTACTTTTACAATTTTATGAGGATTCATCAATCATTGAGGGTTACGCCTGCTATGGAGGCGAAGATCACAAACAGAATTTGGGGATGGGATGACTTACTTTTGGATATAGCAAAGGCGGCGTGAATGTTACTTAATAATAAGCGGAATGTGTTCGGCTGGAATGAATCCCCAAAATTCGGCGCCCGACATCGGCGTTATCATTATTCTCATATTGTCGCCAAATCTTGCCCTTATACCTTCTCCTAATTGCTGTGCATTCAACGATGTATTTTCAAAAATACAATTCTCAAAACTATAGAACCATTTATCGTGTCCAGGCAACGTCCCCAAAAACTCAAGAAGCTGGTCTCGGTCGATTCCCGAAAAGACAATCATAAATGTCTTCATCGAGGTGTCCTTCTTCCACGTGTGAGCAATTTGGTACCTTCAATTGGAGAAACGTCTTCAATTTTTTTTGGTATTTCTCCCTGACTTGCCATTAACTCTATCCCTTGTTTCGCAATCAAGTATTCTTCACTGTGTAAATCTTCTGGACGATTCTTTCTGAACCACAAATAATTAAGCGCGTAAAATAGCAGAAGGACTACGACAATCAACAGTCCAACAGCTTTTACCCACCATTCGTTTGAGGATTGCGTGTACCAAAGAACTAAGCCGCCCATTCCCCACACAAGCCAATTAAGGGGTGTTAATACGCTGTTTCTTCTCCACTTTTCGCTCTTAGAACCGAACCTATTTAAGGGTAGCCCTGGAATCATATGCGCAAAGATATGCCTTCTTATTCTCTTAATCAACAATTTTATTTTGGCAAATCTTCTTTTTAGCATGGGAGTAATTCCTCTTTCCCGCACCAAAACGCATAACCCCCGATAACATTCTCTCCCTTGCGAGGATAACGAACTACGATATACCGTTCCTTCTTAGCCGTAGTCCTGGCGTTGGCGTTCTCCCATACCCGAACTAAGAACTTGGGTTCATCCACTGTGAGGCTTCGGGCAAAGCACACAGCTTCGCTCTTACTCATAGCGTTGCTGATTGCGAACATGAGTTCTTTCTTCTTCATCTTCTTTTGACTATTATTTCGCATTAAAGTTCACCCATGTTTAGAAGTAAATTCAAATTCAGGCACTACCCGCCGGTGGGGCTGCTTGCTTCGGAATTGTGATTTGCGTATTTTCTCATTATGAATGTTGAATTCTGCTTCACCCTCCTTTTGGGTCTACTATTTCTCAGCTATTGCACCCTGAACTCCTTTATCATTTTTGGACTAAAAAAGCTTCTGCGCCTTCAACAAAACACCTCAGCGGAAAAACCGAATATTTCCGTTATCGTCGCGGCTAGGAATGAAGAGGCAAACATCGGACGATGCCTCCAATCGCTCGTCCGGCAAAATTATCCGCCGCATCTTTTCGAAATCATCGTCGCCGACGACCGTTCCACCGACGGAACTGCCGCGATCGTAAAAAACTATCAGCGGCGATATCCCAATATCACTTTGGTCACTATCGGCGAAATCGCGTCCGGCCTCCCACCAAAGAAAAATGCGTTGAATGAAGCGATCAAGAAGAGCCGGTTTGACATCCTTGCTTTCACCGATGCCGATTGTGCTCCCCCCGACATTTGGCTGACGTCGATCGCGAGAGAATTCCTTCCCGACGTAGGCGCCGTCGCAGGCTATTGTCCTCTGGAACAGCAATTCCCCGAGACCCTGTTCGGCCGCTGGTTCAATCTTTTTCTCCGTTATCTTGAAATTAAGAAAACTGCGGGCGCTGCCGCCGGTGTCGGACTGGGCCATGCGTATCTTGCATCGGGAGGAAATTTCGCATACCGCAAGGCCGTGTTTCATGAAGTGAATGGTTTTGAGAAAATAAAGCATTCCGTCAGCGGCGACGATGATCTTTTCCTTCAGGTCGTCCAGAGGGACACCCGGTGGAAAATCCGGTATATGACCTCGAGAGAATGCGGCGTGGAAACCGTCCCGCCCCGGTCGCTCGGTCATTTCATCAAACAAAAGCGGAGACATATTTCCGCAGCCCGTCATTATACTCTTCGGATGAAAATCGAGTTCGGCCTGATCCATTCGTTCAACGCTCTGGCTGTCCTTTCTCTGGTGTTTTTTCCCTGGATCGGCCTGATATCCCTTGCAGCGAAATTCATCATCGATACGCTGGTTTTTCACCGGGCCACCTCCCTCTTTGGCGACGCGGGATTGCGCCGGTCGGTCGTTCCGCTGGAGATCGCATCGGTTATCTACAACTCATTGATCGGCCCGCTCGGCCTTGTCGGAACCGTGAACTGGAAAGGGGGCAAAACATAGTAGGAACGATAGAAAAAATCAGGAATATTCGCGTTCACCCCAGGATTGCGGTCGTCCTTAAAGTCGTCGTCGGCGTCGGCCTGCTTGTTGCCCTCGTTCTTTATATTGACATCGGTACTTTGCGCCAATCGATTCTTCACGCCAATGTCGTGTATTTGATCGTCGGTATAGGAATGGCATTCGCAAATGCAGGAATCCAGTTTGTTCGCTGGCGCTATGTTATGAGATTAATCTCCAGCACTGTCTCTAACGAAGAGATCTTTTCTTCTCTTTTTATCGGATTCTCGGCCGGTTTTTTTACGCCCGGACAAGTGGGCGAACACGGCGGCAGAATGGTAACGCTCTCTTCTCTGCCGGCGGTTCAGGTGCTGGCCGTCAGCCTTATCGATAAATTGTATATGTTGGCGTTGACGGTGATCGCGGGAGTCATCGGGGCATGGCTCTTTTTTATCTTCTACTTGCCGCAATATTGGACTCCGTGGATGACAGTGCTTGTCGGGTTGATCGTGCTTTCGTCGCTGGCTGTCGTCCTCTATCCGGATGTATTGAAAAATATTTTGCGGATGTTTCTTCACCGCATTCGTAGATACAGAGCTGTCTCAGCCTTCCTTTTCATGAAGGACGTCTTCCATCGGCGCCAGGCACGGGTCATGCTTCTGCTGACAATCGTATTCTACGTCATTATCATCGCGCAGTATCATTTCTTTGTCCGTGCATTCGAGCCGGTTTCGTTCAGTGTCTCTGCGATCTGCGCCTCGAGCATGTTATTTACAAAGTCGGTCATTCTCCCCATTTCATTCAGCGATTTGGGGATTCGGGAATCGACCGCCATTTTCTTTTTCTCACGGGCTGGTATATCCGCCGCTTCGGCCTTTAACGCATCGATGTGTGTTTTCTTTGTGAATATTTTTTTTCCGAGTCTTCTCGGCTCGCTCCTGATCTTCAGGCTTAAATCGGTGAAAGAAAAGGCATCGGCGTGAACGATTTTCTCTCTATATTTTGGCTTGTGATGCTCGCGCTCACGGCTATCTATGCGGGACAACTTCTTGTATTTTATGTGGGACTATCGCGATTGCGCCCCGGGAGAAACGAACGTTTGTACACAGTTTCAGTCGTCATCGCTGCAAGGAACGAGGAACATCATATTGAACGGTGCGTCGCCTCGCTTCTGGACCAGGATTATCCAGCGGAGAAATACACAATAACAGTCGTGGATGATCAATCGACTGACCGAACCGGCGACATTATCAATGAATTAGCGAGGAGGAACCGGAACCTCAGGCTTTTGCAGCTCCGCGGCCATCCGTTCGGCGTTTCGCCGATCATCGATGGGATCAACGAGGCAATAAAGAGCACTTCGGGCGAAATCATTCTTCGCACCGACGCCGACTGCGTTGTCGGGCCGCATTGGATTTCGTCGATGGTACGACATTTCAACGATGATGTGGGCGTCATCTCAGGGCTGACGCTCATTGAAAAAACCAAGGATATTTCCTCCTTATTGTTTGGCTTCCAATTCATCGATTTATTTTCACAGACAACGTGCGGCGCGGGGGCGATTGCCATGAACGCTCCCGTCAATTGCAACGGCAGTAATTTAGGGATCCGGCGTAAAGCATTTGAAGACGTCGGAGGCTTTGAATCGATGCTCACGGTGAATTCTGGGAGCGATTCTTTGCTTGCACAGAGAATCGCTGCGACACCCCAGTGGAGAATGCGATTCGCGTATGAACCCGAGTCACATGCAACGACCCTACCCGTTCTCAGCTGGCGGCAGCTCCTTCATCAACGTATGAGGTGGGCCGGGCATACTTCGCATTATCGTTTTTCAACGCTGGTATTTCTCGGCGCTTCGTTTTTCCTTTACTTGCTGCTGTTTTTTTTATTGCCTGTTTCCCTTTTCTATTTTTACCCCGTACCATACATTATTTTGGCGTTCAAGTTCGCAATCGATTATCGGATCATCTCACGATTCGCCCGGCTGACCCGTGTTGACGGTGTGATGAAATATTTCTTTGTTTCAGAGCTCATCCATATTCCGATTATCCTTGCAGCAGTTTTCGGAAGTGTTTTTGGAAGCTTTGAGTGGAAGGGGAGACGGATGAAACGCGAAATTGCCCAGCACGCCTAGTACTTACTTTTTGAACACGATGATCTCGCACAAAAATCGTATCCATCGGATCCTCTTTCCGTGGTTCGTCTGGAAAATGGATTCCCCCGATATTTTCCTAACGTTTGACGATGGGCCGCATCCCGTTGCCACGCCGATAGTGCTGAACATCTTGCAGAAGCGTAGAATCAAGGCAACTTTTTTTCTGAGCGGAAGGGCTGCGAAGGAACATCAATCTCTGGTGAAAGAAGTTGAATCGGAAGGACACAGCATCGGTGTGCACGGGTTCAATCATACCCGGTCGATGGCGTGGTCCAAGCAGATCACGCTCACGGAAATTCAACAGACGGAAGAAGCAATTGCACTTTCCGGAGCCCGCGCCGCGAACATCTTCCGTCCTCCCTACGGTTTCTTCACATGGAACACTATCTCGGCGATACGAGAACTGCACTATCGGCTGATTATGTGGACGACGTCGTCCGGTGATTTTCGAAAGAACTGGACCGACGAGCGTGTCCGTGTAACCGCGATGACAAAGCTCTCGGCCGGGACGATCCTTCTTATGCACGACAACGAATTAACAAAATCCAGAGTTCAGAATGTGCTGCCGCGGGTCATTTCAAACATTCAGGAACGCGGCTTTACCTTCCAACCGATCCATTGACGACTGAGAGCACGCTTTTCATCATTGTTGCGGGATTGTACTGCGCGCAATGTCTTTTCTTCATCTTCGGCTTGACGAGAGAACGGTTTGAGAAAAGGATTTTTTTTGAACCTACAATTTCGATCGTCACCGCCGCAAGAAACGAAGAGGACAACATCGGCGCCTGCCTCAATTCGCTTACCCGGCTCGACTATCCTATCGATAAGCTTGAAATTATTATTGTTGACGACCGTTCTACGGACGAAACGCTGAGCATTATCCGTGATTTCGCCGGTAAGCATCCTCACGTCAAAGCGATTGAGGGAAAACGATCTTCAGACCATCTTCGCGGCAAAGCGAATGCCATCGCGCAAGGGATCGATGCTTCCACGGGAGAAATTATTCTCATGACCGATGCGGATTGCATTGTGCCGGCGACATGGGCTCGGTCAACAGTTCAGCACTACGCAGAGGATACAGGCGTCGTTGCCGGGTTGACATTGCTTCGTCCGGAAGGATGGTTCGCCGGAATGCAATCGCTCGATTGGGCCTATATTCTCGCTGTCGCCTCCGCGTCGATGGGTTTGAAGAATCCGCTCAGCTGCATCGGCAATAATTTCTCATTCAGAAAAAAAGCGTATGACGAGGTCGGCGGTTACCGGGGGATTCCATTCAGCGTCACGGAGGATTTTGCCCTCTTCAAAGCCATCACTCGCAGCGGTCGATGGGGCTACCGATATCCATTGGAGGAGGGGAGCCTCGTCTTCAGTAGAGCATGCAGAACAGTTCCGGAACTCTACAGACAGAAGCGGCGATGGGGTGTGGGCGGCAAAGCTATGCCGGTGAGCGGCCTGTCGATCATGGCAATTGCATTCTGCATGCACGTCTATTTGCTCACGGGCTTCTTCTTTCACCCGTTCCATTCGTTCTTCATTTCGGGAATCATTTTAAAACTTGCTTGTGATTATATCCTCCTCAGAATACCGCTGCAAAGGACACGCCAACTCGGCCAACTGAAATATTTCTGGCTTTTCGAACTCTACTATTTGTTGTATGTCATCATCCTCCCTTTTGCCGTTTTTCTCGGGGGTAAAGTAGTATGGAAAGGGAGAACGTATTAGCGTGAGTGAGCGTAAAAAAATATTAGTGGCGCCGTTGAACTGGGGCTTAGGACACGCCACTCGCTGCATCCCGATTATCAAAGGGCTGACCGACCAAGGGGCCGAGGTCATTATCGCAGCCGACGGACGACCGTATGATTTATTGAAACGAGAATTTCCGACGCATACCTTCGTGCGATTTCCTGGTTTCTTGGCAACCTATCCTCCGGACGACCGCATCGTTTCCACAATCATCCGGCAAATTCCGAAGCTGGTTCGATCTTTTTTCCGAGAGCACCGGGAATTGAAAAAGATCATCCACAGTTTGAAGATCGATGCCGTAATTTCCGACAATCGGTTCGGATTGTTTACGAAGAAGATCCCCTGCATCTATATCTCCCATCAGATCAGCATCATGATGCCGAAGGGTCTTCAATGGGCGTCGTATATCGTATATCATCTCAATAAAGGACTTATAGAACGATACAGCGAATGCTGGATACCCGATTATGCGGACGAGAACAATCTTTCGGGAAAGCTGTCACACCGTTATTCTCCCCCGAAAAATGCGCGCTACATTGGGCCGTTAACCCGGTTCAAACAAAAATCAAACGTTCAAAAAGAATACGACATTCTCGCTCTTCTCTCTGGCCCGGAACCGCAGCGAACGATTTTGGAAAACATTTTACTGGAAGAGCTGAAAAAGGTTCGTTGTAAATCGTTGGTGGTAAGGGGGATCCCGGAAAAGACACAGCGCATTAAACTATCGGAATCAATTTCCGTCATTTCTTCGCTTGATTCTGAAGGACTCAACAACGCTATCCTTGCTTCCGACATCGTCATTTCTCGTCCGGGTTACAGCACGCTCATGGATCTTGATGCGCTGGGGAAGAATGCGATCCTTATACCGACACCGGGGCAAACAGAACAGGTGTATCTTGCCGCGCGATTAAAAGATACTGGAACGTTCTGTGTTTCCGATCAGGAAAATTTTTCACTAAGCAATGCATTGGATGAAGCACATCGCTATCGAGGATATCCGCCACGAGAATCTCATACTTCTTCGCTTGGTGTTTCTATAGAGAGGTTATTAAGGCAAATTAAGAGCATACCGGAGGATAGCGAATGATGCCGTTCCCGGTCGTTTCCTTTCCGTTGTTGTATGCCGAAACCCATTACCGGTTCAAATATTTTTTCAGCTACCTCAAGCAGTCCGAACCTGAAATCCTTGCGGATATTCCGCACCGCCTTGAACCGAGCTCCCCTCTCCCGATCCTCCTGCTCATCAAAGACAGCGATCGTTTTCCAATAACATTAGACTCGGTGAAAATTGAGCTCCGCCAAAACGCCAGCATTGTTCACACGAGTGACCATGCACTCTATACCCGGATAACGGATAAGATCTGGTGGAAAGTTCTTGCTATTCCTTTTGATAACGAAATACGCGAAATATTCGGACATATCGATGTGGATGTGCACATTCGCTATACGATCGGCGGAGTTCAGTATTCGTCAAAAAACGACAATCACAAAACCTCTTCGAAAAAGAGTCTGCGCTTTTACCGGTCCGAACAGGCACTGCCTACTTTGGCGGGATGGATTCAGGGAGACACTCACACTCACTCGTCGTATACTGATGATCAAGTCGAATTTGGTGCACCGATTGGTGCATCTGTGGAGCTTTCCAAAGCGATGGGTCTAACCTATTTTTGCGTCACCGACCATTCGTACGACCTAGATGACCGTGTGGACAATTTTCTCATCAACGATCCCGAACTGCCAAAATGGAAACTGCAGCAAAAAGAAATAGAAGAAATAAATCTCGAGAATGAGCACTTTGCAGTCGTGCGCGGTGAGGAGGTTTCATGCTTTAATTCTGCCAACCGGAATGTTCATTTGCTGTTATGGGGAACGAAGAAGTTTTTTGCCGGATCCGGAGACGGGGCAGAAAAGTGGTTCCGTACAAAAGCTGAACATACGATCCGCGACATTCTAGTCAAAAAAGAGAGAAGTGTCGTCGCCTATGCCGGTCACCCTACGGAGCCGGCTCCCTTTTTCCAGTGGCTGCTAATTAAGCGGGGCACGTGGGGCCTCGATGACATGGACCATGATGGATTAGCCGGCGTTCAAGTGCTCAACGGTGAGATCAATCATGCATTTTTCAAGGGCATGGAATACTGGGTTACGCTTCTCCTTCGCGGAAAAAGAATTTTCATTGCAGCGGGAAACGACGCACATGGGAATTTCAACCGCTTCAAGCAGATCGGCATCCCCTTCTTCACCATTCGCGAACATGACCGCCAGCTCTTTGGAAAAATGAGGACAGCATTGCAAGTTCCATCGACCACAGAAGCGGCAATCCTTGAATCGCTCCAACTCGGGCACTCGGTCATCACCAGCGGGCCCTTGGTGATCTTTTCAGTCATCAATGAATCGAGTGAAAAAGCGGCGATCGGAGAACGCATTCGAGGGGCTCGCCTCAAGATTCACATTCAGGGCACGACGACGAATGAGTTCGGGGCGTTTAGCGAACTCAGGATAATTGCCGGAACGATCGGGACTACCCAGGAGACTGTGAGAATCAAAAGGGAATTCTTAGGATCCTTTGCTATCGATTCGACATATAACATTGAAATACTTCGTTCAAAGAGCTTATCGTATCTCCGCATAGAAGCCTGTACCTTCCAGGCTCACATTAATGGGGCATTCGGATTTTGTTACACAAACCCAATATGGATTCAGCATTTATGAACAAAAAGAAACTCTTAGTAATATTTTTTGCGGTTGTATCTCTTCCTTATTTGACACTGTTCTCAGCGGAAAAAAGGGACAGCTCTTCCGCAAATCAACTTACGTTTGTGTCGTCCGGCCTCCTCTTCAAACCTCTTGTAGCCAACACCTACGAGCCCCGAGACGGCATGCTCGCTGAGGCCGGAAAAAACAGGCTCAGGCTCGACATCGGCAACTCAGTTGACCTGCTTCAATACCGGTTTGCAAATGACAGTTCTCTGCTCACAATGGGTTCCGATTTCTTTACATATACCTTGCTCCGCGGAGAGCAGCATTTTCACTTTCCGGTCGACGCCTCGGATTATTTTTTTGGAGTCAATTTCAACTATAAAAAGGACCTTGATGGAGGGATATTCTCATCCCGTCTTCGCATCAGCCATATCAGCTCTCATTTTGTGGACGGCCATTATGACAATACTGTTGGAGCGTGGAAGGATTCGCGTCCGCCAGTTGTGTACAGCAGAGAATTTCTCGACGGTGTAGCGGCATTTGAGCCGGCATCGATGAACAACAACGTTCGTGTGTATGCAGGATTAACGTATCTTTTCCATGTTGATCCTAAAAACCTAGCTCGGTTTATCGCCGAAGGGGGTGCGGAATACCATAATTCCTTGTGGAGCAGTGTGAATCTCTACGCGGCATACCAGGCAACGCTTCTAAAGATCCTGGAAACCTCGGTCCGGCACAATGTTCAGATCGGGGGAAAATTCGGCCAGTGGGATGGAAGGGGGTTGAACCTGTATGCGAGTTACTTTTCCGGCTACAGCATCCATGGAGAGTATTACAACGTCAAAGACAATTATTTTGCTCTCGGATTCCTGATCGAATTTTGAAAAAAAAATCCCGTCGCCAGGACGGGATTTGCAGGGTCAACATACCCTTTTCAGACTCTTTGGTGGGAACTTGCTATCCCTAGTCTTCGAAGTTTGTACCGCAGCGTTTGCTCCGTCATCCCGAGAAATTGGGCTGCTTTCGATTGGTTGAGTGAGAAGCGATCCAGGGCCCTCTCAATAATTCCCTTCTCGATTGTGTCCAGCGACCGGTCCAGGACAAATTCCTGACCCGCAATAATATTGTTGATCATCTTCACTACCTCGGTCTTCTCATCCACCAGCTCAGGAGGCAGCGTAAATCTGCCGCCTTGGGAGAACAGGACCGATTTATCGACAACCGCTTTTAACTCACGGATATTTTCCCTCCAGGTTTGCCGCACGAGGACGTCGATAGCGTTGATGTCGATAACGATATCGCCCAAGCCGAGCTCTTTGCTGATTTCCCCGATGAAGTACTTAACGAGCAGCGGTATATCCTCAGCGCGCTCTCGGAGAGGCGTCACATAAATTATTTCAAACTCGGCAAGCTTCTCGTACAATTCCGGGATAATTTTTCTTCGCTCGAATAAATTTTTGAGTCCATCTTTAAGAGTGATGATCAGACGGATATCGACTGCTGCTGATTTCATGCCGCCGATGCGCCGAGTTTTCCGCTCGTTCAAGAGCGTCATGATCTTCATTTGATTGCGGAACGACGCTTCTTCAAGCTCCTCGATAAGAACCGTGCCGCCATTGGCAATTTCAAAGATACCCCTCTTCGAGGTGTACGGCAATCGTTCTGCACCTCTTTCAAATCCGAAGAGAACGGCCTCCATTTCTTTATCGTCGATAACCGAAAGATTCACTGAGACAAATGGCTGCTCGTCATTACCATCCGTATTCTGGTAATGAATATTCTTGGCAATCGCCCCCTTCCCCACGCCGCCTTCACCGACGATGATAATATCATTCCGTGTTCGAGCGAGCTTTGCGATAAGCTTGCGAACATTCTCAACAGCTTTGCTCTTGCCGATAATAGGATAATGATTTGATACCGGTGTTTCGGGCATAGTGAGACTCTTCATAGGATCTTGTTTCCCCCGCTATCGCAGTCGAAAAAAATTCAACAGCTGCACAATAAAAACACTTGCTTTAGTTTTTGGCTCGTTGTGAAAAAAATACTCCCTTAACCGCTTTCGGGTTAAAAAAATAATGTAGAATAAAATTATCAAGCCAATCACGCCAACGAGTAATATGTTGAGCGCTATGAACCAATTCATTCTCATAAAACTCTCCAGCTACCGAAGTCACAAAACGCAATCGCAGCGCAAAGAACATTGCAATCAACAACAGAATAAATATAGTAACATATTGGCCAATAACAAAGAGCTGAATAAACTCTTCCCATTCTATTGCGTGAATGTAGCTCCAAGCATGGAAAATTTCCATGGAACAATAAAGGATCAAAAGGAACATGATTTTGTCGACGTATGCTCCTTGAGGAGGGTCTTTACGGTACTGGTAGCCGAAGAACAAAATGATAAAGAAGCAGGCGACGACGTTCATCTTGATGACGTACAAGTTAATCGGCTTATACAACAGGATGAGGTAGTTCTCGCCGTCGAGATATGGCAATATTTCCCTTATTCGCAAAATATTATTTTCAGGAAACAACTTGCCTACGGATTGGTTGTCACGCCACGCTGGAAGCGTGATTGTCGCTGCAATCTCTTCTGCGCTGGGTGCTTTTCCAGTCTTTTTTTCAAGCAGGGAAAATGCATGGTCCACAACACGGAAGTCCTGGATATCCGCAGTCGAATAACTGAATTTAGGGTTGACGATAATGTCACCAAAATACATGACGAAAAAAACGCCAACAATGGCGAATGCCGCCAGATATTTAAGGCGCACACCGAGTTCGCGGAAGAGCGAGTCTAATACGAGGTAGACAACCGCGAATGCTAGCATAAGATAATTGGCCCCTTTAATCCATTGGACGAGAACAAATGGAGCGTACTGATCTATTCGGGAAAGAATCGGGGCGAGCAAATTCACCGTTAATGAAAAAAATCCTAGGAAGAAGAAAAGGGCAAAGTTCACAAAAAGAAATTTGTTTTTCTTGTTCGGCTCGTGAAAAATAAGAAACACCGATATAATTCCAATGAGGAGCGTAGCAGATGTCATTATTAAAGTTGCGTATCCCAACTGCGGCGCTGAACGGACCAGTGACGACAACCCGATTAAACTGGAGCCCGCGCCCCACAGCCACAATATTTTTGAGCTTTTTCTCATGGTTCAATATTAAGTCTTTTTTCTTTCTTTGTCAAGAAATTTGTCAGCTATTCAAAAGCAGTGAACCCGAAAAGGCGCATTTTTCCGCTAAAATCGAGGAATTTTACTTTCTGCTTGACAAACCTTCTTAATTTCGTTATTTTTTTGCGAATAAGTAGGTGACATGGATCACTCACTTCCTTGAAAAAGATTTCTCGACAGTATTACATCCGTACTGTTACCTAGTAACTTCAATGTAGGTGGAGCACGTAATGGTTAAGTATTTTTTGAGGATTCCGAAATTATATTCCTAAGCTTATTAATAATAAACCTACCCAACACACTTACACACTCAAAGGAGTAATAAAAATGCAAAATAGGGTTAATGCAAAGAAAGCACGCGCTGTCGTAGTGACTATCGCGCTGATAGTAGCGACAAATTTTGCAATTTCGCGAGCAGAATCGATCTTGGTCAGCAACACTCTAGCTGCTGGTAATGAATGCATAGCGCCTGATGCTGCAGGCTTGCAGCAATCGACGTCAAATGCAAGTTTCGCCGCCGATGCCGTCATATTCCAACCAGCTCCGCGACCAAGCAAGACTTTTGCTGCGGATGCGGTCATATTCCAACCAGCTCCGCGACCAAGCAAGACTTTTGCTGCGGATGCGGTCATATTCCAACCAGCTCCGCGACCAAGCAAGACTTTTGCTGCGGATGCGGTCATATTTCAACCAGCTCCGCGACCAAGCAAGACTTTTGCTGCGGATGCGGTCATATTTCAACCAGCTCCGCGACCAAGCAAGACTTTTGCTGCGGATGCGGTCATATTTCAACCAGCTCCGCGGCCATCCTGATCTCTGGCAAAAAAATAGACGATCAGTGGTATTGTTGTCCAAGTATTAGAGTACGGTTGCAGATGCTTACCCAATGCACTGCGGTTGGTCTCTAGGCTATGATTATTCTTTGTGTGTTTGCGTTGGAGTAATTTACGCGCGCTCTCCAATCGAGTATTTTTCGGGTCTTAACTTAATAAGAACCGCTTTGAAGCCTGCCTCGTGGGCTCACTCACCAATTCGAATTATCGCCATATGCCCTTCGAATTTTTAGAAGGGCATATGGCAGTCGCAGTATTACTCGGCATTCTTTCCTTGTTCCTTAATTCCCTCCTATTCCTTTTCATGGAAAAATAAGCTACCTTTCTTATGCAACGGCCCTTTAGGCTACGCCGGCAAGAAACCACTTCGATTTCCCCGTGAAATTCTCAAAAATTATCATCCATTTGGTTCTTTTTGTTGTCTGTTTTTTTACGATCACCGTCGCCGGAGTCCAGTGGCTGAACCGCGACCCGTTCGACTTAGCAAACTTTTCTAGCGGGATCCCCTATTCACTCTGCATTCTCTTTATTCTCGCCTGCCATGAGTTCGGCCACTACTTTGCAGCCCGAATTCACGGGGTCGACGCAACACTCCCATATTTTATCCCTTTCCCAACTCTTCCGAGCGTCGTCAATTTCGGAACTCTCGGTGCGGTCATCAGAACAAGATCAGCCGTACCATCGAAAAAAATCATGTTCGACATCGGCGTTGCCGGACCTATAGCGGGATTCATGGCAACGCTCATCGTATTGTCATATGGATTCCTTGCACTCCCTGGAAAAGAATTTATCCTCTCAATCCATCCCCAATATTTCTCTCAGGTTCAACCCGAGGGGGGCGTCGACTTGACCTTCGGCAGTCCCCTGCTCTATCAATTGCTATCATTCGTATTTACGAATCCTACGAGACAATTCGTTCCGCCTATGACCGAAATGTATCATTATCCGTATCTTTGTGCCGGCTGGTTCGGTCTGTTTGTGACTGCGATGAATTTGCTCCCCGTCGGCCAACTAGACGGCGGACATGCGGCATACACAATGTTTGGAACAAAGCATAAGGTCATTGCGCGCGCAGCCTTCGTCGTCATTGTCGTCATCGGTCTCCTTGGACTCCTTCCGGTCATCAATGTCCATGTATCATTTGGTTGGATAGGCTGGCTCTTCTGGGCACTCATCCTTCTGCTTGTGGTTAAGCTTGATCATCCTCCGGTGCTTGATGAAACTCCGCTGGATCCAACCAGAAGAAATATTGGTTGGATCACTTTCGGCATTCTTTGCCTTTCATTTGTTCCGACCCCGTTCACGATCTCCCTGTAAATACACAATTGACATTGATGCCAACTTTTGGTACACTTCTACTAGAGCTTAATATACTCGCACTCTCTTATTGATTAGATTGATACTCTTTTATTGTGTTGTAATGTCTGAAGATTAATCAATAAATAAGAGACTGCGTACGATAACCGAGTGGCTGACGCAGTCCTCGGTTTTTTTGTGACCATGAAAATGAAGAGATACTTTTGCGTTTTCCTTGTGTCCTTGGCAGCCGGATGCAAGCTTCCCGACAAGGGATTGATCGATTCGGAGACTCCGCCGTTCCTCAGTCAGGCGAGCGCATCCCCAAGCCTTATCGATGTGACAAATATCGCAAGCCAACCCACCGACCCTGTCGATACAACAATCCTCTTCTCGGCCGTTGTTAACGATGCAGGGTCATCGACCGTAGTAACATTTACTTTGCTGGACCCTTCAGCAAATGTTCTCGTATCGGGAAATTTGAACAGCAACGGCAGCGGTAAGTTCTCGTCCACTATTCACTTCCATATCCTCAAAGAGGATGTCGGAATTTATACTGTTCAACTTCAAGCTGTAAATGATCCCGAAGCTCAAAGCAACATTGTCGCTCAGACCATCATCGTAAAAAACACTAATCATGCACCCGTCGTATCCAACCTGGCGATGCCCGATACTGTCGCTCTCCCCACGCCAGGTGATACAGCGTTCGTAAAGGTCACTATCGCGGCAGCAGATTCCGACGGACAAACAGATATTGTCTCGGTTACGTTAACTTCTCAAAAGCCGAACGGAAGTTCTGCCGGCGTGTTTTATCTTTATGATGACGGAAGTCAGAACGTCAATACTCAATTTGGTGCTCCCTTTACAAGCGGAGATGCAGTCGCAAACGACGGCATTTATACAATTGTCATTCCCCTAACAACGGTCTCCGATCCGCTTCCGACATACCGTATTTTCTCGTTCAAGGCAACTGACCGAACCGGCGCTTTCTCCAACGTTATTTCAAGGCAAATTACAATCATCAGATGAACGTGACCGTTCGTACCATACTTTGTCCCATTGTGATGGTTTCCCTGAGTTTGACCGAAGCATACGCACAATTGCTCAATCAAAATTCCTACCGGCTTGAAAGTACCAAAGCCGTGTCGACGTCGAATGCGCCATTGAGCAACAGCGTTACGGACATTGTCATTTCCGGTAACACTGTGTGGCTCGGCACTGGCAAAGGACTTAGCCGATCGACGGACGGCGGCCAAACCTGGACAAACTATTTTGGGAGACCCGAGTTCGGGCAGGAAGATATCTCTGCAGTTGCGATCCATAACTCTGAAGTGTGGGTCGCGACCGCCCACGATACCACAAGCGAAGGGAGCGACCTTCCGGTAGGAAGCGGTCTACGCTATTCTTCCGACGGAGGAGAAACTTGGACGGTGATTCCTCAACCGAGGGACAGCAAGGATGTCGACACGCTCTTCTATAATTCTAAGAGTACTATTCTTGCCCTTGGCGTGAAAACCGACGTTAACAATATAACATACGATATTGCCGCCACAGACAGCGCCGTTTGGATTTCGTCATACGCAGGAATGGCGCGCAAGTCAACAGATAAAGGAAAAACATGGCAGGTTGTCATAATTCCTCCCGATGGTCTTGACAGCATTTCACCGACAGACTCGCTTGCGTTTGACATGTCCCCTGTCTCAGGAAACCTCGGACTCATCGGCAACCTCAATCATCGGGCATTTTCCGTGTATGCAGAGGATTGGTCTCATGTCTGGATCGGAACAGCCGGCGGCATCAACAAAACAACCGATGGCGGAAAATCGTGGGTAAAATACAATCACACCGATGAAGCGCTGCCGGTTTCCGGAAATTTTGTCGTGGCACTCAATAAACAAACTTTCGGGGGACGAGCTATAATGTGGGCGGCGACCGTGAATGCCGATGATCCAAACGAGAAACGGGGCGTAAGTTTTTCTGCGGACAGCGGACAGACATGGAGCACAACGCTCCTCGGCGAGTTTTGCCACAATATCGGCTTCAAGGATTCATTGGTTTATGCCGTAACTGATAATGGGATCTTTCGTTCATCCGATGTCGGGAATTCATGGATGGAAACTGGAACAATCTACGACGATTCCACAAAGCAGCGCGTCACGACAGCGGCATTTTATTCGGTCAATGTCTTAGGGGAGACTGTTTGGTTCGGCGGTGAGGACGGTGTTGTGCAAACGGAGGACGATAATGCTCACTTGTTCGGATCGTCCTGGCGCCTTCTCCATGCCGCCCAGGGCCTTTCTTCCGCTCGATCAACATACGCCTTCCCGAACCCTTTTTCACCGGCGAACCAAAGCGTGCGGCTCCACTATTATGTCGACAAAGCATCCGCAAATGTCACGATCCGTATATTTGATTTCGGGATGAACTTGGTGCGGACCGTCGTTTCTGATGCAAGCCGCAGCGGCGTTTCAGAACATGATGAAATCTGGGATGGAAGGAACGACAAGGGTCGCCAAGTCTCCAACGGCCCTTATTTCTATCAAGTCGTGGTCGGTTCTGAAAAACCTGTGTGGGGAAAAATCCTTGTCCTTCAATAAGATGACTAAGAAATTTCTATTTTTCATTCCGCTTTTGATTCTGATTGTGGTTTTGCCTGTGCAAAGCCAGATTGCCGGAACACCGGGCGCTTTTTCTCGGCTCGGTTTCGGCGGACGGGGCATGGGAATGGCCAATGCACTCACTTCGGTGATCGATGGAGATATTTCGAGCTACTACAATCCTGCGGTCACTCCTTTCTTGACGGACAGGGTCGCTGCTCTTTCGTACGGGCTCCTCTCTCTCGACCGGTCGCTGAACACCCTTTCGTATTCTCAGGCAATAAAACCAACCGCGGGCTTTTCCGTTGGCATCATCAATGCCGGCGTAAGTAAAATCGACGGCCGGGATAATGACGGATTTCAAACAGGAGATCTGTTCACATCGGAGAATCAGTTTTCGTTTGCGTTCGCCAACAGGATGTCGAGGTTTATTTCGCTTGGCATCGCCTTCAAGATCTACTATTGCCGCCTTTACGAGAACATTTCATCAACCGATCTCGGGATCGATGTTGGCGGGATCGCGCGTCTTTCCGAAAACCTTACCCTCGGTGTCGTTCTGAAAGATCTGGGAGCAAAATATAAATGGGACACCTCGAACCTTTACGGCGATCAAGGAAACACCACCACGGAACCTTTTCCCCTTCTCCGAAGGGTCGGTTTAAGCTATGCGTTCAACGACAACGTTGGTCTGATCTCGGTGGATTTTGAGAACAGCAATCAGAACACAAACATTATTCGCGTGGGCGGAGAACTGGTCTTGAGCGATTACTTCACCGTCCGAGCCGGACTTGATCATTGGCAGACCGACGACCCGGCCCAGGCAGCTCCAACATTCGGATTCACCGTGCTAACGAGTACAAGCCCATTGACGCCAGTAATAACATATGCGTATGTGATTGAGCCGTATGGACTTTTCGGAATGCACCTCCTTTCCCTCTCGACAAGATTTTAGGATCGATCATGACAAGAGCACACGTTACGCTTCTCATTATCAGCTTATGCTCATTTTCGCTCTGCGCCCAAACAGAAAATGCTTCGACCGGACTTGCATTTTTGAAATTAGGAGTCGGCGCGCGTGCCATCGGCATGGGTGAAGCATACAGCGCCCTTTCCAGCGACGCCTCCGGCGTCTATTATAATCCGGCGGGAATTTCTTTCGGGTCGGACGATGAAATCACCCTCATGCACAAGCAGTGGGTCTTCGGCACAACGTCAGAATTTCTTGGAGCCGCGGTTCACTCACAGCATTTTGCGTTCGGCTTCGGGTTCAATTCAACAAACGTGGACGATATCGAAATCCGCCAGCAGCCCGGACCGCCCGAGGGAACATTCGGACTGCACGACCTTGCAATCTCCGCCACCGCCAGCTGGCGCATCGACACCTCGCTCAGCATCGGAGCGACGGGTAAATTCCTCTATGAAAAAATCTATGTCAACGAATCCGACGGCGCAGATCTCGATATCGGCGCCCGGTATCAATACGATCGACATTTTGCGTTCGCTGCCGTGTTGACGAACATCGGCTCAATGAGCAACTTGCTGACGGAGCCGATCATTCTTCCCGCAGGCGCTCGGTTCGGAGCTTCATTCCAAAGCACTCCCGTGGATTACCTCGCATTTACGCTGGCCGGAGACGCGTTAAAGACTTTTAAGGACGACGGAACACGCATCGACATCGGAGGCGAGCTGGCGTACAATTCCTTCATCGCTTTTCGGACGGGTTATCAATTCGGTTACGACGCAAAAGGATTCTCCGCCGGATTCGGCCTTCGGTACGGCTTGCTCCAGCTCGATTATGCCTACGTCCCGTTTCTGGATCAATTGGGAGACACTCATACCTTTTCGCTGACGTTCCGATTGTAAATTCAGGAATGATATCTGTTGGCTGACCAACCTCACATACTGTTCACGTCAACATTCCATTCTTCGTTCATCGACGAAGACATCCGGCTTCTCCAAAAGAATTTTCATGTCACTACAGCCATCACAAAAGGGTGGGTGGCGCCATTCGTGCTCCTCCGAAACCTTTTTTCCGCAGACCTCACCTTTTCATGGTTTGCTTCTACGTATGCCTCCTTCCTGGTTTTCTTCGCGCATCTCCTTGGGAAAAAGTCGATCCTTGTCCTCGGCGGAGCCGATGTCGCAAAGGAAATTGAACTGGGGTACGGCATTTGGAATAGCCGGTGGAAATCGTACATCGTCCGGTACGGCATCAGTCATGCCACAGCCGTTCTTGCGGTCGACCAATTCTTGAAGCAAGAGGCGATTCGCTTGGCCAAATACTCCGGCGATAACATCACCGTCGCCCCCACGGGCTATGATCCGGAATATTGGACCGCAGACGGCGCCAAAGAACAGCTTGTCCTGACGATCGCTTCGTGCCCGGATGTGATGAGGGTTAAACTTAAAGGAATTGATATCTTTATTGCCGCCGCGGAAAAAATGCCCGACATCCGATTCGTATTAATCGGTTTGAATGCAAACGTTGCTTCTTCATTGAGCATTCCATCCAATGTTCAATGCCTCTCTTTTATGCCGCAAGAAGAGATAAAAAAATGGTACCAGCGGGCAAAAGTGTACTGTCAACTTTCGCTTCGTGAGGGATTACCAAATACCGTGTGCGAGGCAATGCTGTGCGAGTGCATTCCGGTGGGAACAAACGTCGGCGGGATTCCAACGGCCATTGGGGATGCCGGCTTCCTCGTCAGCTACAACAGCATCTCAGAGACAGTAGAAGCGATCCGTTCGGCACTGCTCCGACCGCCGGATGACGGCGTCCGTGCGCGAGCAAGAATTTCAGAGCGATTTGCCCTCGCCAAAAGAGAACGTACCTTGCAGGAAACGGTCGCAAAATTGGCGCCATGAAACCGCACGCAAGAAATATTCTCTCCCTTTTCGGGTTTGACGCCCTCGGGCGCTTTCTCGGTTTTGTTTCGACAACATACTTAGCGAGAACGCTTGGCAATGGAGCGTTTGGAGTAATGAATTTAGGCTTGGCGGTTCTTTCGTATGGATTGATCTTCGCAAGCCCCGGCGTGCACATTATCGGAACAAGAATGGTTTCTCAACACACATCCGATGATTCGACGATTCTCAAGCAAGTGACAACACTGCGCTTCGTCCTGGCTCTCTGTACTACGGCGGTCATGACCGCCGGAACAGTTATTCTCGTTCGCGATGTGACCACAGCATACGTCGTCATTTTCTATTTGGCTTCTTTACTCCCGTTTGCCCTTCAGCTTGAGTGGTTTTTTCAGGGCACGCAACGGATCGCCGCTTTAGGAGCGAGCCGTGCGGCAGGGCTTCTCGTCTTTGTCCTTCTTGTCATCTTCATCGTGAAATCCGAGGCCGATATCATTCTGGTCCCTGCAGCGTACTTCGTGAGCGCGGCCGTGAACGCAATTGTCCTTTATTTTGCAAATCAAAAAAAGAGGACCGAGGACCGCGCTCTGATCAAAAATACGCCTTCGGCAACCGTCCGCTGGAGCTCAATCCTTCGACAATCCTTGCCTGTCGGCGCCGCGGTCATTATCGGGCAAGCCGTCCTCAACCTTCCGGTTCTCCTTCTGGGCGTTTTTGCGACAACGGCGGATATCGGAAATTTCAGCGCCGCATCGAAGCTGATATTTTTCCTGCTCGCGATCGACAGGGCAATCTACGTACTGTTCTACCCGCTCGTGGCAAAGTCGATCAAGTCGGCGCCCATGGGGGTCGGAAAACAAGTGAGCCGAATCCTCAATTATGTCCTCATCGTTGTGTTACCGATTTGCACCGGCGGGCTGGTCCTTGCGCGTCCCATTATCGTTCTCATTTTTGGGCCAGCCTACGAAAATTCGAGCCTCCTCCTTCAGATTCTCCTTTTTTATTTCCTCTTTACGATATTAAATAGTATTTTTGCGTTTATCGTGATTGCAGCGGGCAACGAAAAACGATATTCAGCGATCATGGTCACCGTGTCGAGCGCGCTGATCGTTGCCCTGGTTCCGCTGACATATTATTGGAAGGCCGCCGGCGCTTCATGCGGAATGGCCGCTGGAGAATGCTTCATGATGGTTCTGATGTTCCGCGAATGCCGCGCATCAATTTCTCCGCGATTGCAATTCCAATCGATCAAACCCGCGGTTTCTGCCTTATGTATGGGGTTGGTCATCGTTTCTCTGCCGTTCACGGCACTCTATGTTTTGATCCCCCTTGGCATGATCATTTACTTTGTTTCAATGATTGTGTTGCGGGGAATAGGAAAAGAAGATCTCATCTTTCTTAAAGAGCGTTTCCTTTGAAGATCTCAATCGGTATCATTCATGATGAACCTGGCTGGGAAATTCTTTTCAGCCAGATCGGCCTCAGCTGGAAAGCTATTTCGGCTTCGGACGAAATTACACCGGAGACCTTTTCGGCTGTTGTGGTCAATGCCTCGCCAAGCTCACTCCAGGAAAAAGTCCTGGCAGATTATCTTGCCAGCGGAGGAGCAATTCTCGCGGTCAAAAATTACGCACACCCCTTAACCCGTGCAAAATCAAAGAGCAAATATTTTACCTCTCTCCCCCCTTCAATGTTTGATGGCTTTCATCAGGGATCGATGATGGACATCTATGCATCGGGCTTCACCGACGCGGACTCGTCGAAAAGCCGGCACCCTCTTCCAATAATCTATCGGGTTGGGAAGGGAATCATAGCCACAATTCCTTTTGATATAAATGCCCTGATCCTCGACGGACGGTCAAAGAGGAAAAATTTCTATTTCGAAAAGGACCGCCTGCCCAACGAGATCGTCGCCACCGTCTCGAAGGGAGCACTCCGTAAGTTTGTGACGGAGGTGCTGCAATTTCTTCATCACGCCAGGAATATTCCCTTCATCCACAAATGGTATTTTCCCGAGGACCGGCAGACTATTTTTACCTTTCGCGTCGATTCCGATCAAGGCTCTCCCGGCGAGGTCGACGAATTGTATGCGTTGTGCAGGGATCACGGCATCCAGACGATGTGGTTTATTGATACAAAAAGCCATGAAAAGTGGCTGTCGCATTTCAATAACTTCGACAGGCAGGAAATCGGCATTCATTGTTACGAGCATATGACGTTCCCGACCGAGGAGAAAAATCTTCAGAATATTCTAAAAGCATTGTCACTTCTCAACGCACAGGGGCTGCATCCAAAAGGGGCCGCGGCCCCGTACGGTACGTGGAACATCTTCATCGCTTCGGTTTTTGAGCACATCGGTGCGGGTTTTTCGTCCGAATTCGGCCTGGACTACGACGACCTCCCGTTTTTTCCATATGTTAACGGTAAATTCTCCCCCGTCTTGCAGCTCCCGATCCATCCGATTTGTGTCGGAAGCATGAGAAGGGTCGGGTATACAGCGGATGACATGAAGAACTATTTTTTGCAACTGGTCGATACGAGGCTCGCGGACCGGGAACCGCTTTGCCTTTATCATCATCCGACTCATCACCATTTGGACCTATTTGCGGACGTGTTCAAGTACATCCGTTCCAAAAAGATCGACAATTATTCGTATTCCGAGTACGCCTCATGGTGGCGAATACGCAACCAGACTCGCTGGATGCACGATTTCGACAACGCAAAGAATGATGTCATTGCGGAATGCAGCGACGGCAACGCAGGGGTCCACTGGCGCATTGTTTTCCCCTCCGGAGAAGAGTCCATCACGAATGCGGAAGGGACAGTTCATTTGCAATCGCTCCCCCATCGGCCTCCAACGGCCAAACCGGATCCTCCGAAGGATATCGCCCGTTCTCGGACGTTCGACGTTCGCCACCTGGTGGTCAATTTACTTGACGCGTGGTACAAGAGGACGCAATGAAAATTACGATGGCCTGTTATCAATCGGTGTCTCTTATTCGCGGCGGCCCGCGCGTGCAAATCTTGCAAACAAAGAGCGAGCTTGAAAAACTCGGCGTCGACGTGTCGCTCTTCCAAACTTGGGATTCCGCTTCCGGTTTCCACCCCGACATTTTTCATCTCTTTTCGGCCAACCTTGGGACATTCCACCTTGCAAGGAATATTGAGCCCCTCGGAATTCCGCTCGTGACCTCGCCGATCTTTTTCACACGGCACTCAGCGCGGTCAATTCGTCTTGCACTCGGGCTCGAACATACGTTAAAACGCGTTCGCACCGGCATCTGGACCGACTATGGCTACACGGAACAAATATGCAAATGGTCCCGGGCTGTTCTCCCGAATACGACGGATGAAGCTCGCTTAATCGAAGACGGCCTCAGCATCCCGTCGCAAAAGATCTCTGTCATACCGAACGGAGTCGATGCCCGGTTTGAGTCCGGCGATCCATCGTTGTTCAGGAAAAAGTACGGACTGGACAATTTCATCCTCAACGTCGGCCACATCGGGCCGGCGCGCAAGAATGTTCTTGGGCTTATCCGAGCGCTGCGAACCATCGATCATCCTGCTGTTATCATCGGAACAATTATCGGCAAGGAGGGAGAACGGTGCGTTAAGGAAGCGGCAGAGAACAAGAGGATACTTCTTATCCCTGGATTGGAAAACGATTCTGAAATGCTCGCGTCAGCTTATGCCGGTTGCGACGTCTTTGCGCTCCCGTCGTTATTTGAGACACCGGGCATTGCCGCTCTTGAGGCTGCTCTCGCCGGCGCAAAAATTGTCATTACTCCGGTCGGCGGAACACGCGAATATTTTGGTACGATGGCACAGTATGTCGACCCGTACTCAGTTGAATCAATCCGCGCCGGAATTCTTGCCGCATTGAATAGGAATCGTTCGCCGGAATTGAAGCATCACATCAAACAGGAATATTTGTGGAACAAAGTCGCCGAAAAGACTTTGGCGCTGTATAAAAAAATCTTGTAAGCGTGCGCCCGTGAAGAACCAACGAATTCTCATTATTCGCCCCGACAGGATCGGCGATGTCGTACTGGCGACTCCGCTTATCAAGTCGGTGCGACAAGCGTTTCCACAGGCGTTCATCGCGGTCATGGTGCATCCGTCGAACGTATCGTTGCTTGAGAATAATCCCCATATCAGCCGGATATTAACCGATGACCCGAAAGGGGCCGACGCGGGGACGCTGGGGTTTTGGAGACAGGTAGGGCAACTCAGGAAGTTGAAGTTTGATACAGGATTGATGCCGTTCCCCCGCGAACGGCACGCTTGGATGATGTTCCTTGCGGGGATTCCAACGCGAATCGGCGTTGGAAAAAAAATATATCAATTATTGACCTTCACAAAGAGCACGAGCCGGCACAAGTATATTCCTCTGAGGCATGAAGCCGACTACATGCTGGACCTGGGGGTGAAAATCGGCGCACCTCCGCGCGAGATGAAACCGGAGCTCTTCCTCACCAACGATGAGAAAAAACATGCGCGGGATCATCTTTCATCGCTCGGAGTTTCATTTACCAGGCCGGTCATCGGCGTGAATCCTCTTTCACGCAGTTCGTCGCCTAATTGGAAGCCCGATCGATATTCTGAATTGATCGAGCGGCTTCTATTGCGATTCAACGTTATCATCAATCTTGGACCCCACGAATTGCAGCAGCGGCACCTGTTCGAACCGCTCGAACAGAACGGAGCAATCATCCTCGCTCAACCGTTACGGCAACACATGGCAAGCGTGTCGCAACTGTCGGTCCTTGTCTCTTCATCGACGGGTTCGATGCATATTGCAGCTGCGCTCGGTATCCCGACAGTCTCTCTCTTTTGTCCCCTGACTGCCTGTTCGCCGAAGCTCTGGGGACCGCGCGGAAACAGAGCCGAGGTCATCCTTCCTCAAGAACATTATTGCCAGACTCGCTGTCCGGGGGACCCGAAAATATGTCCGCTCGATGATATTGAAATCCCCCAGGTGATCGATCGTATTGAACTGATTTTGCAAGAAAAGAAAAATCCGTAATTGGAACGAGTGTCGCGGCATGCATGTTGTATACAGTAATTTATTTACGGAGAATTCATGAAATATCTCGTAGTTGCTCTTATCCTTTCGGCCGCGCTGATGAACGGGGTTCTTTCCGCGCAATCAAGACAATCCGCCATGCATTGGAATTCTTTTGATGCCGGGATGGAGGAAGCCAAGGCGAGTCACAAAAAGGTTTTGGTGGACATTTACACCGACTGGTGCGGCTGGTGCAAGAAAATGGACAGCGATGTCTACACCGACCCAGGGGTGAAGGACTATCTGTTCAAGAATTATGTCATCATCAAGATGAATGCTGAAGGGAGCGGGAAAGTACATTACAAAGGGCAGGAATATTCCCCCGCGCAGCTTGCCGCGGCATTCGGCGTGAACGGCTACCCATCAACCTTATTCATGAGGGATAACGCCGAACCTATCACATTGCTTCCAGGATACGCTGAAGCCCCGATGTTTCTCCTCGTGCTTTCTTTTATCGCCGAGGACCAGTATCAGAAAAAACAGTTCAGCGATTACCTCAAAGAAAAAGGGGTCAAAGAGTGACTCCGCTTCATTGCACCTGAAGTTTCTTCTGCACAAATCCTTCGACGGCGCGAACGATGCCGTCCAGATCGATCATCTGAATGCATTCGAGGTTGTACGGGCATGCTTTTTTCCAGCATGGCGCGCATTGCAATCCCTCGGGGATAAATTTTATTCCGCGCTCATATAGATCGATCTCGTTCCAACAACTGAGCCCAAACCAGGCGATCACGTATTTTTTCAGGCCGATCGCCACGTGCATGCCGAATGAATCTCCAGTAATGATAACGTCGCAAATATTCTCATAGCAGATCCCCCGCCGCACCCCCTCCGTGGTAGGCGTGTTGATGACCTTCTTCCCCGCACGCCTGGCAATTTCCGCGTTGCGCTCGGTGTCTTCCGGACCGCCGACCAGGACGAGTGCGACCCCCTCTATCTCCGATAATTTTTCAATCAGGATCACGTGTTGTTCAATTGTCATTTTTTTGTTCGGATAGAGGTATGAACATCCCGTGTTGAATCCGACCACCACTTTTCCTGCAGTCAGGCCGATGTCTTTCGCATACTGAGCGCAATACCCCTTCTCCTCATCAGAGAGGTTTAAGGAATAATCATCGCGGCGAAACTTCAGCTTCATCGCTTCCTGCAAAATTTCCGTTCCGTATTTCTTGTTCCTCCTGAATTTGAGGTCATCGTCGAGGCCGAGCAGGTAGCTGTATTCAGCTTCTTTATTCAGCGGGATAATGACTCCGTCCTTATTCAATCCGAAGCCGATCTTCTCCCTCGCTTTCAGGGTGTTACAGAAGGCACAGGATCGCTGTGTTTTGTCGGTGCTGTACACGATATCGAATTCAATGCTTTGGAGGATCAGCCAGTTTTCCGGCTCCCAGGTGTACACTGCATCGACGTATGGATTGTTTTCAAGAAGCCGGTACGCATTTTTCAGCGTGATCCATGAAATATGGCTTTGAGGGTACTTCCTTTTGATCGCCGGCAGCATCGCCGTTGTTTGAAGGACCGCTCCCATTGCATCGAGGTTGATGATCAGGATCCTTCTCCCGATCGGATCCGGGTCAGCACATTCTTCATAGCATATCGTTCCCGGGAAACACGGCTTGTAGCCGGTGAACCTTTTGCAATCGGGAATTCGAACCTTCTGCTGCCGCTTCTTCGACGCGGACCTCTTCTTCATGCTTTTTTCAAGTCGTTGGAGTGAATTGCTCGTTGTTTTGTGATTTGCCGACAAGAAGCGTAAACGCTTCCATAACGCGGTCGACTTCCAATCTAGTCATGCAAACATTTCCAATGGGACAGGACGTAAGGGCGCATTCGAGGCAGTCAAGCTCTTCGTTCCTTACCCATCTATTCTTATCACCGAATGGTCCTTGCTGACGCGGATTTGTCGGTCCGAAAATTCCGAGGGTTGGAATCCCAAGCGCCGCTGCAATGTGCATTGGGCCCGAATCATTGCTTACCACGAACGAACATTTCTGAATGAGCGCTCCAAGTTCGGAGAGCGTCGTCCTGGGGATGACATGCGGCGGTGATTTCATCTTTTCAGCGATGACACGAACGTCTTTCTCTTCTCCCGGTCCCCAAAGCAAGGCGATATTGGCTCCGCAACGTTCACTAATGAGGTCACCGAGATGAGCATAATGTTCTAGCCCCCAACGTTTAGTATACCAACCTCCGCTCGGATTTACACCAACCACGACTTTTCCGTCCAAACCCTCCGCGCTAAACCATTGGGCCGCTTTCTTTTTTGCCGGTTCCGGCACTGGAAAATAAGGCTGCGAATGGAGCACCGGAATATCGAGCCTCCGTAATGCATCCAAGTTAAAATCTATATTATGGGTGTTTCCGGTCCGAGGGGAAACGATAATATTGAACGCATACTTTCGCCAACGGAACGGGAATCCCACGCGCCATCGAGCGCCGCTCAGCCGGGTTATGATCGCCGACCGAGGGTTCGAAAATAGATCAATGACGAGGTCGTATTTCCTCTCCCTCACCTGCCGTATCATACCTGCGCTTGAATCTTTTTTTCGTTCGAACGTTAGCACACTCGACAACCAGGGATTCCCAACGACAGCCTCCGCGGCAAACTTGTCGGTCAAAAAATCGATCTGGGCAAGCGGATATTGTCCACGCAAATTCTGGACGACCGGAGTAGATAACAAAACATCTCCGATGGCGCGAAGTTTGATAACAAGTATTCGATTGATATGTTCTGGCTGAAGAAGGATACGAAAAGCGCCTGATTGAACGGGTTCGTGTTGATGACGGCTGAAAAATACGAAAATTCAGAAGGGATGTCAACGAAAGCTGTGGACGGCTAAATTGCATCCAAAAGCATGAAATTTGCATTTTGACGCTTTGAAACTGGAGGTTCCTCGGAAGAGAATTTCTCTTTGTCGTGAAACGTACATTCGTCATAGAGCGGACATTGACCGCACCGAGGACGTTGAGCGAGGCAGACCGTCCTTCCAAACCGTATGAGGTTTGTATGGAAGGAATACGATTTCCCGCTGGGAACAAGCGGCCTCATCGCAGCGAATGTTTGATCCGGATTTTTCGTTTTGACCAGACCGAGACGGTTACAAATTCTGTGAATATGGGTGTCAACGGGAAATACTTCCCGCCGAAGGGAAAAGAGAAGAACGCAGGCAGCGGTCTTGAATCCAATTCCGTGGTACGACGTGAGCGTTGATATAACTTCGTCATCCTTCATCGTTTCAATTCCACGCAGCCGGTATGATCCGTATTCATCATGGACCTTTTGGAGCAGTGCCTTGATTCGCCGGCTTTTCTGATTCTTCATCCCCCCCACCTTGATCGCAGAAGCGATCGCACCAACCGGAGCTTCGGCCACTTTTCTCCATGTTGGAAATTTCTTTCGCAATTCAACGTACGCCCGGTGGCTGTTCCGGTCATTGGTATTCTGAGACAGCAGCGTCCCTATCAGCATGTCGAGTGGGGCGCTGCGTTCCTTTTTTTGACGTGGAACGCCAAAATGATTTTCGAGGATCCGAATACAACGAATTGCGTTCTGTTTTTTCTTCATTGATTGCATAGGCCGATGGTATGAAAATACAATACAAGCGATTGAATTCCAAACGGTTATGAGCATTGATGGTGTTACAGTTTGAGAATTTCCCCTCTCGCTTCCAAACTCAGTTTGGGAACGGCTTCGGCAAATTGTTTAGCGGCTGAACCTATTCACTTCGTTCCCGATAGGAGATTGGGAATAAAAGAGCCTTGCCCTACCCTTGGAATGTGGAGCCGTGGCACTGCCTGAGCATTGATTTGCGATGAAAAGAAGCATATATTGAAAGCAATTGAGATGCAGTATTTGTCAATGCAGTGCACCGTTATTCTATGATTGTCATGAAGTTCGGCGGAACGTCCGTCGAGGATGCCCGCGCGATCGACAACGCCATCACCCTTGTCGCACGACAAAAGAAACAAGGCCCGGTTGTCGTCCTCTCCGCTATCGCAGGTGCCACCGATACACTGTTGAAAGCCGCTGAACTCTCGGTGGCCGAAAAGCTCGACGATGCGACGCTTCTATTAAATAACCTCCTTGAACGGCACGTTCTTATTGCTGAAAACCTCATCGATTCCCGTTCTACAGTTCAGCAGCTTATCTTCCAGCTTCGAACCAGATTTGAGGAATTGAGGAACCTTTCGCAGAGCATCGCCATTCTTGGAGAACTGACCAAGCGCTCCCTCGACACGATTGCCTCGATGGGTGAATTGATGTCCTCGCTGATCTTCGCCGAAGGCATGAAGGCGAAAAATGAGTACGTCGCGTGGGTCGATGCGCGCACCTTCATGATGACCGACGATCATTTTGGGAACGCAACTCCCCTTTTTACAGAGATCGACAAGAAGACGCAGGAGATCATCACACCCCTTCTCGATGATGAAGCCGTCGTCGTCACGCAAGGGTACATCGGTTCAACAGTTAAAAGAATTACCACAACGCTGGGACGAGGCGGGTCCGACTACTCAGCGGCGATTATCGGGGCAGCCTTAAACGCGGAAGAGATACAAATCTGGACTGACGTTGACGGCATTCTCACCGCAGACCCGAACATCACTCCAAAGGCGAAAAAGCTAAGAACGATTTCGTATAAAGAAGCCTCCGAGCTGGCGTACTTCGGGGCAAAGGTCCTCCATCCAAGCACCATTCGCCCTGCGGTGCAGAAAAATATCCCGGTGGTCGTGCTGAATTCTCGGCGGCCACGTTCGACGGGAACGCGCGTTGTCGCGAATCCTCCGGAGTCGAACATTTCAGTAAAGTCGATCGCAAACAAAAAAGGGATCACCGTCGTCAATCTCCAGGCATCCCGCTTTCTTTCAGCGAACCGATTTATCGAGTCTATTTTCGAGGTATTTGACAGGCACCATACCCTTGTCGACCTGGTGAACACTTCTGTAGCATCCGCATCTCTCACATTGAGCAATGCCGAAGTGCTCGATGCCATCGTGCCCGAACTTGAAGAATTCTCGGACGTCGTCGTCTTCAGGAACAAAGCGATCGTCAGCATCATTGGGGAACGGCTTCATTCAACGGTCGGAATCGCCGACAGAATTTTTCAATCACTCGGCGACATCGACGTGATGATGATCTCACAAGGGGCATCGGAGTTGAATGTCAGCGTAGTTATCGACAACGACAATGTCACTGAAGCTGTACGCCGTCTGCACAAGGAATTTTTCGAGCCTCTCCCTCAAGAGGCTCTTTTCGAAAATATCGCCACATCATGAACCACGATCTTCTGTGCGACCGTAAAACACATCCAACCGAAAACACTATTGTAACACTATGGCACGCCTAAAGAAATTCCGCGGGACAGGAACTGCGCTCGTCACTCCTTTCAAGAACAACGGTGCCGTCGATTACGACGCGCTTCGAAGATTGATAGATTTTCAGATCGCCGGGGGCGTTGAAGCCATCATCCCGATCGGCACAACGGGAGAAAGCCCCAGCATTTCTCCGGAAGAACATCGCCGCATATTGGAGACGGTTATCGAACGATCCCACGGCCGCGCAAAAATCTTTGCGGGAAGCGGGAGCAACTATACCACCAAAGCGATCGAACTGACCCGTTTGGCAAAGCAGCTTGGAGCTGATGCAGCCATTCTTGTCGCTCCGTATTACAATAAGCCCACACAAGAAGGTTATTTTCAGCATTACAGAGCCGTTGCAGAAGCGGTCGATATCCCGTTGATCGTCTATAACGTTCCGGGGCGGACGGGGGGCAACATCATGGCGTCGACAACCTTGAGGATGGCAGAAGAAATTCCTTCGGTCATCGCTGTGAAAGAGGCTTCCGGGAACATCGCGCAAATCATGGAGATCGCACGCAACAGACCGAAACATTTTTCGCTTCTCTCAGGCGACGATGCGATCACCCTGCCGATTTTATCCGTTGGAGGAGACGGCTGCATCTCCGTTGTCTCAAACCAACTGCCGAAGGATTTTTCCGGTATGGTACGCGCCGGATTGGCCGGCAATTGGAAGAAAGCGCTGCAGCTCCATAACAGACTTCTGCCGTTGATGAATGCAAATTTCATCGAGACAAACCCGATTCCCGTCAAAGCTTCCCTCGCCATGATGGGAATGATCAACGAGGTTTACCGGCTGCCGCTTGTTCCGATCGGAGCGAAAAACAGAAAAGTCCTCAAAAAAATCCTGCACGACCTGGGCCTGGTTTAGCGCAGAGTTCGGGTCATTTTCATCGTACGGTACAGCAAAAAGCCCCGACGGCGGGGCTTTTTTACTTTGCAAATTCAATCGTCTTACCATGTCCTTTCTTCTTTCCACGGATCGGCGGTGTTGCTATATCCGTTCTGCTCCCAGAAGCCGGGACGATCGTCCTTCATGAATTCCAACCCGTTCACCCACTTGGCCCCCTTCCAGGCGTATCGCCGTGGGGTGAAGACCCGCATCGGACCGCCATGCTCCCTCTCGAGCGGTTTGCCGTTCACGGTATGGACGAACATGACCTCCTCATTCAACATCCATTCCAACGGAAGGTTTGTCGTATAGCCGCCGTAAGCGTGTTGCATAACATATCTGGCGTCGGGTTTCGCTCTAATCGTACCCATCAAATCCGAGAACATCACTCCCTCCCACTCGTCGCCATATCTGCTCCAGGTGGTCACGCAATGGAAATCCGCGGTGAGTTTCCTCTGCGGCAGTTTCAAGAATTCATCCCAACTGAAAGTGACAATCTCTTCGACAAGCCCCCATAACTTCAGCCGCCAATCGGCTGTCGAAATTTTAGGAGTTACGCCGTATGTCAGAACGGGGAATTTTTCCGTGGTATATTGCCCCGGAGGAAATTTCGGCTTGCCGAAATAATTCAGCTCGCTTGAACCAGTTACCTTTGAACGAAAGATTCCCATACCGCGTCCCTTGAATTTTCTACCTTCATTCAACACAGACAGAGAACACAAAGTTCGGCGCGCAAATAGGGTTCAATAGAAATAGTAGTGGCAGGCGATCTGGGGCATAGGGGCAATGTCTCCGTTCGAAAAATAGACAAAGACTCCCTCGAGAGAAACGTTGATGGCTTCTTGCACATTCAATTCACCTCCCACCCCAATACCGAGCCGAAAAGGAGCAGCAAAACTGTTGCTTCCAGATCCGTTGTAAAAATAGCTTGCCGACGGTCCGAAGTATAGACGTGTCGAACGGGCGCGAACCAGGTCATATTGGAACTCACCCCCAATCGATGCAGATGTCTGTCCCCCGCTTTTGATGATACCGCCAATAATCTGATATGATACTTTGGATGGAAGATGATTCCGGAAGCTGATTCCAACACCCGACGCGGGTCCGGCGGAAAGGCCGAGGCCGTAAACATTCTTTCCCAGATTTTCAGCCTGCTGGCTTCCCTGGACGCTCACCTGCGGGTATACCAATGAAGGGACAACAATGAGTATGAGTACCAAAGCATATAAAGAAATTTTCACTCTCGCCTCCTTGAATCATACATTCGTGGTAATCCAGCGATACATTTCTTTGAAATTCGGCCGTTTGCCGGTAAGCAAGATCCCGATGCGAAAAACCTTCCCTGCCACCCACATCATTCCCACGATCGACGCGGACAAGGTAACGAGCGAGAGGGCAATCTCCCAGAGGTCGGGAGCCTGAATTGAAAGCCGGAGCGCCATCATCGTCGGGGTCAAAAGCGGTATCTGTGACAACACTTTGACCATCAGTGAGTCCGGATTTTGCATCGCAGGAACTGCCAGAGCGATCGGGAACATCACCAGCAGGGTGACGTACGCCGTCATTTGCTGCGCTTCCTGTTCTGTTGAGACAGGCGCCCCTGCGGTAACAAAGATCGCAACGTAGAGAAGATAGCCGAGCACAAAATAGAGAAGCAGAAGCGCGATGTGATCAAAGGAGACGAATGGCGTCTGCATGGTAAAGTTCACTCCAACTAAAATCAAAAGCCAGAATGAGATCGTGGTCAGTCCAAGGAGCGACAGACCCAATATCTTACCCATCAGCAATTCACTCGGGGAACAGGACGACATCAATACCTCGACGATCCTGTTCGATTTCTCTTCGATAAGGCTTCGGATCAGCATCTGGCCGCTCGTCATCACCAGCATGAAGAGCATCATAATGAAAATATAGCCGGTGAAAAATGTTTCGAGGAAGCCGGATTCCTTTTCCTCTCCTTTGGATGAGACCTTGATCGTTTTTACATCGACATCCGTCGAGAGGCCCCGTATCTCTCTGGAGTTATAGCCTTTGGCCTCAAGCCTACGTTCGATGATGACATCTTCGAGAATCTTTGAGAACCGCTCCTGATCCCTGATATTGCCCACATTTTCCGAACGGTATTCGATCTTCCCCTTCTCCATAACGTCCGACGGGAGAAGAAAATATCCTTCGATCTCGTTGTCCAGGATTTTCGCGGTTGCAAGTATCTTCAGGTGATCGCGCGATGAGTCATCGTCGGTGATCTTCACAAGCTCATAATTTGCCGAGCTGTCGGGAAGCTTGAATTTCGCGATGCGTTGGCTGAGATACGGAAGGAGCGAATCTGTTTCGTCGATCACACCGATCTTCCGTACTTTCTCATCGGCTTTTGACGCGAGGAAACTTGGAATAATTGTGAACACGGCGATGATCGTCGGCATCATGAACAGACCGATGATGAACGCCTTGGTCTTTACACGTTCCAAATATTCCCACTTGGCGATCCGAAAGGATTTATTTTGCATTGGCTGTCTCCTCTCCGGTTCGCTGCAGTTCGGCAGTAACAAGTTTTCTGGCCTTCAAATACCTCATGAACGAAAAGAGAGAAACAGCCAGAAGGACCATCGGAGCATCCCACGATGCCTCTCCTTTCTTCAACGTGATGACACCCAAGACCAACGTTCCGACAAGCGCGAAGATAAAGAGAAGCATCGCCTTCCTTACGCGCGCGTCGCCCGAAACTGTTTTCGTTCTCACCGCAGCCGGTTTGGTCTCCTCGCGCTCTGCCGACTCATCAGGAACTCCTACCACATCGAGGAAGATCGAATTCAGCGACGGCTCGACAAATTCAAATTTTCTGATATCGACTTTCGGGACGATGGAAGAAAGGAGCTCGCGGGATGATACACTGCCGTTGAGCTGCAGTTCTGCATAATTTTCATAGATCGTCGCTTTCTTTACCTGTGGCAGCGATGAGAGAAACGAACCGTCGCCGGCAAACTCCACATGAACGGAATTTTTCCCAAACTTTTGTTTGACCTCCTTCATGCTTCCTTCGAGCACAATCTTGCCATGGTTGACCAGGCAGATCTCATCGCACAACTTTTCTGCCGAATCCATCTGATGGGTCGAAAAAATAATCGCCTTCCCCTGCTGCTTCAATTCCTGGAGGATATCTTTCAGAATGATCTGATTGACCGGATCGAGCCCCGAAAATGGTTCGTCAAGCACGATGTAGGAAGGATCATGAAGGATAGAGATAATGAACTGGACTTTTTGCTGGTTGCCCTTCGAAAGCTCTTCGACCTTGCTTTTCGCATACCCTTCAAGGTCAAACCGCCTGAGCCACTCAAGAGCCTTTTGTTTGACCCCCGGCCCGGTCATTCCCCGCAAGCCGGCAAAGTAAAGGATGGTGTCCAGAAGCTTATTTTTCTTGTACAATCCCCTTTCTTCGGGAAGATATCCAATGCGATTTTGGATATTCCCGTCAAACGGCGCGCCGTCAAACGTCACAGTTCCTTTATCCGGCGTCGTGATGTTGAGGATCATGCGGATCGAAGTGCTTTTCCCCGCTCCGTTCGGACCAATAAGGCCGAAAATTTTTCCGGGCTCTACTTGAAGAGAGACATCGTCAACGGCCAGAACATTGACATACTGTTTCCGAAGGTGCTCCGCGATAATCATAAATTTTCAGATATGAGGGAAGTTTATGGTGTCAGCCGATAGATCATTCGTGCAAACGGAATAGTCTCGCGAACATGGTCCAGGCCGCAGATCCATGAGACGGTCCGCTCCACGCCGAGGCCGAATCCGGCGTGCGGCACCGAACCGAAGCGGCGTAAATCAAGATACCACTCAAATGCCGATTGCGGGAGATTGTGCTCTTTTAAGCGCGCAAGCAGCGTATCGTAATCGTCCTCGCGCTGGCTGCCGCCGATAATCTCGCCGTATCCCTCCGGCGCAAGCACATCGACAGCGAGCGCGAGCTTGTCGTTTTTGGGGTCGCGCTTCATATAGAACGCCTTCACCTGCGACGGATATCGATGCACCATCACCGGACGGTCGAACTGCTCGGAAATCACTGTTTCATCAGTCCCCCCGAGGTCGTTTCCCCATTCAAACGGAACTCCTTTTTTATGAATGATCTCGACTGCTTCATCATACGTGATACGCGGCAGCGGGCGTTTTACATTTTCCAAGAACTTCGTGTTGCGCTCGAGGGTTTTCAATTCGGGCATACGGTTCTTCAACACGTTCGTCACGATATGTTCGAGGAATTCCTCAGCCAAATCCATATCATCATCCAGATCGTTGAAGGCGACCTCCGGCTCGACCATCCAGAATTCTGTCAGATGGCGGCGGGTTTTCGATTTCTCCGCCCGGAAGGTCGGGCCAAAGACGTAGACTTTCCCGAAGGACATGGCGCCGGCTTCGCCGTACAATTGACCCGATTGGGTCAGGTACGCTTTGCCTAGATCGAAATAGTTGGTCTCGAAAAGAGTGCTTGTCCCTTCGCAGGCGGCCGGGGTGAAAATCGGAGCGTCCAGAAGAAGGAATCCTCGCCCGTCGAAAAATTCTCGTATCGAACGAATGATCTCGTGGCGAACACGCAGGATGGCATGCTGGCGTTCGGAACGAAGCCAGAGATGGCGGCGGTCCATGAGAAACTCGACGCCATGTTCTTTGGGGGTGATGGGATATTCCTTCGCCACGGAAATTATGTCCAGGCCGGCGAGGTCCATTTCATATCCCCCCGGCGCACGGTCTTCTTTGCGAATTTTCCCCGTCACGCGAAGGGACGTTTCCTGGGTCAATTCATCAAACCGACTAAAGATATCTTCGCTTACGTTCGCTTTCACGATCACAGCTTGCATCAATCCGGTGCCATCGCGAATGACGATGAAGCGTATTTTCCCGCTTGAACGTTTGTTATAGACCCAACCCGAGATGGTAACTGTTTCACCGACGCATCGAGCAAGATCTTCAATATATATTCGAGTACCCATGTAAAGCCGAATCCTTTCAAAAAATAACGCCAATATACAAAACTTAAGAGACATCTACAAACACGAAATCCCGCAGCGACGCGGGATCTCTTTTGCTCCTTATTGCGTACAACTCGTTATCAACTCTCTACTCTCTAGCTCATCGCGAGCATCCTTTGAATCGGCACCAGTGCCTGCTGCAAGAGGTCCGGAGTCATCGTTATCTCCGGCGATCTGTTCTTCATGCAGAGATAGAGCTTTTCCATCGTGTTCCGTTTCATATGCGGGCATTCGTTGCAGGCACAATTAGCATCGGGGGGAGCGGGAATGAATTCCTTCTCAGACGCGCTCCGCTGCATTTGATGGATGATCCCGACCTCCGTGGCGACGATGAATTTCTTAGCCGGGTTCGACTGGACGAATTTCAACAAGGCACTCGTCGAACCGATGAAATCGGCGCGCGACAGAAGAGATTCTTCGCATTCAGGATGAGCAATCAGTTTTGCGTCTGGATGCTCCATTTGCAAACCGATGATCTTGCGCTCGCTGAAAGTCTCATGTACGATGCAGCTTCCATTCCACAGGAGCATCTGCCTCCCTGTTTTCTTTGCAAGATATGCGCCGAGGTTCTTATCGGGCGAAAAAAGGATCGGCTTATCTATTGGAATCTGGTTAATGATCTTTTCAGCGCTGCTTGACGTGCAGATGATATCGCTGAGCGCCTTGACCTCAGCCGAACAATTGATATAGGTGACCGCGACATGGTCCGAATGCATCTCTCGAAAACGCCTGAAATCGGCCGCCGGACAGCCTTCTGCTAGAGAACAGCCGGCCTCAAGGTCCGGAAGCAGCACCAATTTATGGGGGTTAAGAATTTTTGCAGTTTCGGCCATAAAATGCACGCCTGCGAAGACGATGACGTCGGCGTCAGTTTCTGCCGCGCGCCGGGCCAGCTCCAGGCTGTCGCCGACATAGTCCGCGAGGTCCTGGATCTCCGATTCCTGGTAATAATGCGCAAGAAGAACCGCGTTCAGATCCTTCTTCAGGCGAAGGATCTCCGATTCGAGGTTGAGAGGAATCTCTGTCCTTGGTGACGCATTATGTTCTAAAGCTGCGATCATTTCCTATGAAACTTAACAATCGTTTGGAGTACAATCAAACCAAAGACTTTCCGGCATATTTATTCATCGCTAAGATCACAGCCTCCTTCACCTGTTCGACGGTGATCGACGTGATCAGCGCGTCATCGGCCCTGACGGCAATATGGCGCGGATGCGGCGGCTTCCATATTGAAGGATCGCTCAGCGAATGAAAGGAGATCGTTGGTACACGCTGCGACGCGGCAATATGCAGCGTCCCGGTGTCGTTGCACATGAGCAAATTCAAATGCCGTAAAAAGGCCGCCATGATCCGCAACGGCATGACCGGCGCCGAATGAACGTTGTGATGCAGCGATGATTCGATGATTCTTTTGCGGTCAACTTCATTCGGGCTGACGATGAGAACCGCTTCCGCCCTGTACCTCTCGATCGTCCAATCAATCACCGCAGCCAATTTATCGAGCGGGAAGCACTTCGAAGGATTTAAGGCTCCAAAATGCACTCCAACAACAATTGCCTTGGGAGCGATTCCCAGTATTTGATAGACCCTTTCCGCTTCATACACTTCTGCATCTGTTAAAACAAGATCATACTCCAAATCGTTCTCATCCGCCCCAAGACCACGGACGATATCCAGATTGCGCTGGATTTCATGTTTTTGTCCTTGAGGGCGATGAACCTGGACGTTGTAAATCTTCTCCGGGATGGACGGATCGAGCTTCAGATGGTCAGGACCAACAATATATTTTGCCCCGCTCAGCAGGGCGATGAGGTCGGAAGAAAGCGAGCGGGAAATGGTGTTCAGGAGGATGACGCACTCGAACTTATTCCGCACCGATTTCCAGAATGAAACGAACTTACGAATATTCCATCGGCCTAATTTTTCATAGAAGACGATCACTTCGTCCACGTATGGATTGTGTTCGATGACCGGAGCGGTGTATTCCCGGACGACCACGGCGATGAAGGCTTTTGGAAACTTTCTGCGTAACGCACGAATTGCCGGCGTCGCAATCATCAAATCGCCAAGCTGGTCGTGCTGGCGGATGATCAGAATACGATTAAATGACTCGAGAGGAAGCTGCTGCGGGGAATATCGGATACCGGGACGAAATGAATTGACAAGGCGGAAGAGAGATCGTTTTAGAAATTGTTCAAGCGACTGCATCGAGCGAGATGATGGTGGGTGAATTACTTTTTATCTGTAATATCCTCGAAATCGGCATCCTGCACATTGTCAAACTGGTGGTGTGTCTCTTTCTCCCGGACGGTCGGTTCCTTCTTACGAGGCGGCTCGAAGAACGGGCGGACCACCTGCAGCAGTGCCCCGAGCATTTTGGCAAGGATATAAACGCACACAACCCAGATGATGAGCTCAAACATACCGGCGCTTACACTTTCTTCGAGCGCGGATTATAGTATTCCACGGCTGCTCTGTTCGGGCGGAGAATTTCGTTGTAGAGTTCTTCAAAATCGGACTGGTCTCCGACAAAATCGATCTCAGTGGCATTAACGATCAAAAGCGGAGCGGTCTTATACCGGAAGAAAAAATAATTATACGCTTCGTTCAGATCTTTGATGTAATCTTCCGAAATGTTCTCCTCTATCTTCCTGCCGCGGTCCTTAATATTTGACATCAGCCGATCGACGCTGGATTGAAGGTAGACGACCAAATCAGGGACCGGGATATTTTTTTCGATCGAGCCGACCAGCGTCTCATACAATTTCAATTCATCGTCGCGCAGGTTCAGATACGCGAAGATCTTGTCCTTCTCGAAAATGTAATCGGTCACCAGGACGTTCTGAAAGAGGTCGGCCTGAAACAACGCCTGCTGCTGCTTGTACCGGCTCAATAAAAAGAAAATCTGAGTCTGAAAGGCATAGTGCACGGAGTCCTCATAAAAACGTTCGAGGAACGGATTCTCTTCAAACTGCTCAAGGACAAGGCGGCCGTTGAGGCGTTCGGAGATCTTTCGTGCGAGCGAGGTCTTTCCCGCCCCGATGACTCCTTCTATGGCGATATAGCGAACATCAGCGTGTCGAACCGGCAATCCTTACTCCTGCAGTGCTGTAAAAAATGTTTGAGTCATTTCGGGGGACTTGCGCACGAGATTCGAGTCTTTACATTCGGCGATCAGCTCTTCAATCGTCTTGTGAGTTAACGGATGAACCGTGCTCGGCCCAATCTCGGCAAGAGGCTGAAGAACGAATCTGCGGTTCAGCATCTCCCTGTGGGGAATGACGATCGTCGGTGTATCAATCACGCGATCCCCGAACAACAAAATATCGATATCGATTTCCCGCGGTCCCCAGCGGGCTCTCCCCACCCGGCCGATCGCCTTTTCTATGAACTTGATGTGTGCGTAAAGCTCTTCTGCGCCAATAGCTGTCTGCACGGCGACGGCCGCATTGAGAAAATCACTCTGATTCTTTATTCCAACGGGCTCTGTTTCATACACGCTTGAAACTTTTACCACTCTCGTCGCAGGAACCGACCGCAACTTGAGCACCGCATCACCAAGGAAACGGAGCCTGTCGCCGACATTTGAGCCGATTCCCAGAAACACATGTTCCATGCGGGCCCCTATGGTCGTTCATCCCTGGAGGACTCTACCTCTACTTCCACGTGGTCGATGATCCCGTGCACCGCGGCCCCCGGTTTTCTGATACGGACGACGGTTTTGTGAACCGCCGGAAACTCGCTGAAAATCCCTTTCGCGATCGAATGCGCCAAAGCTTCTATGAGAAAGAATTTCTTTCCAACAACGGTCTGCTTCATGACGGCATAGACTTTTTCATAGTTGACCGTCGCAAGCAGATCATCCTTTTCCTTTGCTTCCGAGAGGTCGCAGTAGAGTTCAACATCGACTTCGAACTTGCCCCCGAGATTTTGCTCGTCGGACATCACGCCGTGATAAGCATAAAAAACGGCGTTATGAAGACGAATGATATCCAGCTTTTTCATCGGCGTATGGTCGTCACAATTTCTTTATCTTCTCCCATGTATCCCGCAGCGTCACGGCGCGGTTGAACACGAGCGCGTCCTTTTTCGAATCCGTATCAACACAGAAATAACCGAGCCGTTCAAACTGGAACCGGTCCTGAGGAGCAGACGAAGCGAGTCCGGGCTCAAGCTTGCACGATCTCAATACCTGCAGAGAATTCGGGTTAATAAATTGCTTCCACTTCTCCGCATCCGGATATTCTTCCAGGAACAGCCGGTCGTACAAACGGACCTCCGCTTCGATCGCATGTGGCGCCGAGACCCAATGAATGGTGCCTTTCACCTTTCTAGTGCTTTGCGCTGAACCGCTTTTTGTCTCCGCATCATACGTGCAACGCAATTCGGCGACCTCCCCCGTCTTCGGGTCCTTGATCACTCCGGTGCACCTTATGATATAGGCGTAGCGGAGTCGAACTTCATTTCCCGGAGAAAGCCGGAAGAATTTTTTAGGAGGATTCTCTTGAAAGTCATCCCGTTCGATGTAAAGAATTTTGGAGAAGGGAATTTTCCTCGTTCCCATCGAGGCATCTTCAGGATTATTAACGGCCTCGAGCTCTTCGACGACGCCGTCGGGATAGTTCTCGATCACCACTTTGAGAGGCCGAAGGACCGCCATCACGCGCAGAGCGTGCCTATTTAGATCGTCGCGAAGACAATCTTCCAGCCACAACGCATCCGATGTATTCTCCCGTCGCGCAACTCCGACACGCTCCGCGAATGCGCGTACCGACGCCGGCGTATATCCGCGCCGTCGAATTCCAGAGATCGTCGGCATTCGCGGATCGTCCCAGCCGTTGACGTGTCCTTCTTCGACCAGCTGCAAAAGTTTTCTCTTGCTCATGACGGTGTACGTCATGTTCAACCGCGCAAACTCGATTTGCTGAGGATGATGAAGGTTCAACTCCTCAAGAAACCAATCGTACAACGGCCGGTGATTTTCAAACTCAAGGGTGCAAATTGAATGAGTGATCCCTTCGATAGAATCGCTTTGGCCGTGGGCCCAATCGTACATCGGATAAATACACCATGCATCCCCGGTGCGATGATGAGTAGCGAAAAGTATCCGGTACATGACGGGGTCACGGAGATTAATGTTCGGCGACGCCATGTCGATCTTGGCCCGAAGGGTTCTGGAGCCGTTCGGAAATTCTCCGTTGCGCATGCGTTTGAACAGATCAAGATTTTCCTCGACCGTGCGATTGCGATACGGACTTTCTTTTCCCGGCTCGGTCAGCGTCCCTCGGTATTCGCGGATCTCGTCGGCGCTGAGGTCGCAGACATAGGCCTTCCCTTTTTGTATCAGCCGAACAGCGTATTCGTGGAGCTGTTCAAAATAATCGGAGGCATAAAATAATCTGTCTTCCCAATCGAAGCCGAGCCATCGGACATCTCTTTTGATCGATTCGACAAACTCTTGCTCCTCTTTTGCCGGATTCGTATCGTCGAACCGCAGGTTGCAGAAGCCGTTGTAATCTCTTGCCAGTCCGAAATTGAGGCAGATCGATTTTGCATGGCCGATGTGAAGATATCCGTTTGGCTCGGGGGGAAAACGGGTATGCACCTTCCCCCCGAATTTATTGGTCTTCAGGTCGTCGTCGATGATGTCCCGGACAAAATTCCTCCGGTCAGGCATCTCTCCGTTGTCTTTTTGCTCTTTGATGTCTTTTTGTTTCTCAATCATGGTCATTGTAATCTTTCAACCGCTGAATGAATTCTTGCCACGGTCTCTTCCTTGCCGAGGATGAAAAGAATATCAAACAAACCCGGACCAGAACCGACGCCGGAGACTGCGAGCCGAAGAGGATGAATCAGATCGCTATTGTCAACCTTCAAGAATTCCGCGGTTCGGTGGAGGGCGGCTTCAAAATCTTCTTTCTTTTGACTGTTTAGCGCGGAAAATTGGCCGGCAAGATCCTTCAGGTGAGCCGTTGACTCCTTCTTCCAACGTTTTTTGATAGTATCCTCATCATACTGGATTGGGGCCCGGAAAAAGTACGGGCTCTTCTCAACGAAATCCTTCACGAATGTCACCCTCTCGCGCATCGCGTTGATGACGCGCATCAAATAAACATCGCCAAATTGCCGTTCATCGTAACCTGCAACCTTCAACTGTTCCCTCAGGTTCTGGATTAATTCTGCGTCCGGCTTCTTCCTGAGGTATTCAAAATTGAGCCAGTCAAGCTTTTCAATATTAAAGACAGCGCCGGAGTTCCCCACCCGTTCAAGCGAGAACTCCTTCGTCAACTCATCAAGCGTGAATAACTCCCGGTCGTCTCCCGGGTTCCAGCCAAGAAATGCAACAAAGTTAACGAGCGCTTCTCTGAAATATCCCTTTTGCCGGTAATCTTCAACTGCCACATCCCCCTGACGTTTGCTCAGTTTCGATTTGTCGGGATTAAGGAGCAGCGGCAAATGAGCGAACCGGGGCAGATCCCATCCAAAATGGTTGAATAATATCACATGCTTTGGCGTGCTCGAGAGCCATTCTTCGCCCCGGATCACGTGCGAGATCTTCATAAAATGATCGTCGACGACGACCGCCAAATGATACGTCGGATAACCATCCGATTTCAATATCACCTGGTCGTCCAGCACCTTGTGTGAAATCGTGATGTCGCCGCGAATCATGTCTGTGAACGTCAGCTCACCGTCAAGCGGGACCTTCATCCGAATGACATGCGGTTCGCCCCGTTTCAATCTCTCGGAAATTTCCTGTTCGGAGAGATTCCTGCAGCGGCGATCGTATGATGTCGTCAACTTCGCGGCCGATTGTCTCTCCCGGACTTCCTTGAGCCTTTCGGGAGTGCAAAAACAAAAGTACGCTTTCTTTTCTATGACCAATTGGTTTGCGTACTTTTGATACAGGTTGATCCGCTGCGATTGGATGTACGGACCGTAGTCGCCTTCACGATCCGGTCCTTCGTCATATTCGATGCCGGCCCATCCAAGCGTATCGATAATATTTTGCACGGCCCCTTCGACTTTGCGCGATTGGTCGGTGTCTTCGATGCGAAGGACGAACGATCCCCCCTCCTTCTTCGCCAGCAAATAATTATAAAGCGCGGTTCGCAAACCTCCAACATGCAGGAATCCCGTTGGGCTCGGAGCAAACCGCGTTCGCAGGGCTTTCATGCGTCAAGTCTATGGAAGCAGCACATTAACACTCGTCACCCAGTTCGTCAATAAATTGAACAGTGATTAAAAAGATAGCAAACTTTTGATGGGAACGCAACCGGAGGCCAAGCGTGCAAAATCGCGTCGTCACTCTTTTGATTTCGCCTGCTGCATAAGAAACGTCATCAACCGCGAGGCGGGCACGCGGGGACTGAACGAGGTATTGTCGCTGAGGTATGAAACAAATTTCCCCTCGCGATACAGCGAAGGGGGGCTCGGACAACTCTTGTTGAACGGGCTAAACACTCCTTTTAACCCTCCGTATGGACAGTTCGGATTAAAAATACTGGTGGGAGAGCCCTCAAACCCGTATTGCCCCCATGGATTGACGATCGAGTGCGGATGGGAGGTATCAGCCCAGACCAAACCCAGATATGCACCGTCGGAGGCAATAATTCGGCACCCGAGGAATTGAAAAAGATCCTCATTGATGCCATGAGTCTCCGACGTATCCGGCTGAACGTAATCTGCCTGGATACTCGAATCCGGAAACTCCGGGTTTGTCTCGGAGGAATATTTCTCGTACAAATACTTCTGGAGGGTCTTCGGCTCATTCACCTGGTCGAATACGATCCATTCTTTCTTGTTCCCTTTGCGGTCATATTTGTAGATGCTCTTGAAGGGGCGCTCTTTCTCAACACCCGATTCCTCAACAAGATCCCCCCGTTTGTTGTAGATATATGCAGCGCTATAGTTGACATGCCCGTCCCCGGAGTAATCCACCTCAGAAACCAAATTCCCTCTTCGGTCATACGTAAAGGTGGATCTCGCCTTCAGGCTGCTGTCCGGCTTATAGACATACTCGCTCGATAAATTTCCGAGACTGTCATAGACAAAGGCAACCCTATCCGCCAAATTATAGACCGCCGAATCGACGTTATTAAAATCCCTTCCGTACTTGATCATTTCGGTCATATTGCCGTCATCGTCATAGGCATAGGTGAAGCGGGAAATGCTGTTGAGCTGCTCGACGACATTGCCGGTTGAATCATACGTGAACAGGTCTTTCGAGAAAATTCTCCCGTCGGAAAGATATCCCCTGTTTTCAACCATATTGTTTTCACTGTCGTAAAAATAGACGCTTTTCCGGTCAACCGTTCCATCCTGTTTGTACGCAACCGTCTCCTTCTTGTTTCCGGCTGAATCATAACGATAGATGATTTTGGTTTTCGCATCCCCCTTGGTCGTCGTCTCTTCGATTAGCTTCCCGCCCTCGTTGTACCGGTAATTCGTCTTTACAAGAACCGATCCGTCATTCGGATTGTAGACTGTTTCTTCGGTCTTATATCCGTCGGGGTTGTACCTGGAGGAGGAGATTTCGAACCCTTTCTTATCGGGTTTCCCAAAACTGTACGTGTACTTCCACACCGACATCAAGAGAATGCCCGAGGCCTTTATTCGATTGCGCTCTTTTTGCTCCTGACGCTCTTCCTTCAACTCCTCTTTTTTGCTTTTTTGGGATAGTCCACCATCGGCCCATCCTTCACGTGCAACGAGAAGAGCGGAGAGCATAAGAATGATGCTGGAATACAAGCGCGGCCGACTATTCATCCAAACAATCGTGGATACTTAAAAAAGTCAAATGCGGGATAGAGTGTAATGAGAACTACCTATCACTGCCAAAATTGAGGCTGGCACTCAAGGTACTAACCAGATAGTTACGATTCAACCTTATTTTTCTCTGGGATTTTGGAGGGAGAACAGATTCGAAGCCAACCAAGGGAACGTTTTCGGCCAGCGATAGAATTCAGGTCTCAACGATTATCGCTTTTTGCCGGAGTTTCTACAATCATCAATTACTTAGGGCGAAAGCCCGACAGAAGGAAATAGGCGAATTACGATGAAATAAAGCAATTTCGTTCTTCAGCTCGACGTTCATCACCGAGCTGACTGCCGCACCCCTTTTCCAATAAGCACGAATTGATCCGCCAATATCAGATATCAGTTCAACCGCTTGATAAGATCAATCAGAGCTTTCGCTCTCGCTTCAACCCTAACGGAATCTTCTTTGATTCCTTTCACGAAACTGTTGCCGTCGTACGTCCCGCGAACAGCGGAAAAATCCGCATCCCGTACGGATGCGCCGCCGTCGATTCCATAGCTAATTTTTGACTGGACATCGAACTCCTTTCGGGCATCATCAAGGACCATCACATTGTATTTGTCGGATGCCGCCTTCCATTCTTCGATGAGAGAGACGAGTGTGGCGGCTGTCATCTCCCTCATCGAGATATGAGACCGGGTTTCGATCAGTCGGGCGCACCAGTTCCATTCATATTCATCGTACTTTGCATGAATCTTCAACAGCTCATCATCGAAACTCTTGATATCGTTGATCTTCCCGCCGGCAACGTTGCCAACAAATTCGGCAATGACCGATTCCGGCGCCATGAGGCCGTTGACATCAACCCATTTTACCAGATCGTTGTCAACGGTCCGGGAAAGCGCGCTGCGGACCTCGTTGAGCGTCGTGCAATTTTTCAGCTCGTCAAGTTTCCTGCCTAGGCAATCGCCGATAAACATTCTAATAGCCGTTTCGTAACACTCGCAAGCAGTGTTTACAACTTTCTTCTGAATGAGAACACCGCCGAAGTTCAGCGTCTCCTGGCCGTCTGAAGCACTTTTTGCGAGGTCGTTCAGCAACTGGATCCCGCGGAGCATTTTCCCGATCACAAACGGGGAAAGAACTTGAAAATGTATAAGATCGCGTTTCGCGTCTTTTCGGCCGTCGCGGCCCGGCCATTTCATGCCGTCCCGCTTTACGCCGACCGTGAAGAAACTCCACCCCGGGATGCACACGGTTTTTCCTCCGCTCTCCCTGATAAGAGAAAACGGAAGGTCGGTGGTATCGAAATTTGCGTAATTCTTGCCGATCACGGTGCTGAACGCGCCGACGCGGTTCTCCCATGACAAATAACTGAACGAACCTGTCTTCGATCCCCGTTCAAGAACTCCTTGATGAACCGGACCGAGTTTATACATGTGGTTACTTTGATTCGATCCGCTGCCGGCATTATAGAACGAAAAGAAACCTGCGATCAAAAGGGTCGACTTATGGTGTGAAACGGTGTAAGGGCCGGCAAAGGCAGAGCATCCTTCGCCGTGAAATAGTTCCGAATTGCAAAAGAACGCAGAGTTCTCAGCAGAAAATTGTTTGCCGACTTTTACGCTTTGGCCGACAAAGCATTTTTCCAGAATAGCGGACTGATCTGCTTTCGAGCCGGACAGAACAATGAATTTTTTCGCTATGACGCCGGTTCCTATGTACACCGGAGCCAGGGCTGAACTTTGGACGGTTCCCTCTTCGAGCGTCAGTGCTCCGTCGATGATCGCGAACGGCCCAACCGCGACGTTTGTTATCCTTCCCGCGCCGCTAATCCGAGCGCCCGTTCCGATCGTTCCCCTTGACGCCGTCCTTGTTTTGGTGTAGCCGTCGATAATTTCATTGAGCTTGTCGATCAGCGCTGAATGGTGTCTGTAGAAGACAATGAAGTACGCCATTTGAGCGGAGAGGCAATCAAATATTTTCAGGCTCCGGCCGCCCCCCTCGTTTAACACATCGATCTCGACACCGTTGCCGAACGACGACGTCCCGACGACCATCACCGGGCCGCAATTTTCGATGACAACATTGTCTTCAAGAAGATAATTTCCAAGGTATGCCACGTTTGACAGATAACTATTGCTCCCGATCGAGCAATTATGGATCTGGCAATGGTATAGTCCGCAGTTTTGTTCGATACCGCTGGACAATTTCACTTTCGCGGTAAAAGCACCAAGCTCCACGGCGCCGCTGAACGAGACGTTTCTAAATCTTTTGATATCAAAAGGTTCCTTGACGAGGATTTGGCTCCAATCACCGGCCTGACACCCGCGCGCTTCCAGCTCGTCTATTTCCTTCCGTGATAATGTTCTCGATTCCATGTCCGGTATGCCTTCCTAAAGCAAGCGAGCCGCTCATTGGCTTGAGCGGCTCACGGTGAATTTTATTATTCCAATGCTAGGTTTAGGTGCTCTTTTTCAATGTCCTTAAAATATCTGACCGTACTCACTCTCAGTTCCATCGTCGAATCGTCATCGCAGACAATAATCCCGTGTTTATGCAATTGAAGCATTGAGACGGTCCAAAAGTGATTGACCCCCTCTTCAACACACTGTCTCAAAGCCCTTGCCTTTCCGTATCCATTGATGAGGATCATGACTTCATCCGCATCCATGATAGTCCCGACACCGACGGTGAGGGCAGTTTTCGGAACCTTATTGATATCGTTCTCAAAAAACCGCGAATTAGCTTTAAGCGTGTCATAGGTGAGCGTTTTGACGCGCGTGCGGGAGGTGAGCGACGACCCCGGCTCGTTGAACGCAATATGGCCATCCGGGCCGATACCCCCCATGAACAGGTGAATACCGCCGTACGATTTTATTTTTTCTTCGTACCGTTTACATTCTTGCTCCAGATCGGGGGCGTTGCCGTTGAGAATATTGATGTTGCCAGCAGGAATATCTATATGCTGGAACAGATGATGATGCATAAAGTAGTGGTAACTTTCGGGGTGTGTTTCAGCAAGCCCGATATACTCATCCATGTTAAAAGTGACTACATTCTTAAACGACACTTTTCCTTGCTTGTGATACTTTGCAAGCTGTTGATACGTGCCGATCGGAGTGCTGCCGGTAGGCAATCCCAGGACAAATGGTTTTTGAGCGGTCGGTTTGAATTTATTAATCTTGTTGATGATGTATGTCGCCGCCCAGTTGCTCATGGCTTCCGCACTTTGTTCGATGATGATCCTCATGTATACTACCTCCTTCGTTTACGGTTGACGGATTGTATGTTGATTGAGGAAATGAGAGCAGCAGACTCATCGCGGCGCCGTGCGCCTGACGGAAGCCGACGGAATCGAAAGGGGGCGCCGTCAGTTGCTTGATTCTGTTACTTTTTTTAAGTCTCTGACCTTTTGATAAAAGTCCTGGAGCTTCAGATCCTTGAGAAAGATCAACCCGCGTGCTGCCCGAAGGCGCGGATGCGCATGCTTATGGAAATACTCTCTCCCCAAACAGGTCTTCACCATGTCATACTGCTCGACCATGATCTTCTGCGCCAGCTCTGAGAACGGGCCGTCGTATTCGTAACTCGGGAACGAAGCCGCACTCTGCGACCCAAAACAGTTCATAAACGCCGTGTTCATCAATGACAACGTGTTGAGCGAGGCCGGCACAATCACATCGGCCTCCGCAGCCTTGAACCGATACCAGACATTCCGGTATCCCCACACACGGACCGACGAGTCCCTGCTCTCCTTCTCATACATCCTCAAGGCTTCAGCCACCGCCATGAGCACCTTATAGTGCGTGTCCGGTCCGCTCCCCTCCGGGTCCAGAGCAACCGTCACCACATTCGGCCTGAGCTTCTTCATTAACTCGTAGATCGGAAGCACATCCCTGTCCACCTTCGGCTCTTCCGAGAAGATATCCCCACGGTAGAACCCCAAACGCAGAGGATGAATGGCCGTCGGCTCGATCCCAAAATACGCCCACAGAAGCTCCACCTCCCACTCCCGGAGCATCCCTTTCAGCGTCTGGATATCGGCCGGGTCCTTCGCCCCCGGATACTGCCCCAAGAGGTATTCTTCCAAATTCTTCGCCCGGGCCCGTATCTGATCAAGCTCCGTGGTGCCGTACACCTCGATCAGGTTTCTGAGCATCCGGCGGGCCTCGGCCTCATTCTTGCGCTCCTCGGAGCGCTCCGCACTCCCGTCTAAGAACAAATACATATCTTCGATCCGCTTGGCCTCGTTCTCTACCTCAAAATACCCCTTTGCAAGAAGCGATGTAAAATCGCCATGCTCTATGTAATGCCTGAGCTTTTGAACGATCGACAAAAAATACGCGTTTGAAACAGCTGTGAACCCGGAGGTCAAATTGGCAAAATAATGATGGTTCGTGGCATCGCGTACCAGGTGATAAAGATATGGCAGATATCCGAGCATGATATCGTCATGATGCGGCTCGGTATGAAAGAACGTCGTCTGGGTAACACTCTGGAGCCCTTTTTCGATCTTCTTGATCAAGCGCTCGCGTGCTTGGCGCGAAAGTTCGCTGTGGGAACGCCCGCTGCGTTTCAGAAGCTCGGAAGAACAACGGTCATACTTAAAATCCTCCTGGCTCAGCTCGGTCAGGGGCTTCCTGAACTGGAGCGCCAGGCCGATCACAATATCGTCGGCAATGTCGTCCTCCACCTTCTCTCGTTCGACCAAACTCAGATACCGGCGTTCACTCAACAGGCTTGCCGCCCCCTTCGAGAGGTAGAACCTCGCATGCTTTAAGTTCTGAAGCACACTTGCCGGGTATTGAGGCCCCTTATCTTCCTCGATCGCCTGGCGCACGATCTGCGCCTTGGCATCTCCGGCTGCAATGATGATCGCCGTTGAGGTAGGGTTATAGGTGATCGTCGATAGCCCGATCGTGATCACCAAGCGCTTCCGGGCGATCTCTATCCCCCCGAGGTCCGTGGCTGCCGCTGCCTGCGTCTCATAGTTGGTCCCGGTCAGCCTTGTCACCGAATAAAAGCTCGAACCTCGGACGTTGAATGCGATATGCCCGTCAGGACCGATACCGCCGAGAAAGAACCCTATCCCCCCCATCTCGCGGATCTTCCGCTCGTATTCCATGCAGAACCAATCCACTCGGTTGATCGTATCGCGCTGCAAGCTCTCCAGTTCCGTCCTCGTCTGCCGCACTCTCAACGAAAGGTCGACCACGCCGTCCGGAAATACCTCGGCCATCGTCTTCCCCATGGGGATCCCCAACCGTGTCGTATCGATCAGCAGCGCCTTATCGATCGAGAGCCCAAACCCATCGATATAATACTTTCTGACATAATGATTGAAGCTGTTGTGCTGCTGGGAATCGATCGGATAGAACTCATCGATCTGCACAAACGAGAGGCTCTCCATCTCCGGGCGCTTTGAGGACTCAATACCATAGGATGCAAGCATTGACTGGACCTCTTTTGTCTCCCAGCGCTCAAGGATCCGGGTCACCCATTTGATGAAGTGTTCGGGCGTCTTCCCGGTCGGAAGTGAGATCACTCCGCCTGGGTTCTTCTGAACCCACTCGATGAACCGAAACGCCGAGAGCTTCCCCAAAAGCGGAAAATTATCCACCTCGATCACATCGATTTTCTCCGTCGGCGAATACCGGAGCTTCCGATTGATACGAGCTAGTTCTACTGCCTCTACCGACGATGTCCCATCATACACCATATGCCGCTCCTTTTCCTTTCCTTTCAAATATTTTCCCGATCTTTCCGCTATTTCCCATCGTTACAATGACTTCATGGGACGAGCCGGCATCCTTTGGCGCAACGGGGCCGCTCATCTCTTTTCCATCCAGAACAATTGAACGGACACCCTTCTCTACTCCGTCCGGATTTTTGACCCTAATTTTATATGTCGTGCCGCGCCACTTTCTCGTCACCTCAAATTCCTTCCAGTCCTTCGGAATACATGGATCGATTATCAATGAATCAAAATCGGGGCGAACGCCGAGAATCCACTTAGTCGCTGCAGTGTATGCCCAGCCGGCGCTCCCCGTAAGCCATGGATGACGCGCTCTTCCGTATGCCGTATGATCTTTCCCCATAATGAACTGACAGTACGAGTACGGTTCTGACTCCCGAACCTCGATCTTGTCGTTCTGATTGTATGGGAGGAGGTCGTTATACAACTTCATCGCGAGCGTTCCTCTGCCGAGCTTACATTCGGCGATCATCGCCCATGGGTTCGGGTGACTGAAAATTGCCCCGTTCTCTTTGATCCCCTTATAGACCCTGGTCAAATATCCGATATCGTCGTTCGGTTCAGAATATGTCGGCCAACAAAGGTGAATGCCGTACGGCGATGCTAAATATTTGTGGATCGAATCCATGCATTTTCTTCCCCGTTCTTCCGACGCTGCTCCGGAAAGCACCGCCCAGCTGTTGCTTTCCAAAAAAATCTTCCCCTCGGTATTCTTGTCGGTTCCGATCTTGATCCCCTTCTTGGTAACTCCGCGGATGTACCACTCCCCATCCCACAATTCTTTCTCGCATGCCTGCCGGACTTTCTCAGCCATGGCTGAATAGCGTATCACATCATCTGAACGGCCCAGAAATTCAGCGGCGGCGATAAACTCTTTCAGCGCCCAGAAATGCATGAATGACACCATCGCGCTCTGGCCGCCGCCGAGGTTCAAGCAGTCGTTCCAGTCCGCGCGGAGTCCGAGGCAAATGCCGTTCGCGGCGGTCTGTTCGGCTGAGAAATCGAGCGAGCGCTTCATGTGCTCGTACACCGTTCCTTCCCCCTTGTCGGCAAACGGAACGACGAGGTCGAAGAATTTTGTGTCGCCGGTCTCTTTCACAAATTCGCAGATGGAAGCGATGATCCAGAGTGCATCATCGGAACAAACATCTTCCATGCCGTGGATGATATCGCTCGCGGCCGGCGTGGGCACTACGGTGGGAAGCTTCACGCCCGGAAGTTTTGCTTCTTGTGGAGCAAAGACTTCAGGATCAAAAAGGTGCAGACCATACCCCCTGCTCACCTGGCCGTGAAGAAGCTCGACGATCCGCTGTTTGACTTTCGCCGGATTCGTATGCGGAACAGCCATCACGTCTTGTGAAGTGTCTCGATACCCAAGACCCGTCCGTCCTCCCACCTCGACGAATGAAGCGAAACGGGACCAGACGACGCATGTCTCGGCCTGGAAGAGCGTCCAGGCATTGATCATCGTATCGAAGCCCTCGCTCGGCGTTGTGCACTTGAAGACCGATTGTTTGCGCCTCCAGTACATTGCAAGCTCGTTGAAGGCGTCCTCGACATTCTTTGGGTTGGAATATTTTCCCCTCATTTGTTTTCCTTCAGCGCGCGAGCCCACACCCAGCATAAAAACGAGCCGTGACTCTTCACCGGGCTTCAGTGTCAGCTTCTTATGAAGTGCGCCGCAGTGATTGCCGCCCAACTCGGTGCTGCCGCTGCAGCTCCCCCGTTCGACGGCAAGAGGATTTGTTTCTGTCCGGTACGCACCGAGAAATCGGTCGCGGACACAATCATACCCGTCAGGGGTGACATTTGAAGTAAAATAATGGTATGTCCACGGTTCATAAAAAAAGTCATATTCAATGATGCCGTCAGCATAATTGGACCCGCTGGCATACAGGGACATCTGGAGATTCTGATTGTCGATCTCGATGTGATGGAAAGAAAATTCAACGTAAGAAAAGATACTGAGCTTTCTCGGCTTGCCGTCAGTATTCTTGATTTTCACATCCCATAGCTCGACATCGTCGTCAACCGGAATGAAGATCGTCTGCTCTGCACGAATGCCCTGATAGTCGCTGATGAATTTTGAGTACGAGAGCCCGTGCCTGCACTCATATTTCGCCTTCGCCAGATCCTTTCCGGTCGGCTGCCAGGAGATTGACCAGAACTCGCCGGTTTCATCATCTCTGATATAGACGTAGTGTCCGGGCCGATCCAACGGCACGCCATTCTGGCGAAATCGGGTAATGCGATGATGCTCGGCGTTCTTATAGAATGAATAGCCGCCTGCATTATGAGAAATGACGGTGCACAGGTCCCTCACGCCGAGGTAGTTCGTCCAAGACACCGGAACGTCCGGCCGGTCGATCACGTACTCAAAAGTTGTGTTATCAAAATAACCGTACTGCATGATTCTCCTTGTTCATGAGCTCACTGTGATGAAAATGTCGTATACAGAGCGTCCAATAATGGGGTCCTCCCGTCCGTCAAATAATCTGCGGTGATCTCCCAAATAATCACGCCGCGCGCATGGTGGTCGACAACATAGTGTGCTTTATATGTGATCGATTCCTCGTCGTCATACGATACGAAAGTCTTCGTCGACGGGACGACAAGATACGGGACTTTTGCTTTATCATCCCAATGCCTGTACATGCCGGAATACTGGACGATGGAATAGTAGTCCGCATCGCCGCCGGGAAAGAGCGTTGTGTCGACTCCATGATATTCGCCGCCCACCATCGTACACTGCGCAAACGCATGGCCGTAGAACGGTACTCCCAGATTGATCTGTGAAGCCGGAACATGGAACCCTTCAGTGAACAGCTTGAACGTAGCCTCGATATTCGACACACTGTCTGCCTCGCTCGAGGCGTAAAGGGGCGAATTGTGCCCGCTGCGGGGAGACCACGAGCCGTTATAGTCGTACGTCATCACATTGAACATGTCGAGAATAGGGATCAGCTTCTCCACTTCGTAACCAGAAAGATGCTCGGCAGTGGCGGCAAGAGCCGCAGAAAGGAATAATTTTTTGTGTACCTGCGAACCGTAAGCACCGAGGCTATCGCGGAGAGTCCTGAACAAAGCAGTTGAATTTGTCCGGTCGGCAGGCGTTCCGTTGTGCTCTGCATAGCCGGGATATTCCCAGTCGATATCGATGCCGTCGAAATCGAATTTCCTGACCGCATCGAGGCATGCATGGGCGAATGTTGTGCGCAGCTCCTGCGTCGAAGCGACCGCCGGGAAATTCTCTGAATCCCCCCATCCGCCGATCGAAAGCATCACTTTGACCTTGTTTTCGTGGGCAAGATCGACGAGAGACGGCTTGTCTCCGCCGCCGATCAATATGAGACTGTCGCCCCGCGGATTGATCCCTGCAATCGTGCCATCGAGCAGCGGATGCCAAAAAGCATAGTCGATGATCGTTACTTTCTTGAAGGGAATTTTATCATACGTCATCAAAGCATTTTTATGCTCCCAATTCCAGGACGGGAAATAACCGACGACCTCTTTTTGCTGTCCAATGGCGGAAGCAAAAAGAAACGCAATAAGCAGAAGCGGGTGATAGGCAAAGCACTTTGATTTCATGGTTTACTCTCTGAAAATCCCTGGCATGGTTTTTACGATTCTTGGATCTCACGGAACGGAACGAACCATGTCGCCAAAAACGACGGGATCGTCGCTATGATGACCCAAATGAAGAAATCCTTATACCCTAAAAGATCGCTTAAGAAGCCGCTCAGCATCGAGGGGATGTTGAACCCGAGAGCCATCAATGCCGTCGCAAACGCGTAATGCGCCATCTTGTATTTTCCGGGGGCTATCTGCTGCATCATGAACAACGTCAACCCGATGAATCCGAAGCCGTAGCCGAAATACTCGAAAACAACGGCGGATTCAATCACGTAGAAGTTGGCCGGCTGGGCGATCGCAAGAAACGTATAGACAACAAAAGGAATGTTAAAGAAGCAGCAAAGGATGAACAACGATTTGCGCAGCCCCCGATTCGCGGTGAAGTATCCGGACAGCACCGAGCCAAGAATGAACGCAAGCGGCGGGAAAAATCCGTACAACAAGCCTATCTCTTCCGTTGAAAGACCGAGCCCCCCGTGCTCGCGTGCTGCGCGCATGAAGAGCGGAACGATTTTAATGGCCTGTCCCTCCGCGAATCGATACAAGACGAGGAAAATGATCCCCCACCATATATATTTCTTCTCGAAAAAAGTCTTTACGACATCGGCGAATGCCGCGAACGTCTCTTTTATCGAGCGGACATTCCCCGACGCTCCTCCTGTCGGAAGGTTCTTAGCGTGATACAGGCTGAGCACGATGAGCACGGCTGCAAACATCCCCATCACCGTTCCCCATGCCGGAACCACGCCGATGCTCTTTTCCAGCGTTCCGGCAACGATGACAAAAACTCCCTGAGAGAGGATCTTGCCGACGTTATAGAATGCTCCCTGCCAACCGACATATTCCGATTGCTGTTTGTCCGAAAGGACGTTGACATAGACGCCGTCGGCCGCAATATCGTGCGTCGCGAAGTTAAAAGCGATAATGGCGAAGAGGACGAGCGACCACTCGAAATAACTCGGCAGCTGCAGCGTCAGGGCGAGCATGCCGAACAGCACGCCGCCGATGAACTGCGTGGCAATGACGAAATACTTTTTCGTCTTGAACATTTCAAGGATCGGCCCCCAGAGCGGTTTCAACATCCACGGAAGAGCGACGAGCGTCGTAAAAAAGGCAATTTCGCCGTCCGTTTTTCCCATGCTTTTGTACATCAGGACGGAGACGATGTTCACTGCGACGAACGGCAGTCCCTCGGCTGTGTACAATGTCGGCACCCAGAGTGCAGGATGCCGGGGCTTTGATTCGTTATCGGTTGACATGACGAAGTTCTTTCAACAAAGAGCCTATTGGACGAGGATCATCTTTTTCGTTTGCACGAACGATCCAGCCTGAATTCGGTAGAAGTACACGCCGCTTGCCACCGCATGCGTTGAAGCTTCGAAATGAACACTGCCAGTTCCGGCATTTCTTTGTTCGTTGAGCAAAGTCGCAACCTCCCGTCCGAGGACATCAAAGACCTTGATCGTCACGTGCGCAGCCGCGGGCAGCAAAAACTGAATCGTGGTCGAAGGATTGAACGGATTCGGAAAATTATCGTAAAGGACAAACCCGCCGGGAATATTTTGCGGCGCGTGCCCCGCGGCAACTTCGGTGGGTACCATCTGATCCCCGATGACATCCATCAGCGGCTGAGTCGTGCCAATCACGTCCTGGCTGATCTCCCATATCATCACGCCCGAAAGTCTTTGGGTCTTCACATATTGGCACTTCACCGCTATCGATGCCGAATCATCCAGTGTAATAAACTCATCCGGACGGGACGACGTATAGTATGGAGCTTCCGATCCGCTGTCCCAAACGTAGGTCCATTGCCCGGATTGAATCGTCGTCATGATGTCCCGGTACGCAAGGTCTTCTTCCTGAACATAGGAAGTATAGATAGTCGACGTGCCGAACATTTTTCCGTAAAACGGTAGGCCGAGCACAATTTTATTTTTCGGGATGGCACGGGTTCCCGCAAGATACTGGATGCTTTCCACGATCGAATAGGCATCGGGGTCGGTATTCGGGTCGCTGCCGATATTCAGAGGAGCGTTATGGCCGGCGATGCTGCTCCAGCTTCCATGAAAATCGTACTCCATTGCATTGAACCAATCGACGTATTGTTCAAGCGTTGCAAAATCGCGCCATTGTCCGGACCAATCCGACGCGCCGATGGCCATCGTAATGAGCCATGAGGAATCGGCCGCTCGAAAGGCGGCACGCAGCTCTTTCACAAAAAGGGCCTCGTTGGACCTCTGAGCGAGGGTTCCCGGCCCTTCCCAGTCAAGGTCGGCGCCGTCATAATGCGCAGTGGATAGCTGCGCGACGATATTGTTGATGAATGTCTTTCGAAGGTTCGAGTCGGCAGTCACGGTCGCGTAATTGTCCGTTTGTGTCGTTCCGGCGCCTCCATACGACAGAAGAATTTTGCGTCCGGCGCGATGGGTCGTATTAATGAGCGCTGTGTCGACGACATTGTCGTCCGAGGAAATCGTACCGTCTGCATTCGGCCATGCGAACGCATGGATGATATGCGTTAAGGAGGTAAATCTAATTTCTGTTGCGGGGAGCGTCGTCCGTTCCCACATCGGGTAGTATCCGACGACGCGGTATTGGCTATGTAGTTCTGTGATAGCAATGCAGGACAAAAGCAAAAGAACGCAGCCAAGCTTGTGGAAGAGCACCTTCATGCGGTTGTCATCAGCGATGGGGATCAAGAATCATAAGATTTGCGGCCGGGATTAGCCAGCATGGAAGGTCAACGACTTTTCAGGTGACCGACCCTGCTTTATCGCTTCTACAATATCGACATTCACACGGTCGTTCTTGCATTCACCGGGAATGATGAGCTTTTATACGCAATCACAGGAGGCGCTGTTTGACGGCGCCCCCTGTGATGGTAGGAGGAATGAAAGAAAGCAACTATTACTTCAGCAACATCATTTTTTGAACGAGGCGGTTATTTCCCTGCTCGAGAGAATAGAAGTACACGCCGCTGGTCAAGTTGGACATGTCAACATGCAATGTGTATTCGCCTGCTTCCTGATGAGCACTGTTCACGAGTGTCTTCACGACCTGGCCAAGAACATTGTACACTCTCATCGTCACGTTGCCTGCGTTCGCGAGACTGTAACGGATGTTTGTGCTCGGGTTGAAAGGATTCGGATACGCTTCGGAAAGCGAGAAGGAATGCGGAAGCGTCTTCGGTGCGGCTGCAACGCCCGTTAATCCATTGAACCAATACGGATCGCCGATAATGCCGCCATCCGTCGCGCCGGTTTTCAGCGACGCATTGGTGTATTTCAGATCGTTCGCTTCAGGGAGAGGCCATGCAGGAGCCCAGGTCGCAGATGTTCCGACTTTGGTCAGATCATATCCATACACCTCCGTCGTTCCGGTCCCTGTCCTGACTGCCGTGAACCAGCCCAATAACCCGGCTCCGTTAGCACTGTCGGTGCCTGGATTCAACGCACCGGTTATGGAAGCGCCAAACCCGGGATCAACATTCTGATTTCCCGATTGGACAAATCCCGGCCACAGCGTGCTGTTCGCGAAGAAAGCGGCTGTGGAAGTGTTCATCCATTGCGTTGTATAAACTGAATCGAGATGAGCAGTATCATTCCAGGCAGTATAGAACGAGGTCAGTCCCGAAGGCCAAAAGTACACATTGTTCTTGACTTCGACCTTCCTCAATAATTCAGCTGCGGGGTCGCCTTTGCCGGTCGAAGCATGACCGAGGAGAATTGCCGCCGTGGTCGAGTCGAGCAATCCCATCGTAATAATCGACGGCCCAGTGTTGGCATCGAACGAATCCCAGCCTGCGTACTCCGTCTTGTTTTCACCGCCGGCATACGCCGCATAGAAGATATTGTTGTCGAATTTTGCGTTCACCATCCTATCGAGGAAAAATGGATTCTTGAAGGTGTAGACGACATCATTATGTGAAAATTCGTAGTAATTCACAATTCCGCCCGTAGCCGCAGTGGCATAGCCACTGACGAAGAGCATCGTGCAGTTCTTAATGACAATTGAATCGGTTTTAAATGCGCCGATGTAATTTTCATTTCGAAGGACCTCACCGACATACCACTGGTTCGGCTCAGTCGTCATGTTCCTGAACTTACAGTTCGTCATGATGAAATCATCAGAATTTCCGGCATAGCCGACCGCGAACTGCGACCATTGTTCAAACACAACATTGTTCGCTGCGAACCGGACATTGTCGCCTGAAATCTGCACCGCCTGCCCGGAGCCATAATTGACAACGTTGTTGACTGCGATCCCGAGGAGGTACAGATTCTGGAGCGACGCTGAAAGGCCGTTTCCATTCACCGTGAAAAGAACGCCGGGGATTGAGTTATCCTGGAGAACGTCCGGCTGAATCACGGGAAGCTTCCCGGTCGATGGATCCGGCACTCCCCAGACAGTTATATTTGCATTTGTGGTAATCGTTGCATCAAAGATATACGTTGTGTCTCTGGAGACGAGTTTATAGACATGGTGTACTTTCACACCAGCGGCAGTAGTATCTCCCATGATCACTTTATCCAGCGTCGCACCTGAAGCATAGACAACGAGGGTATCGTTTGCAGCGAACAACTGGCACGGCGCTAGAACTACAAGCACCATGATCGTCGCAAAAAATGCTGCGGTAAGTATCCGTTTCATAACTGCTCTCCTTTTGTTGTTTAGATGATTGATGAATCTACCACTTGACACTCTTGCTACAGATTTGCCGTGATCACCTCCCTTGAAGCGGAACCATTGTTTGTTGAACATATCGTGCGTTGTGATTTGTTTTATCTTTTAACATGGCATTAGCCTCACTACATCGTTTTCTTCACCACGTTTAGAACTGCCAGCGCAAACCGAGGTCGGCCGTGAGGCCGTACGATTGCTCGGAACTCGGGACGCCCGTCTCCGCCTGAATAACACTGATATCATTTGCACTGTTGAAATTATTGAGGTCGCCGTACACTTGCAGCCCGTACCATGGCAGGGCTTGTTTGACTGAAAGATCCCATCGCGTGTATGCGGAGGTCGAACCTTTCAACTGCGGCCAAATGCTCGGATTGGTCCAAATATTTGCCTGATAGAGCATGGACACGCGGATGGAAAAGCCTTCGTAATCGTATCCGAGCGACAGGTTCACAATGTTATCCGGCTGAAAGAGCAAGCGGTCTGTAAAAGCGGTATCGACGTACTGAACCAGCCGGCCAACTTTCTCAACAAGCGTATACGGATATTTCGCTTTCGAATATATGTGGGTGAAGTTGACATTCATGACTAATCCGTCGAAGGGATGCGGCAAATACCAGAAGTGCGTCTGCCAGTCGAGCTCAAGGCCGTAGTTATTGATCCTGTATGGATCGTTCACGTAGGTTGCGATGTCGTACTCTCCGTTGGGTGCGGAAGTTGAAAGAAACGGCGGATAATATTGAAGCGCACTGGCTCCTGAAGCGTAAAAGTTCCATGCATAGATAAGATTGTCTATCTGTTTGATAAAGCCGCCGACCGTAAATAATCCTATTGAGTTGTCGTAAAAGGAAAGATAGCCGTCATAATTTGTAGACCTCGACGGCGACAGCTGGTAATTGTTCCAACTGATCGCGCCTCCTGTTGCAATATCAATTCTCGGTATAATAGCATTGTAGTCGGGATACGCCAAGGTATTCGTGTATGAAAAGCGGGCATCGAACCACGGCAGAGGTTTATAGCGCAGCATGACATCGGGGAGCCAATAACCGTGATTCACGGTGAGCGTCGTATCATAATGCTGATACGCTCCTCCCCCCGTTGCAGACGCCGTGCTTTGGATACCGCGCGCTCCCGAATACGTTGTCTGGAGGTTCTGAAACCGGACACCCGGGATCACTGTGACATCCGACCCGACATTGATGGTGGTCATCGCATAAACGGCGCTTTGATTTTCATGGCCAGCGTAATCGTTTGTTGCGGAGTTAAAGTTGTCGTAAAAATACGAGATAGCGTCGTTGTTCTGCTGGATAAGCGAGGCGTTACTTTTCACGTAGGAAGCTACTTCTGAAAGCATTGAGTAGTTCAACGGAAAAATCATAGGATAATTTCCGCTGAGAAACGTTCCATACTTAAAATTCGGATCGACGAACGGCCCCATCGGAATGCTCGTGGTATTGGCATATTGAGCAGTCGATGGAAAATGAGCGGCGATCAGCTTGTCGACGTATCCAGCGCTGGTCAGTCCCAGTCCTTGACCGCTGTATTGGTCATAGTCGTACGCACGGGTCTGGTACCGGAATTTTCCGCCAAATTTTATCGTGGCACTCAGCTTATCCGCAATATTGATCGGAGTATCCATATCCAGAGAAGCGGTCAATGCCCGTTCCTTTGAAAAACTGTTGCTCGAGACAAGGCTGTTGAGATATGTGGAGCTAAGGTCGTCACTCGCCGCCTTTGGTATTTGCTGCGGAATCAAATTCGCAACGTTGAGGAACGGCGCCAAACCCGCGGACGCTTGTTTGAATCCGACAGTCCAATCGCCCGGGTCGTTCGTTTCAGAATAGGTATGCGACAATTTCGCATCGACGTGGAAGATAGACACTTGCTGATCTGCGTCAATCGTGTTCGTGATGATATTCACCGTGCTCTTGGAATAGGCAAGGGAGTAATCGTGGAGATTATTCTGGATATCGTACACCTCTCCCCGGTCATCGACTGTCGTCGTCCCCGAGCTGAAAAAGTTCGACAAACTAATCTTTCCGGCCGGAGTCCGGTAATCCATGACAACAGTCGCATTGGCCCTCTGCCGGTCTCTCGGAACATCATCGAGGTTCAAACTCTGAGTGATGTAGTCTGTCGTGCTGCTCCCTAAATGCGTGTAGGAGGCCCCATATTGATTCGACGAGAGGTTCCTCCTTTCTAAATCCGCCTGTGCAAAAATTCCAAAGCTGTGATCCTCAAAAAAACGGCTTTCGACGCTCGCGATATATTTGTAGTTGTTGTACGGATTAACTGCATCCGACAAACCGTTGTATCCTCCTTCAGCGATAAGATTGACTCCTACGCCTTCTTCCTTCGTCGCTTGTTTCAGTTTGAAGTTGACTGTGCCGCCGAGCACATCCGCATCCTGGTCAGCTGTGTTCGCTTTCGTGACTTCAATTCCCTCAAGCATATACGGAGAGATCATGCTCAAATCGGTGCTGCGGTCGCTCGGGTTCGACGATGCCATGCGGACGCCATCGATCGTGATAGCATTGTACTTCGGCTGTAAACCGCGGACGACAACCTCATTCCCTTCACCGCCGCTTCTCAGCACTGCGATACCCGGAAGCCGGCCTATTGCCTCGGCGGCGTTCGCATCCGGCAATTCCTGAATGCGGGCAGCCGAGACAACGCTGACGATTTGCTGTGATGAAAGCTGCTGGTTAATAGCCTCGTTTTGTCCCGCAGCCTGCGCAGTGACGACGACCACTTCGCCCTGAATCGCAACACTATTCAGTTTGAAGAATAAGTTAAGGTCTTTTCCCCCCGCCACCTGAGCATTCAAGGACGCGGCTTCGTATCCGATGTACGTGATGCGAAGCGTATAACTTCCCGGAGGAACATTCCGAATAATGAATTTGCCGTCAACGTCTGTCGATGCACCGAGGCTCGTTCCTGCAAGTACGATCGTTGCCCCGGGGAGAACTTCGCCAGTCTTTGAGTCCGTCACCACACCGGTAATGTTTGATTCCGGTGCTGCTGCTGCCGGAGAGCTCTGCAGGGCTGAGAGCAATGACAAGAAGAGGGCGATAATGATAGTTCGCTTGAGCATAATATTCTCTTTCAATAGTCTGCGTGGATTGAAAAAGGCTCTTTGGCTTGTTGATAAATACATAGAATCACGTTTGAAAACGCCGGCTCTTGACCACGATGACAAGCGTCAGCCGGCATTAGGTTTCCTGAAACATCGTCGGCGATGCCGGAATATTTTCTGATACCGCTCCACCGTCGCCGATCAACGAACTGGCTCCGAGTATCGCTGCCTCGCCGTCCTTCAATTGTGACTGGAGGATGACCGCTTTCTTCTTGTGGAGTTTCAGGACGTTCTCATGATACGCTTTCGTGGTCGGTTCGAGGAGCAACCTTCCGGCATGCATCAAACCGCCGGAAAGGATAATCGCTTCGGGGTCGAACACCGCGACCGTATTCGAGAGAACACGCCCGAGAATTCGCCCCGTGAAGTTGAATGCCTGCACGGCGACAGGATCTTCATTCCGGGCCAGCTCGTAGATTGTTTCCGCGGAAAGATCGTTGAAGCTGATCTTCCGCAGTTCAGAGTCTTCAGTAGAATCGGCGAGCAGCTCGAAAACGGTGCGGCGGATGCCCGATGCGGACACATAGGTTTCGACGCATCCTTGCCTCTTGCATCCGCAGTGACGTCCCCCCGGCTCGATCGTCATGTGCCCGAGTTCCCCCGCGACGCCGTTCTCTCCGTACAACAAACGGCCGTCGACGACGATGCCGGCTCCCAGGCCGGTTCCCATCGTAATGACAACGAAATTTTTCATCCCCCGTGCCAGCCCGAACTTCATCTCGCCAAGCGCTGCGGCATTGCTGTCGTTCGTGAGCACGACGGGAACGTTGTAGTATGGTTTCAGCAGTCTGACAATGTCAATGGTCCCCCATTGAAGATTTGCGGGACTCTGAATTGTACCATCGATGTGCCGGGCGGCGGGCGCGGCAATTCCGATCCCGGAAATATTTCGCGCGGCCCCGTTTTTCTGGGAAAGCTGGGAGATCCCCGCGACGAGCTTCATTTTGAAATCTTCAACGGAAGGACATTCCTGGGTGAAAAATCTTGTTTTCTCAACGCAGGTTCCGTTCCATGAGACAAGGCCGAGCACTGTGTTGGTACCGCCGATGTCGATCCCGAGAGTAAATGTTTCGTTGTGCATGAAGTCCGAATTCAATTAGATGGCGATCCTAAAATCAGTGAATATTTTCCGTATGGACAGGGCGGCAGCACCGAGAAGCGGCGGATTTTCGGAGAGGGATGTCGGAAGCACAAGCGTGTTGCGCTGCTTTCCGAAAAAACCGCGCTTGTTGACCGTCTCCATGATGACCGGATACATGATGTCCCATGCTTTCACTGTCGATCCGCCGATGATGATATTTTGCGGGTCGATAGTGCGGATGATATTGGCAATGCCTAGTCCGATGTATTCCGCGGACCTTTTCAGCGATTCAATCGCGTTGGTATTACCGGCCACCGCGAGCGCAGTGAGATCGTCCATCCCTATCTTTTCGACGCGCTGATCCCCGGAACCGCTGCGATTCAAGTAATGAAGTATCGTCGCCCGGTCCGAGGCATACATTTCCCAGCAGCCTCTGTTGCCGCATGAACATGACTCCCCTCCTTCGATGAGCGTCATGTGTCCGTACTCTCCTGCGGCGTGAGAGTTGCCGCTGAGGATATGATTATCAACAACGATCCCAGCACCGATGCCAGCACCGATAGAAAGGAAAATAAAATTGGACGATGCGATGCCATGCTTCCCCAGCATCAGTTCTGCAAGGGCCGATGCTTTGGCATCATTCTCGACCGTCACAAGCTCGATCTCCGGACATTTCTCCTGGGCGATCGAACCGATGTCCAGATCCTGCCATCCAAGATTCGACGAATACGCGACGCGCGAATGGACTGAGTCGACGATGCCGGCGACGGAAATTCCGATTCCCCGCAAGGGACGGGAATGTAATGCGAGGTGCATTTTTTTCAACGAGTCGAGACAAAAAGATATAAAGACCTTGGGGTCTCCGGACTTTGTTTCGATCATCACTTTATTCATCAGCGTACCGTCAATGTCGACGATGGCGAGAGTCGTATGGACCGAATCGATGTAAATCGCTCCGACGAAATTCTTTTCACGCTTGATGCTCAGGTCCAAAGGATTTCTTCCGACAACCTGGTTCCTCACAATTTCCTCCATGATCAGATCCTCCTTCAGGAGAGATGAGACAATGTTCGAGACCGTGCTTTTGTTGAGTCCCGTTATTTGAGAAATTCGAGTGCGTGAGATCGGCTGCTTTTCCCGAACGGCGTTGAGAATAATTGCTCTATTGATATTTCGACCAACCTTAGGATTGATGCTGGTGATCTGGTCGTATCTCTTCTTCATTTAGAGGTTGGTGGTAACAGGTTTAATTCATCGTTTCAACAAACTAATAATGTGTCACGTAATAGCTCTTTCCGACACAATATAACCATTTAATTAGTTTGTTGAATAAACAAACTAATGCGATAATAGACCTTTATTACCCAATTGTCAAGTACTTTTTAATTAATTTGAACATTTTTCGGCATTCCCTAAATTCTATGCCAATTTTTTGTCTGCGGAAAATAGAACTTTTGGGTGAATAAGCACGGAAAATCCCCCCCTCAAGTCAACCGGACCAAATCACCTGAAGAAATTCTCTCCGGGTCAGAAACCAGTGATTTCCGGATACTCAAACCCAAATGTCAGTGGGAGCTGCAACGAGAAGAGATTAGTGTTGACGAGCCGGCGTTGAATAGGAGATAAAATAGGTGGGGATGCAAACGATCTCGGGGGAGTGCGAGTCAGCCTGCAACTGCTCCTTCGAGCCTCGTGAATGAAGATATCCTGGAGGCGTGGAGTGAAATCGTGTGAAGAGGTTCGAACATTTCGTACAACACGAGGCCGGCTGCTCCCAATGCAACGGCTTCTTCCCCCTTCGTTGCAGCTTTGACCACAACAGCTTCGGCAGGAACAGAAAGCAAATCCTTGTGAATATTACCGCGCACCAATTCGACGATTTTCGGGTACAAAAGAGGAAGTTTACCCCCCAGAATAATAAGCTCCGGGTTCAGTGTGTTGATCAGATTGATGCTGATATTGCTGAGCAGTGACGCACATTCTTCGTAGATTCGGAGCGCAATTCTATCGCCATTGAGCGCCTTATTTGCGATATCGGGAGCAGAGAGCTCCCCTTTGTGAGCATCCGATACGTTTCTTCGGTATGCGTCGATGATATTTGCATCGGTTAGAATTTGACCGACGATAGACTGACCGTTGTACAAAAGCGGGAATTGTTCTTTGTAAAAGAACGCCGGTTCAAGCTCGGCATATCCGATCTCTCCTGCGCTGGATGTAAATCCCCGGTGAAGAAGCCCGTTGATCATGATGCCCGCCCCCAGGCCGTCTCCGATAAAGAGATAGACAAGATTCTTGACCCCTTTGGCCGAACCGAGCAAATATTCTCCGAGCGTCATTGCTTTGACGTCGTTCTCGACGTACACTGGCACCTTGTACTCCCTTTCCAACTCATCGCTCAGCGATTCCCCCTCCCATGATTTTTTGTTGTGCGAAACCATGAGGAGATTGTTTTTGTAGTCGATCAAACCCTGGACGCCTATGCCGATGCCGACCAGGCGCGATTGCGGCGTGTGTGTTTCTTTAAGGAGAGAGGAGATCGTATCAACAGCAATCGACAGAACTTTTTTCGCGGGCGTTTCGAGCGAATAGGCAAAGGTTTTTTCCCGAAGGACTGCCGCGTTGAGGTCGGTGAGAACGATAGTCGCATGAGTCATGCCGATGTCGACACCGGCGACGAGTCCAGCAAGAGGGAGAAACCGGAGAAGCATTCTTTTTCGCCCCACTTTATCGTTGGCCTCCGTTTTACCGGTCTCTTCGAGGAATCCTGATTGAATCAGCTTGGCGACAATTTCGGAAACATAGGCTTTATTGAGATTGCACGCCTTGGCAATTTCGACGCGGGAGATTTCTCCGCTGTCTCTCACGAGACGGAGAACACGCACTTCATTGGGCTCCCGAATTAACGATGATCGTTGACTAATGACATCCCACAAAGAATTTGGCCCGGCGCATAGAGATAAAATGGGTACGAGTTGAACGGTACAAACCTACCTGAAAATGTGATAAAAATCAAGGGAACGAAAAAGGAGGTTGAGGTCATTTAACTTCCAAGCACGATGTTCACTCTTCAAAAGACCCCGCAACCAAAAGATGAACGTCAAGCAGCACTTCTTCGACAACAGACTTTTTTCCTTCTTTTTATTTGACTCTTTTTTTTGTATTTTTGAGCGGATGAGGAGAGCTGGCAGAACGGCTATTGCATCCTCCGAAGGAGGACGCGCGAGAGCCCTGTAGATTAGTTAGCGTTTAAGATCGTAATTTCTAAATGAGGAGAGCTGGCAGAACGGCTATTGCACCGGTCTTGAAAACCGGCGCCCGTAAGGGCTTGTAGGTTCGAATCCTACGCTCTCCGCAAGTGGGACAATTCTTTGTGTATATTCTTTGCTCGCAAAAACATTCCCGGTCGTATGTGGGTCAGACAAACGATTGTGAGGCTCGACTGGAACGCCACAACAGGGGCTATGTCACTTCAACAAGACCTTACCGTCCTTGGGTGATGATCCAACGGGAACAATTTGAGACTCGCGGTGAAGCAATGAAACGAGAGCACTGGTACAAAACCGGTACAGGACATCGCCGTATTAAAAAACTCATCGCAGAGTATCTGGAAGCAAAACGGCTATTGCATCCTCCGAAGGAGGGCGCCCGTAAGGGCTTGTAGGTTCGAATCTCGAAGATCCGCCGCTCTTTTTAGCGGACAACGCTCTCCGCAAGTGGGACAATTCTTTGTGTATATTCTTTGCTCGGAAAAGCATTCCCGGTCGTATGTGGGCCAGACAAACGATTGTGAAGCTCGACTGGAACGCCACAACAGCGGGTATGTCACTTCAACAAGACCTTACCGTCCTTGGGTGATGATCCGACGGGAACAATTTGAGACTCGCAGCGAAGCAATGAAACGAGAGCACTGGTACAAAACCGGTACAGGACATCGCCGTATTAAAAAACTCATCGCAGAGTATCTGGAAACAAAAAGGCTATTGCATCCTCCGAAGGAGGACGCCCGTAAGGGCTTGTAGGTTCGAATCTCGAAGATCCTCTGCTCTTTTTAGCGGACTACGCTCTCCGCAAGTGGGACAATTCTTTCTGTATATTCTTTGCTCGGAAAAGCATTCCCATGAGAAAATCCAACGTCAACTCATCAATCATACTAAACGCCGTCGCTCTCTAAGAAAACTCAGCAAGGAATCCAGAGCCAGACTATCTACGATCTTGCAAATTTAAACTTGACTTTGATTTTGAACAGGACGAAGTTTGAACCATCGATTCTTCGGGCCGGCTCGATTCGTTTGAGAGTTGATTCGGAATAGACCTTACTATTGAACATGCTTCAAGGCGCCCAGCTAAGAAGCTCCAGGGGGCAGACGCAGCTAAAATTCAGTGAAGTATCTTCCAATTCATTTCTTTTCCCAAACAACTCCTTCGAGCTGTCTGCAATCCGCTTAGTGCAAAACTATTTATAGTTTTCGCAATTGACAACCATGACTCCCACTCGGCTTTTCGTTCAACTCGTTATCTTTCTATGCGTCTTGTCGAGCCTTGAATGCAAGAAAGGATCTCCTGTCGGACCCAGCCAACCCAGTAGTCCTGATTCGACGTCTCATAATATCTCATGGCAATCGTATTCACTTGACGGCGGATCCGGCGTTGAAGGCGCAAGTCTTTATGATGTTTCAATAATCAATGATTCGCTCATTCTTGCAGTCGGTGAAGTCTACTTCACGGACTCCACAACTGGAGTTCCTGATCCAAGGCCTTACAATCTGGCAGAGTGGAATGGAACTTCTTGGAGCTTAAGAAAGGTCGCCGTCGCGACTCCTTATGGATCTGCCACCACGCCAATATACGGGATATTTTCATTTTCAGCCACGGACATCTGGCTTCTCGCCGGATTCCCCGTTCACGGCGATGGCACAACGTGGAATGAATACGATCTCGTCAACATGGGAATCCTGACTCAGAACGATGGTTATATTCGCGGTGCATGGGGAAGCAGTTCCAAGGACATGTATTTCATTGGAACTAAAGGAACAATAGTCCATTACGATGGGACGAATTGGAAAAAGATTCAAACGGGAACAGCGCTCGATATGCAGGCGATTTGGGGTGGATATGACCAGAAGACTTCTGAATACCAGATTTTGGCCCTGGCGTCATACCCATTCACTTTTCCAGAGGGCAAATTACTTCTACAACTCAATGGGTCAACGGCGACTGCAATTGCAGACAGCGGGCTGGCGCCTAGTCTGATGGGTCTTTGGTTTATACCATCCGAGTGCTATTACATCGTTGGTGATGGGATTTATCAAAAGAGTATTCTTGGCGACCCAATGTGGTCATCTCTACCACTCCTTACAACCTTTTACACCTCAAACGCAAGAGGAAATAGTCCAATTGACGTCTTTATTGTCGGATCCTTCGGGGAATGTCTACATTGGAATGGAAAATCATGGAGGAGTTTCTTTAATGTTACGGGGCTAGAAAATGGGGCTTATTCACAGGTTGCGGTGAAGGGAAACATTGTTGCGGCAGCGGGATCAAACAACGCAACCGCTGTCGTTCTGATCGGCCGTCGGGCAAATTGATTTGGCCGAAACGGGGTTTTGGATTATTGAAACAATGGGCTTTTAAAAAAACATCCCCTACCAGCGATTCCCATAACGGCCCATCACTGCATCAAAAACTCATCGCAGAGTATCTGGAAACAAAACGGCTATTGCATCCTCCGAAGGAGGACGCCCATCTGATGCCCCTCGCCCAGCAGAATATCTCACACTTTTTGCGAGCTCCTTCTTTAGACTAAGATGATTTAACTTCTTATATTGGTTGTTGATGAAGTTCTTTCATGCTCTCAAAATTCGTCTTTTGTTCCCGCCAAAGAGCGTTTTGATCGCCGGTCTATCATTCAGACTAATTTGTGCTCTCGCCTTCGCGGATTTGCACTCAGATTACTACTGGGAATACGGCGAGATCGCCAAAAACGTGATCTCTGGGAAAGGTTACTCGTTTCGCGCCTTTAGCGGCGACACCATGATCGACAGATATCGGGAGGGCCTATCTCCCCTTCCGACAGCATTCATGTCTCCCGGTTATGTCTGGGTCCTGATTCCTTTCATTGCATTGCGCAATTCTGTCGTTGCCAACATCCTTCTCATTTTGCTTCAAACCCTTCTGTCAATGGCAACAATCGTTTTGGTCTATCACTTTACACGCGCAATGTTCAACCCTCGAGCGGCTTTGTTCAGCGCAATTGCAGCGGCGCTTATGCCAGATGTTGTCTATGCAGTTATATCTTTTTCACCGACGGTTTTCTATCATGCCGGCGTGATCATACTCTTGTTGTTAATTGGAAACGGGAAGTCTGAATCCCCGCGCTTGCACATATTTCTTGTCTCGGTCTTATGCGCAGTGCTCATTTTTTTCCGATTCGAGTTCGTTCTTTACGTCTTTCTTATTGCCCTTTTGCTGGCACTCGAACGCAGAGCCAAGGAGAGTATTGTCATTGTCATGACAACGATCTGTTTCATCCTTCCCTGGTCCGCTCGAAATTACGAGGTCTTCGGCGAGATGGTTCCTCTCGGAACCGGGGCAGGCTTGAATTTATACAGGGGAAATAATGCTGAAAATATTGGAAGCTGGGGGAATGAAAAGACCAATCGGGAACTCCTCAGAATTCCACGAGACAAAAGATTCGAGCTCGCTCTTGATAGTTTGTTTCGAGAAGAAGCATGGGATTTTGTCCGGAAGGAGCCGAAACGTGAGGCTGAACTTGTGGCAGTGAAGGTCGGACAACTCTGGTTGTTCAGCCCTCTTCACCCCACGCCGTACAATCTCGTGTACGTAGCGGCATCGTCACTTGCCTTCATTTTATTTTTCGTTGGACTCTTGGTAACTTGGCATTGGGCCAAGTACAAATATCTTTATATGTTTCTGCTCTATTCTACAATCCTCGCAATGATATTTTTTGCCCTCCCCAGGCATCAGACGATGATGCGCATCGGGATGCTCCCCTTTATTGGTGCCGGCGTTGACGCTTTGATGACGTATTTCAGCCGGCCGGCGAAGTTAGGTCTCGAGAGGCAAAAAACTTTGGAAGGCCGTTAGCTCCTACCTTAGCTATCGCTTGAACGCGAGGCATAAAACGCCCCCCGCAATCAGGGCTATTCCCAGCCACTCCCTCGGAGAATGACGCTCGCCAAGAAACCCAAAAGCGAAAACAGCAACCAGCACAAGACTGAATTTATCCACTGCCGCAACGTTTGAAGCGGCGCCGATCTGAAGCCCGCGAAAATAACAGACCCACGAGGCGCCTGTCGCTAAAGCGGATAAGGCGAGAAAAATCCATGTTTTTGGCGAAAGCTTGAAGGGGTCGGTCCACTTGCCGGCGTACAGAATAAACCCAGCAAGCAAAAAAAGAATGATAAAGGTACGCACCAGCGTTGCAAAATCGGAATCAACATCTTGCACGCCGATCTTTGCGAAGATCGTCGTCAGGGCGGCAAAGGCCGCCGACATTGCCGCCCAAAAGAACCAATTCTGAAACGTCGCCATGTGATTCCCTCCGGACATCACATCCAAAGTGAGAGAATAACTCCCATCAGAAGCAGGGAAAGAAGCCAGAAAGAATTATCGAGGACCCAAAGACTCCATGGTTTTTTCTCGTAGAGCTTTGTCGTCAGCGTGACCGGTGCTATGTACCCAAGCCATCCAAAAAATCCTCCCATCAGCCCCCCTCCGATCCCTCCCATTTTGAAGTACGCGTCGCCGAACACGATCGAATGGTAGAGGACATAACTTATCACAAAAGAAGCGACAAACGAAAAAACCATGTTCATCGGTGCCGGCTTCATATCGGCAATGCCGGTGAGCTTTTGCCATTGTTTCGAAAAAATAACCGCTTACCAGACAGTAGCGAGAAGATAGTTTGCCACAGCGGCGACGATGACCGCGAGAAAGTTAACGTGGACATCCATTTAGATTCCCTCTTTCTGTTGGAATAAATTCACCAGCAAGCTGCGCTGATCGTTACATCTTTAAGAATTCGAGCAGCTTGTACATCAACACCGCGGGCCAGACGAGTGCCTTGAGAAACCCGAGCACTCCTTCCCAAAAGCTTGCTGAATGTTGGATGAAATAGACTGCCGCCCCTATAAAAGCCAAGCCGTATACTCCGCCGAAGGCATTGTGGTCATGTTTCATTTCAATATCCTGATAAGTTTATTCACTTTGTGAGCCCTGACTATATGCAGGTGTTCTCAGAATGAGACAAATATATCTGTTGCCCGGTGAAGAAACAACTATTGCATCAGTCAGAACGAGAGTTCTGAAGGCTCCGGACGGCCGAAGGTCGGAAGGTGAATGGGGAATACCGCATTATCGGGATCAAAACTGCCGGCAAAAATAAACAATGGCCTGTTGCCAGGCCATCGTTTCTTGCGGAGAGGGAGAGATTTGAACTCTCGGTACAGGTTTACCCCGTACGGCGGTTTAGCAAACCGCTGGTTTAAGCCGCTCACCCACCTCTCCGGAGAGTGCTTAAAATTTCTGCTTTAATGTAGCTAATCGGGAAAATACTTGCAACCCCTTTTTCGTCAGAGCGGAATGTTGCCGTGTTTCTTTTTCGGGTTGCGGTCAACTTTCGTTTCGAGCATTTGCAAAGCGCGGATGACCCTCGGGCGGGTTTCCTTTGGTTCGATGACATCATCAAGAAAACCCCGTTCAGCGGCAATATACGGGTTTGCAAATTTCTCCCGGAACTCGCTTTCTTTTTGCTTCACGGCTTCTTCTTTGTTCGCTGCTTTTTCAATTTCCTTTTTGAAAATGATCTCCACGGCTCCTTTCGGTCCCATCACGGCAATTTCCGCGGTCGGCCATCCAAAATTAATATCGCCGCGGATATGCTTGGAGTTCATCACATCGTACGCCCCGCCGTATGCTTTGCGCGTGATCACGGTGATTTTCGGCACCGTCGCTTCGCAAAATGCGAAAAGAAGTTTTGCACCATTCTTAATGATCCCTCCCCACTCCTGCGCAGTGCCGGGCAAAAATCCGGGGACATCCTCAAAAACCAGAAGCGGGATATTGAACGCATCGCAGAAGCGGACAAAGCGGGCCCCTTTCACCGACGCATCATTGTCCAGCACGCCCGCGAGTACCGACGGCTGATTTGCAATGATTCCCACGGGCTTTCCGTCCATCCTCGCAAAACCGACGATGATATTCTCGGCGTAATGCTCGTGGACCTCGAAGAAATCCCCCTCATCCACGACAGTATGGACAATCTGCTTCATGTCGTACGGCTTGTTCGGGTTATCGGGGACCACCGAATTGAGCGCGTCGTCCGTCCGCTGGATCGGATCCTTCGAATCGCGAAGCGGCGGATCGTCCATGTTGTTCGACGGAAGAAATGCGAGGAGCGTCTTGATCCGCTCGATGCACTCGGCCTCGCTCTCGCAAGCAAAGTGAGCCACTCCGCTCTTTGTTGCATGGGTAATTGCTCCCCCTAAATCCTCCGAGGAGACATCCTCGTGGGTAACGGTCTTCACAACATTCGGACCGGTGACAAACATGTAGCTGGTGTTCTTTACCATGAAAATAAAATCCGTGATCGCCGGGGAATAGACCGCTCCTCCCGCACACGGGCCCATCACAGCCGAAATCTGCGGGATGACGCCCGAGGCCATGGTGTTTCGCAAAAAAATGTCTGCATATCCGCCAAGGCTGACGACCCCTTCCTGTATGCGCGCCCCCCCCGAATCGTTCAGCCCGATCAACGGCACCCCGACCTTGAGAGCGAGGTCCATGATCTTGCAGATTTTTTCCGCATGCGCTTCGGAGAGAGAGCCGCCGAAAACGGTAAAATCCTGGCTGTAGACAAACACTTCGCGTCCATCGATCCTGCCGTGCCCGGTAACGACGCCGTCGCCCAAAAATTTCTGATTCTCTAATCCGAAATCATACGAGCGGTGCTGCACGAGCATGCCGATCTCCTCAAACGTCCCTTCGTCGACCAGCATGCTGATCCTCTCGCGGGCAGTCATTTTCCCCTTCTTATGCTGGTCCTCAATGCGTTGTTTTCCGCCGCCGAGCAATGCATCATTTTTTTTATCACGAAGTATTTTAAGCCGGTCTGCCGACATACGCGCCTCGCTGGTGAGATAGAATCTATGATTTCGACAGCTCTAGTGCAGGAAGATACAATTTCAATCCTGTTGATTCAATGCGAATTTTACAGGGAAGTACCGAAGAGCCGCCCGCATTAGTGACGCGCGGAATGAGAGGGAAGCCTCCGTACTTCAACGCCCGCTCTCCGCTCCAGGACCTTGACAACCGCCGAATAGTCCTCGTGCACCGAACCTGTTTCCGACGCTTCTGAAAATAAGGAGCGGGCAACTTCGATGCCCGGCAACGGCACGCCGAGATTCTTCCCAGCGTCGAGGATGAGGTTGATATCCTTGAGCATATGCTCGACGTAGAATCTCGGGGCGAAATTCCGGTCGATGATCGAATTCCCTTTGGTCTGGTACATCGGCGCGCTCAATGAAGAGTTGTTCAGAATATCGAGCAGTATTTCCGGAGTGACGTCCGCTTTTTGGGCCAGCACCAGCGCCTGCGCGAGCGTCGTTCCCATCGCGCCGATGAAAAGATTGCACAACAGTTTTGTGTATGAAGCCTGTTCGGGGTGTTCAAAGCGCCAGATCTTCTTGCCGAGAATGTTCAAAAGCTTTTCAACTTTGACAAACGCTTCGTCCTTTCCGCCGACGAAAAGGAGCAAGGAGCCGTCCGCCGCCTGGGGAACGCTTCCCAATACGGGAGAATGCATGAAGAAAAAGCCGCTTCTCTCGTATTCTGCGGACAATTGTTCTGTCGTCACGGGAGCCACCGTGCTCATGTCGACGTGCACAGCCCCCTTTCTAAGCCCATGAATGATCCCTCCGTTCCCCAGTGCAATTTCTTCCAGCGCGGCTGAATTCGAAACCATGGAAAAAACAATATCCGAACGTTCCGCAGCTTCTTTCGGCGATTGACACCAACCGGCTCCGCCGCCGACAAGCCCGGCAGCTTTCTCTTTCGTCCTATTAAAGACGTTCATCGAATGTCCCGCGTTGAGGAGACGTGACGCCAAGGGAGAGCCCATCAAACCAAGACCGACAAAACCGACTGACATTTTCATAGATTACCTTTCACTGGGAAATAAAAAAGGCGAAACGATCTTCGCCTGGACGAATACTAACTTTTGCGCCGCGATCATCCCACCGATTCGATGATCGCACCGCCGACAAGATCATTCCCCTCATAGAAAACAACCGATTGCCCCGGGGTCATTGCCCGCTTCGGCGAGTCAAAGTCAACCCGAACAACCCCCTCACCGTCTCCTTCCCCGTCAATCTGGGTCACGAGCGCCGCCTCGTCTGTATCTTTATAGCGGATCTTCACCGTCAGCCGCTTTCCGGCACGGAGATGGGCGTACTTGATCAGGTTCAGTTTCTTTGCGGTCAGAGCAGTGTGCAGTAGATCTTTGTCATGCCCGACGGTGATGACATTGTCTTTGTAATTGATCGCGGTGACATAAACCGGATCGGGAAACGCAACGCCCACCCCCTTCCGCTGTCCGATCGTGTAGAAAGGAAAGCCCCGATGCTTTCCGACAACCTTGCCGTCCAAGACGACATCGCCGCCGGCGACCGATTCTTCCAGCTGAGGAAGCTTATGTTTAAGGAAGCGTTCGTAGTTATTGTCGGTAACAAAACAGATCTCATAGCTTTCCCCTTTCGCCGCCGTCTTGAGGCCGAAGCGTTCGGCAACGGCCCGCGACTCCGGTTTCGTCAGCTCGGACAGAGGAAAAATCGTTCGCCTCAACGAATCCTGCGTCAATCCCCACAAAGCGTATGACTGATCCTTTTGCTCATCTCTTCCGCGGGAAACGACATATCGCTGAGTCTGCTCGTCTTTTCGGACGCGCGCGTAGTGCCCGGTCGCGATGAAATCGGCGCCAAGCTTGAGACTCTTCCGGATCATCTCTTCCCATTTGATCTTCCTGTTGCAAATAACGCACGGGTTCGGCGTGCGCCCATGCAGGTATTCTTCGACAAAATTATCGATCACCGCTGCGCCAAACGCCTCAGAAAAATCGAGGACATAGTGGGGAAATCCGAGCTTCGCGGCGACCATCCGGGCATCGTTTATTCCGTCAAGCGAGCAGCAGCTTTTGTCGTTTTCGTCATTTCCGCCGACATCGTCGTAGTTAAAGGTCTTGATGGTAATGCCAATAACATTGTACCCCTGCTCGACCAGCAGAGCTGCGGCAGCAGACGAATCGACGCCGCCGCTCATTCCAACGACGACAGTTGTGTTCTTGTTCTGGGACATGGCAATACAATGTACAAAAAGATTCGTTGACTCCCAAACATGAACCAGTCGAGGTTGAGGAGGAACAACCCGTTAAAACGGCGATGGAGATCACAGGTCCACATCCAACTGAACCGTCACGCGATTATCCAGCGGAGCAGGCGTTCCGGCGCTATCGCTGATGACGCCAGGAATTTCCCCCCGGAAAGTCTCGCTGTATTTACAAGTAACCTCAAGACGGGACAGGAATTTCCATCCGGCGATGATGTACCATCGAATTCCTTTTCCATAAAGCGGAGGAAAAGAATATCCCCCGCGGACGTCATCTTCATATTCGTACACCCGCGAGTCATACGACTGTGTCTCAAAGAATACCATTCTCGAGGTACAAGTAAAGCCGGAACGGGGCGGAAACACATTAACATCGGTGAATATCAGCATCCCGTTTTCACGTGCGCGTGAAACGGAATAGGAGACCGTTGTCAGTTCGACACGCTGGGCGAGTGCAATCCATTTATTGATCGAAACGGAACACGATGCCCGGATGTTCTGCTGGTTTCGCTCTTCGAACATTTTAGCCTGAGTTTGCTCCGCAGTCCCGATGGTGTGTTCCTCCGTTTTACTGTTGTTTTTGAATTGGAAGGAGAAGGTCGTCGTTTTATCGGCTTCATCCTCGCATCGAACGACATATTCATCCCCCGATCTGGTGAACCCTGAGAGTGATGGGAATCCAAATTCATCAACGCTCATCGAAATTTTAAGCCGGCGGGATGCCTGGTACGCAATCCCCAGGAAGATTCCGTTCTCCCCATTGACAGCACCGTTTTGTTCACCGAAGCCGTATGCATGAGGATCGACATAATTATCAGAATAGGATCGAATTTGAGTCGACAGAGACAACCGATTGGACAACTGGCCGATGAAGCCGGCAACGCCGTTCCTGCTTTCAAACGAGTTGCCCGCGACCTCACCAAAGAGAGCATAGGACTCAAAAGCAAAATCTGCGTTCATGCCGAAAGCAGAAAAGCTTCTGCCCAAAAATGGGGACGGCGCCTGAAGTGCAACCTGTTTGTCGTATTGCTCTTCCAATATCGAAAATCCGAAACTGCTTGTTCTTCCAACCCGAACGTTCGCGATGCCCCCCATCGCCGTTTCGTTCAGCGCATTTTTTTTCTCGATCTCGGCCGGCGAACGAAAAAGGCCCGAGGTAAAGAGGCTCGTCACTGATCCTGCAGAATCAACGGTCCCTGCTACAGCCTTCCGCGAACAAAAGAACGTCAATGCAGCCGGATACAATTCCAAGATCGCAGCGGCTCCCTGGAAGTAATGATATTCATCCGTGGCAAGGTGAGGAACAACCGATCTTCCCACTTCCTTGATCTGGGACACAACATTTCCCCCTTTTGAGGACGATCGAGGACTTGAGTAGACCAGGCCCTGCCCGCTGTTGAGCGTAAAATCGCCGGCAACAAATTTTTTCAGAACTCCGCCGTTGTCGAGTCCGACATATCCGCTGACGAAACCGGCGCTCAACGGTTCGCCGGCATCTTTATCGACAAGCACTCCCCCGCTCCATCGCGGTGTGGAGAGCGTCAAACGCGTATACGCTGCAACGGGGCTTCCTAAATATTCGCCGTCGCGGAATTCTTTGGGAGGATGGATTTCCATGAGTCCACGGGAACGGAACGATGCTTGGACGATACTGTCGCCGCCGGCCGCAGCGCTCGCCGGCGCTTTGGCGGGAGAAAATTTAATAAATGGCAATATGCGCGATACGATTTTTTCATCGATGCCGGGAAGTGACACCAAATCCGATAACGAAATGCTTCCCGCAGAATCCCGGAGAAATAGTATTTTCAACGCCATCGCTTCGGGAAGGAACGGGATCTCGGTCAATTCCATAAATGAAGCAGTGTTGACATCGACCGGATTCATCCGATAGAAGTCCAATTCATCCATCGTGGCGGATTTTCCCCCTCCGTCATCGATAGAGTTTTCCATTTGTGCTTCAAAATCCTCCGACGGTGGTTGATGATCACTAAGCTCTTGAGAAAATAATACCCCCGAAAGCAGCAGCATGCTGCACAGAATACTCCCCTTCATAATTCCCCCTTTTTTACAAGCTGAACGAAAGGCCTATCGTGTGAGTCAAACCGAGATCAGCATGTGTCGCCATACTGTACCGTACGGACAACGACATATAGTTGATGCCGATGCCGGCATAATATCTTGAAGGATCGCTCGAGACTCCAACCTGAAAATCGATGATGTCGATAGGCGAGAATTTGACTCCCGTTCGAACCGAGAGCGGATACATGACGTCTTTGATCATGGTAAACGACACGCTTGCAGTCGAAAGAAATTGGCACGTTATTCCGGTGAGGTACCATTGCGGAAGGAGCTCCTTCTCCCGGCCGATCGACGGCCTGTTGATATTCAACAACGAAACGCCCCAACGAATATCGTCGGACATCTGAACCGAAACGGCGAGGTCTATTCCAACCGCGGCCGCATCCCCGTATCCTTCGATCCTCAGGTGATTGTAATTGATGTTGCACCCTCCGGAAATTATGCCGAACGATCTTGCAAAGACCGCCGTTGCGGTCAATTCCTTGTATAAAGAATAACCTGTGCTCGTCACCGCGTACCCGGTTTCGAACCATTCCGTCGGCACAGCAATAGCCAGACCTCCGTTCGATAATTGAGGGAGGTCGAAGGGAGAGGGAGAATAGAACACGGATGCATGAAGTGACTGAATCGACGCTGCGGCAGATGGGTTCAGCATGAAGAAGTCGACGTCTCCGGCGAACAGAGAAGACATCCCGTCTGCATAGACTGCCGGCGGTTCCGGCATTCGTTCGAAGCCGGCAAAGGAAAATGAGAACGCGGCAAAGGACAAGATCAACAACCGGCGGCAACGCACGCGATGGTGAGCAGGCTCTTCATGCTTGAACGGGTAATCGAAAGTGGTTATATTGCGGCAGAAATATTTTCCAAACAACGAAAAAAGGATTGCCATGCGTCCCCCCCTGATTGTCATGACAGTGATTATTGCGGTAGTATGTTTTGCAGAGACTGCGCTTGGGCAGATTGAAGCTCAGGTGACGGTGAATCTGGATCAGATCCAGGGATCAACCAGAGACATCCTTTCAAATTTCGGCCCCGACGTCCAGCGTTATATCAATTCAAACCGATGGTCTTCCGAAGACATCGGCAACGAAAAAATTCAGATTTCCCTTTCTATCTCGCTCACGGCGACAGCGACCGCAAACGTGTACGATGCTCAGGTATTCCTTGGAAGCTCGCGTCCGGTATACAAATCGGAGAAGAAATCAGCCATGTTGAGGCTGTTCGACGATTCATGGGAATTCACCTATGTCAAAAACCAGCCGTTGGTGCATGACGAAACCCGATTCGACCCTCTCACGAGTTTCATCAATTTCTACATGTATCTGGTCCTTGGCTACGATTTCGATTCGTACAGCCCGCCGCTCTCCGGAACGCAGTACTTTCAGCGCGCGATCACCATTTGCGGCCAAGCCCCGAGCGGCACGAAAGGCTGGGACCGTTCAACGACCACCTACAGCAAGTACTCCTTCATCGAAGAGTTGCTGAACTCAAAATACGAACCGCTCCGCGAAGGGATGTTCACGTACAATTATAGAGGGATCGATTACCTGATCGTGAAGCCCGATGCGGCATACAAAAATATCATCACGTTCATTCAAAACGTCGCTGATTTCAAACGGTCGGTCGACCCCAATTCCCTGATCCTGAAGGCGTTCTTCGATGCGAAGTACCAGGAACTTGCAGAAACTTTCAGAAATTATCAAGACAAAAGTATCTTACAGCTGCTTTCTTCGACCGACCCCAGCCATCAGAGCACGTACATGGGACTTAAGTAACGGATAAGAAAGGGGGAGGAATTTTTGCCGCAGAGGCCGCACAACGCATCGTCATATGCGGCCCACCTACTCCGAGAGAGTCACAGAGAGTATTGTGTCGCCGACCTGTATTTTGCCGACCACATCAAGGTCCTTTGTATAGGCAAAGATCGAGTACCGGCCGTCGAGATGCGGTGTCGGACAATGCGTGATGAAGAATTGCGACCCTTCCGTGTCTTTTCCTGCGCTTGCCATGCCTACAGCTCCCTCTGAATAGAGGGCATCGGGATGCACTTCAGTCCTGATCGCATAGCCCGGGCCGCCAAAACCGGTCCCCTGCGGATCTCCCCCCTGAATAACAAAATTCGGGACCACGCGATGGAAGATCAATCCGTCAAAGAAATGCTTTTTTGCCAATACGATGAAATTCAGCACTGTGTAAGGAGCCTCATCGGGGCGGAAGTCGATAGTGATAAGCCCTTTTGACGTAAGGATCGAGGCAGAGCGATAACGTTCCAACAGACCGAGATCTTCCTCTTTATAGAATTTTTTTGACTCCGGAGAAATCGCTGCAGAGGGGGCATAGTCTGTTCCAGTGATCTCGTGCAGCGCCCGTGCCGCAGCATCGCGAACGACTTTATCGTTATCCTGCAAGGATCTTTGGAGGAGCGGAATGGCTGCCTCAGCTTTCAATCCGGCAAAAACATTCATAAACTCCACCATCACTTCAACGTCTTCCGGAGTTGATAAACGCTGATACACCGTTACAAATTTGGTCAGACCCTGTGTCCTTATCTCCCTTCGAACGGCAGTATCTTCAAACGCCGAAGCCACTGAAAAAGAAACCGAAAGATCCCGCCTGGCCAAAAGCGGGAGAATTTTCTCCGTGAATTCCGCCTGAACCGCCGAGTCCTTGTTAACAATTACATTCTCGTATGATTGAACAGCAGCGCTTACGACGCGGGAGTCGCTTTGCCGCAGTTCATTCTGCAATGCAGGAATTGCTTTCGCCGATCTTGTTTCACCCAACGCTGAAATTATCTTCGCGCGGAACAAGGGCTCTGTCTTGAGATAATTGCACAGCAATGAAACGGACCTTTCTTTTAAAACAGCCGCAAAAAGGAGAGCTGCTTCCCCCCTTTCCCTCCAGGTAAATTTGGTGGAATCAGTTACTATCGTGCGAAGATCGTCTGCTAGGTTGTTGGGCAGATATTTTTCAGGAAGGGAGCTCAAAAGCGAAAATGCGGTAAGCGCAACATGTTCGTTGTTGTCGGATACCAATGACAGCAACAATCGTGAAGCCCTTTCACCTTGGCTTTTCAAAGCTCTAACGCAATTGACGCGAACCCGCCAATCCGGATCATCGACCGCATGGCTAACAACGGCCGCTCTTGCTAGGGAATCGCTCGCCAGACTTAGCAATGAACCGGTCCACATTCTTGTTTCGGCTGAGGAATCATCCATTAATGGGATAAAGCGGGCGAGGTGGCGTGCCACTGAGGTAGAATCGGCAATACGCATCAGGGCATAAACGGCCATTGGACGGGATTCAGAATTGCCGATCAAACTTGCGGCATACTCGGTTGCGAGCGAATCCTTGATCCTTCTGATCGCAAATCTTGCGATAGAAAGGGCAACAGAGCGCTGGATGCGTCCTGGAAGCCTCGGGGCAATAGCAATCAACGTTTTGAGGTCTTCACCGTTTCCGCATTTGGCAAGTGCGTCGATCTCCTCCTGCGCAGACATAGCGTCAGCGTCGAGCGGAATTCTTCTGATCAAGTATTTGGCGGCTTCCTGACGGCCAGTCTGACCGAGTGCGAATGCTACGCTGCGGCGAACCATCGGGATTGAATCGTCCAACATTGGGAGGAGTACTGGGATCGAGGACGAGTCTTGAATATTGGCCAATGCCAGGGCGGCACGGGATCGTTCAATGGGGTTCGACGAATGAAGATAAGCATACAGCTTTCCATCAGCGACGTTGCGTGCATTCTGGAGTTCCGTAATGCTATCGATAGTCTGCGCCCCGATCATGCGATAGGAACCGAGCAGCAGGATAAAGAATTCAACAAATATATGAAGCTTTTTCATGGATGCGGTTCTAAAAAGGACTCCCTTCATAAACTTTCTGCGGGAGAGAAAGGCTGTTAGACCTCGCGGGCAAACTCTCATTAACCCTGGCTGTGTTCGTTCCCAACGAGACGTTGGGAACGAGGTGAAGAACAAGGCGAAGAGACCTATCTCGGGAGACAGATCGAGATGGAAAGTCGATATCTCACACTTCAATCAGCAGCTGCCGGCCGATCAAAAATACGGCCTTACCCTGTATTTAACGCCAAGAACATCTTCGACGTATTTCTTCGCCCCTTCAAGGTCCACTTCTTCAATACCGACAACACTCATCACGACCTCGGGGACGTATTTTTTTGCTTCGCGTGCAAAATCCACCATTGCAGCGTGATTCTTTTCTCCGTTGATCCTCATGAGCTCGCCATATTGAAGCGGATCGACCGAGTTAAGACTGATCGATACCGTATCAATGACTCCCTTGAGCTCGGGAGCGATATTTCTTTTGTTTATCAAACTCCCGTGGCCGTCGGTATTGAGACGAGTCTTGCCGCCGTTGGCTTTCACCCAGGAGCCGATCTCTTTTACCGCATCGAAGCGGATCGTCGGCTCTCCGTAACCGCAGAAAACGACCTCGTCGTAGGATTTCGGGTCCTTAATGCCGGAAATAATTTCCTGGACGGTCGGCTCGCGGGTGATTTTCAAATTGTGCCCTTTGACGACGGCCTCCCCTTTCCTGTCGCAAAAGACGCAATCGGCATCGCACCGGATCGTCAGGTTAATATAGAGGGAGCGCCCCAATGAATACGTGAACACCGGTTCGCCGAGAGAACCTATATTAAAAAGGCGTTTGGCATTGTACGTTGTTGTGCGGGCAACGTCGGCTTCGGTCGCCGAACAGACCTCCGCGACTTTTTTTCCGATGAGAGGAACGTACATCGGTTCATTGCGCTTCCCCCGGTGAGGAGCGGGGGTGAGGTACGGCGAATCGGTCTCGAGCATAATGTGGTCATAACCGATCGCCTTCAGGGTTTCAGCCGCGGAAGAATTTTTGAACGTCACGATCCCGGGATAGGAGACCAGGAATCCCATTCGCAAAAGTTTTCGCGCGGTCGATGCGTCGCCGGAGAAACAATGAAAGACCCCTTTCGGAGCGGGGAAGCGGCTGTTCGGCGTTGCTTGCTGGCTTCTCCAATATTCGTTCCCCTGAATCATTTCCGCCGCCATCGATACGGCATCATCCATCGAATCCCTCGTATGCACGACGATCGGAAGATTTCGCCGGATCGCGATCTCGATCTGGGCCTTAAACATCCGCTGCTGCTTTTCCCTCGGCGTCGTGTCGTAATAGTAATCAAGGCCTATCTCACCGATCGCCACGACTTTTCTGTGCTCGCTCAATTTTTCAATTTCCTGGAGGCTGTTGTCGTCCGCCCCGTTCATATCCAGCGGATGGATGCCGACACAGACATAAATATTTTCATGCCGCTCGGACAACGCAATCGCCTCCTTGCTGGTTTCGACGTTAGTTGCAGGAACCACAAAGAACGCTACACCGGCGTCTTCCGCGCGGCGAATAACGTCTTCGATATCTTCCTTAAAATCGGGGTAGAATAAATGTGCGTGGGAATCTATGTACATGCGTTGTTCAATCGGTTAAAGGAGGAGAATTATGCATCCGCGTCATTCTTAAATTAGCAAAGCGGTGCTCTAATATCAAGCGGAGCGCCGTTCCAGGCGCCGTCAAATTCGACCATGCATGTTGAGAACGAAGCAGATCGGGTTCTCGGTGTCTTCACGCGAGAGACGCGTCACACACGCCGCTCCCAGACTGAGTTTGGGATCGAGAGTGTAAATTCTCGCGCTGTAACACTCCCTCCCCGCCTTGATTATGCTTCGTGCTTTGCGTAAATTGAAGGAGAAGGATGACATCATCCAGGAAAATCCTATGAAGACACTCATTGATGTTTTTACTGTGGCGCTCCCGCTTCTTTATTTCAGCACCGTCTGGGCGTACGCCAAGGCATTCTTCAAAGATTCTGCAGCCGCAAAACGAACAAAGACCCCTCTTCTTCTCGCAACACTTGCAGTCCATCTCTCCTATCTGCTGTTGCGCTCGGCATTCTTCAACCATCCGCCGATCACGACAATATTCGAGATCATGTCGATCATTGCGTTCTCGATCGGCGCGGCATACGCCGTCATCGAATTCCAGACGAAAGTCAAGAACACCGGATACTTCATTCTCATCCTTGCGTTCATCTTCCAGACGATTTCATCTTTCTTTATCGAAAACCTCTCGGAAGTAAAGCCCGTCCTGCGAAGCAGCCTGCTGGGCATCCATGTCTCCAGCGCGTTGCTCGGCTATGCTGCGATCGCGATTTCTGCCGTTTATGGATTTCTGTATTTAATGCTCTATCACCATATCAAGTCGAGCCGCTTCGGGGTGATCTATACCAAACTCCCGAACCTGGAAACGCTCGAAAAGATGTCGATCCTTTCGATCATATTCGGCTTCTCGTTTCTGACCGTTGCGATCGCCGTGGGACTCATATGGCTGCCGCGCGCCTTTGATCATTTCTCATATTTCGACCCGAAGTTGATCGGCACGGTGTTCATCTGGGCGATGTACGGCGCCGGGCTGGGGGCAAAAAAAACGATCGGCTGGCAAGGAAGAAAAATCATGATCCTGTCGATCATCGCGTTTGCAGTTTCTTTTTTCTCGCTGACGATCATCAACGTCTATTTCAGCGCGTTCCATAAATTTTATTGACCCATCGCGTTCGCTCTGCTGCCGCTTTATGAATCTAATTGCTGTAGGAATTAATCACCGCACGGCTCCTCTTGAAGTCCGGGAGAAGCTGTGGATGTCGAGCGATGAAATACGGAAGGCCGTTGCCGACCTGAAAGGCAGACCGTTTTCCGAATGCTTTATCGTCTCCACGTGCAACCGGACGGAGTTGTACGGCATGTATAACTCCTCCGAAGGCGACAGCGAAAATCCCCCCGATGTTGACGACCTTAAAGACCGGCTGATAGCGTTTAAATCCGCCGGCAGTTCCGTCCATCGCGAACATCTGTACCACATGGTGTCGAGCAACGCGATCCGGCATTTGTTCAAAGTGGCATCGGGCATCGACTCGATGGTCATCGGGGATATTCAGATCCTCAGCCAGATCAAGGACGACTTCAACCTCGCCAGCGAAGAGAAGGCGACCGGACCGTTCCTTCACCGCCTCCTGCAATCGACGTACCATGTGGGCAAGCGGACGAGGACAGAAACGACGATCACCGAAGGGGCAGTATCGGTCAGCTATGCGGCGGTGGAACTTGCTAGCAAGATCTTCTCCGACCTCTCGAAAAAGACCGCCCTGCTCATCGGCGCCGGGGAAACCGGCGAATTGACCGCAAAACATCTGAACGGCCGCGGCATCGGCGGATTGTTCGTCGCGAACAGAACACGATCGAAGGCCGATGACCTGGTGGCTGCCCTCGGCGGCAAGGCGGTCGAATTCGATGCTCTCCAGCAAATGCTGGCCCACGTCGACATCGTTGTCTCATCGGTGACAAGCGATCATTATGTCATCACGAAGACCGACGTTCAGCGGGCGATGAAAGAGCGTTCTCATAAACCGCTGTTCATGATCGACATCGGCGTTCCGCGCAACATCGACCCTGCGGCGAACAACATCGAGAACGTTTTCCTGCACGACATGGACGGCATTTCGGCGATCATCGACGGCAATCTGCAAAAAAGGAGGTCCGAAATCCCGAGGGTCAATGAAATCGTCCTTGAGGAGTTGACCGAGTTCACCAACTGGTTTAATTCGCTCCAGGTCAATCCGACGATCCATGATCTGCGGACGCATTTCGAGCAGGTGCGGCAGGAGGAAGTTGAGAAGAACATCAACCGTTTTTCCGCGGAAGACCGGGAGCTGCTTGACCTTGTGACAAGACGGATCGTCAATAAGCTCCTTCATCTCCCGACCACGAATTTGAAAAACGGAAACGAAGAGAGCGACGAAGAAAAGCACAAAAAACTTCATATCGTCCGCTCCCTCTTCGGGCTGCATAAAGAACAGATGCCGAAAGAATGACATCCAGCAAGAACATTATCATCGGAACGCGCGGGAGCGACCTCGCTCTCTGGCAATCGACATGGGTCGCGAAAGAGCTCCGGCGGATCCATCCATCGATCACGATCGAGACGACGGTCATCAAAACGACCGGCGACAAGATTCTCGATTCACCTCTTTCGAAGATCGGCGATAAGGGGCTTTTCACGAAGGAAATTGAGAGCGCCCTTCTTGAGAGATCGATCGACCTTGCCGTTCACAGCCTCAAGGACGTTCCGACGAATCTTGCCGAGGGGTTGGCGATCGGAGCAATTTCCGAGCGCGAAGACGTCCGCGATGTCTTCATTTCCCATCCCAGGAAAAAATATCCCTCATTTGACGCCGTGCCGAAAAACGGGTCGATCGCGACCGGCAGCCTTCGCCGAAGGTCCCAGCTGCTCGCCATGCGGCCCGACCTGCGCATCATCGACATTCGCGGAAACTTGAAAACCCGCAGGACGAAACTCGAGGAATCCCAGTGGGACGGCATGCTGCTTGCCAAGGCGGGAGTTACACGGCTCGGATGGGGGGAGATCATTTCTGAGGTGCTGCCGCCGACGACCATTCTTCCGGCGGTCGGCCAGGGGGCTCTTGCGGTCGAAATCCGAAAAGACGACGCATTCCTTGCGTCGGCCCTTGCGCCGTTGAATGATCTTCCAACCGCCCAATCGACCGCCGGAGAGCGGGCGTTGCTCCGGCATCTCGAGGGAGGATGCCAGATTCCGATCGGCACGTACGGAAGAATCGAGTCGGGACGATTCGTTCTTGACGCAGTGGTCGGAAGCATCGACGGGAAAAAGGTCGTCCGCGGAACGATCAGCGGCGACCCCGGCGATTCGGAAAGGCTTGGGATCTCGCTCGCGAAGGATTTGCTTCACAGGGGAGCCGACGAGATCCTGAAGGAAATCAGAACGGCGGGAAGCTGAGATCAAATGGCAGAACAACCGACACAGGCGGCGGCTCAACCTCATTCTCCCCTTCTCGGGAAGACAATTCTCGTCACGCGGGCGAAGGAACAGGCGGCGGAATTCGTCAAGCTGCTCGAGCAGCTTGGAGCTTCCGTGATGCTTTTTCCGACCATCCAGATCGTCCCGCCGAAATCCTGGGAGGAATGCGACAACGCCATCGCTCATATCGGCACCTACGATGCCATCGTTCTTACGAGCTCGAATGCCGCGGAAAATTTTTTCACACGCGTCCGGCTCGCCGATAACGGCACAGCAAAGCTGATCGCAGAAAAGACCGTCTATGCCGTCGGCGAAAAAACCAGGGAAGCGGCGGAAAAGCATAACATCCCCGTTGCCGCGATGCCAGCGGTCTCGGATGCGAAAAATCTTGCCATCACACTTTCACGGACCGATGTCAAAGGGAAGCGCTTCCTTTTCCCGAAGGGCAATCTCGCCGGGAAAGTCGTGACGTTTGCCCTTCAGGAACACGGTGCGACCGTCGACGAAGTGGTCGTGTATGAAACCATCCAGCCCTCGGAGACCGATGCCGAAGCGGTCAAACAAAGACTCCGGAAAAACGAGATCGATGTAGTGACATTTTTCAGCCCCTCGAGCGTGTCAAATTTCCTCGCATCAATTTCGGAAGAGCTCCTGGAGAACACAACGATCGCGGTCATCGGGCATACAACGGCCGCGGCGGCGAAGAATTTGTCCCTTCCGGTTCATGTCGTTGCGGAGCATGCCACATCAGCCAATTTTGTCGGGTCGATCGTCCGATACTATGAATAACACTGCCCTAAAAAAGAATATTCCGATTCATGCCAATCCTCCGAGGCTGAACGTTGGAGAATTTTGGACCGCCAGGCAGCGGCAGGCCTCATCGCTCCATGAAATTTCATACCGTGCATGTTTCAAGCCGCAATTGCCGCGCTATTTTATAGAGCGATTCAGCAGCGAGGGGGATGCCGTCTATGATCCGTTCATGGGGAGAGGAACGACGGTGATCGAAGCGGCGCTGTTAAAAAGAAACGTCATCGGCAACGATATCAATCCGCTGAGCACAATTCTTGTCGCGCCGCGGCTTGATATTCCGGAGATCAGCACAATAGAACGGCGCCTCGAAGAAATCGAATTTTCGAAAAGGGCAAAGGCCGATATCGATATTTCGATGTTCTTTCATCCGGAAACCGAAGCGGAAATCGTCTCCCTCCAACAATATTTGTTAAAGAAAGAAAAGGACGGGACGGAAGACTCCTCGGACAGGTGGATCCGAATGGTTGCGACGAACCGGCTGACCGGACATTCTTCGGGATTCTTTTCGGTCTACACCCTTCCCCCGAACCAGGCAACGCAGCCAAAAAGCCAGATCCGTATCAACCGGCTGAGAGAACAGACCCCGGAATACCGCAACATCAAAATGATCATCCTGAAAAAAACCAGGACGCTCTTGAACCGAATTTCCGAACGCGGGCGGGAGAATATTGACGCGGTCGGCCCGCGCGCTCGGTTTCTTTCGGTGGATGCCGGACGGAGTGTGGAGATCGCCGACGCGACCATCGACTTGACCATCACTTCCCCCCCTTTCTTGGATATCGTGAATTACTCAAACGACAACTGGCTTCGGTGCTGGTTCAACGGCATCGATGCTAAAGCGATAGAGGGACGCATCACGATGTCCAGAACTCTTGATGAATGGTCCGCAGTGATGGGGGGCGTTTTCACTGAACTCTTCCGGGTCACGAAACCCGGGGGGCACGTCGCGTTCGAAGTCGGAGAAGTGCGGAGTAAAACGGTGAAGCTTGAGGAGTATGTCATCCCGATCGGAGAGGAAGCCGGATTCCGATGCGAGGAAATTTTCATCAACTCCCAGAACTTCACAAAGACGGCGAATATCTGGGGTATCCACAATAACGAATCAGGAACGAATACCAACCGTATCGTCCTTTTCCGAAAATAATCATCTCCCGACGATTTGAAAAATCAGAATCCAACAAACGACCTGTTCCTCCGCGCGTGCAAACGGGAGGCTGTTGAACGAACGCCGGTCTGGTTTATGCGGCAGGCGGGGAGATATTTGCCCGAATACCGGGCTGTGAGAGAAAAGGTCGATTTTCTGACATTGTGCAAAACTCCCGACCTTGCCGCTGAAGTCACGATCCAGCCTGTCGACATCATCGGCGTCGATGCCGCGATCATCTTTTCGGACATCCTTGTCGTTCCCGAAGCAATGGGAATGGAACTGGTGGTCGAAGAAGGCAGAGGGGGGCCGCGATTCCCTTCGCCGCTCCGCTCGCGCGCCGAGATCGAAAAGCTCCCCGTCCCCGACCCGAATTCAAAATTGAAATTCGTGACGGATGCGATCCGGACAACGCAAAAAAACCTCCACGGCAAAGTACCGTTGATCGGATTTTCCGGATCGCCGTGGACACTCGCGGCCTACATGGTCGAAGGACGCGGCTCGAAGAATTTTCGCTATCCCAAAGAATTGATTTATTCATCCCCGCGGGACGCTCATCTTCTTCTCGACAAGCTGGCGCGCGCTGTTGCGGCGTACCTTTCCGCACAGATTGAAGCCGGCGCCCAAGCCGTGCAAATTTTCGACACGTGGGGAGGTATTTTAGGGCAGGAAGAGTTCGAAGAATTTTCCCTGCGGTACATCAAACAGGTGCTGTCGCTGCTGAGAACCAACGGCGCTCCCACGATCGTTTTTTGCAAGGATTGCGGACATTCGCTGGAGAAGATCGCGGATACGGGTACTTCCGCTGTTGGACTCGATTGGGCGACCGACATCGGCAAGGCGCGCGATATGGTGGGAAGCTATGCGGCGCTGCAGGGGAACCTCGATCCAGCGATGTTGTATTCGACCCCCGAGCGGATCGAAAAAGGAGTTCAGACAATTCTTAAGAAATTCGGGAAGGGCAGCGGACATATTTTCAACCTTGGCCACGGGGTCATGCCCGATACCCCCGTTGAAAATGTGCATGCTTTCGTGAACGCTGTAAAGAAATTTAGCGTTCAATATCATTAGAAGAGGGTCCAGGAAGAGCATGAAACAATTTGATTCCATCGATGTCGAGCTGTTGAGAAAATACGACCGGCCGGGGCCGCGCTACACCAGTTATCCGACCGCGCCGGTGTTCACCTCTGCTTTCGGGCCAAAAGAATACCGCGATGAAGTCATCAGGACGAATGGGCGGGGCGATTCATCCGACCTATCGCTGTACTTCCATTTCCCCTTCTGCGATACGCTCTGCTATTTCTGCGGATGCACAATGCTGGTCACGCACAGCCGCGACCGGATTCGGGAGTATAACACTTTTCTCAAAAAAGAAATCGAGATGGTCGCTCCTCTCGTTTCGAAAAAGCGGAAGGTTTCGCAGCTGCACTGGGGAGGCGGAACGCCCTCGTACCTCGATCCTGATGAAATTCTGGATATCGGCACTTTCATTCGGGAACGGTTCTCTTTCGGCGATGACATCGAGGCGGGCGTCGAAATCGACCCGCGCGGCCTTACCTTCGACCATATGAAGGCGCTGCGCGACAGCGGATTCAACCGCGTGAGCATGGGCGTTCAGGATTTCAACCCGAAAGTCCAGGAAGCCGTGAACCGGCTCCAGCCTGAATCGATCACGCGAGACGCGGTGAACTGGAGCCGCAAGCTCGGCTTCAAGAGCGTCAACCTCGATCTCATCTACGGCCTTCCCCATCAGACGCTCGCCTCGTTCACGAAGACCGTCGAGACGATCATCGACATTTCGCCGGACAGGATCGCGGTGTTTAATTACGCGCACGTCCCCTGGCTGAAGCCGCATCAAAAGCTCATCCACCAGGAACAACTACCGTCGCCGGAGTTGAAGCTGCAGATTTTCAAGATGACGATCGAAAAGCTGATCGACGCGGGATACTGGAACATCGGCATGGACCACTTTTCGAAGCGGACGGATGAGATGGCGGTCGCGCAAAAGAACAAGACGCTCTACCGCAACTTCCAGGGCTATTCGACGAAGGCAGGATGCGACCTTTACGGATTCGGGATGTCGGCGATCGGACATTTCAAGGAAACGTACCAGCAGAACAAGAAGACCCTTCCTGAATACTACAAGTCGCTGAACGCACATTCGCTGCCGACCAACCTCGGGTATAGAATGACCGCGGACGACCAGATCCGCAAAACGGTCATTATCCGCCTGATGTGCGACATGGAATTGGAGAAAGCGCCGGTCGAGAAAGAATTCGGGATCACCTTTGACGAGTATTTCAGCGATGCACTTCGAAAGCTCGAAGCGTTCGTGCCGGACGGTCTGGTCACGCTCACCAAAGAAAAGATCATTGTCAACGGGCTCGGCAGACTCATTATCAGAAATATTGCCATGAGCTTCGACGCCTATCTCGAAAAGATGATGAAAGAAAAACCGATCTTCTCGCGCACCGTATAGTAACGTCATCAATGGAAAACAAGAAGAGAGCAATAATCCTTTTCCAGCTCGGCGGCCCCGATTCGCTCGACGCCGTCGAACCATTCCTCTATAATCTGTTTTGCGATCCCGACATCATCGACCTCCCCGGAGCTTTTCTTTTTCGGAAGACTTTGGCGAGAATAATTTCATCCCGGCGTGCACCAAAGGTCCGCGAATTGTACAAGAACATCGGCGGCGCTTCGCCGATTCTCCCCCAGACCATGGAGCAAGCCAAGAGCCTGCAAAGGTCGCTCGAAGAAAAAAGGATCTTTGCGGACGTCCACGTCGCTATGCGGTACTGGCATCCGATGACGGAAGAAGTCGTTGAAGGGATCAGGAAGGACAACGTCGACGAAGTCATCCTGCTTCCTTTATACCCTCAATATTCGAAGGTGACGACTGGGTCGAGCGCAAGAGCATGGAGCGCTGCGGTGCAAAAACTGAATGTGAACCATTTTTCGACGAAACTCATCGAAAGCTATTATGAGCATCCGCTGTACATCTCTGCGCTTGTTGAGAATATCAATCGATCACTCGATCGGGTTCCGGAGGGGGAGAGAAATAGCGTCCATCTCGTTTTCAGCGCTCACGGAACGCCAGTAAAATTGGTCAAAGAGGGGGATCCATACTCGGTCCAAATCCAAAAGACCTATGAGCGGGTGCTCGAGGCCGGCAAGTTCGGATTACCGCATCATCTGTGTTTCCAAAGCAAGGTAGGCCCGCAGCGCTGGCTTGAGCCGTCGCTCACGGAGACGATCGATTCATTGGCGCGGCAAAAGGTCTCCCACATGATCGTCGTGCCCATTGCATTTGTTACGGAACATATTGAGACGCTGTCGGAAATAGGCATCGAAGCACGGGAACAGGCGCTCCATTCGGGGGTGAAGTATTTTGACGTGATGCCCGCCCTCATTGCAAACGAAAAATTCATCGCATGCCTTACGGACCTTGTTCTCCAAAAATTGAAGGATTGAATTGACGATGGAACATCATACCGCCATTGTCATCGGCGCCGGAATCAGCGGGCTTGCTACGGCATGGTGGATGCATTGCGCGGGAATCGACGTTGCCGTCCTGGAAAGCGGTCCCGCAGTCGGCGGAACAATGAAAACGGTCAAGGCTGACGGCTGGCTCATCGAAACCGGTCCGAACAGCGCTCTCGAAACGACCCCCCTTTTGAGAAGACTCTCTTCCGAAATCGGCATCGAGCACGAGTTAATTTACGCAAATGAGGCCGCGGACAATCGCTACATCCTGCGCAACGGCGCGTTGCATCCTCTTCCCATGAAACCGGGGCTGTTCTTGAAATCAAGGCTCTGGTCGACGTCCGGGAAGCTGCGATTGCTCAAAGAGCCGTTCATAGGCAGGGCTTCGAAGGAAGAGACGATCGCTGAATTTGTGGAGCGAAGGTTGGGGAAGGAATTTCTTGATTACGCCATCAACCCGTTCGTGGCAGGAGTCTATGCCGGCAATCCTGAACAGCTCAGCGTTCAGGCCGCATTCCCAAAACTTTATGCCCTCGAAAAGAACTACGGCGGCCTCGTCAAAGGCCAGATCATGGGGAGGCGGGAAAGAAAAAAACGGGCCGAAACGGCGAAGGATCGATCGCGTCTTTTTTCATACACGAGCGGAATGCAAGCCCTCCCGGACGCGATCGGAAAGAAATTGGCGGACCGTATTCGCCTGGGCTTCAACGTCGAGACGATCACCCGCGTTTCAGAAAATGGGACAGGGTCGAAACAGTCCTTCTTTGCCGCCGGAAGAGAGAACGGAAAGCAATTTTCCTTGTCGGCCGACGCGGTCATTCTTGCCGTTCCATCGCATCGCGCCGCCGCGATGATCGATGGCCTGGACAGCGCCCTTGCAAATTCTCTCAAAAACATTTATTATCCACCGGTGGCAGAGGTATATCTGGGATATGCAAACGGCGCGATCCGCCGTCCCTTGGACGGATTCGGCTTTTTGGTTCCGGAAAAGGAACACAGAAAAATCTTAGGAACGATCTGGAGCTCCGTTCTCTTTCCGGAAAGAGCGCCTGGCGGACATTCTGCGCTGACGACCTTCGTCGGAGGGTCACGGCAGCCCGATCTTGCAGGGCTCGATGATGGACGACTTGTGGAATTGGTCACGGAGGAACTGGCCATGATCATGAACATCGCCGGGGCGCCGGTCTTCAGCCGCGTGACCCGCTGGGAGAAAGCGATCCCCCAGTATCGCATCGGCCATCTTTCCATCATGGAGACAATAAGCGAATTTGAATCACGATACCCGGGAATTTTTCTTAGCGGCAATTTCCGCGGCGGTATTGCGGTGGGTGATTGCGTCATCAACTCCGAGCTCATGGCGAACCGCGCCGCCGCTTTTCTCTCCACCTTAAAAGAGAAGACAACCTCTGCCTGAACGTTAAGGAGCATCGAATGAAATTTTTCCTGATCATCCTCACCATCGCGGCCGCGGCCTGCAACCTCGCAGCGCAGTCCCCACTGGACGCCCCGGAGATGGAGCAAGCATTATCACCCGAAGCTTTTTCCGACGTGGTGAAATCGGTATGGGACGTCGTCAAAAAAGGGGCCGACGATTATCAGTCCGAAACGGTGTCGCGGAATGAGTTCGAGACCACGGCGGACTTTGAAGCCCGGCTGCAGCAGCGGCATAACGATATCGCATCAACGATCCAGACTTTTGCCGAATCAAAGAAATTGGGTCAGCGGGTGTTTGCCGTATGGATGCAGGCCAGCCTCGTCAAATACAATGCCGATACGCAGACCTATACCGTCACATCATCGACGAAAATCGATGTTCCGCCGACCGCGGAAAATATGACAACGTCCTGTCCGCAGAATTCCTACATCGTTTTCTCGGAAAAGAACGAAAGAGGCTACAAGTTTGCCTCCCTCCTCTTGAAAGCAAAACCGGATTATTCCTGGCACGTGGACAAGGAGACAGCGCGAAAGGCCAAGGACAGCGAGGCCAACGTGTTCTTTAAGGTCTGGTTCCGCTTCGACATGTCACAGGCGCTAAGCGGCAGCCAGGGACAGCTCACTATCGTTCCGATGAAGATCGCGCTCGTGAATAAATCGGGGAATACAACCTATTGGAGCGACGACATTCTAAAGTAGCGGCAAAAAAGGGGCTGCCGCTTTCGAAGGAGCTATGATGGACCAATTCAAAAAAAGCATGCTGACACTCGTCACGGACGCATCGACGAATCTCCCCCCCGACGTCCGTCGTGCAATTAAGCGGGCCGCCAGCATCGAGACCCCCGGCACCCGTTCATCGCTTGCACTTGAGACGATCGCAACGAACGTCGACATGGCTTGCGATTACACCGCGCCTATTTGCCAGGACACGGGGATGCCGACGTTCTATATTCATACGCCCGTCGCCGCAAACCAGCTCCGGATGAAAAAAGACATTTTCGATGCGATCGCGGAGGCTACAAAGTCCGGAATTCTGCGGGAGAATTCCGTCGACTCGCTCACGGGAAAGAACAGCGGGAACAATTTAGGCCCGGGCACGCCCGTGATCCACTGGGAGCAATGGGATAACGAAAATGAAATCGAGGTGAAACTGATCCTCAAAGGGGGCGGCTGCGAGAACAAGAATATCCAGTATTCTCTCCCCGCAACGCTCGACCATCTTGGAAAAGCGGGACGAAACCTCGACGGCGTGCGCAAATGCATCCTGCACGCCATCTGGCAGGCGCAGGGGCATGGCTGTTCGATCGGAGCCATCGGAGTTTCGATCGGGGGCGACAGAGCCACCGGGTACGAGCAGGCAAAACAACAGCTCTTCCGAACCCTCGATGACGTGAACCCGAACCCGGACCTTGCGAAGCTTGAAGCGAACATCATGGAGAGCGCGAACACGTTGAATATCGGCACCATGGGCTTCGGCGGCAAGGCGACTCTTATTGGATGCAAGATCGCGGCGCAGAACCGGCTGCCGGCGAGCTTCTTCGTTTCCGTGGCCTATGATTGCTGGGCGTTCCGGCGGCAAGGCGTCGTTCTCGATGCCGCGACCGGAGCGATCAAACGATGGCTCTATAAAGACGATTCCCCCGTCATAACGATGGCGATCAAGGAAGGGATTTCCATGACGGGGAGAGAACGTGTCTTGACGACTCCCATCAGCGAGGCGGTCATCCGTTCGCTCAAGGTCGGAGATGTCGTTCTCGTGAACGGAAGAATGTACACCGGACGGGACGCAATTCATGCCCATCTTGTTAACCACGAATCGCCGGTGGATCTGCACGACCAGGTGCTTTATCATTGCGGCCCCGTCGTGATCAAGGAAAACGGAAAATGGCGGATCAACGGCGCGGGGCCGACGACAAGCAGCCGCGAAGAGCCGTATCAGGCCGATATCATTAAGAAATTCGGCATCCGGGCAGTGATCGGCAAGGGAGGCATGGGAGCAAAAACCCTTGCAGCGTTGCAGGAGTACGGAGCCGTGTACCTGAACGCGATCGGAGGAGCCGCTCAATATTATTCGCATTGCATTGAGGAGGTCGAAGGGGTCGATTTTCTTGAGTTTGGCATTCCCGAAGCAATGTGGCATTTGCGCGTGAAGAATTTCCCGGCGATCGTCACCATGGATGCACACGGCCACAGCCTCCATGCAGAAGTCGAAGAGGCCTCGGCTCATGAGCTATCCAAGTTTGCTGAAGTACGCCTGTAGGAAGAAGATCTTGGAGGGAACCAGCCGCTAAGCTTCGTCGGGATCCATCAAAGTTTTTGTTCCCCACCTCTTGAAGTTCCGCATTTTCGTTCGTACTATGAATCAGCCAAGCCAGTAACCACCGAAGTCCTGCAGGAGAAAATCGAATGCCGAAAGATACGCTGACTATTACTGACAACAGAACGGGAAAAACATACGAGCTGCCGATCGTTCACGACACCATTCATTCCACCGACCTCCGTCAAATCAAAGTCAAAGACGATGATTTCGGGATGATGACGTACGACCCGGCGTTCATGAACACTGCGTTGTGCAAAAGCACGATCACCTTCATCGACGGGGATAAGGGAATCCTCCGCTACAGGGGATATCCTATCGAGCAGCTCGCCGAGAAGAGCACGTACCTGGAAGTGTCGTACTTGATCCTCTACGGGGAACTTCCGACAAAAGAGCAGCTGGAACGATGGACGAACGACATCAATCTGCACACCTTCATCCATGAGAATGTAAAATTGTTGATGGAAGGGTTCAGATACGACGCGCATCCGATGGGAATGTTCGTCAGCACCGTGGCCGCCCTTTCGACGTTCTATCCCGAAGCGGGGAATATTTATGATGAAGAGATCCGCCGAAAGCAGACGCTCCGCCTTATCGGCAAGGTCCCGACCGTTGCAGCATTCGCCTACCGGCACAGCAAAGGGATGCCGTACGTTTACCCGGACAATGAGCTGAGCTTTACCGGGAATTTTTTAAATATGATGTTCCGCATCGGAACGGTGAAATACCATCCTCATCCTGTCCTGGAGCGGGCGCTCGAGGTCTTGTTCATCCTTCATGCCGACCATGAACTGAACTGCAGCACGGCCGCGATGAGGAATGTCGGAAGCTCGCATGTCGACCCGTATTCCGCCTTGGCGGCGGCCGCGGCGGCGCTCTACGGACCGCTGCACGGAGGAGCCAACGAAGCGGTGCTCCGCATGCTTGACCATATCGGGGATGTTTCCAAAGTCCCCGAGTTCATCAAAACCGTGAAGGCCGGGGAAGGAAAGCTGATGGGGTTCGGCCATCGCGTCTACAAGAATTTCGACCCGCGCGCAAAGGTGATCAAGAAACTCGCGGACGAAGTGTTCGACGTGACCGGACGAAACCCGAAGCTGGACATCGCGCTCGAACTCGAACGGGTCGCCTTGCAGGATGAGTACTTTATCAAGCGGAAGTTATATCCCAACGTCGATTTCTATTCGGGATTGATCTACCAGGCGATGGGATTCCCGTCCGAAATGTTCCCGGTTCTGTTTGCAATTCCGAGAACTTCGGGATGGATCACGCACTGGGTTGAAATGCTGAAAGACCCGGAACAAAAGATCGCGCGCCCGCGGCAGATCTACCTCGGCTACGACAAGCGCGATTTCGTCCCGATCGAACGACGGAAGTGAGTGAATGAAGGCTACCGTCAATAATGCGCTCCTTCATTACATCGACATCGGGATTTCTACGGCCATTCCGGTCGTTTTTATTCACGGGTTCCCGTTCAGCCACAAAATGTGGACGTTTCCCGGGGGACAGACCGAGGCCCTTGCATCGACGCACCGTGTGATCGCATACGACGTCCGGGGCCATGGTGAGAGCGAGGTCGGCGACGGGCAGTATACGATCGAATTGTTCGTCGATGATCTGATCGGATTCCTCGATCATCTCAGCATCAGTAAAGCGGTTGCTGTCGGACTTTCCATGGGGGGCTACATCGTTCTTCGGGCGGTCGAACGTCATCCCGACCGGTTTCGGGGACTCGTGCTGTGCGACACGAAAAGCGAAGCTGATTCCAACGAGGCCAAAGTGAAACGCGCCTCTTCCATTAAGGCGGTCAAGGCGAACGGCCCCCGGCAATTTGCGCAGAATTTCGTCGCCGGTGTTTTCACGGCCGAGAGCTTTAACGCACGGGCCGAAGCGGTGAAAGCGATTCAAAGCACGATCGAGCGTACGGCCCCGATTTCTCTTTGCGGAACGATGCTTGCCCTTGCCGGGCGGACCGATACGACCTCATCGCTCCCTTCCATCGCCGTGCCGACGCTCATTATGGTCGGAGAGCACGATGCGCTCACTCCGCCGCCAGCATCGCAATCAATGAAGGAAAAAATTCCAAATGCTGAACTCTCTATAATCCCGGGAGCCGCTCATATGAGCAACATCGAGAATGCGCCTGAGTTCAACAAGCATCTGTTGGAATTCCTTCAAAAGATCAGCTGAAGCAAAGAAACGCTTCAGGATAGACCTCCATCCTTCAACCCCTCTTCGTGAATGCCAAGTCAACATTGTGCGAGCCTTTCGTCGCTGAATACTGAGATCATTTCCTGCAGAAAGTGTCCGCGACTGGTCAGGTGGCGCGAGTCGATCGCCCGTAAGAAGGTCAAGCGTTTTGCCAACCAGGAATATTGGGGGAAGCCCGTCCCCAGTTTTGGCGACTGCCGCGCCGAGGTTCTTGTCGTCGGTCTCGCTCCGGCTGCCCACGGCGGGAATCGCACCGGAAGAGTTTTTACGGGGGATGAAAGCGCGAACTGGTTGTTCCGCTCCCTCCATAAAAATGGATTCGCAAACCAGCCAAACTCAACGCACCGGGGAGACGGGCTGAAGCTGTCACGCTGCTATGTCACCGCCGTCTGCCACTGCGCTCCGCCTCAGAACAAGCTCCTGTTGAAAGAAATACATCATTGCCGCCCCTTCATGCTGCAAGAACTTCAGCTGTTGAAAAATTTACGGATCGTTGTCGGCCTCGGCAAAGTCGGGTTCGACGCATCGTTCGATTGCATGCGGGAACTTGGCTGGACATCACTGAAGGCGCGGCCGAAGTTTGGACACGGCGTGAAGTATACCATCAACAAGACAATCACCCTCCTTGGATCATACCACCCCAGCCAACAAAACACATTTACCGGAAAACTGACTCAAGAAATGCTCGATGAGGTCTTCCGGACGGCGCGGAACGTCCTGAGAACCTAGCACGGCACACTTTCCCGTTTGGTTTGATTCCTGGATCTGAGGGACTTTTGTGAACAGATGTCCTTCGTCTCGTGGCGCGATAAAGCCGCGCCACTCGCTCAGGATAAACGTGTTTTTGTTTATGTTAACAAAACACAGCCTGTTCACCCTTTCCCCAAAGGACCCATTCGGGGAGCAAGTGACCCCGCGAAGTCGGTGGAAGGCGTCTGGCGAAGCCATACTTTGGGAGCAGGGTCGATCTAATTTCACTTTTGGGATCGCTTCTAATAAATCCCGCCGGCCAAATTAGGACACTCCCCGATTTGAAGTTCTCTCCCTCATCTGTTATATTTCAATAAGATGATCAGTTGCAAAATTTGGAGAGGAATCTGTTATGACGATGATTGATGAAAGAACGCCGTTTGGCGTTTCAGTGCGCACCGAACAGGAGCCGTTCAAGCGGCTGAGACGCCTGCGCATGACGGAAGCGTTCAGGTCGATGGTGCGCGAAACCGAGCTCTCGCGAAACGATTTTATCTATCCCCTTTTCGTCGTCCCCGGGAAAAAGGTGAGGAACGAAATAAGATCCATGCCGGGAATCTTTCAGCTTTCCGTCGACGAGGCGGCGAAGGAATGCGCATTGGTCAAGGCGCTCGGAATTCCAGCCGTTATTCTCTTTGGAATTCCTGAACACAAAGACGAGGTCGGGAGCGATGCGTACGACGAACAGGGGATCATCCAGACGGCCATCCGGGCGATCAAAAAGGAGGTCCCTGAGCTTGTCGTCATCACCGACGTCTGCCTCTGCGAGTATACCTCCACCGGACACTGCGGCATCGTCCGCGGCAACGAAATCATCAACGACGAATCGATCGAGCTGCTGGCAAAAGAGGCCCTGACGCACGCGCAGGCGGGGGCCGACCTTGTCGCCCCTTCCGACATGTTCGACGGGCGCGTGAAAGCGATCCGGCAGATCCTGGACGAGAACAAATTCCACAATATTCCCATCATGTCGTATGCGGCAAAGTATGCGTCCGGATTTTACGGCCCGTTCCGCGATGCCGCCGAAAGCACGCCAAAATTCGGCGACCGCCGGTCGCACCAGATGGACCCGGCGAATTCCAACGAGGCCTTGCGCGAAGTTGAGCAGGATATCATCGAAGGCGCCGACATTGTGATGGTGAAACCGGCACTCCCCTATCTCGACATCGTCCGTCGCGTCAAGGAGAGGTTCGAGATGCCGACCGCTGCTTACAACGTGAGCGGCGAATATTCGATGATCAAGGCCGCCGGCAGAAACGGCTGGATCGATGAAGAGCGTGTCATGATGGAAACCCTCACAAGCATCAAGCGGGCGGGGGCGGATCTGATCCTCACCTATTTCGCGAAGGATGCCGCAAAGCTTCTCCGCTGACGACACTTCATGAAGAACGTTCTTATTACCGGCGGCACGGGATTCATCGGCTCGAATCTTGCGGCCGCGCTTTCGGCCGAAGGATGGAACGTTAGGATTCTTCGCCGCCCTTCCTCGAACCTTTTCAACGTTCAATCTCTTCCCGTCGAACACTCTATCGGGGACGTGCGCGACCTCGACTCGCTCCGATACGCCGTGCGCGGATGCGATACAGTTTTTCACACTGCGGCAATGGTCTCATTTTGGAAACCAGCACGGGAGCTTCAATATGAGATCAATGTGCTCGGAACAAGAAATGTCGTCCAGGCATGTTTACAGGAAAATGTCGAACGCCTTGTCCATACAAGCTCGATCGCCGCAATAGGACACGCTGCAAACGGAGAACTCGCCGATGAATCGACGCAGTTCAACTGGCCGCAGGAAAGCAGCGGGTATAAGTATTCGAAACACATGGCGGAAGGCGAGATCGCGAAAGGTGTTGAGCAAGGGTTAGACGCCGTCATGGTGAACCCCGGAGTCGTCATCGGACCCGGAGACCTTCACTTCAACGGGGGCAAAATCATCCGCTCGGTAAGAAAGCACCAGGCATTGTTCTACATTGACGGCGGAATGAACGTCGTTTACGTTTCCGACGTCGTCAAAGGACATTGCGGTGCAGCGCTTAAAGGAAGGACCGGCGAACGCTACATTCTCGGCGGCGACAATTTGACCCACAAGCAGGCATTTCAGATCACCGCAGAAGTTGTCGGCGGCATCGTCCCGCGCGTCAAAATGCCGGTCGCCTTCGTGAAATCAGCCGGCAGATTTTTTGACCTCGCGGGAATGGTCATGAAGAAAGAACCATTCGTCACCTCGGAACTCTTCTCGGGGGCCGGAATCCGTAATTGGTACAGCTCCAAAAAAGCCGAACGCGAACTCGGCTACACGATCACTCCGTTTCGCGAGGCAGTCGAAAGAACGTACCGCTGGTATTGTGACAACCATCTCCTGTGAATGAACTGAATTTTTGAATGAAGATGTTTGGAGAAAGGAACTAATGAAAACCTCGAAATCCAGAACGCTGTTCAGCAAGGCGCTGCAGCTCATTCCGGGGGGAGTGAATTCTCCGGTACGAGCTTTTGCTTCTGTCGGAAGGACCCCGGTGTTTATCGCCAAAGCGCGCGGCTCGAAGTTATGGGATGTGGACGGGAACCGGTATATCGATTACGTCGGCTCCTGGGGGCCGATGATCCTCGGCCATGCGGATCCTCACATTCTCAAAGCGGTGAAGAACGCAGCGAACAGCGGAACAAGTTTCGGAGCCGCGACGGAACGCGAGCTGGAAATGGCGGAGCGCATTTCGGCGATTATGCCCTCGGTTGAAATGGTCCGCATGGTCAACTCCGGGACCGAAGCAACGATGAGCGCGATCCGCCTCGCGCGGGCTTTCACCGGAAAAGACAAGATCATCAAGTTCGAAGGTTGTTACCATGGCCATGCTGATTCGTTCCTGATCAAAGCCGGCTCCGGGGCGATGACACTTGGAGTCCCCGATAGTCCCGGCGTACCCGCAGTCATCGGCGGAGCGACCCTCACCGCCCGCTACAACGACCTTGCGTCGGTCGAAAACCTGATCGCGGAATATCCTGATCAGATCGCCGGATTGATCGTCGAGCCCGTTGTCGGCAATATGGGCTGTGTTCCGCCGCGGCATGGATTTCTTGAGGGACTCCGTTCGCTGTGCACGAAGCACGGCATTGTATTTATTATGGATGAAGTGATGACCGGTTTCCGCGTTTCGCTCGGCGGGGCCCAACAGCTTTACGGCATCACACCCGACCTCACGACGCTGGGAAAGATCATCGGCGGAGGGCTCCCGGTTGGAGCGTATGGAGGGAAGAAAGAGATCATGAAAATGGTCGCACCGTCAGGACCGATGTATCAGGCTGGAACGCTCTCGGGAAACCCTCTCGCCATGGCCGCAGGAATCGAAATGCTGAAAACGCTTTCCGGTAAAAAGAGCATTTATGCTCAGCTCGAAAAGAAATCCGCCAAACTCGAACGGGGCATCCAATCGATCATCGATAGACACAACCTCCCTCTCACGCAAAATCGCGTCGGCTCGATGTTCACGCTGTTCTTTGCAACGGGGAAGGTGATCGACTATGAGACCGCAAAGAAATCGGACACCAAAAAATTTGCGGCATACTTCGGCTCCATGCTCGAGCAAGGGATCTATCTCGCTCCGTCGCAATTCGAGGCCGCATTCATGTCTGCAGCTCATTCGGACGATGACATCGAGAAGACGATAAAGGCGGCCGAAAAAGCGTTGACAGCGGTGTTCGGGTAAAGGCGGTTCGTTCACAATCCTAAGGCAATCACTTCACGACGAGACGTCGGGAACGAGGGACGGGAGAGAAGTTGGGTGCGAGATAGAAAGCATTGACGTCGGTTTTCTCGTGAGGGGAGCGTTCCCAAGGAGACCGTAGGAACGAGGGAAAAAACCTATCTTACGGAAAATTCGGGGGGAGAGGAAGTGAGCTTGGTGTGGAAGAACTCCCTTTTTTGTGTTCCACAATGAAGTAGACTCCCACGGCAACGCCGACAACGACCGCTGAACCGACGTACCACCAGAGCTTCGACCTCGATTCCTGCAGCCCTTCGGGAACCGAAGTATCATGAGTCACCGCCTGCCCCACTTTGATCGCCGCTTTCCTGATAAAGAGGTTAACCTCATCCGCCGAGGCGCAGACGGCATTGTCCGTTATCCCGGAAAGCTTCTGAGGTCTTTTGACGTCGAACTCGTCCGATTGAAGTTGATACGTTGAATTCTTCTTTGTGACCCTTAAGAGAAGCACCCTTTGGAAACCAGATTTAGCCGCAAGCGATTGGATGCAGGCGACGTCTTCACACTTATCCAGAGCGGCTTTGTCCTCCTTCTTCAACCCTTTACCAAAATCCGCCTTGAGCATAACTGCGAGATCGGGAAATTGAGAGAGTTTATCCTTAAAGCTGGAAAAGAACGACTCTGATTCACCGGCCGACATTCCTGCCACTCCCCCGCTGACCAGGACTGCTTTGATAGAAGGCTTAGGCGCATCCTGAGCAGAAAGCCGCGGGGCAACAAGAGTCACGGCTGCGACGAGGAGGAGGATTGTGGTGTTCCGTTTGTCTTTTGGGTGAGAATACATTGAATTGTCTCTACTTGATCAAGAGCATTTTTTTGACATTATGATACGACGCACCCCCGCCGGTAATTGAGATGCGGTAAAAATACGTCCCCGAAGCAAGACCGTGTCCGTCAAAGCTCGCTTCATAGAATCCAGGCACGACTGACCCGTCGACGAGTGTCCGGATCTGCTGTCCCAGAATATTATACACCCGCAGCTGCACTCGCGCCGACGGCATCGACGAAGGAACGGCATAGCGGATGACGGTCGCAGGATTGAACGGGTTCGGATAATTATTAAAGAGGTTCGGCTCGTCCGGTATCAGGGCAATCCCATCCAGATTCTTATCGATAAATGAAGAGGTCCCGACGATCAACCGCACCATCCCCTCGCCGTCGCTGCCGCTCGTGACCACGATCGATTTCTGCTTCGTCAGATCGTAGGCGAGGCCTTTCGCGGGATCGACGGCGATAACTCCGAAGCCTTGATTTACAATTGCCTCGGTCGAACCGAACCTCAATTGTGATTTGGCAAGAGCATCTCCCGTCTTAACAGTGACATCCCACACATCCCCCTCGGAGCTGACCGGCCTCATATCTTTCATGAGCATTCCCGCCGCGCTTTCCATTCCCAAGAGAATATTACTGCCGCCGATGAACGGAGCCTGGAACCGGTCGGACGGATCAACTCCTTTTTGCGCGTTTGCTTTCATGCCGACCTCAGCGCCGAGGCACGACATGTTGATATCGTCTCTCACCGCATCGATCCCAAGCGTCCACTCCTTTGCGTTCAGCTTCGGGTCCGCTTTCGCGGGAAGCTTTGCCCCCTTTTTGATCATCCCCGCCGCGGGGGGAAGAATAACTCCGGCCAGGTCGAACTTCACAACACATGCGGAGTCAACCTCAACGGCCAGTCCCTGCCAGCTGCGCATCGTGTCGACGTCGGAGCCTGATCCTTCCCATCCCCCCTGAGTTCCGGTCCCAGAAAAATAATAGTGAGCAAGGGGAGTCCCCCCCTGGAAGATAAGACGGTCAAACGGCACATCGACCAGGAAAGGATTTCCCAAGAGATTCCATCCCTGATCGAGCGCGATGCCGTTGTACAGCATGTTATCGGCCCGGATGAGTTTCGGCCTGGCCAACGCGGCGGATTTCCCGGCATTCTCAGTCACCATCATGAATCCAGAGCCGGGCACAACGACCGGCAGATCTTTGTACGTGCCATAATCGCTCCAGGCCCCGTTGAACCATCGCACCATCCGCCAATTCACGTATGCAACACCGTTCGCGTCGCTCGGACCGAAGCTTTGATCGATAAAACTGCTCGGCCTCTGATCTTCGGGGATGTATGGTACGGACAAAAGCCGGTACGCCTTGACCTCCTGCCCCGCGGGCAGACTGAGGGAGTGGACAGTCGGAAGAGTCGTAAAATCCGTCACGGTCAGATCGTTCGAGTACCGAATGTCAAACGAGTAGAGGTTTGACAGCGAGATATTCCCCGCACTGTCGATCGCCTGAATCCTGTACACGGCGCCGACCGCTCTTCCGTTCTTGATGAACGATGTTGAAGGAATGGCGGCTGAATCATTCGCGAAGCTCACGGTTGTCCAGGCCTGCTCGTCGAGGCGCCGATACAAGAGGTTGAAGCTCATCACCCCCGACTCATTCGCCGGTTCGGACGACGAGGCAGCGATGGGGGGAATGCCCGACAAGCTTCCGTCCGCCTGGACGAAAATTGTGTCCAGAGCCGCGTTGTTGTGAACGATCGCCGGGCCCTTGTTGTCGAACTTGATCACGACAGAAGCGACCGAATCCGGATTTTTATTCCCCAAAGAATCTTCGAGGAAGAAATAGACCGTGTCCTTCCCCACCAGCGACATCGGGAGCGAGGCGCTCGTGTTCGCCGCTGCCTGGCTCTGGACGGAAGCGGCATTCCGAGGAAGCGTATCGATCGAGTACCAAATCTTTCCAATCGGAAGCATTCCGGCCAGACTGTTCGTCCATGAAATCGAAAACGATTGCGCGTTCGACCAGCCCGATGGGGTCACCGACACGGCGGCCGGCTTGCCGGGAAGCGAGTACACCTTTGCTGACACGGGGAGCATGATCAACGGCGTCAGTGCGTTGCTTTTGATGAAAACGGTATCGGCATAGGATCCGATCGAGTCGGCGCGAAAGAGCATTGTCAGCTTGAGTGAATCCGTAATGTTCCCCTGCGTGACCGAAAAAGTGAGCTTGTTCCCGTTGGCATAAATGGTATCGATGATCAAACGGTTTGCCGAAACATCCTTCACTTCGACGTCGATGCTGGAAGAATCATGAAGGGGTACAAAGCCGAAACCGATGAGAGATTTACCGACTGCAATCGAAGGAATGCCGTTATCGGACAAAAATACGGAAGCGGTGTTGGTCTGGCTGCTGGCTGTGATCAGATCCGGCCTCCCATCGCCGTTAAGGTCTCCGATAGCAAGTCCGAACGGAGAGCTCGCGATGCTAAAGTCTTTTTCGCCGCCGAGGGAGCTCGCGGCGATCGCGTTTCCGCTCCCGCTCATATTCTGAAAGACCGAAACGGTGTTGCCGCTGTTCGAGGTAGCAATGTCGGGAAGGCCGTCGCCGTTGAAATCACCCAGCGCGATGCTGTTGGGCGCGCTGTTCAGCTTGAAATCAACCGCCGCTGCAAAGGATAAGCTTCCACTGGTGGAGTTGTTGTGGAAGACCGAAAGCGTGCTGTCGCTCGTGTTTGCCGAAACGATCTCCGGTTTTCCGTCGGCGTTGACGTCAACAAGTGCGACCGCATCCGGGGTGCCGCTTGCCGGAAGAGAAATTTTCGGAGCAAACGAGGCGGCTGAGATGCTGCCGCTGGAGCTCGTATTCCTGAAGATCGAAAGAGAATCGATGCCGCTGTTGGCGACGACGATGTCGGGCTTTCCGTCTCCGTCAAGATCGCCCACAGCGACCCCGTACGGAATGGCGCCCGTTGAAAAATCAACAGTCGCCGCAAATGCGACAGACCCAATACCGCTTGTATTTCTGAGGATCGAGATCGAATTAGCAAAATGATTTGTCACCACAACGTCCGGTTTTCCGTCTCCATCCAGGTCGGCGATCGCGATACCGTATCCCCCGCCGCCTCCGCCGCCTGTTGCAAAATCAACCCTGGGAGCAAATGAACTTGCTGTGATACTGCCGCTTGAGCCCGCGTTTCGAAATACAGAAATTGTCCCCCCGTTCCCGTTCGAGACCACGATGTCCAGCTTTCCGTCCCCGTCAATGTCGGCAACAGCGATCCCCCACGGACCTCTGCCGGTTGTCAGGATGACGGGGGGAGCGAACGTGCTGGTTGAAAGGCTGTCGCCCGTTCCCGTATTCCTGAAGATCGAGATCGAGCTGTCGGCATTGTTTGTGACCACAAAGTCGGGCTTGCCGTCTCCGTCCAGGTCGCCGATGGCAACGCCGTACGGAAGATCTCCGGTCACAAAATCCATTTTCGGGAAAAAGCCCGACGATGAAAGAGCGACCCCTCCGGGGAATGTTGGAATGAACGGAATGGCGGAAGATGCGGTGAGGCCGGTTGACGTAACAGTAACACTGACCGGGCCGAAAGAGGCCCCGACCGGAACTACTACTTTCAATTGTGTCGGAGATGCAGAGTTGACCGCCGCTTTCACGCCGCTGAAATAGACGACATCGCTTGCGGAAGCGGCGCTAAAATTATTTCCGGCAATTGTCACGACAGCGCCGGGAACTCCGGACGCCGGCGTCACCGATGTAATGGACGGAGCCTGCGGAAAGAGAAAAGAAAAAGCGGAGAAAAGAAGAGCCAGTGAACAGACCGACCGTTTCACGATCATCCTCTATGGCTGACCTTGAGGCGAAAAAACATGCTCTTAAATGGCGAAGCTAACAAAAACTCCAACCTCAAAAAAGAAGTTGGAGTTTTTTTCAGTTGATACTCTCGTCCCTGTAAAGTTCTATGCAGTTCCCTTACACTATTGTGCTAAAGCATTAACCGTAAAGCTGACAGTGCCGATATTAGGACTGGCAATAGTAATAATCACCGTCACAGTAACCCCAGTGGCAACAGCTGGTGGAACCGACGAATTCACGACTTGGAAAGTGAAATCAGTGATTCCAGGACCCGGGAACCGTGCATAGGCAGCATCCGGGAGCGACACTACAGCCGAGTTTGAAATATCGCCGGAAACTCCGATCTGGAATCCCGATGGCGGGTTCGCGGGAGGCACAATGGTGGCCGAGATCGTGGTGCCGTCGGGCAACGGATTGCCATTCCCGTCTTTAATGGTAACTGAGATCGGAGCTGTAGTGTGAGAAACGGCACTCATCGGTACAACCGTATCCGGAACACCGGTCAAAACTATAGGATTGGTCGCCTCCACTTCCAGGACACTGTCAGTAACGTTTGTATTGAAGTGACCTTGAGTTTGGGCAGTGACCCAGAAATATCCATCACGTCCGTTTATTAAAGATGCGTAGGGAAGACCGCTGAAAATACCCGGTTTATATTCATATTGGCCTGAATAGGGTAACGGATTTACCAAGAGCAAACTAACTGTTGCTGACCCGTCTATCTGGGTATATGCGTTGAAGTCCTGCGATCCAGTTTCGATAACCCCGGACTGTGAATGGAAATAAACGGCCGTTCCCTTGGCGACAGGATTGCTGAAAGTATCACCAACCTCGACCGTGAAAGGAATCTTGTTATTGAACCCAGCCACAACATAATGGCTTGGAATAAGCGAAAAGTGCGCCTGATCCGGGAATCCTGCGTGGACAGTTATCTTGACCGGCTGGGAGATCAGAGTTCCTCTGTTCGGAACACTGATGTGTGCAACAACCTGAACGACGCCAGCCTCGGATCCGCTGATAACTGTCGTGTGCAACTGTCCATTGTCGTCAGTACTGTCTGTCGCGGGAATAACCGACGGAGGTGTGCCCCCTGCAATTGTTGAGTTGGGGAAGAACTGGATATTATATGTCACACCAACCCTGCGCGTTCTGTCGATCGGAATTCCCAGAGAATCCGTGACTTGGTAGCCTATCGTCGAGTTCTCAAGCGCGCCGACGCCGTCAACATAAATATCTGTCGCAGTCGCCCCTAAATATTGGACCTGAGAAGCCAGCCTGGCAGACGAGGGAACAACAATGTAGACGATCTTCGGGTCCGATGTCTGGGTTATCGAGTCCTTGGTCGTCGAAGCGGTGACAAGAACCTCTCCGTACTTTGTCCCGCTTGTGAGCGTCGTCTGCACATTGCCGCCGGTATCGGTAAGAGCCGTTGCGGGCGAGAGATATTCTCCGCCGCCGAGCGGCACAACTATTTTGAAGTTCACGGCAACATTCTTTGCCGGTTGCCCGAATGTGTTATACACTTTGAATTTGGCGACGTCAGTCGTCGTGCCGCCAACGCCGGTAACATAAATGGAATCGGTTGAAGGATTGGAGAGAACAATGTGGCTCACTATGCTGCTGTCAGGGCCGCCGCCCTGGGTGCTCGAAAGCGTCCCTCCCAGAACCAACTTGGAATTTCCGTTCTGGCTTGTCACCGAGATCGTCAGCGAAACCGGCTGAGCAACGTTCGTTCCCGTCGTCCGATTGTCCTTCAGATTCACCTGGTATTGAGTGAACCTCTTGTCCTGCGTATCGGGAATATTGACGGTTATGTCGCCGGTCATTGTCACGGAGGACGACGCCGACCCGGTTGCAGAAACCGAAACGGTGGAACCTCCCGTCAACGGATTGCCGTTGAGGTCGGAGACGGTATAATTCACCGTCGTCGACAATCCGACCGGGATGACGAAATTATTGTTGGACGTCGAGATGATCGTCCGTCCCGAGAAGAGGATCGGTGTAGAATCTGTGAGTACAGTTCCCGCCTTGATGCTTGCCGGCTTAAATTTTACAATATGATTCGCGAGAGGCTTCGGCACGGTCGTCGTCCTATTGAAGGTAACGCCGTCCGCATACTTCTTATTCTTTGACGTAAAGATCGGCGTCGAAGCCGTCGAACTTGATGCCGATCCCGACTGAGGAAGCGTCGCGACCTGAGCGTAGATCCAAGCAAATCCGTTCGACGGCACCGGATTACCCGTAAACAACGTTGCGCTTGCAATTCCATCGTTGTCGGTAAGCCCCTGCGCCTCAATGCTCCCTCCCGTAGAAGTAAAGTACACCGGAGTTCCCGGATGGACCGGGTTGCCGTATTTGTCCCCGACGAGAACTGATACCTTATCCTGGAAGTTGATGATCACTCCTCCCGGAACGTTGAAGAGTGTGCTGCCGATCGATAAATGCGAGCTGTCCGGATAGCCGCCGTAAATAGGAATAGAAACGATCTGCGATGCGATGGTGTCGTATCCGGTAGCGCTGCTCTTATCCTTCACCGCCGCATACGCTTCGACCGTCGCGAGTCCGGCTTTATATCCGGATGAAAGCTGAACCGCAACCTGGCCCGAAGAATTCGTGCGCACGCTGTCCAAATTGAGCTGCGTCAGAGCGTCGGGCTGATTGATGAATTTGAAATCGACGCTAACCGAGTTTGAGGTGTCAACGGGAGTTCCAAGCGAATCCCGTACTTCAAATGTCAAAATCGTAGCCGTCGGCCCGCCCGCACCGAGAATCGATAGGTTATCCGTCGACGAGCCGAGGAAGACAATTTGTCCAGCCCGCTGAGATGCGTGGGTGGTCGCGGTCGTGCTGTCCTGCGCTCCGGTGAGCCCCTTCAACGCCACGGCACCGAGACTGATCGTCGCAGAGCTTGAACTGTAGGTGAAGTATTTTGTCAGGCTATACCATCCGGCCCTCGAGAACGTGATCGAGTCGTTGACGGTCGTTTTATCCGATGCCTGGAAACTGATCGAAAATGTCCCGTTCGATTTGCCGGTATCTTGCTGGAAGGGGGTCCAGAGGACGATATGCACACTGTCCAGAGGAGTTGCAGAAAGGTTGACCACCGTCCCGCTGATCGTCACGGCATATTCGGACCCGTTCGATGATGTCGGATTGGCGCACGAAAACAATCCGGCAAATACCAGAATGATAAGATACGTCACATATTGTCGTTGTCTCATAACAACCTCACGAATAATCGTTTCAATCGCGACTCACTGTTCAAGAATGGGGGAGCAGAAATTGCGCCTTATCTTCACTCTACCTCTGTGGCTTCCGTATTCCGGGAACTTAAGCTTTTCGAGCCGATTCTCAATACAGCGGAGCACGCATTTTCGAGAATACGGTGATCTACCTGCTCTTCATCGGGTTTTTCAGAGGGCCGGAACGCCTCTCCAAATATCCGCTAAAAAATGCGAGACAAAAACCGTCCTCACTCAACAATCTCTCTTTTGTTAACGAAGGAAAGATTGACAGAAATCACACGAGGACCTACTCTGTTTTCATCTTGGATTTGTGCTTCGCGTTATTTTCCTCCATCTGTTTTTCGGTCTTCTCGATAAGGTTCTCGTTGTTTTTCAGCTTATCGGCAAGGCGCTCTTCGATGGAAGGGATAACTTCAGCTTTCAGGAGGATAATGAGTTCGGTCTTGGAATCGGCCTTGATATCAGAGCCGAAGATATACCGGAGTCCGAAGACGTACCAGGGCAAATCCCTGAGGAACGGCACGCCGGCACGCGTTTCCGTTTCAGTCGTTGAGTACAAACCCCCGAGAACGGTCTCCTCGCCGTCGTTCAAGAGCAAATACGTATCGATGGAAGATTTGTCGATGTTCGCGCCGTCCTGCTTGCTGTTCTCGACATGCGCTGCCAGGTTAATGAAACGAACTCCGTGGAGTTCATACAACGTAGGAGTCACTTTGACGATAAGACCAGTCGCGATCTGCTGCTGTATCGTATTGCCGGCGAAGTCTTTGGTCGTGACGAATATATCCGTGCCGATCTGTATCTGTCCCACTTTTCCCGATGAGACGATGATCTGCGGATTCGAGATAACGTCGCCCAGCCCGTTCCCTTCAAGAAATGAAACAAAACCGGTCAGCGTGCCGAAATTCAATTTTGGAATTATTCTCGCAATGAACGCGTCCGGAACGGTCGTCTGGCCGGAAGAGCCCCCCGACGACCCCGATGAACCCGAGGTCGCTGCCTGCTGGTCGGGGTTTTCCAGGTTGCTTTTCAACTGCCCGCCGTACACCGATCCGTTGTTGGTGCTGTCCTTGAACGTCCAGTTGACGCCGGTGTTGAGGGTCTTTGAGACATCTATTGAAAAGAAGACCGTCGAAATTTTTATATCTCTGGCAAGAAACATCGCTTTCGACGAAGAATCTCTCGCCATCGCTCCGGTTGACGCTCCGCCTCCCCCGCCCGCCATCGCTTTGGTGCTATCCCCAGGATAAATGATCTGGAAGTACTCCTCTTTTTCTTCATACCAGAGCGAGTTGGCGCGAAGCACGGTCTCGAACGCCTGTAGCCAGTACATGTTCTCGATGTCGACGCCGATCTCTTTCTTATTGTTGGTCGGGTCGACAATAATCTTGTTCAAATATTTTTTGCTGAAGTCGGTGAAGAGGGACACGGCCTTATCGAACGGCAGGGATTTCGACATGGAAATGAGTTCTTCGGGCGAGACATAATCATTCAAGATCAGCCGCCGTTCGCGGTTGTTTTGCGCGCCTGCCGTTTGGAGCCCGAGCACCATCGCCGCGCAGACCAGGAGCAATATTCTCCCGCATGCCGTCGACTCGCGGAGGGCCCGCAGGCCCGTTCGACGAAACTGGATGAACAAAGTTTTCATGGAGTGATCCCTTGTGATTTTTTCTCAAACGCGATTTGCTTGTTCACCGTCTCGATAATCCCTCCGTTATTGAGCGTGAACTCGACGGTCCCTTCCTGAGGATGCGTCGCCGTCATCTTTCCCAGGTACACCTCATCCCCGATCTGAAGCGTGATGAGGTGTCCCGTCTGGTCCATGACGAGCGCTTTTCCCGGCGCCACCGCTTTGACGTTGATCGCCGCGACGTCGAGCAGGTTTCGGACGTTCTGCGGCGAAAGCTTCAGGATGTTCGGCAAGAACGGGTTCGACGTAATCGGCTGCGGAACGGAGTCCGGTTTCATGACCGGCTTGTTCAGCGACGTCTCCGAGGTAAAGTAGGCGTTCAATTCCATCTCGTATTTCAGGTCGATCGTCGGATACTCCTCGGTCGCTTTTGTCTGTTCCTCGCTGTGCACTGTCACGCTCGTGATCTTGTACAGACGTCGGCCGTTCTCCAGGAGCCAGATGAACCTGAAAATATTCGGGAACTCCGCCGCGCCGGTCAGCTTGTACGTATTGTAACCGTACTTTGCATCCATCTTCGTTCCCGAAAACGTCATGTTCAGGCGGAGCTGTCCGCTTTCGTCGATGATGTCGCTCAGATAGCCGTATGTCTGCGACGACATATCCGACGCCCCGATCTCTTTCGTCCTGTTGTTCCACCGATGGACGGTCTCGCGGAGCTTCTCCTGCATGCCCGTAATGGCATTCGTCTGCAGGGTGTTGTCCTTCAACTGCGCTTCGATCGCCTTGGCCTCTTTCTTGTACTTGTTTATTTTCCCTGGCTGGAGAACAAACGAAATATACCCGCCGATCCCTATGACGAGAAGGAGAAGAACTCCAAGCGCTATTGAATTTCGTATCTTATACGACACAACGGACCTTTATCAGTCGGAATCCAGTTTTTGTATCGAGAGAATGAACTTGTAGACCGTCTTGCCCCGGATCTCCTGAAGCTCGACGGACTGCAGCGTCGCTTTTTCGAACATGTTGGCTATGCGGGGAATTCTGGGACGGTACAACGTATAGCCGGTCAATTCGATGGTGCTGTCGGGTTTGGTCTGGATATCGCCGATCCACAGCGAGTTGACGTCTTCGACGCTTTGCGTGAGATGATAGAAGACCTTGCTCCACCGATTGTAGTTCGGAACGATATTATCGTACACCTCGAGCGCGCTGATATACTGCTGGTTCTGCGCCGTGAGGCTGTCCAGGATCTTCTGGAGGCGTTCGTTCTCCGACTGCTGAAGTTGTTTTTCCTGCAGCGCCCTGTTGGCGGCCCTCACGTCCTCGGCCTGGTCGGCGATCCGGGTTGTGAAAAAGAGCGTTCCGAGAAAGATCAGCAGCATGAGCACGTACCCGTGCCACGCCAGTTTGAACACCTTCTGCCCCTCCCTGAAACTTTGAGGCAGAAGGTCGATGCTGTAGTATTCCGGATTTTTCGGGTCGAGGATCCTCATCGCCGCCGAGATCGGTACGGCGTACTCGGAGGTGATCTCTTCGACGCTTTGCTGGAGCGCGCCGGTGTCGAGGTTCCGGGGTATCAGGTATTCGATCGGCGCCTCGGCGAACTGGGGCGAGAGGAACTGCTTCAGTTCAAGTTTGTGCGCTTCCCCGGCGAGAAAGATCCTGTCGAGGCGCATGATGCCCGCGCTGTCCTGCTCGAGAAGAATGCGCGAGTAGAGGGTGTTCTCGATGTTCGGCGATGTCCGCCCTTCGCTGATCACGGGCGCGAAATGGAGAAAATCCTTTCCCTTCAAGAAGATCAACCGGCTGAATTCACTGCCGACATACATGATCACCGAGATCTCCTCGGAACCGACGTCGTAATTCGCGCGCACCAGGTTCATCAAGGATATATCGGACGTTTCGATGAACGACACCCGCGGGATCCTCTTGCCGATGAAATCCTTGATGGCTTCCAGGATCTCGATCAGGCTAAGTCCGTCCTCGCGGATGACCGAGAGGATCTGCCCTTCCGTCGCTTTGATGTACGCCACAGCATCCGCGCTCGGCTTGGTGGCGCGGATCTTGGAAAGCTCCTCGACCAATTTCTTCTTCAGCTTCCCGCCGCTGAGGCCGAACGAATCCTCGAACGTCTGGTAATACACGCTCGGCTCGGAAATGGAGTACCCAAACTGGTACTTGAGGGAAGGATAATCCGTGAGCAGTCCAAGGATGACGCTGTTGTTCGTCTCAGAACCTTCAGCTTCCTCTGCAACGCCTTCCTGAAGGATCGGAGCGTTGGATGACGCATCGAGCAGATCGACGCCTTCGAGGCCGGCGCCGACATCGGCCGAGGTCTGTCGTTCCTCCAGCTTCTTGACGAGGTTGACCGTCTTGAAATCTTCGAGATGGAACTGCTTTCCCCTGAGGGCGACGTGAACGAATTTAACGTCCAGGCCGTCGACGAAAATCGTCAGGGCAGTTTTTCCTTCTCCTTTGTTATAGGGCATGTATCGTCGCTGTGTCTGTCGTGTGCGTTAATTGCCGCTTATGGCTGCGATCCTGCGCCCAGCAGCTGCTGCATTCGCTTCTTGTTGTTGGAAAAATTGATCGCCGACTCGAGCGAAATTTTCTTCTGCACGAACAATCTCTTCAGGTCCTGCTCCATCGTCGTCATCCCCTGATCGCCGGACTCCTGGATCATCTGATAAATTTCCCCGGTGTTGTTGTTCTTGATCGCTGAACGCACCGACGGCGTCATCACAAGGACCTCGCGCGCAAGCACCCTTTTTCCGTCGAGGCTCGGGATCAGCTTCTGGGACATGACGCACCGGAGAACGTCGGCCATCCTGTTGCGCACGCGCTCCTGCTCCACCGGGGGAACTTCGCCGATGATACGGTCGATGCTCTCGACGGCCGACGCAGTATGGAGCGTCGAGAATACCTTGTGCCCGCTGTCCGTGATCTCGAGCGAGACCATGATCGTCTCCGGATCGCGCATTTCGCCGATGACGATGATATCCGGGTCCTGGCGCAGAGCCTGTATTGCGCCGTCCTTGAACGAAAGCACGTCGCGCCCGACCTCGCGATGGCGGACGATGCACCTGTCCGATTTGTGCACGAACTCGATCGGCGAAGCGATGATCACGATGTGGCCGTCGACCGTGTGGTTGTTGAGGTCGATCATCGCGTCGAGCGTCGAGCTCTTGCCCGAGCCGGTAATACCGGTCACCAGCGTAAGCCCCTCCTTTGTGTGCGCAAGGCTCACGATCTTCGTAATATTCGGATGAAGCTCGAGCGCCTTGTAGGGGCGGATCGTCTGATTGATCGCGCGCATATTGAGCGCGATCTGGTCCAGATCCAGATAGGCATCGGCGCGAAAGCGGACCGTACGATCTCCATCCTCGATCATATAGGAAAAATCGAGGTTCTTATTTTCGTAGAGCACCTGCCGTTGGCGCGCCATCAAAAGCGCCTGGACCAAAATATTGATTTCGTCGGATTCGAGCTTTGGGATCGTCTGATCCGGTTTCTTGGATCCGAACACTCTGTACCATACAAGCCCTTGTCCCCCGTAGCCGCCGAGGTCAATGTCGGATGCATTGATCGTGAACATCCGAAGAAAAAAAGAATTCGTGAAAGCATGAAGGATCGTTCGGCTCTCGACCGGCAGCTTCTCGACAAGATCGCCGATGAAAATCTGCCGCTCCAATCCGTAAACGCTTTCCGGAACCTGCGCCACCATCTGCCGCAAAATTTGACGCGCCTTCAGCTGGGTTTCATCTACGGGAGCAACAGAAGGGGCTACAATTGGCTGATCCATGAAAATTTTTCAGCGATTGAATAGATTGATTTCGTTTTCTATTCCTTGTACAAAAATAGAATACCGAAAGGCCGCTCAAGCTTTACATGAGATGTCGTGGTGAATATATTGAAAGCGCTAGTGAAAGTCAATAAAAAAACTCCGGCAGGGAGTTTGACGGGAGAGGCAAAATTCGGAGAGGATCTGGCGGGAAAAAACCAATCGGTCCGCTGTTCCTCCCCTGTCGTTCAAAAGGTCCGATTACGCCCTAAAATGCGCTCTCGGAGAGATCCTATTCCCACCATTCGAGAACTTCGTAGCTCCCGGTCGTTGGAAAACACGGAGGCGCGGAAACCAAAAACCGATTATCGTAATAATAGCTCTTCAGGTATCCATGAGTGCCGCCAACGACGCCAACCGCCTGCCGGACGGCCTGACTGACTCCGCCTAGAAGGTGAATACTGCCTGACGGCACCTTTGTCGTAGCACTATCTGCTCCAAACCCGCCTTTTAGCGAGAACAACGAGCCCTGAATTGTGACCCCTCTGGATGAGTTATTATTGTTTGAATTGCTGGCGATCTCAATATTGTTGGTTGCACAGATGCCCAGCATATCGGTCGATGCGGGGTTGTTAACCGGGTTGCTGTTATAGGCCACGGAAGAATCAATCCAGACTTGACCGTTATTGCTATTGCTGGACAACGCCGCAATGGTCACTTGGCCGTTGAGGATCCCTTTTACGTGAATGTTGCCTCCGTTGATCACCACCACTTTGTTCGTCCCCGCAAACGCAGTGAGCGTCTGAGTTGTCCACGATCCGCTCGTTCCAAGCCTGTAATTGACGGTACCATTGGAATTGAACGTCAGATAAAAATCACTGCTCGTCGCGAGATAAAATCCCCCCCCGGTCTGCTGCGCTTTACCCTGCAAGGCACTAAGGTCGGACGGCATAGTGATCGAAACGCCCGATTGGAAGCCGCCATTGAACACCGGGTTGCTGGGGTTGGAGTTCTTAACGACGCCTCCCTGTGCCGTCGCTTTGCCGTTGAATACCGGATTTCCGCTGACATACAAACTGGTGTTGCTGTGGTATGGACCCCACACGGTATCTCCCGTCGTCCAGCTGATCGAGCTCGGCTCGTTGTCCGAGAAGTAGGCGAACTTTGAGAAGAGGCTGGGCTGAAGGAGTATTTTGATCGTATCTTTCAGCCCCTGATAGGTTGCGGCGCTTATTACCTGGATCCTGCTCGAATCAGTGCCGTTCACAACCATGTTCACGGTCACCGTGAAAGTCCCTCCGCCGAACGGCACGTTTTGGAATCCGGTCCTCCAGTTAGGGGTCGTGAAAAGCTGATTACAGGCGAAATTCGCCCCCGTCTCGGCAATATTAAGGATATTGCTGTTTTCCTGGTATGTAATTGCATTCGAAAACGCGTCGAGACTGACGCGCGATAAATTCAAACCGGTCATCAAACACAGAGTGGTGAAACCTATAGCGAGATAAATAGCGTTCCGTCCCATTTTTTCCCTCTGCTAAAATACATTATCGGCTCTTAAGGTTTTGCGAAGCCAGCCGCACTTGTCTCCAGAATGCCTGAGAGTACTGTGTGTCAAACTTCCCCGTATTGTACCTGAGCGTCGGAGCCGCGCTGTTCTGAACCTGAACGGTGATCTGCATCGCCCATATCTGGCTCGGATGAGTAATAGGAAAATGCAGCGTATCGCCGAGCGCGCTGAAGTACAGTAAACCAAATTCGGTAACGCCTAAATTCGCTCCTTTGGGAGGCGCGTTATTCACGACGCGATAAAGGATCCTGTCGTTGGGATTAGGAGTCGAGGCGAGTTCACTCGTCGGTCCTACATAGTAATAGACGATATCCGGAGTGCCATCGCCGTTCGGGTATGCTGCCGTCGACAAATCGGTGTAAAACTTTATGCTGGTCGAATCGGCATAGATGATCGACTGCGTCGGGTCCGGAAAATTAGCGGGGTTCGCGCAGTATCCTATTTTTCGGAAGTCATACTCGATCATATTGACAACCGTGATCATATTGCTTTGAACCAACAGGTCGCCGTTGTACATCTGCATGCTTTCGCTGACAGTTCCGTTCATCCGTATCGCCATGAGCAGGAGAGTGCCAAACGTCAACGATGATGCGATGAGATCAAGAACTACTTGTGAACCCATAGCTTCTTCTCACTTAGTTTCTATCTAAAATACCAGTAACTCATCACGGTATAGAATGTCAATGTATCAGTCATGCTTTTGCTCGACACCCTGACCGTCATCTGCTTGTTATAGGTCTGTGTACTCGAAGCGGTAATGACATTACTGGAAATATTCACATACTGAACAGTCACGTCCACGACGAAAACAGCTGAGCCAGCCAGGCTATCAACCAGATGCAAACCATTAAAGTCATCAAAGTCGTTGTATCTGGGGTACACTTCGCCTGTTTTAGGGCCCAGCGCGGAGGGGGCCGTGAAACCGGACACGTTTGAAATGCCCACGGTATCCGAATTCTGATCATACGCGCAGCCGGTAGCTTCCTCGATGATCGATTTACCGAGCGAGGTCGCCGTGATCCTGTATGCCGCCATTTCGACGCTGCCGCCGCTTTGTGCATTATCGTTATTCACAGCCAGCACCATGCGGCTCAGCATCATCATCGCCATGATCGTAAGTAAAGTCTGACCGGTACCCATGCTTTATTCTCCGATTGATCCCTCGATTGTACTGCTCATCGGTATCAAACTATCTCCAGCGCACAACAATTGTTGTGGCAAATCGCACGTTCAGCCTTGAAAGATTGCCCATGCGATAAAAAGCAATCTTCATGCCTAATAACCTAAAAAAGAGAGATGCCTGAAAATGAAGGAATTCGAGGATTTGGCGCACTCCCCGGACCGTGCGCCACTGAGTCGGTATTTTTGTTAGTGTAAAAACTACACCAGGTGTAAAAAGGAAAATGTAATAGCTACTCGTCCTCGACCGTCGTTGAGATGACCTCTTCGAGTGTCGTCACTCCCTCTTTCATTCTCTCCATCCCCGACCGCCGCAGTGTCCACATTCCATCCTTGGCAGCCTGGTCGCGAATTGCGTTTTCGTCGACCTTATCACCTGCATTAAGGATGATGTCCTTGATGGCCTTGGAGAAGTAGAGGGCTTCGTGAATGGCAGCGCGTCCTTTGTAGCCTCCGTTGCATTTGTCGCAGCCGGCAGCCTTAAAGAACTGGTGCGCACGGAGTTCCTCTTCGGTGAACCCAAACTTCAGCATGTCCGGCCAATCTTCTTCGCCGAGCGGCTGCTTGCAGATCTTGCACAGCGTACGAATAAGGCGCTGTGCGACGATAATATTGATCGCGTATGCGATGAGGAACGGCTCGATGCCCATCTTGTACAAACGTGCCACGGCGCTAGGAGCGTCGTTGGTGTGGAGCGTCGAGAAGACAAGGTGACCGGTGTTCGCAAGCTTGATGGCAGTTTCCGCAGTGACTTTATCGCGCATTTCACCGACGAGTACGATATCGGGGTCGTGACGCAAGATACCTCTGATGGACTGCTCGAACGACATCTTCGGGCCGATCTTGAGCTGGCGCGCGCCCTTGATGATGTACTCGACCGGCTCTTCGATCGTCAGCACGTTCACGGTAGGATCGATCACTTGATACAGCGCGGCGATCAGCGTCGTCGATTTTCCGGATCCCGTAGGACCGGTGAGGATGATGATGCCCTGGGGCTTTTTTATTGCTTTGTCGAAGAAGGCTCGCGCGGGTCCCTGCAACCCGAGCTTGTTGAGGTCGGTGATCACTTTCCGGTCGTCGAGGACGCGGATGACGACGCTTTCGAATTTGTGCTTGAATTCGGTCGTCACGATCGGCATGATGGAGACACGGAAACGGAGCTGGTGTCCGTCGATGACGCGCTGGATAAAACCGTCCTGCGACATCTCGCGTTCAAAGCGGTCGACATTCTTCGTCCTGTCCTTGACGACGGCAAGCACAGCTTCGGGGAGCGTATTCTCCTGGCGATGCCACACCTGCAGGTTGCCGTCGACGCGGAACATGAAGTTCGTCACGTTCCCTTCGGCTGGAACGATATGAATATCGCTGACGTCCCTTCGGACGGCCTCCACGATGCAGCCTTCGATGAGATTTGCGAGAGCGCTCTTGCTGATCTCCGCTTCCAGCGCTTCCTCGTCGACGGTCGCATCGTCCTGGCTCGTATCGACGGTGATCTGGTTGTCTTCGAGGAGCTTGAGAAACTCGTTCTGCGGCGGGATGACCTGTTCGAGAAGGTTCTGCATCTCTTTCAGCCGCACGTAGGTGACCTCGTATTTCTTCGCGTTGAAATTGCGGGCGATGACCGGGATGTTCCGGTCGGTCGGGTCGGTGCAGATAATGATCAATTTGTCGGGCTGCTTTTCGTCGAACTTGAGCGGCAGCATCTTCGATTGGATGAGCATGTCCCGCTGCGATTCGGGGAGGCCGTCGACGAGCTTTCTGATGAACTCGACGCGGGTCTTGTCGACCGCTTCATCGGCAAGATAAATCTCGCGGAAGGCGTAGAGGTTTGCCACTTCTCGGAAGACCGCGTCGTGATCGGCGTTGAATTCGCTGACGAGAATTTGTCCGAGATTGCGCCGGTCCTTCTTATTGGATTCCGACTCCTTGACTCGCAGCGATTTTTCGAGCGTCTCGTAGTCGATGATCCCCTTTTTCAGAAGCGTGTAGCCGATCTTATCGGTAATGTCGACATCAGGCATAGGGCCAATTCCTTCCCTCAATGACGATTAGATGAACGACCGGAACAGGTGAACGGCGTGGATGATCATGCCCCCTCCGCCCGGCGGCTTTGGCTTGATCGTGGCGGTTTCGGAAGAGACAAGCGTCAGTCCTGTCAGCACCACCATGATGATCATTGAAATGACAAGCTGGATCAAATCGATGGCGTTCCGCATCCGGTAGCCGGTCTCTTTTTCGTAATAGTCGGCGAGCTGGAGCGCGGTATTCTTGACCGTTCCCGTTTCCGCGCCGGAATGGAACCGCGAGATCGCCGTTTTGGTAAAGACGCCAGTCGCTTCGAACGCTTCCGTGATATTCATCCCTTTTTCTACCATCAGCGGAAGGGCGACCGTCTTGATCTGGGCTTCCATATACTTGTTGCCGCAGGCCTCCGCCGCCATTTTGATCACTTCGATGTTCTCTCCCGAGCCGGAATAGAGGGCGTAAAACACGCGGCAAAAAATTTCGATGCTTGTCTTATGAAGAAGGTCCCCCATCGCGGGCACCTTCCACAGATTCTTATCGAGAAAGAATCTTCCCCGTTCCGTCGTCGCGAAACGAAGGAAGGCAAGAATAGGAATAAAGAACGCCAGCATGATGTACACGATGTTGTCGACGATGAAGTCGCTCATCTTGAGCGTCGCTTTGGTCATCGGCGGCAGCTCGATCTTGAACTTCACGAACAAGCTGGCCGTCGCGGGGAAAATATACGCGACATAGTACCCGACCGCGAAGAACAGAATGACGAGCGTGACGATCGGCATGATCAACGCGCTCTTCAAATTCTTTTTGAACTCGGCATTCCGCTCGAGGAACTTGGCCGTGCTTTCGTAGATCTCTCCCATGTTGCCGCTCTTCGAGGCGAGGCCGAGCATGTGCGCAGCAAATTTCCCCAGCTCTTTTTCGTGCTTGACGAACGCCTTCTCGCTGTCTTTCCCCTGCTTCAACTCCTGGTTGATATCGCGGACGGCCTCGCGCAAATTCTTGTTGGGGATGTCGTTGATCAGCAGCTGCATCATCTCGTTGAACGGGAGCTTCTGTTTGATCAGGTCCGCGCTGACGCGGACGAACGACACCACCTCCGTATTCGGCACGGCCCCCGCCTTGTCGAAAAGCTTTTTGCGAACGTAAAGTACTTGGTACCCCATTTTAGAGAGAGCGTCCTGAACCTCCTGCTTTGTGAACGCCTTCTGCTCCCCATCGATCTTTTCTTCCCCCTTCTGAACTCTGTAAAGAAATGTCGAGCGAACGCGCACGCCGGTCAGCCGGAATTTCCGCTCCCGCGCCATCTGGCCGGCACGTTCTTTGGCAAGTTTCAAAGTCTCCGCATTGATAACTCCCTGGATCGGTTTACCCGCCATGGAAAGACCTTCAATCCGAAACTCCGGCATAGCGTTACCCTTTATAAAGCTGACGATGAAATGAAAGCACGACGCCGCCCGGCGCCTGACATGGAACCTACAAAGAAAAGATACAACCGGCTCCAACAAAAATCAACTCGAACCGCCGACTCCAGGTCGTATTTGACGCACAACAAGGGGATAATGCAGAAGGCCGAGAAGTGGGGCAGCGCGTGACGCCTATCAACGAACGATGGTTCGTCTTTATGCATGGCTGAAGAAAGAGGTGCGAGAGGGCTAATTAATCTTCGTCAGGTTCTGAGCTAAATTCAGGACCGTCATCGTATACGTCGGATAGGTACCATCGGTCATGATGACTTTTCCAACACCCTGAAGCACAACCTGCGTCGCAGTGCCGTCCGAAATGATCGAATACGTTCCGTTCGCATTGTTCGTGAAAGCGGTCCCTGCAAGCAAACCGAGTCCGCGATCGTCAGCAGTGAGGCCAACAAATGAATTGTTGCCGCCTCCCATCGTCTGAGGCCTGCTGTAGTAATGCTGGGCCTTGGAGGCAAGCGTCTTTAGGTCGGCAATCACAAGGGCGCGGTTATGGTCAACAGCATTATCCTGGAACATTCCGATCCCGACGACTACGGCGACCCCAACGATGATCAACCCCAGTATGATCAGAAGAAGCTGTTGCTGTCCCATAAGAAATCAACTCAAGTTTAATTAGTTTAACGAATTAAACAATTCCCTTCACCAGCAGACAGAAAATACATTTGCGACGGTCAATAATCAAGAAGGCTGATCTCTTGAGCGCTTCTTGTCACCTATCTCATTCTAAACTCACTCCTGGACATTCGGCAAGTAAATAATAACACATTCTCTCTGAATTTCCATACGGTCGAGCACGTATTCTGAAATATACGGTTAAATCCGTGGTCAAATGCCTGCGACGAGTGAGCAAAGTTCTGATGTCAAACTGCCTGAAAGAGAATTCTTGTTTTCAGAGAACATACTTCCATAAACAGTCAAGCAGGCATGTCCTGAAAAACTGACATGCCTGCCTGCTATAGTTAACCAATTTTCATTAGTTCAACTTTGTCGGAGACTGGGTCTGCGAAGTCACAGTCATGTCATATGATGGATACGTCCCATCGCTCAAGGCAGTCGTTCCGACGCCATGGAGAACGACCGACGTTGCAGTTCCGGCCGTCTTGATTGTGTATACGCCGTTGGCGTTGTTCGTAAATGAAGTGGACGCTAACAATGCCAAACCGGTTGCATCAGCAGTCAGACCAACGAACGAGTTTCCGCCTCCGCCGAGAGTGACCGGCTTTGCGTAATACTGCTGCGCTTTCGCTGCCAGCGTCGTCAGATCGGCGATCACCGCACTGCGATTTTGATCAACCGCGTTATCCTGGAACATTGTGATACCAACCGCAACGGCGATACCGACAATGATGACACCCAAGATGATCAGAAGAAGTTGTTGCTGTCCCATTGAAGCCTCCTATATGGTTAATTGAAATATATACCGCCTGGACTCTTTAGACAGACCGAAGGTTAATTAAGTTTAGTCGGCGTCTGAGTCTGGTTTGTTACTGTCATATCATAGGAGGGGAAGGTTCCGTCGCTCAAGGCAGTCTTGCCGACACCATGCAACACGACAGTTGTAGCCGTCCCCGCTGTCTTTACAGTGTAAGTTCCGTTCGCGTTGTTCGTGAATGCGGATGACGCAAGAATGCCGAGACCCGTCGCATCTGCCGTCAAGCCGACGAATGAATTTCCGCCTCCGCCCAGCGTGGTCGGTTTGGCATAATATTGCTGCGCTTTGGCAGCCAAGGTCGTTAAGTCTGCGATCACCGCACTGCGGTTCTGATCAACGGCGTTATCCTGGAACATCGTGATACCGACTGCCACGGCGATACCGACAATGATGACGCCCAAGATAATCAGAAGCAACTGTTGCTGTCCCATAATATCCTCCTAAAATAAGTGATTTATTCTAAATCAGTAAAACGAGCGTTAATTAAGTTTGGTCGGAGTCTGTGTCTGGTTCGTCACTGTCATGTCGTAGGACGGGAACGTTCCATCGCTCAGCGCGGTTTTGCCAACGCCATGCAACACTACCGTCGTCGCGGTCCCTGCCGTCTTCACCGTGTAGGTTCCGTTCGCGTTGTCGGTGAATGCGGATGACGCGAGAATGCCGAGACCCGTCGCATCTGCCGTCAAGCCGACGAACGAGTTTCCGCCTCCGCCGAGCGTGGTCGGTTTGGCATAATATTGCTGCGCTTTGGCTGCCAAGGTCGTTAAGTCCGCAATCACCGCGCTGCGGTTTTGATCAACGGCGTTATCCTGGAACATCGTGATACCGACTGCCACGGCGATACCGACAATGATGACGCCCAAGATGATCAGAAGCAACTGTTGCTGGCCCATTGTGGACTCCTTTCAGAAGTGGTTTGTACTAAATTTTTGTATCTGGAAGTGATGGTTTTTCACTAATGGAGGGGATTCATTCACTTACCATGCCAGACCATTTTCCCCAAAATGGCGTGTAACTAAAGGGGCAAAAGAGCGATAGATGAATTTTTTACCGAGTGTAGGTCATTCTTACCTAGTTTTATCTACCTGGCTCTTTTCCTGAAATTGACCCATTAAGGAGGTTATGGAGGTATCATTTTAACTAGCCCCAAAGTTTCTTAGAAGGAACTTGGCAAGTGAAAAAAGAACTATAGCAATTTCAATTCATGCATTGCAATAATGTAAGTATCTATCCGATCCTCCCTCTTAAAACTTTTCCGGTTCGTCTAGTCCTTGAATACTAAATTTTCTCTCTCGTTCTCAATCTTCGTATGAGAAAGGAGCGAACCTGGTTCTCGATGCCTTCAGACTGAAGACAAGGTACCGAAGGCGCCCCAAACTCAGATCGGGAGCGAGATTGGAAAAGCGGCTTTTCGGGATCTAAATCCACTTGATGCGCGGCCAAGCTCAGCATTACGCATTCTTTCTCTCGTTCAAATCATCGATCGGGAATGGCGTGAAATTCTCAAACTCCGACGCGCTTCAAAGTTGTATTTAACACAAATTCTCTTACATTTGCGCTATGTCAGAATCGCGTTTCTCAAAATTTTTTGCCGATAGGCAGCAGGCGTTGGTAATTTTTTCGGCGGTTGCGGGAATTGCTGTCGTCCACACTCCCGCGCAATTCGTAGAGGATTGGCTCCTCCGGCTCCCGCCCCCCCTCAACCTCGCGTTAGTGCAAACTCCGCAATTTGCGTATGCGGTCAACGCAGTGCGCGGGACATTTTTTCTCTTTGCGAGCGGAATTCTTCTCTATTTTTTTGCCATGCCGGTTGTGGATTTTTTTTCTTCTGCCAATCCGGAACTCGACTTCGGTAAAATTCTGAAAAACACCGCGGTCGTCTTCATTTGCTGCGGAGCGCTTGTCATTCCCGCCAAACTTGGGATCATGGGAGTCGGTTACGGGGAGATGAGCAAGGATCCATTCCACTTCCTCGATGCAAGCGATCAGATCTACCAGCGGCTCCTGATGCCGGCAGCCGCATTTTTTTTCCAGCTAAGGGGCCCTCTCCTCTACCACTTGTTCAGCCTCTCCTTGACCTTTTGCCTCATCTTTTTCACGCTCCTTTTTTTTGAGGTCCAAGGCATAAGGACATCCCTCCTTGAGAGGATCTCGATCGCCACGACGACGTTTATCATCACTCAGTTTCAATCCCCCGGCTATACGGAGCAGCTTGCATTATTGATCGTGCTCATTGTCGTCATCGTTCCGATGGGGGCGCTCCCAAAAATTGCTGCGGTCACCCTGGCGTTGTTCGCCCACGAGGTCAGCGCGCTCCTGTTCATCGTTCTGGCGCTCGTGAGTTTCACAAAGGGGGAGAGGCTGTGGGTCGGTACGGTGCTTGTCGTTTACATTTCTTTTTGGCTGATGAGTTTCGGTTTCAACGTCAGCGCCCTGAGCGGTGTGAGATCGGTCGGAGGCTTCTCCGGCTTCGCATGGCTGAATCGGCACCCGCTTCGGGAAGTCGGCGGAATCGCGGTCTCATACAAGCTGCTGTGGGTTGTGTTCGCGGCGGCGCTTATTTTTAAGGGACGTGAAGCGAAGCGGCTGCTGTTGTTCCTCCTGCCGGGAATCGTCGCAACAGTCTTCGGCGTCGACACGTCGCGGCTGATGGCATTCTCTTTTTTAGCGATCCTGTTCGCCTTGATGTACGTAAAACGGCACGCTCTCTTCTCTGAAAGAGTCCTTCAGCTTCTGTTGGGTCTCAACCTTTGTCTGCCATCGGTCTATATCGGGCTGAATTCCGGACTTGTGTACTTTGACGGACTGTATCAATTGATCTACCGGGGGTACCTTTTCAAATGAAAACGGCCATGCCTTTGTCAACTCGCGCGGCGATTTTCGCCATCCTGGCGGCCGCATGCGTCGTTTTTCTTCCGTCGATCGGATATCAATTTACGAACTGGGACGACGATATTTATGTCGTCAATAATCCGGCAATTCGCCAGCTTTCGCCCGGATCCGTTGCCCTTCTGTTCCGCCCGACCGCCGAATACATGTATCATCCGTTGACGATGGTTACATACAGCATCGATTGGCAGGCGGGAGGGGGAACGGCATGGACGTTTCATGCAACAAACATCCTGCTTCACCTTTTGAATGTCGTCCTTGTTTTTTTCCTCCTGAAAAAGCTTTCGATGCCGGATGGAATGGCGATATTTATCACCGCAGTTTTCGCTCTTCACCCGCTGCAGGTGGAATCGGTGGCATGGATCTCCGCCAGGAAAGAGCTGCTGTACGCATTCTTCTATCTCGCATCGCTGGCGGCCTATCTTCGATCGACGGAGAAAAAAAGTCCGTGGTTCTACGCGACCGCGCTTTTCCTTTTCGCATGTGCATTGTTCTCGAAACCGACGGCCGTCACACTGCCGGCAGCCATCATTTTGATAGAGCTCTGGAAGTCAAAGAAAGTCGGCGCGAGATCGCTCTATAAGCTGATCCCGTTTCTCATCGGTACCGCGGCATACTCTCTGTTCTTTTTGAAGAGTCAAAGCAACGGGGCTCTCCCGCCGCTGAAGTATTATTCATTGTTCCAGCAGTTGCTGCTCTTCTTCTATCAAGTTGCTTTTTACATCGTGAAAGCAGTCTTCCCTGTTAACCTATCGTCGTGCTATGCCTACCCTCAGCTTGCCGGTCATGGACTGCCGTGGACCTATTATGCGGCTCCGTTTCTCCTTGCGCTTGTTGTCATCCCTCTCTGGCTTTTAAGGAAGCGGCCGGTCGATCTTTTTGCCGGATTGATATTTTATGTTGTCGCGCTCTCCCCCGTCCTGCAAGTGATCCCCTTCAACAACGCGTCGCTTGTCGCCGACCGGTATTGCTACCTTCCGATTCTCGGGATCGCGCTGTTCCTTTACCAGCTCTTCGAGCTAGTTGAATCGCGCATTTCCGTCCATGCGCCGGAAACACCGATCCCGAAGGCCTTGCCGGAAGCGGTCTTTGTCTTGTGCCTCTTCGTTATTTCCCTGGGGAGGGTCGGGGTCTGGAAGAACAGCGTCACGCTTTTTGACGACGTCATCGAAAAGAACGACCGCATCAATATCGCGTACGGAAACAGGGCAAATGCGAGAATTCAAGCGGGGAATTTTGCGGGAGCTTTGGAGGATTGTGTTAAGCTTCTTGGGCTCGACCCGGGAAATGCGAAAGCTTTCTATAACAAAGGGAACGCCGAAAGCGGATTGGAACGCTACCGGGAAGCGGTCAATGATTATTCGCGCTCGATCGCGCTGGGGTACCTCCCCGCATCCGTGTTCTATAACCGGGGAACGGCGTACTATCACTTAGGTTTCGTCGACAGCGCTCTTGCCGACTACCGGTTGTCCCACACCCGTGAAGACCGCTTTGCTGACGCGCCGTACAGCATCGGCTATATCATTTTGCACGACCGCAAAGATCCGCTTGCCTCATTGAGTTACTTCGACGCCGCGTTAGCGATCAACCCGGACCACACCGAAGCGATGTACCAAAAAGCAATCGCGGAGTACAGCCTCCGGCTGTTGGTATCGGCGATGTCCGACCTCGCTGCGGCGGTCGGAAAGCAGCCGGAGCTCAAAAGCGATTCGATGGTGACCCGAATAAATTCCTCGATCGACAGCGTCAATGTCACCGCCGCACGACTGACCGAATTGATAGACAAGGCTCCTGGAAAGGTCCAATATCTGGAAATGCGGCGGGCATTATTCATCACCCTTGGAGATTCGACGAGGGCCTCGCTCGACCAAAAGATCGCCGCGCAGTATTCATCTAAGCACGCTCGACCGTGAACAAAAAAACTCTTAGCCTTGCGATAGCATATCTTCTGGTCACCGTTTCCATCGTGACCTTTTACCCGGTGCTGTTCAATAACATCATCAACTGGAACGACGGAGGACTGTTCGATGCCGTGGCTGCGGCAACCAAGGGGAAAGCCGGGTTCTTCGCGCAGAGAGGGTATCTTCCGGTGGTGCTTGCCCTGACCGCGTTTCAGAGGAGCTTCAGCGAATACGGTTATTTCCTTTTTCATGCCATGAGCATGGTCGTTCACGCCGCCAACGCCGTGCTTCTCTTCTTCATTGTGCGCAGGCTGGTACACTCCGACCGGATATCGTTGATCGCGGGCATCCTATTTGCCGTGCATCCGATGCAGGTGGAAACGGTCGCGTGGTTGAGCACACAGTCGATCGTATTCTCGACTTTCTTCTTTTTGCTCACGTGTCTTAGCTATCTCCGGCTCCAAGAACAAAAAAATGTCCTCAACTGGTCTGCCGTCATCCTTGTCACGATCCTCTTTTATCTTCTCGGAGCGCCGTCGCTCGGCCTGATCTTTGTGCTGTTGGGGTTGGATCTTCTCCATGATCGAACGATCACTGTTGCGCGCGTGCAACAAAAATCAGTCTTTGTCCTCATTTGGGCAGCCGCATTTCTTTTTTCCGCCGTCAGGATTGAGGAGATCAATTTTCTCGCCCGCCTTGCTGCCGATTCCGTCGCGATGTTCAGGCTCGGAATTGTTGAAGAGATGCTCAGAATCATCGCGCCGTTCCACGCTCCTCTTGTCAGGAGCGCAGCGGAGATAGAACAATCATCCTTGGTGTACGGCGAATCGGTATTCCCGTTCATTCTTCTCACCATAGGAGTGCTTCTCTTTTGGAATAAGCGGCGGACTCCTCTCCTATTTTACGGCTTTGCATTCTCCGTCATCATGAGTCTTGCAGTTTTTACCGGCCGCTCTGATGGAGCATGGGCGCTGTCCGACCATTCGTTCTACCTGTCGTCGGCGGGATTTTTCGTGATGATCGCGTGGTTCGCCGATACCGGACTCTCGAAGCTGGAACAACGGCGGACGGCATTGTGGGGGGCTTATGCGGCCTGCATTTGCCTAGTGGTACTGCTCATTTATAGCGGACGAACCCGATGTGAATATTGGAGAGAGAGCATTCCCTTTTGGGATGAAGCACATGCGGAAAATCCCGGCAGCGCGTTCATCCTGACGCAAAGGGGATTATATTACCATTCCAGGTTTGCGCTCAGAAAGTCGTTAACGGATCTCAGCAGCGCAGTGGAATTGGCGCCCGACAACGAGGAGATCTACCTTGACCGCGGTCGGGTGTATCTTGATGCCCGCGAGATCGACTCTGCCGCGAACGATTTCCGGCGTGCGGCAGCGCTTCAACCGGCCGACCCTGCGGCAAAGTTTTATCTCGGACGCGCCATGGTGAACGGCGGAAAATTCGACAGCGCCATCGTTGTTCTCTCTGAAGCTTTGAAGGAACGGCCGTCGTTTCCAGAGGCACTCGACAGCCGGGCAAACGCCTACGGCAACGTTCGAAACTACGTCCTGGCGTTCGCCGACTACCGCCGGGCGTTGGAATTGAATCCCCGCTACGCCGAAGCGTACGGCGACCGGGCATTTGCGTTCATGCAGACGGGGAATTTTCAGAAGGCGTTGACGGATTTTGGGGAACAGATCGGGCTGACACCGTACCGGCTCGACGCGAAAATTCACAGGGCGTTTACCGAGCTGCTGGTCGGCGATACAACTTCCGCATTGTCGGATTTTCGTTCGGCGCTTAACGCGGACTCTTCAAACGGCAAGCTCTACCTTCTCGGCGTCTCAAAAGTCTTCCTTCGATCAGAAAAAGAGACTCAGGCGGGCCAGCGGCTCTTTCACAGGCTCGGCATCCAGTAAGGGACCCCAAGCCGCACCCGTGCCTTCCCGAAACATGACCTTTCGACATCCAGCGGCTATTTCATCAAGACCATCTTCTTGACATCGAAGAAGGTCCCCGCTCGGAGCATGCAGAAATACACCCCGCTCGCGGAAGTTGCAGCATTCCACGTCGCGGTATACGTTCCCGCTGTCTGTTCTTCGTTGACGAGTGCGGCGACCTTTTTGCCAAGGATGTCAAAAACCGTCAACGACACCATCCCTCTGAAATTTTGCGGAAGCGTATAGTGAATCTGGGTCGAGGGGTTGAACGGATTGGGATAGTTTTGTTCAAGCGAAAAATTTCTGGGCACCGATGCAGTAACTTCCTTGACGGCCAGGACCGAACCCATTGACCCGGTTGCATCGATCTTCCCATACCCCCACTGGCTGCTGACTGAACCGCCGGTGAACACATCCTTACGCGCGGTGGATGTCATCGCATTCTTGATTTGATCCGAAGTGTACCCCGGCTTTGCCTGCAGAAGAAGCGCTGCCACTCCTGCGACGTGAGGCGTCGCCATGCTCGTCCCTTGCAGCACAACATGTTCACCGTCGGGATCGATCAAGGCGGTGTCCGGTGACGAATCTTTCGACAATGCGGAGACGATCACCTCTCCCGGACCGCAGATCTCAGGCTTCTGCCTTCCGTCCCTTGTCGGTCCCATGCTGCTGAACGCGGAATACTGACCGATAAGAGTATCTTCCCCGACAAACGAGTAGGTGTGCCCGTCAATAGAGGGCCACTTGAATTTTGTGATGTATGAGCCGACGGTGATCGCCTTCTTCGATGTCCCGGGCGAGCCGACAAGTTTCCGAAACGAATAGCCGGTGGTCAAGAGGGGTGTTGCGCCGTTCGACGTTGAAAGCTGAGAATCGCTGAGCCACAGGTCGTACTCCCCCCCTCCCTGGCCGATCGATACGGCGGATACTTTTATCTGCCATGTGCCGGCCCGTGGAGGTTTGGTCGGAGAAGAATCATAAATGAAGATGACGCATTCGTTGAGCTGGTTCAAGGGACTGACGCCGTTAGATGCGTTGTCGATTTCCACCGCTCCGTCGTTCGTGGAGGTCTGAACCGTCGTGAGATTCCCCGAGATCGCCGAAACGACTGCGCCGTTAGGGCTGGTCACCGTTACCGTCAACTGATCTTGACTCTGGTACCATAGATCAAATTCGACGTAGTCATTGTCCGTGGCGCCTGACGCAGTATACGCCGGAATCGAGAATTGATACGTTGCGGTGCCTCCCTGCGTGAGCGTGGTGTCGGCGTGGATCTGGTCCGTCCCTTCGTTGCCGGCCGCAACAACGACCGCCCGTCCCGGTTTGGCAAGTTCCTGATCGATATCGGTCTCCATGGCGTCGGTCCCGTCGTGTGCGCCGCTCTGTGAACCAAGGCTCAAATTGATGACGAACGGTTTCCCCGCTGCTTCCGCTTTTTGGCGGATATAGGTGATGCCGTCGATGATGTCCGCATCATTAAAAGTCGTCTTGACGAAAATAATATCAGCGTTCGGCGCCACCCCCTTATATTTGCCGCCGTTCGAAGAACCATCCCCAGCCGCGATCCCCGCGACGTGCGTCCCATGTCCGTCGGTGTCCTTCTCTTTCACAACGTGGGGGGGAGAAGCACCGAGCTCGGCGCTGATCTGCGCTTGCGAATATTCGGTCCCTTTGGTAAAGCCCGCGGGAGCGCCCCCCGACCCCGTCTGATCCCACATCCACAAAATCCTCGACTGGGTCGCGTCGCTATCGGCCCGAAAATCAAGGTGTGTCCAGTCGATGCCGGTATCGACAAACCCTACGATGACATTCTTGCCCGTGTACGATGTCCCGTTATAGGATCCGTTTTGAAGCTTATCGGCATGTATTTCGGGAACACTCTTGTCGAGAGCCGGTTTGTATCTCCTGGCCAGCGCAATGTATTCGACGCTCCCGAGGACCGAAAGCTTTCCGATCTGGTCCGCTGTCGCATCAGCGGTAAAAAAATTTGATGTCACCGTCCTCGGCTGAACACCCGTGAGGATCGCTTCCTGAACGTTGCTCGAATAGACGATGATATTGTATTTACCGCCGGCCTTATCGGCCGCAGCCCCCGGCGGAAGGAATTTTCCAAGCACGCCGAAAGAGGAACTATGCTCGACGATCGCGCGGAGACGGCTGTCGAGCTTGCCGAAAACGGCCGGTTGGCTGCTGCTTTGAGCCGGAGACAAAGAGAAACAGCAAAGGAAGATAACGACGGCGGAAGGTATGCGCTTCATAAGTTTCCTTCATGTTGTTCCGATGGATGATATTGCCTGGGCAGGTCGATAAACTCAACTTGTTCGAGAACGCACAATCTTCGAATTTCCTCCGCCGTCAGTGACCCTGTCGCAACCATTTTCGAATCGATGACCACAGCGGGAACCGAGTTCTTCACACCGGTAGAATCGCTCAGCCTGATCACTACCCGATAGCGTACGTCTTCCGCGGCCGGTTCCTTCATTCCGTCCAACAAACGGCGGGAGATCTTGTGCACGCAAAGGTCGGGCACTCCTGCGGGGCGGCACCCCGGAACGATCAATGCGATCAGGATGAAGAACGGTGCTGCCCGGAATATGTCGTGAATGCGAACGATGGCTGATTATTTTAGGGTCTTGAATATGCGGAGGGAAAAAAACTATTCCTCATAACGCTGCTGTTCATTCTATGCCGGAAGATGCGCACAATTCAATGCACGAATTGTGACTCGCAGCACCCGGCATGCAAACGCGGCGGCTCCATCGAACCGCGTCATGACAGCATCCTCAAATCGCTTCTTCGCCCGATTCTTCCGTCCGGATGCGGATGGCTTCGTCGATCGAAGTAACAAAGATCTTCCCATCACCGACTTGACCGGTTTTTGCGACCTTGAGAATCGTTTCGATCACCTTATTGGCAAAGTCGCTGGAGACAACAACTTCAATCTTGATCTTGGGAAGGAAATCGATCTGATACTCCGACCCCCGGTAAATTTCCGCATGTCCCTTCTGTCTGCCGTACCCCTTCACCTCCGTCAATGTCATCCCACGCACGCCGATCTCCGACAACGCTTCGCGGACATCGTCGAGCTTAAAGGGGCGGATAATGGCTTCAATTTTTTTCATATTCTTTCGGGCAAGTGATTCGTGATTGAGAGCTGGTTCTAGGCTGCTACTTTCCGTGGCAGTTCTTGTATTTTTTCCCGCTGCCGCATGGGCACGGGTCGTTTCTGCCGATCTTTTCTCCGGCATGAAGCTGCTGAACTTTGGGGGCGGACGGCTGGGGAGGAGTACCACGCGTATTCTCGTTTCCTTCTACCGGTTCGCGGTTGGCGTGGAATCCAAGCCCCGTCGCAGCGTCATGGGTCATGGTCAATTGTCCGCGATGCACTGGGCGGCGCGATTGCGGCAGCGGGAGCTGTTCCGTCCTTTCCGGGAACAGCTTGAAGACGAGGTTCAGCGCTTCGCGGTTGATCATGCCGATCATCTCGATGAACATGTTGAACGCTTCCCCTTTGTATTCCAGGATCGGATCTTTTTGCCCGTACGCGCGAAGGTGGATCCCCTCTTTGAGGTCATCCATCTCACGCAAATGTTCCTTCCATCGGACGTCGATCACCTGCAGCATTGCGAGCCGTTCAACGTTCCCCATAATTTCAGCGCCGATCTTCTCCTCTTTCCGCCGATAAAACTCCGAAGCGCATTTCACGGCTTCCGCCTTTACGCCGTCTTTCCCGAGGGTTTGAAATTCTTCAGGAGTCATAGGGAGGTCGACAAGCAGGTTCACCCGCAGCGCATCCTTCAGCTGCGCGAGGTTGCCTTGATCGTAATGTTCTTCGACGAGCTCATCGATAAAGTCGCCGAGCATCGAGAAGATGTCGTCCTTCAGTCGTTCGCCGAGCAAGGCGTGACGCCGTTTGGCGTAGATCACCTCGCGCTGCTGGTTCATTACGTTGTCGTATTCGAGCAGCCTCTTTCGGATGCCAAAGTTGTTCTCCTCGACCTTCTTCTGCGCCCGCTCGATCGACTTCGTGATCATGCTGTGCTGGATCACTTCCCCTTCCTGCAGCCCCATCCGCTCCATGATGCCGGCGATGCGTTCGCTGCCGAACAGACGGAGGAGGTCGTCTTCCAGCGAAAGGAAGAATTTTGATGAACCGGGGTCGCCTTGCCGTCCCGACCGGCCGCGGAGCTGGCGGTCGATGCGGCGCGCCTCGTGGCGTTCGGTTCCGACGATATGCAGCCCGCCGACCTCGCGGACGCCCGGTCCGAGTTTGATGTCGGTTCCGCGTCCCGCCATGTTCGTCGCGATGGTGACGGCGCCGGGAAGTCCGGCGTTCTGCACAATTTCTGCTTCACGCTGGTGCTGCTTTGCGTTCAACACGTTGTGGGGAACCCCCTTCCGCTTCAACATCCTGCTGATCGTCTCCGAGACCTCAACGCTCGTCGTTCCGACCAGCACCGGACGCCGCTTCTCCCGCATTTCCTCGATCTCCGCGATCACCGCGTTGTACTTTTCGCGCTTCGTCTTATACACGACATCCTCGAGATCCTCCCGGATCGCCTTGACATTCGTCGGAATGGAGACGACGTCGAGCTTGTAGATCTCGAAGAACTCGGCGGCCTCTGTCTCGGCCGTGCCGGTCATGCCGGCTAGCTTTTTGTAGAGGCGGAAATAATTCTGGAGGGTGACCGTGGCCATCGTCTGAGTATCGCGTTCGACCTTCACTCCCTCCTTCGCCTCGATCGCCTGATGCAGGCCGTCGGAGTACCGCCGTCCGTGCAACAGGCGTCCCGTGAATTCATCGACGATCATCACTTTTCCGTCGTCGGTCACCACATACTCGTCGTCCTTTTCATACAGCGAGTATGCCTTCAGGAGCTGGAGCACCGTATGAATGGTGTCGCTCCTTTCCGCGTACAGCTTGTTCGCTTCGTCCTTCTTGGCCTGCTTCTGCTCCGGGGTCAGCTCCTGATTGTTCTCGATAAGGCTCATCTCGGTCCCGATGTCGGGAATCACGAAGAACTCCGTGTCCGAATTTCCGGCCAGCAGCTCGCGCCCTTTTTCGGTCAGGTCGATAGAATGATTCTTTTCGTCGACCGCATAGTAGAGCTCGTCGTCGATCTCATGCATCCGCTTCGACTGCTCGGCCAGGTAGACCGATTCCGTCTGCTGCATCAGTTTCTTTGCGCCGCCGTCGGAAAAAATCTTGATCAGCTTTTTATTTTTCGGCGCGCCTCTGTTTGCCCGCAGAAGAAGAACCCCCGCTTCATCCTGCTTCTTTTCATCTTGCAGCAGCGACTCCGCTTCGTTCACTATTTTCGCGACGAGATTTCGCTGGGCGGTAACAAGCCGTTCGACCCGGGGCTTCATTTCGCCGAACTTCTGGTCGTCAACTTCCACCGGCCCGCTGATGATGAGAGGCGTTCTCGCTTCATCGATGAGGACGGAGTCAACCTCGTCGACGATGGCATAATAATGGCCGCGCTGGACCATGTCGTCCGGCGTCCCGACCATGTTGTCGCGGAGATAATCGAAGCCGAACTCGTTGTTCGTGCCGTAGGTGATATCCGCGGCATATTGCAGCCTCCGATGCGGAGGGTCTTGATTCTGGAGAATGCATCCGACCGTCAGCCCGTGGAATTCAAATATTTTTCCCATCCACTGGCTGTCGCGGAGCGCAAGGTAATCGTTAACGGTGACGAGGTGAACTCCCTTGCCAGCCAGCGCGTTCAAATACATCGGCAGCGTCGCAACGAGTGTTTTCCCTTCGCCGGTGGCCATCTCGGAAATTTTCCCCTGATGGAGGACAATGCCTCCGATCAGCTGTACGTCGAACGGCACCATGTCCCAGACAACTTTGTTGCCGGCGACTTCCCACATTTGCCCGACGAGACGCCTGCACGTATCCTTCACGACCGCAAAGGCCTCGGGGAGGATTTCGTCAAGGATCTCCTTCACGGTCTCGTTTAGCTCTTTTTCCTCTTCGTCGATCTCGTCATACACCTTTTCCCGTTCTTCGAACGGAATATCGGTTTTCAATCGCTCCCGCAGTTCCGCAAGATGAGCATTCCCCTCCGCGGTCTCATCCGCGATCCGCTTCTTAAACTCTGCGGTCTTTGCACGAAGTTCATCATCGGTCAGTGATTTATAGGACTCACAGTGACGATTAATTTCCTCGACAACCGGCAGAAGCTGCTGAACATCTTTCTCGTGCTTGCTGCCGAATATTTTTTTCAACACATCGAACATTCAAATTCCTCTACGAATATGCAGTCTCGCCACACTAATTCATCAAAATATAAGCATTTATTGAGAGAAGAGCAAAAAACGGAGGGCACGAGGCAGAACTCGCGAATCAGAGGGGGGATCAAAGAGGCTTGAATACGGAAAAGCATGAAGCCGCAAGAAGGCGTCCGGAAAACGGGCGCCTTCCTGCTTTGAACGGCATTGTCGCTACCGAAGAAGGACCATCTTCTTCGTCATGCTCATCGTTCCAGGCGCACCTGAAAGCGCGGACGCCTGCAGCCGATAAAAATACACGCCGCTCGCTACATTGTATCCGCCGTCGCTCTTCGCATCCCACACCAAAAGCTGCGGACCGGCTTGCTGAACCTCGTCGACGAGCGTCCGGACTCTTTGTCCCAAGATATTGTAGACCGTCAGAACCACTTTACTCGGCACCGAGAGCTCATAGCGGATCGTGGTCGTCGGGTTGAAAGGATTCGGATAGTTCTGCATCAAGTGGAAAACAAACGGCAGGGCCGCTTGTTTTACCGATGTCAAAACGGTCGGATTGAACGTCCAGAGGTCGCTGGACGACGGGGCGTGGTTTGCGATGATCTCGAATTCATCTCCGTCCGCGAATAAATTGGCCCCCCTCATCGTCGCGACGATCCACCACATCATCGGGGAATTATCATCCAAAATATCGGCCGGAATGAGCGGATTGTTGACGGTTGCGTTGTAGTTTGTCGCAAAAATAAATGCAAACTCGCGCGACGTTGTGGTTTCAATCCCCGAACTGGTCGACGGCGGATCGTACTTACCGTTTTCCCTTCCCCCCGCCGCATTGTTTTCCAGAAAGCCGACATCCAGCTGCTGATTGTTGTTGTCTTCGTCCAGTGCTACAAAAGGCACGGGCCGCCGGTCCTGATATGCATATCCCAGCGTCGCATTGACAATCGGCAGGAATGACGGGTCCGCCAGAACTGAGTTTGCATGCCGCACGAACCGATACGCCAAGGAGACATTGGGATCGCTCGGATTGACGATGTTGAAGCTCGAGTCAACCGTGGCAAATTTGATCAGCACGTCATGAAATTGATCTGGAGGAACAGTTGATGTCCCTGCGCCAAATGTTTTTCCCCAGTCCAAACCCATCCCGATCGCTCCGCCGGTCCCTGAAACATTGAACCCTTCAAGGGCGTAGTCGCCGGCATCGAGACTTGACCAATCCCTTTTGCCCGAGGGGATATTCCATCCCACTCCCTCCCCGCCGGAATTCATTCCCGGCAGCGTATCGATCGTTCCCCGAAGCAGCTTAAATCCATCAATGACCGGACTGGTGAACCCGAGCGAGTCCGGCAAATAATGATTTTGGATGAGGACCGTTCCGGTCGTGGAGTCGATGACGGTGTACCCGTGAACGGGTCCGGGGGCAATCGAATCGATCCCGCGAATCTCGTAAATGTGATTTTTCAATTTCGTAGAATCGACAATCCAGACCTTAAAGGACCCCTGAGCGCGGCCGGAAACATGAAGCAGGGGTGTAGTATACAATGCATAACTGAGCTGCCTGACAGGAAAAACAAGCGTGTCGGTCCATTGGTTATAGAGCGAATCACTGATGGTGAGTACAAGCGTTATTGTCGAATCGGTGTCGCCTCTCGGCACGTCAAACGCCAGGTACGTGGCCGGATTATTCTGGTCGTACGAGAGCGAGAAGGTCGCAGTCGCCCCCAACGCTGCAAGGCTGAGATATTGCTCCGGCGCCCCGGGTGATTGATGGATCTTCAGGTTTGAAAAAGCGAACGAGGAGTTGTTTTTCAGGTCGAAGGTGTATCTCACCGTCTCGCCCGGATTTGGAATGCCGTCTTCATTGACGTTATCGGACGCGACAGAATATCCGGAAACAGTCAGCGATGTTGTCGAGATGTTGTTGAGTGTTTGCATCCACGTAATAATCCGTCCGTTCGGATAATGGACGACAACGTCAGCGGTAAGTCCGGTCGGCCGCTGCGGTATCTGTACTGACTGCCCGAAAACGAAATCGCCGGAGCCGCCGTCGCTATGCAATCCGTCGTCAAGAAGCGGAACGCTGGCAACCAGCGAATCACCGTATGTTTTCAGATTGATTGTGACGCCTAAGGCATTCAAGGTCCGTGCATCTGCCCTGAAAGAAACAATCGCGTTCGACCCGGTGTCCTTTACCGAAAAACTTACCTGAGGCAACCCCTTGAACGTAAGACCAAATTCCTGGGCAACAATTTTCTCATTCGCCTTCAATGCGGCGATGCTTGACAAGTAATCTGCTCCCAGGCCGGCAATCGCCGAAACGACAACTTCCTGAGTATCTCCGGCAGCCATCGTAAATGGTCCGGAACAAAGAGCCATTCGAATGTCGGCAGGAGGAGAGACAACTCCTGGTCCGCTTATAAATGTGGGGCCAGTACCGGTCACAGGATCTCCTGGATAACAGAATCTTCCGCCGTTTGTAACAGTTGAAGGAAATGATGCACCGGTAGTGCCTACCAATCCTCTCATTAGATTATACCACATGGTGGCGCCGTTTGGACCACTTGAACCAAGCTGCGGGTCATCAAAAGTGGCATTCCCGTTAAGGAAGAAGTCGAAAGCCGTCATCGGCAAAGTCTTATAGCCCGCTATACGGAGACCGTCGATGATCGCAGTGTCTGTGGACAGCCCTTTTATTTTCGGCCCCTGAAGAAAATTAAAACCGACCGAAGGAGGGGGAAGTCCAAGACTCGCGAAACTCGCATCGCGGGGTTCGCCGTTGTAGGCATATCCCAGGCTAAGAACCGTATCGCAGCCGACCGCATCGTCTCCCATGAAACCAATGTCCGGGTCGGCCCATTGTGCAACGTACATTGAATCAAGCTCAACTCCGCTCTTGTTGATCAACTTATAGCTTTCAAAAATCGTATTGGCTAGCGCTCCGGGCTGCCGGTACGCCCAGATCGTTCGCTGCACCTCGAGGCCTATCGGGTTTGACGAATAGAGATTCACTGTCAGCGTCGGATTTGCGTCATTCATGACCATCCACTCGGTCTGGTCCGCGCCGGGATACCCCGGTATGTCGACGCCGGGGTCATACATGCCATTGTGGTTCAGATCTGTGTACGGCGCTCCCTGGTCCGCGGGCCATCGGTTCCAGTCGTTCCAGTATTGTTGAAGCAAATCGTTGGCGCTGGCACCCCCGAATCGGCCGATGTAACTGACTTCGCTGTTCTGTAGTAGCGCCGTCTCGAGGGCAATGGTATCTGCATTTGTGGTCGGCCTGATATCCGGCCGGACCCGATAGATTCTGTTTGCCGGGTCCGTGGGATCGGACGGCGTCGGTAACGCGCTTGCCGATCCATTGACCAGGATTCTTCCAGGTTGCAGGCCATGGTTGTACGTCGAACCGCCGCAAAAAAGTGCGCCGCTCTTGAACGCCGTCCACACAAGGCCGTCCTCAAAGACGCATGTCCCAACGTTCGAGCCGATCGGGAACTCGAACCCTTCGTCGCTCGCGAAGAACGGGTTAAATGAACCGTCCCCGTTATTTCCGTAGTAGTTGAAGATGTTGTTAATGTCCATCGGCTGGTAGACATTACTGGTTGCCGTCTTGGCGAGCCGTGAGGCACTCTGTGCGCTTGCTGGCCGTTCCGCAAACAACGCTTGAGTGCCAATCAATACTATTGCGGCAACAAGGAGGAATTGCGCTCGGATAGTTTTCATAGGAAGCCCCTTTTTTTATATGTCGGTAAGAAAACGCTCCCAATCGTCAGGTGTGATGCGGTGAATGTACCCTTTGCAGCTTGAAATAGCAATACCGGTTTCTGGCCTGACTTCTTCTCTTCATTTTGAATATGAAGCAACCTTCCGGGGGGCAGAGGGGATTTCATCAAAACAGCCGTATTAACGGCGTGGTGAAGGATTTTTCCATTGAATCTCTTGCTTCTTCGCATCGAGGTTTTGACGGCGGGAAAGGACGAACAACAGGTCTGAAAGGCGGTTGAGATAGACGAGGATGTCTTTGTTAATGCTTTCCAATCGCATCAACCGAACGGCAGAGCGTTCGGCGCGTCTGCAGACGGTGCGCGCATAATGGAGATAGGAAGCTCCGGGCGTCCCTCCGGGAAGAACGAAGGCCTTCAGCGGCGGAAGCGAACGCTGAATGGCATCGATCGTTCGTTCCAGGAGGAGAACTTGTGAGCCGGTAATGTGGGGGATCAGCGATCGCTTGTTTCTTTTCTTTGTCGCCAAATCGGCGCCGAGAACGAAGAGTTCGTTTTGAATTCTTTCAAGAATCTCATCGACCTTCCTGCCCGGTCTGAACGACCGGACTACTCCGAGAAGAGAATTGAGTTCGTCAACAGCGCCGTAGGCTTCAATACGCAGGCTATCCTTTGAAACCCGGTCGCCTCCGAAGAGTCCCGTCTCTCCCTTGTCTCCAGTTTTTGTATAGATCTTCATAGGAAGCGCCGGTAAGCGAAAAATTACTTCTTCTTATGCGGATGGTTCTTCCAGAAACCTGGAAGCCCGTCATAGAAGTAGGCCGAAGTGCGGATTCCGCCGAAGAAGTTATCAAGGTTGATGAACTCATCCGGGGAATGCGCATTTTCGTCCGGCAGGCCGAAACCGAGAAGCACCGTATCGATGCCAAGGACTTTTTTGAATTGCGCAACGACCGGGATCGAACCCCCTTCTCCCTGATACAACACTTTTTTGCCGAACCCTTTTTCCAGCGCATCGACAGCAGCCTTCACTCCCGGGCTGTCGATCGGGGTGATGGCCGCCTCGCCGCCGTGCAAGTTGCGTACTTTGACCGAAACGGTCTTGGGGGCAATTTTCTTAAGATGTTTTTCAAAGAGCTTTGCCGCTTTCGCGGAAGTCTGGTCGGGAACAAGACGCATGGATATTTTCGCGAACGCTTTTGCGGGGAGGACGGTCTTTGCCCCTTCTTCGATGTATCCTCCCCAGATCCCGTTGCACTCGAGCGTCGGACGCGACCAAACCCTTTCGAGAGTCGTAAACCCTTTTTCACCGTAGAGAGCTTTGACTCCGAGATCTTTTGCGTAGCTCTTGTCCCTAAAGGGAAGCTTCTTGAACGAGTTACGTTCGACCTTCGTCAGCGGACGGACATCGTCGTAAAATCCTTTCACGGTGATCTTTCCGTTCTTATCGTGAAGCGACGCGATCATTTCGCACAATGCCTGAACGGGGTTGTGCACCGAACCTCCGAACGATCCTGAATGGAGATCGCGGTTCGGACCGGTCACTTCGACCTCCATATATGCCAATCCGCGAAGGCTGTAGCAGATGGACGGCACTCCTTTTGCGAACATTCCCGAATCCGATATGATGACCAGATCTGCTTTCAGAAGTTCGGTATGCTCTTCGATGAAGCGATCCAGGTTCTCGCTCCCCACTTCCTCTTCCCCTTCGATGATCATCTTGATGTTGACCGGCATCGATCCGTACTGCTTCATGAACGCTTCCACGGCTTTGAAGTGGATGAACACCTGTCCTTTATCGTCCGCCGCGCCGCGGGCATACAGCCTCTCGCCGCGGATCGTTCCTTCAAACGGAGGAGAGGTCCAGAGATTCAGTGGATCGACCGGCTGAACGTCGTAGTGGCCGTAGAAAAGGACCGTCGGTTTCCCCGCTGCGTGTAGCCATTCGCTGAAGACCACCGGATGGCCTCCCGTCGGAAGGATCTGGACATTTTCCATTCCGATCTTTTTCATGTGATCCGCGACCCATTGTGCGCACCGCCTCGTGTCGTCATCGTGTTCCTTCTGCGAACTGACGCTGGGAATCGCGAGGAACTCTTTCAATTCGTCAATATACCGGTCTTTGTTGGAGAGGATATATGGTAAAACTTTTTCCATTGTTATTCCTTGCAATAATGAAATGATTTGAATACTTCCGTTACTTGATTCCGCTTCCCGGCTCAACCTCGTTCGAGACCGACAACAACGCAAACGCATCCCCGTCGCCGTGCGTGGCAAGAAGCATCCCTTGCGACTCGACCCCCATCAGCTGCGCCGGCGCAAGGTTGGCGACGACAATGATGGTCTTGCCGATCAGCTCCTCCGGCTTCCTCTGCTGCGCGATTCCGGCAACGATCTGGCGCCGCTCTGAGCCTAGATCGACCGAGAGCTTCAACAGCTTCTTTGATTTCGGGACTGGCTCGCACGCAATGATCTTAGCGACCCTCAAATCGACTTTCTGAAAGTCCTCGAACGAGATCACGGGCTTGAACGGAGGCGTTCTCTTTGCGGGGACCGCCTCGGGCTCTCCGGCCGGGGGCTTCATTTTTTGCAGTTCTGCTTCGATGGCTTCATCCTCGATTTTCTTAAAAATAATCTCGGGCTTCTTGAGTTTGTGCCCGGGGGCGAGGTTCAGTTCTCCGGCGTTGGACCAGTGTTCGTCGCGAAGAGGAGAGCGCATGCCGATCATGGTCCAAATCTTTTCGGACGAGAACGGCACGGTCGGAGAGAAGAGCACGGCAAGGCTTCGGACAATTTGCAGGCAGATATTGACCGTTGTAGCGCACACTTCCGGTTTTGTCTTTATGGTCTTCCACGGTTCGCTGTCGTTAAAATATTTATTGGCGGCGCGCGCCAGGTTCATCACCTCCGCGGTTCCCTCACGGAACTTGAACTTCTCGTACAGCGCACCGGCAGTTTCCGGAGTGCGCGCAAGAACCTCGATAATTTCTTGGTCTCTCCCATTGAGCGTTCCCCGGACCGGGACGGCCCCGCCGAAATTCTTTTCGGCAAAAGCCAGCGTTCGATTCACGAAATTCCCGTAAATGTCGGCCAGCTCGTTGTTGCTCTTTGCCTGAAAATCCTTCCAGTAAAAGTCCGAATCGCGCGTTTCCGGGAGAATCGTCGTCACGGTGTAGCGGAGCAGGTCGGGCTCGAACACTGTCAGGACATCTTTCACATAAATCGCATTGTTGCGGCTTTTCGAGAACTTTCCCCCTTCAAGATTCAGAAATTCGTTGGCGGGAACATTGTCCGGCAGCGCATAGCCCCCTTTCGCCATCAACATGGCCGGGAAAACGATGCAATGAAAGACCACGTTGTCTTTCCCGATAAAAGCGATGTACTGCGTCCCCTCATCCTGCCAGTATTCCTTCCATTTTTCCGGCGAACCTTGCCTCTGCGCCCACTCTTTTGTCGACGAGATGTAGCCGAGGACCGCGTCGAACCAGACATAGAGCACCTTGTGCTCAAACCCCTCGAGCGGCAGCGGTACGCCCCAATTAAGGTCCCGCGTGACCGCCCTGTCCTGCAGTTTCTCCCTGAACCAGCTTTCGCAGTACTGGAGGACGTTTTCTTTCCATTCTGTATGCGAATGGACGTACTCTTCAAGGCGCGGCTGAAAATCGCCGAGGGGGAGATAAAAATGCGTCGTGCTTCGGACCACCGGCGTCGTTCCGCACAGCTTGCATTTCGGGTTGATCAGCTCGACAACGTTGAGCCACGTTCCGCAGTTTTCGCATTGATCGCCACGCGCCGATTCGTAGCCGCAAACCGGGCAGGTTCCTTCGACGTACCGGTCGGCAAGGAACATCTTGTTCACTTCGCAGTACAACTGCTGTTCCTGCTTTTCCTTCAGAATTTTCTTTGAATAGAAATCGAGAAAGAATTCCTTCGAGGTCTCGTGATGGATCGGCAGCGATGTCCGCGAATAGTTGTCGAAGCTGACGCCGAGACTGGCGAACGACGATACGTTCATCGCATGGAACCGGTCGACGATGGCCTGGGGAGAAACGCCTTCTTTGTCCGCCGTGATCGTGATCGGCACGCCGTGTTCGTCCGAGCCGCAAATGAAAAGCACGTCGCGATGCTGCAGACGCTGGTATCGGACAAAAATATCCGCGGGAATGTACGCTCCCGCGAGATGGCCCAGGTGGATCGGTCCGTTGGCGTACGGGAGGGCCGCCGTCACTAATATTCTCTTAAAATTTCTGCGCATTCAGTAAAATTCGTTTTAGCTGGATCGATACAGAAAGCAGCACTAAGGGAAGATACACATTTCCCCGAAGAAGTTCGAGTCCCCGTTCGACGGCGATTATTGTGGCCGGGAAATCGGAAGAGCTGAAGCGGGCAAGAAACCGGTTCAGGTCCTCGCGCTGATCGTCGTTAATGATCCCGCCCCCTCCATCTTCTTTCATCATCATCGCATCCCGGAACCAGACGAGCAGAAGCGTCAGCAGCTGTTCGACGGCCTTCCTGTCGTTCTCTGCGACGCGCTCTTCGATATCCTCCAGTAATTTCAAATTCCGTCCGCCGAGCACAGACCGGAGGAACTCAACGGCATCGGCACGCTGGGATGCGACATCCTCCGAAAAAAGTTCCAGCGCGTACGAATAATCCCCCCCCGACAGCCGCGAGATGAGCTTGGCCTGTCCGGCCGGAACGCTCTCGCGTTCGGCGAGCGCATGCTCGACCTCTTCATCATTAAGGATGTCGCAGCGGACGCTTTGACATCTCGAAATGATCGTGGGAAGAAGTTTCTCCCTCCGCGAAGTGGTGAGGAGAAACACGGTGTCGCTCAGCGGTTCCTCGAGCACCTTCAGCAGCGAATTCCCGGACGTGTCGTTCATCATTTCGGCATCGCACACGATAAAAATTTTTCGCCCCTTTTCGAACGCCGATAACGAGGACTCTTTTTTGATGTCGCGGATCGTCCCGATGTTGATCTGCGTTGCTTTCGGAATATTGAAATGAAAATAGGGATTCTTTGCCTTCTGCTCCACCTGGCTCTGTATCTCTTCCCTCAATTCGGGCTGGAGCTTTCCCTCGCCGGTCTCTCCCCCTTTGTCGGACTTTGCCGCGGGGAGCGCGAAGATGAGTTTAACGTTGGGGTGCTGAAGGTGCAGCATTTTCTTGCAGCTCGGACAGACATCGCACGCGGCCGTTCCCTGCTTTTCGCACAAGAGGACCTTCGCGAACTCGATCGCAAGGGCATCCTTCCCCACTCCTCTCGGCCCCCAGAGTAAATATGCATGCGCGATCCTTTGCTGTTCGATCGAACGGCGAAGAATTTCCTTGGCGCGCGATTGTCCGATGATTGAATTCCAGCTCATGTTCTCTTAAAAAGCCTGTCCTATGCCGATTTGGAGAATGCTGAACGATCCCGTGAAGAACTTCTGCTTGAAGATCCACTGCTGGGAAGGCGCGTTCCGCGGGTCGTAGACGCGAAATCCGAGGTCGAACCTCAACGGACCGACGAACGTTGCATAGCGAAGTCCGGTGCCTGCAGCAATAGCGATGCTGCTGCCTTTGATCTCCGCGAGCCCGTTCCACAGGTTCCCGTAATCGATGAACGTTGCCGCGGAAATGTTATCAAGATTCAGGAATAAGAACTTCCCCGATTCCGGGAACAGGTTGATGCGCGTCTCGATATTCCCTTCAAGGATCACATCGCCCCCCTGGTCCGGGTTGTCGAAGGCCGCAAGATCGCGCGACTTCCATCCGCGGACGCTCCCGCTCCCCCCCGCATAAAACTTTCTCGTCGGCGGAACCGGAGTGCTGTTCGCGGGATCGTAGAGCTCCGCGACACCGGCGTGGATGCGAAAAGCCCATACCACCGGATTGACGCCGCCGTTGGAAAAGTACCGGCGCATGAGAACGGAGAACTTATAGTATTCGGCGTAAGGAAGGTTGGAGCCGAAGCTGCCGAACAGCTTGGGAATGAGGCCGGCTTCTTCCGCAGAGACCGACTGGAACGACCCGCTCGAAGGGGAAAAAACGTCGTTCGTGTTGTCCTGCTGCAGAGTCAGCGTGAGGATCGAGTTGAACTGCTTCTCGCGCGTACCGGTAAAGTCTGCCGGGTTCACCTTGGTCGTGTCGCTGATGTCGACCCCGACACGCTCCAGGTTCCAGTCGACGAAACCGACCGTGTTCGAGGAGAACTTGTTGCTGAAGCCGATCCTGTTCATCAGCGTGTTCAGCGTGTAATACGTCTGCTTTTCGAATTCGGTCGAGACCGTCCAACTGGCCCCGACCCTGTTGCTGAAAAAATACGGCTGCGCCATCTGCATCTCAAGGTCGGACTTTGTCAGAAGTGTGGGCTCGTTGAGTCCCTCTTTGAACGCACCGGAAATATTCAAATCCTGGATCGCCTCCAGGCGGAACCGCATGCGCACCGAAAGATTCCTCGCTTCGCCATAGAAGTTCCGATGATTGTATCCGAGGCCCAAACCGGTGTTGAGCGTGTTGTTCTCATCATCGACCAAAAATTCCGGCGTGACCTCCTGCAGTTCCCGGGACCTGAGTAAAATGCGGATGGGGATCGCCGGAGGAGTAAGCGTGTCCAGCGGAAGCTGGGACTCGATCTTTGCGCTTTCAAAAAGTCCAAGGCGGTTGAGGTTTTGCTCGCTCTCCATTTTTTTTGCTTCGCTGTAGACCTCTCCCGGAGCAAAATCAAGCTCGCGGATCACGATCGCGGAGTCCACTTCCTGCTGGCTCAAATTGATCTCGGCCGTGCCGAACACATAGCGCCTGCCGGGCCGGTACCAGAATTTGACAGAGTAATTGTCCGTCGAATAGTACCGCACTGCCGTCACGCTGTCGATGCCGGCGTACGTGTAGCCGTTGTTCAAGAAGATCCGGAGGACACGAAGCCGTTCCTGCTCGACGTTCCCTTTGATGAACGGGGAGCCTTGTTTGACGAGAAGCCCGTCGAAAATTTCCTGCCTGACCTCGGGCGTCACGCTGTCGATCCCCATGACTCCAAGGGTGTCGATGATGGATCTCCTGTTTTCGCGGATCGAAATTTCAAGGTCGACCCGTTTTGCCTCCTCATCGAACCGGAGCGCCGTATCGACGACGGCATGAGCGTATCCGTTATCGCGCAGATACTGGCGCAGCCGAATGATGTCCCCCTGAAACAGCACCGGGTCGTAGTATTCCGGCCTTGATCCGATGTTTTTGTAGACGTTGTTGTAGAGAAAAGTCCAGAAGCGCGCCGGCGTTTCGACGGTTTGGATCAGGCCGCGGTACACGTCTTTCGGCGTCGTCCCGTCGGTCTTAAAAATAATTGCATTGACTTCGTACTGTTCCTGGGCCCCCTTATTCTGCAGTGCAAACGACGGCGCAGAACACCACGCCGCAACAAGCAGCAGGGAAGCGCGACGGCGCCAAGGGCTGGGCAATATGCTTGTCAGATACGTATGAAATCGTGGAAATGAGGGCATGAACGAAAAACCCAGCGCAAAGCGGCTGGGTTCTCTCCTTCGGCTGAATAACAAAGTAGTGATTACATCGTGAACAGACAATGAGCAGAGTGTCTTAGCTATGGATTTGCCACGTGTGGAGCGGATTAATATTCACCTTCATCTTCATAGAAAAAATCCTCGTCAGTCGGATAGTCAGGCCAGATCTCTTCCATGCTTTCGTACGGTTCATCGCTGTCTTCTAGTTCCTGCAAATTCTCCAGCACTTCAATAGGCGTCCCTGTCCGAACCGCATAGTCAATTAACTCTTCCTTCGTCGCTGGCCATGGCGCATCCTCCAGGTACGACGCCAATTCCATCGTCCAAATCATAACTGCTCATTCTCCAGATAGAATAATCTTCAACGAATACAATCAACAGAGGTCTCATTCCCCTTTGCTAAGCGCGAGCTGTTCGCGGATCTGCTTGTAGTCCACATCATCAATAAAATACCCAACCGGGTTCTTTTTTTCGCCGTTGAGGCGGACTTCGTAGTGCAAATGAGGAGCCGTTGAAAGGCCGCTGTTTCCTGAATAGGCAATCAAGTCGCCGCGATGCACCTTCTGCCCTACCCGGACTGTGGGTCGGAGCAAGTGGGCATACCAGCTCTTATAGCCGAAACCATGGTTCACTTCAACTGCAATCCCGTATCCCCCTCCGGTTCCGCCGGCTGATTCGATAACGCCGTCGCCGGTGGCATACACCGGCGTTCCGATATCGTTCGAAATGTCCACCCCTTCATGCATACGGACGATGCCAAGAATAGGATGGAGACGCATCCCGAAATCGTGATAATTAAAATATCCGGCCATCGGTTTGATCGCCGGGATATGCGCAAAGAGTTCCTTGTTGTATTTCGACTTGTTATAGATATCCTGATAGCTCTGCTGCTCGAACACGAATTCTTTATCCAGTTTGTCCAGCAGCTGGTCCGCGGAACTGATCAGGTCGGAAGCATCTTTCGAGATGATGCCGATATTGGTTTCCCTCTTTGTGCCTCCGGTTCCGATCGCCCTCGTATCCTGGTCGATATGCGGCAGGTTGACCGCCAGCCTGAGTTGATCTTCCCGTTCCGCAAGCTTATCCATCGTCTGCGACATATCGGCCAGCCGCACGGAGAGGTTCTTCACCTCATCCTTCAGCAGCTTGTTCTCTGTGGTGAGAAAATTCACGCGGTCCACATCGATCCCCAGCACATCGCCGAGATAATGGTTCGCTCCGAAGAGTGCGGCAAGCCCGGCGAACACCGAGACAACGACCAACACCGAGAACTTGGCCTTAAAACCCTTTGCTTCAACGAATGAAACGTTCTCTTCGGAGTAAAAAAACAGTTTACGGCTTTTCTTCATCCATCCTCACGTTAAGTGAACAAAAGTTCAGTCTTCAACAATCTAGCCTGAAAATATAAAAATTAACATGTTTTGTCAAGGTGAATTGTCACAGAGGGGGATATTGACTAAAATCCCCAAAAACGCCTCGCTTCAGCCAAGTATTTACTCGAAATCGTGCTCAAAATAATCGATCGCACGTTTCGCGTTTTTCCTGTTCTTTTGGGCGATCACCGTTTCCAAGCGCTTCGAAAACTCTTTCGCGGCGTCATAACCGTAATGCTTCAGCAGATAATCGAGGGCAATGACTTCCGCGATAACGGTAACGTTCTTGCCGGGGAAAATAGGGAGCTTAATATGAGGAACTTCGACATCAAGGATCGAGATGGTGGAGAGATCCAGGCCGGTCCTCGTGAAATCCTCCGCCGCCTTCCATTCCATCAACTCGACGACGACCTCAACTCTCTTTTGAAAACGTATAGCCCTGATCCCGAAGATGCTCTGCACGTCGATGAGCCCGAGTCCCCTGATCTCCATAAAATGCTTGACCAGGTCGGTCCCCGCGCCGATCAGGATCCCCTCTCCTTTACGGGTCACGTTGACGACGTCATCAGAGACAAGCCTGTGGCCCCGTTCGATCAAGTCGAGCGCAATTTCGCTCTTGCCGATGCCGGACCGTCCGATAAACAGGAGGCCGAGTCCATAGACGTCGACGAACGAACCATGGATTGTCGTTTGCGGGGAGAACTGGTCGTCAAGAAAATCGCTGAGGAAGTAGACCGCTTTCGTGGTCTCGAGCGACGTACGGAACATCGGCACATTGTGGTCGGCGGCCAGTTGAACGAGCTCCGGGTCGATCTTATTGTCGCTTGTGACGATAATGCACGGGATGGCAAATTTAAAGAGCGTATTAAAGGCCTTGATCCTCTCCTCCAACGGCATGGAGTTGAGATACCGGATTTCCGTGTTCCCGAAGACCTGCACGCGGTCGTACGTAAAAAGAGCGACATACCCTGCCAGCGCCAATCCGGGTCTGTGAATGCTCTTCTCGCGAATAGTGTTGTCAAAACCGACGTTCGTCAACGGTTCAAGCTTCAGGCGGGTCTTGTTCGTTTCGTAGAGAAAACCGACCGTGATGCTATGTTTCCGGATTTCCTTGGCGGATTCAAGTTTCATCGCTGCGCACCGTGGTAGTTAATCTTTCTCGTAGATTTTCCTGACCTTGCTTTTTTCTTTCTCGTGGAGCTTGCTTTTATATTTCACGAGCTGGCGCTCGAGCTTTGCTACGGCCGTCTCGATCGACTTTTGATAATCATCGGACTTGTGGACCGCCTTCAGCAGTGTGCCGTACACGGTCAGATGAATTTCGGCCGTTTTGACGCTGTTCCTTGTCCGTTCGAACCCGAGGATCACTTCTGATTTTACGATGCCGTCATAGTACCGCTCGAGCTTTTGCACGGTATCATAGGCGTATTCGCGAAGGCTTTCCTGCGGCTTAAAATGCCGCGCGGTAAATTTTATGACCATAGTGCCTCCATCAAGATGATATCGAATAAATTCAGCGGTCCGACTGCTCCGCTGTTAAGAGGCCTTCGGGTGCGCCTGCCGGTAGACTTTTTTCAAACGCTCCGAAGTCATGTGCGTGTAGATCTGCGTTGTAGAAAGGCTTTCGTGGCCGAGCAATTCTTTGACCGCGAAAATATCAGCGCCGCGGTCCAACAAGTGCGTGGCGAACGAATGGCGAAGGACATGCGGGCTTTGCTGCCGGATCTCGGACACTTCCTTGAAGTATTTCTTCACAAGAGCGTTGACCGCGCTCGGATACAACGGTTTTCCCTTCGCGGTAAGAAAAACTGCGCTGACGCCCGCGCCCCCTCCACCGGTCAATTCTTTCCTTAATGCCATATATCGTTCAAGCGCTTCGTGCGCCTTTTTGCCGAACGGAAGGATTCTCTCTTTATTCCCTTTTCCGACGACCTTCACCGTCCGCTCGACCATGTCGACATCGCTCGTATCAAGCCCCACAAGCTCGGCGCGGCGCATTCCCGTGCTGTAGAAAAGTTCAAGGATCGCCGCATCCCGCGCCCCCAGAGGGTCGGCGGTGTCGGGGAGCGCCATCATTTTTTCGACGGCGGATTCGTCGAGAAACTGAGGGAGCCGTTTTTCGATCTTCGGCGTGACGACGTTGCTCATGGGATTGGCAGTAAGCAGCTTCCGCCGGATGGCAAATTTGAAGAACGAGCGGAGGGTGGAAATTTTTCGGACGACGCTCTTTTTCGCCATCCCGCTGTCGAGCATCATGCCGAGGAATGACCGGATGATCTCCTGGTCGATCTGTTCGGAACGGCGAAGCGCTTCGGGGAATTTTTCTCGCAAGAATCCGGCGAACTGCGAGAGGTCTTTGGCGTACGACGCGTGAGTATGGGGGGAGAAATTTTTCTCACGGTCAACGTATTCCAGGAACAATGCTATATCGCGATCGAGCATCTGGGTTGTGTTAAACTGCAATTGCCGTTTCTTCGCGAATGAATTCTTCCTTGCAATTCGGGCACAACAAATAGTCCCCTTTTTTCTTCGAGCTCTTTTGGACGAGGTACGGATTCTTGCAATGTTCGCACTCCTGCATGATCGGTTTGTCCCATGAGACAAAATCGCAATCGGGGTACCGCGAGCATCCGTAGAAATTTCTCTTCCGTTTGGTCTTCCGCTCTATCACGTCCCCCTCCTTGCATTTCGGACATTTCACCCCCGTCGAGATCGGCTGGGTGTAGTTGCACTTCGGGTAATTCGAACAACCCAAAAAGGTGCCGAAGGGTCCCCCTTTGACAACGAGGTCGCCTCCGCATTGTCTGCATTTTAATCCGACCACGTGCTGCAGCTTTTCGGCATCTTCGTCAAGAGGTTTTCTGTTCTTGCACGCGGGATAACCGGTGCACGCCTTAAATTGCCCGTAGCGACCCCACTTGATGATCATCGGCTTGCCGCACAGCTCGCACTTTTCGTCCGTCTCTTCCTGCAGGGACTTTTTGATTTTTCCCGCATCCTTTTCCACGTGATGGAGCGATTCGATAAACGGGTGGTAGAAATCTTCCATCACCTGAACGTAATTATTCTTCCCCGACGCAATGGTGTCGAGTTCCTCCTCCATCAGCGCGGTAAATTTCACGTTGAGCACTTTGGGAAAGCTGTGGACAAGCAGCTTCGTCACCACCATGCCCAGCTGCGTGGCGAAAAGCTTTCGATCCTGCTGGTCAACGTACTTGCGGTCGACGATCGTCCCGACGATCGCCGCGTACGTGCTGGGCCGCCCGATGCCGAGCGATTCCAGCTCTTTCACTAGGCTGCTCTCGGTATACCGTGCAGGCGGCTTCGTGAAATGCTGCTTCGGCAGGACATTCCGCAGCGATGCATGCTGTCCCATCTTGAGATCCGCCGGTATCTTGGATGTCGGATCTTCGTCCTCCACAGTTCCTTTTTCTTCGGCCAAATCGTCGTACACCTGAAGGAATCCCCTGAACAGCGGAACCGAACCGGTCGCCCTGAAAGTATATTCGCCCCCCGTGATGTCGACGGAAACCTGCTCGAACGTCGCCGCCGTCATCTGGCATGCGACAAAACGATTCCAGATCAGTTCATAGAGAGCGTAAATGTCCTTTTCGAGATGCTTTTTTACATGCTTGGGCGCCAGCGTGATCGACGTCGGGCGGATCGCCTCGTGGGCGTCCTGCGATTCTTTTCTTTTTTTGAATTGATGCGGCTCCTTGGGAAGGTATTCGGGGCCATACGAATCATAGATATAGCCGCGGACCGCGGTCACCGCTTCTTCGCTGAGACGCGTCGAATCCGTACGCATATACGTGATCAATCCGACGATGCCTTCTTCTCCGAGGTCGATGCCTTCATACAGCTTCTGCGCCAGCATCATTGTCCGTTTTGCCGAGAACCGGAGCCTGCTTGCGGCTTCCTGCTGCAGCGTGCTGGTGATAAACGGCGGCGGAGCGATGCGCTTGACGGTTTTCTTCTGGATTTCGCCGATCGTATACGATTGTTTCCGGATCTCGGCGGCATATCCTTCCGCCGTTGTCGTATCGGGAATCTTCGGATCCGTTCCGTCGACCTTCACCAATTTTGCATAGAACGGCTCAGAGGCTTCCGCCTGAAACTCGCCTGTGATAGACCAGTACTCTTCGGGAATGAACTTCTTGATATGCTCTTCCCTCTCGCAGATGAGGCGGAGGGCTACCGACTGCACCCGGCCCGCAGAAAGGCCGTAGTAGACCGTCTTCCATATGAACGGGCTGAGCTTGTAGCCGACAACCCGGTCCATCGCCCGCCGCGCCCGTTGGGAATCGACGAGATGCTGGTCGATCTTTTTAGGCGACGCCATCGCCTCCGCTATCCCGCTCGGCGTAATTTCATGGAACAGGACGCGAAAGATATTCTTATTCTTGGAATCGATCTCCTGCGCGATGTCGGATGCAATGGCCTCCCCTTCACGGTCAGGGTCAGTGGCGATGTAGACCTTATCAGCGCTTTCAGAAAGGCGCTGGAGTTTTTCGATGACGTCTTCTTTTCCGGAGATTGTTTCGTACGAAACGGCGAACTTGTTGTCGACATCGACGCCCAGCTTGCTCTTTGGCAAATTTTTGATATGTCCGACCGAAGCCTCGACGACATAATCCTTCCCAAGATATTTGTTGATCGTCTTCGCTTTCGACGGGGACTCTACGATGATTAACGACTTACTCATAGACGTAAAACCTTTTCTCTCCGCTCAATGAATTGTGTCTTTCCCGTTGAACATGACCCTGCTTCCCGAGCCGCGGCTGTCGTCCCCATCGAGCAAGATCGACGCGACGATCGACTTGGCCTCCTCCACGCCGGCGGTCACATAGTCCGCGAGCATGACCCTGTCGATGACCGTCTCGATGTCCTCGCCGGTAATGAGGCCGAGTTCGCGGAGCTGTATCAGGTATCCGTAGGCTTCCGGCGTGAATACCATCCGCTCCGCATCGTGCAAGACCCGGTGCGAATGAGGCGAACTCTTCGAGACCTCCTTGACCAGATTCTCGCCGAGATTGATCTTCTCGTACAACCAACTGAAGGCAGTGCTGATCTCCGTCGGCGTATAACCGCTGTTGGTCAGGACGCTCAGATCGATCTCTCCGAGCGGAATGTTGTTCCGCAGCTCGCCCATCAGATACACAATGATCTCTACTATTTTCTCGCGCATTGATCCGATCCGTCTGCTTGAAGTTCCTGTTCTTCTCTCCGAGCCAATGTAACAAAATAACCGCGAGTGTCAAATACCGGACACGACGCGGGGGCAAAGTTCAACGTAACGCTCCTGCACCTCAAACATTTTTTTCCGCTGTTTTGTTCTTTTGTCGTCGTAGCCCAGAGCGTGCAGTACTCCGTGAACAACTAATCGCGTCAGTTCGTTCTTCATGCTCACGCGGTACTGGCGCGCCTGACGCCGGGCCTGCTTCAGGTTGATATAGATTTCGGCTTCGAGGGAGGGTCGTGTTTCAATGAGAAATGTGATAACGTCCGTGCTGAATCGATGCCCCAAATATGCCGTGTTGATCTTTTTTATCGACGCATCGCCGACGAAAACGCAGGATATCTTCCCCCGTGATATTCCTTCTTTCGCAAGCACCAAAGCAACAATCCCCTCTATCGCCCTCTTTGAAATCCGGTAGTCGTGACAATCGAATGCTACGGCGACTTCGACCATTACCGCTTTCGTGTTGTTGCTGCCTTTTTTTTCGGTTCCGGGAGCACCGACTCGGTGAGCGACAGAGCGATGCCGGAAAGCATGACCTCCGGTCCGAGCTGCGTAAAATCGCCGGAAAGCAGCGAACGGTCGACATTAGCATACAGCGAGCAGCCCCCTTCTTTCTCAATGATCAACCCGGAAACCTTGCCGTCGCGCTGGCCGATAAAGGTCACCTCGCCGAGCATTTCGCTGACAACATACCCCGAGCAAAAATGGAGCTGTAAATGCGCGTTGGAAGTATAGACGGTAACAAGGTTTCCCCGTTCTTTGCCGATCATGATGCCGGAGTAGATCTCGACGGCAAGCTTTTGCTTCGAGACGCCGTTCCCGACCTCGAAACGGACGTTGTTGCCTCTCGCCTTCCCCTTCACACCGAGAGTTTTGGCCAGCTTCCTGAAATCGGCGGGGGTGAAAACAAATCGTGATGTCGTCATGACAATGAGAGATAAAAAAACAAAACCCCGTTCTGCAATCCTCGGGGTTTACAATGGTACGCTTCTCGACTCCGGGAGGAGAAGCTTCGGACGAGCACTTCGCATATAGTGTACTCTACAACTCACGGAATAATATACTGAGGACGGGTTGAATAGTCAAGCCCATTCTTCGCTACCACGAAAGCTCCAACCCCTCGCGCGCCGCCGTGCATTCGAACTTGAAGTTCTTCGTCTTGATTTCTTTTTTGCACTTGAGGAGGATGTCGTCGACCTTTTCGTCGCTTCGGTTCGGTTCGTGATGGAACAACACGAGATGGCGCGCGTTCGCTTCCGCGGCGACCTTGAGGGTGAAGAGATAGTGAGAATGTCCCCAGCCGACCTTGTCGACATATTCTTCCGGCGTGTACGTGCAGTCGTGGATCAACACATCCGCGTTTCGCGCAAAATCGAAGACGCGCTGGTTGGGATCGCCGGAACCGGAAGCATATTTGTCCTGGACGATTTTTTCGAAGTTCGTAATGTGTGCGGCGATCTCCCTGTCGAACGGCTCGTTGTCGCTGATGTAGACGAGCGTTTTCCCTTTGTACTCGAGCCGGTATCCCACGGTGAAGCCGGGATGGTTCACATAGACCGTGCGCACATGGGCGCCGAAGATCGTGAACTCCTCTTCCCCGATAGGGCGGAAATTGATCTTCGCTTTGAGCTCGTTCAACTGGACAGGGAAATAGATCCTGTTCATCTGGTCGGCGATGATCCGCTGAAGGTTCACCTCTTTACGCTCGGTGCCGATGATCGTGATCTCGTTTCCCGAAATGAGTGCCGGCTTAAAAAAAGGGAATCCCTGGATGTGATCCCAATGTGGATGGGTGATGAGGAGATAGGTGTTGAGCGATTCTCCGTTCGCGATCAGATAATCGCCGAGCCCCCGAATCCCGGTGCCGGCGTCAAAAATGATCAGCTCGTCGTTATCGAGCCGGAGTTCGAGCGAGGGAGTATTTCCGCCGTAACGGACGGTCGCTTTGCCGGGTGTCGGGATTGAACCGCGGACACCCCAGAATTTTAATTTCATGGCGCTGTCTCTGTGTTCTGTGAGTAGAGAAATTAGATTCTGTATGTCGCAACATAGTCAACGTAATTTTGAGCGGATCGAACAAGCGATCGACGCTCCTCCTCAGTCAGCGGACGGACCACTTTTGCCGGTACACCGGCCGCCAACATCCCCTCCGGAATCAATGAGTCCCCAACGACAACCGCGCCCGCGGCAATAAGGGAGTACGGGCCGATCCGGGCGTTGTCGAGCACGATCGCTCCCATGCCGATCAGGCAGCAATCGTGAACCGTCGCGGCATGAACGACGGCGCTGTGACCCACCGTCACGTTCGACCCGATGATCAAAGGATATCGCTCATGGGTTACATGAAGCACGCTCGCATCCTGGATATTGGTCCGTTCCCCGATGCGGATGAAGTTGACGTCCCCCCGGACAACGGCATTGAACCATACGCTGCTGTCTTTTCCGATCTCCACATCCCCGATCACGTGCGCCCCTTCGGCCATAAACACGCTCGGATGGATCTTCGGTTGAATTCCGCGATACGGGACGATGCTCATCCGGGATCAGTTCTCCGCCGCGCGGGGGGGGACCCAGCCCGGACGGTTCCACTTGACCAGTTCCAAACGAATGCTCCCGATGATCACTTTCATTTTCGCCACGATCGGTATGGCCGCTTCATCGTTGCTGAACCAGCCGGAAAATCCTCCCGTGAGACCGAAGATCCCCACAAAATCGGCCCGGCCGTCAAATTCTATCGTCTCGACCGGATACTTTATGGCATCAATTTCGGTCGAGGTCGTCTTGTTCATGAAATTGATGAACGTGTTCACTTTCTTCTCATCGACAAATGTCGGAACATTTTCCCCGCCGGTGGAATGCACCTTTCCGCGTGCATAAAAGAACAACGACAATCCGTCCTGGTATGTCGTGCTTATCGTATCGGACGATCTCGTGATAGAATCTCCCTGAGGCCGAACTCCTCTTTCAACATAGACCCGGTCATGCCCGTAGTCGAACGTATAGTTTGAGTACGGAACACTGGTCGTGTCTTTATTGTCGATTCCGGAAAAGTAATGAGAAAATAAAAGCGGGTCGATCTCGCTGTAGAAAATCCAGTGAAGGCTCACAAAAGGGACGCCGGAATAGGAGTCCATATAGGCTTTTGCCCGGTAGACCGTGGTTCCGTTCCGCAGCGCCGTGTCAACAACCTGGATCTTCACCTTCCCCAGTGAGAAAATTGAATAGCTGACCTCATACTCCAATTCTTCTCCGACGAACAGCATCCCAGAGGGGCCGGGAATATCGACATTGGCTTCACCGTTGTTTCCGGCGTTGGCGGGCGGCACAGAAACAAACAGAATGCACAGTATGATACCTGCGGTCAATAAGCAGGCGACGATCTTATATCGCTCCCGATTTTTAGGGAGCTGTGCAATTGACAAAGAACTGGAACGGCGGATATCAGGCGACTCAGGTCGGCGCATCATTGAAGCTTCGCGATCTTCGCTGCCTCCGGGAAAATGGAGAGCGCCTTCTTCAGTTGATTATCAGACCTCAGAATCACAGGGTACCATCCGTCATTTCCCCAGAAGTTTCTTGCGATGTGTGCTTTCAGCCGGTCTCTTGTATATTCCTTATCCTTCGCAAACTGCTCTTCATTGAAATCGACTTTCTTTCCTTTCACGAACGCGACAAATTCGTTCAAAAGCGCGTCGTCCACTTCAAACCCCCGGTCGAAGGTCTGGAAATCCCCCTTGTATTTCTCTTTCAGCTCTTTCGCATGCTCGGCCAGGTATCCGGTCGTGAATTCATAGAACAGATTCCTGTTCCTGATCGTTATCGTGAGCGGGGTTGCATCTTCGGGCTTCACAATGTAGTCGGGCGTGATTCCTCCGCCTCCGTAGATCTTTCTTCCTGAGGCTGTCTTGAATACCGGCCGGGTAGAATCGCTTTCTTCCGAGTGGGTGATATTCTCCCCTTCGGTTTCCTTCCGCTCGAATGCCTCACGCTGGTATTTCTCCTTTCCCTCGGCGTATGACCGCTGGATGAGGCGACCGCTCGGCGTGTAATATCGCGCAATGGTCAGCCGGAACGCAGACTTATCCGCCAGCTCAAACTGCCGCTGCACGAGTCCTTTTCCGAAACTGGTCTCTCCGACGATCAACCCTCGATCCCAATCCTGGATCGCGCCGGCAACAATTTCGCTTGCCGATGCGGTCCCGTTTGATACCAGGATGATCAGCGGGATCTTCTCAAACTCGCTGTTCGTAGTGGCATAGTACTCCTCGTTGAAATCGGGACGGCGGCCCTTCGTATAGACGATCTTTCGCTGCCCGGTCGTCGGATCTCCGTCGAGGAACAAGTCGGCCATCTTCACTGCCTGGTCGAGATAGCCCCCCGGGTTGAACCGCAAATCGAGCACAAGCCGTTTCATCCCCTGCGCTTTGAGCTTTTGAAGCGCGCTGAGCATTTCGGCATTGGTGGTTTCGGCAAATCGGGTAACGTTAATGTAGCCGACCTCATCGTCCAGCATGAAGGAGACATCGACGCTGTAAAATGGAATCACGTCGCGGACTATTTCATAATCGAGAAGTTCCTTTTCCCCCGGACGCATGATCGTAACGGAGACCTTTGTTCCCTTCGGACCTTTCAATCCTTTCATGACCTGGTCGTTGTCAAAACCGATCGCGCTCTTCCCGTCGATCTTGACGATCTTATCGTTCGGCAGTATCCCCAGCTGTGCGCTCGGACCTCCGCCGATCGGCTGCACGACGTTGATCGTATCGTTGACGATGGCGAATTCAATGCCGATGCCTTCGAACTTTCCCTGGAATTCTTCGTTCACCTTGGTCAGCTGCTTTGCATCGATATAGACCGAATGCGGGTCAAGGTCGTTCAGCAGCCCTTTGATGGCCGACTCTGTCAGTTTTTGGGTGTCAACCGGATCGACGTAGTATTTTTCCGTCAGGCTCAGGACATCCTTGAATTTGCCCAGCTGCTCATAGATGGTGTCGCCGGAGATGAGCGTGTTGAGCTGCATGCCCCCCAATATTGAGACCAGAACCAACAGCACAACAATCGGCGTAGAAAATCTCTTCTTCATAAATCCTCTTCTTAATTCTTCCTTTGGAATCATTGCAAAAATTCTTTGGCGAAGGCAAAAAAACGAGTCACTGCATGCCGTTCCGTTTCATGCAAATATGCTGCGTGCCCGATCCTACTTCAGGGAGAGTATGATACGCTCTGCCAGCTTTGAAATCCGTGACGCGCTTCACCTTGCGGGGGCGATTCGGGGTGCTTTAGATAAAAATCATAAGAAATAGGCTTAAAGTCAAGTTATCTTGAACGGAGCGAAGATCGCGCATTCCACAGGAAACGCGCCGAAGCGGGCCCCGGGGAGGCGTCATTTCTCCGGCTTCATTTGAGGGAAAAAGATCACGTCGCGGATGGATTCTTGCCCGGTAAGCAGCATGGTCAGGCGGTCAATGCCGATTCCCAAACCGGCGGTCGGCGGCATGCCGTATTCGAGAGCGCGAAGAAAATCTTCATCGAGCGTTTGAGCTTCATCGTCCCCCCGTTCCTTCAAGCGCACCTGTTCTTCGAACCGTGCCCGCTGGTCGAGCGGATCGTTCAGCTCGCTGAAAGCATTGCAGATCTCCTGGCCATTCACCATCCCTTCGAAGCGTTCTACCAATCCTGGCTCCGAGCGGTGTTTTTTTGCGAGCGGAGACATTTCAACGGGATAATCCATGATGAATGTCGGCTGGATAAGATGCGGCTGCACTTTCACGCTGAATATTTCATCGACGATCTTCCCTGGACCGGCGGCCGGATCCAGGTCAACATGAAGCTCTTTCGCGGCGGAGCGAAGCTGCTGCTCGTCCTTCCCCCGAAGATTTCGTCCCGTCTGTTCTTCGATCGCGCCGAACATCGTCAGGCGTTTCCACGGCGGAGTAAAGTCGATCTCGTGATCCCCCAGGGTCACTTTTGCACTGCCGTTCAGTGCGACGGCGACCGAATGGATCATCTGCTCCACCAATTCCATCATCCACAGATAATCGCGGTAGGCGACGTACACCTCCATCATCGTAAATTCGGGATTGTGCGTCCGGTCCATCCCTTCGTTGCGGAAGTCCTTCGCGATCTCGTACACGCCGTCGAATCCTCCGACGATCAAGCGCTTCAGATACAATTCGTCTGCGATTCGGAGGTACAGCGGAATGTCGAGCGCATTGTGATGAGTGATGAACGGGCGGGCTGAAGCGCCGCCGTACAGCGGCTGCAGGGCGGGCGTTTCCACCTCGAGGTAACCCCGTTCGTCCAAAAATTTTCGCACGGTCCGAAGAATGAGCGTTCGTTTGGTCAACACGTCTTTGACGGAGGGGTTGACAACGAGGTCGACATACCGCTGGCGGTAGCGCAGTTCCTTATCGGCAAAGGGGTCGAAGACCACCTTGTTCCCGGACTCGTCGACTTTTTCTTTGACCACGGGAAGAGGGCGCAGCGACTTTGTCAGGAGGGTCAGCTCTCCGGCATGGACGGAGACCTCCCCCATTTTCGTCCTGAAGATAAATCCCTTGACCCCAATGATATCCCCGATGTCGAGCAATCGGAATGCATCATAGACCGCGCCGAGGTCGTCCCTCTTCAAGTAGATTTGAATCTTCCCTTTCGAATCCTGGATGTGGCAGAACGACGCCTTCCCCATTCTTCGAAGCGACATGATCCTTCCGGCAACCGTGACGGTTCGCTGCGGTTCCTCATCCTTGAAAGAGGCAAGGATGTCGGATGAAAAAGCATCGCGCGCGTATTCGTAGGGATACGGTTCGATGCCGGCTTTCCGTAATTGATCGAGCTCATCGCGGCGCCGGGCCATGAGCGTGTTCAGTTCCTGCTGATATTCGTGTTGATCCATAGTTCCACATTCTTCTGAAAAAAATATAACGTAACCGATCTACGGCATTTTTTTCCCGTGCGGATACGCCGGGAGCTCAAGGCGTTCGGGAGGACAGCGCTTGTAGAGCGCTGTGAGCTCATAAAGACGCGAGGCATGCGCAGGAACGACCTGGTCCCAGGTGAACCTCCATTCCCAATATCCCGACGCTTTGCCCGGCAAGTTCATGCGCGCTTCAGCCCCGAGGCCCAGCACATCCTGCATCGGGTAAATGGCCATATCGGCGACCGACTGGGATGCGAGGCGGATGAGGTCCCAGTGGATTTCCTTCCCCTCCGTGCCGATATATTTCTTGGCAAACGCCTGCTCGCGCTCCGTTGCGCTTTTGAACCAGCCGATGGTCGTGTCGTTGTCGTGCGTCCCCGTGTAGACGACTACATTGGGGGAATAATTGTGGGGAAGGAACGAGTTCTTCGGATCACCGGCAAAAGCAAATTGCAGGACCTTCATGCCGGGGAAATTGAACCTGTCGCGCAGCGCAATCACGTCATCGGTCATAAGACCGAGGTCTTCTGCGATGATGGGAAGCTTGCCGAGCTTCAGCAATACCGTATCGAACAGTTGTTCCTTTGGGCCGTCAATCCACCGGCCATGCACGGCGGTCTTCTCTTCCGCCGGTATTTCCCAATACGCTGCGAAGCCCCGGAAGTGGTCGATGCGCACGATGTCCACGAGCGCAAGGGTGTTCTTAATGCGGTCGATCCACCAGGCGAAGCCGTCGCGCTCCATCACATCCCATCGGTACAGCGGATTTCCCCAACGCTGACCAGTCGCGCTGAAATAGTCCGGCGGAACCCCGGCGACGACCGTCGGCCGAAGATTCTCGTCGAGCGAGAACAGCTCCGGATGCGACCAGACGTCGGCGCTTTGAAATGCGGTAAAGATCGGAATGTCGCCGACGATCTGGATCCCTTTCTCGTTCGCGTACTTCTTGAGCGCGGTCCATTGCCGGGAAAAACACCACTGAGTGAACTTCCAGAATTTGACCTCTTCGCTCAATTCAACGCGCGCTTTTTCCAGCGCGGTCGGTTTTCGCTGAGCGATGTCATGGCCCCACTCGCACCATTCCCTGCCGTCGTTCTCGCTCTTCAGCGCCATGAATAACGCGTAATCGTCCAGCCAGCTCTTACTCTGTTGAACGAACGCCTCGAACTCGGCTTTATCGCCGGGGGATGAATGCGTGAAAAAGTTCTTTGAGGCAAGGTGCAGCATTTTTGTGCGGAACGGGATGACCTTTCCGAAATCGACATGCGTCGTCGTGAAAGAATTCGCTGCCGAAAGATCTTCACCGCGGATCCACCCTTTATGTTCAAGCTCGGAGAGGTCGATGAGCAGCGGATTGCCGGCGAACGCTGACAACCCCATGTAGGGAGAATTCCCGAGCCCGACAGGGCCGAGAGGAAGAATTTGCCATAACTTCTGACCGGCAACGACGAGCCAATCGATGAAATGATACGCGGCCGGACCGAAATCTCCCGAACCGTGAGGTCCCGGAAGAGAAGTGGGGTGAAGTAGAACTCCGCTGCTTCGTGGAAATCGCATGAACGTATCCTGTTGAGAATGTTCCCGTTAAAAAAATCCCCGAATTTGAAAACTCCGGTCACTGCTCTTCACGGTCCGGTCATTCCCGCAAACTTCTTCAGCATCCTCTCTTCGGGTTTCGAAAGATACCTCCATCCCCCGCGGCGAAGACCGTCGGCGGTCAAGCCGGCGTATTCGATTCTGTCGAGCCGTTTCACTTCATAGCCGAGCGATTCGAGCATTCTCCGGACCTGCCTGTTACGCCCTTCATGGATCGTGACCACGATATTTTTATTTTTTGTTCCGGGTATCGAATCGACCCGGGCTGGAGCGGTCTTTCCCCCTTCAATGTGAACCCCCTTTTTTATCTTTTCAACGTCTTTTTGCTCAACGCTCGAGGTCAGTTCAACGTGATACGACTTCTGAACCTGATGGGACGGATGCATGAGCCGGTAGGCGAGTTCTCCGTCGTTGGTAAAAAGCAAGACCCCCGTTGTGTTCCGGTCAAGCCGGCCGACCGGAAAAATCCGTTCGCGCGTCTGGACAAGATCGAAGACCGTTTTCCGGTTTTTCTCGTCGCGGGCGGTCGTGATGTAGTCTTTCGGCTTGTTCAAAAGAATGTAGACGAGATGTTCCTGGATGACGATCGGTCTGCCGCTGACGGCAACATGGTCGGTGGAGGGGGAAACTTTTGTTGACAGGTCGGTAACGACTTTCTTGTTGACTGTAACTTCTCCGCTCAGGATCAATTCTTCCGCTTTGCGCCTCGAAGAGATCCCCGCCATTGCGATGAACCGATTTAACCGAACAGCCTGCGGAAGAACGTTTGTATTTTTGTCTTCCACGTGCTCCATCCTTTCTTCGATTCATGCTTCTCTGTTTGCGTCTCTTCGGCAGGTGTTTCTGCGGGGAACGCCGCGCCGGAAATGACATCATCGGGAACTTCTTGTTCACTCGAAGGTTCGACCGGTTCCGCCACGGTTACTTCTCTCTCGAGAATCGGCTCCTGCGGCGGCATAATGAATTGGACAGGTTCGGCGACATCAGCCGTTTCCGAGTTCGTCGCAGCAGCATCTCCGGCGGCCGCCCCGGCGGTTTCTGAACCGCTTATTTCAACCGGTTCAGGAGCTACGCCTGCCGGCTGGTCAGCCGGCGGCTGAAGAACAGTCACCTCTTTCGCCAAGGCCGGTTCAGCGGCCTTCTCCTCTTTATGTGTCAGCGGAATGATGGGAGTGATCTTCTCGACGACTGTTTTGCCTCCGCCCTCTTGCCCGGGCTCCTGAAGCCTAGACTTCTTGCGTGGAATGTGGGGGGCGCGGGAATTCGGGTCAAGTTTTTCCTGGAGTTTCTCCTTGAATTCCAGTTCTTCCTGACTGGCCAGCATTCTCTTTTCGACCTCAAGCTCCGTCTCTCCCAGCAGCTCTTCGATCTCTCTCGGCTTCGGAAGGTCGGTGATCTCGTTCAGCCCGAAGTGCTTGAGGAATTCGGGAGTCGTGCCGTACAGCAGGGGACGGCCGGGGGAATGAGCGCGTCCGACGATTGTCGTCAGGTTCTTCTCCAAAAGCGTCTTCATGATATAATCCGCATTCACACCACGGATGAATTCGATCTCGGATTTTGTGATCGGCTGCTTGTAGGCGATGATCGCAAGTGTCTCTACGGCCGTCTGCGAAAGCTTCCGCCGGGCTTTCTCTTTGAAGAGTTTTCCCACCCACGACGCGAATTTCTTGTCCGTCGCAAAAACGAACCCGCCGGCGAGTTGTTGAATTTTATAGGCGCGCCGCGACTCGACGTACTCCCCGTTCAACGAATCGACCGCCCCGCGGATCTCCTCTTTGGTCGGGTTGATCTTTTCTCCGTCGGGGTTGTCGCGGTTCATATCGTCGAACACCGCCCGAAGGGTCTCAAACGTCACCGGTTCGTCGGACGCGAACAACAGAGCTTCGAGAATTTCTTTCAGCTCCGCCGGCGTCTCGCTTCCAGCCGGTGGATCGACCCGGACTTCCATCTTCGCTTCTTCACTCATGCAGAGACCTCCACCGGCAGTTTGACAATGACCATTTCCCCGTACGGATCGACCTGGCGCACGCCGATCTGCTTCTGTTTGATCAACTCCAGCAGCGCGATGAACGTCACGACGATGCGGATTTTTTCCGCCATCAATTCGACCATTTGAAGGAACGTCGACTCGTTTCTGTCTTTGAAATATTTCAGGATGAACTCGATCTGGTCCTCGAGCGTCACGTTGAGCTTGTTGATCTCGTGCACATGCTTGCGCGGCATACGCTCGACGACATATTTGAAGGCGGCGATCAGATCGAAGAGCGTGACATCGCGCAGAAGGTTCTCCTCGTTCGGGTCTTCAATGATCTTCGAGTCCTCCATAAAATACTTCCGGTACGCACGCTGGCTCTGTTCTACGCTCATCGTTTGGAGTTCTTCGGCCATCTCCTTATACCGTTTGTAATCAAGCAAGCGGCGGACGAGTTCGGCCCGCGGGTCAAGTTCCTCCTCGCCTTCTCCGACCGGCCGCGGCAAGAGCATCTGCACTTTGACCTGCATCAGTTCGGCGGCGGTCACGATGAACTCCCCCGCGATATCGAGGTCCAGGTCCTGAAGGTATTCAAGATATTCCAGAAAATCCTTCGTGATCTTCGCGATCGGGATATCGTAGATGTCCAGCTCATCCCGCTTGATAAAAAAGAGGAGCAGGTCGAGAGGCCCTTCAAAATCCGTGAGTTTGATCCGATACATCGTTATCCCAGCGCCATCACTGAATGAACTTCACTCATCGTTTCCGCAGCAATCGTTCGCCCGCGAGATTCGCCGTCCGACAGAATATTCTTCACTTCATCAAGATGCGATTCGTAGTGCGCCCGCCGATCGCGGATCGGAGCAAGCGCGGCGGCGATCTTCGCGGCGCAATTATTTTTGCAATCAACGCAGCCGAGCGCCCCGGATTCGCAATTCGCCCTGATCTCCGGAACTTCTGCGGCGTTGAATTTCTGATGGTATGTAAACACCAGACAGATATCCGGATGCCCCGGATCCCCTTTCCGCAGTTTCGCGGGGTCCGTCACCGCCGTTTTCAGTTTCTTCTTGATCTCGTCCGGCGTATCGGACAGGAGGATCGTGTTGCCGGTCGACTTGCTCATCTTTTGATTGCCGTCCAGGCCCGGGAGCCTCGCGAATTTGGTCAGCCGCGGTTCGGGCTCCGGAAAGACCCGGCCGTACTGATTGTTAAACCGCCGGGCAATCTCCCGGGTGATCTCAATATGCGGGACCTGATCCTCTCCGACCGGAACCACGTCCCCCTTGTACAGCAAAATGTCGGAGGACTGCAGCACCGGATAACCGAGATGTCCGTACGACATCGTCTCAATATTCAGATCACGAACCTGATCCTTCAATGTCGGGTTGCGTTCCAGCCTTGCCGTGGTGATCAACATCGAAAAGAGCAGGTGAAGCTCCGAATGCTGTTTGATCTGCGATTGCCTGAAGATCGGGCTCTTGGCCGGATCGATGCCCGCGGCGAGCCAATCGATCACCATGTCGATGGAGTGCCCGTACAACTCCTTCGTATCAACATTCGTGGTCAGGGCGTGATAATCGGCGATCAGGTGAAAATTATTGAACTCGTTCTGGAGCGCGACCCAATTTTCGAGCGCCCCCACGAGATGCCCCAGATGAAGTTTACCTGTGGGACGCATCCCGCTTAATATTCTTTTCTTGGATTTCAATGAGCTAGAAAAAACTCCTTCTGAGCCGGCTAATTCATGAAGAGGTACGGCTTCCATCTGTCGTCCATATTTCCCACAAAATGACGGATGAAGGTCACATGATTGGGCCGACTGGGTTTGCGCAATAGAGGCATGCGGGCTTCTTCGGGAGTCCGATCTCCCTTGGCATTGTTGCACTGCACACATGCACAAGCAAGATTCTCCCACGTGTCCTCGCCACCGCGGGATCGCGGAAGGACATGGTCCACAGTGAGCGGCAAATCTCCCCTGCCGCAAAACTGGCATCGATGGCCGTCGCGTCGAAGGATGTTCTTGCGGGAGAGTATGATCTTTTTGTAAGGGACGCGAATATAGACAGAAAGGCGTACGACGCTGGGGAAAGGCATTGAAACCGAGACAGAGCGAAGAAGTTTTCCGGCATGTGCCTCGATAAGTTCGGCCTTCCCTAGAAAAAGTAAGATGATCGCTTTCTTAACATTACAGACACTCATCGGCTCATAATTTTGGTTGAGCACCAGCACTTTGCTGTTCAGCCGGCCATGAATGCTTTTCGAAGTAAGTTTTGAACTGAAGACGCCCTCCTAATTCATGCTTAATGGTTAGGATTTTCCGGAATTTTGAAAAATTCTTGAGTGAAAAACGGCCTTTTGAGCCTTCGAGTTTTACTTCAACGACATCTTCCAGATGGTTAAAATATAGTATTCTCTGAAGGAATTGTCAAGGAACTGGCCAGTTTAGAACTTGCCGATTAGGCTCGAAAACCTCAGGTTTTGGCCGGTTTATAGCGCTTTTTTATTTCCGCCACTGAATCCCCCCCAAATTTTTCCAAAAAAGCGTTGGCGAGAACCGGGGCAATGACCGCCTCCGCAATAACAGCGCATGCAGGGACGGCGCAGACGTCCGACCGTTCATAACGGGATGGAACAATCTCCATCGTTTTCAGGTCGACTGACCGGAGAGGCTTAGCAAGAGTGGAGATCGGCTTCATCGCACCGTGGATAATGATTGTCTCGCCCGTCGTTACCCCTGCCTCCAAACCGCCGGCTCCGTTTGTCGGGCGCGTAAAATTCTTGCCTTTTCCCAATAAAATTTCATCGTGAACTTCAGATCCGTGCAATGTCGAATTCATAAAAGCATTCCCGATCTCGACTCCTTTCACCGCGTGAATCGATACTATCGCCTGCGCCAAATGACCGTCGAGCTTCCTGTCAAATTCCACATAACTGCCGAGTCCTATCGGCAATCCGGTTGCAAGAACCTCGAAAACTCCGCCGAGGGTATCCCCCTTTTTCTTGGCTGTTTTGATCGCCGCGATCGCTTTCTCGGATATTTTCGGATCCAGGATTCTCACTTCGGATTTATCCGCCTCTTCGCTGACCGCGTATCCGCCCATTGATGATGAGGTGAGTCTACGGATAAGTTTGTCGATCTGTTTAGAGGAATCAATTTTCGCCGTGCCGATGCTCAATACATGGCTGCCGATGAAAATGCCGAACGTCTCCAAAAACTTTCGGACAACAGTGCACAATGCCACCCGCATCGCTGTTTCACGCGCGCTGGCGCGGTCGATGACGTTGCGCAAATCGTCGAACCCGAACTTGACGGATCCGACCAGATCTGCATGCCCCGGCCGCGGCACCGTGACTTTTTCGATCCCCCCTCCCGTTGCTTCGACCGACATTTTTTCGGTCCAGTTGGCCCAATCCTTGTTCCGGACGACAAGCGCAACGGGTGAGCCTATCGTTTTGCCGAACCTGATTCCCGACAGAATTTCAACTTTATCCGTTTCAATTCTCATCCTTCCGCCGCGGCCGTACCCCTGCTGCCGGCGCCAGAGCTGGCGATTGATATACTCCGAAGAAATTTCGATGCCGGCAGGGAGTCCTTCAACCACTCCCACTAACGCCTGGCCGTGAGATTCGCCCGAGGTCAGATACCGTATCACGAATAAGTCCTTTCAGTCGTTCAATGAAAGATTGACAGATCTTCGAGAGGGGGTGCAAATTTCTTGGTGGGAGAATATACAAAAAAAGTCTCTGTAAATCATTACAGAGACTTTTTTCAACACACTGAACAAGGAGGATGTCAATCGTTCGGGATCTGAACGGCTATGAACCTGGAAGCCCCGTTCGAACTCTTAACGCGAAGCATGAGGGCATCACCGGGTTTCTTCGACTTCACCAGTTTCTCGAACTCGGGGACCGTCGAAACCTCTTTTCGATCGGCCTCGACAATAACATCCCCCTCTTGAATCTGCCTGTTATCCGCCTCGCTGTACCGTTTAACGTTCGAGACGATGATATCGCTCTCCACCTTTCGCTCTTTTTTGACCTTCGGATCGATCGTCGACACCGAGAAGCCGAGAGCGTCAAACTGAACAGGTTTTGAAACTTTCTCCGCAGCAGCATCTCCTTCATTATCATTATCGCTGTTGTTGGCCGCGACGCTCGATTTATCAGGACGGGGTTTCAACGTCACGATCTTTTCAACGGCAGATTTGTCCCTCCAAATTTGCAGGGTCACTTTCTCTCCGGGATGCCGTCCCGCGATGATCGATTGAAGTTCGTTCGGAGCCTTGACAAGTTTTCCATCCACCGAAAGGATAATATCTCCTTCTTTGATTCCGGCATCCTTCGCCGCTCCCCCTTCGACAAGATCCTGCACTAAAACACCTTCGATCTTCTCAAGCCCCGCCGCTTTCGCAACCGTCGCATCGACGGCGGAAATGGACACACCGATATATCCGCGTTCAACCTTTCCATGGAGAATAAGGTCTTGGGCAACAGTGCGGGCAAGGTTGATCGGGATGGCAAAGCCGTACCCCTGGTAACGGGCGTTCGTTGTTGCGATGGCGGTGTTGATCCCGATGACCTCACCGTAGATGTTCACAAGCGCGCCGCCGCTGTTCCCCGGATTGATCGCCGCATCGGTCTGAATGAAGTTTTCGACCCCGTAGTTGTCGCCGATAATTTGAATATTGCGGCCGAGGTAACTGATGATCCCGGCGGTCACGGTGGACGTCAGGGCGAGAGGATTGCCGATCGCGACCGCCCACTGTCCGACCTGGAGATCATCGGAGTTGCCGAGCATCGCGACGGGAAGATCGGTTGCATCGATCTTGACAACGCCGACGTCCGTCAGCGGATCGGTGCCGACAAGCTTTGCCTTGAAACGACGCGTATCGCTGAGGACGACCTCAATTCCCCCTTCGGCCGCGTCTTCGACGACATGGTTGTTCGTTATAATGTAGCCGTCGCCGGTGACGATGACGCCGGACCCCGCTCCTTGCGTTTGTTCTTCTTCAGGCATCCTGAATTTGAAATCCGGAAAGAAATGGAAGAACTCGTTGTCCTGGGGCTTTTTGGCTTTTGTCGTAACCACGATCGAAACGACCGAAGGCGTCGCTTCCTTCGCGACGCCGACGAATGCTTCGTTGAGCGCTTTCAACTCGGAATTCCCCTTCATGGGACTTTTTTCCGCGCCGAGCTTCACCGACTTATTCTGAGCCAATCCGAGATCGACGCCATCAAAGTTGGACACAAGGACCGCGCCAAAAATGACGCCGATGAGAATAAGAAACAGAGCAGCGAACACAGATTTTTTCATGTTTCAACAGCCTCCTGCAAACAGTAAATGGTGATTGTGATGTTCATAAACTTGTAAACAACGAAAGCGACTTCAACGTTCGCACACCTGCAATATGATACTGCAAATAGGTTTGCAGCAATCCGAGAATTTCGTCTTTCACCGGCGGGGGAACCTTCAGGTCGCCGACTGCACTGATCGGCAGGGACTGGAACTGGACCAGTAATCGGACAATTCCTTTGGATGCTTTGATTCCGCCGGAGCGCAGTTCCGCGTGGCACCCCGGACACATGACCGAACCGCTTGCCAGGAGGATATACGATCCGCCTCCGTGCTCGCCTTCGACGACGTCTCGTCCGCAGCGCGCGCAGGCGCGAAGGTCCAATCCATAGCCGAAAATTTCAAGGAGGCGGAGCTCAAAAGCAAAAAAAATATTCAACAAATTTCCCGCGGCACGATCGACCGCTTCAAGCGCATCCACGAGGAGCGAGAACATCGGAAGATTTTCTTCTTCATCGTGCATCACCTGATTCACGAGCTCGACCAATGCGAGGCCCACTGCTAACTTGTCCCCGTCGTCTCCAAACTTGAAAATCGGTCTGCTGATCTCGCACTTGGAAAGCAGGTGGAGTTCGCGCTGTTCTTTCTTATAGAAGAGGGCCGAAGAATGCGTCATCGGCTCGAGCGAGGCGCCGAATTTGCTTTTTGCGCTCCTGGCCCCTTTCGCAATGACTTTGATCTTGCCGAACTTTTTCGAATACAGCGTTACGATCTTGCTCGTTTCGCCGTATTTCATCGAACGGAGGACAATCGCGTCGGTCGAAACTAACACGCGCCTCCTCCGCTCGTTTCAAGATCGAGCGATCGGATCGCTTCGCCGAACGGCGGGCGCAGCACTCCTCTTTCCGTGATGATCGCCGAGAGATATCGATGCGGGGTCACATCGAACGCCGGGGAATAAATTCTGGCACCTTCGGGAGCCGTCCGCCTTCCGAACCCATCAGAAACTTCTTTCGGATCCCGTTCTTCAATGGGGATCCGCGAGCCGTCGGCAACGGATGCGTCGATCGTGGAGGTCGGTGCGGCGACATAGAACGGAATGTGATGCTCTTTGGCGATGATCGCGAGGTTGTATGTCCCTACTTTGTTGGCCGTATCGCCGTTCGCCGCGATCCGGTCGGCGCCGACGACAACGAGGTCGATGCTCTTCTTCGCCATCACGACGGCGGCCGCATTGTCGGTAATGACGGTAACGTTGATCCCGTACTTCTGTAATTCGTATGCCGTTAAACGCGCTCCTTGAAGCAGCGGACGCGTTTCATCGGCAAAAACTAGGATCTTTTTCCCCTGGTCAAATGCCGTTGTTATGATCGATTGGGCCGTCCCGCTTCCGCCTGTGGCAAGTGCGCCGGTATTGCAATGCGTGAGAATCGCCGCTTCATCCGGCACTAACGCTGCACCATGCCTCCCGATCGCAGCGCACATTTCCCTGTCCTCCTCGTGGATACGCAGCGCTTCATCCAGCAGACGTTTCTGAAGCCCTTCTACGCTTTCATGAAGATTTAGACGGCAGACGGACCGCATTCGTTCCAACGCCCAAAAAAGATTTTTCGCCGTCGGACGGGTTTGCGCAATTGCCGCGGCGGCATGTTCGACTGTTTCAGAGAGCTGCTGTGAGGATCGGGGATGAGAGCTTTGCACGCCAAGAACGACGCCGTACGCCGCCGCGACTCCGAGCGCGGGAGCGCCGCGGACCTTCAGCGACCGTATGGCTTCGGCAAGAATCGAAAGGCTGTCTGTTTCAATGTAGCATTCTTCGGTGGGAAGTTTTGTCTGATCGATAAATCGAACCCTGCCGCCAATCCATTCAATGCTTTTCATCAAACTGCTGTGCTGATCAGAATTTTGACAAGTCCCTGAACGACCGGAATCGATCCTGGATCTTCAAATGCGTCAGATCGTTCAAACCGTCCACTCCGAATTTCTCGACGCAGAACGATGCCATCGCGCTTCCGTAGATGACGGCCTTTTTCAGGTTTTCATCGGAGATATCGTCGCTCTTCTCAAGCCATCCGATGAAACCGCCGGCGAACGAGTCTCCCGCGCCGGTCGGGTCGTAGATGTTCTCCATCGGATATGCAGGAGCGGAGAATATGGTATTCTCGGTAAGAAGGATCGCTCCATGCTCCCCTTTTTTGATGATGAGAATTTTCGGTCCCATGCCGATCACTTTTTTCCCGGCACGGATGAGGTTCGGCTCCTGCGTCAAAAGCCGCGCCTCGGAATCGTTGATGATCAAGACATCAAAATGTTTCATCGTCTTCAACAGCTCGTCGCGTTTCCCTTCGATCCAAAAATTCATTGTATCGCCCACCACGAGCTTCGGCTTCTCGATCTGCTCGAGCACTTTTCTCTGGAGAACCGGGTCGATGTTCCCGAGGCACACATAGCGGCTTTTGCGGTACGATTCGGGAATTTTCGGATCGAATTTCTCGAACACGTTGAGCTTGGTAAAGAGCGTGTCCCGCATATTCAAGTCGTAATGGTATTTCCCCGACCACCGGAAGGTCTTGCCGTTCTCGATGCGTTGCAGCCCTTCAAGGTCGATGTTGCGCTCGCTCAGGAACGACATCGCCTGTTCGGGGAAATCTCCGCCGACGACTCCGACCAAACGAACTTGCGGGGCAAAATAGCTGGCCGCGGTCGAAATATAAACGGCCGATCCTCCCAGTGTTTCCTGGGCTTTGCCGAACGGCGTCTCGATGGTATCAAGCGCAAGCGAACCGACGACGAGTAAACTCACGGGTTTCTCCTGTGTGGTACGTGGTACAGCGATTTTAGTGATGCGTTACATCTTGCCTACGGGAATCTCTGTCAGCATGGCCGCCAGCTTCCCTTGAATAATATACTCATGAATAATGTCTAATGCTTGAACTTGCCCCGGCCAAACCAAGAGCTGCTTTGCGCGATCCGACGAACACCACTCAAACTCATAATGTTCTTGCGAAAGGACGGGCATCGTTCCTTCCGGAACTTGTGCGGCGAATACGGCAGAGATATGCACGACATCGCGCTTCGGGTTCAGAAACGTGTTCATATGAGGCACAAGCCAATACCGCTCCGGCATGAGGCCGGTTTCTTCTTTCAATTCTCTAAGCGACGCCTTCACCGCGGTCTCGTTTCCCTCGATCGACCCGCTCACCATTTGCCATGTGTCCGGATAGATGCGGTCCGTCTTCGAACGCCGGAGCAGCAGGAAACGGGGCGCATTTCCCGAGAAACAAAAAATACACACTTCGACAATATTGCACTCGATCGTAGACATTACACGACGTTTCTTTGAACGCTTGCGACCTCTTGGGTTGTCAACCGGCGTGTTGCGCCGGAGGGAAGCGAAGCAAGCTCCAGCGGGCCGATGCTCACCCGCTCAAGCGCGACCACCTTGTGTCCAACCGCATCGAACATCTTTCGTATCTGCCTGTTCTTGCCTTCGATGATGGTCACATCGCAGCTGGTTGATGAATCCCCCATGACGATATTCGCAATGATGGCCGGGCGGGTCGTGTATTTTTCCTCTATTCTCACTCCGCGTCGGAGCGTCTCGAGCGACGACGCCTCGACAATTCCTTCCACGGTGACCCGGTACGTTTTAGGAACTTTTGAAACCGGATTCGTCAGGCGTTCGCCAAGCTGAGAATCGTTGGTGAACAACAATGCACCCGACGTCTCTTTATCGAGTCTTCCGACGGGCACAATGAACGGTATTCCCTCCGGTAGCAAATCGAACACCGTCTTCCTTCCCCGCTCGTCGGACCGTGTCGTGACAACACCCGCGGGTTTGTTCATCAACAGATAGACAAATTCCTTTTTTGCCGCGAGCGTTTTTTCCTGCACGCGAATCGTGTCGTGCGAGGGGTCAACGCGGAACGCCGGCTGGCGAACGATCTCGCCGTTGACCGAGACCTTTCCCTCGACGACAAACTGTTCTGCCTGAGAGCGTGAGCAATATCCGAGTTTAGAAAGAGCGCGGGAGAGACTGACAACCCGATTGAGTTTCACCACAACCTTAAAATCCTTTGTGGAGGTTTTCCACTATACGGAGCGGGGAAATGGAAAAATCCTCATAAAATTCTTTCCAGCGGTCGGACACGTTCCCTTCCTCAAGCATCGTGATCTGATCCCTCGACACGGGGAAAAATCGGTAACCGCCGAGCAACGACGCCATCGCTTTCATTACGATCATCGGTTGATGAATTTTAACCTTGTGCCTGCCGACCACATACGCAACCATGTCGAGCAATTCGTCGTAGGTGTATCGGTCCGGTCCGGCCACGTCGTATATTTTTCCGATCGACCTGTCGTCCGTGAGTGCTTTCACGAACCCTTCCGAAACATTCTGGAGAGCGACCGGCTGAAATTGATATTTCCCGTCACCGAGGACCGGCACGACGAAAGGCGCCATGCGTAGAAGATCCCTCAGAACGCTTATGAAATTCGCGTAACCTTCTTTTTCATTTCCGAACATGAGCGATGGTCTGAAGATCGTCCATCGCAGCCCTGCCGCCTTCAGGTATTCTTCCGCCCGATATTTCGTCTCCTGATATTTCGGCTTCGCCCCCTCGCGCACGCCAAGAGCGCTCATGTGGATGAATCTCAGCGGCCCGGCCGCCCGTACCAGGTCAACGAGATGTCTGGTCCCGAGAAAATGAACCCCCTCAAACGTTATCCCCTTGTTTGGAAACTCACGAAGCAACCCTGGTAGGTTCACAACGGCCTCGCAGGATTGCAGCGCTTCGCGGTATGATTCCGGCTTTGATGAATCCCCGGGGACGAGTGTTATTCTTCCTGCAACTTTTTCGGGCAACTTTGCTTCGGACCCTTCGCGCACCAACGCCGTCACGGAGTGCCCGGCATTCAGCAAGTCACGGAGAATTTGCCGGCCTACATATCCTGTCCCGCCTGTGAGAAATACCTTCATTTCTATTAACCGACCTGAATATAAAAATAATTTCGTTGGACTTCAACGGGAACCGTCACGCGATTGGCACTGAATTTCTCACTCCGGCGCGAATCGATTCAGCGGTCACTTCCGCGCCCATTTCGGCGATCAGATCAACCGGTGCGGAGATCGTTCCGGCGCTGAGAACAAAGGCGGTATCGCCGTCAAACGTTGTATGCGAAGGAACAATCGCCCGGGCCATTCCGTCGTGAGCCCGCTGAGCCGCACGATAACAATCGACTTTGCTCAATTGTGCATTCGTTGCAACAACGACCAGGGTTGTATTGATATTGCGCAAGAGCATCCCTTCATTTCGTAAACTTTTAAGCCTGTTCTCTTCCCCGAGCGGCTTCCCGCGCTCCTGAGCGCCGGCCAATATTTTTCCGTCCTTCCCGACAACGTCGCCGACCGCATTCACGACCGCAATCGCTCCGACGACCGCTTCGCCGATCCTGAGCGACGCTGTCCCAACGCCCCCTTTCATCGCGGATTCGAGGCCGTGCCACTTACCGACCGTCGCACCGGTCCCTGCGCCAACACTCCCTTCTTGAACGTGCGCCGAGGCATTGAGACATGCCGTGTAAGCATCTTCCGCCCCGGGAAAAGCTTTCGGGTCGCCGACGTTCAAATCGAAGATGACAGCAGAGGGAACGATCGGAACGAGCGCCCACGGAGTCCGGTAGCCTGTGTTCCTTTCCGCCAAGAATTTCATTACGCCGTTGGCCGCACCGAGTCCAAAGGCACTCCCCCCCGTAAGCAGCACCGCATGAATTTCTTGCATCTGTTTGTCCGGAGCGAGGGCCGCGAGCTCCCGTGAGCCGGGTGCACTTCCCCGGACATCGCAGCTAGCGACCGTTTTCGGAGGGCACAAAACCACGGTGCAGCCGGTCAATGCAGAACGATCGGTATAATGGCCGACAAGAACTCCGGGAACGTCTGTGATCATTGGCATATCTGGGAGATCAATTTATCCGGAACCTAACTCACGATCAGTCCTTTTGCTGAAAGGCGTGATGCGAAAGAAGTATTCCGGCTGCAGCACCTGCATTTAACGATTCCGCTCTGCCGAATTTAGGAATGGAAACGTGCGTGTCGAGGATTTTCAGCATTTCCGGGGAAATTCCGCGCGCTTCATTTCCGACAACGAGCACAGCTTTCTTCGGCCAGAGAAAGCTGCGGACGTCGACATTGCCTGCAACTTCTGCTCCAACGATCGTGAATCCGCTCTTTTTCATCGTGGTCAAAATATCCGCGAACAAACCGGCGTCATCCGAGCAATCGATGAGGGGGAGGTGGAAGATCGAACCGACCGTGGACCGAACAACTTTTGGATTATACGGTTCGACACAATTTGGGCTGAGAAGAACAGCGTCGACGCCGAACCAATCGCTGGTCCGGACGATAGCTCCGAGATTTCCCGGGTCCGAGATCTGGTCGAGAGCAACGACAAATGCCCGATCGCGATGCAGAATCTTTTCAACCGCATCGCGGGCATTCAACGGCTGTTTTTTTACGACCGCAGCAATTCCTTGGCCTGTTACCGTGTCTGCAACAAGATTAAATTCTTTCGGTGAAGCTTCAAGCACCTCATTTGATTTTTTCTTTGCAGCACGAAGCACGGACGCGAATCGCTGGTTTGATCCGGCATCTTTTGTGCAAACAAGAATCTCGATCTCATTCAACGCGGCACATACTTCTTCAACGGCCCGCCATCCCTCGACGACAAAGACCCCCTCGTTTTCCCGGTGTTTTTTTTGCGAAAGATTCTTTAGGTATTGAAGTTTTGGTCTACTGATCATGAGACGGTGTTTGGTTCTAAGAGCTCAGGATGAACTGTTAAGTGTTCATTGTTGATTGTTCACTGACCGTATTCTCCCCATGCTTCACGCAATGCGTCCGATATCTCCCCTATCGATGCATACGATTCGACCGCTTGTAGAATACGAGGAACAACATTTTCCGTTCCGACCGCCGCGTCATGTAATTGGACGAGGCTGGTTTTCACCGCCTTTCCATCGCGATGATCCTTTACGGCTTTCAACCGCTCGATCTGTTCCAGCCGTATTGATTCGTCCACTTCCAGTAATTCCTGTGAACTCTGCTCTTCTATCTGAAACGCGTTGACGCCGACAATCGTCTTTCTCTTCTCGTCGATCGCTTTCTGATACTGGTATGCGCTCTCGGCGATCTCGGATTGATAATACTGCGCCTCGATGGCTCTCACGGCGCCGCCAAGCGCATCGATTTTTGCGAGGTATTCCTTTGCGCGAAGCTCCGTTTCATCGGTCAAATGCTCGATAAAATATGAACCCGCAAGCGGATCCACCGTTTCCGCGACGCCCGATTCAAACGCAATGATCTGCTGCGTTCGAAGGGCAAGCCGGGCTGTTTCCTCGGTGGGAAGCGCAAGCGCTTCATCCTTGCCGTTCACGTGCAGCGATTGACATCCGCCAAGGACGGCGGCCAAAGCCTGAAGCGTCGTTCGGGGCACGTTGTTGTCGATCTGCTGTGCGGCCAGCGTCGACCCTCCCGTCTGCGCGTGGAACCGCAGTCTCATCGCGTCCGGGTTTTTCGCTCCAAATTCATTTTTCATGATCGACGCCCACAGCCGCCGGGCAGCCCGGAACTTCGCGACCTCTTCGAGGAGGTTATTGTGAGCATTGAAAAAAAACGACAGCCGCGGCGCGAATTGATCGACCGACAATCCGGTTTTGACCGCAGCGGCGACGTATTCACGGGCATTGGCAAGCGTGAAGGCGATTTCCTGCACAGCGGTCGACCCGGCCTCTCGGATATGGTAACCGCTGATCGAAATCGTGTTCCACCCGGGAACATGTTCGCTGCACCAGGAAAAAATGTCGGTCACGAGGCGCATTGATTCGCGCGGCGGATAGATGTATGTTCCGCGGGCGATATACTCTTTCAAAATATCATTTTGAATCGTCCCGGATAGGGTTCTGAGGTCGGCGTGCTGTTTTTTTGCAAGGGCGACGTACATGCAGAGCAGAATTGCCGCGGTTGCATTGATCGTCATCGAAGTGGAAATATCCTGAAGCCTGATCCCGTCAAACAGCGTTTCGACATCCGCGAGGGTGTTGATCGCAACACCGACTTTGCCGACTTCCCCTTCGGCCAGCGGATGGTCGGAATCGTACCCCATTTGCGTCGGAAGGTCAAAGGCGACGGACAAGCCGGTCGTTCCGTTCGCGAGCAAGTATCGATAGCGCTCGTTCGACTGTTTCGCCGTTCCAAATCCGGCGTACTGCCGCATGGTCCACAACTTCGTACGATACATGTCCGGATAGACGCCTCGCGTGAAAGGAAATTCTCCCGCGTTGCCGAGCTTCTCCCGGTAATCAAAGCTCCAAGGCGTATATTGAGCACGAATCTCGATCCCTGAGTCTGTCTTGAACTGCCGCGGTTTTTCGTTAGGCATCTTCGGAGCCGTCAAATGAGGCGCCGTCGTGGACGGCTTTTCCTTTTACTAAGCGATAAATGATTGGCGGAACAAAGATAATAAAAAGAAAGAATATTTTGAAGAGGAGATAAAGCGTCACAGTGACGGCAAGGCTGACAACGATGATCAGCGCTGAAATAAGGTTCGCCTTTTGTTGAATGGTTGCCATGCCCTGAGTCAGATGTTCCTTTGAATATAGTCATTCCTTCCGCCAATTGACACGCCAAAGAGAGTCGCCGTCGGATTCAAAGACGATCCCCCCTTCCTCATCAGTACGGTGAACGTTTATTCCGAGATCCTTAAATCGCTTGATGACCTTTGCAGACGGATGATGAAATTTATTGAACTTGCCGACCGAAACGACAACTTCTTTCGGCGCGACGTTGGCAAGAAAATCCGCCGAACTGCTCGTCGAAGAACCATGGTGTCCCGCCTTGAGCAGATCGCTGTGAAGAAATCCGCCATACACGGAGTCCAAATGTTCTTCCACCGGAATCTCGGCATCCCCGGCAAAAAGGAACGACGTCTTCCCGAAAACCAGCTTGAAAACAACGGAAGTATTATTGAGGTGGTCATAACCGTCGGTTGAATCGACGTCGAGAAAAGAGCATGTCGGATGAAGCGTATACAAGCGAATGTTATGAATGGCGGCTAGCTGTGCTCCGGCCGCAACCACACGCCGAAGCCGCGGAACGAGCGACTCGTAGTCATAATACAGCGACGATTGGGCGCGCTGGCTTGCGTCGACCACTTCGCTGACCTCGAAATTTCGCAGAAGGTACGGGACACCCCCGAGGTGATCGCTATGAGGATGCGTGACAACGATCGCATCGATGTGCGATATGCGATGACGACGAAGGAACGGCCCCACGACCTTTTCCCCGGCGTCATACGAGAGCGTTTTCGGGCCGGCATCGACGACATAGCTCTCCCCCGAAGGAAATTCGATGAGCGCGGCGTCTCCCTGACCGACATCAAGAAAATCGATGCGTAAATTATTGTGAGCCCTATGCTCAGCATCAAAGAATGAAGCACACAGAAGAATATTCAGCGCGGCAAGAAAAACCAGGAATGTTCGTTTCAGGAAAATCCTATTGTTGAGATTGAAGAGCGCGCCCACGACAAGAGAATAGAAGAAGCCTTCCGTAAACCCGAACGAGGCGGATGGGATCGACGCATACGGAACCGAATTCGCGAGCATGACAAATTTTAAGGCAACCCATGACAGCACATTATTGACTTCGTTAAAGCACGTGGAGATCCATATCGAAAAAACTCCTGCCAATACAGAGACGAAACCGACGATAACGATCACCTCGACGACCGGCACCACGACAAGGTTTGCCGCAAGCGAGATAAGCGACACTTTTCCGAAAAAATACGCGGTGAAAGGAATAGCGCCGAGCTGGGCAGCCAGCGACACTGCCAGCAGTTTGAAAAGATAGCCGGTCACTTTCCCTCGCCGATACCTCTCAGGGATTTTTTCTATCATCGCGGTCAGCTTCGGATACAAATACGCGATCGCAAAGACAGCCGAATACGAGAGCTGAAACCCAGCGTCGAAAAGCTGCATCGGATCGCAGGCCAGGATGATGACGGCGGAAATTCCAAGGGAATTATAGACATTAACCCGTTCCTGAAATATTTTTGCAAACAGCGCGGTTGTCGCCATCAACGAAGCGCGGACCACCGGAGGCGCCGCACCGGTAAGTTCCATGTAAAAAAAGATTCCGACAATCGAAGCGATCGTTTTTTCCCGCTCCGGCAGCCGGAGCAGTCCGAACAGAGTGTACAAGATCACCGCCACGAGAGCAACGCGCATTCCCGCGACAATGAGCACGTGAATGGTGCCGGTATTGATAAACGCTTCCTTGATCTCCGTTGAGAGATCCGTCCTGTCGCCGAGCAGCAGGCCTAGCATAAAGCTGGCCTCGTTTCCCTTCATCGCCTCATCAATCACATGAGCGACAAAGTGTTTTGAAGGGAAAATTATTCGGTCGAAAAAGAAATTCGGGACACCCGGGGAAATTGTCTGCACTTCTGAGTATCCGAACACGCGGACCGTGGCGGCGATGTCGTTCAGTTCAAGGTATTCGCGGTAGCTGAACTCCCCCGGGTTCCGAGAACCGATCGGCGTACTGAGGAATCCCACAAACGAGATCATCGAGCCATAGTGAAACTCTCTGGGCCGCTCGTTCAGTCTTTTATCTTTGATGATTGTTAGAATCGCATCCCCTTCCGTCGATATCGAGTCTTTTCCGTGCTTGAGGGACAGCACATGAACTAAAACAATTGTCCTCTCATCTTTCACTCTCGGTTCGTCCGCGATTTCACAAACGATCGCAAGAGGCTCGGGGGAATCGAGGAAATGTTTTATGTGCAACGGCGGGGTGAGTTGAATGATGGCAGAGCAATACGCCGCGGAAGAAAAAAGAAGGAGCAAAGGGAATGAAGCGGAATGGAAAGCCTCTCGTCCAAGCCGTCGGCGCGTTCGATACAAGGCTAACGCCGAACAGAAGAAACAAAAAGCGGCGGCGATCCCCCAGAGGTACCACCGAATGTCAGCACAGCGAGCAGCATACGTTCCGCAGCATATCACCAGGGCTGCGGCAACTGCCGGCTTGTCCTTCCACATGCTCCCCCCCATTTTTATTCACACGGTACTACCGCAAAACAAAAGATTCGACGGCCGGAGTGACATCGGTAAGCTTCGAGATCCTTTCGGAAAAAAACCTTCGCTGACTCCCAACCAGAATCAGCGGCACCGGATTACGCGTATGCGATTTTGTCGAGAGATCTTCGATGTTCCCATGGTCGCTGATGAACAAGAGGATATCGTGTTCATCGTCGAAGGAATGCAGAATCCCTCCGAGGAATCCGTCAATACGTTCCAGCACGTCGACGGCGGTTTTCATCGATCGGGAATGCCCGGCCTTATCCGAAAAAAAATATTCAAACACCGTGAAATCATAAGAGCGGCCGATCTCGTAAAATCTCTTTCCGGCCTCGAAGGGAGACAGGACGGGAAGATGGTAGCCGAAGGTATTCAAGCCTTCGTTCGTGCAATCGGCGGAGAGAGCGCTCCCCGCAGCGATATCGTCAACCGTATTGAGTTTCCGCCCGGAAGAGAGATAGGACAGAGCGACGACAGGCGTCTTGCCGCGGGGAGAGTTGATGTAATCGAAATACCGCTTCGGAAAGCCGTTGGCAAAGAAGGCGTTCTTTTGGCGGCGCTGCAGCCGGACAAAAATGTTCTTTTCCTTAATAACCGGAACAAGGGTCGAATACGGATGAGGCCCGAAATGTTTCCCGATCTTTTTAGGGGCGTTTACGCCCGTAAAAATCGCGGTCTGCCCCGTTCCGCTTTGCGGAAGCCCCGGGACTCCAAGCGTGCTGTTGACCGGAGTTATCGACGCAGCTGACGAGAATATTTTCCGGTTATGGAGGGAAGGAAGAGAGCCGTCAAACAATGTTCTTAACGTTGGCAGTTTCGCAACGAAAAAAGGATTGACCGAAGGGTCCTCTTTTCCGTATCCAACCCCATCCCAAAAAATCATGAGAACGGCCATCGGCTATCCTTTGCTCTCGACCATGACGGTCACCGGGCCGCTGTTCGTCAATTCCACATCCATCATCGCTTTGAACACGCCGGTGGCCACTTTTTCAACTCCCAACCGGGCGCGCAGTTCTTCGACAAAAATATCATAAAGCGGTTCAGCCGCCTTTGGCGGTGCCGCTTCGATAAAACTTGGCCGGTTTCCCTTCCGCGTGTCGCCGTAGAGCGTAAACTGCGAAACCGCAAGCGCCGATCCCCCGACCTCGCGCACCGATAAATTCATTTTCTGCTGATCGTCCTCAAAGATCCTCAACGAACAGCATTTCGCCGCGAGAGAGCGTGCGTCCTCCTCCGTGTCGCTAGTTTTGATTCCGACAAGAATCAGCAGACCATTGCCGATCGAGCTGTACGTCGTTCCATTGATGGCCACGCTGGCTTTTGATACTCGTTGGATCAGCGCTTTCATGGACTTCTCAAAAATTCTGCTGCGATGAGGCCTCGGGGATTTCCGTCGTAATCGTCGAACGGCTCGATTTCTCTGTAGCCTTCATCGGCGAATATAGTTTTCGCGGACTCTGATTGATCGAACGCATGTTCGACGATTATTCCCCCTCCCGGCTCGAGCATCTGTTTTCCGCTATGCGCAATGCGACGGTAAAAACTCAAGCCGTCCCCGTCATCCGTAAGGGCAAGCGGCGGCTCGAAATCTCTGATCTCCGGCTGAAGCTCCGCAAATTGACCCTGTGAGACGTATGGCGGATTGGACACTATGAGATGAAATCGAAACGAAAAATCAGCCTCGGCGATCTTGAAAAGATCCTTTACCGCAAAAATGGTCTTTTTCCCAACGCCGTTCTCCTCCGCGTTACGCACGGCAACTTGGACGGCATCCGGACTCGCGTCAATCGCGGTCACAGAGATACTTTCGATCATCGCGGCAAGCGACACAGCGATGCATCCGCTGCCGGTTCCAATTTCGAGTACCCTTGCCGCTTGACCCGGAAAACGCTCTTTGACGAAGCGGACGGCCTGCTCAACGACGACCTCAGTCTCCGGCCGGGGGATCAGAACACGCCGGTCGACGGCGAATTTGCGCCCCATGAATTCTGTTGAGCCGACGATGTATTGCAGCGGTTCGTGCTGCAGGCGCCGCTGCAACAGACCTTTGAAGGACGCCAATTCCCCCTCCGTCAGAGGTTTATCGAAATTTGTGTACAGCTGAATTCGTTGAAGGTTGAGAACGTGACCGAGAAGCAGTTCGATCGTCAGGCGTGACTCATCAAACCCCTTTTCCGCAAGATACGAGGTCCCCCATTGAAGCATGTCAAGGATTGTCCAGATTTTTTTTTGAAACGGAACAACTGCCAAAAAAGCTACTTCTTTCTACTTTTGGATGAGGATTTTCCCTTCGAAGTTTTTTTGATGGACTTCTGCCGGGGGGGGATGGATTTCTTTTTTGTTCCGTTCGTTCCGGAGCGGGGAACGCGAAGAATCTCAGACAATTCTCGCTCGGCGGCCGCCGATCCGCTGTCATAGAGCGATGAATCTGACAGCTCCTCGTCCAATTCCTCGATCGACACTGCCGCGTCCAACGCGTCGACGCTTCCCGGGTCGTCGTCCTCGGCGGGCAAGCGGATGCGCCGCAGTTTCACTTTCTGGTCCCCGGAAAAACCCAGCTTTTCCATTTCGTCGTGCTCAAGGAGATCTTCCAGCGAGGGGACGGGACGGGCGGGAGATCCTTCATCATTCGCGAACTCAAAACGTTTATCACCTTCCAAAAGACATTCGAAATCGGCCATGAGGGAGGGAACGGCAAATTTATTTGCTTTTCCTTCCTTTACCATTGCATTCCACACTTGCCTTACTGAGACAACCACTTCCCTTCGGCTTCCAAGGTACCGTTCAGTCTGTTTGAGGAGGCGTTCGTACATCGGCAATCCTTTTTCCCTTCAGCTAAAAAAAATTATGCAGAGTATCTTTTCGCAAATTTAGAAGAAGTTTTCTGAAAATCAAGCAAGGATACGTCGTCGTTTGGCGATTTCGGACCGGAGTTGCGTTACTTCCCCTCCTGCGGTTCTTTTTCATATGCGACCTTGCCGCCGACTATTACGGCTGTGACGTCGGTCGAAAGTATTTCGCGGGGGGGAATTGTCATGATATCCTTCGAAAGAATGGTAAGGTCCGCAAGCTTGCCTTTCTCAATGGAGCCTTTTTCGTGTTCGGCAAACTCAGCGTAGGCTCCCCAGATCGTGAATGCGCGCAGCGCCTCCTCACGGGTCATCTTTTGATTGGCGTACCATCCGTTCACAAAGGCCGACGAGTCTCTGATGCCGTCCGAAGAAAGCTGGAATGACCGGGCAACATCTTCAGCGTTGCGGGGAATCCCGTTCCGATCTTGTCTCGTGATCGCCGCATAAAATCCGAGCAATGGATTAGGGCTCTCGACCGGAAAGTCTGATCCTCCCGGTATGATGTTGCCGTCATCGAGCAGTGAGCGCCATGCGTACGCACCGCGAATCCGCGACGGGCCAAGCCGGGCCTCTGCCCATCGCATATCGGAAGTGCAGTGCGTCGGCTGCATGCTGGGAATGATGCCGAGTTTCTTGAAGCGAAGAATATCGGGGGGGTCGAGCACCTGAGCATGTTCGATGCGAAGGCGGGCGTCTTTCGAACGCGACGGATTTTGCTGCATTGCCTGTTCGTATGCGTTCAGCACGATGTTATTTCCGCGGTCGCCGATCGCATGAGTGCAGACTTGAAAACCGTGCGCAATGGCTTCGGACGTGACCATCCGAAGCGTTTCGAACGAGTTCACTGTCAGTCCGCGATTGCCCGGGTCGTCGCTGTAAGGATCGATCAACGCCGCACCTCGCGAACCGAGAGCGCCGTCGATATACATCTTAATGGTGCGAACGGTCAGAAAATGCCGGTGTGCATCGATGAAAGGCCCGGTGACCAAAAACTGCTGCCAAAGGTCGCCGTCACCGCCTATTGCCGCATACACGCGAATCGGCAGGCTGTCGCTTTCAAGCAATTCTCTGTAGACGGAATAATCTTCCGTGTCGATCCCCATATCGTGAACGCTCGTCAATCCGAATTGAAGGCACTCCCGCAAGGCCAACAAAATGGAATGCTGAATTTCCTCTCTCGAATACGGAGGAACACTCTTCATCACCGTCCCGACGGCGTTGTCAATAAAGACCCCGGTCGGTTTCCCCGAAGGATCGCGGACGATACGACCTCCTTCGACATCCGACAACCGGGGGTTTTCTTGACTCCCCGATTCCACGATCTCGAGAGCTTTAGAATTGAGCCAAACGGCATGGCCGTCGACGCGGAACAGGACCACCGGATTGTTCGGCGAGCTCCTGTCAAGCATCGACGCAGCCGGAAACGGTCTATCCCCCTTTTTACTCTGCCAGTTGTTTTGATCCCATCCGCGGCCCCGGATCCATTGTCCCGGCTTCACCGAAGACGCCTTTTTCGAAACCATCTCGGCGATCTGCTGGACGGATGTCGTCCCGACCAAGTTGAGTTCGACAAGGCTTGCTCCCAGCCCGTTCACATGGCCGTGCGAATCGATGAGCCCGGGAACGATCGTTTTCCCCTGCGCATCATATACATGTTCGGACACGTACCGTTTCTTGATCTCATCAGTGGAGCCGACCGCGACGATCTTATTCCCCCGAATCGCGACCGCCTCGGCGACTGAATTTTGTTCGTCCACCGTATAGACCTTTGCGTTGATGATCACCATATCTGCCTGCTGCGTTGTGAATGTAATGAACCAGGCGAAAACTGCGATTCCGCCGCCGAGAAGAACAAGGGCCGGGATGATTTTTTTCATGAGAGTCTTCTATGAGTTGTGAACGGACCGCTGACGGGGGGAAATATAAAGAAGGCAGCGAAGAAAAGCTACTGCGCTTCAGACGGACAGTTTCAGAATTTCCCCTCCCGCTCCCAGACTCAGTTTCGGAGCGGTTTCGGCAGTTCGTCTTTCGGCTGAAGCAATTCGCTTCGTTCCCAATCGGAGCCTGGGGCCAGGAGGACCATTGCCCAAACGCTTCAACTGTGCAACTGTGACAGCATCCACTGGGCAGGCAGCCCTCCGGGACGGGTATTTGCATCGCTGCCTCTTTTTTTCTATGTTGAACCGACGACGAAAGGAAAAAGATGGATGCAGAAAAAGAGTTTCGGCGGCTGATCGACATCGTGCAGCGTCTAAGAAAAGAGTGCCCGTGGGACCGGGTGCAGACTCATGAATCGCTGCGTCAGGGGTTCATCGAAGAAACGTATGAGGCCGTGGAGGCGATCGATTCGAAAGACTGGAACGAATTGCGAAACGAACTCGGCGACGTTCTCCTGCATGTTGCCCTTCAAAGCGCGATCGCCGAGGAGCATAACGAGTTCACGGTTGATGAAGTGATCCGCCGTATCAATGAAAAGCTGATCAGACGTCATCCTCACATATTCGGAAACGAGCCCGCCGTTGACCTCGCCGCGCAAAAACGGAATTGGGAGAAGATAAAGTTGTCCGAAGGGAGACATTCCGTGGTGGAAGGGGTCCCCAAAGAAATGCCGGCCCTCCTTCGGGCTCTTCGCCTGCAGGAAAAAGCGTCGAAAGTCGGGTTTGATTGGAACAACAGCGAAGAAGTGTGGAAGAAGGTGACCGAGGAACTGCGGGAATTGCATGAGGCGGTCGAACAAAATGCGCAGGAAGAGATCTCGGACGAGTTCGGCGATCTTCTTTTCTCTCTCGTCAATTACTCCCGGTTCCTCCGCCTTGACCCGGAGCAGGCGCTGAAGGCAACCTCCAACAAGTTCATCCGACGGTTCAACTACATCGAGGATCGTCTTCGCGAGAAGCAGAAGGACATTTACAGCACAACGCTTGCGGAGATGGATGCTTTGTGGAACGAAGCGAAGAACCTCCCGTAACTATTTCGCCCCCTCGTCCATTCTTCCGTTGAATTTTCCGTAGGCATCGATAATGTCCTTGACCAGGCGGTGACGCACGACGTCGTTCCGGTCAAAATACGCGAAGTCGATGCCGTCAATATTCTTCAACACTTCCTGGATCTGCACTAAACCCGACGTCGTCTTCACCGGGAGGTCGATTTGAGTGACGTCTCCCGTGATGATCGCTTTCGACCGCTCACCAAGCCGGGTGAGGAACATTTTCATCTGCATCGCGGTGGCGTTCTGCGCCTCGTCGAGAATGAGGAATGCGTTGTTCAGCGTCCTCCCGCGCATGTACGCCAGAGGAACGATCTCGATCACCCGGCGTTCCATGTACGTTTTCAGTTTCTCCGACGGCAACATATCATCGAGCGCGTCGTACAGGGGTCGGAGATACGGGTCCACTTTTTCTTTCAAGTCTCCGGGCAAGAATCCCAGGCTCTCTCCCGCTTCGACCGCCGGCCTTGCCAGCACAATTTTGCTCACCTCGCGGTTCTTCAGGTTTGCAACGGCCATTGCGACGGCGAGGTATGTTTTTCCCGTTCCGGCAGGACCGATCGCAAAGACGATGTCGTTCATCTGGACGCGGCGGATGTACTCCCGCTGGCCTGCCGTCTTCGCCTTGATGATCGCGTTTTTGGTGAAAAGGATGATGGAATCCATTTCATCATTCGGCACCTGAGCGCGCAGCTGCGTTTGCGACGGCGAGTCGACGGCGATAAGGTCGAGCACAGTGTCGACGTCGTTCGCCGTCAGCGCCCCGTTCTTCGTCAGAAGAAACGTCAATTCTTTGAAGACACGCTCGATCTGTTGAACTTCGGATGATTCGCCGCGCAGCGTGATATTTTCCCCGCGGACGATGATGTCCGCATCGAATCGGTCCTCGATGAGCTGGAGATGGCTGTCGTTGATGCCGAGGAGAGAAAATGCATCAACGCCTTCAATCTTCATTTTTTTTTCTACCGTAACGCGTCCTCCTTGTCACGATCCAAAAAATAAAAAGTCCTTCGCCCCGGTCTCAGCCGGGGGAAGGACGTTCATCGTTGATGACAACTCAACAAGCGTTCTGCCGTACTCCTTATTTGGTACCGCCCCGCTTCTTTGCCCAGTAGCGCCGTTCGGCTTTCTTCTCCGAAGCCGTCAATGCACCGGCCTTCGGTATCTTCAGCCGCTGTCCTTTCCGGATGATATCGGGGTCTTTAATCTGGTCGCGGTTGCCCTGCCAGATCTTCGGCCACATGAACGGGTTGTTATAGATATCCTTCTTCTTCGAAATATTCCACAAGCAGTCGCGGTTCTTCTTCCAAGAGCCGACGACATAGGTTTTTTCCAGACTCGCAAGGAATTCCGGCTTCGAAATGGCATCGCGGAGGCCGTTGATCTTCTGCTGCAGAGCGTTCAGTCTGTCGTGGTATTCGTCCAACGCCGCAAGCTTTGACTTCTCTAATGCATCCAAGCGGGCCTGAACGGAATCGATCTCGGCTTTGCGCGCATAGAGGTCCTGGTTCGATAACCGAGCAAGTTCGTTGATCCAGTTCTCGAGGGCGCTCAATTGCGCTTCGTAGGCCTTTCGCGCTTCGTCGCTCGCACCGGTCATCGTCCTTGTTTCGTTCACGGTCGATTCGATCTTCTGATTCAAGGAGGCGAGCAGAGCCTTAAGGCTGTCGACATCCTTGGTGAGCTGAGCGAGGGTCTTTTTCAGATTATCCCGCTGAGCAGTGTAATCGGTCATTGCCTTTTGCCATTCTTCTTTTGTCATCTTTGTCTGGGCGACGACCGAAGAACCAGCAGCGGCAACGAACACGAGGATAAATCCTACAACACATAATTTTCTAAAATTCATGAGTGACTCCTTCAAAATAATCATTGCTGGCTTTTCAAGCGTTCGCGGGTTGCGTCTTGTTCTTTCACAGCTGCCGCAAGCTCTGCCTGTTTGTCTGCGATCTGCTTCTGCAGACTTGCTTTTTCGGCCTGCTTGGCATCGACCTCTTTCTGGAGTGACGCGACCTCAGCTTTCAACGCTTCCAACTGGGCGAGTTCATCGTCGCTGGGCCCGCTGCTGCAACCGGCAACCACAAACGTCAACGAGAGGAAAGCCGCTGCTGCAAATAGCTTCATTGCTTTCTTCATAATGTACCTGTTTCCTGTATAATGAGATGTTCTGGAAAAACCGACATTTCCCACGTGAAAAATAGCGAAATGGTTGAACGATGTCAAGCGAAAAAACGGCCTATCTTCCAGGTCAAGCATATTTATACAATTTTTTCGACGGAATTCCGCACTCCCGCCGGCTTAAAAAGAATTAATCCCATCAGAAATCCGCAAAAGGATCGGCCGGTCGGTCCTTCTCTGAGGTTCTGACCCCGGCATGCGGTGTCCTTGGCAGGAATTACATCAATCCTCTCTCGGCGAAGCTTGTGAAGTTCGCACCGGCGATGATGATGTGGTCGTGAACCGGTATGCCGATGACTTTTCCCGCCTCGACGATTTGTTTCGTGATCGAAACATCCTCCTGACTCGGCTCCGGATTTCCGCTCGGATGATTGTGCATCAAAATGACGCTGGCTGCATGCTCTAGAATTGCATGGCGAAAAACCTCGCGCGGATGCGTAAGGGACGAGTTGAGCAGCCCTTTGGTAATGGTAATTTCCCTGATAATTTTATTCGCGCTGTTCAGAAGAACGACAAGGAATACTTCCTGCTGGAGATCCCGGAGGGACGGAATGAACTGCTCGGCAATGTCCGCAGGGGACCTGATCATCTTCCGCTCGATCTCAGGGGAGGATTGAAGACGGCGCGCAAGCTCGAAGGCCGCCGCGATCGTGACCGCTTTTGCATCGCCGATACCTTTGAACTGTTTCAGGTCGGCGACGGCCATGCCGGCAAGCCCTCTGAGCGTTCCTTTTTCGATGAACAGAGTTTTCGCGAGGTCGAGTGCCGTGACCTTTCCGCTTCCCGACCCTATCAAAATTGCCAGCAGCTCCGCATCGCTGAGCAATTCCGGTCCGACGTTGATGAGCTTTTCGCGCGGCCGTTCGTTACGAGGCCAGTCTTTGATTCTGGAGTGGTAGAACGAAGATTCGTTGACGTTTCTTTTCGACGATCCATCCATAGGTCCCCCCTGACGCGATGGTTTATTGTGGTGCTGCGTCTTTCTTGTAGAAAATTTCGTCGATCTTTGAAATTTTCCCCTTTTTGTATTGAAGAATGTGAAGAAAGGAATTGACTCTGCTTTCGGTGAACGAGATCCTGGAATGGTATCCGGGAAAATCGGAAACTTTTCCCAGCAGCTCCGTCAGCCGTTCTCGCGTCGTGCCGCCGTTCTGAATCTGTGCGAGGACGAGCGACATCGCGTCGTAACCGAACAAGACGTTGTCGGTGGGTTGGCGCTGCGTGGCCTGAGTAAACTGCGCCGTGAACTGGCTGTAGGCGTACGAGTTTTCGATCCATCGGTCGGAGCTGAAGATAACTCCGTCGGCGTAACGTTTGTTGAAATCGAGCTCCGTCGGGTCGTTCCACTCTCCCGTGCCGAGCAGCGTCGTCCTGATGTTATAGTACGTCAGCTGCGACGTGATAATGCCGATCTCGCTGCTGTTTGAGATCGGACTGAAGACCGCTTGTATCGACGTGACGGGGTATTGCAAGCTGTCGAGGTAGAACGGTTCGACGATCAGCGGAATACCGAGCGAGTCGGCGATCGCTTTCCCCTTTTGCCCGAAGAGGCGCTGCACGACAACTTTTCCTTGCTTCTCCGCCAGCGAATCGATCGTTGATTTTCGCGCGCCCACGCTCGTCAGGCGTTTGATGATCTCCGGATAGCTCACCGTTCCCTTAAAATCGATCGATTGCTCTTCGCCGAAGACCGCGCCTTCGCTCCGCATGGCGCTGAAAAGATACCGCAGGTCGGTCGCCCCTTTCAAATACCGTTTGTCGGAGATGATCCGCGCCCCCAGCCTGATGGATTCCGCGACGAAGGAATCCGCGATCGCGCTGCTCGGCTGAAAGCTCGGCGCCACAACCGCAAGGTCTTTCAGACCGAGCTTCAGCACCGCGTATTGCGCCATCGCCTTGCCCCGCGTCGCATAATCGGGGTTCGCCTGAAAAATATAATCGCCGACGGCGGCGATGCCGTTGTCCGTCGCCGTCGGAGTGATCAACGGGATCTTTCGCGAGTTGGCAATCCCGGCAACCGGAGATACCTCATAGCTGAACACCGGCCCGACGATCCCGATGAACTCCTTATCGTCCAGCCATGGCTGAATTTCTCGGGCGGCCACGATCGGATCTTTTTCCGAATCGCGTACGTCGACGACCACCGTGACTCCCTGTTTCGAATTCTTAAGATTGTATTCGTCGACGGCGTACTTGATTCCATCAAGAATTTCATTCGCCAGCTTCTTTTCACGCAGGGCGCCGTCCGTCTTTTGCATCAGCGGCAGGATCACGCCGAGTTTGACCGACGTTCCGCTTTGAAGCCGGACGAGCAGCGATCGCGCGCGCTGGGCGCTCAGCGCATCCTCCTTGCCGGCCAGCACTTCCCGGGCGTGGGCCATCGATTCCGTATACAGCCCCTGGTCGAATTCCTGTTCGGCAAGATGGAGCGTCAGGAGTTTTTTTGACCGGTCGGTCTTTGCAAAATAGAGAAGGTCTTTGATCTCCTGCACTGTGAGAAACTCGGAAGCGACGTTTTCAAAGATACGCTGGGCTCTGAGGAACGTCTTGCGCTCTTTTCCGCTCTCGAGGATGATCAGGAGTTCGCCGGCGGCATCGGGGTACCGGTTGAGTCTGTAATAGTTCAGGGCGAGCGTGAAGTGCGCGTCTTCGGCATAGGTACTCTGCGGATAGGTATCGAGAAAATCTTTGAGAAGGCGTATCGACTCGCGGAAGCTGTGCAATTGAAAAAGTGTTTTGGCGGACATGATCAGCGCTCCCGTCGTCCGCTGATTGCGAACCGGATCCTCAACGACCTTCTGGAACGAAAGGTACGCCGCTTTGAAATCCCCCTGCACATACTCCCTCGTTCCTATCAAAAAACTGTCTTCGTCATTCTGACTGAAGACGACCTCATCCTGCGCGACGAGCAACTCTCCGCTAAACAGCAGTCCGATGATTCCTGCAATAAGTATTTTAGAGAGCGACATAGATTTCGAAAATGTAGTAACGACGACCGGTCCTTAGGGATGTTATACGTCTCTTGCGAGCGCCCGTACGCCAATGGAGTGTGAAACAACTGCGACGACCACGGAAAGAAATCCGATCACTCCGAGCGCATAGTAAAGCAGATGATTTTTTTTAGGGATCTCGTAATAAATTGAATTGAACACGGAAAGAATCGGGAAAAAGAATACGCTGACAAGAATGACGAGAAACACGATGCTGAGGAGGAACGTCAGCGTCGCCCCCTGCGACGACGCGATCCTGATCGGGTTCTTTTCATCGTAATTTACAAAGTAGGATCCCATGCCGAAATTGAGGCTCACCAGCGCAACCGCAATAAATCCCATCCCGGCAGTGGTAATTCCAGGGAGCGGCGAGAGGCGGAGATAAGGAAAATTGGAAAGCACGGCCAGCGTCATTCCGATCACCAGGAGCGGAACGAGCACAAGAGCGAATTTTGTCCAGTAGACTCTCGACACGTTCAGAGGCGCGCTGCGAATGGTCCAATACGCATCCCCTTCAAGGCTCATCATCGGGAAGGCAAAACGGAGCGCGATCGAAGTGATCAAAAAGGCATCGAAGATGTAGACGACGAGAAAGACCGCCGTCCGTAACTTGGGGTCCTGAAGCCCGAAGTCCATCGACGTCACGCTTGAAAGAAACGTAAAGACCAGGAAAAGCATGACGACGAGGTGGATCCACTGGCTCGGCTCCCGCAGGAACTGCCAGTATTCCCTTTTCAAAATCGATTCATGTTGTGGCGAAAAATTTGACCGCCGTTCGAAGCTGAACAAGGTTCCCGTGAATTCAAATTTTTTGATCGAAAATGATCTGAATGAAAGCGAGGTGATCCAGGTCGGATAAAACAAGCGGTCGCCGGCCACCACGAGAGCGATGAACGCCGCTGCGCTCGAAAGAACCAACATCGCGCAATAGCCGGCCACAGCCGTTCCCTTCCCGGTCGCGTAGAAGAAAAGTATCTGCGAGATCCAGAAATTCGGGAGATACCTGGACACCGGAGGGTCGAACTGGCCGAAATAGAGGTTGACATTCGGGTAGTACCGCATCACTTCGCGGACGAGATGGATCGGGCTCGTGACATGGAAATAGAGGTATATTTGCGCGATATAAAATAGGACGAGCGCGCCGACGAGAACCTTGAAATTTATTTTCGACGCCAGTTTCATCAGCACCAGCAGAATGATGACGGCGGTGCAGCCGGCAAGAAACATGAACGGGACCAAAACGCCCAGCATCACCAACACATAGAAATGCCACGGAAACCCGAAATACGAGCCGTAACCGAGGAGCACGGAAAATCCCGCGAGGAAAAGAGTCCCCGAGCTGTAAAAGAAATTGTCGAGAAACTTGATGACGAAGATCGTCAAATGCGGAATCGGCCTCGTCAGCATGAAGTTGACCTCGGGGGACCGGTAGAGGGTAGAGAACGAAACGACCATGTTGCCGAGGCTGATCGTGATGAAGAAAACATACAGCAGCATTGACATAAAACGATGAAAAAGGAACAAGCCGATCTTGACGTTTTCCAGGAGATACGCCGTCAGAAAGCGGGAGAACAAAAAAGCGCCGACGGCGAACGAGCCGAAGACGATGAAAGAGCCGATATTCTTTACCAGGGATTGAACGCTGAGCGAGAACGTCACCTTCCAGAACATTTTGTTCTTGAAGGCAATGATGTGCAGAAACTTTCTCACTTCGTCAGCTCCAGGAAAACCGATTCCAGCTTTCCGTCGTACTTCGATTTGTGTTGATGGAGATTCTCTCTCGAATCGATGAAAATAAGCTTTCCCCCTTTGATGATGCCGATGCGGTCGCACAATTCCTCGACCATTTCAAGGCTGTGCGTGGACATGAAGATCGTGACCCCCTGCTGTGATTTTTGCTTGAGGGAATCCTTCACGATGCGGGCGCTCCGAGGATCGAGTCCCACCATCGGTTCGTCAATAATGATCGTTTTCGGATCATGAAGAAACGCCGCGGTGATGGTGATGCGCTGGCGCATGCCCTGCGAATATTCCTCCGTCCGCTTGTCGACCCAATCGCCGATCTCAAAATGATCGATGAGTTCCTTCGAACGATCCCGAATAAGGTTCTTCGGCATGTTGAACAAGCCGCCGATGTAGTACAAAAATTCCCGGCCCGTCAGCTTATCGTACAAAAAGGGCTGGTCCGGAATATATCCGACCGACGTCTTTGCCTCCAACGCCTGTTTTTGGACGTCGAACCCGTTAACGACGATCGACCCTCTCGTCGGCGTGAACAAGCCGGTCATCATTTTTATCGTGGTCGTTTTCCCCGCGCCGTTCGGGCCAAGGAAGCCAAAAAATTCACCCTGAGGGACAACGAGCGAAAGGTCGTCCACCGCGGCAAACGAACCAAATCTCTTCGTGAGCTTTTCTAATACTATCATCGGTGCTTTGTTGTTACGCGGAAATCCTTGTTACCGGTTGCTTCGTTCGGCATTTGTCATTCGACCTTGCTCTACTCCCACTCGATCGTCGACGGCGGCTTAGAGCTGACATCGTACACAACGCGGTTGACTCCCCGTACTTCATTGATGATCCGATTCGAAACGGCCGAAAGCACATCGTAGGGGAGGTGAGCCCAGTCGGCGGTCATCCCGTCGATGCTTGTCACCGCGCGAAGAGCGACGGTATTTTCGTATGTCCGTTCATCCCCCATAACGCCGACCGACTGCACGGGAAGAAGGACGGCGAATGCCTGCCAGATGTCATTATATAAATTATTCTTGTGAAGTTCCTCGATAAAAATAACGTCGGCGCTGCGGAGAATTTCGAGGCGCTCGCGCGTCACCTCGCCGAGCACCCGAATCGCGAGTCCCGGGCCGGGAAACGGGTGGCGGCCGATCATTTGCTCCGGAAGGCCGAGCGTCCGTCCGACCTCGCGGACTTCATCCTTAAATAATTCCCGGAACGGTTCGATCAGTTTCAAATGCATCTTCTCAGGGAGCCCGCCGACGTTGTGGTGCGTTTTGATCGTTGCGGACGGTCCCTTGAACGATGTCGATTCGATGACATCGGGATACAACGTTCCCTGGGCAAGAAAAGAAGCGCCTTCGACCTTTTTCGCCTCCTTCTCGAAAATATCGATGAAGGTATTCCCGATAATCTTGCGTTTTTTTTCGGGATCGACAACGCCGCGGAGCCGTTCGAGGAAAATGCCGGAACCGTCGACAAAGTCGAGAGCGATATGGAACCCGTCGCGGAATGTTTTGACCACTTGTGCGCTTTCATCGCGGCGCATGACGCCGTTGTCGATATGGACGCAGAACAATTGGTCGCCGATGGCTTTGTGTAAAAGAAGGGCGGCCACGGATGAATCAACACCGCCGCTGAGGGCGCAAAGGACCTTGCCGCTGCCGACCTTGTTCCTGATCTCCGCAACTGAACGCTCGATAAACGAACCGGCATTCCAATCTCCTTTACACCCGCACACGTTGTAGAGAAAATTCCCGAGGATCTTCTTCCCCTCGCTGGTATGGACCACTTCCGGGTGAAATTGCACGCCGTAGATCTTTTTCCGTTCGTTCCGGATGGCACAGATCGGCGCGTTTTGCGAATGCGCGATCGGCTCAAAACCGGCGGGAAGCTTCGTCAACGAATCGCCGTGGCTCATCCATACGTCCGTCGCCCTGCTCACGCCGGAAAATATCCCGCTGTCCGAATCGACGAGCAATTTCGCTCTGCCGAATTCGCGTTTTCCCGCTTTATCAACCTCGCCGCCCAGCTGGAACGCCATCAATTGAAGGCCGTAGCAAATTCCAAAGACGGGAATTCCAAGTTCAAAAATTCCTTCATCCGAGATCGGCGCGTCTGGAGCATAGACGCTTGCCGGTCCCCCGGATAAGATGATCCCCTTAGGATTGAACGCTTTTATCTTCTCAAGGGGGATGTTGAACGGATGGATCTCGCAGTAGACGTGAAGTTCGCGCACCCGACGGGCGATGAGCTGCGAATACTGGGCGCCGAAATCGAGAATAAGAACAGCTTCAGGTTGAGACATTGGCACTAAACAATTTACCGAGGTCAGTGTTGAAAACTTTGCTCGCAACAGGGAGAAGTCAAGGGCAATAACGACGCCAGCGGATGAAGAGGGGGTTCTAGAATCTCTGCTTCACCGGCCAAGAGTGCGATCCCAAAAGCTATGCCGCGCGCGGAGATTTTTTCATCCGCATTGCGGCAGTATTTTTATAAAGATACGGTATCTTCAGTCGTTCTGCAAGTATTTCCCGGATCGTCGGACATCGGCGGACACCGGCACTGCGCGATTAATTTGCATTGATTGTCGCCTTCGATTTCCTTAATTTAAGCCGTGCATGAAGAACAAAAAGCGGTCGAAGAACGAATTGCCATCAACAACAGAAAAGCCCGGCATGACTATGAAGTGCTGGATTCTTTTGAGGCCGGTATCGTTCTTCGGGGCTCTGAAGTGAAATCTCTCCGTTTAGGAAATGCCAACCTGCAGGATAGTTATGCGTACATGAACAACGCAGAAGTGTGGCTGTCGGGAATGCACATCAGCCCCTACGAGCAGGCGAACATTCTGAATCACGACCCGTTGCGGGAGCGGAAGCTGCTTCTTCACAAAAAAGAAATCAGAAAATTAATTGGCAAAACAACCGAAAAAGGTTTAACTTTAATCCCGCTGAAGGTCTATTTCAAGAATGGCCGCGCAAAGGTCGAGGTCGGTATTTGCCGCGGCAGACGGAGCTACGACAAACGGGCGGCAATTGCCAAACGTGAAACCGAGCGTGAGATGCGAAGGCAATTTTCCAGAAAAGACTATTAGCGGGCGCCATTTCCCACATCATAGAGGGTTAGCAGTAAGAATTGTTTCCCACCGTTAAGGAACAGATGGATGTCATCAAGCGAGGCGTTTCGGAGATTATTCCGGAAGATGAACTCGTCCGCAAGATCGAGCACTCCATCCGCCAGAACAAACCGCTCAATATCAAGCTCGGCTGCGACCCAAGCCGGCCCGATCTCCATTTAGGACATTCGGTCGTCTTGCGCAAGCTGCGGCAGTTCCAAGATTTGGGCCATCAGGCTATTTTGATCGTCGGCGATTTTACCGGAATGATCGGCGACCCTTCGGGGAGAAGCAAGACGCGGCCGTCGCTCTCGATCGAGGAGACCCGGAAGAACGGACAATCGTATTTCGACCAGGCAACAAAGATCCTTTCAGCGAGCAAAGTGAAGATGGTCTACAACTCCGAATGGCTGGCGCCGATGAATTTTGCGGACGTCATTCGACTCGGGAGCAAGTACACCGTCGCCCGAATGCTCGAGCGCGACGATTTCACGCTCAGGTATAAAGCCGGCGAGCCGATCTCCGTCCACGAGTTTCTCTACCCGCTCGCACAGGCGATGGATTCCGTTGCCATCGATTCCGACGTGGAACTCGGCGGAACGGACCAAAAATTCAACTTGCTCGTCGGCCGGGACATCCAGCGCGAATTCGGAAAAGAGCCGCAGGTGATATTGACGATGCCGATCCTGGCCGGAACGGACGGGGTCGAGAAGATGAGCAAATCGCTCGACAACTACATCGGCATCGGCGACTCACCGAACGAGATGTACGGAAAAACGCTTTCCATCCCCGATTCGCTTATTTACGATTACTTCCTCCTTGCCACAAACATGCCGTCCGGCGATCTGGAAATCATCAGGAAAGAACTGGAGAGCAAATCGGTCAATCCCCGCGATATTAAACGGCGGTTGGCACGGACGATCGTTGCGCTCTATTATGATGAAGCGAGGGGGGACGCGGCCGAGCAGGAATTTGACAAGGTCTTCATCAAAAAAGATGTCCCCGATGAGATCAAGGAATTTCAGTATCCCATGGCCTCCGGCAGGGTCGGCGTTTTGCAACTGCTGGCGGATACAAAATTGGCGGCATCCAAAGGCGAGGCACGAAGACTCGTCGAACAAGGGGGAGTGTCCGTCGATGGAGTCAAAATTTCGGATATCAACGCGCACGTAACGCTCGTCAAACCGGTGATCCTCAAAGTTGGACCGCGAAGATTTTTGAAAATTATTCCGTCGGCTCCCCACCAATGACATTTACAATCAATCACAATCATTCTTAAAAAGCGGAGATGAGATAGTGTTCGTTCCTACAAAAATGTTCTTCACCAAAGGCGTTGGTCGTCACAAAGACTACCTTCAGTCATTCGAGCTTGCCCTCAGGAATGCCGGCATTGAAAAATGCAACCTGGTGAGTGTGTCAAGCATTTACCCGCCCAAGTGCAAACGCGTTCCTCCGGCAGAGGGGATCAAGCTCCTTGAACCCGGTGCGGTGACGTTCGTTGTCATGGCACGCAACGCAACGAACGAACCGAATCGACTCATCGCTTCGTCGATCGGCGTCGCTCAGGCGGCGGATGAGTCGCAGTACGGCTATCTTTCGGAACATCATCCGTACGGGGAGACGGAAGAGAAGGCGGGAGAATACGCTGAGGACCTTGCGGCAACGATGCTGGCGACCACTCTCGGACTGGAATTCGATCCGACCTTGGCATGGGACGAACGGGAAAAGCATTTCAAGATGAGCGGGAAGATCTTAAAGACGTTCAACATTACGCAGTCCGCGGAGGGAGATAAAGACGGAAAGTGGACAACGGTCGTTTCAATTGCAGTATTGCTCCCCTAGATTTTTTTGGCAGGCGTAGGTCCGGCAAAACACCGGCCTACGCGGGCTAGAATCTCACCATAATATTCATCAACGCCCCCCCGTTATTCGGAACAACGATCGCCGAGACATCATCCGATTCCTTCCTGCCGACCATCCTGTTGACGATCGGCAGGATCTTACCCTGATACTTATAGACGATGTACGCGCTCCCGGCCCCGATCAAGCCACCTGCAAGAACATCGGACGGATAATGGAGCCCAAAATAGATCCTTCCAAACGCCACAGTCCCGGCCCACAAAAAAGCAGGAACATACACTTCAGGCTTCGGATACCGAAGCGTGAGCAGAGTGGCAAGAGCAAACGCGCCGGTAGAATGTCCCGAAGGGAACGAATAGGGATCGGCACTTTCCATGTGATTCGTATGAACGTCGGTCAACGCCTCGTACGGCCGTTCCCTTCTTATGACCTCCTTTAGAACATATCCAAACGAATACGCCAAAATTTCGGACGTACCGAGCAAGACCCCGGAATCGAACGCTTCATCCTTTTTTGCGGCCAGACCGTAGCCCGCCAAAGAAAGGGGTGCAGCAACGAGGATGGGATAAACGGAATTGTCGGTTACGCTAATGACGGATGTTTTTAGCTGGCTCTGCGCGTTGTTGATCTCCCGAAAGAGCCGAACATCGAAGTTGGACGGGGAACTTTGACCAATTAACAATTGAGGAGGCTTGAGCAATAAGAAAGCCGCCAAGCAATAGAGCGATCTGCGCAGGCGGCCTTTATACAAAGCGAAACATACTCGATTAACGTCACACATCTTTAGGAATAGTCTTACAATACTCCTTGTAATATGCCATTATTCGGTCAACATATCCAGTCGTTTGCTGCCATTGGGTATAGTACCCGTTCGTCGGGCGCCCTGCTTCCCAGACGTGCTCATGAAGAGACGAGTACTTTCTAGACAACAATGAAAGAGAAGACTTCACGGACTCCCATTCATTCGGGTCGTCGCTCATGTATTTTGCCATCATCCGGGCATCGGTGATCCGTCCAACCCCGGCATTATAAGCAGCAAGAGTCAATTTTATCCGATTCTCTTCGGTAATCCCCTTCCCTTCGAAAGACCGATAGATCTTACCAAGATAGTAGATTCCCCCTCTGATATTTGTGTGCGGGGCGTGAAAATCTCCTTCATTGACGCCGAGTTCTTCAGCGATCTGGCTTTGCGTGACAGGCATAATCTGCATCAATCCAACCGCGCCGCGATGACTGGATGCCTTCATAGAAAATCTCGATTCGGTCTTCATGACTGCCAGAACTAGCCGCCAATCAAAGCCGTATTTCTGTGAATATTTACGAATCGTAGGCCCGTATAACTGTATGAAATGTGCAGAGTTATAGTCGGAACCCTGAGAAGCTGAAATCCTTTCCGTTTCGGCGATTTTGGTGCTATTAGACGATATAGAGTTTCCGAATCCAAAATACAATGCTGTAGGCAGAATCAGGAAACAGTTAATCCATAACTTACCCATTAAACCCTCAAAATGTTATACATCCACTCTTCTTGAAATGCCTCAAACCCAGAAGAAAGGGCCTGTCTAAACAAAATTAAAATGATGAATTACCTACAGGCGTAACAAAAATATGAAGGAGGTAAGGCAAAGTCAATTGATACTTTTAAAATCGATATGAAACATCAACTGACATTGGTTACAATCGCAAAAAGCGGCGATGAGGCATGTATAAATAGCAGAACTGTATGACAAAAAGGCATTTCCAGCAAAATTTCCCACCGTAAAGTGCCAGAGATTTTAGATCTGCCCATTATGAGAGCCGACCAGGGAATTTACTGGATTTTCTGAATTATCTGATGAAGCGGCGCTGCGGATATCGCAATCATTTCCGCATAAAGAAGGGACGACAAAATTCCGTCGCATTCAGGAACATGGTTGCCAAAAACGTATCCCCCGGGGCTCAGATTTCCCATCAGTAATTTACCCGAGAGGAATTTGTCAAACCAGTTATCCGAGCCGGCCTCGATCAAAGGGGCATTCCAAGCTTTAGCAAGTTTTTCGATTTTTCCTGTTGTAGAACCGGATCTCAGGATACCCCCTTTCCACTTCTTATTCGTTCGCAAATGCCATAAAAGAGCAAGGAAGGAGTCTTGTTCGTGCATCCAGGTACCGTCACTGAATACAATGCCGCAATGCGTGCAATCACCGTCTATCGCGACCCCAAATTGCGTATCGACGACCTTGACGTTGTATTTCAGCGCATCCAGATGAGACGGGATTGATTCCGGCCGGCGGTCAAAAAAATTATTCTCATGACTTCCGAACAATGTTTGTGCCCGCCAACCGCATTCCACGAGGAAATCCTCGACGATAGTTTGTCCTGCTCCCCCCATTGAGTCGATCAGCAAGTTGGGGTTATTCTTCGGATCTTCGGCAAACGATCGAATTGCGGAGCAATCGACGATCGTTTCGAGATGAGAAAGGTAATCCGGCATAAGGGGGGAGATAACGACCTCCCCTTTGTTTGAAGATGGCCCCCGCCCCTTCGGCTCTTTAACGGCTTCGGAGAGAAATGATCCTACCCTGGCCGTCTCTGCACGTGTGAATGGACCGCCGTAGCTCCCCTTAAACTCAACGCCGTTGTAATCGGAGGGCAAATTTCCCCCGGTGATCATGATACCGGCGTTGCACTTGTTATGCTTTACGGCGAACGAAAGGACGGGCGTGGGGACAACCGCAGAACTTAGCAACGCGTTGATACCGCTCGTCGCCAGAACTTCGGCGAGGAGAGAAGCAGATTCTTTGGAGTTCTTTCGCCCGTCGAATCCCACGGCGATCAACGGGGGGCTGGGTGAACACTGCGCATCGAGATAAGCGGCAAAAGCGTGTCCGAGACGAACGAGATTCTGTTCGGAAAATTCTTCACCGATCTTTCCCAGCCATCCCGATGATCCGAGCGTCAATTCTCTCTTCATGAACTTATCGGCGGAAGCTCGTCGCTGACAATTTCGACGGCTTCCAAATATTGATCGAGAGGGACAAAGACCTTTACCGGGTACTTGAGGATGGAACGGCCGATCGGCCCCTCGAGGAAGCCGTCGGCGATGAATCCGATGCTTGTATTGTTGCGCGGGTTTACGGTGATGCCGGCGCTTTCCAGCTTCCCACGCACGATGTTGGCTTCGTAATAATCGACCGACTGGAATGCCACTGCCCAATCTTCCGAAACTTCAACGTTTCGGTGCTCTTCACAAAATCTCTTCACCCCCTTTTTTTTGGCACACTCATCGCACATCAATCGGCGGCAAATAACGCAGACAGCGACTGCATTCGACTGGGGGTGCCGCTCGCAATAAAGGTCATTGCCTGAGAATAACACTCCGCAGTGGACGCAAAAATCGCTTTCCGCGTCGACCGATTCAGAACAGTTCGCACATTCCTCGTACTCGACCGGGACGTCGTCCGGCACACGGTCGACAAGCTCAACGTCGCAGTCGGCACAATGAGTTGTACCGGAGACATATTCGGTTTTGCAATTCGGACAAAACGGCAATCAAAGCTCCTTTTCGCGGTGAAATTATTATTGTGATCCCTCTCTTCTTACATTCTTCAACACTTCAACAAATCGCTGGGTGATAACCTTCGGGCGGGTGATCGCCGATCCGACGACCACGGCATATGCGCCGCACTTCAAGGCATGGGCAGCTTCGCTGGGACTCCAGATCCTTCCTTCCGCGATGACCGGTGCATGGACTTCAGCTGTGAGCCGCTCGATCAAATTAAAATCGGGAAAGTCGTCGGCCCGGTCTTCCGTGTACTGCGTATATCCGGACAATGTCGTCGCGATCATATCCGCCCCCAATTCCGCGGCTCTGACGCCTTCAATATATGTGGAGACGTCTGCGATGACGGGGATTCGATATCGCTTGCGGACCAGTTCGAGAAATTCAAATCCGTCCATCCCGTTCGGACGAACGCGCTGCGTGACGTCCATCGCAATGATATCGGCGCCGGCGTGAATGAGCCCCTCAACGTCCGAAACATCGGGAGTAATGAGCGCCCACCCGTCCTCATAACTCCCGCGCGAAATACCGATGACCGGGAGCTTGACGGCAGCACGAACAGACTTGATATTCTCGAAACCCTGGACGCGGATGCCGGCCGCTCCTCCCATTTCTGCCGCCTTCGCAAACGCTGCGATATAATCGGGAAAATTGAACGGCTCGTCCCCTTCTGCATGGCACAAAACAATAACTCCATTTTTGAGTCTTTCGATCTGGCTTCCCATCGCCCGTTATTGTTTGTTCAAAGATTGACCGCTCATTTCGGCCGCCATTTTTCCTGCTGCCTCTCCTACCTGCATACTCGCCGGCTGGGCGTTTGTTGCGAACAACGCCGTCGGCGGAAAGATCGCCCTTCCGGTAACGATCAGGTTCTCAATCTCGGAGGGAATCATCGACCGCCGCGATACCTGATAAGTGCTCGCGGGGTTTCCCGGCATGGCGCAGGTCGCAACGGCATCCTCAAATACTCTTCCCGATACGACATCAGAATCTGACAGCACCACCATGCCGCAAATCTGACGGGAAGCATGAATTCCGACCTGAGACGCTCCCTCTTTAATTCTTGCCCCTGAAAAACCGGGGCACGAGTCTGTCATAAAACGAGCTGCTTTTGGAGTAAGCTGCCGGCATCTCATCTCTGCCCGGGCGATGCTATCAGGATCCTCTGGATCGACATTTTGCAGCTCGATCATTGAAACAACAACCTGACCTCTCTGAACCGTTCCATCGATAATGATTGAATCCGACCGCCTCAATCCCGGCGCCTCTTCCAGCCACTTTCTCGTCAATGCCGTGAAGCCTTTAAGCGAAAAAAATTGTCCGCCGTTGATCGATGAATTCGCCGAAAATTCGTGAGGATTTTTCCGCGCGTATCGGAGCACCTCCTCCTCGTCAACGTTCTCCATTGAAAAGCGGTATGACGCGTGGGTATCGCGGTCGACGGTACGGACTCCCGCTTTCTTTGCAACAGAGCCGGTGCCTGTTGCGTCAACAAAAACGCCAGCGCTTAAAGCGATCTCCCTTCCGCTTCGGCGAATCTGGAGAGACTCGATCTTTTTTCCATTCTTTTTGACGGAGAAGAACTGAGAGCGGAACATCGCCGTGACATGTTCCTCGTTCACCGCTGACTCCAGGACCGACTTAAGCATCTGCCAATCGAACGGAGTGGCCGTAAAACTGATTCCGGTCGGGTCAAGCAGATGTCCCGGGCTTCCCCCCTCTGCCTGAAGACGCTTCTGAAGCTGGTCGCCTATGCCGGTAACCAATTGTTTACCGAACGAATGAAATCCGCGCCATGGCTGAAACATGGCAGCGGTCGCCATCCCGCCAAGAAACTCGAGCCGCTCCACTACAACAGTTTCCGCTCCTTCGCGTGCCGCCGCTATTGCCGCACAGACTCCGGCCGGCCCGCCGCCTACAATGACAACGTCGTGCTTCTCTGTATCAACGGCGGGCGGCATTATGGTGAATATGACTTTCTTCGGGGACGAAGGATCTCGAATAACGGTTCAACGATCTTCGACAACCGTCGACCATGAACAGTTCCTTTTGCTGGAATATAGAAAGAAGGAACTAAAATAAAAAGGCGTTGAGGAGTCAACGCCCGTTGTTCAAGCAAGGCGCGTTCAACCTAATGTTTGAAGACAATGACGCCTGGTATAATGCCGACGGTGGCCGAATCTCCTATGAGACCGTTTTTATCGTAGGAATAAAGCATTCCGTTTTGCACATAGTCTTTTGCGTCCCCCAAATAGATCTTCTCGGTTACGTCGTCCACGGCGATGCAATAAGGAGATTTTGGAATAAAGACGGGAACAATTATCGACGCCGCTTTGGTGTCAAACTTTGCGATACCGTTCTGCGCGATGATAAAACCGTACCCGCGGCTCGAAACAGCCAATCCGCTCGGATGACCGTACGCCGACAGCGGAAGGGGGATCGTTGCAACGACGGAGTTTCTGCTCGGATCGATCACCGTAATGTTTCCCGGAGTATCGTTTGCGGAATTGGTATAGTCGACGTATCCGTAGCAGGCCACCACCAGATTTCCGTCCGCATCAACCGCAATGTTCGTCGGCTGCTTCGCAACGGTAATGGTCTGGACCACGGTATCGACCCCCGGATCGATCACGGAAATCGTGCTGTCGTCCCCGTACCCGGAATTACATACATAGACTTTGCCGTTCGCGATTGCGATCCCCTGAGGGTTTGAGCCTACTTTGATGCCGTCCTTGATGACCGTGTACGTCGTCGGGTTGAACGATGTGACAGATCCGGAATATAGATTTGTAATATATCCTTTACTGTCGCTCAGAATGGCCAGCTTGTACGGACTGTCGCTCCCGACATACATGGTGCCGAGAGATCTATTGTTCGCGAGCGAGATGACCTCTACCTTGTTGGAATTATTGACCACGATGAAACCCTTGTTTTCAAATATGACCATGTCGTTCCCGACATCGCCGAGCGGGCGACCGTTCGCGGCAAAAAAAACATCCGGGTACACTTTGTTGGAATCGGGGACATAGAATGAAAGCGACGAATTTGATTTCTGGAAATTTCCCTCATTGACGACATAGACTCCGGTTGTCGATACAGGGAGTTCTTCACCCGAAGAGACAGGACCATTCTTCGTGCACCCGAGCAGCGTTATTGAAACGACGAAAACGGCAATGAAATGGTTGAGCATGATTTCTCCTCTGTTGAAGATTTATAATGACAATTCGGATGTCAGCATGAAATTCCTGAGCGGCACTGGATATCCCGAAATGAACTGGTAGTCCTCGTTGAATGCATTATTCACTTCCCCCTTCAGCATCCAAACGGCTTTCCCGAGCCCGATGCGATACGACAAATTCGCTCCGACGGTCCCGAAGGATGGCAGTACGAATCGGGGATCATTATCCGCGGAGACATACCGAAAGCCTGTATACGAATACGTGACGGCCGCGGAAACATTCTGCACGTTCGTTCCGACAACAACCGTCGAGGTTTCCTGAGGCAGGTAGGGCAGATATTTATTTTGAGTCGCATCGCCCGGGAAATCAGCGCTCGTCTTCAGCGTCCGGACATAATTCCCAGTGTAGCGGATGCTGATAAGGTTATTCCATAATTGCGCACGGATCGTACACTCCGCCCCTGTTGAAGAAACGGACTGCAGATTGACCGGTGACCAGATGCCGTTCGGTCCAGGCTGCCAGACGATCTTGTCCGTCGCTTGAACCGAAAAATAATTCGCCTCCGCTTCGATATTCCCGAGGAGTTCCATCCGATACAGGAAACCGGCGTCAAAGCTGAGCGAGTGTTCAGGCTGAAGATTTGGATTTCCCCCTTGGGTCCAGTACAAATCGTTGAACGTCGGCGCGTTGAAGCTCTTGCCGTAGCTCGATCGAATTCTCAGCATCGGTTCGTCCAGCAGCCCGATGTTAACGCCGATTTTTGGGCTGACGTCCCCTTTCACGTCGCTGAACGAATCGTACCGCAGCGACGGATAAACGATCACATCGAGGGGAACAGGAAGGCGGTCTTCGGATGAAAGAAAGCCGCTCAATTGCGTGCGGGAAGAATTTTTTAATTCATCGCTCGAGATGAACGCAAATGCTGCATCGGCTCCTGCCAAAACTTTATCCGCATCCGACACGGCATACGTGCAGGTGGGAGAAGATGAAACAACCCGGTTGTGATAAAAATCTGTCGTAGGCGAATTGCCGATCAGCAAATTCGGGTCAGCGTATGTTTCATAGCTGTCATGGAAGGAAACTGGGAGCGAATACTGAATTCCGGAGGATGGCTGAAGTTCGATCGATGCGGTTGCGAACAGGTCTTTATCATCGATGCGGGCCAGGTTGTTTTGTACCGGACTCGTGACCGCGGAGGGCTGGCCCCGATCGGCATCGGAATATCTGATGCTGGTTGTAAACACTGCCGCAGGATTTAGCATTGCGCTTGAAGAAAGAGAGTAGTGTTTCAGCGAATAGTCCGCCCCTTCCCGCTCGAGCATCCGGTTTGTGCTTCCATCGTCAAAATAGAACCCAAAATCATTCCGGGCATTTTCCATACCCATCGACCCGCGCAGGGACAACTGCTCATCCCCCGCTCCGACGGAGATCTGATATCCGCTCATCCCGAATGAACCAACGCTGCCGGAAACGGCGGCATCAAGTTTTCCGCTCGGTTTCTTTGTGATGATATTGACCACGCCGCCGATCGCGTCGGAACCGTACAACGAAGAATTCCCCCCGCTGGCGATTTCAATCCGGTCGACATCCATTAAGGAAAATATGCCAAGGTCCACGGTGTTCATCTCGTAGGTTGTAAAACGCTGTCCATTAAGGAGGATCAGCGAGTAGTCAGAGCCCATTCCGCGGATGGAAATCGAGTGGAGTGCACCGTTCCCGCCGTAGCTTTCCAGGAATACCCCCGCGGACGCCGATACCACGTCCGCGACTGAAAAGCCGTTGCTTTGCGCCATTGAAACACTATCGACAACCTGCACCGATGATGGGAGGCGTTCAACCGGGACGGGCATCCTGTTTCCCGTGATAACGACTTCTTTTGCCACATACTGCCGCGTTGTATCCGTCCATTCTGAAAACAATGTCGAAGAGAGCGCGAGATCGACGCTCAGGGTGCACAGCATCACTAAAAGAAATTTCTTCATGCCCTGTACAATAGAAAACCTCAGCCCTTGACAAGCTGAGGTTTCACCAAACGATCCGTACGTCCGAAGACGGTGTCTGGCCACCATACCTCAACCCTCGAAGGCGATGACGAACAACGCTGGCAGGTCTCCTGGCTCTCCCGATGTTCGCCCTGCCTTCCCGGCTGATTCACTCAGTCAGTGGCGTTGGGAATAATCCTATTCGGGATTACAGTTGCGGGTCAGCTTCCGATTTGCTGCGCTCAGCCGACGAGCGAGCGAAACTCACGGAATTCCCTTTTCATGGCGCCGCGGGGCGCCACACCAGCATCTTTTGAAACGGACTCTATCGCATTGAAAATCTACGCGGATGCAGACTGCTCTGTCTCTTCCTTTTTCAGGAGAAGCAGTATTCCTTCATACGCACCGAACATCACGGCGACGAAGAACACATCGCCGCTCAGCGTGTTGCGGAAAAACGGTATAGCCGCAACATAACATTCCACCAACCCACTCCAGGTTGGCGCGTACATCGATCCGGAAGTCATCCACACGCCGAAATTCGTAACGACAAAAAATAGAATCGAGCCTGCGATTGTTCCGCCTGCGATGTACAAGGGGCGCTTATGATCTTTCAGCCATAGACCGAGCAGGACGATAAGAAAAAAGCTGCCGTACACCCAATACATGCCGCTGTAAAATCCGATGAAGTAGTCGCTGATCAACATCGCCGCGATCGGCACGATGAACGCGAATCTCCTGTCAAGGTATACGCCGCCGAACAGGGCGATGCCGGCAATGGCCGTAAAATTCGCCGGATGCGGCAGCAGCCGGGAAAACGCGGCGATAACGATCAACACTGCCGCCGCGCCGTACCGTACCAACAATTGTTTATTCCTCATGAATGATGCTCCTTTCATTAATGATGTATCGGATAACATTCTTTGCGTCCAATAAAAAACCCCGACCTTTGTAAGGGAATCGGGGTTGAATAAAAATAAACTCATTCGTACTCAAGCTGTGCATCAACCTTTTTCCTCGAAGGCTCCGCGGCGTGAGATTGGCAGGTCTCCTGGCTCTCCCGATTCTCATCCTGCCTTCCCGGCTGACTCAATCAGCCAGTGGCGTTCGGACCGTTCCTTTCGGGATCACAGTTGCGGGTCAGCTTCCGAATGATCGTTTCGTTGATAACGGAACAGATTCACGGAATTCCCTTTTCATGGCGCCGATGGCGCCACACCAACCTCAATTATTGCAAAGAACAAATTCCTCTCCTGAATATACAACCCGCTCAGCCCGTTGTCAAGAAAGATTTTTGAATTGCATTCGCCATGAAGACGCCAAGACACGCGACCTGGGAAGGATGATGCTCTCAAACTCTGTTTGGGAGCGAGAAACCGGGGATCGAGATCTTTGGGGGCCAGCCGACTTCCCCCGAGCCCATGAATCTCGTTCCCAACGTCCCGTTGGGAACGCATTGAAGGAGAACGTTTCGTAACTCAGTTTGGGAACGAAAGACGGTGAAGCTACGGGGATCGCAAAATCGGCCTCTTGCTGAATTGCTGGAAGTATTTTAAGCAGGTGTCTCTCCAAATTGCTGCGTCCACTTTCTGCTTTTCAAGCCTGGCCTTGACGTGCCGGAACATTTCCGGATCGATAGATTGCTGCAGATCGTTCCACGTTGCCAGCATTGAATCGACATACGCAGTTCCCGCATAATACTTATTGCAGAGTTCTTCCCAGAGAGTTCTGCCGGATTTCATTTTATGATTCCACCGGACATGATGAAACCAGAGCAAATATTTTTCAGGACAGGCCGCGGTATCGTCGAACATTTCTTTCAACGGAGAGAAATACTGTCCCGCCGCGTTGCTGCCGGTGGATGACCGGTCGAAGCCGATCCCAATGCTGTCAGCCCGGTGATAGTAGACCGGCGTCCAGTCGAGCCGTCTTTTGTCGTACGACGGTTCCGGTCCATAATGAAAATCAGTCTGCATGATATGATGCAGACCAAGAGGCTCCATATAATCGACGCACGCTTCACGCGATCCCATCATCATCGAACGGACGGAGGCGACGACGTTGGAATCGTTGCTCAGCGTCATCCGGATCCATTCGTTCGCGATCTGTTCCGCTGAGAGATCATGATCCCATGCAAGCCGTCCGAACGCGTACCAGTTTGCCTGAGCGAAAAGATGGCCGCACCAATTCCGGTCGTCCCCGATATTTGCCACTCCTGCCATGCCGGTCATTTGATAATGCTGCAGGGTGCCGTCAACGATCGAAGCCAGCGTAGAACCGGGGCCTTTTGCATAGAGGTCAAACTGAAGGTACTCTTTCCACATCGGCGCGAGATAGACCAGATGCGTCGAGTGGCCGAGATATTCCTGTGTGATCTGCAGTTCGAGCATGAGCGGCGTCCTGGGCATTGCTCCGAAAAGCGCCTGTACCGGCTCCCGCGGCTGGAAGTCGAGCGGGCCGTTCTTTGCCTGGACGAAAACATTCGGCAAAAATTTTCCGTCGAACGGAACAAACTCCTTGTACGCCCGTTTCACCCTGTCCGCATCGACATCTGCGTTATAGACGAAGGCGCGCCACATCACGATGCCGCCGTACGGCTGCAGCGCCTCCGCGAGCATGTTGGCGCCGTCGACGTGCGTCCTCCCAAAGTCCTGCGGACCGGGCATTCCCTCCGAATTTGCCTTTACCAAAAATCCGCCGAAGTCGGGAATGATGGAATAGATCTCCTTCACCTTATTTTTCCACCACAATCTGACTTCGGGGTCGAGAGGATCGGCGGTCTTCAGCTTTCCTATCCCCCCTGCCCGGTTTCCTTCCAGTTCAAATTTCCCGGCCATCGGGGAAGCAAAATTCACCGAGAGAAATACGCGGATGCCGTATGGGCGAAAAAGATCAGCGAGCGCCTTTATTTTCAGGAGATGGTCTTCGTCGATGATCCTCGGGTCGGCATTGACATTGTTCAGGACGGTGCCGTTAATGCCGATGGATGATGCCGCCCGCGCATAGTCACGATACCGCGGGTCGAGAGTGTTCGGCAATTCGTCCCATTTCCAAAGCGATTTGCCGGCATATCCCCTTTCGATCGAACCGTCGAGATTATCCCAATGATCGAGAAGGCGATATTCCGTTCTTGGCCTGGATGTAATGTCGAGTGAATCGAGCGGCTGCAAGGTCTGGATAAGTCGGAGAAGATGGAATGCTCCGTACAACAAACCGATATTCTCATTGGCTGCAAGAACAATGACTCTGTTCCCCTCAGTTACCGCCGTCTTCAGCACAAATCCTTCTTTTCCAAGCGATCCAATGCTCTTTGCATCGCACAACATTTTGACTATGGAGGATCTCTTAGGCGTACCGACAACAAGGACGTTTTGTCCGTGCAATGACGAGATAAAAGGGATTTTTCTCCCCAACAAGCCGCCTAATCCATTTTCTAACTCTTCTCTTACGATCCGACAGGTTTCAGATGTATCCGTCAAGAGGATGGAAGATATGTGCCTCTGATATTCGACCAACCGTTTTTCATCAACGACCTTTTTATACTTCATCCACAATTCATATCCATCGTCTGCCATAGATTGTGCAATAAAAACGGCTGAGAGGATCAGGAGGTAAAAAATATGTCCGAGTAATCTTGGCTGTTTCATGAAGAGCATCTCCCCTCTGGAGTGTCATCCTTTTGATAGCAATTTTGCAGCGCGTGATATTTCCTCAGAATCAAAAAATCCGAAAAGGTAGAGGATCACCGGCCAGAAGAAGATCAATCCAGTGCGGAGCGGCAGGGAGCCATAACCGCTGCGGATGGAGAAAATTTCCGCAAGATACACAACCGCCACCGACGCAGCCAGCTTGAATATTCTTCCATACTCATACTCAATCCTGTAAAACTTCTGGACGATAAAGTACATGACGATGGCCGAAAGAGCATACGCGATCAACGTGGCATACGCCGCCCCCATTATGCCATACACGGGGATGAGGAAGAAGTTGGCGACGATGTTTGAAACCGCGGCGAGGATCGACACCGGCAGGAGATACGCTGTTTTCTTCTCGATGAAAATCCCGGCGTTGAGGTGAATCGACACACCCCCGAAAATATACGCCAACAAGACAACCGGTACGACGCTCAGTCCGCTCCAGTAATCGGGATGGATGATATGCCGTCCGAACAATCTGATCTGGACAAGGTCCGGAATGAAGAACGAGATCGCCAAGAATATTGCGCTCATGCCAAGCAGGAAATAGGTGAGCACCCTAGCAAAGAGGACTTTTGCATCTTTATCATTGGCGTGCGAAAGGAAGAACGGTTTCCACGCGTAATCGAACATCGACGTGACGAGGTTCATGAAGATGCCAAGCCGGTAATTCGCCTGGTAGATGCCGACATTGCTGTCGTTGGTGAACGCTTTGAGCATCGGGCGGTCGATCACCTGAAGGACCATCCCCGACAGTCCGACCGGTACATACGGCAGGCCGAATTTGAGCATATCGGAATATAACGTCCGCGAGAACTTCCATGACGAGCTTTGCATAATGTGCGGAACCATCAGGACAAACGTCAGCACCGACGACGCGAATCCGCTGATGAAGATCCCCTCCACCCCCCACTTCAACCACAGGAGCGAAATAACATTGAAGGCGACGTTGGAAGCAATATTGACGATCTTCAACGAGGCAAAAAACTTCGGGCGTCGGGCGAGGCGAAGCGACGCGAACGGAACGATCACGAGCGCGTCGAAAAAGAGAATACCGGCGCTGAAATAGAGGATCCGATAGAGACTTTCGCTGATCAAAAACACATGGGTCAACGGAACGGCGAACGCGAGGATCAATCCAGAGAAAAGCAGGGACGTGACGGCGATGGAGATGAACGGCGTGCTGAATCGTTCTTTTGCCTCGCCGTCTTCGAGCGCGGAGGCATAGCGGAAATAGGCCGACTCCATTCCGTAGTTATAGATGACGTTCAAAAAGGCAAGATACGAATAAACGTTCGCGACGATCCCGTACTGCGAGGTCGTCAAAACGTTCGTGTAAAAGGGGACGAGAAGGAACGTAAGGAAGCGGCCGACGATCGTGCTGATGCCGTAGATGGCCGTATCCGCACCGAGGCGCTTGATTTGGGAAAACATGGGTTACGAGACCAGTTCGAGGGAAATATCGAGCGCTTTTGGGGAATGCGTTAATGCGCCGACGGAAATAAAATCGACACCGGTTTCGGCGATGGCTTTCACCGTTTGAAGCGTGACACCGCCGGAGGCTTCGACCTCGACCACGTGGCCGATCAACTGCACGGCTTTTGCCATCGGTTCAAGTTCAAAATTATCCAGCAAGATCCTGTCGAGACCCCCGGTGGCCAACGCTTCCTCGATCTGCCCGAGCGAAGTCACTTCCAGCACGATTTTCACGTCGAGATTGTGTTCGGCAAGGTAGTAGTTGCATTTCGTCAATGCGCCGGCGACGCTCCCCGCAGCGGCGATATGGTTGTCTTTGATCAACACCATCTGATCAAGGCCGAAACGGTGATTAACGCCGCCGCCGTCTCGGACGGCTTTTTTATCGAGCATGCGGAGGCCCGGGGCCGTCTTGCGCGTGTCGGTGATCTTCGCCTGAGTTCCGGCGACCGCATGAACAAATTTATGCGTGAGAGTCGCTATGCCCGACATGCGCTGTAAAAAATTCAGAGCGACGCGTTCTCCTAAAAGTATCCCTCGAACCGTGCCGTAGATCTCGCCGATCTGATCTCCCGCTGAAATAACATCACCATCTTTTGCGTGCATCGTAGCGGACGTTCCCCCTTCCGCATACTGAAAGACGAGACCGACAAGTTCCGTCCCCGAGAGAACGCCGTTTTCCTTCACCTGGAGAATTGCCCGGCCGAATTGATCCTCGGGAATGAGGGACTCGCTGGTCACGTCGCCGAACCCGATGTCTTCCTGAAGGGCCTGTTCGATCAGCCTCCCGATCTTACTGTCGTTGAGGAGGTCAGCGGGCATCGTCGTTCACCAGCATGATCGGAATATCGTCTTTGACTTCGTAGATCCGGCCGCACTTTTTACACGTCAGCGTATTTGCCGCCGGCTTGTAGTCGAGTCCCCCTTTGCATTTCGGGCAGCAAAGGATCTCAAGCAATTCCTGTTTTACCATTGGGGACTCCTTTCTGCTTGTTTCGTTTAAACGCTTCTTCGAGAACTTCCACGAATTTCATCGGTGCGCGCGTCGGTTTTCCGGTCTGAGCATTGATAAAGCTGTGCACGGTAAACCCTTCGGCGATCGGCTCCTTCTCTCCTTCTCTGATTACCCGGTATTCGATCCTTACCCGCGCGATGGGAATTTCGTTGAGAGAAGTTTCGATATGAAGGAGGTCGTCGTACCGGGCGGAGCGTTTGTATTTTGCGCCGGCTTCGATAACGGGGAGATAAATGCCGATGCCTTCGATTTCGGGGTACGGCATTCCGATGTCCCGGAGCAGGTCGGACCTCCCCTGTTCAAAGTACTCGAAGAATTTTCCGTAGTAGACGAATTTCATTTGGTCCGTGTCGGCGTACCGGACACGAACGTCGGTGGTAAAGGTGATCGGCATTTTACTCGTTCCAGGCTCCCATCGCGCTGAACTTCTCTATCCTCTTCTCGATGAGCTTTTCAGTCTTCATTTTTTTCAGCGGACGCAATTCCTCGACGAGCGTATCCTTCAATATCTGCGCTGTCTGCTGCGGATTGCGGTGCGCTCCTCCCGGAGGCTCGGGAACGATCTTATCGATGATCTTCTGCTCATAAAGATCGCGGGCTGTGAGACGGAGCGCTTCGGCCGCCTGCTCTTTATATTCCCAGCTTCTCCAGAGGATGCTAGAGCACGATTCCGGTGCGATGACAGAATACCAGGTATTCTCAAGCATCAGGATCCTGTCGCCGACGCCAATTCCAAGCGCCCCTCCCGAAGCCCCTTCGCCGATCACCACGACGATGATCGGGACGGGAAGGTGCGACATCTCAAAAAGATTGCGCGCGATCGCTTCAGCCTGGCCGCGCTCTTCGGCTTCGATGCCCGGATACGCTCCCGGCGTGTCGAGCAGCGTGATGACGGGCTTGCCGAATTTCGCCGCGAGCTTCATCAAGCGAAGCGCTTTGCGGTAGCCTTCCGGCTGCGGCATGCCGAAATTTCTGAACAGGTTCGACTTTGTGTCCCGCCCCTTTTGGTGGCCGATGATCATGACGGTGTCGTCCTCGAGCTTGCAAAAGCCGCCGACGATCGATTTGTCGTCGCCGAAGAGCCGGTCTCCATGCAGCTCGATAAACCCCGTGGTCATCATGCCGATATAATCGAGCGTATACGGCCGCTCGGGATGGCGCGCGAGCTGAACTCTTTGCCACCGCGTGAGGTTCGAAAAAACGTTTTCGCGAAGCTGGCTCACTTTTTTCTCCAGGGTTGTGATTTCGTCTGCGATGTCGAGGTTGTCGGACAGCTTCCTCATTTCGTCAATCTTCTGCTCAAGCTCCACAATCGGTTTTTCAAAATCCAACACAGCTTTTCCCATGCACGCTCCGGTATGATTAGACACTATGCCGGAAAGAGTTCACCACTGCTTTCACGATGATCTCAAAATCCAGCATCAACGATTGGTTCTTTGCATAATACAATTCGTACTGCTCCTGCTCTTCGGCGGTCATGGACCGGTCCGCGTGAATCTGCACGATGCCGGTCACACCCGGCTTCCCGAGGTAAATTCCGTTGTGAGCGGACGGTGCGCGGGAAGGAGCGCCGCCGGCTGGACGCCCGATGATGGACATCGAACCGCGGAGCACTTTCGGCATCGCCAACATTGCTGATGAAAACGCGGACGGCTGAGAGCGAAACAGGAGACGGCCTAAAGATACAAAAGGAGCGCATAAAATCAAAAGGAAAAGCGCGGCAACAATATCGACCGCGCGCTTCGTGAACCGGTGCATCGGCTTGTCGATATTGTATTGAAGCTCGATGAACGGTATTTCGTCCAGCTGGTCGATGCGGGACTTGCCGATGATGACCTCAAGGGAATTCGGCACAAGCTTAAATTCGACCATCCGGTTCCTGCTCTTGCTGATCACCGAGAGAATGGTCGAGTACGGGATCGCATCCGCCGAAAAGATCACGTCGTCGATCCTGTGATCGTTGATCACCTTCCCGATCGTGTCGACGCTGCCGAGGATCTCGACGTCGAGGATCTTCTGGTTGAGCCGTTGCCGGTTCACGTCGATAAAGCCGACGACGTCGTAGCCGTCTCCCGGTCTGCTGCGCAATTTCTTTAAGACCTCCTGCCCTGTTGGACCCGCTCCGACAATGAGGGTCCTTCTGCCGAAGAGCGTTTTCCGCGAAAAAGAACTTCCTGTTCCCGTCAACCTGATCGCGAGGCGCCATCCCGGGATCAAGAAAACGCTCAGCGCTCCCGATACCACCATCACCATTCGGCTGAATGCAAAATCTTTGACGAATGCCGTGAGCGCCGAGATGATCACAAACGCAAAGAAGACCGCGCTGAACGAGTGCGAGAGCGAGAGCTTCCTGATGGTATAGGCCCCGGCGGCGTACAATGAAACGACAACGACGGAGGCCGGAACGATAAGGGCCCACGGATAGGCATAGGCAGGGAAGGAGAAAAATGTTCCGGAACGGATGTCGGCAGCGACGAGGATCGTCCCAAGCACCACGCAAAAATCGAAAATAGAAACAAGGAATGGTTTGCCGTACCGCACCACCGCCGCGAGAAACCGGCGGGCGTCGATGCCCATCTCAATGACCGATTCGAACAGAACCGATCCCCGATGATGCTTGCGTACGAAAAGCCTCATCGCCTTGTAAAAAATGCTCAACTCGTCGATGTCGCTGCGGCGCGTGCTCTCCCCTTTGTAATGGATAATTTTCGTCTCGGCGACATAGAACACTTTCCAGCCGGCCTGCTGAACGCGGTAGCACCAGTCAAGATCCTCGCCGTACATGAAAAAGCTCTCGTCGAGGCCGCCGATCTGTTCGTACGCGGTGCGGCGGATCATCATGCAGGAACCGCTGATGGCGTCGACCTCGGTACTTTCGTCGGGACTCAGGTAGGTCAGATTATACTTTCCAAAGATCTTAGATCCGCTGAAGATCGAACTTAACCCGGAAACTTTTGTAAACGCGACCCAGGGCGACGGAAAACTCCTCCGGCAGGCGAGCTGCAGCGATCCGTCGGGGTTCAGGATCTTGCAGCCGGCCATACCGACATCTTCATTCGCTTCAAAAAAATCTATCAGCGTGCGAAAGGTGTCTTCCTGGACGATCGTATCGGGGTTCAAGAGAAGGAGATATTTCCCCGAAGCCAGAGCGAGAGCTTGATTGTTCGCTTTGGCAAAGCCGACGTTCGTCGTGTTCGCGATCAAACGAACGTGCGGAAACGATTGACGGACAAGGTCGCAGCTGCCGTCGTCGGATGCGTTATCGACGACGAACACTTCTCCCTTCAGTCCTTCCAGCGCTTTGCTCACAGAAACGAGCGCGTTGTTCAGAAAGTCGCGAACGTTATAGTTGACGATAATAATTGAGACATCCATGGCGAGAGGTTACAACAGATTGAACATGCTGCGGAGCTTGAGCTTCCACACCATAAACGCGGCTTCGTAGACGATGTTCTTCGACATCTTTGAAACGCCCCGGTCGCGGTCGACGAAAATGATCGGGATTTCGCAGAGGCGAAAACCCTTCCTCCATGCCTTGTAGTTCATTTCGATCTGGAAGGCATAGCCGTTCGACCGGATTTCGTCGAGATTGATGTTCTCGAGCACCGTGCGCCTGTAGCATTTGAAACCGGCGGTGGCATCCTTCACCGGCAGTCCCGTGATCACCCGCGTGTACAAATTGGCAAAATAGCTGAGCAGCAGCCGCCGGAACGGCCAGTAGACCACGCTCACGCCGCGAATGTAGCGGGAGCCGATGACCAGGTCGTATTCCTGGATCTTCACGAGAAAATTAAGGAGCTCTTTGGGATTGTGCGAGAAATCGGCATCCATCTCGAAGACATAATCGTACTGATGCTCGATCGCGAACTTGAACCCGGCCACGTAGGCGGTCCCGAGCCCCATCTTCCGCGGACGTTCGATGAGATGCACGCGCGGATTTTTTTGCTGGAACTCTTTAACGATCGCGGCCGTACCGTCGGGGGAATTGTCGTCGATGATCAGAATCTCGATATCCGTGGACTGGTGAAGCACCTGCGGGATGAGGTTCGGAAGGTTGACGGCTTCGTTGTACGTCGGCGTTATGACAAGCGCTTTAGGCATTCGCGAGGGTTCAGAGTTAATGGCCTTTCCCCATCAGCATAACATAGAATGTATATAAAATTATCTTAATGTCCATCCGGAACGACATATTCTCGATGTAGAAAAGGTCGTACCGTACTTTTGATTTCACGTCGTCGATCGTCCTATCATACCCCTGTTTGATCTGCGCCCAGCCGGTGATGCCGGGACGGACCTTCAGCCGGCGGTGGTACAACGGAATTTCCTTGGAGAGTTTATCAACGAAGTACGGCCGTTCGGGCCGGGGCCCCACGAGACTCATGTCGCCGTCCAGGACGTTGATGAACTGCGGGATTTCATCGAGGCGGGAATTCCTCAGGAATCTCCCTACCTTGGTCACGCGGTCATCGTGCTTTGGCGCCCAGACCGGTCCAGTCTCTTTCTCCGCATCAGCCCGCATCGAACGGAATTTATGCATCTTAAAGATCTTTCCGTCCTTCCCGACGCGTTCCTGGCTGTAGACGACGGGCCCGGGCGTATCCAATTTGATCGCAATTGAAATGAGCACCCACAACGGCGAAGAGAACACGAGCACGAACAGGGCGGCGAAAATATCCGTCAGCCGTTTCATGCTCTGCTCCCACGGCTGCATGATCTCCGGAGAGATTTCGATGAGCGGGAAGCCGTAAAGCTGGTTGGTCCTCGCCTGTCCGCTGATGATGTCGTACATGTCGGGGAGGATCTTCATGCTAATGTCGTGTCCGTTGCACCGGGAGATGACGTCCAGCAGTTTACCGTGATCGGCAGACTCGAGAGCAAAGAGAATGTCCCTGACGGCAAACCGTTGAATGAGCGAAGGGAGTTCATCGCTCGTTCCGAGGCAATGAATACCTCCGTACTCCCCGGCGCGGTTGCGTTTATCAAGGCGAACAAAACCGACGACGCGGTATCCGAGCGCCGGGTGCTGCAGGACAAGGTCGTAGAGAGATTTCCCTTTTTCATTCCATCCAACGATGAGCGTATTGCGAAGGCCGATACCGGCGGCCAGAAGCCTCCTGCGCATGCTCAGGAAGATCATCCTGCCAAGCCCCACAAAGACGATCATCAAACCCCAGTAGACCAAAATCACCGAGCGAAAGACAACACGCGCTCCGATGCTTGTATCGTCTATCAGAAAGACGAAGACAAGAAGGAAACAGCCGAAGGAAATCGCCTTGACGACCGAAATAAATTCATCCAGCCGCGATTTGGCCCGCCAGGGGCGATAGAGTCCGAAAAAGAAGAAAACCACGAACCAAAAAATGCCGATCGCAATCATCGGCAGCCAGAAATCCGGCACGACGGCAACCCTGAAAATTCCGCTGTTGACGCGCAAGCTGTAAAAAACCGAGAATGCGAGAGCGAAAGAAACAAGGTCGAACGCAACGTGCGCAAATCTCCCCAAGATCCTTCTGGTAGTGCCGGTAATCATTGCGTCTGCCATCAAATGGTAGCGAACCACAGTATGCTGTTCAGCGCGGCGTCGATTGCCAGATTGTCGATTGCCTGCCCTGCGCGAACCGAACGAAGCCGATCAGAAGAGCTGCATTTGAGAGAATAAAAAAATAGATCCCCGAAAAAATCGAGATCCTGATCTTAACAAGTGAAAAAAGATATCCGATAAGCCCTATTCCATAGAAGATCAACTGGGCATCGAGCATAACCGAATAAAATTCCGATTCCGATCTCAGAGCGATGTTCGTTGCCATCAGACCGACGAGAATAAAGGGAAAAAACCATCGGATGATTTTGTGGGACCAAAACGCGAACGATAAAAGTACATTTCTGTTGAAGAACAGGCCCTTGACGTAGGCAAGGGTCTGGTAGTTTGTTGCTGCGAACCTGATCTTCCTCCTGAATTCCGAAAAGAGCTCTTCGGGGAGGTCCTCGGACGCGATCGCATGTTCTTCATAAATGAATTTTCGACCCTTCATCAGCACGGACAGCGTGATGTAGAGATCGTCGGTGACGGCTGCCGGAGGAAAAGACTGAAACAGCGACTTCCGCACCGCAAAAATACCGCCGTTCGCCCCTATCAGGATTCCGCATTTCCCTTCAGACTTCTTTATGAACGTTTCGTATTCCCAGTATTTCTTCTCTTCAATGCTTTTGAACCGATGCTGGTTGGTCTCGCGCAGGATCAAACGCCCGCAGACTCCTCCAACGTCTTGATCTGCAAACCCCTGCACAAGCCTCTTGACGGCAGATCGTTCAAATTCGGAATTCGCATCGGTAAAGACCAGAAGCTCGTAACGGGCTGAGTTCATGAGGTCGCTCAGCACGGCGGCCTTGCCGCGGCGCTGGTCAAAGAAGAACACGTTCAGCCACGAATACTTTTTCTTCAGTTGAAGGAGGATCTCATTCGTTCCGTCCGATGATTGATCGGAGCCGATCAGCAATTCGAGCTTCGTAAAATCGTAGTCCAGTGCGGCAATGTTTTCGATGCGATCAGCGATCACCTTTTCTTCATTGAAGGCTGAAATCAAGATCGACACCGGCGGAACATTCTGGATGTCGGCGACCGGCGGCCGAAATGAAGCGATGGCTTTCATGATGACCGGATAAAATACATACGTGTGAAATGCAAGGAACAGGAGTGCGATGAAAAGAATACTGAAGAGAGAATCAACAAACATTTATGCGGCGCAATTATGACACGATCATCAAAATTCGAATCGTCAAGCGTAATCAATCCCCACTATCTTTTCGCAGCATCATACCATCACGAAACGACGGGCGGCCCAGTGCCTCGTGCCTGGATTCACATCCGACAAATGGTCCCTGACCGCGGTTTACCGGGCTTCAACGTCCGCCGGCATGCGACCCGGCGCAGCAGCCTGTCCGTGCTTCACTCCGAAAGAAGGAACATCAATATTCTTTCTTTGGACCGAACCAGCGGCCAATTTTGTTTCAAATTTATTCTTGTTCTCTTTGTGGCTGCCGCCGAACAGGTACTTATAGAATGACAAGAACGCCTTGAGGGTCCTTCTCAGCTCTGCCGGATTCCTCAGCACCGATTTCAGCTTCATGAACATATAGGCCGGCCGAAGATAGTATTCCCTGCGCGCGTAATTACAGAAATCTACGATTTCCTGAGCGGTGAGGTCGTGGGTCCGCACGACAGTGTTGTGGAGCCCTTCCGGCGTAAGCCACTCGTCGAATGATTTTGCATCGATCAGGTTTTCCTTTTTCGCCCACTCGTACGCTTCGGTACCTGGATAAATCATCAGCGGGAAGAACTGCGCAGTGTCTGTATTCAATTTTTTTGCCAGGTTGAGGGTCTCGTACATTGTCTCGAGCGTTTCCCCCCTGTTTCCCATCATGTAACACGCGTGGATCAGCAGACCGGTTTTCTTGGCATTTTCCGCAGCCTTGAATTGCTCGACGCTGACCCCTTTTTTCATCAGTTTCAGGATCTCATTCGAGCCGCTTTCAAAGCCGACGATGACCAGCCGGCAATTCGCCCTCTTCATCCATCGCATCGTCTCTTCATCGAGGTCCGCGCGGACGTTGCATGTCCATGTCAGCGTGTTCTTCTGCGCGATCAGCAGTTTGCAAACGTCGATCGTATGCTTTTTATAGACGGTAAACGTATCGTCCTCGATCGTGACTTCGACGACCTCGGGAAAGTTTTGTTCAATGTACCGGAATTCGGCCGCGATGCTTTCGGGGGAACGATGGATGTACGTGTGGCCGTAAAAGTTCTGGGGATAAACGCAATACGTGCAAAGGTACGGACAGCCTCTTCCGGTATACACCATCATTTGCGGATATCGGCCGGCCGCAAAAAAGTAGTCGCGCGGTTTGCAAAATCTTTTGAATATCTCGCTGGCAAACGGCATATCATCAAGCTTCTGATTGGCGGGCCGTTGAGGGTTCGAGCGAACAGATCCTCCGTCGCGCCAGGTGAGGGACGTCACTTTTTCCAGCGCTCCCCCGCCGGAGAGGACACCGGCTAATTCGACGATCGTTTCTTCGTATTCGTTTCGGGCAACGGCATCGGCCACCGGGTACTGGTTCAGCACTTCTTCGTGAAGGGCCGTTGCGTGATTCCCGACGAGGCAGACAAAAATCGAAGGGAACGTTTGTTTCAACTGTTCGGCGAAGCGTATATCGCTCGAGATACTCCCCGTACTGGTCTCTACGACCGCAAGCCCCGGCCGGAATTGATGAAGGCGTTCGATGACCTGCTCGGCTGAAATGATCTCCGCCGGCGCGTCGATCAGCGTTATGGAATGTCCGCGTTTCTCCGCTACCCCGGCGGCTAGTGCCAGCCAGATCGGGTAGTATACCGTTCCGCTTTTTGTGACCGCCGGACTTCGCGAACCGCGGGAGTATTTCGGGTGAAATGGGGGGTTAATGAACGCTATATTCATCGCTCTTTTCTCCAATCAAAATTATTGGCAAACGCCAGCTCGATAATGCTCCTTAGACATTGAATTTCCTGCACCAGAAAAGGGCTAAGTCCGGAATGGCTTATTCTTTTAATATAGGCAAGGAAGAGCCTCAAAGTAAAGCCCTGTATCACAATTAACCGTAATAACATCAATTTTGCAAATCCGTAATGCTTTTGAAAGAAGTAAAACATCCCACGATACCGCTCGACCAGAAGCCTGTTCGCCGTCTGCTTTTGGACCCGTTGTTTTGTAGAGTATCCGAAATGATGAATGATCGAAGATCCGGGAAGAAACACGGTCTTGTAGCCCGCACATTTCATCCTGTAACTCCATTCAACCTCTTCATTGTAGAGAAAAAACGCCTCATCAAGAAGCCCCACCCTGTCGATTGCCGCTCTCCGCACCATCATACATGCGCCGGTAACATGGTCGACTTCCATGATGCTTGAATGATCGCTATAGCTGTTGAGCGATTTGGCCGGAATAAATCTCCGTAACAACCCACCGACGACGCTATCATAGCGCACCAGTGATTTAAGAAATTCGTTAGCGTGAAAGAACTCCTTTGTCAGCGTCGGAAAAGAGTGGGTAGAATGTTCGATGCCTCCCAGTGAATCAAAGATCTTGCAGCCTGACACGGCGACATCCCTGTGCTCCTCTAAATATTCTATCATCGGGGGAAGCGAACCGGGGTTGAGAACGGTATCGGGGTTCAAAAGCAGAACATATGTCCCGGAGGATTGGAGAATCCCTGCGTTGCAGGCTCCCGCGAAACCAATATTCGCCGGATTAAAAACAAAGACGAAGGCCTGGAATTCATCCTTGAGGTCGCTGATGCTTTCGTCGGAGGCGTTGTCGATGATAAAGACTTCATAAGGAAATGGAAGCTGACATTCAAGGATCGAGTGCAGGCATCGTCTCAATACTGGCTTTGAATTGTAGTTGACTATAATAATAGACAGAACCAAAGACCTCTCCGGCTTCTACTGATATTGACCAACAATATTCTTTTTGAAATCTCTCAGCCCTTTCCGCGACGCCTCATACAGCATTCTGTCCGTGAAGTACCACACCGTCATTTTCAACCTTATCACAAAATAGAAATAGCATTTGGCGATCAACGGAAATGAAGTATCGATGAGCAAGTTCCTATTTCGTACGGCATAATACAGCGTTTGAGCCTTCAACAAGCGCTCTCCCCTGCACTTATGATAAATGACGGAAGACGGAACATACAGGAGTCTCAGACCATTTTTAACCGCCCTGGCCGAGTATTCGATATCTTCAAGATACAGAAAAAACCTCTCATCCAGGAATCCCAGCCTGGGCAGGTCCGCGACTCTGAGACAGAGATAACATCCGCTTGCGAATGTCACGAATTCGGGTTCTTTCTTCGCCGAGCCGACATCGACTGATTCGTCTCTATATCGGTGAACAGCCAGCCCTCTCCACCCAACAAGTTTTCCGCCCGCGTACCAAATTTTTTTCTTTTCGGGGTAATATGTAATCAGCCCGGTGCCGATGGAGGCATTGGTGTGATGGTCCATTTGCCGGAGAAGGGTTACAATCGCATTCTGTTCAACCAGCGTATCGTTATTTAATAAAATGACGTACTCGGCAGAGCGATCGGCCGCATAGCGAATGCCAATGTTGTTGGCCCCGGAAAAACCGAGGTTATGATCGTTGTGAAGGACCTTCACGCTGGAAAGACATTCCGACAATTTATCGAATGAATTGTCGGTCGATCCGTTTTCAATAATGAGGATACTATCATCCCCGACGCCTCCTTGTCCCAATGACCGGACACATTCGACTGTATCAGACCAGTTATTGTAATTCACCAACACAATGACGTATTTAAGCTTCTCCTTTGTCATAGGTCCGGTCATCTTCGCAGCAGCGCGAGGGCCATGAGTTCAGTGCCTTCGAATTCCATCCACCACACCGTTGAATATTCTTGACAAATATTCATCGCTAAATTCTATTGGAACGTCTGTTTGATAATTCCCCGACCGGCATGCGCTGAGAAATTCTGTCACCGTAGAATAGTCCTTTTCCTTGCCGGAGAAGCTGTCGAACAGATAGACCTGAGGAATTCGCCCGCATAATTTCCACACCGCACTTCCCCGGGGCGTTACCGCCAGAATCGGTTTTAATGCAGCAATGTACTCAAATAGCTTGCTCGGTATCGCCGCGTTTGACGCGGAGAGCAACAGCAGGCCGTTGGCCTCCTGGATCATTTCCAGCGCTGCGCTGCGCGGGACCCGGGGAACATGGGACAGGGTCCATCCGAGGCCGGCGATTTTTTCCTTCCATCGGTCAAATTCGTTGAGGTCAGGGGGTTCTAAATTTCCAAGGAGCCTAATGTCAATCTTCCGAGCCACCCCGCCATGCTGTCCTCCTCCGAGAATCGGATCTAGAAGAGATCCAATTTTCCGTGTGCGGCTTGACGCATAGAATTGTCCCGAATGCACCAGCGTAATAGCCTTCGAACCAGGGATCTTCGCCGTGCTGTTTTTCACACGGTCGTTGGCCACTGGATAACCGTTCGTAAGAACCGTCGTTTTTGCCGAAGCATGAGGGTATCGCTCCCCCAATTGTTCCTTCCATCGCTCCGACGTCACAAGAATTGCGTCGGCTTTGGCGATGATCTTTTCTTCCAGCCGGCTCTCAAGAAACCTTCGCAACCACAATTGATCGACAATCGGGCGCAAGGGTTCGTCAAGCCAGCCGTCGCGCAAATCGATGATCAGGGGCGCACCACATGTGCGCGATATTTCAAGAGATGCGACGTGAGACGACTCAGGGGGACTTGAGGAGAGCACGAGGGCCACATCGCGAAGGTGTTCTTTCACGATCGAGTTCCTCTTAATCCTCATGGCCCAAAAAATAGTTTGATCGGGGATTATTGAGACATAGGAAAAAAAACGCCATGCCCGCCGCAGGTAGCGATATTTATCCTTCCGTCCGTCTTTGTGGTCTGTGTATTTACCGGACATTTTCAAGGGATCCTTGAGCGTTATTTCAACGCCCCACGGCTGTTCCTGCACGTTATCTCTCACCCCCGCACTGAGAAGGACAATCCGGTTCCCTTCCTTGCTCAGCCATCTGATAAACCGCTCCATCCGATAGACCCCGACGTGGAAAGGGTTGGTCCAAAATGGGGCTATCAACAGAATGGTGCGGGATTTTTCAAGTGCGTTAATGAGACACCCTCCGGGCCGATAGCATCATCGGAGATATGATGCGTAAATGTTTTCCAGCTTTTGTAGCTGAGTCGTAAGGTTATAGTTTTCAGCGATGTGCTCTCTGCCGGCCTTGCCGAACGCCGCCATGGTTTCAGGCGCCTGAATGAGGCGCGAGAGTTCTTCGGCGAGTTTTACGCTATCTCTTTCCGGAACCAGGGATCCTGTGACCCGGTCGAGAACCACCTCGGGAATATCTGCGTGCACGGTAGAAACAACAGGAAGTCCCACTGCACTCGCTTCAATGATCCCGACCGGCGCACCCCCTTCATTGTCCCCGTCGGCTGCGGTCACGCTTGGATGGAGGAAAATATCCGCCTTGACCATTTCTTCTATAGTTTCGTGATGGCCTCGAGGGCCCAGAAGGGAGACACAATCTCCGATATTCAGCCGGAGGACCAATGATCGAATTCGCTCTTCGGCTTCCGGCTCGTCGCCGGAGCCGATCAGACGAAATTCAACTTCGCAACCGGCCTTCCGCAGAAGCGCCACAGCTTCCAGAGAATATTGGATCCCTTTTTTTTCTCGAAACGATGAAACCTGGAGAAGAATGAGCCTCCGTTTTGCTTTCCGTCCTTCGAATTGTTTTTGCGGGTATTTTTTGAGTTCAACCCCAAGATGTTGAATAATGATCTTGTCGCTGGGACATCCAAGATCGACCAATTGTCTTTTTAAGAAACTCCCTTCCGCAAGGAAGGCGGTACCATAATCAAAGAGCCCCTCATACCTTTTTTGCCACGACGGTATTTTTCCCAGTTTGGAAGCATCGACTCCATAAAATGTCGTAAACAACGGCAAGCCCATCCGCTCGACAAAGCCGAGCCAGCGGGCTCCTTCATATCCGAGATGGGCCTGGAACAGCGACGGCTTCAGTTCTCGAACTGTCTTTTCAAAAAAAAGGCCGTAACGGTCGGTTGCACGCCGCCATGCTCTATTGACCAACTGCTCGGGCATGGAAAAATCGTCTGGCGTGAAGACGTCTTTGAACGGGAACCGATCCCGGTGCTCGGAACGTTGTGAAAACACGACGTTGCGGAAATGCTCCAGTCCGGTCAATTGAGAATAGATCCAGGAACCGGTGAGGAACAAATAGGGGGTAACAAGATGAACGATGACGGGCTTCGGCGCACTATCCATGTTCTGTTCCAATCCGAAGGGCACCAAATTCAACGGTCGCTATCATGATCGCCCACACGAGATTCAGGTTGTACTTCGTTAGGGAGGCGCTAAAAAAAGACAACAGGATAAGTCCGCAGAATCCGGAAAAAAAACCGGCCGAATACCATTTGAAAAACGGCTCTTTCGTGTTCCGAAAAAGAAAATACGCCCGCCTCAAGACAAGGATGAGAAGAGCGACATAGACCGTGAATCCGACGATTCCCATTTTCCACAACATCGTCAGGTGCGACGTGTCCAGGCTCCAAACGCTCAAGTTGCTAAAAAACTTGTAAGCGACCTTATCCCCTAATCCCGCACCGAGGATTGGGAATTGACGGATACGCTGAATTGCGGCGAGATCAAGCTCAACGCGCATCATCAGCGAAACATCCTGACCGGTCTTTGAAAAACTTTCTGCCCTCTGTGTAATTTGCTGAGTCGAGCGAGATTCCGTAAGGCTGGTCAGGGTGTCCGGAGCAAAAACAAGAACTATCGCAGATACGAACAAAACGAGTGCCCCAAGCAGAAGGATGTATTTCGGTTGGACCTTTTTATCCTTCACAAGAAAAAATCCGAGGATGGTCAACGAAAGTGCGGAGGCCGCCCACTCTGCGCGCGTCAGCGAAATGATAAGTCCTGAAAGGAGAAGAACGCAGATTCCCCCCGCGATGACTTTCAGATTCCTTTTGGGGGTATAAACAATAAGCGCTGCAAGCAGCGTAAGAAGCATGGGATACATATCGGCATGATACGTCGCAATTCTACTGAATTTTCCCGCTGCAACCAAAATGCCGATATATTGAATACATGCGATCACTCCGCCCCCAAAAACAAACTTCAGGAGAAGCTTGGCATTTTGGTCCTCCTGCAACTCGACGAGGACAATAAAATAAAACGCGAAGTAAAGAAGCATGTGCCATTCCAGAACCAGCACATTCAAAGGGCGCCCGAGGGTATATCCGATCACGGCCGCGAGCAAGGTCATCAAAAGGAACAGACCCATGCCTTTGGAGAGCCCGCTCCAGTGAAGTTTGGCCCCTCGCCCTTCAACAACGTGTGCCACAAAGAGAAAAACGGAGACGCCTAGGAAAACATCCTGAATAAAGGGCATGAACGGAGCGTCCGTGTACGCATTCCACAAAACGCAAAAGGTGAGGGTCGAAATCCCTATGAAGAAGATATTCGGTGAAGAGTGGATGAACGCAAGCACGATAAAAAAGACGACCGCAGCAGACAGCGCTGTATACTCAAAGTTGACGAATACGGCAGCAGTGACGAACAGCATGAAACACGATAGAGCGGCTACGATCTTCTTGTCGAATCGAAATACCATCACTTTGTCATGAGCTGCAATCATGCCTGGCGAATGTATGAAATAATTGATTTCATGGATTCGCGGTTTAGTACGAGGCTGCAGAGGAGATAGACCGATATACCGGAAAGAAGCAATCCGATCAGTGTCTCAACCGGTGTCAACCAATCGCCGCAGGATGCCTTTAACGCGAAGATAACGGCAAGCATGAGTGCAGCGCAAGAAAAAGGCCTCCATACTTTTTTCAGGAGTTCGAGAATACTCAATCCAATCAGGCTGAACGGGATTGCAAGACCTGGATACAACCAAATCAAGCTCGCAATCAAATAGCCTGTTGCAACCCCGATCACGCCCCAATGCAGACCGATCACAAAGGCCGCGACGCCTGAAATACCCGTGGCGATTCCCCAGCGGAACATCCAGTCTGTCCGGCTCTTCGCCAGATAGATCGACCCCGTTGTTGAATCGATGGATTGCAGAAGACCGATCGGCGCTAAAATAACGATCAGCGAACTCACGGTCCTCCATTGGTCCCCAAAAAAGACATGGACGAGTGGACTGCTTACGCCGATGAGCCCGAGCATCATTGGAAATGCAATCGCAGCGATCGTTGATGCAACGTTGAGATAAGCTCTCCGAAACGTCATGTTGTCTTGGTTTAGCTTTGAGTACACAGGGAACATTACTCTCGAGATCACTGACGTCACATTTTGCCAAGGGTACAGGACGATACGGTATGCAAGGACATAATATCCTAGGTCCTGAGCCCCGAGGTATTTTCCGATGAGAAGTGAGTCTGCATTGCGAATAAAATAGTTCGTCATATTGAAGCCAGAGAGGTTGAGGCTGAAACGGGCCACGCTTTTTATCTCCGCCACGCTAAAAACCAGTCTCGGCTTCCAGCGGCTTAGTACCAGCGATAGCAATGTCGAAGACAACAGGGCAGTCGACAAAGCTTGGGCGACGAGGCTCCATACTCCCGCTCCGCGGATGGCAAGCGTGATCCCCACAACCGCTCCGAAAAGTGTCGAAGAGATTTCCGCCTTCGCCAGCTTTTCAAACTGAAGCTCGCGTTCCAAGAGCGCCTGGTGGGATATCCCAATACTTGAAATAAAAAACGACGCCGAAAGCGCTTTGAGGATCGGCACTAACCTTGCCTCCCCATAAAAAGATGCAAACAGAGGAGCGAGGACGAACACCAGCGACATCACGACTATCCCGAAGATCACGTTTAACCAAAAGATCCCCGATAATAATGTACCGGAAATCTCGTTGCGCTGAATGATCGCTGAGGATGTGCCTAAGTCCCTAAACACATTGAGGAAACCGACCACTACCATCGCCATGCTCATCAACCCGAAATCTGAAGGGGCCAGCGTGCGAGCTAGTACGATCGTCGTAACAAGCTGGAGGATCTGCCTGCCGAATTGCGAGATAGACGACCATTTTACTCCAGTGAGAATAGAGGGTAACAACGGCATGCTTAAAGCCTTCTTGCTATGCTGATGGCGCGTGTCGCAGAAGCGATTTCATTCTCGGCCCCTGCCAGCAGAATACTACGGGCACGCCGGATAGAGGGACGCAGGATGATCTTCGATTGTCCCGCATCAACCGGTGATTTCACTGGCACATCCAATCGTGACGATTCCTATTGAACTGGAGGCGGGAAGGCCGAACGTGATCACGCCGAGTACGCATGAACGGGATTTTTCAATGCCTTCCTGACAGGATTGAAATTCTTTCTCCTAAGTCTTCATAGTCATGAAGATGAACGAGATTTCTGCCGGGGAACATGGCAGTGTACTGAGAGACAGTCCTGAATTTCCAATATGGTCCATCTTCTTTATCGCTCGTATTTTCAACGAGGAACAACAACCCGTCAGGTTTCAGAACTCTTTCGATCTCGCGAACGGCGCGAACCAATTCGTTTCCTTGAATGCCTCCGAGAACCAAACATACCCACGCCACATCGACCGAACCATCCACAAGCGGAATCGTGCCTTGTTCCATCTGTTTGTATTCGACGCCGGAGCGTGCAGGCGCCTGTGCAAGCAGATCACGAATCGGGTCGATGCCAACGGCGTTCCCATGAATCATCTCAGCTAAGTCGCCAGTAAAGCGTCCTGGGCCGCATCCAAAATCCATCACCAATCGTTCCTTCCCTGTGAGCTGCCTGCGAAACCACGGATAGAGTTGCAGTTTTTGCTGTTCCGTGACTTTTTCAAATTCGATCGTTCCGTGCCCCAGGTTCAGCACGGAGTGGGCTCCGAATTTGCGGGCTCTCCATTTCCAATAACTGATCCCTCCTCTTCTCCACCCGCGCAGATACGGAATGTCGCGTATCGTATTCAGCAAACTAAAAACAAAATTGCGCATCGCTTTTTGCAACAAAGAACATTCGCAGACTATTTCCACTTGAATATGTTTGACCTGATGAATTTCATTTTTTCCGAATTTTTCCACTCGGAATTTTCGTTCAACAGAATATAAAAAAAGGCGATGAGCAGACCAACAACCGTAATGATTAAGCTGAACAGAAAGCGGGGCGGATACGATTTCTTCTCCGGAACCACCGGAAAATCGATCACTTGCAGAACAGGGGTATTCTTCTGCTCGTCAAATCTCGATTGTTCGTACATTGGAACCAAAAATTCCAGTATCTTCGAGTAGATTTCAACGTCGCGGAAATGGCGAAAATACTGTTTAGCAGCGGACGGGAGTGAATCAAGCGCGAGGATAACACCATTCCCTTCGCTTCCGGTCTTCATGGCGTTGAGTTTCTTTTCATACTCGTTGACTTGCAGCCGAACGCTTTCGAGTTGGGGCGACTCCTTCGATTGAGTCTTTTCGAGAATGGCAAGCTCCATTTGTTTCGAGATGAGGTCGGCTTCCAGGGACGAATACGCGCTAATAATGAGCTTCGATTGCTCTATGGCTTCGAGCATACCGGTATTTTCCTGGTAGAATTGGAGTGAATCTTCAGCAAGGCGGAGGTTCTTAGTCATTTCACTGTACCGCTGCTCTAAAAAGATTCGATTGTCCCGGGATTTCGCGACGTTAAGTTCGACAACATCCCTGTTCAGCTCTTCCAAAATATAATTTGCCATGTCAGCCGATTTCCGTGGCGAGCTGGCTCGGACGATAATTTCGTAAGCATTTTCATCAGTGACCCGTTTCTTTATTTTTGTACGCAATACCTCAACTGCCTTCTCCATGCTTGTAAGGTGATAGTCGTTCAACAGGTCAAATTTCATTACGATTTTCTCGAGCATCGCCCGGCTGCCCAGTATGGTCGAGTAGAGATCCATATCAACGGCACGCGTTGAAGTTCCAATCCCTCCAAGTCCCATCGGCAGCGTGCCGATGTTTTTCATGAGATTAGAGATCCCATTCTGTTGCGATTCTGTCGGCAAGATAATTGCGCTTGAATCATATTGTGGATCGACAAAGAGATAGACCATCAAATATGAGAAGAGCATCAATCCAACTGCCAGAGAAACCAGAACTTTTTTCCATTTGACGACCAGCACGAGGTAGTCGACAAATTCCGATTCATGAGTTTCAGCCATTCATAATCCTTATCGACAATGATTCATTTTCAGGGAACGTTCTTGCCGCTCGGTGCGACCTTACGAGGAATGAGTGTTAAGAATCGCCGTCACAGCTTCTATCACATCTTTAACATCTTCTTCCGTGAGTTTTGCTGAAAAGGGGATCGAGACGGTGCGATCTGCAACGTACTCGGTGTTTGGAAAATCTCCCTTTTTGTACCCGAATCGTTCGCGATAGTATGGGTGCAAGTGCAGCGCGGTGTAGTGAACGCCGGTCCCAATATTCTGCTTAAACAAGAGCTCCATAAATTGATCGCGCGTAATTGTTAGGTCTTCCAAATTGAGGAGCAAGGTGTACAGGTGGTAGGCATGGCGAGTATTCGGTTCAACCGGAGAGGGCAGGGTGACCGGAAGACCCTTAAAGGCGTCGTTGTACCGATCCCAGATCTCTTTCCGCCGCCTGGAGTAAGCTTCGATCTTCGGCAGTTGGCGAATGCCGATAGCCGCCTGGAGGTCCATCATGTTATACTTAAATCCTGGAAAAACTACTTCATAGTGTTTGAAGCCGGCATCCGAGTAACGCTGCCAGGCATCTTTCGTCATGCCGTGAAGAGCGTACATTTTTATTTTGTCGGCGATCTCCTTATCGTCGGTGGCAACCATGCCCCCCTCACCCGTGGTAATATTTTTGGTCGCATAAAAACTGTAGGCGGCCATTGCTCCGTAGTGACTGATTTTCTTTCCGCAATATTCCGTCTCGATAGCGTGGGCTGCATCGTTGATGACGATCGCTTTGGCGTCGTTCGCAATCGCCATGATCGACTTCATGTCGCAAGCCCGCCCGGCAAAATGCACGGGCAAGATCGCCTTTGTTGCATGCGTCAATTTCTTCTTGATCTGCTGAGGGTCAATGTTCAAGGTGGCGCGGTCGATATCGGCGAAAACCGGAAGGGCGCCGGTGTGTAGGATGGCATTCGCCGTGGCTGCAAACGTCATCGGCGTGGTAATCACTTCATCTCCTGCCTTGACGTGCGAAGCGACAAGAGAAAGGTGAAGAGCGGCAGTACACGAATGAACGGCCACGGCGTAGCGCGACCCAACATACTCCCGGAACATCGCCTCGAATCTTGCAACTTTAGGACCGGTACCAAGCCACGCGGAGCGCAATGAATCAACGACTTCCGCAATTTCATCTTCCTCGATACGCGGACTGCCGAACACTAAGAAAGAACTACGCATGAATAACTCCTGGGATAGCGGACAGCAATTCCTGCCGCCGTATCCTTCTATTTCTTCAATTGCACAACGAGCACTGCGGCAGTGACAATCGTCCCTATGATGCTGAACAATTGTCCATAGATCTGCATGTAATAGCTGAACGACCGGTATGGCTCCTTAGGAACCCAGATATAATCCCCCTCTTCAACTGTTGTCTCGCTCGGGGAAAGCCATTGCTTTGAACTTGCCTTGATGATATGAATATCTCCGCTGACGGCATCGTCTGCGAGCCCGCCGGCCTGTTCGATATAGTATTTATAGCTCTGGTTTCTGCTGAACGCGACATGGCCGGGCCGGATAACCTGGCCGAAGACGTAGACCGTCCCCGCCTTCGGAGCGATAATGATTCGATCTCCGTCCCGAAGATAGACGTCTTTGCTCTTGTCGTTCTTATTAAAGAGGCCGGCGAAATCGGCGACAACGAGCTCGCCATTCAGAAGGAGTTCATTCTCGATGCGAAAATACGTGCTGTCTTCCTGGGAAGTCTTTCCGCGAGAATTATCGACTGGAGTTTTTTTTGTATTCCGGAGAATGCGCGAACCTTCCAGCGATGCGTTCGAGGTAAACCCGCCGGCCCATTGAACGACCTCCGACAACGTGGTCGAATCTCTGGTAATCGGGTAGCTTCCAGGGTAGGTAATTTCCCCTTCGATGTTCACGCGATAATCATGCTGCAGCTCCGTTTTCTGCTTGACAAGAATCCTGTCTCCCCGCCGCAGCGGCACGTTGGCGGACGTCCCGGCTGCAATCGCTCTCAGGTCGACAGCGATCGACTGCAGCGTATTCCCTTCCACATCTGTCCGCGAGATAATGACGTTGGCGCTGTCGGCAAGCGGCGAGCATCCCCGCGCGATCAACAGCAGCGTCAGCAAACTGTCGCCGTCAACGAACTCGTAATCTCCGTCGCTGTTGACCGCTCCGAAAACGCCGACAAAATTCCTTGTATCATTTTTTTCCGGCACGATGACGACATCGCCGTCCCGAAGGAGCGGGTCACAACGCCAGTCCTTTGTTGCGATGTACTTCTCAATATCCGCCGGAGACTCCGTCCCGTCTTTATGCCGCACCGTCACTTTTCGCGTCGAGCCTTCTGCGGATAATTTTCGTACCTCATCGTTGGACAGTTTAATAGTCTTCGAGGCGACGTTGGCTTCGCTCATCGCCTTCAGGGCTTCGTCGGTCTGATTCTTTGCGAGAGCGATCGCGTCCTGTGCTCTCTCCGTCGCCAACACGTACACTGTATTCTCGATCAATCCAAATCCCGTGACCCGCACGGCGAGCATCCTCGGATTAACGAGCGTAAACGTCGCGGCCCCGCTGATATACTTTTTATGAATTTCAGCGACAACTTTTTTCTTGGCTTCATCAAGCGGCAAGCCTGCTACCGAAATTTCTCCGACTGTCGGTATAACAACCGAGCCTTCCGGAGTGATGGTCAGGAGCAAATTCAGCGGCGGACTGATCCACACATTGACGCTGTACACATCTCCGGGGCCAACGATGTATTCTTTGGGATCCACCGGTCCGTCCATGACCGCCATCTTGACATTCTGCAGATTCTGCTGGTATTGAGTCTGGGTCTGAAGCTGCTCTCTTTGCGAGAACGAATCGTCTTTTTTCTCGTTCAAATTCAGCTGCGCAAAGATCGATGCTGACAAAATGCAGGTTATCGAGAGCACCAAAAGAAATTTATTGATCATAGATAACATCGTTATGATTTTCGTCGATTGATTGAAAGAAGTTCATCCGCCATGATTTTCGCGATTCTTTCCGCCGTCTTTCCGTCCCATAGCTCAGGAATCTTTCCCTTCTTGACCGTTCCCCGAAAAACAGCACCGGCTTCCGTCGCGGTTTTCTCATAATCGAACCCCATCAACGTATTCGTCCCCTCCGAAACCGTCGATGGCCGCTCCGTATTCTCCCGCATCGTCAGACACGGAACGCCGAGGTATGTCGTCTCTTCCTGAATGCCCCCCGAATCGGTGATCGCAAGGGCCGCAGATTCCAGCAAACACAAGAAATCCAAATAACCGAGGGGGTCGCAAAGGATAATGTTTGAATTCTTCGCGAATGTCTTCCTCAGGTCGAACTCATCGATCATCTTCCTCGTCCGGGGATGTACAGGAAAAATCACCGGCTGCGCCCGCGCAATGCTTTCCAGCATTGAGAGGATGTTGGAGAGATTCGTCCGAACGTCGACGTTGCTCGGCCTGTGCAGGGTGACGAGCACGTATTTTTTTCCTTCAACGCCGAGAGTTTTCTTTATGACGGAGCGGCGCGATGTCTCTCGATAATGGACAAGGGAATCGATCATGATGTTGCCGACAAAGTACACCTTCGAATCGGCAACCCCTTCCCTCTTCAAATTGTCCAATCCGCTCCGCTCCGAGACAAAAAGAAAGTCCGCAATTGCGTCGGTAAGAAGGCGATTGATTTCTTCGGGCATCGTCCGGTCAAAACTGCGGAGCCCTGCCTCGACATGGGCGACGGGAATAAGGAGCTTGGCGCACACGAGCGTACATGCCACGGTAGAATTAACGTCTCCCACAACGACTACCAGATCGGGCTTTTCCCCAAGAACAACCTTCTCAAACTCGATCATGACCTTCGCCGTTTGCTCGGCCTGCGATCCTGACCCGATGCCCAGATACACATCGGGACGCGGGAGCTCCAGATCTTCAAAGAACACTTTGGACATGTTGGCATCGTAATGCTGGCCGGTGTGGACGATGCGATGCTGCACCGACGGATACTGCTTGAAAGCTTTGTGAAGGGGTGCCACCTTCATGAAGTTGGGACGCGCACCGACCACGCTGATGATTTTGTACGCACGGCTTGGAGCGCTCATGTCAGGCCGGTTCCTTCTTCAAACGGTCGGAGTACTGGGCCGCATAATACCGCTGGTATTCTCCGGTCAGGATTCTTTGCCACCATTCTCTATTGCTGCGGTACCAACGGATCGTCTCGCGAATGCCTTTTTCGAAGGTATGCGACGGCTTCCATCCCAGTTCTTTTTCTATTTTCGCGGCATCGATCGCATACCGGCGGTCGTGGCCCGGCCTGTCCTTCACGAACGTTATCAATGAATGCGGCTTGTCTAATTCCGTTAGGATCAGCTTGACAATTTCAATGTTCGCTTGCTCGTTGTCGCCGCCAATGTTGTACACTTCCCCTTCTTTTCCCTTGTGCAGGACGACGTCGAGCGCGGAACAATGGTCCTCGACGTACAGCCAATCGCGAACGTTGAGCCCGTCGCCGTAGACCGGAAGGGGTTTATCGTTCAGCGCATTGGCAATCATCAGGGGTATCAATTTTTCGGGAAACTGGTACGGCCCGTAATTGTTCGAACAGCGGGTGACGATAACGGGGGTGCCGTAGGTTCTAAAATATGAGAGAGCGATCAAATCGGACGAGGCTTTGCTCGCGGAATAGGGGCTGTTCGGATGGAGCGGCGTCGCCTCGGTGAACTTGCCCGTTGCTTCGAGCGAACCGTACACTTCATCAGTCGAGACATGGATGAACCGCTGAATGCCAGCCTGCCGCGCGGCCTCGAGGAGCATGCTCGTTCCCAGAACATTCGTGCGCACAAAGACCGACGGGCCGAGAATGCTCCGATCGACGTGAGACTCAGCCGCGAAATGGACGACGGCGTCCACGCGATAATCACGAAGAACTCTTTCAACCGCTGCGTCGTCGCAGATATCGGCGTTCACAAAAATATAACGAGGGCTTAGATCGACTCCGGACAGGTTCTCCAGGTTCCCCGCGTACGTCAGCGCATCGTAATTGATGACGCGGTACTCGCGATACCGCTGCAGCAGATACCGGATGAAATTGCTGCCGATGAATCCTGCCCCTCCTGTGACCAGAATATTTTTCATCCGACCGATCAGTCTAGTTGAAAAATTGTCTCTGTACGGTTTTCATGACGAATTTCATCAACCGGTTCTTTCTTCCCGTAGCCGGCAAAAAGGCGGTTCGGCAAATTAATGACGGTGCCGTCCGACGTCCCGACATTCTTGTATGCGTGAACGACTCCTGGGGGAATGATAACGGACTTCGGTGCGTCCTCGCCGGCGATGAACGAGAATTTACGAAGATACGTCGGCGAATCTTTCCTGCTGTCCCACACATAGACCTTGAAATTTGAGGGACCGACAAATGCGAAAAGGTCTGCCTGGCCTGTGTGTTCGTGCGGACCGCGCGCCACTCCCGGGTGTGTGACTGAGATGTACGACATCACCGGCATGAATTGCCGGTCGATCTCGTCTTCCCTGAAGAGCTCTGACAGCCATCCCCGGTCGTCGACGAACTTCTTCAGGTCGCGGATGACGACATCATGAATTTTTCCATCTTGAAACGTCATTGTCGTGTCCCTTTTTCAAAAGGATCTCATGGTGATTGAAACGTAAATTGTAATTTACAAAACTCGTCGAGCAAAATCAACGAACAACGGCGCTAAGTCGTTAAACGATAATGCGATCGTGAAATCCAAGCGCAGAAACCGCTCGCGCTTACTTCAGAAAAGAAAGGCTGAACGCTAGAGTAGCAAAAGAGATGGGATTTTTTCCTTTTGTGTTAGCTGTTGCTGCAAAAATATAGAGAACGGTTTTGAAAGAATCAACCTACATTTTTTGAGGGGCCGAGACGCCCAGCACGGCACATCCGTTTGCGATGACAATGCGGGCCATCTGGCATACCGCAAGTCTCGCCTGCATCAATTCCTTGTTGTCGCCGATCACACGATGCTCGTGGTAGAAGCGATGAAAGGCCTCCGCCACCTCCCGAAGATAGGTCGTCAACCGATGCGGCTCGTATGCCTCCGCACAATTGACGATCACTTCCGGAAACTCCAGCAACAGCTTTAGAAGGCCGATTTCCTCTTTCTCAGTGATCAGCTCGAAGCGCGTGGTGCCGAAAAGGTACGCGAGATCGTCCACCCGAACACCCTGCTCGACCGCGAACCTCAGAATGCTGGCGATGCGTGCGTGGGCGTATTGAAGATAGTAGACAGGATTCTGCTCGGATTGTTCCTTCGCGAGGGCGACGTCGAATTCCAAATGAGTGTTCGCGCTGCGCATGACGAAAAAGTAGTGAACGGCATCCGTGCCGACCTCATCGATCAGATCATCGAGCGTGTACACGTTCGCGTTCCGCTTCGACATCTTCACCACCTCTTTGCCGTCCACGAACGAGACCATCTGATGGATGATGACCTTGACCTTGTTCGTGTCGAAGCCGAGAGCCTTGACCCCCGCGAGGACATCCGGTATCGTCGCGATATGGTCGGCGCCGAAAATATCGACGACAAGGTCGAACCCTCTCCGGAATTTCTCCCGGTGATACGCAATGTCCGGCAGCCGGTATGTAGGCTCCCCCGTTCTCTTGACAATGACGCGGTCCTGGTCCAGACCGACCGCAGTCGCTTTGAACCACACCGCCCCTTCGCTGTCGTACGCCAGTCCCCGCGAGCGGAACTCCTCGACCACCTCCTTAATCTTGCCGGAAGAATAGAGGGAGTCTTCATTATAGAATACGTCGTGTTGAACGCCGAGCCTTGCCAGAGTTTTCTTGATCTTGTCAAAACACCAGGCCTCGGCTTTTTGCTTGAAGTACGCCCTCTCCTGGCCGGCCTCGCGTAAACTCTCCCCTTTCTCGTTCTTAATTTCCAGCGCGATCTCAGTGATGTAATCCCCCTGGTAGCCTCCGGCGGGAAAAGGATAATCATCTCCCAGGGATTGGCGGTAACGGGCGTAGACGCTTTCGCCGAGGGTCCGCATCTGGTTGCCGGCGTTGTTGAAATAATATTCACGAGTCACCGCGTGGCCCGTCCATTCAAGCAGGTTCGCGATCGTCGCGCCGAGAATCACCTGGCGCCCGTGGCCGCTGTGAAGAGGGCCGGTCGGATTTGCGCTCACCCATTCAATGTTCGTCTTCTGACCATGGGCGATGTCGGACTTTCCGAAGGCAGCGCCGAGCTGCAGGATCGCTTTTGCGCTGTCGATAACATACGAGTCGGTGAAGCGGAAATTGATGAAACCGGGGCCGGCAATCTCCGTGGACGCTATCTTCGATGGATCCAAGTCGAGTTTTCCCACGATCGACTGGGCGATCTGGCGGGGATTTTTTCCTGCCGATTTTGCAATAGCCATCGCGACGTTCGTGGTCAGGTCGCCATGAGCAGCAACTTTCGGTTTCTCAAAAAAGATCACGGCGGCGGGGTACTCAAGCGAAGCGAGCGCGCCGGCAACAGCGCGGTGCAGATACTCTTTCATTGATGGGCGGTCTTTTTCAGCAGAGCCTTTTTCCTAGGTTGAACTGCGGCAGGTTTGTCTTCAATGTATTCGAATTTTGCGTCCCCCCAGAGCTTCTCTAAGTTATAGAAGGAGCGCGTCTCTTTGTGAAACACGTGCACAACGACGTTCACGAAATCCAGCAGCACCCAGGTCGATTCTCCATGTCCCTCATCGTGCCAGATCTTTTCGCCGGCGCCCATTGCGCCGTCACGGATGCCATCGGCGATAGCCCGGACGTGCGTGTCGGAATCCGCCGAGCAGATGACAAAGAAATCCGACATCGATGTGAGCTTCCGCAGATCGAGGAGAACAACATTCTGCGCCTTCTTCAACAATGCGAAGGCGGCTATCTTCTTAGCGAGTGCTTTTGAGGTCAACATCGTCCCTTTCTTGTTGTGAATGATGGCGTGCGGTCATTTCCATGCGCGCAGGGTCTTAAAATCCTTTCCAAGAACCACGGAGGCGGTGACGAAATACTCCGGGCTTATTTGTTGGATCACATTTGCCGGATCGATCCCAAGATCCGAGGCGATTTTTTTTGCAATGTCCGCGTTCCCGCACCGGTCGACGACCATCGACTGCTTGACGTCAAATGTTTTATAGTTGCCCATATCGACGACGTCGTATCCGGAAGCGCGAAGAAAGCTAGTCACTTTCTGCCCGGTCCCCGAAACGCCGCAGCCGTTCAGGACATCGATCTGGACGATATTCTTTGCCGGCGAAGCGGTGGTGCCAGCCTCGCGGCTGCGATTGCCATTGTGATCTGAAGGAAAGCTGATTGCGTACACCTGATAAAGAACAAAGGCGGAAACTGCGGCGAGGAGAAGATTAAGAGCAATTTTTTTTGACGAACGTGATGTTTCTTTTTCGGTCATAGCACTCCGCTTACCCGGGGACAAAAAAATAACCGAGGATGCGTCCCGCGCCGCCTCGGTTATTCACGCAAAATACCATAGCATATCTGGTTGGCTTCAATATCCCTCGTCGGACCCCATTCCGTGATAAAAGCCTGCGTACGGCGAGAACATTCCGTACATCCCTAAAGGCACTTTCTGGTACGAAAGGCGGAGCAGCATATTGTCGGACGGGTGGTAGTTGATCTCTGCCCGATTCAGGTACACCCCGGTCAAGCTGCTCTGAAGACGCTGGTCAAACGTACTGAACGGCGAGCTTTGAAGACTGACGTCGACCCGCGCATCGAGGTTATTGGAGAACTTATACATCATGCTGTTGGTGTACATCGCCAGCGAAAGCCCCTGACCGCCCATCGTCATATAGTTCATCGAAAAGCTCTGCCGCATCTTAAAATTATCCGGGTTAAAGAAACTCAATAAGTCGGCATCAGTTTCAGGGCGGATGAACGAATCAGAGACCTTCGGCTCATCCTCCGCGGTTCTTTTGAACTGCGAAAATGCGCAGGCCGAACTGATCAGGGTAAGAGCGAACAGCCACGCTGCGACAAATCGAACTCTGCTCCTCATAACGACTCCTTCTTGGTCTCCTCAAGTGATAATAAACAAAAACGGAGTAATTGTCAATATATTCATCTACTTAAACATGCGGGGCGGAGGTGGAGTTCCTTTTCCTCAGGATTCGGTCTGCTTCCTCCAATTGCTCCACGGTATTCACCCCCCGGACTTCGTCAAAATCAACAGCTTTTTTCGCCGCAACTTTCATCCCGTGTTTCCAGAAATAATTGAAAACGTCCGTGAGATAATACTCATGCTGAACGTTGTTGGTCGTGATATGAGCGAGTGCATCGAACAAATGGAGGTTGTCGAAGATATATATCCCCGAATTAATCTCCTTGACGTTTCGCTCCTCTTCCGTTGCATCTTTATGTTCAACGATCCCGGTGACATTATCGCCACTGCCTCGAAGCACTCTTCCATATCCCGTCGGATCGGCAAGGTCGGCGGTAAGGATGGTGGCGACCGCTTCTTTTTCATGATGGAATGAGATCAGGCTCCGAATCGTCGATACATGCAGAAGGGGAACATCACCCGACAGAACCAAAACGTCTCCGTTGAAATTCAGCAGCGAATCCTTTGCCTGCATCACGGCATGTCCGGTGCCGAGCTGGGGGTCTTGAACCGCAAATTCGACGGTAGGGGCATCGCGGCGCAAATACTCAATGACAGCTTCTCGGTAATGCCCGACGATCGCGATAACACGGGATGAATGCAGCGCAACGGCCAGTTCGACCACGTGATGAATCATCGGCTTGCCGGCGACTTCGAACATCACCTTTGCCTTCTCAGAATTTTTCATGCGGGTCCCCTTCCCCGCAGCCATGATGACCGTAGCAAATCTATTTTCCATTTGTCCTCAACGTATCTTGACGAGAGTGTTATCGATGAGCCGCGTTGCGCCGAAGCGGACCGCCAAAGCGACAAGAACCCGGCGGCCGCGCTCAAGGGTGCCGACGTCGGCAAGCGACTCAGCATCGACGACGGCGACATAGTCTATTTTCGCTGAGGGTCTCCGTTCGATCATCTGCCTCATCGCGGCTGCAATTCTTCCGGCATCCCTCTCCCCCTCAGCGACCAGTTCCCGGGCATGGCAAAGTGAAGCATACAGGACCAACGCCTCACCACGCTCGGCTTCGGACAAATAAACGTTGCGCGAGCTCATGGCAAGACCATCCTTTTCCCGCACGATCGGCGAAACGACGACCTCGATGCCCAAATTCAGGTCCTTCACCATCCTTTTGACGACGACGCATTGCTGCGCATCTTTCTGGCCGAAGAATGCTTTATGCGGCTTTGTCAGCGAAAAAAGTTTCGTTACGACGGTTGCCACTCCGCGGAAATGCGTCGGCCTGAATTTTCCCTCCAGCGTCGAAGAAAGCTGTTCGAGGCTGACGTAGGTGGAATATCCTTCCGGGTACATTTCCCCTTCGCGGGGGGCGAAGAGAACGGACGCTCCCGCCGACTTGCACAGCCGCGCATCGCGGGCCATGTCGCGAGGGTACCGGGCAAAATCCTCCTGAGGGGAAAACTGGGCAGGGTTCACAAAAATGGAAACGATCACGACATCGCACGAGCGTTTTGCCCGCGCGATAAGGCTGAGGTGCCCCTTGTGCAGATATCCCATCGTGGGAACGAGGCCGATCACTTTTTTCCCAAGCCTCGTTTTCTCGGAGAACTGCTGCATCTCGGCAAGGGATACAATGGTCTTCATGCGGCGATCATTTCAAGCAGCTTGGAGATCGTCTCCCGCAGATCCTTTCTGTTCACCACCAGATCGATAAACCCCTTTTCCTGCACAAACTCAGCTTTCTGAAATCCCGGGGGGAGATCCTTTCCGATCGTTTGCTTGATCACACGCGGACCGGCAAACCCGATCAACGCACCGGGTTCCGCGATATGAATATCGCCGAGCATCGCATAACTTGCGGTCACTCCTCCTGTGGTCGGGTCCGTCATGAGCGATATGTACGGGATGTGCGCATCCGAGAGGCGGGCCAGCTTTGCGCTCGTCTTCGCCATCTGCATCAGCGAATAAGCCGCTTCCATCATCCTCGCTCCGCCGCTTGATGAGATGACGATCAGCGGGGATCTTGACTTCAACGCTTTATCCGCAGCACGGCTGATCTTTTCTCCGACAACTGAACCCATGCTGCCGCCGATGAACGCAAAGTCCATGCACGCGATAACAACATCTCTCTTTTTGATTTTTCCGGTTCCGCTTCGGACGGCGTCGTTGAGTCCCGATTTCCTGATCGTGTCTTTGACACGGTCCTTGTAGCGTTTCGTGTCGGTAAAGTTCAGGGGGTCTTTCGACGTCATCTTCCTGTCCAATTCTCTGAAACTCCCCTCATCGAGCAGAAGTGAAAAATATTCCCTGCTTCCGATGCGGAAATGAAAATTGCACTTTGCACAAACCCAGAGGTTCTGTTCGAGAACCTTTTTGTGGACGATCTCACCGCACGATTCGCACTTCCTCCACAGACCTTCCGGCGTATCCTTTTTTTGCGATTCCGAAGAAATACTTTCTTTTGATCGTCGAAACCAGGCCATGTTCTATCCTTTAAATAAATGAGCAGTCGTTGGCTGTGCTGAAGAGGCGGCGCGCGTTCCCCGGCCCCGTGAGTTGCCCGGAACGGTCGTCACGAACTCCCTCAGATAGAGCGGTTCTAACGTTGACAGCTGTTCGGCAGAGAGCGCTTTTCCACCTTTCTCGCCGATGATCCCCACTGCGGCCGGATTGCAGACTGTTTCCGGCATGCAGGCGTACTGGGCGTTCGCCCCCGTCATCGGCTGCATCTTGCGTGCACCATCGCCCGCAAAAACAACCGAACGGTACCGTGAAGCTTCTTCAAAAATATTTGCGACCGGTTCTATACCGTAGTCTCTGAGACGGCGAACTCCCGTTGAGTGCAATTCATAGAATGAATAAAATGCCTCGTCCCGTTTGGCATCGATAAGGGGAGCAACGATTCCGGACGCCGGATGAGGAGCGTTCCTGAAATATTCGTACGCAAGAGCGTCCAGCGTTGGCACGGCAACGACCGGTGTGGAGCTCGCCACCGCAAGCCCCTTTGCCGTGCTCAGCCCGATCCGCAATCCCGTGAACGAACCGGGGCCGATCGAAATGCAGATCGCGTCGAGATCGGTCAATGCCACCGACGCTTCGCGCAGCAGCTCATCGACCATCGGCAGCAACCGCTCCGAGTGAACGTTCTTTTCGCGAATGGTCCGCTGAGCGACAACCGCCCCGTTATGCACCAATGCCGTCCCGCACACATCGGTAGCCGTTTCGATCGCGATGATCATTTTTGCGTTCCCCTGGCGATGTGAATGATCCTTTGGTTCCGATCTTCTCCCGGGTTCAGCGTGACGTCATAGCGTTCCGCCGGAAGCGCCTGCTCGACCAGGTTCGCCCATTCCAAGAGACAGACGCCGTCGCCGAAAAGATATTCATCAAACCCGACTTCTGCAAGTTCGGTCAGCGAGCGAAGGCGGTAGAAATCGAAATGATAGACCGGGAATTTCCCTTCGGCATATTCGTTCAGGATCGTGAACGTCGGGCTCACGACATGGCGTTGAATGCCGAGTCCGAGGCAGACGCCTTTTGCAAATTGTGTTTTTCCGCTCCCCAGATCGCCGTACAGCGCAACAACGTCGCTCCGGCGGAGCGATGCAGCGAATGCCTTGCCGAGCTGGAGGGTTTCGTCCGCGCTGTGCGTGGTGACGGAATTATTCACGACCGCGGTCACTGCCTCGGCTCCAGCGTTATCACCGGAAGGATGACCTCCTCCATCGAGATGCCGCCGTGCTGAAAGCTGTCCCGGTATTGATTGAGATACTTGTGGTAATCGGTCGGGTACACGAAATAGTAGTCTTCTTTTGCGATGATATAGTTGATCGTGACTCCGCGCCGCGGAAGCTTATAATCCTGGGCATTCTTTATAAAGACGGACTGCTTGTCGTCCGCCTTGAGGTTCCTCCCGAATTTATAGCGGAGATTGGTGGATGCCTCTCTGTCCCCGATCACCTTCGAACCGCGCAGACAGCGGACGCTTCCGTGATCGGTGGTGATGACGATCTTCACGTCCTTTTTCGACGCTAATGTCTGGAGCATGCCGAACAGCGACGAATGCCTGAACCACGAATCGGTGAGCGAGCGGTACGCCGGCTCATCGGGGGCGATCTCTTTGAGCAGCGCCGAATCGGACCTGCCGTGCGCGAGCATGTCGACAAAATTGACGACGATCGACGTCAGCTTGTTCGATGCGTACGACAGAATGTTATTTTCCGTCTGCCTGCCGAATTCGCCGTCCAGGATCTTGATGTACTTCGGTTCCGGTTTCAGTTCGATGCGGCGCCGTTCGAGCAGTTTATCCAGCAGCTGCCGTTCGTACCGGTTGTGGCTGTTCTCGTCGTCTTCCCCCTGCTGCCAGATCTCGGGAAATCGCTGCTCGATCTCCGCCGGGAAGAGGCCGCTGAAGATCGCGTTCCTCGAATAGGGGGTGGCCGTCGGGAGGATGGAATAATAGTATTCCTTTTCCATCGTGTAGTAATCCCGGAGATATTTCTCCATCACGAGCCATTGATCGAGCCGCATACAATCGATGACAAAAAAGAAAACGGACTTCCCCTCATTCAGCCGCGGTATCAGGTAGCGGTCGACCACATCGACCGAGAGCGCAGGCGCCTTTCCCTTCTGCTGCAGCCAGTCGGGATAGTTCCGCTCGATGAATTTAGAAAACTCCGCGTTGCATTCCCGTTTCTGGTCGTTCAACATCTGGTGAAGACCGAGCGTCGGGTGAAGATCGAGCTCCATTTCCCACGAAACCAGTTTAACGTATAGATCGACCCATCCCTCGTAGGTCAGCGGGTTGAGCAGCGCCCGTGAAATAGAATTAAATTCCTCAACGTAATCCTTGGAGACCTGCTCGCTCTGGATCTTCTTCCCCTCGAGAAATTTCTTGCAGGCGAGGAGGATCTGGCTTGGATTGACCGGCTTTGTCAGGTAATCCGAAATTTTTCCGCCGATAGCGTCTTCCATCAGCGATTCGGCTTCGTTCTTGGTGATCATCACGACCGGAAGCGAAGGAGAGACATCCTTGATTTCGGCAAGCGTTTCGAGCCCGCCTTTGCCGGCCATCATCTCGTCGAGGAACACCAGGTCGAATGGGCGGTTGCGGACGAGCTCGATCGCATCTTCCCCGTTCGTCGCGGTTTCCACGGCGTATCCTTTTTCTTTGAGGAATAGAACATGCGACCGGAGGAGCTCGATCTCGTCATCGACCCAGAGAATGTTCCCTTTTTTTTCCTGTTCCATAAAATTTTCCAGAGGTTAAAATACTAATTGAAGCAGCGAGAGTCAATTTGGTAGACGGAGCGAACAGCGGGCTGCTGTGGTTCATATCAGTTCAATACCCGGTATTATTCTGAGCAAAGCAGCGAGATCGTCCTTCCCGACGGCTCGACTTTCTAAAGCAGCCCGCAACCGATCGGCTGCCCATCATCCCCTCTTACTGGATCGAGATGTGAACGTCCAATCCTCCCTCGTTTGTCGTCGAGCCGGGGATGGTCGAGCCCCCTGCATCGGGAGTCACTTTCGTGTACCGGTAAAAGAGCGAAGCGGTCACCCGCGAACTGAGCACGTAGCGGATGCGCGGCTCGGTAACGCTGCGCGACGACCCGTCACCCGGTACGCCTCCGTCGAGCCCGGAGCCGGTCCCGGCCGGAAGCGCGGTATACGTCACGCGGGAATTGTCGGAGTAAGTGTAGTTCAGGCTGATATCGATGTCGTTCGAAAGAGAGAGCCCGAAGAACGGAATTTCGAATCCGGTCCGTCCGAAGCTCCCGGTGATCGAAATTTCCTTCGTACCGTTCTCGACGATGTTCTGGGCGGACGGAATAAGATCATACGACTCCGTCGTGTTGTACCGAATGTTGGCGCTGACATTCCCTTTGAACAGCTCTTTGAACGTAACGCTGAGTCCGAGCAGCGGAGAAAACTGATACCCGATATGCTGGGCATCAACGATCTCGTCGCCGCCCGACAGGTTGCCGTGGAACGACGTCTGGTACGTCGAGCTGTACGCGTGGTCGAGGCTCACATGGCTCGCATAACTTTTGAAGATCGAGAGCTGTTCCAACCCGTCCCAATGGAAAGAGTAGTTGAACCGCGGCATGAACTCTCCGAGCAGCTTTCGGAAGAGCGGCACCGATTCAAAACCGTTCTCGAACGCCTGCGATAATTTTTCGTCGTTGATGCGGGTATCGCTCGTGTTGTCTTCGAGCGCTGCGAACTCTTTGCTCACTTCCGTGATGCCGCTCTTAAACGCCGAGAGGACGAACACCGGCGGGAGCGTGAAGAACGAACGCTCAACGCTCCCGGTCGTCGCCGTGCTGACCTGGTATATCCTCCCGAGCGAATCGGTGGTGATCGTCTCATTCCTCGAATATTTCCAGTCGACGTTCCAGGTCAGGTCGACATGGGCACCGGTCCAGAGATCCCGGGTCGTGCGCAGACTGATCTTGTTGTCCTCTGTATAGGAATCGTTGAGCTGCCCGTTCGGCGCGCGAAGTCCCGTGTTGGTCGAAAAACCGAAGTAAGGAAAAGCGCCCTGCCCGTGAACGCCGGTGATATTTGCCGTCGGGTCGGAGACGAAGCCGAGCTGGTATGCGGCAGTCGGACCGTACTCGGATTTGCTGTCGATGAAGAACAACGGCCTCCCGAACAGGTTGGCAAACCCCGGCCTTCCCGGAATCCCTCCGTTCGTTGCGCTGTTCGACTGGTCGAACGAAACGTTTATCTTGTCGTAATCCAAAAACGGAGTCTTGATGAGGATCCTGGCAAATTCCAGAAGGTTCTCTTTCGCCGAGAACGCCGATTTGCCTTTTGTCTCTTGCACCGCAAGCGTCGAGTCGCGGGATTTTGTTGAATCCCTGGATGCGGATTGATTCCCCACTTTCGCCGTGTCGGATTGCTGCGGAGCCGGGGGGTTGTTGAGGTCCTTCAACTCCTCATCATCCTGATGCCCGCGGCCTCGTCCCGCGAGACGGGAACGATTGACCGTTGAGCCTCCTTGTGTTTCAGTGCCCCCCTTTTGGGTCGGGAACCATGTCTCGACAAATTGTTTCAGGCTGACCTCGGAAGAAAGCGATATCGAATTCGCCCATCCAGCCCCTTTCCCCAGGTCATTTAACTGCAGGCTGTTCTGCCAGTGATATCCGACGCTGTAATGCGCCGTCATCGTGACATATTTATTGAGGCTAAGGAGTTCCATTATTCTCGGGTGAGTCTGAACGTCGATATTCTGACCGTATGATATGTCATGCCCGAAGCCTATGAGCTGGTCCTGGAAAAAAAGGCTGCGGAGAATGGAGGTGAACGGCCTTTGATTTCCCAGCGTGTCCGTTTCCAGGGAGACCATCGTGCTGGCGACGCTCAGCGAATAGGTGCCGGAGAGATTGATCAATCCGTTCTCAGTCAGCTTCCACGCAAAGGAAAATGTGCGGTTTGCCGAGAAGTTCCGGTTCGGCGGGCTTTCTTCAGATGCGCCGCGTGTCAACTGGTGAACCTGCGAGCGCGCCATGTCATAGGTGAGGTTGATGTTTTGGATCGGATAATAAAGACGAAAATCCTTTAGCCCGCTCAATAAAAATGCGCTGCCGAAACCCGAAAGCGGCGTAATAAAATCGTTCGGGTCCGTCGTGTAAGCGTATCCGAGATGAGAGGTCCATCCCCATTGTGTCTGATACTCGACGGTCGGGCTCCGTGTCAACGAATTGTTGTAGGAAAAACCGTAGACCAGCTTGTCGAAAAAATCCCTGATGTACCACCGCTCCGACGGTATCACGATCTTGAATGTCGGCATCGCGTACGTGCTGCTGGTCGTCAGCGTCTGTGATTCGAAAATAAGTTTTTGCTGTGCCGCCCGCAGACCGGTTAACTCGTATTCACGCTGAGCGGCGGAGGCGACGTCCACATCCGACCCGGGCAAATATTTCGGCGATGTGCTCCCCTCGGTATGAGAAAATGAGAACGGAAGCGACGTCCCTGTCCAGGTCGGAGGCAGAAATCTGTCAAGAGCAAAGCTCGAGTTGATCCCCCAGTTGCGCGTCGTGGTGCGGCTTCCGAACTGCGATTCCAGCTGGTGGAAATTCGGGTCGATGTCGGTGTACGAGAAGGAGACCGAACCGATGTCGGCCAGTTTCACGCTGCCGCTGACACTGTACGCGCGTCCTTTGCTGTTGTCCACGTCGACCAGACGAAGTTCGTTCACCCATACTGTCGCGGAATCGATCGTCGACCGCGGGGCGAGGATGGTGTCCGGGTTTTCTATACCGATGGATATAAACTGAATGTTTGTCAACGTTGGGTTGCCGAGCACGCTGTAGGTGGCGCTGTCTCCGCTCCCCGGATGGGCATATTTCGAAACAACTCTGTTGATCTGCGCCGAATCCCTTCCTTGTTTGATCGCCGCCAGTTCGGAAAAGACGATATCGATGTTATTCTGAGGGCTCCAGACATTCGCTTCCTGTCCGGCACGCGGGGTGGTGATGCTTCGGTCCGCCGGCATTATCGGTTCTTTGTACTCGTAATAGTTGAGACTGTCTGCTCCCAACCGGAGAAATAATTTCGCGCTCGGATTCGTGACGCTCGCACGGAAACTCGGATCCCCCCTGACGAACATCTTGAGCTCTCGGTAGCTGAACATATCGAGGGGTTTGGTATTGAACTGTTTGATCGCCTGCCGTGTGCTTCCCGGCGTCAGGTTGTGAATATTCAGCGCAAGGGCCTGTTCGTTCTCGAACACCTGCTCATCGGGTTTTGTCAGGTCGCGTGCACGGGAGACGCCGGGGGGGCTGATATATTCCGCCGGGTTGTCTTCGATATTGACGACGGCGAGAGAGAACGTGCTGTCGTGCTGCACGAGCTCTTTCCATTGGTTTCCCACAAGGTCAAACTGCGCGATACCGAGACGGATTTCCTGCTTAAAGCCGGTGAACCACATTCTTGCATACTCGACGAGCGAGAAATCGGGAGAACCGATCTTGTTCGTCCAATTGATGAGCGGAATGCGATATTCGTACCATCCGTTCGATCCGCCGCCGACGAGCTGCGGGTTCGCGTATGCGCCAGATGCCGTCCTCGATGTATCGAGGTTTAACTGATATTCGAAATAGCTGTTGGTTTTATCCAGGTAATTATTATGATTCAGGTCGTCTGTGTCCGGGGTTCGGCCATTCTCGCTTTGGAGGTTATTCTCTGTTCCATCAATGTGACTGTAATCTCCACTACCGTTAGTCGTACTCGGAGCAACATAGTCATCTCCGGACGGATCATCGTTGAGGTTCGGGAATGAGCTCTTGTTCGCTGCAATAAATGCAGCGTACTGACTTCTTTCACCATCATCGCTTAAACGATCGAGGCCGACGTCCTCGGCAGCGCTCACCACGCCGGTGGGAACTGTAGGGTTATCTTCCGTGTGGATCCCTCCAAGCGTGGTCCCTGGATCGTCCGGAATAACATCTTCGTTGAGCGCCCCCAGATCGATGAATATTCTGTTACTGGCAGTATCAAGCGGCACTTTGTTGTCAATCTTCACCCAGATCTCAATGTAGTTGATGTTCTCCTGTACCAGATCGACAACTCCCGATGCCAACAACCTCTGCATCCCTCCCCAGTTTCTCTCGGGATTGCGAAGAAGCGTCGAATCGAGGTTCATTGAATAATTGTATTCTCCCCGGTCCCTCGGGTTGTAGTCGACATAGAACACCGAAGTGTATTGGTCGGCCTGCGCCACTGATTTGTACGGCCAGATCGACGTCACGGCTACATTGTTGGGGATCGTGTACCAGTACGTCTTTGCTTTGGAGAACATCTTCTCCCCGTCTGACACGACACGGGTTAGGTCCGTATCAACTCCCTCGATGTATCCCGGCGGACTCAAGTAATGCCACGTCCCGTAGCTGACGCCGAACGGGATCGTCTTCTTGGCCCCTTCGAAATCGTCGACGTAAGCGATCGACTTCCCCTGGTCGATGCCGATCGTGCTCTTTTGAGTATTCGCATCCGGGGACATGAATGCCATCTCGCCGCGCAGCGTGAATTCCGACTTGGCCTTCGTTGAAACGAACGGAAGCGCATCGATGGCCTTGGTCAGAAAATCGAGGTTGCCGCCGGTTTGTCCGTCGAATCCGTAGATCGTGTTATTGGTCGGTTCCTCGCCGAGGCGGACTTTTTCGCTGAGCGTCTGCTGGTTTAGGTTCATGAGCGTGAACCCGAGCCCCGTTTTGTCCGAAAGCTTTAACTCAGCCCGCGTTCCGAGCAGCGTCTTCGATGCGATCTGGAAAAGATCGTTCTGCTCGAATTTCACTTGAAGATTGGCTCCGGGAACAAGGGCAGCCTGGTTCTTGATGATGACCTGGCCGGTAATATAGTCGACGGTGTAGTCGACGTTCACCGCCAGCGGCTGGCAGTTGAGAAGTACCTGAACGCTGTTCTCGACGATATTGAAGCCGAGGTTGATCGTGTTGGAACTCCCGGCGGTCGTTTTTCCTACGATCGTGAACCGGTCGCGAAGGTTGTTCTGCGTCGCTAGATATGGAGTGTTGTCGTAAACGTCGGGATAGCTGAATGAATCGGGAGATATATTGATTTTGTACTTATCGAAGGCCTCTTTCAAGCCTCCGTAAAGGGGCCTTCCCCCGGAAGTATCTGGACGTGTACCCAGAAACGGCTCCACTGACTGAAAAATAATTTCGCCGCGTGTCTCGTCGACGGTCCATGGAGGGATATAGTCGAAGACGTTATCGGAACCCGGTGAGTTATCGCTTTTATAGTTATCAAAGCCAAACAATTGGAGAAGCTTCGTGCCGTTGATATTGTCGATAGGAGACTGCCCGGGAACGTTATAATAGATGTTGAGCTGGAAGCCCGCCGATTTGATGTCGCGTCCTCCCAACGCATAAATGTTCTTCATCAAGAGCCGCCACGCCTGAGTGTAGACCGGCTGGAGGGATCTGGGCTTTATAAGTTTCAGGATAAGAACACTCGACGGCTGGGCAGTCCCGGTGAAGGTGCCATATACAGCGTCAAATTGATGGCCGCTCGGATTCTGAACGCGATATGCGATGGCGATTGCCTGGTTATCCTGCACCGACCTGTTCATCGTGATATAACCGGCCCCCTGGTTGATCGTGAAGTCTCTCGACGGCACGAGCTTCTGCCATTTACCTGCTTCGGTTTGTCCCTGGACCGTTACTGTGTCTTGTCGGTACACGTCGTAAATCGATTGATCAGTCGGCAGTGTTGCAGGGAGATTAATGAAAGCAAGCCCCGCAAACGCTGTTGGATCATTGGGGTTTGGGCTGGTGATCCAGACTTCCTGATCAATAATCGTGGTTCCAGGGTGCCCTTGCCGGTTCGCGAAATAACTTTCGAACTGTGAAATATAGCTCGTGTCGACAAAATAATGGTCGGTGTTGTAATTGTAGGCATGGAGAGTAAAATCGGTTTCAGAGCTGCCGCCGCTGATATTCTTTTCCTGGATCTGTCCCTTTTTCTGCGAGGCCAGGCCGATGATTTTCAGAGGACCGAATTGAAACGTCGATTTGATGCCGAACAGCGCCGAACTGCTGGAAATGAATGAAGAGTTCGTCGCAAGCGAGACGTTTCCTGCTTCAACACTCTGCACGATTTCATCGTCATACCCGGTGTACTTGATTTTCAGCTGGTTCTCGTACTCGAATGTTCGCTGTGTATTCCAATCGGCAAGAATATTGAGCTTATCTCCGATCGTGCCGCTTACGTTGATCTGCACCTGCTGCGAAAAGTCGGGCTGGTTGACCGTATTGCCGAGCGCCGACAGGGTCACCTGGTCCGTCGTCGTGTTCGTAAAGCCCGCGTGGATATCGACGGCGCCGGAAATATGGAGGTTGATCTTCGGAGGACCGAAAATGCTGAAGACAGGGTTCGCCGGGATCGGAATGTCGATATTGGTGATCGAGCCGAGCACATCTCCCAGGTCATTCTTCTTCTTCAACGTCCCGACTTTATGGACCTCGTCGGCGATGCTCCGTTCTATGTCATAAGCGTACCGGAGCCTGACGTATTCGTCAAGCGGCATCTTCTCCGGAATTTTGACATCCCCCCCGTTCACCCGTTCCCTGACTATGACATACTGCCCGGTGGAATCCAGCTCGACGGTCCGTATGATAAGAGACGGAGGCTTTCCGAACATCGAGTAGGTGCGCTGCTCGAAAATGGAAACCATCGGTTCATCGGTCCGGTGGTACAGGAACTGCGCAATGCGGGCCGTAGAGTCGCGCGGGACCCTGCGGATCGAATCGGCGCGCGCGATCGAATCTCTTGTCTTTTTCGGAAGCCGATACCACGTGGTATCGCGAACGCCGATCTTAAAAACGAACGGATTTTCCTGATTTTCTTCCTTGAGCAGAAGAGAATTCTTGTTGGTGAGCGAATCGGCGTACGATTCTGCCGAATCGATCAAGAATTTTCCCCCCTCGGGAATGATGGTGATCCCTTTGAAAAATATGTCTGTCACATTCTGCCTGAATGCGACGGAATCGCTCGCAGCATCCTCGCTTGACGACACGACAACAGAAGAGTCCGCGATCGAAGTATTGTGCACCTCGGGCGAAACGGAGGAGCTGAGGGCTGTGTCTTTTTTTGCGGATGCAGGATGCGCTCCATCGCTGACGGCCTTTGAATCTGCGGGGGGCACGGTCCCTTTCAGCGAATCAGCTGCCGGAGCGGCGTACGGAAAAGGGGCGGGGGCAAATGCAACCTCAGCGGACCCGGAAAACAAAATAACAACGCACGGAGCAATGAGATTAACGCCCAGCAACACGATGTGCCCGCGCAGAAAAGAGGATGCCCTTGCAAATATGGACGTACTCGTTGGATTCACTAACGAAATAGAGATACAGTCAATTGCCCGAAGGCGGAATAATCAACACGAGCAAACCAACGCTCATGCCGGGAGTTTAGTGATCAGGTAACAAAATTCCGCTGACTGCTCTCCATTATGTGGATGGACACTGATGAATGGTAACCTAAAGTAGACAATAAATGAAAAACTTGCAAGCAATCTGCCGACACGGCAGACCATTTTCCGTTTCTTGTAATTTGAATTGATACGAACGGATGCAGTTCGTATATTGCATCATGATCCTCTTCCGCCACATTCTGAAAGCACACTTCGCCCCGTTCATCGGTTCGTTCTTCGTCTTGATGTTTCTTTTCGTTCTTCAGTTCATGATGAAGTTCATGGATCAGCTTGCCGGAAAAGGATTGAGCGGAGCGGTGATCATTGAACTTATGGTGCTCAACCTGGCCTGGATCGTCGTCCTCGCCGTGCCGATGGCGGTCCTGGTTGCAACCCTCATGGCATTTGGCGGCCTTTCCGCGAACAGCGAGATCACTGCGATGAAAGCGAGCGGCGTCAGCTTGTATCGGATGATGTTTCCGGTGCTCATCGTGGCGGGGATCCTGACGTATTTGATGGTTCAATTCGACAACAAAGTTCTTCCCGAGGCCAACCACCGGCTGAAAACGCTGACGATGGATATCCGGCGGAAGAAGCCGACGTTCACGCTCGTCCCGGGTCTCTTCTCTCAGGACCTCCCCGGTTACAGCATGCTCGTCCGAAAGACCTTTGCCGAATCGAACAACCTCGAGGGGGTCATCATTTATGATTTCACAGACCCGAACAAGAATGTGGTGATCACCGCCAAACGGGGCGCCCTCTCTTTTTCGGCCGACTACCGCAAACTGATCATGGACTTGTATGACGGCGAAATTCACGAGCTCAACCTGACGGACAACATGTCCTACCGGAATATCAAATTTCAGCGGCAAGTTCTCACGACACAGGCCGAGGGCTTCGATTTCGAGCGTTCCGGCGAAAACACTTTTACCCGGGGCAACCGCGAGATGAGCGCCGGCGAAATGCTGTACATCGTCGACAGCCTCAAGGTGCAGGGGGATGTCTCGCGCAGCCGCATCAACGCCCTCACCGACGGCCTCCGTCAAAAAGTGTTCAACGGCACCATCGCGAGACAGTCGGACGCCTACGCTTCCTGGCGGGCGATTGAACCGTTCACCAACCTTTCGAGCCAGTTGATGATGCTGCGGAACGGGCTCGACGCCGAACTGGCCAATTATTCGTACATTGAACGGACGATGAAGCAGTATTGGGTCGAGATCCATAAGAAATATTCGATTCCGGTCGCCTGTTTCGTCTTTGTCCTCGTCGGCGCGCCACTCGGCGTGATGTCGCGCCGCGGCGGGTTCGGCGTGGCAGCGTCGCTGAGCCTCGGGTTCTTCCTTCTGTACTGGGCCTCGCTCATCGGCGGCGAAAAACTTGCCGACAGGGAACTCATCGAACCGTGGCTGGGGATGTGGATCGCCAATATCGTCATCGGAGCGCTCGGCGTCGTACTCACATACAGGATCGCAAAAGAAAATGTCGAGCTCCGCTTCGATTGGATGAAGCGGCTGATCCCGCGCCGGCTGCGCAGCGGAATGTAAGGACCATGCATTGTTAGCCCCTCAATGAAACTCCTCGACCGATATATCATCAAGCAATTTCTCCTCACCGCGCTTTTCGGGATCGTCGCGTTCACGTTCATCTTCATCGTGATCGATCTGATGGAGAAGCTGGACGATTTCCTCGACCGGAAGGCGGACGCGATGATCATCATCCAGTACTATATCGCCTTCACGCCGGAAATGATCAAGCTGATGACGCCCGTCGCCATTCTGCTCTCAAGCCTCTTCACGACGGGAAAACTCTCGAACAACAACGAGCTGACCGCAATGAAATCGAGCGGCGTGAGCATGTACCGGTTCATGGCGCCGATGCTGATCCTGGCGCTCCTCATCAGCGTCGCCTCCGTCTATTTCAACGGATGGATCGTTCCGTATGCCAACCAGCGCAAGTTCAACATCGAGCATGTCTATCTCCAGCGTAATTATGAAGCAACAGCGCGGTCCAATATCTATGTGCAGGACGGTTCGCGACGGATCGTCTCGATCAATTTTTTCGACCGTGCCACTAATTTAGGCGGCCGGACCTCAATCCAGGATTTCAGCGACACGAACCTCATCAGCCTTTCCCAGCGCCTCGACGCGAGACAAATCCGATGGGATACTGCAACGGGCAAGTGGACCCTCTATGGAGTCACCAGGCGCACGTTCGATCAAAGAAAAGAACAGCTGAGCACGGCCGACAGGCTGACCATCGACACGCTTCACTTTGCTCCCGCCGACATCGTAAAAAAAGAGGAGAATCCGGACGAGATGGATTATTTTGAGCTCAAAAAATTCATTGAACGGCAGCAGCGGACCGGGACCGACGTCGCACGGTTGCAGGTCGATTTCTATAGCAAAGTGTCATTCCCGTTTGCGAGCTTTATTGTGGTGTTGTTTGGCGTTCCGTTCTCCTTTGGGAAGCGCCGGGGCGGGTTAGCGGTGCAGTTTGGAATTTCTGTCGCTGTCTGTTTCATCTATCTGATCTTCATGAAGACAAGCCAGGTATTCGGGTATAACGGCGACCTTCAACCCTTGTTGACCGCCTGGCTTGCTAATCTGATCTTCCTTGGAGGGGGCATTGTGAACATCGTCCGGATCCAGAAATAAATCCGAGCGAACGCGATCCAAGACTACAAGCTTATCTTCACAGTCAATTCTGTCACCAGGGCTACCTCTCCTCCCCCTGCATCCTGCAAATGCATCCCGATGGACGACGTCACATCTTTATTGTAATTGGAGGCGGACCATGCGCCGTCGATCGCGCTGATGAAATGATTTGCGACAACGAAAATTGTCGCCGTCGCGGCCGTATAATAATAATCGTTGGCGACACCGCGATTATGCGCGTACGTCAGCATTTGCTGGGGGATGAACGAGAGATCATACCCATCGTCCCCCAGCGGGTTGCCGCTCTTGTCGACGTAGGTGTCCCATCCGTACTTGAATTGAGAATATTTTCCTATCAGTTCATAATACTGCTGGGTATTGTACGTCGGCAACTCATGCGAAAAACCGACAGTATGTGGAAGTATTTCCCATGCGTTGATCTCCGCAAAGAGGGTGGGCTGCGGTGCTGTCGGGTCAATGGTCGGATACGTCGTCCCGGACTCCTCGTAGTTTGTTCCGTTCGCGTTGATCCATTCTGCGTATTTGACGGCGCTCCAATGCTGGTTAGCATAATTTTGAAAATTCGTCGTCGCCGTGTTCCCTCGGTTGTTGTAGTAAATCGCAGCCGTCAAGGCAGCCGCTTCAACAGCGAGAAATATTCCCGTTTTAAGATACCGTTCTGAATAATACTCTCCCGATCCCGGGACCAGGAGCGACATTGCTCCGGCGAGGATCGGCTTCTTCAGCCTCGAACGGTCAACGGTATTTTGCACCATGACTGTCTTCGATTGAGGGACCGAATCGGACGGCGGCATCGCGACCAGGTCCATCCGGGCATTTCCCGTCAGTGTGCCATCGCCGGCATAGGACTCGAGCGGAAGTACGAAGATAGCGAGCAACATTATGATACGCATAAACAACTCCTCAGAAAATTTTCTGTGAACCGCAACTTCTCCGGGCACTAATTTCAATCAAGGTCGAAGTCAAAGAGAACGCCGAAATAGAACCGCCATTCTTTCCCGTACTGGACCGGGTTTCCGTCGGTGCCAATGATGGAGAACGAATTGAACCCGTACGATCCGTTAAAAAATATCCGCGTCGGGTAAGCGTAGAATGAATACGATTCCAGCCTCAGTTCAAACCCGGCATCGTGCTTGAACGAAGCAAGGTCGGCATCGCCGTTCCACGCATTGCCGTAATCGTAATGCACCGAAGCGTAAAGCTTGTCAAAATACAGCGGAAGAAACCGGAAGTCGATGTTGTCCCACAACGGAAAACGGTACGTCGCGTTTGCCGTCGCGATCCTGTTGCCGCCGAGCGCGTAGAACGGATACCCTTTCATACCGACCAATCCTCCTGCATAGAAATCGAAAAAGTCGGGAACCTGGGGGCCGAAGATCGTTGCGCCATGAAGCGAGAGCGTCAGCGTGTGCTTTCCCCCCGGCAGCTGAATGTATTCGCTGTATTTCACTTCAGCTTTAGGAAAATTGAACGGCGAAAGTACCGGGGAAAGACCTGTCTCGGTATTCGCATATTCGTTGTTGTAGTTGAAATGGTCCAGTTCGTAATCGGCGCGAAGGAAGATCTTCCGTCCGACCGGATTGATCTCCTGGTCGCGTGAGCGGTCAACCCCCTTGAATTCCCACGTCAGCGAAATGTCGTTCCCCTTAAAATAATAATCGGTCGAACCTGGAATGTCGGCATTGAGGGTGGGTGAAAATGTCGAGGCGATATCCTGGTTGTACCGGGAGTTAGAGTATCCCAGCGTTACGACGTCCGCTTCGGAAAAGAGATTTTGCCTGAAATTGATATCGAATTCCAGCAGGCCGTAGCTCGGGTTGAAGTTTACCGTATCAAGCCCGAAAACTCCAGGAACGGATTTGGCCTCTCGTGTGATATTGTAGAGCTCGAGCGAGACCGACGGAGAAAGTCCCAGCTGATACAGCCCCGGAATTCTGTCCCTGTAGTCAAAGATGAAGAACAGATCGCGCTCAAGCAGGCGATTGGCGGCGGCTCCGCCGAAAATGTCGAGCTTGTCGACAACGTCCGACGAGGTAAAGTAGAAGCCCGGCTTGATGTAATCGATCCCTTTGTTCGCCGTACTGTATTCATCGATCCGCAGAAACGGGACGATCGACAAGCTTGTAAAAATATTTTTGTACGGCCTCGACGCGGTCTGCGGAAGCTGGGTATCGTCGTATGCGCGGAGACCGCTCCAGTATCCCCCGCTGTCTGCGGCGGCCGGTACCGGCGGAATGGGAAGATCGGCTGCCGGGGTGACGTAATTATTGGAGGCGAAGTTCTGCGGCGAGGATGGCCGCAGGAGATTCAGCTTGAACCCTCCAGAAGTGTACGAAGCAAAGGCAACATCCCCTTCCTTGTTCACCGACGGCATGAATGCGCCGCCGAGGACGTTGGAGATCTGTTCGACCGATTTTGTTTGCAGGTCGAGGGCGTAGATGTTGAAGATACCGGTTTTGTCCGAAGCAAAATACAATTTCGTCCCGTCGGGCGAATACGCCGGATTTCTTTGATCTTCGCTGCCGGTCAGGATCTTTTCGAGTGAACCGTCGGCGACAGTAATACGGACGACATCCTGCGCCTCGCGGAAAGCATACCCGCACACCACGGCAGTCCCGTCGGGAGACCACTTCGGCGTGAACACCTGCTCGCCGTTCTTAAAATTCGTCAACAGCCGGAAATTCTTTCCGTCGCTGTCGACGAGGGCGAGATTAAGCGTGGCGTCTCCTTCCGTGACAAACACGATCGTTTTCCCGTCCGGTGAAAGAGAAGGATTCAACGCGCGCAGCGCATGAGTGAGTCTGGTCTCTTTTTTCCCGTCAAGGTCGTAAACGTACAGATCGCCGACTGCCGACCAATGGGGATTGTGCCGTGTGATCCTTGAGTAGTAGATTTTTTTCCCGTCGGGAGACCAGGAGACGGAGGAGAGAACTTTTTCGTCGATCTCTGTTTCCTGTTTTGTGTCAAGGTCGTAGACATAAATAGAAGAAAGCCCGAAATAATCGGCGGTCTTATTGGACGTGTACGCGATCTTTCTTCCGTCGGGAGAAAAAGCCGGATAGAAATTCCCGAATCCGACAGCGCCGATCGTCTCCCCTTCCACCCTGTTGCGGAGGATCGGTTCCGACCGCTGTTTATAGTCGGAGACGACGTGCCGCTGCCATTCGTTGTAAAGTTCCTGGCCGCTTTTTCCGATCGCCCGTTCGATGGCGCCGTCGATCGTCATTGTCGTAAGGTTGGAAAGATTCTTGGCGATCCTCGCTATCGCATCGGGACCGTATGTTTCCGATATATATTTTACGAGCGAAAAGCCGGCATTGTAGGACGATTCGTTGCCGAGACTTGTCTTTCCGAACACGCTCATCTCGCTCCATGTGAGCATATTGCCGTCCAGCGCGTACATGCGAAGGATCATGTCGCGGTGCGAATCCCAGTAATCGTAGCTCAATTCCGGACGGTTGTATTGCGCCACCCCTTCGGCAAACCAGCTCGGAACGATAAAGCCGGATACAGGATACGAGACGATGACGTTCGGATATCCGTAAAGAACGTCCTGCCGCCGCTCCGCTTCATAGCCGAGCCACTGAAAATAGATTCCCGGAACGTGCCTCCCGAACTTCATCGACGTCTGGATCTGGACGATATGCGTAAACTCGTGCGCGACGACGTTGCGGAACCAATTGTGGGTTCCCCGCAGATCGAAGTCAAGCGGCGGCGCCCAAAGCTCGATCTTATTGTCGTAAAAATACGACTCGCCGTTCGAATAATCGTCGTAGTCTTTCAAAATGATGCTGACCTTTTGGTCCGGTTCGTGATGATAGAGGCTGGTGACCGGTCCGTAGATGTCTTCCGCAACCTTTGCGACGACCCGCGCGCTCCGTTCCTCACCGTTGTGAAAGTGGACAAAAAAATGGGGCGTTTCGATCGTGTACCAATTTAATTCTGTGTGATTGAAATAATCGTCTTGAGCCGAGAGCGGTATCGAAAGCATTGAAGCGGCGACAAGGGCAGCGAGGAGGAGGCGCAGCAGGTCTCGTCGCAAGGGATTTGCCTTCCGTGAATTTTGCAGATGGATGATCGCATGCTGTTTTCCGGCTCCCTCGATTCGGGCTTTAGTCATCATCACTTCACAACGGCGATTTTAATGACGACGCTTTTTTGTTCTCCCGAAGCATTCGCGCGGATCTGCGCAAAGTACACTCCGCTCTGCACCTTCGACACATTCCATTGAATCTCGTTGTCGACGTTGCCGGCGCCGGGTCCGGAGAATTGGTCCACCAGCTCGCCGGCCATGTTGTAAATCTTTATTCCCACGACCGCGGGCTTGCTCAGGTAATAGCGGATGTTGGTCGTCTTGTCGTAGACCGGATTGGGCCAATTGTATGCCAGCGACGCCGGAAGAAGTTCAGCCGACCGTGAAACAAGCGATGCATTGGTTTGAGCATAGTTCGAGTGATGCTCGTCGGCGAGGAATCCTTTCCACAAGACTTTCGTGGAATCGAAAACACCGTTAACCCGCCATACATACACGGAAGAATCGGCCGAGGCCGCGGCAAGCATGCTGCCGGACGATGCGAGAGAGGAAACGATCCCGCCGGCCTGCAGCGGAAATCCGTTGAGGGCTTTTCCGCTCCCGTCGTATCCATAAATTTGTCCGTTCGAGCTTCCGAAAATAATTCCGACAGAACTGCTTCCGGCTAAACCGGCAACGATCGGACTTCCTGAAACTTTTCCACCGTCCAGCACCTTCAGCGGAAAATTGTCGAGAAGAACGCCGTTCCAATTGTAGACGTACAATCCGTTGTCGGCTCCGATCAGGAGGTCTTCCTGTCCATCGCCGTTAACGTCGGCGATCGCAAACGAGCCGGTCACATTCCCGCCGACGTGATACGGTCCGGAGGCCGTCAGCGTCGAAGCGTCGAAGACGGAAAATGTGTTGTCATCAAACACGGCAACGGTTGAGACGCCAGCAGATGCGGAGTTCAATTTGCAGCTTCCGAGCGCGACGACATTTTTTCCGCGGACGGGGGATGAGGCGCTCTCGTCAATTAACGAATCCCCCAACGAGATCGTCCAGGCCTGGCCCGGGGCGATCGACAAGGATGCCACCGGGGAGAATCCAACGCGATGCTCGACCAATCCGCCCAATGCCGAAAAATCATAAAACTGCCCGCTTCGGTCTCCCGCGTAAAAGTGGACATCGTTCGACGACGATACGCTGACCGGCGCCGAGATCAAACTGTTTGCCGAGAAGCTTTCCAAGATCGCGGCGATGCTGTCCGTACTCGGATGGAGACTTCCCACAACGGCGAACAGGCTATCGCTGCTCACCGCAAGCCCCCTGATCGAAGAGATCACGGAAGAACTTCGGGAGAGCGCAGGCTGAAATTTTCCGCCGGACGGAAAATAAAGCCCTGTAAGATTGTTCAAGTACGGCGTCAGATCGCTCTTGAGCACATAAACCGAATCGCCGGAGGTATAGATCAACTCGTTAGAGCCGCTCCCATCGATGTCGGCAAAAAAAGGAGCATCATTTTGACCTGCGTTGATATTCTTTCGCTTGATGATTTTCTGGAGCGAGACTCCGGCGTCTCCGACATTCGACTGGAACGTCATCACCGGACCGTTGTCGCTGAAATTATTCAGGGTGACGTGAGAACGCGCCCCCGAATTGCTGAGGGAATTCGGATGGGTCGCTTCACCGAATTGATTCGTATAGACCGGCGAGCTGTTTCCTTTGAACCAATAGTCGATCGGTGAGCCGTCCTCGGTGCCGCTTCCCGGGTCCAGCAGCCCGTATGACTGGCCGATGTCCTGCGAGCCGTCCGCTTCTTCGAGATTGACCCCCCGGTGCGTTGGGTTGGCATTGATCGTATTCGTCGCAAGGTTCGCGTCGATGACCGTCTCGTCGATGTGCCAGATGAGGATTCCGCCGAGATAGCCGACCGCCCCGGGAAGACTCCAATCGAGTTCATCGACATCCACCACGGTCCCGTAAATAGAATCGACGTTGAAGGCGTTGAAATCGTCGTCGTCCTGCAAATACGTCTTCGTGAACTGTTGTCCGTTCCACCGGATCGTCAGCGTCTCCCCGTTCTTATGCGCATCGCGGTCCCGGTTCTCGACGAGAAAGTATTCCTGAGCGCTGATCGGAACCTTGTAGATGGTATCCTCGGCTGCCTGATATAGTCCTCCTGCCGGAGCCCGAAGCGCCGAACTCCCGGCGGGAACCGTGATCGGCGAGGTCCATCCCAAAAAGATCTTCTCCCATGCGCACGGTTCGGGAGGGAACAATCCCGAGAAACTGAAAATCGCCTGACCGTCCATCAGGCCGAAACGGCCGATCGCCGTTCCGCCGGTTTGCGTATCGAAAAGGTCGGGCAACCCGAGGTAGCTGGCAATATTTGCGACGATCAATCCGTTGATGCTGAGCTGGTATAAGAAATTTCCGCCGGTCGAAGCGGGCAGAACTCTATTCTCCGTCTCCGGAAGAACGATCGAGTTGGTGATAAAAAACGCGGGATGATTCTTCAAGGGCACTCCCGCAAAAGAAGCGCCGAAGAGATTTTGCAGTCCGCTGAGGCTGAAGTACAACGACGGAAGGTCGTACGGTGTCGGGTCATAACCGATGGACGATTGGAGATCGACATCGTGCCCGGCGCCGGCATGAAAGATCACGAACAGATCGTACTCTTCGAACGGGAACGCCGGGTTCGCCGAATCGGCGAGGGCCCATGCCTCCTGGATCATCTCCCCCATGGGGAGATCTGCGCCCGATCCCCCCGAAGCCAGAGGGGCATACTGTTTCATCTGCTTCGAAAGGGTCAGCACCGTTCCGAGGACCGTAGTAGAGACATTCTGTCTGCCGTTCGATGCTTTTGGAAAATAATTCTTCGCAAAGAGGAGGTGGTCCGCAAAATACGATGAATCGCGCGGAGGGGCGTCGATGATGCGCTGCGGCGCAGCCGTGAGGTCAAACCGGCCGTTCCCGGTCGTGAGCGTATCGCTGTCCTGCTGAAACTGCACCATGATGGCAAGAATTCTCAGCGTATCGGGAAAAGATCTCAAAGCGGCAACGCGCCCTTGGGGAACAACGCCTCCGTCCGCGCGAAGCGGATGCGTGATCTTCTGCACGGCGTGACGGGGCGCAGCAACACTTTCAAACAGAGCGGTGACTACGAGGACAAGGGTGAGACAGAACTTCGCCATGATGGATTAGTCCGTAGAATAAATGTGCACAACATGCGACAACGCTATACCAAGACTAATCCCCGGCCCCCCAAATAATGAGCAGAGTAAACCGCAAGGTATCGGAGAGCGGGCTGTCGGCATCGGACGCGGAATCGTAGCTGAAATCGAATCCGTAGATGTCGTAGCGGATGCCGGCGCCGAAGGTCATGAATTTTCTGTTGCCGTAAGCCGGATCCTCATAAAAGTACCCCATGCGCAGGGCGATGAGTTTATTGTACCAGTATTCAAAACCGGCGGAGGTTTGCGTCGAGCGCAGTACGCCGCTCAACCCGGGAACCGTCCACGATGTGATGAGGGATTTCGGAAGAGGGTCCGAATAGATGCCGTTCCGTTGGACAAGAAGCCTGCTGAAGTCAATCGCGATCTCAAAGCTGTTGAACTCATCCTTGATCGGAGTGATGCCGAAGCCGAGGCGGAGCGTTGTCGGCAGCGGGTCGGCCTGGGCGGCGTCGATGTAGGTCACCTTCGGACCGAGGTTCGAGAGATTGGCTCCAACGCTGAAGACACTGCCGAGGTCGATGTTCGTGAACGGAATGACGAGCGTCTGCGGCTTGTAGAGCGTTGCAATGTCAAAGCTCATATCGTACGCAACACCGTTCCCCGATTCGGACCCTGCTCCGATCGGAGAGAGGCTGCTGTTAATGAACCTCAGGTTCAGGCCGATCCCCCAATTGTCGGTAAGCAGGGTACCGTATCCGACCGTTCCGGCAACTTCAAACGCCTTAAATTGTCCGATAGGCGTCGGTCCTCCTTCGCTCGTCACCGTGAATGTTCCCAAATTCAAGTACGTGACGCTGGCTGCAACCGTCCCTCCCCACTCCGGAACGTCCTGCCTGAAATTCAGATAGTCGTAGAACAGGTCGGCCAGATGGAATTGCGGAAGCCAGTTCGCATGCGTGATGCTGACTTCGCTCCCGGTAAGGAACCCTAGCCCGGCCGGATTCCAGTACACCGAGCCGGCATCGTCCGCCAACCCAGCACCTGCTTCCCCCATCCCGCTCGCGCGGGAATTAGGAGAGATCAGAAGAAACGGAACTGCTGATGTTCCCCCCTGAGCGCGCGCAATATCTGATCCCGCGGCAGCTATTGCAATTCCCGCCAATACAAACACCAATGTTTTCATGCTCGAACAGCCTCCAAAAATTTAATAATGCAATGTACGCTAATTATCTCTGAGGTTCAACGTTTTCGGAACACACGACGTTTATCGCACGATCGCCATTTTGCCGAGGGCCTCGCTCGCGAATTTTCCGTCCACGGTTTTTGCGACAACTTTATAGAGGTACGTTCCGTTGGCAATTCTCGAGCCGTCGTGATCGCGGCAATCCCATGGTATCTGGACAAACCGATCGGGATAGTTGCTGCTCGAGAGCGTTTGAATCAACCGTCCCGCCACGGTGTAAATTTTTATTTCAACGTTGATCGGCGTCAGTTGATTATGCTGGAACGTAAAGGTCGTCGTCGACCGGACGGGATCGGGTATATTGTACACATTCTCCAGCGCCAGGGATGTGCTCGCGGCTACAGAGAAATCCACCTGGCTCGTCGTCGGATTATTATAGACATCCCAGGCCCGGACGGCAAGGGTGTGCTTTCCTGGCGCCAGCCCGTTGAACTGGTAGACGATCGTGCCCGCCTGATAATTGTCCCTCGCACCGGTGTAGTAGTCGGTCAGGTCGAGTCCTTTCGTATCGCCGTCAAGCCATGCCTCCAAACCGTGGCCGACACCGCTACCCGCATCGTTGATGCCGCTGCTGTCGGAAAGATCGACGATCAGCGTCGGACTCTCGGTCACGAGGTCGCCGGAGCGGAAGGAGCGCGTATCAAAATAAATAGTGACGGTCGGTCCCTGCGTATCGTTCGCAACGGAGGCCGCCGTGCCGCCGACGATCACCTGTGTTGTATATCCGCGGCCGTCAGTTCCGTTTCCGGAAAAATAGACCGCAACCTTTCCCTGCTTGTTCTCGTACGAAATATCCTTGGGGATGATGAACGTTGCCGACACTCTCCCGTTATGGATCGTGTTTTCCCCTTTATAGATTGTCGGCCCCGGCACCAGAAACTCAAAACTATGTGTCCATGCTCCGCCCACAACGCCGCTATCGAAGACCGAATCCAATACTTCCGCATCGTAAATGTTCACAAGCGCAGAATCGCTGTTGATATTCTGAATGATGCCGTTGACATCACGCACGGACGCCGTGACGGTCACCTTGCTGAGCGCCTGGAGCGTGTCGAAGGCGGCGCCGGAAACGGGCTTTCCGTTGATCGAATCGATCTGCATCACCAGCTGCGGGACAGCCAGGCGAAGCGTCGGGTCGCCGAGTAGATGGTACTTGCGGGAATTGTCGAGATCGCTGAAAATATTGTTTTTGGCCATCAACAGCCCGTCTCCCAAACGGGGAGTTCGTGCGTACTGGTCGGCGGGGAAATAATACTGGTAAAGCTGATCGTTCAATTCGAAATTTTCAGTAGAATATACCTCCCTGTCCGGAGCAACCACGCCGATCGCCCCCCCGTTGGGATTCACGATCGCCACTTCGGCGGAGCTCTGCGAAGCGGCGTCATCATACCGGGCCCAATCGCAAGTCGCCGCAACAAAGAGGGTCGGCATGTTTGCGTTGAAAAACTGCGTGCCGACATCGTCCCGTGTCAGGATGGTCTCGTGCGACCATACTTTCGGGTTGCCGTGCCCCGTATAGTTCATCACGAGCGTTCCGCGGTTGATCTGATCAATGATAGCCTGGCGGACTGCAGGCTTGGTCCTCCCGGTCGATGCGATCACGGTCGGATATGCCTCTTCATAGATCTTTTTCAGGTCATACGATTTTGGCACATCGTTTTCTGCGATGATATCCGCCTGCTCGGGGTTCGGAGCATCATCGAGGGCGCCGTCGACGTTCCGGTCGTCCGACACGATCGTAATGAGATTCTTCCATGTCCCGGGCGGGGGGGCGGATTCGTATTGGATGATCCGATCGACCGTGAGCCGGGCCTCGTCGAGACTGCGCACGGCAAGCCGCCCGCTCGGCATACTGGCGGTCGCCGTATTCCCGGGCTCGAGGTACGTATAAAAATCATCGTACCCGTAGGTATAGATCTGATAATCTGTTTCCGGAGTCTCGTACGTCGGCACCCAATTTCTGTCAAGATTCAAAATATTCTTGTAGTCGAAGCAGGCATCTCCGAAAAAAAGGACGTAGCGCGGCGGCAGCTGCCAGTTGTTCACTGCGTATTCCAAAAAATCCCGTATGGCAACCGGATCGGGCAATCCGTTTCCAAACTCATTATAGAGAGTATCGACTTCGACGACGAACGTCTTCAGCGCGTCGGCTCCCGGAAGGCCTTCTTTGTGAGCCTTCAGCCTCAAGGCTTCAGAGACGAAATCATGATGAGTGACGATGACAAAATCGGCGCCTGCGACATTGCCCCGAAGGTTTGTATTGGGAATCCGGACGAAGCTGGACGGAGTCTTATAGGCGGCGGTCGTTCCTGCCCAGTACCGTTTCACTTTTCCCGCGGTAAGATTATCCCTGAAAAGGTACGTGCCGGCTATCTGCTGAGCCTGCGATGACATCAGTTTTACAGAATCGGTAATGTCAAAAACTGAAAATGGCGCTGACGAATACCCCGAGAGATCATACTCCACGGAACCAGAATTATCGGGCGACGTAAAAAGAAGAGCATCGCCTACTGCGGCGAGCTGCTGCTGATACGTCAACTCAATCCAGTTGATATATCCCGTAGCTACCGCTCCCGCGGCGCTATAGCCGATCTTGAGGTTGCTTGTTCCTGCCGAAGGTGAGGGGAGCACAGCCGAGCCCGTTCCATCCCCTTTCAAAGCATAGTCATAAATATCGAGAGCGAGCGTTGCATCGTCCTGGCCTGGTATAACCACCGAAGCGATCTGGTTTCCCGATTCCTGGATCGAAAAAACAGCGGTGACATCCGCGTGAGAAAGCAATTCATACTTATAGTTGATGATCGAGCCGGGGATGTAGCCATCCAGTTTGTTGATGATGACGCGCGAGTCATTCGGGTTCATCGGAGCGCTGTACCATTCAAGCCCTGAATCGTCAACATTGGTCTTTTCTTCCTGAAAAAACACTTTCCCGACTGCTGTTGTTACGGGAGTCCCGGAACTTGGCTCGGCTTCGTTCGCCATTTGCAGACCGTTCCCCGTGCCGGGAGCGTATTGAAGAAAGTAGACATTGTTGTTGGTGTAATGGTTGATGTAATGAGAAAACTGTTTCGCCACCGGATCATAGGTCCATCCGGTCACCCCCTGGCCGTAAAAAAGAATGTAATCCTCAGCATCGAACTTCGCATTGCCGTTAGCATCAACGTAAAGAACCGGGAGCTGTGTCAGATCGGCCGCCCGCGGCTGTGTTAAGTCGGCGGGGAGCGTCACACCATTGCCGCCGTAGATCTTGATATCCCGTATCGACGGAATGCCCGTACGGTCGATGCCAAGCGCTGCCAGGTATGTCGCGTCGATCTTGTACATTCCGTCGCCTGAGATCTGGAGCTTATACCATGTCCCCGACGACAACACGCTGTTTGAAGCCGCATTCATCTTTCCTGCAGCGCTTGCCTGGAGCGAGCGTTTCACCACTGGATAGTTCAATAGAGAAGCTCGCATCCAATCGTCATCGGCCGCCGGAGCGGTGGTCCGTTCCCGCGGTCCGAACTCCACGCGCACCACGATCCGCGAATATTTCTTTATCGTCCCCGCTTCGCCGCTGTACTGAACGGGATATATTTTCAGGTATCCGACATACGTCCCTTTGACCATCCCTACCTTGTCGAGGAGAGCGAGCGCCGGCGGTGAATAGGATGCAAACGCTGAAGCGGACTGCTTGTAGCTCTTTCCGGCCGGGTTCGACTGGGAAGGTGAGAGCGCCGGCACCGGCGCCAGCGAAAGGCCGGCGACATTCTGGAATTCCGAACTAAGAACGGACACGCGGTTATTCCTCCGGCCCGGAAGACCGATCGCGATGGTCCGGAAACGGATGTCCGGCTTGCCGGCATCGGCGTAACTCTGCCGGGAGTTTTGCCGGAATTCGATCGTTTGGAACGTCTTCCCCTCGCTGAGGATCTTCTCTCCCGCCGTATAGCGGGGAACAAACTCCAGCGTGATCCCCCCTGCCGTCGACTCGATGACGCGCACATCCGAAAAAATTCCGGATGCACCGTTTGCCTGCAGCGCCGCAATCGGCATACAAGCCGCAACCGAGAGGAGAATTTTTCGCAACGTCCTTTTCACTTCCGGGCCTATAATAAAAAACCGAACCTCATGGTTTTCGTCCACACCAATGACGTTCGGTACAATAAAAAAGCAACTCCGTATTCAACGTCAAAGGTTTGGAACAAAAAACTTCGTTAAAACTCTTTACTAACCCTTAACAATTGCGATACGAGCTGCTCCTGCTATTTGTTTGGTAAAATATACCCAAGACGCGCTCTATTGTCAAGGAGAAATTTGATCGTGAAAGAGCGACTCGCAAGGACGAAATGAAAAAGTTCCCGAATTGTACCATTCTTCAAAAAGAGAATGAGATTCCCGATTGAACTGCGCCAGGCGAGCAACGCCGGATTTTGAATTGCTTATCGCCCGGATTTTTAGTAAATTAGGAGGCATTGATCACAGTTTCATCCCCAAGCAAAGAAGCTATGTCGAAACCCCTCAATATTCTTTTCGTCTCGAGTGAAGTCGAACCATTTGCCAAAACAGGGGGACTGGCGGACGTCTCCGGGACCCTTCCTCAGGTCATCAAAGATTCGGGGCACGAAATCCGCATCATCATGCCGCGGTACGGTTCCATCAGCGAACGGAAATTCAAGCTGCACGACGTCATTCGCCTCAAAGACATCGAAGTCCCCATCGGGAGCGAATACAAAGCCGCAAACGTCAACTCGTCGTTCATCGCGAACGTCAAATCAAAAGTCCAGGTATATTTTCTAGCCAACAAGGAATTATACGAACGTCCCGGCATCTACACCAGCCCGGACAGCAAAAAGGACTATGCCGACAACGATGTCCGTTTCATCTTTTTTTGCCGGGGAGTTCTTGAGACATTGAAGCGCCTCGGATGGCAGCCGGACATCATTCACTGCAACGACTGGCAGACCGGCCTTATTCCGGCATACATCAAAACGATCTACAGCAACGACCCGTTCTTCAAGCACATGAAGACCGTGTTCACCATTCACAACCTCGCCTACCAGGGAACATTCCCAGCGCCGTCGTTCGATAAGACGGGCCTCCCCGCATCGGAATTCACGAAAGAGGGGGTGGAGTTTTACGGGAAGTTGAATTTCATGAAGGCGGGGCTGGTCTACTCCGACGTCATCACCACCGTGAGCGAGAAGTACGCGGAAGAGATCTGCACCTCCGAAGAATACGGCTGCGGACTCGAAGGGGTCCTGCAGAAGAAAAAGTCGCATCTGCACGGCATCATCAACGGCATCGACTACACGATCTGGAACCCCGAAACCGACGAGCACATCGTCAAGCGTTTCGACGTCAGGACGCTCGAAGGAAAGGCGGACAACAAGAGGGAGCTGCTTTCGAAATTCGGCCTCGGCTACAAGGAGAATGTCCCCCTCATCGGCATCATCTCCCGGCTCGTCGACCAAAAAGGGCTCGACCTGATCAAAGAAATAGCCGACGAGATGATGAAGCTCGACCTTCAGTTCGTGATGCTGGCCGCCGGTGAGAAACGTTACCAGGACTACTTCGAATCGATGCACAAGAAATTCTCGTCGAAAATGGGAATTTACATCGGCTACAACGACGAGCTGGCGCATCTCATCGAGGCCGGTTGCGACATGTACCTGATGCCTTCACGGTACGAGCCGTGCGGGCTGAACCAGCTCTACAGCCTTAAATACGGCACGGTCCCCGTCGTGCGCGCGACCGGAGGCCTGGAGGATACCATCCAGGATTTCGACGGCAACAGCGGCACAGGGTTCAAATTCAAAAAATACGATTCGAAAGAGCTCCTCAAGACGATCCATCGCGCATTGAAAGTGTACCAGGACGACGCCGCGTGGAAAAAGATTATGAGGACCGGCATGCAGCAGGATTTTTCGTGGGAATCGTCGGCGAAGAAATATACGAATCTCTATAGAAATCTTGTCAAGCAATAAACGCCGATGACCCAATCCGATATTGCGGTGTTCCTCGATCGCGACGGAACCGTCAACGTGGAAGAGAAATTCATCGCATCGGCAGAACAGCTCCGCCTCATTCCCCGCAGCGCACGAGCCATCCGAGAACTCAACGATCTGGGAGCGAAGGTTTTCATCATTACCAATCAGTCGGGCGTGGCGCGCGGATACTTCTCCGAGGATGCGGTGCACGAGGTCAACGAAGCGCTCAAGGCGCTGTTGAAGAAGGAAGGCGCGGCCGTCGACGATTTTTTTTACTGCCCTCACCTTCCGGGAGCAGCGGACAAACGATACGACGTCGTCTGCGACTGCCGGAAGCCGAAACCGGGAATGCTCCATCAAGCCCGCGACAGGTACGGCATCGACCTTCGCCGATCTTTTGTCATCGGCGACCGGTGCGTCGACGTCGGAGCCGGTAAAGCGGTCGGCGCCGGGACCGTGATGGTGATGACGGGATACGGAGCCGAGGACATTCCCAACTGCCGAAACCTGCCGGATTTCGTCGCACCCGACCTGTTTGACGGCGTCCAGTACGTCAAGGAAACAATTGCGGCCAGGAGCCGCTCATTCACTCAGTCCTCTCCAGCATGAACGCGTTGCAGAAGTCATACCCTGTCATTTTTATTATTCTTATGTTGATGAACGGATGCAGCCAGAGCCCGACGTCGGTCGGTGCCAAGCTGATCCCGGGGAGCGCCAGATACAGCTCTCATGACACGACCATCGCTGCGGTCGGCGATACGTCATTCAAGTTTTCCCAGGCTAATGGGTCCGGCGCAAGCCTCCTGGTCGGAAATTACGCATCAGTGAACGCGACGTCGCTCCTCCTCTTCGCGGCGTACCTTCCGGATACGCTCACGACAGTACAGATCGATACCGCTGAACTGACGCTGACATCAAATTACGGATGGCACGTCTCGCTTCCCCCTGTCCCAGCTCAATTTCAGATTAAGGAAGTTCTATCATCGTGGTCGTCGTCGACGGTGACGGTCGACTCTTTAAGTACCATCGCCATGGCGCCGACCAATTCCGCACTTGTCACGATCACAAGCCAGGATACGCTGAGCTCCACGCTGGCGATCGTTACGCAAATCGATACCTCCCTCGTACGCCGATGGATCAATATCTCTGCCGACACCCTGCTGCCGAGGTTTTTCAGCCTCGCGCTTGTTCCCGCCCCGGGAACGGTGAACTGCGGCGTGTGGGGTTTCTCTAGTTTCAACAGCAGCACGCCGCCGACATTGACCATCATCTATGAGAAGAACGGAGTGAAGGATTCGACGAGCCTCACGAACGGCGTCGGAACCTTTCTTGCTGCGAGCAGTCCCATCCTGGCTTCGGCGGGGATACAAACCCAGGGGGGGATCTCCGAATACAGCATTATCAAATTCAACCTCAAGCCGCCGCTCTTCGATTCCGTGGCGTCAAACAGAATCATCGTCAACAATGCGACGATGTCCCTGACGCTGAAAAATTCCCAAAGCTCGGTCGGCTACGGTTCGATCGACAGCGTTGTAGCGTACCTTGCGGGAAGCGCAACACAGCTCGACTCGGTGGGGAGCTCTTATTACGGGTACGGCTACCGCAAGGACACGAGCCAGACAACCAACAGCGTGTACATTTTCAACATCACCTCGATGGTGCAGCAATGGATCAACGTCCCCAGCGGCAATTTCGGCGCCGAGCTGCGCGCATTGGGAGGCAGTTCGAACGTCGACAGGCATGTATTCTATTCTTCGGCAGATTCGGTGTATGGACCTAAACTCTCCATCACGTACACAAAAAAGTAATCTTTGGCGATGAAAACGGTAAAGTTTTTCTTTTTGCTTGTTGCAGTTGCCGGAACATCCCTCCCTCTCTTGGCCGGGAACGGCTCAATTTACTCGAGCTTCGGCGTGGGGGATATCATCAACTACGGAGGGATCCGTTCGTTTGCCATGGGGGGCACGGGCATTGCGTCGCTCGCCGACGGAACGGTCAACGAATTGAACCCGGCCGGCCTCGGACAACTGACGCGGACGCAGTATGCCGGAGAGGTCCAGTACCAGGGATATTCCATGAGCGACGGAACAGCGTCGACGTTTTTGAGTTCGGGGAATTTCCAATCGGCCGCTCTTGCCTTTCCGGTCTACAGTGAGTATGGCATCGGCTTCGCATTCAGCGTCACGCCGTTCAGCCGGCGGGCGTACGACGTGATCGACAAGCAATCGAATCCGGGAATTACCCAGACGTTCACCGGCAGCGGCGGATTGTCATCGGCGCAATTCGGCTTTTCGTTCTCGCCGGTTCAGGATCTCTACTTCGGCGTGACGACGCATTATTTGTTCGGAAATTTTGACGACGTCCAGGAGATCGAATACGACAGCCTCGGTTATTTCACCACGAACGGGGACAAAAATATCTCGACCGATGGATTTGCGTTCACCGTGGGAGGCCTGTTCTCCGGGCTCGACAAGGCGCTGGGGATCTCGAAAGAAAAGCACCTGAATATCGGGGCGACCTTTTTTTCGGGAGCGACCTTAAAATCCGACGGCCAGATCTTCCAGAATTTTTCAACGGTGGCGGATACGACGGACTCCATCTCCACGACAACGAAGATCCCTCTCGGTTTCGCTCTCGGTCTTGAGTACGATGTGCGGAACAATTTTATCCTCACGGGAGATTTCCAGTATCAGCAGTGGAGCCGGTATACGTATATGGGAGTGCATCCGCCTGAGATTCAAAACAGCATGCGCGTCGGCGTCGGGGCAGAATTCCTTCCGACAAGATCGCTTTCGGAGCCCTACTATCGCCAGGTGACATACCGCGTCGGAGGGTATATGGATCAATCCTATCTCAAACTGAACGGCCAGGCGATCGACGATTATTTTATTACGGGCGGGATCAGCGTCCCCGTCTTTTCTACTCCGGGGAGCGAGGCGCGGCTCAACATCGGACTCGAGCACGGAATTCGCGGTACGACATCGAACGGACTTGAACGCGACGCCATCACACGCGTCACGGTCTCATTAACAGGCAGCGACACCTGGTTCATTGTTCCGGAGGTTCAATAGACTATGATTGCACTCGCCAGCGACCACGCCGGATTTTCCTACAAGGAAAAAATTAAAACGGTGCTCAACGAACTACAGCTCCCGTTCACCGATTTCGGCGCCACCTCGAACGAATCGACGGACTATCCCGACTACGGCCACGCGGCGGCGTCGGCGGTCTCGAACGGGACATGCGACAGAGGAATTCTGGTGTGCGGAACGGGCATCGGCATGTCGATCGTCGCGAACAAGCACAAGGGGGTGCGGGCGGCGGCATGTGAAACGATCGAAGCTGCGGAGTTATCGCGCAAACACAATGACGCCAATATCCTTTGCATCGGGGAACGGCTTACGACATGGGATGAAGCCCAGTCGATCGTAAGAATTTTTCTCAGGACAGATTTTGAGGGAGGTCGCCACGAACGGAGGGTCGCAAAGATCCATTCCCTCACGTCGTGCTGATCCCCGTCCACATGCTTCGCCGGTGACACCGCAGAAGCTTCTATTCATACCGATCGTTCAACGAGACCATTATGAATCAACTCCATTCCACCGATTCCGAAGTTTATTCCGCGATCAAAAATGAACTCCACCGGCAGAACACCAAGCTCGAACTGATCGCTTCGGAAAACTTTGTCAGCCCTGCCGTTCTCGAGGCGGCCGGCTGCATCATGACGAACAAGTATGCCGAAGGATACCCCAGCAAGCGGTACTACGGCGGCTGCGAGTACGTCGACGTCGTCGAAGACCTCGCGCGGACGCGCGTGAAAGCGCTGTTCGGCGCTGAGTACGCCAACGTGCAGCCGCATTCGGGTTCGCAGGCGAACATGGCCGTCTATTTCACCTTCATCAAACCGGGGGACGCGGTGCTCGGGATGAACCTTTCCCACGGCGGACATTTGACGCACGGCTCGCCGGTGAATTTTTCCGGACAATTCTATAAGTTCTCCGCGTACGGAGTCTCAAAAGAGACCGGACAGATCGATTACAACGAAGTGGAAGACACGGCAAAGCGCGAACTTCCGAAACTGATCACGGTCGGGGCGAGCGCCTATTCGCGAAACATCGATTACAAAAAATTCCGGGAAATCGCGGACAGGGTCGGGGCCTTTCTCTTCGCCGACATCGCCCACCCGGCAGGGCTCATCGCATCGAAACTTCTGAACGACCCCATCCCCCACTGCCACGTCGTAACATCGACGACGCACAAGACTCTCCGCGGTCCCCGCGGAGGCATCATCCTCGTGGGAAAGGATTTCGAGAACCCGTTCGGCATCGTGGCGCCGAAGTCGGGGAGAACAAAAATGATCTCCGAACTGCTCGACTCGATGGTGATCCCGGGAATCCAGGGGGGCCCCTTGATGCACATTATCGCGGCAAAGGCCGTGGCGTTCAAAGAGGCCCTCGAGCCGGGGTTCAGAGAGTATTCGAAACAGGTCATCAAGAATGCGCACGCCCTCGCCGAAGCGATGGTCGGTAAGGGATACAACATCATTTCGGGAGGGACCGACAATCACCTGATGCTCATCGACCTTCGTAACAAAAACGTAACGGGAAAAGACGCGCAGGAAGCCCTCGATGCCTCGGGAATTACCGTCAACAAAAATGCAGTTCCTTTCGACGACAAATCCCCTCTCATTACCAGCGGGATTCGCGTCGGGACCCCCGCACTGACGACCCGGGGGATGAACGAATCCGAGATGCGAACCGTCGCATCGCTGATCGATCAAGTGCTCAGCAGTCCCGGAAAAACGGACGTGCACGAATCTGTGAAGAAGAAAGTCGCCGACCTCTGCGGCGGTTTCCCGCTCTATAAAGAGATGGCATAAGCGGGCTAGGCAACGTCGAAGAAAAAATTCCACCTTTTAATTTAATTCTCTAACGGACGCTCCGCGTCCCATCGTCTATGGCAGAAGAACAGGCAGGAACCGAGAGCAACGCACGCGAGATGTCGTTTTTCGACCATCTCGAAGAGCTCCGGTGGAGGATCATCAAGGGACTCAGCGCACTCGTCGTCGCGTCCATTGCCTGCGCGTTCTTCTCGGATTTTCTTGTGCAGGATCTCCTGCTTGGTCCTTTGCGTGCGGCCCATCTGAAGGTGCAGGTGCTTACGCCGTACGGGATCATGGTGCTGTACATGGAAGTGATCCTGTTTGCGGGGCTCATCCTGAGCATGCCGGTCCTGCTGTACCAACTCTGGAAGTTCATCGCTCCCGGCTTGATGCCCAACGAGCGGCAGTACATCTGGCGGATCGTCTTTTTTACGTCGTTCTGCTTCCTCGCCGGAGTCGTTTTCGGATACTTCATCCTGGTCCCGACAGCGCTGACATTCTTCGCGGGCTTCGGTACGCAGAATATCGACCTGAACATTGCGGCGGATAAATATATCAGCTTTATCATGAGCCTGGTGGTCGGCGCAGGATTGGTCTTCGAGCTGCCGATGATCTCGTACTTCCTGACCAAGCTCGGTTTCCTGACGCCGGCGTTCATGCGGCATTATCGCCGCCATGCGATCGTGGTCATCCTGATTATTGCCGCCATCGTCACACCGACGCCGGATATCGTCACACAAAGTCTGCTGGCGGCGCCGATGTTCGTCCTGTACGAGATCAGCATCATCGTCTCGAAATTCGCCCAGAAGAAAGACCCGGAAACCGCCTCATGAAACGGCTTGAATCGATAGGTTTGGACGAGATCAAAGGACCGGTCAGCGACGAGCTGCAGGGCTTCGGCAGGCATTTCAAACAGGCGATGCGCTCGAACATTCTTTTGGTCGATACGATCGCGCGGTACATCGTCAAGCAAAAAGGGAAAAGGATCCGTCCGATCCTCGTTTTTCTGGCGGCAAAAGCGTGCGGACAGATCACCGAGAGCACATACCGCGGCGCAACGCTTGTGGAAATTCTGCATACCGCAACTCTCGTCCACGACGACGTCGTCGACGATGCCGACACCCGCAGGGGATTGGCGTCCATCAACGCCGTGTGGAAAAATAAGGTGGCCGTCCTGATGGGAGATTACCTTCTTTCTGCCGGCCTCATGCTTTCGCTGAAACACGAAGATCATTACTTCCTCAACGCGATCTCGGACGCCGTCCGGAGAATGAGCGAAGGGGAAATCCTGCAGATCCAGAAAAGCCGGGATCTCGACATTGACGAAGCGACGTATCTGAAGATCATCTCGGATAAGACCGCTTCCCTCCTTTCGACGTGCACCGTCATCGGCGCCGCAAGCGCTACCGCCGATGCATCGCTCCGTCAGATCATGAGAAACTTCGGTGAGAATGTCGGGATGGCATTCCAGATCCGCGACGACCTGTTCGATTACACAAGCAGAAAGAACATCATCGGCAAGCCGGTGGGCGGTGACATGAAGGAGAAGAAGATCACGCTGCCTCTGATCCATTCGTTCCGCCAAGCGCCGAAAAAGGAATCGCGCCGGATTCTCAAAATGATCAGGAACGGAGCCAAGGGGAAGGACGTGGATACGGTGGTGGCGTTCGCCCAGCAGTACGGCGGTATCGATTACGCGGTGTCAAAGGCCGAGCATTACAGCGAGGAGGCGCGCCAATGCCTCCGTTCCCTCCCCGGTTCGGACGCGAAAGAATCCCTTCTGATGTTCGTCGACTTCGTGATGGAACGGACGAAGTAAGAGGGCGCCTCGCTATTCCCCCTTAGAGATACCTCTCCTTAATTATTTTCATGTGGTGCAATTCATGCCCCGCGATCTGGTACGCCAGCGCACGCACGCTTGCCGGGTTTCCGTTCGCGATCCCGCTCCTCAAAAAATCGTCTCCGCTCAGACTCTCCAGAAGCGACAGCGTCGCCACACGTACCGCGCTGTACTCACGAAAGATATTGTCGATGCTCCGATCATTCGCCCGTGAATACGGAACGTAGTCGTTCTGCTCGTATCCCGGCAACGCGGTCTTGTCGTTCCGCGCGAAACGGAGGGCCCGGTAAGCAAAAATGCGTTCGGTATCCATGACATGCACCAGGACCTCTTTGATCGTCCACTTATCGGGGGCGTATCGATAGGTCAGTTTTTCCCCGGGAAGCGAAACGATAAAACTTTTTACCGCGGCAAGGTTGTTTCTGAGATGACTGATGACATCCCCGTCATCCGGCAGCAAACTGATATACATGATCGCGTACGGAGCGTATTCTCCTTCGTTCGGTTTATCGATCTTTATCATTGAAATTTCCTGCGTGAGTGTGAATGAGAGTTTTTCCCGACAGATAGATCACCAAAATAAAAAGAGCAACGCCGCGATCGCCGGAAGCGCCTGTTTGTAAAGGATCGATTTATGAGCCGAGACTCCTCCGTAAATTCCGGCAAGAATGACACACGATAGAAAGAACGCTGCCACGTTTTGCGACCAGCGGCTGTCCTGAATGATCAACGACCAGATTAATCCTGCAGCAAGAAAGCCGTTATACAACCCCTGATTGGCGGCAAGGACCTTCGTTCTTTCGAATAGATCGCCCGGAACAGAAGTGAATACTTTTCTCCCGTGCGTCGTCCAGGCAAACATCTCCAGCCAAAGAATGTAGCAATGTTCTGCGGCGACCAAACCGACCAAACATTTTGAGATTGATGGGATCACAAGGTCCTTTCATTGATACGGCCAAAAGGCGAAACAGTCAATTATAGAAACTCCCAAGAGCTAATGCAAGCGCTTGGGAGTAAGTAGTGAATGCCTGCGCCGCCGGCGTTATTTAAGCAGGATCATTTTTTTCATTTGCACCTTGCCGCCGAACTCCAACCGGGAAAAATAAACTCCGCTGGCAAGATTTGACGCATTGAATTGGACCTCGTGGATTTTCCCCGCGGCCGCCTCGCCGTCAAATAACGTTGCAACCTCCTGGCCAAGGACATTGAACACCTTCAATACAGCCCTTCCATCGGATGGAACGGTGAACTGAATTTCCGTTGTCGGGTTGAATGGATTCGGATAATTTTGCGATAACGCAAAGACCGCCGGGACCTTCGCCGAAGCGTCGCGCACCGATGTCGTGGTAATATTGAGCATCGCCCCCGTTTCACCCGGGTGGACAACAACCGTGTTTGCAATAAGATCCGGCCCCAAACCGCCATAGATGGTCAGATTGTAATTGGAGATTTTATTACTCACCTTCAACACGAAGTTTCCCTGGTTATCGGTCCAGCCGAAGGAATATCCGGTATCGGGGTTGATTGCCTGAACTTCGTACGGAGCGCTTATTGGACCACCGTTAAATTCGACTTTTCCCGTGATAGTGGAATTCACCGCATAAGCGACGAAATTATAGAACAAACTATCGCCGTTATGAATGACCGGCAGCGTTATCGAAGGAATGACGGAAGTCGTGATGCTATCTCCATTGGTGTAGGTAGACAGCGTCCAGTGCTGCCCCCCCTGCTCCGATAATTCACTCGAGAGAAACCCTATCTGGAAAAGTCCGTTGAGATCACTTGGGACATCGCGCACAAAATAGGCATTGAAACCTATGCTCCCATTAAACTGTACAAAGACGTCGTTTTGGATCGGATTTCCCGAATCATCTTTATAGTAACCCGCCACCTGAGCGTTTGCGGGCTGTAGCGCCAAATTGATCCCGCTTGGGTTCCCGATGATCGTTATGGAAGTGTCTCCGGGAGTTAAGATTGAAGGAGGATAAGGGTTGTTTTGAATTTGAAAATCCCACGGATTACCCGAGGTATCGGCATCCATTGCGATCTGAAAATCTCCTGAGGAATTAGTATAGCCATCCCAGAAATCAAGTCCAGCGCTATTGCCGCCGTTTCCATTATGCCTGTGGAGTTCCACGTTTATATTTTCAGCGCTTTTACCGGACGGCGGGGTCACGTGGCCGGAAATGGTATGGGCAGGAGAAGCTAACGCTAAGACTGTCCCCGCTTCCGTAACACTGCTTCCATTTTGAGTGAACCTGAAGACATATTTACCCGGCGCAACTCCAAGCCGTTGATAGAACAGTACGTGACCGTTCAAGCTTCCGTCTTCATCCGGCGGACCATAACTATTAGGGTTGTTGTTCCCGTCCGTTTGTGTAAAAGCAAACCGGAGAACATCCCCGGCATCAATTATTCCATTGCTGTTCACGTCGTACCAGATTTCACCCGTTACGGTAGCCCCCGTGGGGCAATTGTATTCCCAACTGAACGTATCTCCTGACGTCATGCTGAAATTTGAGCTTACGTTCTCAATTTTCAGGTTTGTGACCTGAGCGGAAGCAAAAAACGGAATGCCCAATACAAACCCGATGGACAGGATGCACAGAGTGCGCTTCATACCTACCTCCTCGTTGTTAATAAAATAATATCACTCTACAAAATCTTATCTGCACTGTGGAGCACGCCGCCGTAGTAGAAATACACATCGGCGCTTTCCGGACAACTCGTCATGCGAAGTTGCAACTGCACCTATTTGAGAAGGAGAAGTTTCCTCATTTCCGACCGGTCGCCAAACTGCAGTCTGGCAAAATAAATGCCGCTCGCAAAATGTGATCCGTCGAACGTGACCTGATGATACTCTCCTGCTGCCGCGGTGCCGTCAAAAAGAGTGGCAACCTGCTGGCCAACGGCATTGTAAACCTGCAATCTTGCCCGGCCATCCGTCGGTACGGAAAACTCGAACATGGTTGTCGGATTGAATGGATTAGGATAGTTTTGGGACAGTTGAAAAGCAGCCGGCGCGGATCCGACGAGAATTGAGACCTCTTGCGAATATTTGAAAGCACCGCTGCGGTCAATCTGCTTCAGACGATATTCGTAGGCCCCGGGGGAGTTGACAAGGTCTTTATACATATAGCTCTTCGGCGAATTAGAAGTTCCCGCGCCGGCGATCGCGCCAACACGGATCCATTGTCCCCCTGCCAGTGACGGCGTTCGTTCAATTTCAAATTCAGCGTTGTTTATTTCTGTTGCTGTTGTCCATCGTAATTCGACGCTTAAGCTGTTTGAGGATGCGGTAAACGTTGTTAACTCAACCGGCATTGGGGCGTTCGGAGTAGCATAGATCCACGCAGCTCCAAAGTATGAGCTGTCTGCGTATCCCCCGACAATCGCAGTATTGCCGTCCCCTGAGATTGCGACTGAGCCTCCTCGAAATGCGGTACCAACAATATCTGTTGCTGGAAGCTTGTAGATTTCACTCCATTCCGTATCGTTCGGTTCATCGAGAGGCCTAAATATCCAAGCGGCTCCAGCGTAAGAGCTGTCTCCAACTCCGCCTACGATCGCTGTTCTACCGTCCGAGGACAGGGATACGGAACAGCCGATCGAAGGAGTGCCTGTCGTATAGTTAACAGGACGGAGCTCGTTTGCCCTTAACACCCATGTGCTGTCCGCATTCCTTGCAAATACCCATATGGCACCGACACTAGCGTAGTTATAGTCGCCCGATCCGCCGACAACGAGAGTATTGCCGTCGGACGATAACGCTACCGCACTGCCGAATGCGGAATTATTGCCTCCAACCAACTTATTGCCTTGTTCCACCCATGAAGTACCATTCCAGACATAGATAAATGCAGAACCATAATATGGGGCATCATCGTTTCCGCCAACTGCAACGGTATTGCCATCTCCTGAAATTGCAACCGAATATCCTTGTTGAGCCTGTCCAGAGTAATAACTGCTTACGAGTTTACTTCCGACCTGCGACCAAACAGTATCCGTCCTTTTATAGATCCATGCCGCACCTGTTGCATGATTATCATAGTAACCGCCGACAATTGCAGTATTGCCGTCAGCGGAAAGCCCAACGGACCAACCCTGGTATGAAGCGGGGAAAAAACTAAACACGTAATCATTTCCGACAAGTTTACTTCCCTGTTGAGACCATACTCCCGCGGTGCGAGAAAATACCCAAGCGGCACCGACTCTGTTATTATCATAGTACCCCCCTTCAATCACTGTATTACCGTCTGCCGATATGCCAACTGAATAGCCTTGGTTTGAAGTACCAGCATGATCTTTTCCGACTAACTTAGGTCCTTGTTGCGACCAATGCCCCCCTGAACGAGTAAAAATCCAAATCGCTCCGACACCTGCGCTGTCGTCCCATCCGCCGACAACAGCAGTATTTCCGTCCGCTGAGAGCGCAACAGCAGAGCCCTGCTCCGGCGTACTTCCGGTACTGCCAGTGCCAACTAGTTTTCCCCCCTGCTGACTGAACTGCGCGAAGGAACAAGTTGCGACGACCGCCGTCAGAACGAGAACCAATCTTTTCATTTTTACCTCACATGGTTTGATGATTAGGAGCTTCCACTCGAGCAGGTCGGTGGCTCTTCCTTCGTTCCTAACGCCTCGGCCGGGATGTAAATTCCTTGCAAGGAAACAGCCTTCCAAAAGAAAGCATTCCCTTGAAAAGGAAAACAATCTTCGCACTAAAGTAGTTGTAGGGGGATGGCAAATATCTACTTGAAGATACAAAAATGAAGGGGGCTTGTCAATCGGTGCGTGTATCGGCGGACACAGAGGCCCAAATAAAAAAAATAGCGGGCACCCTAGGAGTGCCCGCCGTCTTGAATCCTTGTTCTACTCATCTTCGCAATCTGGCGTCTGCGCTGAATCTGCGCCATCAGCGCAATCACGAAGAAATCGACTACTTAAGAACTCCCTCTTCTTCACTGTAGTCGATCGTTTTCAGGATCTTCGCGAACCGTTCCGGCATCGCGGCAAATGCATGTTCCCAGCACAGCGAGTTGGAGATGAACCAATTCGCCAGCGTATCGCCGTCGTCGTTCGACCACCGGTCCCAATGGCCGTCGCCGGGGCGCTGGATTCTCCACACAAATTTCTTTCCGCATTTACTGCATACGGCATTTTTGGACATCGACATAGGCCTGGCTCCGTAGAATGTTACTCGTGGTGCAGCGCAATTCCCGGTCTCGCCGGAGTTTCGGGAATAATTCTTCGCGCACAGATGAACGATCGTATTTTGTTCGCATCAAAGATCGGTGAGGAGGGATCAAGGCTGTTGATCTTTACCGTGCCAGACGCGTGAATGAACAATCGGTCCTTCAGGTACAGCGCAACGTGCAGAATTTCGCAGGGTCTGTTCCCGTTCGCTTTGCGGCCGAAGAAGAGCAGATCCCCTTTGCGCAAATTTTGAAATTTTTCTCCCGGCACAACGTCAACCCCCTCCTGCGCCTGCTGATATGCATCCCGATGAAGCTGGACGCCATTCATCCGATAGACGGTTTTTGTGAACCCGGAACAATCCACCGCCTTTGTCGACGTCCCTCCCCATAAGTACGGGACCCCGAGAAGCGACCGTGCAGTCCGCTCAACGCCGTCGGGAGTCGGCGTGATATTTTTCTCCCACGAGTCGAAATCGGCGAGATTCAGGTCCGGAATAAATCCCTTTCGCCCGTCCGGCAGCTCGACCCGGGTCCAAGCGCCGACTGAACCGATGCTCTTCACCAAAGATCCGGCGACAAGGTCGCAGACAGCCGGGGAATGCGCCTGCGGGAGCTCACGCATGGAAGCGTACGTCGATACGACGATCGCTTTGCGGGCATGATCCCAGGCATCCGCATTTTCTTTGGTACAGCGCGTGAATGATCCACCGCTCATCCATCCCAGATATTTGTCCGCGGTTTGAACGTAATACCAGCCGGACTCTTCCTTCAATAATTTTACAGCGCTCCCCATCGTCGCTTGAGAAAGAAGCTCCGACGAGTCAACCGGCTCTCGCCGCATATCCGCTATGCCCACGCTAACGATTCCCCGATTTCTTCCGCCAAGATCCGCTCCGGGAAGGACGGTAATATCGTCCGTGATTTTTTTCACGAGCGGAGACAGTGCCGCAATAAGAGCCTGTTTTGCGGCGGGGTCGTCAACCTCGCCGAAGAGTGCGATTCCTTTATTTGTCCTCTTTACGGTCACGGTAAAGATCGCAAGCTTTTTGTCGGGCGCGTATTGAGCATTAATGCGGTCGACAGCGTCGGTAAAGCGTCGGTTCTGCCGGGAAAGGTCCGAGCAACCCGGAAGGAAAAGAAACCACGAAAAAAGAAATATTAAAAAATCAGTTCGTTTCATTGGTCAAGAACGGGGTGAGTGACAGCAACATGATCAATATACGAAGACGGGGTAAAAAAGGCGAGAGGAAAAATTACCGAAAAACCGGCCTTATGAGGTAAACGATGCCCGGAAAAATCTGTTGGAAAGCGCAATGACGAACATAACGAGAACCGTCAGCAATGTGCCGTAGACCGACGCCCCGCCGATGTTGAACAGGCGCAGTTGAGAGAGAATTTCGACCGACACGGGGCGTGTCCCGTACGAATACAAGAGGATCGAAGAAACAAATTCCCCCACCGAGTTTATGAAAACGAGGAGGATCCCGGAGATCACCGAGGGCATAATGACCGGCAGAATGATCTTTCTCACCGTCCTTCCTTTCGAGGAGCCAAGCGTCTCGGCGGCTTCCTGGAGTGAAGGGTCGAGAGCGTCGAGCCCCGCCGCCGCTGAACGGTAAAGGAGCGGGAGGTTCCTGACAGCGTAAGCGATCGGCATGATCCACAATGTTCCGACGAGGATCGATTGGAATGAAAATATCGTCGGACGATTGAAGGTGACGATAAGGCCGACGGCGATCACCGTCCCGGGGATCCCGTACGGAAGAGAAAGAATGATCTCGAGCAGACGGTTTCCTCTGAACCTCTCCGTTTTGATCAAGAAAGCCGCCGTGACGCCGACAAGAATAACGATGATCACGGCAAGCAGCGACATCCAAATGCTGTTCAGGATGGGCTCAACAAGGCGCGCATCGCTGAAGAAACGCCGATAATTGTCGACCGAAAAAACATCCGGGAAAATCTGATATGTCCAGGAACCTTCCTTCACGAGTGAAATGAGAACGATCGTGAAGACAGGGAGGGCAAAAAGGATCAGCAGCACGGACATCAGCGTCAAGAGAATTCTTTTTGTCCATTTCCCATGAGATATGTTTGCCTTCCTCGGAACACCCTTCAAACTCGTGCTGCGTATGCGCGAATCCTGCCACCAGCGGAGGAACAAGAGAAGACATACCGAGATGACCGACAATAATATCGCCAGCCCTGCAGCGGCGGAATTGTCGCCGTTGAGTTTCGCAGTGTAAATTTCGAGCGTAAGAAAACGCGTGGTCCCGCCGAAGAGAAGCGGGGCAGAAAATGATGCCATGCTGGACATGAATGTCATCAGCGAAGAGCCGACGAGGGCGGGCGTTAATGCGGGAAGGAGGATCGTTCGTATCGTCCTCCCTCTGGCGGCGCCAAGGCTCGCCGACGCGTCGAGCATCGCTCCGTCCATCCGGGAGAGGGCGGCGGAAACGAAGAGGTAAAAGAAGACATAAAAGGAATAGACGTGGACCAGCACGATCGCCGTCCATCCATTCACGCTGAAGAAAGCAGGGGCCACGCCGAAGACCGACGCAAGAATGCGGGAGAGCATTCCGCTTTCACCCACCAAAAACAAAAACGAAATGACCCCGACGAGCGGCGGAAGTGCGAGAGGGATCAGAACGATTTTTGAGAAGAACGATTTGGCAGGGAAGTCAAGAAAGTGAAACACGTACGCAATGAAGGTCCCGGCGATGCCGCTTCCGATGACGCTCAGAATGGAAATGGCGACGGAATTGAAGGCCGCTTCCGGCAGCGTCGACCGGAAGAGATGAGCGTAGGTTTGCAGAGAGGCTCCGTGCCCCGCCGACGACAGGCTTTCCTTCAACAAGGCATACAGCGGAAAAAGAATGTATCCCGCCGCAAAGAAGACGACAACGGACAGCATCACGCGAGAACTATTGTCGAACCGCTTTGGCCCGCTATTCATTTCTGACCTTCCGCTGACCTGATTCGTTCAGAGAAAGATAGACAAGTCCGCCTACCTCCCCGTCAAACCCTTTATCCGAAGACGGGCGGACTGCTTTGACCAATTGTCCGGCGGCCTCAAGCGTGTACTCGACCGACGCGCCTGAAAATTGTTTGTCGATGATCCGCCCCTGCGCCTTTCCCCCTGCCCCCGAAAGGAGGATCTCTTCCGGGAGGATCGCTAGAGATTCATTCTCCATCAAGGAAGTGATCCCGAAATATTCCGAACATGCCGCCGGAGAAAACAAATTGGCGTGTCCAATGAAGGCGGCGGTAAACGCATTGCCGGGGCGAAAATATAATTCATCGGGGGTCCCGACCTGCTGTAGGGCCCCCCCCTTCAAAACTGCGATGCGGTCCGACAGCGCCAAGGCTTCCCCCTGGTCGTGCGTCACATAGATCGTGGTAATCCCCACTTCCCGCTGAAGTCTTTTGATCTCCGTACGGGTCTCAAGCCGCAAAGCATAATCGAGATTTGAAAGCGGCTCATCAAAAAGCAGAACCCCTGGTTCCACAACGACCGCACGGGCGACGGCAACACGCTGCTGTTCTCCCCCGCTGAGCAGCGGCACCTGAACGTTTGCCTTTTCTTGAAGATGGACTTTTTGGAGGATGCGCTGAACTTTCGCGTATACTTCGTTCTCCGGCACCTTCTTCGCCTCGAGCCCGTAAGCGACGTTTTCAAAAACGGACATGTGAGGAAAAAGAGCATAGTTCTGAAAAACAATGCCGACATTCCGCCGCTGAGGGGGCAACGATGTGATGTCGGAATTATCGATGAGGATCGATCCTGAGGAGGGCGTTTCGAGCCCGGCGATCATCCGGAGCAGAGTGGTTTTTCCGCAGCCGCTGGGGCCGAGCAGCGAAAAAAACTCCCCTTCATGGATCTCTAACTCGAGCGGAGCAAGGGCCCGAAGGGCGCCGAAAGACTTTGAAAGATTGTGAAGGCGGACGGAGGACAAGGAAAAATTAGGAATTAAAAATTAAGGATGAAAAACCGAGAAAATGTTCATTGTTCATTGATGGGAGTTAATTGCTCCGGCCTCGGCCTTTGACTTCCTCATCCCATTTTCTCATCCATTCCGATTCATGCTGGGAGACCAGATCCCAGTCGACGGGCATCGGAGTAAATGAAGCCGACGTAATCCAGGACGGGAGCTTCTCTTTTGGAAGTCCAGACCGGGCCGGAATGCGATAAAACTTGTTCGCTTGAAGAACGAGGCTTTCTTCGCTCGTCACAAACTCGTAGAATTGTTCTGCCAGCGCCTTATGCTTTGCCCCGGCGACGACGGCGATGCCGTCGGTGAGCAGGACTGTCCCGCTTGCCGGGACATTATAGTCGAACGGATAGTTATTCAATTTCTGCTGCAACACAACGTCCGGCATATCCCAAATGGACACGGAAGCTTCTTCGCGGGCAAGTTTCAGATACATCTGCGTCGGGTCGGGAGTGTATGATTTTGTGTTCGCATCCAGCCGGCGAAGCCAATCGAAGCCGTTCGCCTCAGATCCGTACTTTGCCAAGGATGAAGCCACCATGGCGGAGAAGATCACACGCAATGTTCCGGACGCAAGCGGATACCGGAGGATGATCTTGTCCTTCCATTGAGGATCGAGCAGGTCGTCCCAATCTTTCGGCGCATTGGCTTTGGTCAGAAGGCGGGAATTGAACACGATCACCTCCGGCGTAATGAACGTCCCATACCACATGTCGGCGGCGCTTCGATACTCCGGGGCAATGCTGTCCCCCCATGATGGACGATACGGCGACAGCAATCCTTCCTTTTCGGCCCTCATGAAAATTGTCGAGGGAGCCCCCCACCAGATATCGGCCTGAGGATTTGCCATCTCCGTCCTGATCCTGTCGTACGCTTCCTGCGAACCCATGTCAAGCCATTGGACGTCCACTCCCGGGTTGGCCGCCTCGAACTTCTCCGCAAACTCCTCCAGCATATCTTTGCCGTGAGGCGAATACACAACAAGCGGAGTTTTCGCCGGCTGCGAACATCCTGCTAACGCGGCAATGCAGAGCGATACAAACCAGTGTGAGATGTTGGTGCCGTTCACTTCTTGGGGTTACTTTTTGCTTCCTAAGGAAATCATATTGGCGAACATGCGAAAAGCGCCTTTGTTCACTTCCTTCAGTTCACGATACCACACGTAGGCGGTGTACACATACATGCCCTTGCCATAGTTTGTAAAAAGCAATCCGGTATCGAGAGGGGGCTCGCCGGGGTCCGAGCATGAGACGAGCTTCTCGTATTGGGCGGGTACACTGGCGGGCATATACAGCGAACGTTCCTGCACCCAATCGTTCCACGCCGTTGCGTCGATCGTGTTCGGTGCGTTGAAAAGAATGTTTCCGGGTTTCAGCACCGTCACGGGAGCCGTCTCCACCGTAATGCGGTTCCGGGAGATGGAGAACGGATACGGAGCGTATTCCGGCTTCCATTCCTCGGTCCGCTGGTACATCACGATGAGCGAGCCGCCGTTCCTGACATATTCCAGAAGACGGGCATTATTTTTTGCCAGATCAGGACGAAAGAGGTACGCGCGGATATCGACGATGATCGAGTTGTATCGCTGGAGATCTCCTGAGGCGAGGTCGCTTTCGGTCAACAGATGATAAGCCACATGGAGGTCGGCGAGGGTCTTGCTGAAAACGTCGTCGTAACTTTGAACGACGCCAACATTCAACCGGGGGGCAATCGCTACATCGAATTTTTTCAGCGCCGCCGATGCCGTGTCTCCGTCAATACACACGCGCACGTTGTAGGTCCCTTGCGGCAGGCCGGCTGGCGCAATGATTGTGACGCTGTCCGCGTCGACGCTGTCTTCCTTCGCAATAACAAATTCCGAATTTAGCGCCTCCCAGCCGGCAGGGATGATCGCTTGAACCCTTCCCGCGGCTTTTTTGGGGAAGTAGTTTTTAACGCTGAATGGGATCTTGAGCGGTTCATCGGTAATGCGAAACACCTGCGACGCGAGGGAAAGCGTTTGCAGGGGCGCGACGTCCATGAAGACCGGAATTTCTTCGTTGTCCCGTTTCCCGTTACGATCAAAGGAAACAGTCACGGTGATCAACGGGACCGTCCGCATCATTTCGTACAAGTGCCTGACCTTCGGATACGTGTACCGCGCGCTGCCGGAAACGGTAATTTCGTAAAGATTCTTGTTCCGATCGTCAAGCGGACGGCTTGTCCATCCTTCCGGCAGAACGAATTCTGCCGTCAGGTTGTCGATATGCGCCAGCGGCTTCAGTTCCAGCGTAAATTTTTGGTTCCTCACAACGATGGAGTCGGAGAGCACCGCGCTTACGGCCGGCTTGGTCGGAAGAAGCGGCAATTTCGATTCGCCCGGCATATGAAGGCCGCCAAGAAAATCATTCCTTACATTTTCAAACTTCCCGCTTTGGCGGATAAGGATGTAGCGTGTCGAATCAAAAAATCTGCCGAACCTCCCGCTCGCGATCACTTTGTCCATTCCCTGCGTCCGGTGCTGTGCAAGAGCTTCCATCGCCAGCTGCACAGCGGTCTTCCCGAGAGCGAGCGTATCGGTCGAGACGGGATTGACAACGTCCGGTTTGAGAAGCGAATCTCTCTGGAAGAAAATCCTCATGAACAATTTCTTCGGTTGGAACAATCCGATTCCCGGTTCTTTCAACTGTTCCGGATGATAATTCGGGTCCGCTGCGAGTGAAAACGCCTGCAAGGCCGCAATTCCCACGGCCTGATGATTCCCGTGCCCCGAGACGCTGTCATGGTTCGTAAAAAGAACTTCAGGTTTCAGTTTCCGAATAAGATAGACAAGACGGGCGACGGTGGTGTCTTTCCCCCACATGTCGAACGTCTCCTCCGCGGTCTTCGAAAATCCAAAATCGACAAAATTCAAGAAATAGACCTCGCTGCCGATGATGTGCGCTGCTCGTTCGGTCTCTGCTGTCCGCAGAACACCGAGATCGCTGTATAATTCAGGGCCGATTTCATTCTGTCCTCCTTCGCCTCGCGTAAAGCAGACAGAATACACTTTGACGCCGTATTTATACCGGTAATAGGCAAGCGTTGCCCCGTCTTCGTCATCCGGATGAGCAGAGAGATTCATGATGGATGGAATATGCTGCGAAAATAGCGAGGACGAAAAGACGGCGGTGAAGCCGAGAACAAGGAGGAACCTATTCATAGAATGTCGGCAAAGCGTGAGGGGGAAGAATTTTCTTTAATATATTCAATTAATGGGGAATTAACAATCGACAATGAACGATCAACAATGAACAATCGACAATTTTCGGATAACAAGCTAAATTGCCGGGTTAATTTTTTCCCACTTCTCTATTGCTCCCCGTACTATCTTAAAAAGCGGGTGCGGTTTCGGAAATGAGATGTCAACGACAGCCGCAAATTTTTTGCGGTCCCTTCTTCTCAGCTTTTTCTTGAGGTGCTCGAACTCGTATTGAAGCTGTCCCTTTGTCACTGCGATCTTCTTTGCCGAAAGTTTTCTGCCGATCTTCTTCCGGTCGAACGCATACCCTCGTTCGAGAGCTTCAGCGTACACTTCCGAAAGATAGCTGTCAATCAATTGAACACTGTCGTGCCTGGCGCGAAACCGGTCCAATTGCGGATGGTGCTGATATCCTCTCGTGCGTCCCTGAAGGACCTTCTTCGCAAGCAAGCTTTCACGCCATAGTGCAACCAGCCCCTTGGCATCGAGATATTGGGGATGAAGCGACCAGATTCTCATGCTTAAAAGCCTATCGAAATGCAATCATCAATGCGCATCCCAACGCTGGTTGGTCACGGGGGGAGCTGTCGGAACCATGATCGAAATAAAGCCATAACCGGCAGAACGGTGGCATCCATTGCAAGCATCGAGTGTCTGGCCGTAAGCAGGCGAAAATGCCGCGCTTGACCTGGCAGCGATGGCCTGGCGCATCAAAGGAAGCTGCGTCTCCTGCAGGCTCTGAAGAACCCCGGCGATATCCAGTCCGTTCCTGAACGCGTGAAGTGCCCGGGCTCCATCCATCGTTTCGCTCATTTCGTCGAGTTCGTATGAGGCCAGTTCCCAATTCGACGCCCCCACGGCAAACCAGAGTTTCGAGGCATGGAGCTGGATCGTTGTCATATATTCACCCAGGCCCGGCACCTGCTGTTTCAGTTGATCGAGCTGCTGCTGCAGGTCTTTGAGCGAATCCTGCAACATCGCAACCGTTGTCTTTAGGTCTTGTGGCTGCGGATCATTTCCCGCTGAGGCAATGTCCGAAGAAAAAATAAGAATGCCGAGGAACAGAAACGCAATGGACGCGATGACCGCTTTACTTTTACCCATTCGATGTACTCCCTTACATTAATCCGGCTGCTGAAAAAATCCATCCGAGGATCGCTGCACCAACAACAATCCACGCGGCATGAAGATTCCAGATCAAAATGACCGCGGCTGCGGCAATAAAGATCGTCCACGTCCCTGCATTGATCAGGGTTGCGATGCCGAGCGTTGCACAGACGGCCAGCATTAGACCGAGCGATGCAGCGTTCACACCGTCAAGAAAACCCGAGGTCGAAGGAGATTTCCGCAGTTTCGGCACGAACGGGCTTATGGCGAGGACATAAATGAACGACGGCAGAAATATGCCGGCCGTTGAGACCAGCGCCCCCGGAAAGCCGAGGATGACATATCCGATGAACGTCGCGGTTGAAAGGACAGGACCGGGGGTGAATTGCCCGACAGCGATCGCATCGAGCAGCTGCGTTTGCGTCAGCCAATGATTTGCGCCGACAAGCCCGCCTTGAAGAAAAGCCGCCAGGACGTAGCCGCTCCCGTAAAGGATTGAGCCTATCTTAAGAAAGAACAATCCGAGCCCCGGAACCGTCGGCGGGATGACCTCCCGCGGAACACTTTCCGACAACGAGACCAGCGCAACGGGAAAAACGACCATTGAAAAAATCGAAAGCGAACGCCCGATCAATCGTTTTCTATTTCCCCACACTAAGCCAAGAACACCGGCAGCGCCAAGCAGGAGGATCGCGTCGACGTGAAAAAAATTCAGCGCACCGACGGCAGCGCCCACGGTCACCATGAATGGATCTTTGATCTTCGGCCTGCCGAGGCGGATCAGCGCCGCAAGAATAATTGCGATGACCGCGGCGCGTATCCCCCAGATAAAGTTGGCGTACTGCGGAACGGATCCGAACTGAACATAGAGATGAGCCAACAAGAGCGTCATCGATACAGCCGGGAGGATAAAGCAGACTCCTGCCGCCACCAAGCCTTTCCATCCCGCCCGGAGGTAACCGATATGGATTCCCATTTCGGTCGAGTTCGGGCCGGGAATGATGTTCGTTGCGCCGAGTAGGTCAAGAAAGTATTCATGGGTGATCCATTTTCGTCTCTTGACAACTTCATCTTCCATCATCGCGATGTGCGCAGCGGGTCCTCCGAACGAAATCGTTCCAAGCCGCAAGAACAGAAGGGCAACATCCTTCAACGCACCGCCGGATACTCGCGGGCGGGCGGGATCGTCTCTTGAATCTCCCATCACCTGTGAACCTTCTTTTGAATATTACTACATCAACTTCTGTTCTCTTTCCAGTCGCATCCAGTGGAGCAGCCGGTGGGCCAACGGCGCGATGATAATACCGGCGACAACAAGAAAGACCATCCCCGAAAAGAGGGCATAAAAGGAGGCAAAAATTTTTCCGGCGTTCGTGTGCAGTTCATTCACGGGCCCCATCCCTCCCAAAAGCATTGAAGCATTGAGCAGCGCATCGATGAACGACAGACCTTCGGTGATGCAATATCCGGCAATTCCCAAACCCAGAGAGATAACAACGATCGAGGTAGCAAGCAGCCAATGAAACAGCATCCGGCGGAGAAAACGCTTCCGCTCTAGTAACGGTTTGGAGGTATGTTCGTACATTGGAATTCGGTAGTGTCTGGATTATTTTTGAAGAATTTAGAATACAGAAGTCAGAATACATTAATCAATTGCTATCATCTAATTCCGTATCTTGTCTTCTGTCTTCTGACTTCTGTCTTCTTGCTCCTTGCTTCTTGCTTACCTTATCTTTACCAACTTTTGCGTCGCAGCCGCCTGCTGCCCGCCGCCGTTGATGATCACTCTATAAAAATAGACCCCGTTGGCAATCTCGTCGCCGTCCCTGTCTCTTCCGTTCCAGTAAAGATTGTCCCCCGCACTCTGGTAGCCGTTGATGCCGACGTGCACTTTTGACGAGAAATCCAGGTCCTGAATCAATCGTCCCGCAACGGTATAAATTTTAATGTGGACGCTCTGCGGGTTGTCCGTCCCTGCAAGGACGAAGGTAAATGTCGTTCCATTGGGGAACGGATTCGGGATATTATAGACCTCAGAAAGCTGAAGGGTGTTTGTGACATTAATGGAAAGCAGCGTCGTGTCCGAAAAATTCCCCGCTTCATCCTTGGCGTAGTAGACGATCGAGTGCTGCCCCTCGGCCAATTGAGGAGTCCAGCGAACCTGGGCGATCAGCGGAGCAGAGCCGGCAGTAAATTGGACTGCATTGTTCCCCGAATAATACACCTGGTTCCCGTCCAGTTCAATATAAACGTTCGATGTATCGTTTTGTGTAATCGGAGAACCGTTCGGATCATTGACCTGAAAGACTATCACGGGCGCAGCCCGGACAAAATCCCCGTTGGCAACATGTATGTTGTCGATCGTTACGTCGACGGAAGGGCTTAAAGTATCAGGGACGATCGAATAGGGCGCTACGGCGGTATTATTGGATTTATAGTATTCCACGATGGCATTGTTCGGATCAACCTGGAATGTGAACGAATGACTCCCTCTTTTTCCGCGGCTGTCATATTGCGTTTGCACATGCACAGAATCCTGCGCGTTGATCACGGGGATCACCATACTCTTAAGCGTTCGAAGGGGGCCGCTGTCGTCGGTGAGGATCGATATGAGCACGCTGTCTGCCGGCGATGAACCTACATTGTATGTTGTTGCTCCGACATTAATGATCTCCCCTTCCTGCATGGTCGATTTGTCAAGCGAAACAGTGTTCTGGGTAAGGACCAGTTCAGGAGGGAGCTGCGCTTTAACATTCCAATCCGTTATCACCGGCGAATTGAGTGAGGAGTTCGACGAAAGATTAAAGATTAACCGCGCATTCGGATACCGGGCCGCCGAGATCTTCTGAAGGTTGACTGTTGACGAATCGTATGATGAAAAGAGCGTATCAACATTGCCGTTGTTCTGCAGACCGAGCATGGTGACAGTGGCGTGAGCCCCCGATGGAACCGTTCTGTCGACGGAAAGTTGGTTCCATCCGCTCACCGGACCGAAGGGAGGGGTCACAATGGTTCCGGCCGCAGCAACCTGAACGATCGTCGTGTCGAGAATCGCTTTCCCGGTGGTGCTCGGTTTCCATGATTCCTGAACACTCCCCGGTGCGGCTCCTTTCCGCCCGATGATTGCCCACGAATCCCGGAACTTTACCGAATCGATCAATCTGCTCCCGATGCCGTGATACGCGTTCAGCACGGCAGCCGTGATGTGCGTCCAGCCGTCGTTGATGATCACGGCAACGACAATGGCGCCGGGTGCCGCGGAGTTAACGAACTGCGCGATGGAGTCGGCGTACGCTGCGGTCCCGTACAAATCGTACGTCCGCTGATTGATCACCGTATCGGCGGTCGGGTCGATCACGACAATGGAATGTCCGCGTGCCAGCGTGCTCGGCAGCTTGTTGACCCCGTTAAACTCAACGGCACCGAAATTGCCGTCGAGGAATCCTCCGGAGATCGCTTGAAGCACAATGGAGGTGTTCTGTATTTTTGAACCTGTACCGGGAAAAAACTGCACGTGCGTAAACGCGTTCCCCTGCCATCCAACAGAATCTATTTGTCCGAGCCCTTTCGTTGGATCTGTTCCCTGGTAGAAGGTCCCGGTCGACCAATTACCGGAATTTGATTGAAATTTCGCGCGCCAATAATAGCGTGTTGATCCTTTTAACGAACCGAGTGGAAACGACGTCGAGACCACTCCCATCGGAACGTTCAGCGTTAACGGTTTTGTCGGGGATGAGTAATCGCCGAGCGTGTCAACTTCCACCGTGACGATCTTGGTTGGATCGTAACGCTGGGTTGTCGGATTCAAAAGTATGAGGGACGAGATTGCCGCGACCGACGTGGGCTGGGGCTGCACGACCTTAAAATCGGTCGAAGAGACAAAAAAGGCTTTCGTCGCAGAATTATCGGTTTTTATCGATTCGGTGATCTTATTCGAAGGATCGAGGGTAACGACAACATCGTGTTCATCCGCCTCTTGATTGATGACGATATACACGGTCAAGGTATCATAGACGAGCGGCATCGGACGGCGCACGAGCCACGATTGAATGACCTGAGAATGATACAGATGTTGAATTCGCACATCAACGCTGTCGGTCGTCACCGACCCCAAATTTGAATAGACGATGGTCACCTCGGCGCTATCCTGGTCGTCCGTAAACACCGAGGTGGAGCTGATAAGATTCTCCTGGATCGCCAGGTTTGGCAGGAACGGGACCGGCAGGTCAACGGTCGGATCGCCGATCAATGTGTTATTATAGAGCATGATACTGTTGACTGGGCTCAGCCCTTGCTGAGCGATCTGCCTGAGTTTTGCCGTCAAATGCGTCTCGCCGACGCGGACGATGGAATCTTTCAGCATTGCCGAATAGAAGATCGGCGGAAGCGACGTTGCGATGCTTTCATATCCCAACGAAGAATTGCCGATATACCCGATCGCGCTCGCCTCCGGTCCGACGATGAAAAGTTCGCTGAACGATTGTATTTGCGGTTCAGCGAACTTCCCTGTCGAGCAGCCCATATCCGTGATCAGCGGATACCTTCCGCGGGAATTCTTCAGCTGCAGCGGGTCGCCGATGCTGTTATCCCATGTCTGCGTGCCACTGTGGCCGATGTACGAAATGAAGACTCCTCCGGTTGAAATGGCGTCCTTCACCTGCTGCGACGTGTACGGACCAAAATCGGACTGCGGGGTGATCGTCTTATAAAAGTGCGTCGCGATGCCGCCAATCGGCGGAGGGGTGATCAGCGTATTTGCAACTTCGTCGTTTATTGACTTGAGCAGATCGATCTGTCCCGAAACGGTGGGGTCGCCCCCTGTAAAAAGCAGATAATGCTTATTCCAGTCGTCATTCGGGGTACTGATAACGGAATTGTAAAACGAAAGATACTGCGTCAAATCCCCGACGTTGTTCAGCGGAAGGCGGCCGACATACATCTGCGGTAAATTCGACACGGTGTCGAAGAGTGCGTACGCGACATCACTGACGGGATATCCGACCGAGGGGACATAATTGATCGCGTTGTAATTCGCGTAGTAGTATTTGTAGTCGTATGAAGCATCCCCCAGCAGAGTAAGATACGAGGGGAGCGGACTGCTCCATTGAGCCGACGACCGGACAAAGGCTTGAACAGCTTCCGCGGTCGGATAGCCGTACCCGAATTCGTCGAAGATATCCTGGACGTTGAAGAGTCGGGCACTAAGATGTTTCGAGGCAGACACACTCTGCACATATTGGACGGCCTCCGGGTAAAACTTCGAATGCGTAATGGCAAGATAATCGGTCTGACTCGTATTCGACCGGAGGCCGGCAAATGTTTTTACTGCGGTAAACACCGGAGTGTAAACTTTGGCCTGCGGCATGATCACAAATTGCTCCTGCGGACCGATGGTATCGCAAAACGTTACCGTGTACGGCGAGGAAGCCGAGATCGTGAAATTCGAAATTCTCTCGTTGGACGGCCTTATCCTGTACAGGATAAAATTCGGCGATTGCAATCCGGTGATTTTCACATTTCGAAAATGCCGGTCGGGGAGCGTGCGAAAATCGAAGAGAAGGGTGTCCCCCACCACCTTAAGCGTTCGCGGATATTCGATCTCAAACCAGTCGTACACAATACTGTTCGTCGTGGCGGCAGTGGGGTATGAATACAGGATCACTGAATTCGTTCCGAACTTGAGGGAGTCGATCCGAGTCTTCCCCGAAAGGACAGCTTCGCCTCCAAGGTTCAACGTCACCGTGTTCAAATCGACCCCTTTATTCAAACGGATGGCAATCTTGTGAGCAGCCGTTGTCAGATTAGCTCCCCAACTTGCGATCTTTGCATAGACCGTGACGCTGTCGCCGTCGAAGGCTGGATTGCTCGCAGTAAACGTTTTGGTCGTCGTCTGCGATCCGCCAAGAAAATTCCATGGCCACAGGTCAAAAGAATTCCAGCGGTAGTCTTGCGAAGAGTAATTGTCCGTCGCCGCCATCTGCAATCCGGGCGTCGGCCCTTGTACTTCCATGTGGATGAACGCCGTATAGGCGGTCAGCGTATCCGGAGTGGCGGCGCGGGAAGGATTCGCCGGCATCCGCAAACCTGGTTTGATTCCCCATGTGAGCCAGAGAATCGTGGAATCGGTATAGCGGTTGAGGTATTCGTTGTATTCTTGGGAGACCCCCGATGTGATGATCCGATGTTTCCCTGTATAGTTACGTAAAGCAGGAAATTCAATGTAATCACCCGGATTAAAAACCCCGTCGCTGTCTCCCGCCACGTAAATCGGAATTTCCTTTCCCCGGTCAAAAACCTGAAAGGTCCGCGGGTCTGCTCCGGCAATTGCGGGAAGAATGGAATCCAACCGGGTCTGCGTTATCCGGTAAATGCCGTCGTTCGGTACCGTCAGCTTGACATATGTCGATGTCGTATTGAACCATCCCCCCGTCGTATCGCTCACCAATGGCATTTGGTACTGCGCGGCATCATCATAATTGACGACAAGTTCCCGGAGAATCCGGTCGAAATGAGGATCTCTTATTTTTGGCAGCTGCCGGGGCACAACCGCGTTCGTCCCGGTTTTGTTTACCTGAACGTCGATCGACTGAGCAAACGAGGGAACATGGGTTGAAGGATTTCCGTAAAACGGAGTCACTTCAATCCGGGCAAGATAGAATCCCCGATACCATCCGTAGCCCGCCACGCGCACGTTAGGGGCCTGCGGCAATTCGTTGAGAGGAATTTGTTCGAGCGACTCAGCTACGGTTGTCGTATCCCGTGTTGAAGGAGTGCGAAGGGGACGATAAATATTTCTTAAGAGGATCGGCGCCGCTGTAAACGAAGCCACCGTGGTTGTCAGGCGCTCGGACGGAGAAAGAGCATAGAACAGCACTCGCTGAGAGATCACGGCAGTCCCTTTTTCGATTCCTTGCGGGTCGAGCGAGAGCTTCAACCTTGCAGAACCCGAACTCGGCGCCGAAACCTGCAGAGACCCCCAAGAATATTTTTTTACATTTTGCGCGGCCGAAAAGAGAAAATCCGATCGAACGCAGATCGTCAAAAGGATCATCACCGGCAGCCAGGCGGTCTTCCTCATGATTGCCGAACTTTCTGAAGAACGATGTAGACCATAAATTTTGGAATTCCGAGAAAATATCTCCGCCACAATCGGCGCGGTTCCTGAAAAAGCCTGAACAGCCATTCCGCATGGATGGTGCGCAGCATTTCGGGCGCCCGTTTTTTTCTCCCCGACATGAATCCGATGCCTGCACCGACCGTCATCATCACGGGGACACGGAGCTTTTCATAGTGCTTCCACAGCCATGCATCCTGTCTCGGCGTTCCCATCCCGATCATAAGAATGTCGCCTCCGCTTGCGTTAATGGCGGAGAGAATGTTTTCATCGTCGAGGTCGCCGAAGCCGTGGTGAGTGCCCGCGACGATCAACCCGGGGTATCTTGCGGTGATCGTACGGTGCAGAGCTTGCAGGGTCTGCTCGGTATCTCCGAGGAAGAATATCTTCCAACCGCAGCGGTCCGCCTCTTTTAATAAGATTTCGTAAAGGTCGGTCCCGTTGGAGACTCTGCGAAACGCCTTGTCCTCTCCGTACAGGAACTTGCCGGCCGCGTGCATTCCGTATCCGTCGGGGATCGCCAGGTCATAACGCCGATAGAGGCCGAGAATCGCCCTGTCGTTCCGGCCGAGCACCGCATGAAAAAAATGAGGCTGGACTATCGTGAGCGGTTTCCTTGTGCGAACAGCTTCGGCAATGCGTTCGAGAACGGCTTGCTCATCGCATGTACTATACGAAATTCCCAGAATATCTACATACTCCGCAGGCATATCATCGACCTTGAAGGTACTGCTCATAAAATTGCACCATCCGGCCGATAAATCGGTCAAAGGTGAACTGATGGTCAAATTTCTCTTTTGCTTTTCTCCCGAGATCTATTGCCTCGGCCCCGTTGTTGAGCAAGCGGGCGATCCCGTCGGCAAGTTGTCCGGGACTGCCATGCGGGACAAGAAGCCCGGTTTCCTCGTGTGAAACAAACTCGGAGACGCCGCCGACATCGGTTGCGATGTGCGGTTTGCCGAGACTGGCGGCTTCCAGCAGAACATACGGTAAGCCTTCTTGTTTTGAGGATAACACCATAAAATCCGCTACGTTGAATAATGCTTCGACACTGTACGTTCCAGGAAGAAATATTACGCTTTCGCGAACGCCTTCCTGCTTGACCAGCTGATTCAACGTTTCTTTCTGCTCACCGTCGCCTAGAATGGTAAAAATGATATTATCAAGCCTTCTCCTTTTCTGGAGGTTTCCAATAGCGCATATCAGAGCGGACCTGTCTTTCGATGCGATCAACTGCCCGACACTTGCGACAATTTTTTTCCCTTCAGCGATGTGCAATTCCTGCCGAACGCGCTTTTTCTCGTCTCCGGTGAATTCTCTGAACGGATGAATGCCCGAATAGATCTGCACCAGCTTCTCCGGCCGTATCCGAAAATCCGTTATGAGCATCTGCTCCGCGGATTTACTGCACGCAATTGTCACATCGCCGAAGACCGAAAATTGCTTCAGCGTCGCAAAGGTGTTGTGACACGTCGACACGTGCGGGAGAGACCTTCTCCGCGCTAACATCCGTCCTAATATATCCGTATAGCGTTTATGGGAGTGAACTAGGCGAATATTCTTTTGCCGGATGACGCGAGCCAGCATTCTATACGACCCCAAAAATCCCAAAAGCCGTTTGCGGCGGTCCAGCCCCGAGAACAAAGGAAGGTCGATGAATTCTACCTCTGCCCTTAATCTTGAACGAAACGGTCCGTCGCTGGCCGCCACCACGGGAACAATGCCCCGTTCAACGAGGCCGTTCGCGATATCGGCAACATGGCGGGCAACCCCTCCCGGCTCCATCTCGTCCGTCAGAAGCAAAATTGAATCATTCAGCGCCATACCGACGTTTCAACCTCTTCCTTGCTGAGCAGCCTACTATTTCATTCCGCTTGATCGCTTGTCACTGCCGGGCAACTATGCTTTCGCAAAATGTTATTAAGGATCCGACCCTTGCGTCCCATGAGTTGCGTAAGAGAAACTTCTCTATAATTTCTGTGCCGATCCAATTTTTCCTGCCCGACAACAGCTCAACTGTCTTTTCAGCAAACTCTGCATCGCTGTCGGCAATGTGAACAACGCCGGAGAAATATTCGGCGTCGGGAAAATGCGTAGAGACGATCTGAAGCGAATGGGAGAGCATGTCGTAGACTCTCAACGGACTTCCTTCAATTGTTCTACGGTATGGCAGTACACCGACATCGAAGTTCTCGATATTCATGTTCAATTCTTCCGCAGCCATCGGAGGCAAAAGAACAACGTTCTTCTTGGCCTTCAGCTCCCTCCTCTCAACGCTGACCGTGCCGATATTGACGATCGTCCCGCTGCGAAACTGGTCAGCGAGCTTCAGCAGAAGAGGGACGTCGATATTGCTCGAGAGTCTTCCGACCGTCCCGACAACAGGGTGATTGAAGCCGGGAATGGAACGCTTGATCCCATCGCGCTGCAGCAGCATGCCGTTCCCCGCGTTGCGGATCAAACAAACCTCGGATGGATTACGCAGTTCTGAAATACTCTTGCGGTTGGCATCGGTGTGGACGATGATGCCGTCCGCCCGGGCAATAAGATTTGCATGCACTTCACCGAGGCGTTGACTGATGGTGGCATTGCGGGCGTACGTGCCGACGGAGTCTTGATAATCAAACACGATTGCCGAAAAACTTTCCGCAAACGTATTGAGATATCCATCCCACCAGTATGGCATGGCGATAACCGCAATGATTGAACCTGTAATTGTTGCCAGCCGTTTTTCAAACCACATTGTAAAAAGCCGACGGTCGAGAGAAGGCGTGACACTTCCCCGATAAAACGTCGGCACCACAGGGGGCGACCACACTTCGAGCGATTCGCAGGAAACGGGAAAGCGGACATTTTCACGCCGAAGCGGATTGACAAGTGCGGCGACAGATTCACGAACGATCCCCGCGACGGACCCTGGAGGATTAACATAGATCGTCCGTATCCCCGATTTTGCCAGCCCCAGCGCAAAAGCTCTGGTTCTGCTGTGTTGGCTGTTCCAATGCTGAGGAGAGAACAGTATGTAGACATCGTCCGACATGAGTTTGCTTTCCAATCGTTACGGCATAAAATAGTCATGCTTTGAGGACGCTCCACCGAGCAACTTACCTAGGCTACCCGCAACCCCCGTCCGTCGAAGGAAAGCAAATACCTTTTTACCTAAAAGGCTCGCGAGAAAATACCTCCACGCGACAACCATGACGGCGCTGTTCCATAACAGCCCGGCGAGATGCCTCCGCGCGAGGGCCATATTGCCGGAATAGTATTCGACCTTCGCAAGCTGCAGCGATATGTCGGCTTTCGATCCGGCGTCGCCGGCCTCTTCAAATTTCTTCCGCAAATAGTTCTTTCCCAGATCATACGCTTGTTGCCCCTGAGCCGTTTTGAATCTGCCCGAAATCGATTGCGGGGAGATTCTAAACTTCATCAAGCTCATCGGAAGATTCGCAAATCTCGCCAAGTCCAAAATCCTTAACCAGAAATCATAGTCAATGGCGGCGGATAGTTTCTCATCGAACGGGCCGGCCTGAACGACGATTTCCTTGCGGATAAGCGCTGCCGGGAAACACATCGAACATTGTACCGGCATTAACTGTACGATTTCCTCATGCGATGTCGGAAGCCGTTTCTCTCCTATCAGATTTCCCTCCTCGTCGATCATCTGATACCAGCTGCTCACTGCATCGATCGCAGGATCGTTTTGGAGAGCGTCATACTGCAATTGCAGTCGGTGGGGAGAGGCAACGTCGTCAGCGTCCGCAAACGCAACCAGCGGCGCGGACGTGTGGAACACAGCAAAGTTGAGAGCCGCTGCACGGCCGACATGGCCGAGCGGGAAAAAACGTATTCGCGGGTCGGCAAGATTCGTGAGATATTCACGTGACCTGTCGGTCGAGCCGTCATCGGCGATGATGAAGTCGAATTCCGAGAACGTTTGGTCCAGAATACTCTGCACCGCCTCCCGAAGAAACGTCCCGGCGTTGAAGACGGTCATAACAACGGATATTTTTGGAAGAGTCGTTTCCATGTTCACCGCTCTCGCCGCGCAGCGTCACCCGGTCTGCCGCTACAAAAAGAATTCGGAACACAGAACGCAGGAAACATGGTCTCAATCGATGAAAGATTTTTCATGGCGGATCGATAACGGGTTCTCGTCACCATGACGGAAATGCTCCCCGTTCCTGAAAACATTCTGATAGACGATCGGGGAGAATTGGTCCGGATGGATGTTCTCGTCTCTGTATTTAAGGATGCGGAGCGGCACATCGCCGACAAACGAGGCCCACATCGAAAACGTGCTCGGGGGGCCGAAAATATAATCGCAGCGGCTCAGTCCATAGAGATCCTCGACCATGGCGGGGGCTTCAAGGCGGGCGATGTTGAATCCGTCGAACGAAGCTGCCTGAATATCCTCATCCGTCGCTACGAAGAAGCAGAGGTGTTCCCCTTCGTTCGTCCGCTGCATTGCAGTCATATATCGTTTGTAAACGGAATCATCAAAAAAATATGCGCCGCCGTGAAAACTGCGGTAGTCACGCCGCCGGATATGTACTCCAATGATCTTTTCGAACCGTGATCTCAGCTTTGTGAAAAGCGAATCGACTCTTTCTTTATGGATGCGTCTCGGTTCAAATAACCTGATTATTTCTGCTTTATATTCAAGTAATGGAGCTACCTCTTTGGGATGAAGCCACGAGCCGAGAAATATGACCTTCCCTTTATCCATCAATAAAGAAGAGTCCCACGATTCCTCGGTCCAATGGGTGCTGTCAATATACACACCGAACAATGTCAGGTCGATGTAAGAACCGACCTTCCGCAAAACTCTTGCGGCCAGCCGGTAACAATAATACAACGGCAGGTCGACGGTGCGAGAGTATTTGAAAATGGCGAAATGAATATTCGGGAACGAGGACAAATTTTCAAACTGGGAGCGGTATTCCCTAAAATACGGAATATACACCTTCACGTTGTGCTTTAAGGCAAACGCAATAAAAAAAGAGAATCCCCAGAGTCTGTTGCACAATTGTCCCGGCCGGTCGTTAATGATGATCATGGTGGCAATCCGTTGCAATAAGGCAAAGTCCGTACCGGCGGCAAAATGACCCGCGGCACCGGGGACGTCGCACTCAATCAGAAAAGAAAAAGCCCCCCGCAAATGATCCGAAATGATACAACGCCTGCGTGCGGTCGCTCAGCACAGACCGACGGCTTCCGACCGCTTTTGCATCCCGTACGAACGACCAGATCCCCTTCAGGATCGGAAGAAGGCAGCCGCTTTTCAGCCCGAACAATATCCTCCCGATCACGATCCGCGGTATTCTCAGCATCAGATGCCGGACGGAAAAGTGTAACGACAATATCACAAGAATATTTCTTATTAAGTAGTATTGCCGCCGCACGTCAATGGAGGATGCTGCGCCAACCGACCGGTGAGACGGTGAGCTGATATGCTGAACAATCGCCGCCGGCTCGTACAAAACGGTGTAGCCGGCGTTAATGACCCTCATCGCGAATTCTTCTTCGTGCATATAAAGAAAAAGAAGAGGCTCAAACATTCCTGCAATCCGAAGAACTTCCTTGCGGAGAACTGCGCCGCATCCGACGAAAGTCGTATTTTCGCCCGCAACGAGGGAGGACGTCTGGACCGACCGGCGACGGATGTTGTAAACTTGCAACGCGAGAACGCCGCACCGGGGTTCGTTTTTCATTCGATCAACTGCGGTCGCCAGCGATTCTTTCCCGGGATAGCTGTCATCATCGAGCACCAGGATAAATTCCCCCCTGGCGATCTCAAACCCCTTGTTCCATCCCGCAATGCCGATATTCTCCGGTAGAGGGATGACAATGACAGACGGAAATTTCTCTCTGACCATATCGACCGTGCCGTCGGTGGAATGGTTGTCAACAACAATGACCTCCATCAATGGGTAGTTCGATTCAAAGAGATGAGTGAGTGAGACGATGACATCGTCTTTCCGGTTCCAGCTCAGCATCACAACAGAGACTAACGGTTGTGCCATAACAGTGTTCAATGACTGACGGCGAGCTTTTCGAACAACGCAAGCGCCTGTGCGACAACCTGGTCCATATTATAGTATTGGTACGTCGCCAGCCTGCCGACGAAAAAAGCGGCGGTAAGCTTCTTTGCCTCGGCAAGATAGCGCTGATAAAGTTCCAGGTATTCTTTTTGAGGAACAGGATAATACGGCTCCCCTTCATCAAGCGGAAATTCCTTCGCGACCGTCGTCTTGGGATTCTGCTGTCCCGTGATGTGTTTGAATTCGGTCGTTCGGGTGTACTCGAAATCGTTCGGATAATTGATCTGCGCTACCGGTTGAACGAATTCCTTGTCGTGGGTCTCAAACTCGAAGCGCAGGGAACGGTACGCCAACCGGCCGAAATGATGGCCAAAGAACTCGTCGATCGGGCCGGTAAAGATCAACCGATCGAACGTGTGCGGCGGGATGTCGGAGAATTGAGTGCGCAGCTCGGTGTGAATATTTCTCTGCGCGACCATCGCCGAAAACATCGCCGCATAACCGTTCTTCGGCATCGCCTGAAAGGTATCGTCAAAGTAGCGGTCGTCCTCGTTCGTTCGCACGGGAAGCCGCCCGCAGACGGAGGGGGCAAGCAGCGAAGGTTCCCTTCCCCAATGCTTCCGAGTGTATCCTCTGTACAGAAGTTCATACAGCCTTCTTCCCACCTTCGAGACGACAAGATCTTCAGACGTGTTGACCTCTGCTCTCGTTTCCTTCTCCCGTTCAAAAAATCGCAGAACTTCCTGCTCTGTTCGGAACGATTGTCCCAGGAGCTGATTGACCGTGGTTCTGTTGATCGGCATCGGCACAAGCGTTCCATTCACGAACGAACGGACACGATGTTCGTATGGATGCCATTCGGTGAACTGTGAGAGGTATGCGACCACTTTCTCGCTGTTCGTGTGGAAGAGATGCGGTCCGTAGTGATGGATACGGATTCCGTGCTCATTGAGGGAATCGAACGCGTTGCCGCCGATATGATCGCGCCGGTCGATGAGCAGAATCTTTTTGTCTCGCTGGGAAGAGAGACGCTCGGCCAGCACACAGCCGGCGTAGCCCGCTCCCACAACAAGGTAATCGTATTTCATCCTGGACGTAACAGTTTTGCGAGTGAAAATTGAAACTTCTTCCTCAAATACCGCCACGCCGCCACGAAAACGGCGGCTTCGGCACAGGCCGTCGCAATCGCCGCCCCGTTGATGCCGTAGTGCGGTATCAGCACAACATTCATGACGATGTTCACCGCCGCGCCCGTGGACACGACATACAAGTAGCTTCGGTTTTCGCCCCACGCCATCAGCAAATGGGCAAAGGCAACGTTGATGTAGATAATAAGGACGTTGATGAGCAGAATTCTGAACACCGTATTCGCAGGGGCGAAATGCGCTCCCAAGATGATGGTAATAATCTCCTTCGAAAAATAAAAACTGAGACCCACAATGACAATGCCCAGTGCAATGACCGCGGCGATATACTCTCTTGTCGTCTTGGCGGCCGGGTGGGCTTCGGTGATCGTCGCAAGGTCCGGAATATACGTCAAATAGATCAGCCCCGGCACGGCGGAGATGAGGTTGATGATCCTGTAGGCACCGGTATAATATCCTAGTTGCGTCCCCGGGTTGGTGAAGCCGAGAAACACGATGTCTGCGCTGTGATAGATCTGGATCATGAGGGCGGAGACTCCGAGAGGCAGAGAATCCCGGACGAGCCCCCTCATTTCTGAAAATGACGGGAAGGAAAAGGCTCCCGGAAGCTTGCGAAAAGCATGAACCACTCCCCACAAAAAGAACACCAACGTAACACTGCTGCCGATCAATGCATTATACTGCACATCGGCAGGACTGTGGATAAAACAGTATGAAGCAACGAGGACGAGCGCCGCGGAACCGGTCCTGATGACCGCCACTTTTCGGACATCGCGTATGGAGACAAAAAAATACTGCAGGTTGAAGGCGTAAACAAGAATGATGACCGACTCGAAGATGAAGAAGAGCTGTTCCGAGACCGTCTGCGAATAGTAAAACCCGAATGCGATGAATGGAATGATAAGAGCGATCGCGAGCAGCGATCGGGTCCCAAAAATGACCCCCATTGTCTTTTTTGTCAGTGCTTCCCTGTCGGCCGCCAGCAGCCTGGTCGCGTACGTTTCAATGCCGAAATTCGAGAAAAGAATGGCATACGCGGAAATAGAGCCGACGAACCCTGTAAAGCCGAACATTTCAACGCCAAGCGTCCGGGCAAGATAGGCCGTTGTCAGAAAACCAAAAGCCTTTGAAGAAAATTCTCCAAAGGCTAGATGGCTGAAATTCCAGGCTGCTCTTTTAAGGTTTGAAAAAATGTTATTCCTCTGCCTGCTTGGATTTTTCGAACTCGGCGATTATTTTTTCCGCCACCTCGTGCGGCACTTCTTCATAATGGGAGAATTTTTGCTTATGGATCCCGCGCCCCTGCGTCATCGACCGGAGGGTCGTGGAGTACCGGTAGAGCTCTTTCAAAGGAACAAGCGCGCGGATGATCTGGTGCGAGCTGTCGGAATCCATGCCGAGGATTTTCCCCCGGCGGCTCGACAGATCTCCCATCACATCTCCCATATGTTCTTCGGGGACCATCACTTCCACTTCGTACAGCGGCTCGAGAAGGATCGGCCTGGCCTCCTTGAACCCTTTGCGGAACGCCATCTTGCCGGCGATCTTGAACGACATGTCGTCGGAGTCGACATCATGGTACGAACCGTAGTGCAGCGTCGCCTTGACGTCCACCACCTGGCAGCCGGCGATCACGCCGCTGGTCATCGCTTCGACGATCCCTTTTTCCACCGCGGGAACGAACCTTCCCGGAACAACGCCGCCGACGATCGCGTCCTCGAAGGCAAAGCCCGTGCCCCGCTGCATCGGTTCGATCTTCAGGTGAACATGTCCGTACTGGCCGCGACCCCCCGACTGCTTCTTGTGCTTGTATTCCGCGTCGGCCACCGTTCCCTTGATCGTCTCTTTGTAAGGAATGCGCGGTTCGACCACGTCGACATCAACGCCGAATTTATCCTTCAACCGTTTGATGATGATCGCAAGATGGAGTTCCCCCTGTCCCTGAATCACGGTCTGCCTCGTCTCCGGGTCGTAATGCACGATGAACGTCGGGTCTTCCTCATGGAGCGAGTGAAGCCCCGAGCCGATCTTGTCCTCTTCCCCCTTCGACTTCGCGAGGATGGCGTTGGCGATCACCGGATCGGGAAACACCACCGGCGGATAAATGACCGGAAAATTCTTCGCGCACAATGTATTGTTCGTATGTGTGTCTTTCAACTTCACCACCGCACCCAAGTCTCCGGCATTCAGCTTTGCGACCTCCTTCCGGTCGCGGCCGTTCATAACGAAGATCTGGCCGAGGCGTTCGGATTTGCTGTTGGCTTCGTTCAACATGTCGATGCCCGCGGTGATCGAACCGGTCAGGACTTTGAAGAACGAGAGTTCCCCAACGTGCGGTTCGGAAACGGTCTTGAACACGAGGAGCGACGGACTCGCGGAGGAATCGATCTTCACATCGATCTCCTTTTTGCTGGAAGGTTCGATGCCCTTCACCATCCCATGGTCGGTCGGGGCGGGACAATACTTCGCGGCAAAGTTGAGGATGTTGAGCACGCCGATGTTGAGCACGGTGGAGGCAGCAAAGATCGGATAGACTTTCCGCTCGACGATCCCCCGTTTCAATCCGACGCGGATATCATCTTCGGACAGGGTTCCGTTCTCAAAAAATTTGTTCAGCAGCGTTTCATCCGATTCGGCGATCTTTTCGATCAATTCTTCGTGGAGATGTGCTGTGCTCTCCTGCAATTCGGCTGGAACAGCCTCCTCCGTATATTTGCCGCTGGCCGGGGAAAATTTCAGCAGCTTCATCGCCAGAACGTCGACGACACCCGTGATGCCCGGTCCGGTGCTGGCCGGAAACGTCACCAGCACTGCATCGTTCGAGCATCGCTCCTTGATCGCTGCGACCGTCCGGTCGAAATCGATATTGTCGTGGTCCACCTTCGTGATAACGAATGCCGACGGGAGAGAATATTCTTGAACGTATTTCCACACGATCTCCGTCCCGACCTCCACCCCCTCAAACGCTTTGACGAAGACTGCCGCCGTATCCGAGACGCGCAGCGCCGATTTCACTTCGCCCGTGAAATCGGTATAGCCGGGCGTGTCGAGGAGGTTGATCTTGATGCCGTCAATGTCGGTGACGAGGAGAGAGGTGTTGATGGAGATGCGGCGTTCGATTTCATCCGGATGGTAGTCGGAGACCGTGGATCCGTCCTCGACTTTTCCCTGGCGGTTCGTCGCTCCGGATGCAAAGAGGGCGGCCTCGGCGAACGACGTCTTGCCGGAGCCGCCGTGACCGATGAGTGCGACCGTCCTCACGGCGTTCGAGGCGTATTCTTTTTGTAAAGGATGCTGGCTCACTGATAGACTCCTTAAATTTTATTCCGAGTAGGATAAACGAGATGTTTCATTGAATGAAGGTCAACGGCGGACAGAGCGATCTTTTTCCGCGGGTGAAAATGCACGAAGGTGTGTGAGAAGCCCATTCTCACGCGTGAAGAATGGTGAATTATCCTCGCAAGCGGTTGATGAACGCGGCAACGCCGCGGACGACCGATCCGAGGATGCCCGCGACCTCCAGTACCGGCGCTTCGACGCGCTCCTGAACCTGGCGCTCGAACTCCAGCACATTGTCGGCGATCTGCTTGAGCGATTGAACGGAACTCCTCACGATCGACATCTGGTCGTCCACATTGGCCGTAATGGCCCTGAGCTTGGACGTGATCACTTCCATATTCTCCAGCACGGGGATCAACCTGGCGCTGACTTCCTTAACATCGCTTTCAATTTGGCCAAGCATGGATTTCACCTTCGTCAGGACGACGAGGAGGTACACCGCTAACACGGTCAGCGATACCACAAGGAGTATCTGGGCAACGATCAAGAGAGAGTTCACGGAGATCTCCACTTAGTGAAGTACACAATAGCTTTTAGGACTTGTTTTTCTCGCCCCGGTATGCCTCCGCCCCCGCCCGAACGGCACTTTTGATCCTCGTCTCCTCCGTATTCACTCGTTCCTTCGCGTCGGTGAGAATCTTTTCGGCGTCGCCGAGAAGTGTTTCAGCCCGTTTTTTGGCCTCCGTAATGAGGTTCTCCGAACGTTTCTTCCCTTCATTGATAATGTCGACCGCCTTCGATTTTGCGACGGTGATATAGCCTTCGGCATCGTCCATGATCTCGCCGGCCTTGTTCTTGATATCGGCGCGCAGTTCCTTCCCCGGCTTCGGAGCATACAGCAAGGCGACCAGCGCCCCGACCACTCCTCCGGCAAGAAAGCCGAAGAGCAAACCCTTCCTCATACCACTTTCTTCATCAGCAGACATTGAATCCTCCAAATTAAACTGTCGAACACTAGCGAATAAAACAGGGTAATATTTTTTTCCAGAAAAATCAAGCGGCGGATCGCCGCCGTTCACGGACGGGGAACTCCTTATTGCGAATGGTTCCGGAGATGACTGCGGGACGGGAATTCCAACGAGGAGAAAAAAACGAACCGCCCACGCAGCGGGCCGTGAGCAGTTCGTCCGTCTACCGGATCTTCTTCTTGTGACGCATCTTCCGCAGCCGCTTCTTCCTCTTGTGCGTCGCCATTTTATGGCGTTTGCGTTTTTTTCCGCTTGGCATCGGAACGCCTCCTTGAAAGGTTATTGTTGGATGGTTGAATGTTGAGTGAGTATTTGTTGTGCGCGCTGTCCAACCTGCGAATTCGGGTCGACTCCAACGGCTTTCCTGAACCATTCGTTCGATTCGGCCAGATTGCCTTGGTTGAGGGTCACGATGCCCAGGTTGAACAATGCCATTTGATGTTTCGGGTTGTGCGTTAACGCTGTTTGCATTTCCCTGATCGCTGACGGCGAGTCGCCGTTCTCATAATAACAAATTCCCATGTCGACCCTGGCGTCCGGGTCGTCCGGCTTCATCCGCAGGTACTTTTTGTAGGTCTCGATGGCGCGCGGCAAAAATTTCGCATCGTGAAGCGCATTGGCCAGGTGAAGGACCATCGAGGCGTCGTTCGGGTTTGCATCGACATTCTTCTGAAGCACCTCGATATCGCTGATCAGCGTCGGGCTGACCGCGGGAGCGCTGCTGCTATTGTCGGGCTGCTGGGTTTCAGGAGAAGGTTCTTTGGGGGGATTGCGAAACACGCCGATGCCGACAAGAACCGCGATGACAAGAGCGCCGGCGACCGAAAGGACTTTCCAGGATTCGATCTTCTGTTTCGCCTCCCCTTTTCTGACCGGTTCGTCGTCAGGCGCGGCGGATTTTTTCTTCGCGGAAGGTTTTACCGTCAGCGGCGAACCGCATCCGCTGCACACAGTATTTTCGGCGGCGTTTTGAATTCCGCAGGAAGGGCAAGTAACGACAGGGGACGGCTGGACATTTTCTTTTACCGGAGGGGGGACGGCATCCCACAACACGGCCGTTCCGCACTTGGCGCAAAACTTATCGCCCGGAGTCAACGGCGCGCCGCAGCTGCCGCATACAATGGAGGGTCGTACTGCCACAAGAGATGCCTTTCAAATATTCTAGCCGAGCGTTTTCTTAAGATTGTCGTTGACGATAGCTTTCAGATCCTTCGACACCTTGAAGATCGGAACGTAATGTTCGTCCACCTGAACCTGTTCCCCCGTCCTCGGATTCCGCGCGACTCTTCCCTTCCGTTTTTTCACTTTGAAGCTGCCGAACCCGCGAATCTCGATGTTCTTGCCGTCGCGCAGCGAAGCGATCACGGTCTGAATAAAGCCATCGACCACCGCTTCTGTTTCAACCTTCGTCAAGCCCGTGCCGGAAGCAATGACGTCCACGATATCTGCTTTGGTCAAGTCCGTTCTCCTGTGTTGTTACGGTTGTGTGAGTTTATACTGCAGAATCGGCTGACTGAAGAGATTCTCTTTCAGGCCGACAAATTGTTCCGTCAGGCTGCCGAACAACATATCCGATAGCCGTTCCCTCTTCCGTTCCTTCACGATCTTCGGAGTCCCGTAAATTTTCGCCAGCTTGGCCGCCAGTGCGATCGCATCCTCGTACGTTCCGAGCGTATCGATAAGACCGGCCTCGTACGCTTTTTTCCCGGTGTAGATCCGTCCGTCCGCCAGTCTCTTCGCGGCGTCGTGCGAAAGCTTTCGCTCGGTCTCGACCACGCCAAGGAATTGCTGATAGACATCGTCGATCGTTTCCTGAAAATATTTTTTCTCGTCTTCTGTCATTTCCCGGTACGGGCTTCCCGTGTCCTTGAACTTGCCGCTTTTGACCGTCGTTGCACCGACCCCTACTTTTCCCATCAACTGATTAAAATTCAAAAATTGCGTGATGACGCCTATGCTCCCGGTCACTGTGCCGGGATTCGCCATGATCTTTGTCGCGCCGCATGCGACGTAGTAACCCCCGCTTGCCGCAACGGAGCCCATCGAGACGACAACCGGCTTGCCGCTGTCGCGCGTCTTCTTCACTTCTTCGTAAATTTCCTGACTTGCCGAAACGCCCCCGCCGGGGGACTCGATGCGAAAAACGATCCCTTTCACCGACGAGCTCTCGCGGTATTTTTTGAATTGACGTACGATGTTTTCCGAGGAGACGATTTCATCTTTCAACTCCACGACTGCAAGAGTCCCTCCGCTGCCGCCGGAAGTATACTCCTCTTCGTTGTCCCCTTGAAAAATGAAAAAGAAAATTGCAGCCCAAAACAGGATAAAGAGAATGAAGACAGTGCCAATACCTGCAAGCACCCACTTAGTCGTTTTGGTCATAGCATGAAGCAGGAAAAGTGTCTAAGTCATTGAATCTTATACAATTATATAAAATTAGCCGGCGAAAGTCAACAGAATTACTCCGGCCGAAAGATCTTAGTTTCGGTGATGAGTGGTATTATTTGGGAAGTGCGGCGGCATGGGCGCGGCGGTAGGCCCGGACATTCTTCAGGTGTTCGTCGAACGTCCGTGCAAACCGATGCCCTCCGAGGCCGTCGGCAACAAAATACAGGTAGTTATGTTGTGCGGGATATAACGCGGCAAGAATCGATTTCCTTCCAGGATTGTTGATCGGTCCGGGGGGGAGTCCGTAATTCTGGTAGGTATTGTACGGGGATGCTATTTTCAGGTCGTTGTAGAGAAGCCGGCGCGGACCGTCGGGGATGAGATATTGAATCGTGGGGTCGGCCTCCAATTTCATGCCTCGGCGGAGACGATTGTAGTACAATCCTGCAATGATCGGGCGTTCGCGATCCAAGACCGTTTCCCCCTCGACAATGGAGGCCATCGTCAGGACCTGGCCGATCGTCATCCGCATTTTCCTGGCCCGTTCTTGCAGACTGTCGGCAAAGAATTTTCGGAACTCTCCCAGCATATCGCGAATGATCTCCTTTTCATCCACCTGCCAATAGAATTCATAGGTATCCGGAAGCAGAAACCCTTCCAGCGAAGAGGCGCCGTGATTCTTCAGCTGAATGAGCGACGTGTCGCTAAGCTCCTGTGCCAGTTTGGCCGAATCAATACCTACCTCCTTCCTCAGGATCCTGGCGATCTGCGTGCCGCGCAAGCCTTCATAGATGGTGACGGAAGGATTCGCTGTCGATGTACCGGTGCTGATGGCATAGAGAATTTCCCTGTTGGACATGCCGCTCGTGAAACTGTACTTTCCGATCTTGATCTTCCCGGCATAGCCGAAAACCTTTCCGCTGATCTTGAACAATGTCGGATGGTTCAAAAGACCCGACGCCGAGAATGCATCGACCGCCTGGGAAAAACTTTCTCCGCGGCTGACAGTGACGATCTTAGGAGACGGGTCGAATGAATTGGATTCCCAGAGAAGAAAATAGAGGGACGCAAGGACCAGCAGCACGACAACGACGGCTGACGTTTGAAGGAGCTTGACTGAACGACTGTTACTTTTGGGAAGGAGATTTTTTGCGTTCACTCATTGCCTCACGTTCAAGTTTACGGGATTCATCGATGATGCGTTCGAACAGCCGGCGGAGCGCCGCGTCGGAAAGCGGGCCTTTATTGGCGCCGAGGACATTTTCCAGGACCTCATGTTCGCGTTTTGGAGAATATGCATCGAGCCCGAGCTGTTCTTTTATCTTTCCGATTTCGTCGGCGTACCTGGCGCGTTCATTCAGCAGGTCGACCAATGTTTTATCGATGTTGTCAATTTTGATCCGCCACTCATCTATAGAAGAACCCATCGTCTGTCCCTGATTGGTTGTGGGGAACGGTCCAGCGTGACACAGTGTGATTATCGTTCCTGCAGCGAAGAGAGAAATTCCTGCGACGATGCAACGACGCGATCGATGCCCGATTCGTTCTCGATGCTGCGAAGCAGCGCAGAGCCGACGACGACGCCGTCCGCGTACCGGCAGATCGAGACGACGTGCTCCCGCTTTGAAATTCCAAAACCAACGACGAACGGCTTGACAGTGTTCGCTTTCACGCGCTGCAGGAAGCCGTCCAGCGTTCCGTCAAAGTTCGACCGGGCGCCCGTCACCCCCGTGACCGAAACACAATACGAAAAATCGCTGGAGAGAGAATCAAGATATTTGATCCTTTCCGCCGGAGTCGTGGGGGCGACAAGGAAAATATTGCTCACATCGTATTTAGCGGACAATGACCTCCACACCTCGCTTTCTTCGGGAAGCAGGTCCGGAACAATGACTCCGTCGATCCCGCATTGATCGGCGTCCCGAAGAAAATTCTCCATCCCGTACCGGAAGATCGGATTCAAATAGCCCATCAACACGATCGGGACGGCTGTCTCGCGCCGTGCCGCGCGAACGGACTCCAGAATTCTTCCCACTGTCGCCCCGTTTTGGATCGCGACATGGGACGAATGCTGAATGGTCGTGCCGTCCGCGATCGGGTCTGAGAACGGAATGCCTACCTCGATCAGACTCGCGCCGGCTTTCTCCAGGCCGAGGATCAACGGAACAGTCGTCCCGCGAACCGGAAATTCAGGCGTGATGTATGGAATGAGCGCCTTCCTGTTTTGAGATCGGAGCTGTTGGAAAAGAGTATGAATACGGTTCACGGGTGAAATCGGCGTCAGTTGGTAGATTGAGCGGTCAGTCCCAGTGCCGCGACAGCGCTCTCCGCGATCGAAGAAAACAACCCATGCAAAAATTTTCTATGCCCTACGGCAGCGATCATCGCGCCGTTATCGGTGCAATACTCAAGCTTCGGCATAAAGAGCCGCACACCGGCATGCGACGCGGCGTCGATCATCGAACGCCGAAGCCCGGAATTCGCAGAAACTCCGCCTGCCATTGCAACATCGTTGATACCAAATTTTTGGGCGGCGGCCATCGTTTTGCCGACAAGCACTTCCACGATCGATGCCTGAAAGCTCGCACAAATGTCGGCCAGGCGGTCCGGAAGGACCTCCCCATGATCTCTCAAGTAATAGAGGACGGAGGTTTTGATCCCGCTGAAACTGAATCCAAATGGGTCATCGTCAAGGAACGAGCGGGGAAAATCGATCGCCGCAGCATTTCCTTTTTTTGCCAGGGCATCGACCTTCGGCCCTCCGGGATAACCAAGGTCCAGCATTTTTGCGACCTTATCGAAGGCCTCCCCCGCGGCATCATCCCGCGTCTGGCCAACCACTTCATAGTTGAAATCCCCGCGCACAAGGACCAATTCGGTGTGCCCGCCGGAAACGGTAAGACAGAGAAACGGAAAGGCCGGACTCGGTTCTTCGATGAAGTTCGAATAGATGTGCGCTTCCATGTGATTGACGCCGATGAAAGGAATTTTCAATCCGTAGGCAAACGACTTCCCGAAATTCAATCCTACAAGAAGTGAACCCATCAGCCCCGGGCCGATAACGCCGGCGACGGCGGAGAGTTCATCCTGTCCGACGCCGGCCTTCAATAAGGCCTCCTGGACGATCGGAATCATCAATTTCTGGTGCGCCCGCGACGCAAGTTCGGGGACGACTCCCCCGTATTGTTCATGAACAAATTGGGACGAGACGATATTCGAGAGGAGTATGCCGTTGCGCATAACGGCGGCGGACGTTTCATCGCAGGAAGTTTCTATGCCAAGAATTGTCACCGGAGCATTCATGTTCTCAATATAACAATTGAGATATGAATGTCAAAAAGAGCGGGACGAGCCTGCATCTCGGCCCCCGCTCCTTTTTCTTGCACGCACAAAAGAATTTATCTACATTGAACTGCGTCCGATCGTTCGCAAAAACAACGAACACCTCCGTTGAAAAAATATCTCTTATTTCCGGTACTGACAATAATCGCTCTGACGCTGCAGAGTTGTTCCACTCTTGAGCGGTTGACACGCGGCGAAACTCCTCTGGAGCAATTTCGACGACGAGTGGACGCTCTTTTTGCCGATTCTTTGTTTACGGCAACGACATGCGGAATCAAGATCGTCTCTCTTGAGAACGGCGAAACTCTCTATGAGCGCGAAGCGAAAACGCTCCTCCGGCCCGCTTCGAACATGAAATTGGTCACCTCGGCAGCGGCACTGGCGACGTTGGGACCGCATTTCTCCTTCAAGACCGAACTCTACGCAGACACGGCGAGCAGCAATGATACGCTCCTCGGGAATATTTATGTGAGGGGATTTGGAGATCCCGATCTCACTTCGGCGCAGCTGGCAGATCTCCTTTCGACGCTGAAGACCAAAGGGATCGCTCACATCGGCGGGAACGTGATCGGCGACGCAAGCTATTTCGACGATGAGCGTTGGGGAACCGGGTGGATGTGGGACGACGAGCCGTCGGGGTTTGCCGCCTACAACTCCGCGCTTTCGATCAACCGCAATTGCGTCGAGGTGACCGTCACGCCGGCTCAGAATGCCGGGGATACCGCCATTGTCGCCATCGATCCTCCAACGCATTACGTTTCTCTTCTCGCCGCGGCAACCACGTCGCCCGACACTGCACCATTGACGCTTGAGATATCACGAAAATTCAAGGAACGGCTCAACGTCATAACGGTCAGAGGGCAAATTCCGCGCGGATCAAAGCCCCAGAAGGAAGAGCTCTCCGTCTGGCAACCCGAGATGTACTTCCTCACGCAAGTGAAGGAAGAATTACAGCGTGAGAATATTTCCTTCGATGGGAAGCTGCTGCTCGACACGATCCCGCGGTCCGCCCTCCTGCTCGGCCGGCATCTGCAGCCGATCGATTCGATGGTCGTCTATCTGAATAAAATGAGCGATAATCTCTCTGCTGAGAACGCGCTGAAGAGCATCGGAGCGGAATGCTGCGGAATTCCCGGAACGACGCTCCACGGCATCTCGGCAGTGAAACGGACACTTTCTACTTTCGGCATCGACACCGCAAAGTTTCTCATGGTGGATGGGTCGGGCGTCTCTCACTATGATTTGCTGACGCCGGAACTATTGGTCTCGCTTCTTCGGGGAATGTACTCCAGGAAGGATCTTTTCGATCTCTACTATTCCTCGCTTCCCAACGCCGGCGTCGATGGGCTCCTGGCAAATAGGATGAAAGGAACGCCGGCGCAGAATAATCTTCACGCAAAGACCGGCACTCTGGGCGGGGTGAGCGCTCTCTCAGGATACGTGACGACCACCGACGGAGAAATGCTTTGCTTCTCGATGATGATGCAGAATTATATCGGGTCGGGAGAACCGTATAGAAGAATCCAGGACGCCATCGGCTCACTCATGGCAGGTTTTTCGCGGACGCACTCCACGAACGGCCAAAAATAGAGCGGCCGCCGAAACTTTCTTCAGCGGCCGTATCGCCGGTTCTCTTCTAACAAGATTACTTCAACGCTTTTACGCGCACGTCCCCGCCGGAAGTCTCCGCCCGGATCACATTCCCCCCCCCGGTGGTCTTTCCGCGCAGTTCGTCGTCCGCCATGTCTCCTTTGACGGTGATCGGCAGTTCGCACCTGACTTTTCCGCCGCTCGTCGACGCTTCGAGGTTTGCCGAGATAGAGTCGTTGACAAAAATATTGATATCCCCTCCCGAGCTGTGGATGTCAACGCCCTTGTTGTCTCCGATCAATTTGAGCATGACGCTGCCGCCGGACGTTTCCGCGTGAACGTTTCCGTCGATACCGGAGAGCTCGATCTCGCCGCCGGAGGTTTCGACATTGACCCCGCCTGCAACTTCGTCGGCATGGACGTTCCCGCCAGAAGTGACGCCTTTCAGCCCCCCCTTGATCTTGCGAACGTCGATGTTCCCTCCGGAAGTATTGATGTCGACCGTCCCGTTGACGTCGTCGATCGTCAGATTGCCTCCGCTCGTCTCGAAGCGTACATCCCCGTCAAGGTCGCGCAGCGTCATATTTCCGCCGGAGGTATTTGCCTTGATGAAAAACTTTTTCGGAACGGTAACATGGAACCGCACGTCCAGATCGCCCATATCCCATTTAAAAAAATTATTATCGTTCGCTTTGCCGATGATCGAGATCCGGTCGGGGCTTTCCGAAAACCGGACGTCGAATTTATCGGAACGGCGGTCGCTCCCCTCGATATCGACTTTTACGAGGACCTCCTCTTTATCCCATGTGACGATATCGACATCCCCGGCGTCGGTGTCGAGCAGAAGATTGCCCCCGCTTTTCACTGAGAAATTCTTTTCGATGTGCCGGTTGGTCGACGAAGATTCATCGTGACCGAACATCGATCGCAGTTCATCCCGCGGCGAATCCGAAGACGGGTTGTCGAACTGCGAATTCGAATAAAGGACCATCACGCCGCCGAACATGATGCCGACAGCGATAAAGACAATTATTTTAGCCCATGAGGAAGGTGATATTTTCATAGCCGCTCCTTGGTTTTATATTCTTTTCCCCTCGTTCACATAACGAATATTTTAGAGAAAAGTTGCAGGGTATTCACGGCAAATCGTTTGCAGATACTCCCTTTTGTTCCATGGATCAATGGCGATGGTGCCTATGTCATTGCTTCTCGCTGGCCTTTTTTGTATCATTTTTCACCACCAACTTCCGGATTATGATCAAATTTCCATTGCTGTTAACGGCGGCAGTTCTTTTCACATCGTGCAATCAGCGTCCAGAAAGCCCGCATCCGCAGCAATCGCCGCCATCCCAAACACTCCCGGCAAAAATCGCCATGCCCGAGTTCGACGGTCAAAAAGCATTCTCGTATCTGAAGGCGCAGACGGATTTCGGTCCGCGCAACCCGAATTCAATCGGACACCAACAGTGCCTGGAATACCTCTCGCATGAGCTGTCACGCTATGCAGAACACGTGACACGGCAGGATTTTATTCACCACGGGTACGGCGGCGAAATTTTACGACTGACGAACATTTTCGGAACCTTCAACAGTTCGGCAACGGACCGAATATTATTGCTGGCTCATTGGGATACTCGTCCGCGATCCGACGAAGAGAAAGACCCTGCCAAGCGGAATCAGCCGATCCTTGGCGCGAATGACGGAGCCAGCGGCGTGGCGGTGCTGATGGAAATCGCCGGTCTTCTCAAACAAACTCCCCCGCGCATCGGCGTCGACATTCTTTTTGTGGATGGAGAAGATTACGGCACAAGCCACGATCTCGAAAATTATTTTTTGGGTACCCGATATTTTATGAAGGTCAAAAGCGAGAATTACAGGCCGCGATTCGCAGTGCTGCTCGATATGGTCGGCTACAAGGACCTCCAGATCCCGATGGAACAAAGCTCCGCGGCCTATGCCCCCGAGGTCGTCGAACGGATCTGGTCAACGGCAGAAAATCTCGGCGTCACGCAGTTCATTAATGTCCCCGGGGAGCAAATATCGGACGACCATACGCCTCTCAACGAAGGGGGACTCCCCGCGGTTGACATTATCGACTTTCAATACCCCTATTGGCACACAACACAGGATACGCCTGACAAATGCAGCGCTGAAAGCCTAGGTGCAGTCGGGAAAGTGTTAATGCAGGTCATCTATTCAGAATTGCCGGGTACGGGCAAGTAGATGCATAGGCAATCCATGCAGCTTCGTGAAACGCTCCCCCTCCTTTGACCCGCTATGAATGAACCGTACGTCGAAGTCGCTCTCCGCCTCGCCGCAGACATTGCCTTGAGAGAGCTTCTTTCTTCTCAACTCTTTGAAATCGGTTTCAACGGATTTCTCGAGGACGACGCCGTACTGTATTGTTACATCCCAAAAAGTCACTGGGATGAAGCGGTCGGGATGAAGGTATCGTCGATCGTGAAACAGAACGGCCTCCCTTTTGACACAATTTCCAGCGTCTCCGAAATTCAGCAGCAGAATTGGAATCAGCAATGGGAAGCATCGATTCAGCCCGTTGCGGTGACGGAGAGCATCATCATCACCCCGTCGTGGCGCGATGTGACGAACCCGGACGGACAAGTTGTGTTGATCATCGACCCCAAAATGTCGTTCGGCACAGGCTATCATGAATCAACGCGGCTGATGCTACGCATCATGGAGCGGGCGATAACGCCGGGTTCGTTCGTCCTCGACGTGGGAACGGGCACCGGGATCCTTGCGATCGCTGCGGTGAAATTCGGCGCCCGATTTGCGGTGGGAGTCGACATCGATGAATGGTCGTATGTCAACGCTAAAGAAAATGTCGAACGAAACGGATGCGAACAGAAGGTGGAGATCCGCTTCGGATCGCTCGACGTCGTCACAGAGCACGAATTTGATTTCATCCTTGCAAACATCACACGGAACACCATCACCGAGTTATTTCCTTCGATGCTGGAGAAGATCAGTCAGCACGGGACCCTTCTCCTCTCAGGGCTCTTGCGCGACGACTACGATCCCATAAACAAAGTCCTTTCAGAACGTCGATATGCGATCCACTTCGTTGAAAGCGAAAATGAATGGATCGGGATAGCGGCGCGGAAGCAAATGACATGAGAGTAAGCAGCATTGACATCGGCACGAATACCATTCTGCTGCTCGTTGCCGACATTGGCGTGAACGGGATCGCCAGAGTGGTTCACGACGAACAAGTCATTGCCCGGATCGGCAAGGGGGTCGACGAGAAGCGCGTGATCAATCGAGAGACCTTTCATCGCGCCGCGGATTTTCTGCGGAAGTATGGGGGGACATCAACGCGGCTCGGCGCAGAAAAAATCATCGCGGTGGGAACAAGCGCTCTTCGGGATGCCGCAAACAGAGAGGAATTCCGCGAGTTCATTCTCAAAGAAACCGGCATTGCGATCGAGATCCTCACGGGGAACGACGAAGCGGAATGGACGTGCCGCGGCGCCGTGGTCGGCATTGATACTTCCTTCGGTAATTTTACTGTCCTGGATATCGGCGGTGGAAGCACGGAGATCATCGCGGCCGCGCAATCGGGGATCCTCGACAAGGTAAGCCTTGATATCGGCTGCGTCCGTGTTACAGAACGGCTCCTGCAGACCTCGCCGCCGACAGATCAGGCGCTCGCCGAGACGAGAGCATTCATCAGACAACAGCTTGAATCCGTCTCTTTCATCCGGTCGTCTATCCCGCTTGCAGTCGGTGTGGCGGGGACCGTCACGACGCTCGCCGCAATGATGCTTCAATTGCCGCAGTACGATCCGAAGAAAGTCCACGGATATGAACTTCAGCTGGATGATATTGTATCGTCGTTCAATCTCTTAAAAGGTAAGACCCTGGATGACATCAAGGCCATTCCTCAAATCTCGGCGGGGAGAGCTGATATCCTTTTGGCGGGCATCATGATCTTGCTGGAGTTCATGGATGCCGCCCGGTTGAGGACAATTGTGGTGAGCGACCGCGGTTTACGCTACGGCATTCTTTTGCGTGAGGTCGAAAAAGGCGGTTCCTCTCATTGAAATTCTGCCGAAACAACTTTTACCTTGCTCGACGTGCACGGCGATTCGAGGTGGCCCGGCGCGATCTCCTTGAATGTCTCCTGAGTCTTTCCCAGCATCGGCGACGGTACCTTCAGTTGTTTCACCGCAACAACGTTCCCGCCGGCATCGAAGTACGTGAACTCCAGGACGACCGACACGAGTTTATGGGAGGACTCGTTGTTCAGCTCGACAGAATGCACCGGCTCGGTTCCCCCCGAATTGCTCGTCATTGTCTGTTCAAAGATCGAAACTTTTTGGGACTCTTCGGCCACTGAGATCTTTGGTATCGAATTTTTTTGGATTTCGTCGATCTTGTCGATCTTCAGCTGAGCCTCTTTGTAGAGAGGACTTTCTTCCGGGATCTTCTCGTAATAATACTCCGCTACCTCGTATTGCTGTGCGGCGAAATACTCGTCCCCTTTTTGCAAATTCGCCGGCGCTTGTTCCGGAGTGTTGTCGCACCCGAAGAAGAGCACTGCGAAGACAATGATGACCACGAACTTCATAGCGATCCCTTTCAAAAAATTAGACAGCGGCTGCGGTACTTTACCGCGCAACTTCCTCCAAAACATCGACGGCCTTCCGTATCTCATCCATCGTCGTATTCTTTCCCGTCGAGAAACGGATGCTGGCGCGCGCGGTTTTAAGATCGCGCCCGATAGCCCGGAGGACGTGGGACGGCTCCATGCTCCCTGACGAACAGGCTGATCCGCTCGTGACGGCGATCCCGCGCAGATCCATATTCAACAGCAATGCCTCGCCGTCGATGTCGGCTTTCGTGCTGTCGAAGGAGATGTTGACGATCGACGGCAGGGCATCGACGGGGTGACCGTTAAACAATATCGACTCGAAGCGGCGCGAAAGAAGGCGTTGCAACTCCTGCCTCAGTTCGTTCGCATGAGCAATATTTTTCTCCATATCGCGGCGGCTGATTTCGATCGCTTTGGCAAAACCGGCAATGAGAGGGATGTTTTCCGTGCCGGCCCTTCTGTTCCGTTCCTGCGCTCCGCCGTGGATAAATTGGTCTATGTCGATCCCTTTGCGGATGTAGATCGCGCCGATCCCTTTGGGACCATAGAATTTGTGCGCTGAAAGCGCGAGCAGGTCAACCGGGAGGTCATTGACATCGACCGGAATTTTTCCGGCGGACTGCACGGTGTCGGAGTGGAAGACAACACCCTGGTCATGAGCAGCCCTGGCAATTTCCCGGATCGGCTGCAGCGTTCCGATTTCGTTATTCGCGTGCATCACGGAGACAAGCGCCGTCTCCGGACGTATCGCCCCGCGGACATCATCCGGGTCGACTCTTCCATATCCGTCAACGGGAAGATAGGTCACATCGAAACCGTTTGCCGACAGGTACTCGGCGCAGCGAAGCACCGCATGGTGCTCGACGGAAGAAACGATAAGGTGATGCTTCCCATGAGAACGCTTTGCGGCAGATACCACACCTGCGAGCGCGTGGTTGTCCGCCTCTGTCCCGCCGCTCGTGAAAAAAATTTCCCCCGGCTCCGCCCCGATCGCGCGGGCAATTTTTTCCCGGCTCTCCTCGAGGACAATTTTCGTTTTCCGGCCGAATGCATGAATGGATGAGGCATTGCCGAACGAACGCGAAAAATACGGCTCCATCGCATCAACGACCTCGGGGTCGACGGGCGTTGTCGCACTGTAATCCAGGTAGACGCTTTCAGCGTGGCCGTTCGGCATTCAAAAATATATCAATTGATGGAGGAAGAATCAACCCGAAGAATTGCCGGGCGGCGTCACAGATCCGTATTCGAACCGATTGGGCACGGGTTCTCTCGCTCCCAATCTCCGATTGGGAACGGAGTGAAACCTCCAGCCGAAAGACAAAGTGCCCAAGCAGTTCCCAAACCGAGTTTCGGAGCGAGCGCGGAAATTTCCCAAATGAATGACGGTTGCGTCCGGCAGGCCCCTTCTATCGGAGATGGAGCGAATGCGGCTCGGACCGGGGGAAGGTCTCTGTTTTTGGATCTTCAAGACACAAGAACGCACTGACAATTTCCGAGACACGGCACCCAGATCCTCTCCCCCCTAAAATAAAAAAGAGTGAGGTTCAGAGACGATCCTCACTCTTGATCCTGCCGGATAATGCTTCGCCGTCACCTATCCTTCATTCGCTCACGCTGAATATCCCGAACCATCTGACGCAGCTCCTGGGCAAAATTTCTCTCGAAGACGATATACTGCGCAATTTGTTTGTTGGAGAGAACCTCTTTAAGCTCCGTCAGGAAGTGCTGACGTTCTCCGGAGATTTTCTTGTCGATGTCGAGCAGGAGGTTGAACGTCTGATTGTAATCGTCGTCCACCGCATTGGCTTTCGATTGTTCATCGAGTTTATCGACCAACTCATTCCGTTCTTTTTCGAACGCATGCATCGCATCGGAGTGTTTATTATAGCGTGTGAGAAACTTTGCAGACTGGTCTTCGTCCAGTTTCAGCGACTCAAGCATGCGGACTTTTTTATAGCTTTCAATACGGTCATATGCCGGACGCTGGGGGCGGTCTCCGCTTCCAGGCTGGGCCAGCACAGAACCTGTCACCAACAGTATGCCGAGTGCCGTTGTAGCAAAATATTTCATGGTGACCTTCTCTGAGTTAAAGTGATGTATCGTTAAGTTTCTTTATAATGGAATCGACATCATCATTTTCTATAATATCTTCAAAAGGATTTTCAGCCGCAAGAAATATCGACAGGGAGTGCCCGTGGTTCAGCTGGTCGTCAACCAGTTCCCGCTCGATCCTCCGGGTCACGGCGGTCGGATTTGCAAGCGTTTCCTCGAGCCTTTGTGAAGGTTCGGTCGCCCGTGCCAATACTCCCGCAGAGGTCACCGATTCCGCAACCCCCTCGATCTCGTCTTTCGGAAGGTCGGAGACAATTTCCCTCAGCGCAAACTGCGTATCGGCCATGGGGCTGAACAGGAAGTACATGCCGATCATCGAGGCGAGCACCGCGCCGGCGGAGGCGGGCGCCAGAAAGCGCTGCAGCCATGCCGGGAAAGCAATGGGAATCCTCTTTCGGGAGTCCTGTTCGATCCTCGCACGCACGCGCGGCAGGAGGTTCGTGAAGTAGTGATTCGGCACAGTGTCGTCCGCGACATTCCGCAACGCCTCGAGCGCCTCGTCGATCAGCGTCAGATCGGCCGTGCACTGCGGACAGGCTGCTGTATGCCTCTCAACGATTTCCCGCTCTTCCTGAGAGATCGTCCCCTCTCTCAACCCCACCAACAGCCCCTGAATCTTATCGCAATCCATGTTTGACATACTCTGCTATTTTTTTTACTGCATGAAAATAATTTGCCTTGAGCCCGCCGACGCTTGTCTTGAGGATTTTGGAAATTTCTTCATACGGCAGCTCTTCATAATACCTCAGGACGAACACTTTCTTCTGCTTCTCCGGCAGCCTCTCGATGGCTTCCTTTATCAACGCTGTTCTTTCTTCACGCTCCATCCGCTCGAGCGGCAGCATTTCGTCCGACTCATGCTGCGCGACGGTCTCGTCGAGGGCAAACGTCCTCCGTGTCTTCTTGCGGCGGATCTCGTTCAGCGACAGGTTCACGGCGATCCTGTAGAGCCAGGTGTAGAAACTTGAATCGCCCTTGAACGAATCCAGCGACCGGTAGACTTTTACGAAAATATCCTGGACGACGTCGTCGGCTTCATCGTGGTCGGGGAGCAAGCGCCGGACAACCCAATAGATCTTTTCCTGGTAGCGAAGTACGAGGAGGTTGAACGCTTTGTCATTCCCATCCTTAAACTCACGAATCAGCTCAAGGTCGCTGCGTTGATCCATCGAATATTTTGCCGTACTTTTTTTGACACGGAAATAGTGCCAAAGTTTAAGGTAAATTCAACTACTAGGGTAAGTCCCCGATGGAAATGACTCCCTCTACAGCACTTACCCCTTCGCTCCCATCGCAACACGAGCAGGCGCTCTTAATAGACATTATAGCGAATTCCCAGCAAAACATCATACTTGCCGGCGTAACTCGGGTCGATGACGTAGTCGAAGACATTGTTGGTGTATTCATTATAGCCGGTGTTGTCGGTATATGTCGGCGTCATCTGCGTCGTGAATCGGGTCCGCAAAGCATGGAAATCGATAAAGAGGTCGCGCAGGGGCTGATAAGTTGCAACAATGCCGAACGACTGCTGCTTTGTCAACGGACCGTACAACAGGGGGGGCTCACCGACCTCGTTATACTGATAGTACGTGTTCTCCTTCCCCCCCTTTCTCAACGATTGAAAGGTCAGCCCGACCTCCAAATTGTACAGCGGACGATGGTAAGCGCTCACCGTAAAGAGGTCGGCATTCTGCCCGATCCAATCACCGAGATTCGCGCCATGATTCTGGTACGAATCCTCCACGTACTGATGATTGTACACCCACGGATTGACGCGCGTATACTCGACGTTGATCCTCGTATCGTGGTAAAACAGATCGTACGCATTTCCTCCTGCGGTAAACGCCACCTGGTTGTGGTTTTTTGACGGACTGAGGAACGTGGTGGTGCTGAATTCATCAAAAAAAATGGGGAAATAAAAATCAAAATTTTTGATGACGTCGCACTTCAGGTTAAAATAGACCTGCGAGTTGTCCTGATTATCAAGATAATGCTCGGCGGCTTTGAAGAACATGATCGGGATCAGATAGAATAATTCGGGACTTCGCCCCGGACCGCCATAAATTTCCGATTCTCCGACAGCGATGTTAACTCCGTTCCACGGCGTAACCTCGAGCATGTTCGCAGCGATGTATTTGTTCATGTAGACCGGACGGATTCCCCAATACTGGGTATTATACGTCTGCGACGAATCGATGACTCCCGAGAAAAGCCATCCGTGAATATAAGTGAAGTCGATATCCTTGCTGAGCCGCGCCCGAAGTTTCAACTGCGGGAACGCAGGCGCTTTGGTCGACTGAATGATGTTGCTGTTCTCTCCCGAGCCCCAGACATTCTGCATTTGTTCTGCGGTCAACGTCACAAAGCCAAGGTCAAAATTAACCTGCGCGTTAAAAACATCGTAATCGAAGGAACTCACCGACGCTCCCGGGTTCGTGATGACAGCCGCCGGCAAAGGGGTCAACGGGCGAAACGAGGCCGCCGATCCTGTGTACGTTCCCGCCGAATTCACGTACGACCCGCCGTCGTGTGAATCATGATAATAGAAATATGCGCCGACATTGCTCCCGACATAGCCGTATCCAAATATTCCGTTGGTCGTTTCCGACAATTTTTTCCCGTCCGCCATGCGATTCTCGGAAGCTGAACCGATCACATCCACCACGACCTGCGTCGGGTCGCTTTGATAGCCATACAAATGCCACCGCTCATCGGGAAGGTTCGTAGAGTTGAGACTTTTCAATTCCTGGTAAAACTCTTCTTTATAGAGCTTCAACCTTCCCTGCTCGACCGCCGTCAACTGGGAAGCAAGGCTGTCAACCCGGATCAAAAATTTTGCTATGGCATGACGGGAGAGCGGTTTTACCGCATCGCGATAGTCGCCGATGATCTGCTTGGCAGCCATTTCGTCGAGAAATTTATAGACTTCATGCGTCGCAGGCAGATACACCGTCTGGGCATAAAGGGAATGAGACATTGCGAGCATTATCGCAAGAGTGAGAATACTCTTTTTCATTACTGATCCGGATTAATGGATGAACCGACCGACGTTTCCTCACCGCAGCTGACTATGACGGAACAGAATGCCTCGGCCTGAGAAGATACGATAGCAACACGGACACTCCGAGGACGCTTCCGATGATCAAGAGTGAAACGATGAGATTGATCCTCACGACATCCATCAGCAGCATCTTTGTCCCGACATATCCGAGGACAACGCCGACGCCGTACTTCATATACTCAAATTTCTGCTGTCCCTGCTCGACCACGAAGTACATCGATCGTAACCCCAGCACAGCCATGATGTTCGAGCTGAAAACGATGAGCGGGTCGGTCGTAATGGCAAAGATCGCCGGGATGGAATCCACGGCAAAGACAACATCGGTGGTTTCAATGACGAGCAGAACCACAAAGAGCGATGTCGCAAAGAGCGTCCCGTTCTCGCGAAAAAAAAAATGGCCGTTTGCGTTCTTGTCCGACACCGGGATAAAGGTGCGAAACAGTTTGAGTATCCCGTTGCGCTCAGGGTCGATCGTCCTTTCTTTCCCAAAAGTGATCTGATACCCTGAGTACAAAAGGACGACACCGAAAATGTACAGCACCCAATGGAATTGCCTGACAAGAGTCGTTCCCAGCAGGATCAAGATCCCCCGAAGGATGATGACGCCGATAATTCCGAAATTCAATACGCGGCGCTGCTGTGCCGGCTGAATCTTGAAAAAGGTGAAGATCAGGAGAAAGACGAAGAGGTTGTCAACGCTCAGGGACTTTTCGATCACATAGCCGGTGAAGAATTCAAGCGCTTTTTGCTCCCCCAACGTAACATACACGCCGATGTTCAGCAACAATGAGAGCACGACCCAAAAAATGCTCCAGAGAATTGCCTTCCGGACGGACATAGAAACTTCTGTACTTTGAGATGTTGTTGTGAGCCGTATCGTTGCGACTCGAGCGTCGGCCTCCACCCTCTGTTGCACTGCACACATCACCCGCGGCCAGCGATGACAAAGATACAAAATCTCCTGCTGAGAACAAAAATAATAAATTGTTCTCGAGATTCTATGCGCATTATCGTCCGTCTCTTTAAAAAGATGATGCTCTGTTGATTTGCGTCGCGGAATTTTGTATCTTTGTGCTGGTAATTCGCCCGAGTGGTGAAATGGCAGACACACTGTCTTCAGGAGGCAGCGCTCGCAAGGGCATGGGAGTTCAAGTCTCCCCTCGGGCACACTAACTATCCCACATCGGTTCCTCTGTACCACATCCCACACTCGCAACTTTTTTCCTTATTTTCCGTATCAATATACACGAACTGAATTCCCTCGCTAAACGCCAGTTACCACAGCAGTTGTATTGGAAGAATTGCGTAATTCTTCGGCCGGTTTTTCATCCAGCCGTGAGACCAAACGGCGGTAACGTCGCGTATTTACGATCGGTCCATTTTATCATCACAAATCGGAGGTAGTATGAAGAAAATTGTAATGTTGGCAGTTGCATCGATGCTTCTATCGAGTGCGACAGTTCGATCCGCAGAGAATGTCTCGGCGAAGGTCCCGGTGACAACGGTATCGGATGAAGCACGGAAAGAATTCCTTGAAGGGCTGGAGCTTGCCGACAATCTCGAAACCGCTAAATCCCTTGCCCATTTTGACAAAGCCATCGCACTCGACCCGTCGTTTGCGACTGCCTATCTCAACCGCGCGAACGTCTCACTGACGATGAAGGATTTTCTGGAGAATATGAACGGGGCAGTCTCACATAAGGACGCCGCTTCCGAAGGGGAACGCCTCATGATCTTGGCAGCTCAAGCTGGAGCGAACGCCCAGTTTGAACAACAGCGCGGGTATCTCGAAAAGCTGGTCTCCATGTATCCAAACGACGAGCGTGCCCGCCTCACCCTCGGGACGTTTTTCTTTGGCCAGCAGGAATACGACAGCGCCATTGGTCAGCTGGTCCGGTCGGTCCGCATCGCAGATAAATTCGCCCCTTCCTACAATTTGCTCGGGTACGCATATCGTCAAGCCGGACAATACGACAACGCAGAAACTGCCTTCAAAAAATATACTGAATTGATCCCCGGCGATGCCAATCCATACGATTCCTATGCGGAGCTGCTCTTAAAAATGGGACGTTTTGACGAATCAATAGCCAACTACAAGAAGGCGCTCGCCATCGACCCGAATTTTACTTCCTCTGAGGTCGGATTGACGATGAATTTTCTCTACCAGGGAAAACCGGAACTCGCCTCCCAGGAGGCGCACCATCTCTATGAGATCGCCCGCAATGAAGGGGAACAACGGCAAGCCTATTTCGTTGAAGCTGTCGTGGATGCGGATGCCGGCAACATGGATGCAGCGTTGAAGGATTTCGACGAAGAATTCGCTGTCGGCAAGAAGATCAACGACATTGTCGGAATGGCGGGCGATGTCGGCGCGCAGGCAAATGTTCTGCTTGAATCAGGGAAACCGGACGATGCCATTGCCGCCTTTCGCAGGTCGCTTCATATCATCATGCAGTCTGACCTCTCGCCGGAGATCAAGGCAAACGCGGTACGCATCAGCCACTACAACGAAGCGTACGCAGCACTCGCGAAAGGAGACCTGAGCAAGGCGAAGGAGGAAAAAGATATTTTTGTAAGCATGACGGAGCAGACAAAGAACGAGGGCCAAATGCGGTTCACCCACGAGCTGGCGGGATCGATTGCGCTTGCGGAAAAGGACGGCAATAAGGCGGTCAACGAACTCCTGCAATCGAACTTGCAGGACGCGTACAATTTATACCGTCTTGCCCAGGCGTATAAGTTAAAAGGAGACAAGGAACACGCTCAGGAATACAGCAAGAAGGCGGCGGATTTTTACGGGCTGCCGTCGTTGAATTATGCGTTCGTGAGAAGCAAAGCAGCGAAAATGGCGATCAATCAGTAATCGACTATCACCCCTCTCGTATGCAAAGACCAAAGGCACGCAACCATCGCGTGCCTTTTTTTATTTTCTTTCTTCTACCGCATGACAAATCCGCGACGGAGATAGCGGTGGGGAATTGAGATGGTGAATCCTCAACTGCCGGGAGGAGGAGGCCAGTCGGGCTTCCGGAACGGGCGGAGACAAGGTTGAGAACCGAAGAATTCGGGAAACTTTCGGCGACTGCGCGCGGGATCCTAAGCAAACACTTTCAGCCCCTCGGTGCAGTTTTTGCAGATATCGATTTCTTTCCGCGATCTGAGAATCGACCTTCTGAACTGCTGATATCCTTCCCCCTGCCACACCTCCTTGAACGTCGTCGTCGAAAGATCCCCCAGGGCATGCTGAGAGTCTTTATCGAAGCAGCAGGGCACCACCGTCCCATCCCAGGTAATGACGCAGCCTTTCCACAGTTTCCAGCAGTGATTGAGGAGCTTATTTTTGATCGAATATGAACCGTCGTCGTTCTTTTTGTAGCGGGAATAATCATCCAGCGTTGGGATGAGATCACTGCCGTGTTCATAATCGTAGATCTGCGCCGTCTTGAACAGCACGGTGTCGACGCCGAGTTCTTTCGCAAGCCGCTTCGCGTCTTCCACCTGATGCTCGTTCGGCTTTACGACAAGAAACTGAAAGATGACGCATGGAGTTTTGGATCTCAGTTTCTTCTTCCATGCGATGACATTCGTCGTCCCTTCGATGACCTTCTTGAGCGAACCGCCGACCCTGTATTGTTCGTATGTCTCCTGGGTCGTTCCGTCGATCGAAACGGTCAACCGATCCAGCCCGCTCTCAACCGTGCGCCGGGCGTTGTCATCGTTCAAATAATGCGCGTTGGTGCTTGTCTCCGTATAGATCCGCTTCGTGTGCGCGTACCGGACCATCTCCAAAAATTTTGGATGCAAATATGGCTCCCCCTGGAAATAGAAGATCAAATACGACAGGGTTGGAGCCAATTCATCGAGCATTTTTTCGTACAGATCGGATTTCAACATCCCGGTCGGACGAGTGAACGACCGGAGTCCGCTGGGGCACTCGGGGCATCTCAGGTTGCATGAAGTTGTCGGCTCGATAAAGACGGAAACAGGCATTCCCCACTGCACCGGCTTTTTTGTATACTTGGAAACAAAGTACGAGGAAATAACCTGGGCGATATTGAGCGTCCGGCGCGGCGTCAATTTGGAGAGATATTGAAGCGAATCGCTCAGAAGAAAAGACATACGAGACACATCATCCTTAAAGAAATTTATGGGGGCCGATCGATCGCCGGAACAGCCTCTTCGCCCTCCCTCCTACCAGGAAGGTGAAGCCGTTGGATAATATAGTCAACGGATGACGATTTGGCAACTTTGTTAATGGAGGCGCTGTGCCTTGCAATTCTTCCAAAAAATTGCTAAGTAATTGTCATTGTCATCCAAAACAAACGTCTATCCTTCACCATTTCACAATTCTCATGAAAACGATAAAGTGGACTTTGCTTCTTTTCATCGCCGCGCTATGCTCCCCTGCACTGCAGGGACAAGATGCAGCCGATACTCTTACACTCGACCTCGCAAAAGCCAGACGGATCATCAGCAAGAACATCTACGGACATTTCGCTGAGCATCTTGGGCACAGCATCTACGGGGGATTCTGGGTCGGCGAGGGCTCAAAGATCCCCAACGTGCGCGGCATCCGCAAGGATGTCGTCGAAGCGATGAAAAAAATAAACGCTCCATTTCTGCGATGGCCCGGGGGCTGCTTTGCGGACGGCTATCATTGGAAAGACGGCATCGGCCCGGTTTCATCGAGGCCTTCGCTCGTCAATACCAATTGGGGAGGCGTCACGGAAGACAACAGCTTTGGCACGCATGAATATCTCGACCTCTGCAGCCAGATCGGATGTGCGCCATACATCAGCGGAAATCTGGGGAGCGGGACGGTGCAGGAATTATCCGAGTGGGTGGAGTATGTCAACTCGGACAACAAGAGCCCGATGACCGACCTGCGGAAAAAGAACGGCCGCGAAGCTCCGTGGGAAGCCCTCTTCTGGGGGCTCGGCAACGAAGCATGGGGCTGCGGCGGGAACATGAAGCCGGAGTATTACTCCGACCTTGCGCTCCGGTACGGAAGTTTCATGCACGACTACGGTGCATCCCACTTGAAAAAGATTGCCGTCGGCCCGTCCGATGACGACTACCATTGGACCGACGTCGTCATGCATCAGACAGGAAATTCCATTTGGGGCCTTTCTCTCCACTATTATACCTGGTGCAACGACGAAAATGCCACGAACGTGACGGAGAAAAGCTGGTATGCCGACCTCACCAAGACGCTTCGTATGGAAGAGATCGTGAAGGGGCATTCAGCCGTGATGGACAAATACGATCCGGGGAAGAGTGTTGCGCTCGTCGTCGATGAATGGGGAGCATGGTACGCAGTGGAGCCTGGAACGAATCCTTCCTTCCTCTACCAACAGAATACCCTTCGGGATGCGCTCATTGCGGGGATCAACCTCAACATTTTCAACAACCATTGCGACAGAGTAAAAATGGCGGCCATCGCCCAGGCGGTGAACGTGCTGCAATCTGTCTGCCTCACGAGCGGAGACTCGCTTGTCCTTACGCCGACGTATCATATCTTCGATATGTACAAAGTGCACCAGGACGCCATCCTTATTCCTTCGACGCTCAGCACCGACAGCATTGCAGTTGACAAGAATAAAATTCCGGCGCTCAGCGCGTCGTCGTCGCTGGATCGAAACGGAAAAATTCATATTTCACTTTGCAACCTCGATGTCTCAAAAGATGAACGCCTTGTCTGCAACGTCGAATCGTTCAGCGTCAAGAGCGTCACGGGGCAGGTCCTGACATCCAAGGAACTGAATGCGCACAATACATTCGATCAGCCGGAAAACGTCACGATCCGTTCCTTCGGGTCTTTTACGTCGGCACCGCATGCCATTACGGTTACGGTTCCGAGGCATTCTGTCGTAGTCCTTGAGGTCGAAGGCACGTCGGAGGTGAAGACGGCAAAGATCGATCCTGCCGCCTTAGAGCCGGGACTGCGCTGCAATTATTTTGAGGGGAGCTGGAGAAGGCTCCCTGATTTTACGGAGCTTTCGCCGGTCAGGACGCAAAGGGCAACGAGTATTGAGATTCCGGCAGATGCGGCGGTCACGAATTTTGGGCTGCAGTTCGCAGGTTACCTAAAGGTCGAAAAGGACGGGGTCTATCAATTCTCTCTCACCTCCGATGACGGATCGAAGCTTACGGTTGACGGTGCGGACATTGTCGTCAACGACGGAACGCATGCGATGGTGGAGCAGTCGGGCTCGACGTATCTGAAAAAAGGATACCATGAAATCGAAGTCGATTTCTTCCAGGCAGGCGGAGGGAGCGGATTGTCGCTCCAATTGGAAGGCCCCGACCGTCCGAAGACTCCTGTGAGCGCGGACCTTCTATTTCATGCGAAATAGGATCCGTTCAGGGAGCGAGAATGTCGCGAAGCTGTGCCCGGGCCTTAATAAGTACTTCACTGCTCACCTTAAGGGAGTCAAGAGCGGCTGGCAGAGCCCGCAGGTCGGATTTTAAGCCGGCTAATTCCTTATTCAGATCTTCCGGGTGAACCGAAATCCTGTTCCCGGTTTGCTCCGCGTGGATCAACACATCGGGAGACCAATCGCCCGGCCATGACGTTGCATTGATGAATTGAGAGACCTTCCGCAGGCGGCTGATCTTATTCCTGAAACCGTCCGCGACTCCCGAAATTGCGCCGTCGAGATATTCCCTCGACACAGCGATGTCAACCGATCGATCGGTACTGAACGAACGCGTTCGCACGATCAGCGTCATCGTCTCACCGTCGTACCTCCATCCTTCTTTTGACTCCTCATCATTGAATAGAACCGTCTCGCCATTGCACGATACGGTCTTAGGATTGGCACAATTGACGAACCGAAGTTCGTACGCACGATTTTTATTCATTCCCGGATAACTTCCGTGCGCAGGAGAAATTCGGACGTCAACGCCCCCCGTCGCAGTCTGCCTCATTGCCACATGTGTGGTTGCAAAATTTCCCTTCTGATAACCGAGCGAATTGCCTTCATCCTCATAGACATCGCATGAGCCGGAATCGCCGGGAAAAACCGTCAGGATCAGCGGATCGACCGGCAATGCATGGGTCGAACGCATTTTGGGCTGCATCGGGATGATCGCTCCGTCTTTCACAAAAACCGGAATTTCATCTTCCGCATAATGTCTTGCGAAAATCCCCGGACCGGTAAGATGACTTCCCGTAAACCACTCGGTCCATCCGCCGGCCGGGAGCCATACTTTCTTTTCAGCAAGCAGGCTCGTCGAGTCGACCGGAACGGCGACCGGGGCGACGATCATGTCGTCGCCAAACCGGTACTCGCCGCTGAACTCATATGCCTCGGGAGCCTCGGGATCATCGTAATACATCGGATGGACGATCGAGACGCCGGTTCGATAGGTCTTGTATGATGCGGAATAGATGTATGGGATGAGCGAGTATCGAAGAAGGATCGCATCGCGCATCATCCGGAATTGATCGTCCGGATACGCCCAGATCCTTCGCTCCGCTTTGCCGTTCTTGGTGACGTGTGTGCGCAGGATCGGACTGAAGATTCCCCACTGGATCCATCGTGCGTAAAGCTCCGGGGAAATTTCCCCCGGCATATGTCCGCCGATGTCATGACTCCAGTAGCCGTATCCGACATTAGCCGCCGTGGCCGTAAACCTCGGCTGAAACGCAAGCGATTCCCACACCGAAACGACATCCCCGGAAAACCCGATCTGATAGCGGTGGTTGCCGAGCCCTCCCCACCGATGAAAAAGGAGGGGACGGTCGGCGTTCTTTCGCTCCATGTCCGTGTAGAAAACATAGTTGAGCCACCAGGTCGGCGTCACGCCGGGAATCTTTGTCGTTCCCCACGCCTGCCAGTCCAGCCACCAGAAATCGACCCCCTGACGCTCGAGGGGATGAATGATCAGATTCATGTAATTGGTCGCGAACTTCTTGTCGACGATATCGAATGGAACATATTTTTTTGTCGCCGGATCGATCCCCATCGCCTGCGCCATCTCCGGGTAGTGATCCTCGTGCGGTTGAATCCCTGATGCGGGATGAAGATTCAGAGGCGTCTTAAGCCCCTCGCTGTCGCACCACGCGAGAAATCCTTGCGGATCGGGGAAATAGTTTCGATCCCATGTGTAGCCGGTCCAGCCGAGCGTTTGTCCCGCCTGGTCGGTCCGCGACCGCCCCCACCGCAGATCAAAGGTCTGATGCCAATCCATATCGATGACGAGCACGTCGAGCGGCACGTCGTGAATTCTGAATTGTTCGACCAGGTCCTTGAATTCCTCGTCGGTGTATGCCCAGTATCGCGACCACCACAACCCGAAGGCAAATCGGGGAGGCATTGGAATTTTTCCTGCAACCGTTGTGAAATCAGACAAGGCTTTCCGGTAATCGTGACCGTAACCGAAAAAGTACCAATCCTGATGCTTTGTCGATGGGCGGACTGTGACCCACGGCCAATCGGAATTGTCGAAAAGCGGACGCTCGCTGTCATCGACCAGAACCCAGCCATCCTTCGAAAGAATGCCCGGCTCGAGTTTCGTCTCTCCACGCACCCCGTCCAGGGTCCTGATCGTCCCCCCCAGATTCCCGGAATCCTGCAACCCCGGAAGCCATCGCACGGTCTTGCCCTTCAGGTCAAAGCTGACATTCAAATTTGAGGAGGAAAAAGAGTCACCGTCAGGATGGTATGCAAGCCGCAGCCGGTCGGTTTGAATGAAGAGCCATCCGCTGTCGCGGCGGGTGGTGAAATGCGGCGCATCGAGTTTACGGTTGATGAAAACGAGCGACGCACGGTCCTCGAACTCCCTCGCATTGCTCCATTCCATCCGAATCAGCTCAGGAGTGAGGATGGTAAATCGGACGTTTCCCTCTATTATGACCGAACCGGGGTCGGCAACCGGGTTGAGCGGTTGGGCAAAAGTTGGCGCAGTGAAAAATAAGAAGCCAAGTACGAGTTCGAGGAAATACTTCTTCATAAAGCGCACCTCTTAAACGTGGACACTTTAAAAAAACAGAACGGTTTTCTTCCACAAAGACGGGAAGACACAATCAATGACTAGAAGCTATCTCAAAAATGAAATTAGATTGACCCTTCGACGCGTCCCCTCAAAGAGTCGCTTTTGTTCGGCGACCTTTGGGGGACTTGCTCAGGGTGAATAAGTGAGTGGATCATCCTGTCCCCAAAGGACACCTTCGGGGAGTAAGCGATCCCGCTCGAAGAGCGGGAGAGCGCATCGTCAACGACCCTGCGGGTCGCAGACCCGTTGGGAAGGATGAGGTGACATATTTTTGAGATAGCTTCTATAGAAAAGCGCGGATGTCGGTTGCGTGCATCCCGGCATTACGCGCAGCCGTTAAACCAAGATCCCCGTCTTCAAAGACCTGACACAAGGAAGGTTCAACGTTGATTCGTCTCGCTGCTTCAAGAAAAAGATCGGGATGAGGTTTCGGTCTGAATGGATCATCGGCGGTCAGTATCACTTCAAAGAAATGCACAACGCCGATCGCGTGCAATTCTTTGTGCACAATCTCTTTTGCACCGCCTGATGCAACCGCCATCGGAAGAAGCTTATGGTAACGGCGGGCAATCTCGACGACAGGAAGGATCGGTTTGACTTCGCTGATCCTTTGAAGAAAAAATCGGTCCTTTGCCTGAATCACTTCCTTGAAGCTCAACGATCTCCCGAAATGGGCATTATACTGCACAACGATGTCAGCATCCCTCATCCCCTTTTTGGATGAAAAGAACTCATGATCGTATGGCGCGTCATAAGAGCGAACTGCTTCTTCCCATGCTTTCAAATGCAGCGGCATCGAGTCGACGAGCGTTCCATCGCAATCGAAGATCAATCCTTTGACGAAGTCAGGAACCGGAATCAACAACTTTTCCTACCTTGCGTGCTGGAAATAGACGTCGTTCCAGCGCAGTTCCTTTTTGAACTCGCTGAGCGTCGTTTTCCCGTCGATGACCAGGCATTCAACGCCGGCGATCTCCGCATAATCCTCGACGCATTCCGTCGAGACTCCCTGACTGAAGACAGTGTGATGCGCGCCGCCTGCGAGGATCCAGGCTCCGACCGCAGTTTCAAAATCCGGCTTCGGTTTCCACAGCGCGCGCGCAACGGGAAGCCGTGGAAGCGGCTTGGCGGGGGCGATCGTCTCTACTTCGTTGATGATCAAACGAAAACGATTTCCCATATCCACCGAGGTCACATTGATCGCCGGTCCGGCAGGAACGTCGAAGACCAGTCTTGGCGGATCGGCTTTTCCGCCGATGGAGAGCGGATGGATCTCCAGCTTCGGTTTCCCGGAGGCGATCGCCTCGGAAATTTCGAGCATGTGCGCTCCGAGAACTTGCTTGGCGGAAGGGTCGAAATGGTACGTGTAATCCTCCATGAACGAAGTTCCTCCTTTCAAACCGCTCCCCATCACATTCATCACACGCAGCAACCCAGCGGTTTTCCAGTCCCCCTCCGCGCCGAAACCGAATCCATCGGCCATCATTCGCTGCACCGACAATCCTGGCAGCTGTTCGAGTCCGTGTAAGTCTTCGAACGTTGTCGTGAACGCCTTGAAATTCCCGTTCTTTAAGAAGGCGCGGATCGCAAGCTCGATACGGGCGGCTTCCTGCAGCGACCGGCGTTTTTCCCCGTCCTTTCGGAGGGACGGGACGAGTTCATACTTTGCCTCATACTCGGAGAGAAGCGAGGCAATTTCCGTATCGCTGACCTTCTTCATGACATCAACCAGATCCCCCAGACCGTAGCCGTTCACCGAATACCCGAAACGGATCTCGGCTTCCACTTTGTCCCCCTCCGTCACGCCGACACTTCGCATATTGTCCCCGAACCGGGCAACCTTCATTCCCTGGCTGTCGGCCCAGCCCGCTGCGGCGCGCGACCAGACGCCGATCTTTTTCTGAGCGTTTTCATCTTGCCAGTGCCCGACGACAACTTTACGGGGCTTCTTCATCCGGGCAGTCATAAAACCAAACTCTCGTCCCCCGTGCGCAGTTTGATGGAGGTTCATGAAATTCATGTCGATCTCCCCCCAGGGAATGTCCCGTCCGAACTGCGTGTGGAAATCGAGCAACGGCTTGTTCAGTACCTTCAGTCCGCCGATCCACATCTTTGCGGGAGAAAACGTGTGCATCCATGCAACGATGCCGATGCAAGAAGGGGCGTTATTCGCCTCGAGACAAATTTTTGTAATCGCGTCCGGCGTCGTGAGGACCGGCGTGAAGACGATCTTTACCGGAATATGAGGCGATTGTGACAATCCGGCGACGACATTTTGAGAGTCTTTCTCCACTTGCTTCAAGGTTTCCGGGCCATAAAGATGCTGGCTTCCGGTCAGAAACCAGATTTCGTATTGCTTGAGGTCGATCATAAAAACCTTTCTTCAATGGTATGTGGCAGGATGAGGGAAATCCGAAAAATTACTGATGCTTTGAACTATTACTTCTTCTGTCCATAATACGCGTCCGGGCCATGCTTTCTCGAATAATGTTTTTCGAGGAGATAATCGGGAAGTTGACGAAGTGACGGATTCAGTGCGAGTGAATGAAGCGCCATCGAGGCGATTTTTTCAAGAATTAAATTATTCTTCACCGCGTCTCCCGGATCATTCCCCCATGTGAACGGCGCGTGGCCGGAGACAAGGACTCCGGGAACCGCGATCGGATCGAGTTTCATGAACCGCTCGACGATCACCTTCCCGGTGTTGATCTCATAGCCTTTTTCGACTTCCTGCTTGGTCAGACTGCGCGTGACCGGAACGGGTCCGTTGAATGCGTCGGCATGCGTCGTCCCGAAACAGGGAATCTCTCTGCAGGCCTGGGCAAAGATCGTCGCATATTCGCTGTGGCTGTGCGCGATCCCTCCGATGGAAGGAAAGGCGTTATAGAGTTCTATGTGGGTCGGGGTGTCGGATGACGGGCGCCGTTTTCCTTCTATGACGTTCCCCTTCAGATCCACCACCACCATGTCCTTCACTGTTAGCTTCTTGTATTCCACGCCGCTCGGTTTGATGACCACCAAGCCATCGCGGCGGGAGATGCCGCTCACGTTGCCCCAGGTCAGGGTCACGAGGTTATACTTAACGAGCGCCAGGTTTGCCTCGAGTACTTGTTTCTTCAGTTGTTCGACCATCAGTTTTCCTTTCGCACTGAATCCCGCAGTGTCAGCAATTCCTTCATCACCCCATGCATCGACCCGCTCCAGTCTTTCGTTCCAAAGCCGTCGTGCAGTTGGCGATATAATTTATAGAGGGTCGAGTATGTCCGGTGATTTTTTTCGGAGGGCGAGTACGTCTTTTCAACGCCCGTCATCGCCTTTTGCGTTTCCTGGATCGTCGCGTATCCCCCGGACGCTTTTCCTGCGGCAACAGCGGCAAACATCGCAGCTCCGAGGGCCGGCGTCTGCTCGCTTCGCGAGATCTTCATCGGACGTCCGGTCACGTCGGCATAGATCTGCATGAGGAGCGGATTTTTCGATGCAAGTCCTCCGCAATTGACGACTTCTTTTACCGGAACACCGTACTCTTCAATGCGGTCGATGATCCGCAGCGCACCGAACGCCGTCGCTTCGACCAGCGCGCGGTAGATCTCATGGGGCTGCGTGTGGAGGGTTTGCCCGATCAAAAGCCCCGACAACCGCACATCGACGAGAATCGTCCGGTTGCCGTTGTTCCAATCGAGGGCGATCAATCCACTTTCACCGGGCTTTAGCTCCGCCACCGCTTTCTCAAGGGTGCGGAATTTTTCGTCGGTGGTCGTACCGTATTTTTCAGGGACGAGGTTGTTGATGAACCAGAGAAAAATATCGCCGACAGCGGATTGGCCGGCCTCGATCCCGTAAAATCCGTTCATCACCGAGCCATTGACGATCCCGCACACCCCCGGAATGTCGGCCAGAGGAGAACTGCTCGGCTGGATCATGACATCGCAGGTGCTCGTTCCTAGAATTTTCACAAGGGTGCCGGGTTGAATGCCCGCCCCCACCGCGCCCATATGCGCATCGAACGCGCCGACCGCGATCGCCACGGTTTCGGGCAATCCTAGTTTCTTCGCCCATTCCGGAGAAAGGTTCCCGATCTTTTCGTCCGCAGAATAAGCCTGGGAATACAACTTGTTCCGCAGTTTCCCTAATCCGGGCGAGAGCGCGTTAAGAAACTCCTCGTCAGGAAGTCCTCCCCACTGAGCGTTGAACATCGCCTTATGGCCGGCAGCGCAAATGCTTCTTTTTATTTTTTGTGGATGCTTTACCCCCGAAAGAACTGCCGGAATCCAGTCACAGATTTCCACAAAGCTGTCGGACGCCTCAAAGGTCTGGGGCGAAGTGTTTTTGAGGTGGAGAATTTTGCTCCAGTACCATTCCGAGGAATAGGTCCCTCCGATCTTTGCCAAATACTGAGGACGCAATTTGGCCGCCGTCTCGGTGACCTGGGCAGCCTCGGCAAAACTTGTGTGGTCCTTCCAGAGCCACACCATCGCAGACGGATCGTTTTTGAATTTCTTATCAAAGCACAGCGCCTCCCCGTGCGCGTCGACCGGCATCGGACTGCTCCCCGTTGTATCGACGCCGATACCGATGACATCGTCGGGAGAAAATTTCGATTCCGCCCTTTTCGCTTTGAGGAGAGCCTGCTTAATAGATTCTTCTATGCCGAGCAGATAATCGGCGGGGTTCTGCCGTGCGAGGTTCGGGTCGGAGGAGTCTACGATGACTCCGTCCGTTCCGGAAGGATACGGAAAAACGTGCGTTGCAAGCTCCCTGCCGTTTGCAACGTCGATGATGAGTGAACGGCAGGAGTTAGTCCCAAAATCTAAACCGATAGCGTACTTGCCCATGTGGTTGTATTCCCATTGAGAGGGTTAGAAAATATTCAGCCCCGATTACTTCTTGACCGAAAAACGGTATGTCGTGGTTTGCCGATACGTCTCTGAAGGATGCAGAACCACGGATGGAAATTGGGGTTGATTGGGAGAATCCGGAAAATGCTGCGCCTCGAGACACAGGGCGGACCGGCGTTGGTAAGCAATACCCCCCTTCCCTTTGAGCGATCCGTCCAGATAATTTCCGGAATAAAACTGAATCCCGGGCTGGTCGGTGAACACTTCCATCAAACGGCCCCCTTTTGGCTCGTAGACTGCCGCCGCACGGTGAATTGCTTTGTCATAGCGATTCAACACAAAATTATGGTCATAACCTCTGGCGAGCTGGAGCTGTTCGAAGGGAGCATCGATTCGTTCTCCAATTTTCCGCCAAGCGCGGAAATCGAACGGCGTTCCTTCGACCTTTTCAATCTTTCCGGTTGGAATGCTCCCGGAGCCAGACGGAGTGAAACGATCCGCCTCGATCAATAATTCATGATCGAGAATGGTATTTCGCGGGTCCGCGGTGAGGTTAAAATATCCGTGGCTCGTCGGATTGAGAATTGTGGGAGCGTCGGAGGTTCCTTTGTAATCAATGACGAGCTCGTTGTTGTCGTTCCATGTGTATGTCACATCGAGCGTAACCTTTCCAGGATATCCTTCATCGCCGTCCGGGCTGATACATCGCATCGATACGGAAGAATCCGTGCTGGCCGGGACGTTCCATAATTTCCGATGAAACCCGTTCACTCCTCCATGCAGATGATGTTCGCCGTCGTTGATGCCGAGCTGATAGACCTTGCCGTTCAACGAAAATTCTCCTTTCCCGATGCGGTTGCCATACCTTCCGACAATAAATCCCAGATAGGAATGATCGGCAACGTATCCCTGGGGGTCATCGTGGCCAAGGATAACGTCGCCAAAGGAGCCTCCCCTATCGGGAACGACGATGGAGACTATTGCCGCCCCAAGGTTCGTAAGGCGGACCTCTGCCCCCGATTTATTTTTGAGGATAAATAGTTCAACTTCTTTACCATCAGCTAATTTACCGAATGATTTTGATGTCACGGCTGCTTTCTCGTTTTCATGTATGACGCAATGGACAAATAAACCGTTTCAACCCTGTTCTGACACGATTTATATATGAATTTTTTGCCATTATTTCCAATCATTTTTTTGCTCCTTGGCATTGTGTGAAGCAAATAATGCGGCAAGATTATTTCTCAGACTCCCTGAAGATTCAGATGTATTATGCCGATAGTACTCATTGGCGGGCGGGACAAACTTGCCTGCCGAATTTATTTTGTGAGGAGGAGCACCATGTCAGTGCAGAGCGTTTCGTCAAGTACCAACCCTTACCTTTCCGCCACTCAAGCCAGCTCATCCAACCTCCGGAGTGACTTTAACAATCTGATCACCGCGATTCAATCGGGCGACCTGAAAAGCGCGCAGAGCGACTTTTCACAAATTCAAAGCGCCATGCAGTCTGTCCAGGGGACGCAGCAAAACGGAAGCCAGCAAAGTCAGTTCAGCACAGACCTTGCCGCTCTCGGCAGCGCACTCCAATCGGGAAACGTCAGCGGGGCCCAGGATGCTTTGAAAAAGCTGGGGCAGGACATGCAATCAGCGGGCAAAGCCCGTCATCACCACCATCATCACGGCGGTGCGGCTCCAAGCAGCACAACGGCTTCGACGAACGGCGTCACGGCTCCCCTCGACAGCAGCAGTTCAACCGGGAGCAGTGTGAACCTTCTCGTTTGATGCGGTATTAAAAATACGAGCTGGAAAACGATTGTCGCGAGGAAGAACAGCGAATATGGTCTTCCGAACAGGGGGGCTTTGTTATTTTTTCCGCTTCGAAAGTTGAATGGTGAATAAACCTTTCGACTCCCTGTAAACCCACGTCACGATGGCGAGGGTCATCAGGCCCCCGAAGAGAGCCGACGGGACCGTTCCCATAAGTTTGGCGGCAACGCCCGATTCGAAAGCGCCCAGCTCGTTCGAAGCGGCAAGAAAGATCCCGTTCACGGCCATCACTCTCCCCCGCAGCTCGTCGGGAGTCAGGGTCTGAAGCAGCGTGTGGCGTATCACGACGCTGACGCTGTCGAATGCTCCGCTGAAGAAGAGCATGATGACCGACAACAGCATCCATGGCGATACGGCAAAGGCGACAATGCACACGCCGAAGCCTGTCACAGCGATCAATAAGTTTCTCCACGGGTGTTCCATGGCGGAGACTCGCGCAAGGATCAGAAGAGTGATGACGGCGCCGAGCGACGGAGCCCCCCGCAGAATACCAAGTCCCTGCGGCCCGACGCGCAGGATATCCTGAGCATAGATGGGAAGGATCGCCATCACTCCCCCAAACAACACTGAGAATAGGTCGAGAGAGATCGAATACAGGATGACCTTTGTTTTAAGGACGAACCCGATCCCTTCTTTGATGCTCTCGGCCAGATTGATCTCTTCTTTTTTCGCCGGCACCGGTCTGTCGCCGATCCTCGAATACAGATAAAACGTGGCGATGACTAAGGCGACAACGACGAGCAGTGTGTTCGAGAACCCGAACCACGCGTATGAAAATCCCGATATCACCGGTCCGACAACAGCGCCGATTTGCCAGGCAGAGCTGCTCCATGTTGCAGCGTTCTCATAATGTTCGAACGGGACAAGAATGGCGCGAAGCGACGTTGCCGTTGGCGATTGGAATGCACGGCAAACGCCGATGACGAAAATGGTCGCGTAAATGGTGAACAGCAGCCCGGCCGATGATTGTGATCCCTGGTCCCGGGAGAAGAATTGCAGGATCGTCGAACAAAGCGCGATACAGCCGACGCTCCACAACAGGATCTTTCGTTTGCTGTATCGGTCGGCAAAATGTCCCCCAAACAGCGAGAAGGAGATGAAGGGAACTGCTTCGATGAGGCCGATCATCCCCAGCGCCAGCGGGTCGTGGGTGATCCGGTAAAGCTCGTAGCCGATCGCCACCTCCTGCATCATCAACGCGATCGTCAGCAAAAATGATGAAAGAACGAGGTCGCGGAATTCTCCGAAGCGTAATGCTGCGTATGGATCATGGTGACGGTCGGTCATGCCTTCAGGATATCAATTCGTCAGTAGTGTTACGACAGATGAGAGTGGGGGGAATATTCTTGTGCCCAAAGAAGAAACCCAGAAACTTTTTCTGATAAGCATCTCAACAATAAGGAAAAGCAATGCTCCCGGCGGCTCAATTCCTGGCTTTTTCCAGCAACGAGGTGAGCTGAATTTCATCGAAGTTTGACCCGCGGACCGATTCTTCAAGCGCTGCACTTTGTGATTTCGACTTTCTTGCAGATTTCACGGTCAGCGAGCCGAGCGTTGTATTCGATGCTTTGTCTATCAAAGTAATGGTGATGTTTGATGAAACGCTGTAGACAGGTTCGTCGTTCCCTTCAACGAGTTCGGGCCGGGTGGATTGAATCTCCACCCTCAGGACAAAACGGGACATATCCACAATGCGATAGCCTGCGCGGCTTACGGCATCGGCCATCCGGTTTCGGAGAAGATCGCCGACCGTCGAGGAAGATCCATATACTTTCAGGCTGAACGCAGCATCGGCTTCAAGCGGAGTGCATTCAAATACGGCGGAGGCGGAATTAAGAGAGGAAGAAAATTCCCTGCCGGCGAGGGGGAGCGAAAGCCGTGCGCGAAGCTGCCGCCCGATGCGTCCCCGGGCCTGGATCACACAGGAGGCGATCCCTCCGGCGTCGGTCACAGCTTCGCCATATTCCTCGCCGGACAAATTCAGGAAAACGACCGATGCGCCGTCGACGGGCGTCGATTTTCCGTTTATCGTGATCGTGACCCGAACGACAAACGGTTCTAAAAATTTTTCTCCGATCTTCCCTTTTTGTTTGTCTCCTCTGATCTTTTCGACATGCACATCGGAGAGGATCTCCAGAATGTCCGCTGTCAATTGAACTGGTCCGAGCGAGAGGTCTCCGGGAAAATGACCGCGAGCAAGCGCGTCATAAAGCGCCTGCTTTGGAAGGAGACCTGTCGCAGCTGTTCTCGCATCGGAGAGATTCCGGACGGACGCCGCAAGCCTCCCTTTTTCGAGCAGCGACCTCGCCCCACGGCGTAATGCTCTCACGTCTCCCCAGCCGGCCGACAATCCGGCCGCAATCGTGTCGGCGATCTTCTTCTTCGGCAGCGTCGCTAGGACGTACGTTGTATTTGTGGAAGTGTCGAGGGCTGTCCTGGCGATCTCAATCCACCCGAGCTCCTCGTCGGCAACCGATGAGACCATGATCTTAAAATCAGCGTACAATTCCTGGTTCTGCTCCAGATTGTAGACCTGTCGGATATTCTTAGACTCCAACTGCAGTTTTGCGCGGAGCTGTGCGGCGATGTCGGATCGTGCCCCGCGCCTTGCAGATTCTTCCCCCCGGCTGCCGGGGGCAACGCCTATACCGATCAGAAACTCGCTTTCGGGATAGCTTGGGTCTTGATGAGATGAGGCCCATTCGGGTATTTGCGGGAACAATGGAGCGGCGGTAAAAAAAAAGAGAAGGAAGATCGGCGGCCGGAATTGCACTCAGATTAATTTCCTGTTGTAAACGAAAAAGAGTACGGCGATGAAAGGACATTTCCGTATACGTCTTGTACCGATGCGGCGATCGTCCCCGTGTATACCGTTGCAGAAGCCAGTTTGACACCGGAAGGTGGGGACCAGGACAATCCCCACGTGCTATAATAGACGTTTGCAGTTCCTGCGACCGGCGGAGAAAGAACGAAGGAATTTCGCGCAGAAGTCGAGTCGATCGGCGAATTAAAGCGGATCGAGATGTACGAAATGCCCGGCGAAACGGCGGTGTCGCCGCTCTCCGGATATGTGTCCATTACCCGCAAACTCGGTTCCGGGGTAAAATAAAAACTGGCGGGCACAAAGTAATCCCCATAGATGTCGTGGATAAGTGAATCCAGCGTGATCGTGTATTGCTGTCCTACTTTGTAGTACGGAGTAAACGTTCGATGGCCAGACGGAAAACGAGAATTGAGAGAGGTATCGGTCGCATAAACCAGCCATGCAGGGGTCGGCGTGAGCGGAAACCAGAATGTGTATCCATCCAACGGCGTCGCCGCATTGGTGTCTATGAACACCCCTTCGTTCAACGGCGAAATTGCGACGCCGCGAATTACTGACCGCGTATCCATCAGCGTACTGAAACTCATTCTCACCGTGTTGTTGGAAATGATGTTCGGTCCGACCGCACCCGGAAGCGGGTCAGTCCAAATAACTGTCGGTGCCGGCCCCGTCGTAGTGGTGGTGAGGCCGTTATTCGGTACGCCCGCGTTCGAATCGCAACCGGCATAGGAAACGATCAATAGAAGGGAGAGGTAATACACGCGCATAGATATTTCCTTCAAAAGGCTTTGATGCACTGTCATGTCCGACACCAGTCAGCCTCGAAAGTTTAATAGACCTAAAAACCAATGCGCTGCAGCTTTCCCATTGGAGAATGCATGTTAACGGGGGGGCTGTTAAGACGAATGAAAATACTTAGTGATGCTATGAAAGTTTGTGATATGAGATCGAACCATGACGATTCGACAAAATATCGCGACCAAGTTGTGGACGCTGTAGGGCTCGAACCTACGACCTATGCCTTGTAAGGGCATCGCTCTAAACCAACTGAGCTAAGCGTCCTGTATTAAACTTTGTAACTCCTCCAGCGAAGTCCCTCCGGGGGACTGAGCTAAGCGTCCTGTATTAAACTTTGTAACTCCTCCAGCGAAGTCCCTCCGGGGGACTGAGCTAAGCGTCCTGTATTAAACTTTGTGAATCCTCCAGCGAAGTCCCCTCGGGGGACTGAGCTAAGCGTCCTGTATTAAACTTTGTGAATCCTCCAGCGAAGTCCCCTCGGGGGACTGAGCTAAGCGTCCATAACAAACTTTGTAGCTCCTCCAGCGAAGTCCCCTCGGGGGGACTGAGCTAAGCGTCCTGTATTAAACTTTGTAAATCCTCCAGCGAAGCCCCTTCGGGGGGACTGAGCTAAGCGTCGATTTAGTTGAGCGGGAGACGGGACTCGAACCCGCGACGTCCAGCTTGGGAAGCTGGCATTCTACCACTGAATTACTCCCGCAGTCAAAAATCACCAATAAATCCAACTAATTATAAGGTTTTCTCTCTTGATTTCCGCCTTGCGGCACATTAGCGGAACAAATTCTAAAGTCATTAACAAAATTTAGAATCTGTTATGGTGTTCTAATTTCCCATGTATAAATTTCACTCAGCATTAACCTCACTTGTACACTCTTTTCACCAATCACATCTGTATGTGCCCTATTGCCCTTTAGTACATCTGGTGAATGAGTGACAATTAGACTATTTATCGCTCTAGTTCGACCGACATTGAATGATATTACGCCGTTTTTTTCCGGTTCCCGAACCCCTCGATTTCTTGTTTCTTCAGGACCCGCATACTTATTCCAATTCGTCGACATCCCATTTCCGTGATCTCTAAACGCCCCCGGCCTAACATCCCCAGAATTCCGCTCTACGAAATCAGCATGTATTCGCATATACAGCAAATCTCCATCCGGTATTATTTCTACAAGCCAATCTTCCGTCTTCATCTTAAGTTCGCCAAACACATTAACAATCCCACATTTATTCTATCCAATTCGAATTTTCCCTTTATCTCACTTTCCCCTCTGTCATCGCCATAAAACGACGGCTTGTCATTAACGTTCTCTGGAATATTAATCAGCAATCGAAAATCCTTTAACTTCCACCATATATCAATACTCCCACCTGGACCTCCCGATATGTCAGGAGTACGCAGAATTGTCGCAGACTTGCCATATATTTCCTCAGCGTACCAGCAGAGAAACCTGATCGCACGTCCCCACGTTTCTCTCAAATAACCTTTACCTCCGTCCTCATCAAAATTATCTTTCAACGAGTAAACATACCTGGACCGTTCAATTTCCTCTGCAATACCCTTTAACTCACGCGAAATCTCAATCGAAGTAATATCATCCAATTTTATTCGAATGTTTTTTTCTCTCTCAAAGCTGGATATTTCCTTTATGAAGTCATCTAAGGATTCAATTTTCATTTTTGGAGACCAGCTAGAAAGCTTGCTTACATCAAACAGCTTTTGAAGATTAAATAAATACGCATTTACAACGCCGCTTTCGAATCGCGACTTGCTCCAATTCTTTAGCTCATTTTCCTTGTCTTCGTCAACCTTTTCAGATAAAGATGATAATTCTTCCGAAAGGCTTCTAATATACCTTGCGAACGAAGATGTGTCCTTAGGTTTTCCCTTACTTGAGGATTTCAAAATGTCTTGGACATTTCCATCCTCTTCTGCTTCGACTAGTAATCCAGATGGGTCAACTTTCATATGGTCATCTATAGTCTATTAGTTCAAAACCTTTGTCCTTTAAGTTCTTTCTTGTAAGCTCGTTCTTACGTTCAGCGCCAGTCAATAGGTCTATTAGCTTCCTTATGTCATACGAACCCAAAGTAAAATATATATCTTTATCAATGTTAGATTCTTTATACATTATTTTGAGTTCATGTAAGACCAATCCTGAGTTCACATCACTTGTCATCGGCAATATTTTCGATCTAATCTCAGCCCTTCGCAATATCAAGGCCTGATTGGAATGTGCTTTAAGCCCTTCATTTATAACTTCTACAGTTTTAATCTCCAAAAGTTTCGGAATTCTTTCTCTAAGCCTTCCCAATTGTTCAGGTGTTAGTTTCTTCTCTTCTGATAGAGACTTAATCATGGGCTCCAAAATCCCATTAACGTCTAAAGACTTTTCTTGTTGTATTCCTGAGAATGTAAGCACAAATGTTAAAACCAGATTCAGGTCTTCGCGAGGTAGACCGATCTTTTTTGACATCGCCCTAGCAATCGCGTTATGCGATATATATTGAGTCGGCTTCTCAAATTCGCTAATCAGAGAATTCATCTGATCTTGAGGCAAATCCGCTAAAAAAAAGATAGCTTTCCAAATCGCATCTGGCACTTCTTTTTCAGCCATTGTTTCACCTTTTAAGTATGCCGATTAATGCTAACCTAAACCGTGATGTTTAATTTATCTATTATTTATTCATAATTCAATACGTCCCTAGGAATAGGGGGCTTTCCCTCCCGACCACACTCAATTTTTGCTCTATCCAAATCATCACATAAAGTCGACACTTTAGCAACTTCCGAATCCTTAAACATCAGGCGTAACCCAGAGAACTTCTTATACCCAAGCTGTTTTTTATACCAATTACGAAATATCCGCACAGTTTTGGGATTCGTTGACCAATACACCTTCTCATTTTTTACACTACCGGATGCTCCCCGATATCTACCAATCCACGGATCACATATTTCACCGGTTTCTTCATTCACGTTCCCCGGATATACCTTTTGTTCTTTCTTCGTCAGATATTTCGTTGCATAGGAACAGGCAAAGCCCTTTGAATAAATAGCTTTCAAATCCGTCGATGCTTTCATCGTTTTCAAGTCACCCAATTGTTCAGTAACGAGCAACCAAAGATATGTTAGATACTTAAACCGATTTAAGTCTTCAACAGAGTCCTTAAAACGCAGTTGTATTTGTTTTCTAACTTGGACCAATTGCCAATCCGTAAAACCTTCGGTCTTTATATCTTCAAACCAAATATGAAAGTGAACCGCACCAAGTTTTTGAAACTCCAGCACCCAAACGTAGCCGACATTTTTGCCGTTACTTTTTCTAAACCGTGTCAAGAAGTAATCAAGATGGCGTTTCGATATTTTACAATTACGATTGTTCCTTCCATATGTAAGTGTAAAGAAATATTTGAACTGCTCTGCATTATTTACCAATAGCCGAGCTAGCCTTCGTTGTGAACCCGTTGAAAATTCCTTTATCTCTCCTCTCCTCTTATGAGTAAGTCCCAATCTCTTCAAATACCTATTCTCAGTCCGAACAACAACCGAACGCTTATTTACTTCAACAAAGGAACCCATACAACCGAAGACCGCACCGCACGACCTTCGCCCCTTTGATGATGAGATATGTTTAAATATAACAAGCGTGAACGACGACGCCTCTGATATAGGACGCTCCTCCTGGCTAAGCGCATTTTTTTATTTCCTCCAACGTCTTTTTTTCATTGCTGAAAGCCCACGCATTCAACTCCTGAGCTCGAAAGAACAGACGTTTCCCACCAGGTTGATGTCCCGTGATTTGACCCTTACTAACGAGCTTGTAAAGGTAACTCTCAGAGATGCTTAAATATTTTGCGGCTTCTTTAAAGGGGAGAGGTTGCGGCAGTTTTTCTTTAATCAGATTTAGTAATACATCCAGCTTTCTATTAATCTCTTCTAATTCAGTTTTCATTTTAATAAATCCCTCGTTCTGTAAATACAGATTGTTAGATTCTTTAAGTTTGGTATACCCACACCGCTGAGTCTGGTCTCGATCATATCCGAGACCAACCTCAACACCGTCATAAACCATCACGCGGGCAGCACCCGCCAACATACACCTAACACCACCATACAACACCAAATCTCAAAGAGATTCTAACTGAGGCATTTATCGTTATGTCATATTTCCTCCAATTGTTTTTCCAAAACTATGATTTCTCAACATTTGACGCAACTTATTTTTCTATTGTGATAACAAAAGCCAAACATAGCTTAACATTGAGAATCTAAATCATCGGCAACAAGTCAACCGCTTCTCTCTTTTTTTCGTCGATGACTTTCGCATAGATTAACGTCGTCACCAGATTTCTATGACCTAGTAACTTCGACACCGTATAAATGTCGATATTGCTTGTAAGCGACAACGTAGCAAATGTATGCCTTGCACAGTGGAACGAAATGCTTTTCTTCACTCCAGCCCTCGAAGCCCAACGTTGAACCGCCTTATTGATCGTTGACCTTCTTGGAAGATAAAACACCGTACCTTCGCAGAATCCCTTGTCAATCCGTTCGCTTTGTGCTACTGACCGCTGACTCTCTAGAATCTTTAGAGCTTGCTTCGAAAGAAACATTCTTTCAGCCATGCGAGTCTTTTGCTGAGTGAATGTTAAGCATCCGTTCTCGATATTATTCCACCGTAAATTAACAACATCGGAATAACGAAGACCGGAAAAACACGAAAACAAGAACGCATTTTTTACGCTCGTGTTCTCGCAGTCAGTTTTCGCCATAAGACGCACTTCCTCAAGCGTCAAAAACTTCGGAAGTGTATCTACCTTTTTTATTCTAACGTCATGCGCCGGATTATTAGGTATTAGCCCTTCTCTCTGCGCCTCCAGTACAGCCCCTTTTATAATTGCCAGATACTTCCAGGCACTGTTTTGTGTTAGCTCTTTGAGAAGGTAATCTCTAAATCCCTCGAAGAATGATTTCTTCAATTCAATAAACAACACTTCACCCCTTCCATATTTTCTTAAATGGCTTACGGCATTCCTATAATTTCTTTTTGTTTCTTCAGCGAATTTCTGAGAGCCGATTTGCTCAACGAAAGAACTGAAACTTTCACTCTTTCTCGACTCAGGGAATATACCATACCGAGAAGATTGAATTTCTAATTCTCTCTTTGCACGAGCAACTTCAGCAACTTTTAACGTTTCGCGGTTTTGGAATTTATCGCCGGTGAGGAACAGGCCAAGACTTTCAAATCGTCTTTTGCCAAACTGGTAAATATCGAGGCGATATTCGACCTTACCATTACGATGGGTTCTTTTACGCAGAATAACACTCATTGCGTTCTTCTTTCCTTGTTTTTGTGTTGTAGCTCAGCACCAAGCCGAGCAAAAATCAGCCAACAATTTGCGGCACATTAGCGGAACAAATTTGTGCCAAAACCAGACAACTCCATACAACCACATGTTGGCTTTTGTTGCCAACCAGCCAAAAACAAGAGAAAAAAGAACATTTCTTACTTTATGTCATCTTATGTTCTCCTTAAAATTAGTTCGACTCCGTACCACTGAATTACTCCCGCTTGTCGTTTAGCGAAAAAAACTAATGTTTTTGAAGAATTTAGGCTCCGTCCTTACCGCGTGGCACAAATATGGAACAAAAACTATTAATTTACATTACAAATGTAACCCAACAATCTACAAATTGCAATAATTCTCTTTCTCCATCAAATTGACCGACAGATTAGCTATGGCGTCTTTCCTGTATGTTATTTCATCAACACCATCTTCTTTACTGATCTGTAATTTCCAGCCCTCAACTCATAGAAATAGATGCCGCTCGAAAGCCGGGATGCATCAAAGACAGCGGCATATCGGCCCTGTTCTTGATTGCCGTTCTCTAGCGTAGCGACTTCACGGCCGAGCAGGTCATAAATCTTTAGTGTGACAAAATTATTTGCTGATAACTGATAACTAATTTTTGTGCTCGGATTAAATGGATTTGGGTAGTTTTGAAAAAGTTGGAATGTTTCTGGTCCTCCGAATACTTTCGAATTTACATCCGCTACAATTGTTGGGTCTCCAAGGAATATCAAAGCGTAACCTACGTCTTGAGGAGAGATTGCGCTACCTAATGCAATGAAATCGTCAACCCCGTCACCGTTTTGATCTCCACAGCTGATTGCTTTCGTTGGAAAGTAAGCTGGTCCTAGTAGCCCCCTCAAGCCATACGGATTTCTATTGCTTAAGTGTGGTCCGCCTAAATGTAGAGAGAACGAATTGAAGTATGAACCAGCTAAGATGAGATCATTATAACCATCATTATTAAAATCTCCTATGTTAAAGCATGTACCTCCTACATACACATCTGACCTCGTCGTGTCGGGAGCAGCAAGATAAAACGACGGAATAGTATCAATGCCATTGACAGAACCAAAATGAACATGCTCTGTCGAATCCTTATAGTACTGGTCTATTATCAGGTCCGGAATTCCATCCCCGTTTACGTCTCCTAGCGAAAATTCTTTCTTAACCCATCCATAAGACGTGTTTGGCTTCATGGGGTTTACTCTCGACTCATACCTCATTGATTCGCCATCCTCGGTGAAAGAAAAATTCTTCCCGCCAAGATAGAGGTCTATTACATCTAAGCTGTCTTGTCCATTGGGGGGCACACCTTGCACAAGATAACTTAATAACAAATCATCATATCCATCCGCATTTATGTCGCCTACCTCAAAAAAGGTTCCGTATGTTACGATTGGCGGCTTTCCGGGAACGTAACTTCTCCCGCGAACAACGTACGTTGGTGTATCGGAAGGAACGGTGCTTCCCATGTAAATAGAAACCACACCAACACCCGGCGCAGCATCCAGCGAGTTTATAACTAAATCTGCTTTTCCATCCCCGTTGAAATCACCATACTGCACACCAGGTTTGGGTTCACCGACTGAGAATCCATCCCTTACTGGGTATTGAGTTGGCAATGGGATCGAGTAGTCAGGTATCGTATCGATCGCCAGTGTTGTGGTGTCGCTCCCCCAGTAAAATAGAATCTCACCATCATAGTCATGCCTGGTGCTGTCATAGTTGGTGAAGTGCATAGTAATCATGTCCTTTATGCCGTCACCGTTGTAGTCACAGATGGCAAGCAGCCTCCCTTTGTAGATGACGTTGGGCGTAGAGTCAAGAATTCCCTTACCACCAAAATACACGTATGTGTCATTCCAATTTCCTACAACGATATCCTTCTTTCCGTCTTTGTTAATGTCAAATGCCTCGACATTGAACGCCATGCCGGATCCACTTACTCTCCAGTACTCGACGGGGTAGAATGGTCGCTGTGCAAGAGTTACCGAAGAAAGAAATAATAGAGCTAGAAAAAGATTGATCCTAACCCGTTTCGTCATCCCAACCTTCATAGGAGAGACCCCTAAATCGTTTATAGAATTTAAACAAATTACTGTGCATGCTCAACTTGAATCATTGTAATTGTTCATAATACAAACTCCCTCATTTTTCATATTTTGCCCTATCTAAATCATGGCAGAAGACCGATAATCTACTTGCCTCTTCAGGATTCAATATCAACCGCATTCTGAATCGTTTTCTTTTTCTGATAATGTTTCTAAACCAATTACGAAACAACCTAATAATTTTCGGGTTTGTCGAAACGTATAGCCTTTCATTCTTTACGCTCCGAGAAGCGCCCCAATACCTTCCAACCCACATATCGTATATCTCTCCAGTTGATTCATTAATATTACCCTCATAAACTTTTTGGTATTTTTTAAGCAGATACTTCGCAGCACACCAAAAACTAAAGCCCTGAGAATAAATCAACTTAAGATCGGTCGAAGCCTTCATTGCTTTCATGTCATCCAATTGCTTCGTGACACTCAGCCATAGATACGTCAGATAATGGAACGAGCCACCGCTAACAGCAGGGTGGCTCTTTTCGTCCATAATTGACGAATTGAGAAACTGCAACTCAATATTTAAGCGCGTTGCTTCTGTACATCCTATTCCTCTGCGAATTTCTTTATCTCGTCGTAGTATTTGATGATCGCTCTCGCTTTGTTCTTGCCGAACGAAAGCCAATGCCAGGTCGTCTCCGGATTCGGATTGTCAACAACCGGGATACGGATGATCGGTTTCCCCTGGTATTCGCCGATGACCGGCCCTGTATTTCTATTTTCGCTTTCCATCACGCTCCTTTAGCAGTTTTATATTGCAATTGTTGTCGAGAGAAAAAAGTTCCGGCCCGGCTCGTAAACAACAAGTCCGCGCAAGGTCGAAAGATGATCCTCGTAAAGCTTGTTGAGAATATTTTGGACCCCTCCCCTGAAGGTCAGCGACAGATGATCAATGACGATGGGAATGCTGACAATGTCGGCGTCAATGATAACATACCCGGGAGTCCTGATCTCGCCGGCGCCGAGATTCTTCTGTTCGGCATAGGCCGTAGCGGCGATCATGATCGTTCCCGCTGACCGAAGGATCGTGGTCGATTCGATGCGTCCGTTCAACGGGGCGATCTGAGCGAGATCGGTGTGATCGTACGTATCCTCCCCCCTCACGTAGGCAGCGTAATATTTCAGCGCATCCCATTCCGCAAGACGCTGCTCGACGGAAATTTCGTAACCGTACAATTTCGCCTCGCCGATATTTTGCTCGACAAATGCACTGGCCCCTTCAAACATCCCCGGAACGAATGCGACCAGGTCGGTCAAATGGTTGAAGAACAGATCGGACTGAATTTGCAGGCCGCCGGCATGAATACGGAATCCGGCATTTGCGCATGTGCTTTTTTCAGGCTGAAGGTTCGGATTTCCCGCCCTGATAATGCTCCCCAAATTAATGTACTCATAGCGTTCTTCGAGCGACGGCGCACGGAACGCGGATGAGACGAGCGCTGTCAGCTCGAATTCGGACGTCACTGCGTACGACAAGCCGCCGTTCGCACTCCATGACTTATCGCGCACGGACATTTGATTCCACAGAATGCTTTGCCCCGGCGGGTTTGTCTGCAAAACACCGCCGCTGATGATGTACAGAGGATTCAACGTTTCGTCATTGCTGACACGGATCCAATCGTACCGGGCGCCGAGTGTCAGAGTTATTTTATCGGGGATGATTGGCCATTCGTCCTGCGCGTAAATTCCCGCGCTGAAAAAATACGACTCCGGTACCGGACGGTCTCCGACGATCTGGGCCGTGGCGGAATTGACGCGTTCCCTCCTGCTGTCTAAATCCCGCTGCCACACTTCTGTTCCGACAGTAATGAGCTGATTTGCCGGCAGCGTTAATTTCGCTTCGGCCTGTCCGCTCGTGGTCAAATGCGTCGCTTCAGGAGTGAACGTCAGCGTCGGATTCTGGATAACTTCGACCGCACGATCGATATCTTGCCTCGAAAAACGAAACGTCACCAATGGGACATCCGGGCTGACGTTAGGAATTGTATATTCCAACCCAAACAATTCGCGCTTGGCGAGAGTGTAGCGGGCGGCAGCCGCTGCCGACAACTGCGATCCGCCCGGAATGCCGGTGTCTTCGGCCTGAGAGCGCTGATACGAGACAAAGAGAGACTGGTCTCCGAAGGTCTTTACACCGACGGAACCGTTAAGATTAAAATCGTGGTATTGCGAATTAGGGATTTCTCCATCCGGCGTCATCGTATTCCCCGCATGCCGGTAACTTCCGCTGAAACGCATCGCGTAGTTGTCGGACGAGCCTTCAAATGCCGCATATTGAGAAACCTTTCCATCGACGCTTGAAACATCGTTCGTCGTTTCAGCATTCATCATCGGTTCTTCGGTGAACGAATTTCGTTTTGTGATCATGTGAAGAACTCCGCCGAAGGCGCCGGTTCCGAACAGGACAGAGCCGGGAGACTTGACGACCTCGACCCTCTCAAGGTCATGAACATCGAAAAGCGAAAGGCCCCCGGCTATATCGGTGGCCGTCTCGATCCGCGTGTTGTCAACCATCGTGACGATATTCGACCGGGCCATCCCGCGGATGGAGATGTCCGTTTCCCACGATCCGTCCCTCACAAGCGTCACGCCGGGAGATCCTTTCAACACGTCGGGGACCGTCACACTCGGCAGCTGAACGATCTCCTCGCTCATCTCCACACTGTATGGATATGATATGCCCTGCGCCGTGGCCGACGTCCGCGTGCTTCTGACAACCACTTCATCCGATTCGAGCAAGGCCGGCTGCAGTTCGATCACCACGCTATCGGCAATCCCCGCAGCCAGAAAGATGGTCTTTTCGGCAACTGCGTAGGCAATGTGATGCACAGAAATCGTGTATCTCCCGGGGGCCAGCTGCTCAAAATAAAACCGCCCTGCGCCAGCGGTATTCTTCCTTTCGCCAAGCTCCAGAACGACAACGACCGCGTTTGTCACCGGTTGGAGAGATGACGCGTCCACAACTTTCCCTACAAGAGAGACTGTCTGCGATTGAGCTGGAAATAAGCAGAATGGGAAGCAAATAATCATGATACAAATTTGTTGAAAATATCCACAACAAGCTTTCATAAAATTATCTTTAAAAATTCAACGCTGTTGATATCAAGGCATTCGCTTTGGCCGCATACACTCATTGGAATAACGATATCAGGCGCGCTTCAATAAAGCAGAATGAGAAATTTTGTCAGTCTCATGCCGAAAGGTAAGTAAAAAGATCCATTCGGCTTGTCCCCGCTTTTCAGAAGGCGGTTCGGTGAGAGGTCGTGTTTGTTCGATCTCCAGCGAGCGTGGTCTGAACGACGGCACAAAGTTATTCAACAATTGATCCAAAGGCAAGAGAACGTACTATCGAACTTCAAGGAAATTTTTTTTTGATGTCTGATGTTTTTCGCGGAATTGTTTTCTATATTTGATGAGTGCCTTACGGCACTTTCTGATCTGAAAGCGACATCATTGAAAATTCAGCTACTCGTCCCATCAGTCTTTAAGAGTTGTTACACGGATGTGGTTTTGCTTTCGAATATTCAGACGCTATCTCAGAAACTATTCAGGATGTCATTCTGAATGAACGCAGCCAGCTCATTGTCATTCTGAACGGAGCGAAGGGAAGTGAAGAATCCATGTTAATGCAACTTTGAACTTTCTCCCTGGCGGTGTGTGATATTTTTGAGATAACTTCCACTTGATGTTCAGCAAAAAAGTTACGAGTGGTATCACGGGTTAGATAGTTTCTGACCGACATTTCTTCTCTTCACGGTCGCCGCAGAACTGCAGCAGCATGGGACTGCGGTATGAATGATCAGCCGCTTTACTTCCCTAAGTGCCGGGCATAGGATCGTTGATATGCCTCCGGTCAGCACGTTCATCACAAAAAGTTTATTCTACAGCCTCCGACGCAACAACACCGCGGCGGGCTTTGCCTCAGTTCGTTTCCGCGACCCCCTTAATCCTTTGAAATGTTTCCGTTCTGATTTCTTTCCATTCCCGAATAGGAGCAGTTATGGATCAAACTCATGTCTCACCGCTTGAGCTGCAAAAAATTGATGCCGTAGTCCAGGAACATAAAGGCAAACATGGAGAATTGTTAGGCATTCTCGAAGAGACTCAGCTTCTCAACGAACACAAGTATCTCTCCGAGGAGGCTTTGAATCATGTCGCGCTGAAGACCGGAGTCCCTCTCTCCAGAGTCTATAACGTTGTGACCTTTTATTCATTCTTCAACCTCAAACCGCAAGGGAAACACACGATCACGGTTTGCCGCGGTACTGCCTGCCATACCAAAGGTTCAAAGGCCCTTCACGACGATCTGGGATTGATGCTCGGATGCAGCAAAGAACTTCAGGAAGGAGAGCCGTATTTCACCACGCCGGACAGGCAATTCACTATTTCCACCGTGGCGTGTTTCGGTCAGTGCGCGCTCGCCCCGGTCATTGCGCTCGACGAGGTTATTTACAGCAACATGAGCACGTCGAAGCTCCAAAAGCTCGTCAACAAAGCTTCAAAAGGGAGGAAATGATCATGAAGACAATCGATCCGGCAATGCTTGCCGACCTCCGAAAAAAAGGAATGAAGAAATTGTACCCCGACGTACCGAAGATCTTTGTCGGAATGGGGACATGCGGCATCGGCAACGGTGCAAAAGAAGTTTATGAAAACCTCCAAAAGACGATCAAATCGAAGAACGCTGCCATCCAGCTGAGCATGACGGGATGCTTCGGATTCTGCGCCGAAGAGGTTCTCGTGAACTGTTACATTCCCGGAATGCCACTCCTGATCCTCCACAAGGTCCTGCCAAAGGACGCCGACAATATCGTGTCGTGCCTCGCGAAAGGCATCATGCCAGTCCGGAAGGCGCTGTGCAAGATCGAGCGATGGGATTTTTTCACGTCGAAGATGGAGTTCGGGACGGGGCTTCCCGGTGTTCCATTGTGGAATGAGATCCCCTTCTTCAAGGGACAGAAGAAGATCGTCCTTCGCGAATCGGGGTTGATCGACCCGGAGAATATCGAAGATTATTTCGCCGTCGGCGGCTACAGCTCTCTCATGAAGGTGCTCACAGAAATGACGTCGGACTCCGTACTCGAAGAAATCAAAAGATCGAAACTTCGCGGACGCGGCGGAGCCGGTTTCCCGACGGCGATCAAGTGGGAAATGATGAAGAAAGTTGAGACCGATAAAAAATACATCATTTGCAACGCGGATGAAGGCGACCCGGGCGCATACATGAACCGGAACGAGATCGAAAGCGACCCGCATTCGCTCATCGAAGGAATGCTGATCGGCGCGTTCGTGATGGGGGCGCCGGAAGGGATCATGTATGTCCGCGCCGAGTACCCCCTCGCTGTCGAGCGCTTTAAGAAAGCTGTCGCAGCTGCGAAACAATTCGGCATCCTCGGCGAGGGCATTTTCGGCTCGTCGTTCAACTTCACACTATCCCACGTGGAAGGGGCCGGAGCGTTTGTCTGCGGGGAAGAAACTGCTCTCATCGTCTCGATAGAAGGAAAAGCCGGGCGGCCGATCCCACGTCCCCCGTACCCCGCTCAGAAGGGCCTTTGGGGAAGACCGACGAACATCAACAACGTTGAGACATGGTTCAACATCCCCGTCATCGTCACGATCGGCGGGAATGAATTTGCAAAATTCGGCACGCAGAACAGCACCGGAACAAAGGTCTTCTCACTTGTCGGTAAGATCAAGAATACCGGCCTCGTTGAACTTCCTCTCGGCACGCCGCTGCAGAATATCATCTTTCAAATGGGGGAAGGTACCGGAAATAAAAAGAGAATCCGTGCCGTCCAGACGGGCGGCCCGTCCGGAGGATGCGTTCCGGTCGAGTATTTCAATACGCCCGTCGACTACGAATCGCTCACAAAGCTCGGCACGATCATGGGGTCCGGCGGCATGGTAGTGATGGATCAGGATAACTGCATGGTGGACGTCGCGCGATATTTCGTCGAGGTGACGTCGAAAGAATCATGCGGAAAATGCACGCCGTGCCGCGAAGGATTGGCCCAGGCCCTCGCGCTGCTGAACAAGATCACCCATGGCGAAGGAACGATGAACGACCTTGACGAACTTGAACGGCTTGCCTACGTCATCAGAGATTCGTCGCTCTGCGGGTTAGGGCAAACTAGCGCCAATCCGGTGCTAACCACTCTCCGCTATTTCCGCGACGAGTATGAAAGGCATATCCTGGACAAGCGGTGCAAAGCGGGCGTCTGCGAGAACCTTTTCGTTGCACTGTGCGAGAACAGCTGTCCGCTCCATATGAACATTCCCGGATACCTGCAGCTCTTAAAAGAAGGAAGGATCGAGGAAGCGTTCGAACTCACGCTGCGCGACAACCCCATTCCGGGAACCGTGGGGAGGATCTGTTATTTCCACTGCCAGATGCGCTGCCGCAGGGAAATGGTCGACGAGCCGGTGAATCAGGGGGAGATCCACCGCTACCTCGCGGACATCATGTACAAAATGGGAAAAGAGAGAATGATCTACGAGCGCCTGATCAAAGAGAAACTCTCCCCCACCGGCAAACACGTTGCCATTATCGGGGCAGGACCGTCGGGGCTGACCGCGGCGTATTATCTTGTTCGCCTCGGCCACAGCGTGACGGTCTACGACAGCCATGCCAAGGCAGGCGGCATCCTTCAGTACGGAATCCCGGCATACCGGCTGCCGAAAGACGGTCTCAACAAAGAACTCGAGCTCTTCAAGAAGCTCGGAGTGAAATTCGTCTTCAACACGCGCATCGGAAGCGACATTTCGTTGAAAGCCCTTTCCAAAAAGGCCGATGCGGTCTTCATCGCCGTCGGCGCGCAAAAGGACATCGAGCTCGACATTCCGGGCAAAGGGCTGATCGGCGTCCTTCGCGGTTATGAGTTTCTCGAGGAATTTGCCCTCGGGAAAAAACTCCGCATCGGAAAGAAGGTCGTCGTTGTCGGCGCGGGCAACGTCGCGATCGATGCGGCCCGTTCGTGCCTCCGGCTCGGCGCCGATGTTACGATCGTCTATCGCCGCGACAAGGATGAGATGCCAGCAAATGCCCAGGAAATAAAGGACGCGACGGATGAGATGATCAACTTCATGTATCTTTCCGCACCGAGCCGCATTCTCGGCGATCTCAACGGAAAAGTCACGGGGCTGGAAATTCACAAGATGAAGTTTGACGGCGTCGACAACGCCGGGAGAAAGAAACCTGTCGAGACGGGTGAAACGGCGGTCATCGAATGCAGCACCGTCATCTTAGCGGTCGGCGAAAAAGTGGAATTCACCCAGGCGAAAGAGATCGGCCTTGAACTCCGCGCGAGCGGATCGATCAAAGTGCATCATCCGAGTTACCGGACGAACCTCCCGAATATCTACGCCGGAGGGGACGCCGTGACCGGCCCGGCGACGGTCGCCGAGGCGATGGGCATTGCCCGGCAGGCGGCGGAAGCGATCGACCGGGACCTGATGAAAGAGAAACGCTTCAGCAAGCTGTTCCGCGATTTCAACTATAAGGACGAAATAGCGCCGGAACCGGAAGCGATCCCGAAAATCGACCCGAAGAAAATTCCGGTGAAGGAACGGATCTCGAGCTTCCAGGAAGTCCTTTCCGGATTCACCGGCGAAGAAGCTCTGCTCGAAGCGACCCGTTGTTTGCGCTGCGACGTTAAATGCCACGAAGAACTAGGCCAAGGAGAACTCAATGACTAACGCAATGGTCAACATAAAGATCAACGGGAACGATTTCCAGGTCCCGCAGAACGTGACAATTCTCGACGCGTGCAAACGTGCGGGGATCTCAATTCCGACACTCTGCTACCTCGAAGACGTTGCCACAAACGCATCGTGCGCCGTCTGTGTCGTCGAAGTGAAAGGGGCGCGGTCGCTGGTCCGCTCCTGCTCGTCGTGCGTTCGGGAAGGGATCGAGATCATCACAAACTCCGCCCGCATTCGCGATGCGCGGAAAACGAGCGTCGAACTCATCCTCGCCAACCACCCTAAAGATTGCCTCTCGTGCCTGCGCAACCAGAATTGCGAACTGCAATCGCTCGCCGGCGACCTCGGCATCAAAGACAACGGTTTTGTGCGGACGAAAAAGAAGGAGCCGCTGGACACAACATCCGTATCCCTCACCCGGGATCCGAATAAATGCATCCTCTGCGGCAGATGTATCGCCGTCTGTCAGAATATACAGACCGTTTCGGCGATCGGCTTATCCCAGAGGGGCATTCGCACGAAGATCTCGACCTACATGGAGAAAGGCCTCGGCAACGTTGCATGCACGAATTGCGGACAATGCGCCCTCGTCTGTCCCACTGGCGCCATCGTCGAACGGGACGATACCGCAATGGTCTTTGAGGAGATCGCCGACCCGGAGAAGGTGGTGCTGGTGCAAACGGCGCCGGCCATCCGCGTCGGCATCGGCGAAGCGATGGGGATGGACCCGGGCAGCCTCGTGACCGGGCAAATGGTCGCAGGGCTGCGGAGGCTCGGCTTCTCGAAGGTCTTCGATACCCAATTCACCGCCGACCTCACCATCCTCGAGGAAGGACATGAACTGATCAAACGGCTCACGTCGAAAGGAGTGCTTCCGATGATCACGTCATGCTCTCCCGGATGGATAAAATTTGCGGAGCATTTTTTCCCTAACTCGCTCCCGCATCTCTCCACGTGCAAATCGCCGCAGCAGATGTTCGGTTCATTGGCGAAAACATACTACGCAGCAAAGATGGGGATCGATCCGAGAAAGATCGTCGTCGTCTCCGTCATGCCGTGCACGGCCAAAAAATACGAGGCAAAAAGGCCGGAAATGATGGGCGCCTTCGAATACTGGAAGGAAAAGAAGGGCTGGTCCAACGCCGACGCATTCTACGATGTCGATTACGTATTGACCACGCGAGAGCTGGCGCGGATGTTCAAACAGACCGGTATTCGGTTCGCTAAACTGCAACCCGAGGATTTCGACAGCCCTCTCGGCGAGTCGACGGGAGCCGGGGTGATCTTCGGCGCCACCGGCGGAGTCATGGAGGCCGCATTGAGGACGGCGTATGAAGTTGTTACAGGAAAAAGTCTGCCGGACATCAACTTTGTCGCTGTGCGGGGTATGGAAGGGATCAAGGAAGCGGAGGTCGACTTGAACGGCCTGAAGCTAAAAGTGGCGGTCGCTCATACGCTCAAGAACGCGCGCATCCTCCTCGAGCAGATCGAGCGGAAAGAATCGCCGTACGCGTTCATTGAGATCATGACGTGTCCCGGCGGATGCCTCGGCGGCGGCGGCCAGCCGATTCCGACAACATGGGATATCAGGAAAAAGAGGGCGGAGTCGATCTACAAGGAAGACGCCGGCAAACCGGTCCGGAAATCGCATGAGAACCAGCAGGTCGCGGTTCTGTACAAGGAATTCCTGAAGGAACCGTTGGGGGAAATGTCGCACCATCTCCTTCATACAACCTATACCAAGCGAGGACTCTTTGTGTGGCCGACGAACGGAAAGGAACAGGAAAAAGAAGCCGTACTGCAGGAATGAATTCCGGTCGATTCACGACAACGGACAAAAGAAAAGCCTGACGAGAACATCGTCAGGCTTTTTTATCGCCAAGATCTTCAGGCATCAGTCAACAAGCGGGGCGCCGACGGCCCGCTCAAGCTCATATTTGCTGATGACAAAGCGGTACAGGGCCTGGAGGTTCGTCAGCTTTGCAGCGGATTCGGCAGTCTCAGCGTCGAGAAGGTCGAGGTTTGTGATCGAGCCTGTTTCATATTGCGTCCGCGCGATGATGACCGCATCGTGAGATTGCCGCAGCTGCAGTTCTGAAATCTTTACTTTCGATTCCGCCGCCTGCACATCGGCGGCAACCTGTTCCACATCGGAACGGACCTGCGCTTCGATATCGCGGCTGTGCGCCTGTTCCGCCTCCACGGCGGCCTGCGCTTCTTCTTCCTGATGACCAACCTTGCCGCCGTCAAAGATCGGAAATTGCGCCTGCGCTCCCCATACCCAGTTGCCCCGCAGAGGATAGATGTTCGGCTCGTACCCGTTGTTGAGCGCATAGACCGCGTTCAACTTGAGCGTCGGCATATTGCCGAGCGAACTCATCGCCTTCTGGCGTTCCGCCGATCGTTCGGCGTCGCGTGCGATCTTCAATTCGGTCCGCTGCTGCAGGGCGAGAGCATAGAGCGAATCGATGTTGAGCTGCAGCTCGGTTTCCTGGAACGATCCTCGAACCTCCGGTAGATCCTGCGTTGCGATGCCGAGCAGCTGACACAGCATCGCTTCCTGCTTTTGAAGGGAGTTCTGAATGTCGACCTTTTGATTTTGCGCCGCAGCGACCCGGACCTGTGTGGTCAGCACGTCAAAATTCGTCGCGGTCCCGGCCGCGACCCGTTTTTGCGTCATTGAAAGATGCTGGTTGAGGGCGTCGATCTGTTCATCCTGCACCTTCATGCTTTTCTGCAGCAGAACGATCGTATAGAATACGCGAATCGTTTGCAGCGCCAGATTCGTTTTCGTCAATTCAAGAACATCGCGGAATGACTGCTCGCGCGACTTGCTCACATCGACAGCGCTGCTGGTCTTGCCGAAGTCATACACGGTGTACTGTCCGGCGACGTGCGCGTTGTAGTTGTCCTGCGGCGCCAGCACGATGGTGCCGAAAACAGGAAAACTGAACGCCGGAACGGGCCCGATATGGGCGTACGTGGCTTCCGTAGTCACGTCTGGCAATTTTGCGCTTGAGGCCTGCAGCGTGCGCGCTTCGGCGGCCCGGATATTTGCCCGAGCCTGGTCGAGCGCCGGGTGGGTTTGTAGAACCCGCTGCACCGCCCGGTCCACCGTCAATGAATCCTGTCCGGCCGTTGAAGCGCTGGCAATCATGAGGGACAACAATACCAACGTTACGCTATTCGTCATACTTCGTCCTTGTGGTGCGTTCGTCACTGTTAAGAATGTTTAGTCCATGGCAACAACATGATCGGAGGTCTTCTTCTTTTTCTTCACCCGGAGGAACATGATCGGGGCGAGCGCTGCGATGGTGATAACCGAGGCTATCAAAAAATCGTCGCAGACCGCCCGGATAAAGGCCTGAGTTGAAATATGCGCAGCGATCAACGCATTGGCCCGCATCGCCGCCATTGCTTGATTCCCTCCGACCGCGTCCATGCTGAATCTCGTCAAATGCCCGGCGACCTGGTGATACGCGTCCGATTGCGGGTTCGTTGCCTGGCCGTACGTCGACATGTGATAGATGGTCCGACGCAAAAGCATCGTGCTCATGAATGCAATGCCAAAGCTTCCCCCGAGCTGCCGTATCACGTTGAAAAGCCCTGAGGCCTGTCCGACTTTATGCCTCGGGATATTTGAAAGCGCCGCCATGCTGAGCGGCGTGAACATCAACCCCATTGCAAACCCCCGGATGTACAGCGCGAGCATGATCTGATGGTGCTCAGAATACAGGGAAAGCGAGCTGTTGATGAACAGACTCGATGCCAGCAGGGTGATGCCGATGACGGCAGGTACCTTGGGGTTGATCTTGTCCGCAAGCATTCCTGAGATCGGCGCGGTGAAGGCCTGAAGAAGGCCGACCGGCAGAAAGAGCGAGCCCGCCTGAAACGCCGTGTACCCAAGAGATGTTTGGAGATACAGCGGGAGCAAAAACGTGCTGCCGAACATCCCGAACCCAAAAATAAACAGGATGCCGTTGGCGATGCTGAAATTAAAATCCTTCAACAAGCGAAGATCCACGAGCGGATGCTCGATCGTGAGCTCCGTCACCAAAAAGAGGGTGAACGAAAACGCGGAAAGGATGAAACATGAAATAATGAACGGCGACGACCAGCCCCCCGTATTCCATGAGGCATTCCCGTCCGTCAATGCGAGAAGCAGCGAGCAAAGAAAAACCGCCATCGAGATGAATCCGACGACATCGAACGACCGTGCACGCTCCGTCTTGTATTCCCGCTGGATGACGTACGTTGCGGTCAGGCCGATGATCCCGACCGGCACATTGACGTTGAAGATCGCATTCCAGTTGATGTTGTCGATCAGGTACCCGCCGATCATCGGCCCGAGCGAGACCGATGCGGCAGCGGCGATCGACCAGAATCCGAGCGCGACGCCCCGTTGTTCGGGGGGAAATTCCCTCGTGACGATCGACATTCCCGTCGGCATCAGCAACCCCGCCCCGCTCGCCTGAATGATGCGGAAGGTGATGAGCGCGTTCTCGTTCCATGCCATGCCGCAAAGGAATGATCCCACCGTGAACAACGAGAGGGCCAGAAAATACGTTCTCTTAAACCCAAAATGATCCGCGATCCATCCCGACGTCGGCAGCATGACAGCGAAGACAAGCATGTAGGCGGTGATCACCCACTCCGCTTTGTCGACCGTGATCCCGAACGACGACATGATCTTCGCCATCGAGACGTCCACGATCGTGGCGTCGAGCACGGCCATGAAGGTCCCGATCATGACGTTCGCCAGCACCCACCACTTGTACGTCTCATGTTCATGGTGGAGGGACGGAACGCGCCGGACGACCCCCTGCCTCATCTGATGATGCAACTTCATGGCCACGGTCAGCGCACCTTAACCTTTATCTCGACGGACATTCCCGGCAAAAGATCGATCGGCCGCCGCGGATCGACGGCACCATCCCGCATAATGGAAATCTTTACGGGAACACGCTGGGTGACCTTTGTGAAATTTCCCGACGCGTTGTTCGGCGGGATGAGCGAGAATTGCGACGCGGTGTTCGACCCGATCTGGAAGACGCTTCCCGAGAATTTGATGTCCGGATACGAATCGACCGTGATCTCCACTTTGTCGCTCGAACGGAGCGCCTCGAGACTTGTCTCTTCCAGGTTCGCCGTCACCCAGATATTTTTCAGGTCGTACACCGAGAAGATCGACTGTCCCGCCTGCACCACATCGCCGACAAGCGCCCATCGCTTGGAGACAACGCCGTTCATCGAGGAAGTGATCACCGTGTTGTTCAGCTGCGTTTCGATGATTCCGAGCTGCGCTCGCGCGGCGACCGCTTGCGCGCCCGCGATCCCTTTCCGCGCCTTCGCTGATTCAAGCTCGCTCTTTGCATGGTCGAATTGTTCCTTCGGAATGATGTTCTCCTTAAACTGGGCCGAGGCGCGGTCGAAATCTGTCTGCGCCTTGTCGAGGTTGACGTCGGCAAGGGTGATATTCTGTTCGGCAAGGGCCAGCGAAGCTTTTGCCTGCTCCTCCTGCGAACGGAGGTCGCTGTCGTCGAGCTTGACAAGGACCTCGCCTTCCTTCACTGTGTCCCCCTCGTCGACCATCAATTGGTCGATCCGCCCGAGGATCTTGGAGCTGATGGAAATCCTGTTCCCGTCGATGTACGCATCGTCCGTCGATACATAGTCCCGCGTGTTGATATAATACTGCCATGTTACGAAGGCGAGGCCGAAGAGAACGATGAACAACGGAATGACGATCTTGAAATTCCGGTATAAAGGCATGGAGTCGATCTCTTCTGCATCACCGTTGCCGTTCTTTGACGGCTGGTCGGCGGCAGGCTGTTTCTGTTTGAGCGCTTGCTCGTCTTGCTGTGGCATTACCTGTTCCCTTTCATCACATAAAATTACTTGTTCCTGCAAATACCGCGGAGAACGGTATTTACAAAAAGAAACACTTCTTGTTCGAAGGATTCACGGTCGGACGCCGTCACCGTTTGTAAATCATACACGCGAGAGAAACGCATATGGAAGCCCTGCACGGCGTGGAGGATCATCCCCGCGGTCTTTTGCGGATGATCTATGTGGAATTCTCCGGCTTTCTTTCCTTCCTGAAGAATGTGCGTCACGCAGCGAATTTCCTGTTCCGCAAAACTCGCGAAGACGTCCTTGACGATCGGCTTCACGTCATGCCATCCCTGCTGGTGAAAATGGCCGATGCTGGTGAGGCGCTCGATCAACTTCATCCTGAGCTGGACATATTCGATGAGCTTCTGGCCTGCCGTCGGCCGCTGTTCAAGGGTTCTCAGGGTCTGCGTCAGAAATTCCCTCTGCTCGTGCTGGACGACGGACCGGAAAATGGCCTCTTTCGTCGGAAAGTAGTAGTACAGGGAGGCTTTCGCCATCCCGACATCCTCCGCGATCTCGTCCATGGTCACTTTGGAATAGCCGTACGAGGCGAACCTCCGCTGCGCGGAACGCAAAATGATCTCTTCTTTATCCGTTGTCAGCTGTTCCGTCAAAATCGTCCTTTCGACTGTATTGGTAAAATAGTCGAAAAAAGGGACAAAAGCAAGCCGGGAGTTCGAATCAGTGTGTTTTTTTGAAACGCCGAACGGAGCGAAGAAAACAGGGCAACGTGCAGCACTCCGATTCTGCCGCACTTTGTGGCGGGATCAGCGCGAACTTTAGCGGTATGTGCCGCTCAAAGCACAAGACCCCGCGACAGGCGTACTGCGGTCAGAAAAGAGAAAAGGATGGACCGATGCCGGGAACCGCTGGAGAACGTTCTTTACCCCCTTGCGTCATTTCATAGACCTATAAAAGGCGCAAACCGAGTTCACCGGACACTCTTCACAATGGGGATTGGTCGGACGGCATGTTTCTCTCCCGAGAAAAGAGAGCGCCATGCCGATGTCGTTCCATGATCGTTGGTCGACTTTTTCCATGAGCTGCGCTTCGATTTTTTTCGGATCCGATCCCGCGGCGGCGCCGATCCGCGGCGCGACGCGAAGTACGTGGAGGTCGACAATGATGCCCTCAGCCCTACCCCCCGATTCCCTAATAATGACGTTGGCAGACTTTCTTCCGATGCCGGGAAGGGATGTCAGCTCCTTCAGGGTAGTGGGGATCTTATCATCGCTTCCGACAGCTTTTGAAAGCGTCATCAGCCACTTCGTCTTGTTGGCGTAATTCCGGACTCGGCCGATATATTTACGCAATGTGCCGGCTTTCGCTTTTGCCAGGTCTTTCATGGAGGGGAAGGCTTTGAACAACGCGGGCGCGATCTCATTGATGTGTTTATCGGAATCCCGGGCAGAAAGTACCACCATCACCAGCAATTCGTACCGGTTCTTGTAGTCCAACGGATGCTTCTTCCTTTTGTACTTCTTGATGACCGGCTGGAAGGCCTTGTTCCAGTCGATCTTTGATTTCCGCGCTTTCGCCATCCTGAACGACCTCCAATAGTAAATAAGATCAGTACTTCTGCACAACAATTATTCTAGTTCATCTGTTCATTGTTGATTGCTCATTGTTCACTGTTTGCTGTTGACTGCCCATTGCGTGCCGCACATGTACTTAAAAGCACACGCCCGGCATTCGCGTTCAAAATGTTTTGTCGGCGCGAACGGCCGTTCAACGTCTGCAATCTCCCCGGCCAACCTCTCGATAATTTTCCCCGCGACCGCGAACGACTCGGCGGATGAAGCGGACCCGTCAACGAGCGGCGCCTCGATCGTCTCATCAATATCGTGACGGCCGAGAAAAAGATATGCGGGAACGATCTCTTGAACGGGGATCCCCGAGGCCGTCGCGTACAGCATTGCGTAAAGGGGAAGCTGAAGCGAGCCGATGGCGTCGCTCCACGTATCCCGGTCATCAAGGACGAGCTTTTTGAAATTGATGTGCGAGTATTTTTCGCTGCCGCCGGTCTTATAGTCAAGGATATAGACGTTCCCCCCCCGCCGCTCCACCCGATCCAGCTTCCCTTTGAACTGATACGGTCCGATCGGCGATTCAAGCGGAAGTTCGAGTTCGATCAGTTCGATCTTCTTCGCCAGGGAAGGAAGTTGATATGCCGTAAGAAAACTCTCCAGGTGCGCGGTCACCTGCTTTTTCAGCAGGTAGACGGGTCCAAAAATGCTGCCGCCGTACATTGTTGTGAAAAGAACATCGATAGCATGTTCAAGGGCGGCAACGGAGAGATCTTTACTTTCCAACAGCTTGTTTTTGAGCGGACGGAAATATTCGGCCAGCGCGCGATGAACGATGACGCCGACATCCGAAGACTCCAGTTCTCCCGAAACCTCCTCCCGTTCGTGCAGGCGCAGGACATACGAATAATAAAATTTCAACGGACATTTCAAATACATATCCAGCGCAGTCGCGCTGAAGACAAAATCTTTCAGGGAAGCGGCAATCGCTTCAGTCTTGGGAACCGCGGCGGGGGTTGTATTTGCAAGGGCGATCTTGTACCGGAGCGTTTGAATCGATTCGGTCGGTTGAATCTGTTTTTCTTTCTGTTCTTTTTCCCATAGCAACTTTTCCACATACCTGCTTTTCTCCCGCTTCCCGTCCTGGACGAAAAAGAGGTGCACTTCTTTCGCCCCCTGAATGAGGCAGCTGAAATAGTATTCAGCCATCCGTTCTCTCTCCCGGAATGTCGACAGCCCGAGCGACTCGCGCAGCCGTACCGGCAGGAGGACATCCTGCCCTTTGTTCCCCGGAAGGACATCGTCATTGGCATCGAGAATAAAGACGGTGTCAAATTGCAGGTTGCGTGTTTCCAAGAACCCGAGCACCTGCAGTCCATGCAGCGGCGTACCCGTAAAAGGAACATCGGCAGCCCTTATTGCATTCCGAAGGAAAGAGCTGTATTCCGTGAATTCATCAAAATGCCGGCCGGCAAGGAGGGATGTTGAAAGACTCTCCAGGAATTCAACCACCGCTTCGGCGAAAGGATGGAAAAAAGGATGGAGCTGCGCCGTGCTGTGAGTATTGATGTAGGTGAGAAGGTCCACCGTACTGGCGGCAAACGCGCCGATATTCTCGACGGTGTCGTATGCCCGAAGGGTATGCGCGTGGATCGACGCGAGATGCTCTTTCAACGATTGGGCCGAAATGCCCTCGCCAAGAGCGGCGACGCGCTTAGCAGCGCGCTCGAAGAGTGGAGCATTGTCTTCCAGTTCATCCAGTGAAAAAAAATCAGCACGGTGTTCCTTGACAAAAAACTCTTCGATCGTGTTGAACAAGATGCGGGAAATATCCGACCGCTTTTCATACTGAATGTTCTTCGTGTACGGATGAAGGACAAAATTGATATACTCCGATGATGCGTAACGATCCTCGTACTTCGACCCTCTCAATTGGAGCAGCGTTTCCAGAAATCCGTAAACCGGCGTCCGGATGACCGGGTACCCGAGAGAGATATTATAGTCGTCGTCGGGAATGAGCGCGAGCGTTTGATGAAAAACAGGGAAGAGATTTTCCGGCGCGGGGAGCACGATAGCGGTCCGTTCGGGCGAGAAGCCGTTCCCCCGCCTCGCCTCATCGATTTTCTTCGTGAGGGCAAAGGCTTCGCCGTGCGCATCGGCGCTCTGGTAGAAATGGAACGAGGGAGCGTGCGATGGATGCGCCGGGAGTTCCGGCGATACTCCGAGCTCCTTCAAACGGCCTGCAATGCCCGGACCGTTCTGGAAGATCTGCACTACTGCATCAAGCCGGCTCATGTGCTGCAGAATGGCCCGCTCGGAGGTCGTGAGCGCGAAGAAACCCGCAAAGACGATCTTCGAACATTCTGCAAAATCCAGGGTCCCGATCTTTTCGGCCACCGCCCGGTACTTCGTTGAACGGCTGGCAAACCCCCGCTCAGCAGCGAGAGCATAAAATTGTTCGTAAAACACCAGGAGAGACGTGACCCCGCTGTACTCGATTCCGGTGAGCGCTTCCCGCACTTTTGAAATCGGAATGTCCGCGATCCATACCTCCTCAAGCTCTCCAAAGATCTTCATCCCGAGGGGCAGAAAGGAATCGAGTGAAGTGAAATTGTTTCCGCCGATCCGCCGCGCGTCATTGACGTGAATCTCATGAAGCAGCACCGCCGCATCCAACGCTTCTAACGTCTTCTCAGAACGGGCAAGTTTATCCTTCCACACAGCATCGACAAAATTGTCGATGGAATAGATTTGAGGAGGGAGAAATCCGGTCCCGGTCGTTTTCGATAATGCCCTTCGCAATGCGTGTGCCGGACGCTTCCCCGGAAAAACGACAATGTTCCTTGAAAGGTCCTTTCCGTCGGCGACGAGGCGCGACGCGACTTCGGAGATAATATCCGCCTGAGCAGAGATCAGGAGCACTTCGCTCATGAGACACTCCTGACTCTTTTGAGATCGACATAGAGAAGGTTTCCACGGACGTCCTTCGCAGGATAAATCTCCTTCAACATTCCCATGTAATTCCTGACCTGAACAATATACTCGTCCTCGGATTCGTCCCCTCCCGTCTTAAAATCGATGACCGTCACCGCGTTCGGGTCGATGACGATCCGATCGGCACGATAGAGAACCCCGTCCCGGTTCGCGAGATCCTGCTCCCGCAAGACCCGCCGCCCCTCTTTTTTGACAAACCATTCTCGCATCGTGCCGTCTCGCAGGCATTCGAGGATGAGCGGCCGTATTTCATCGGGCGAGATTTGCAGGGTCATTTCTCTGCCGGCGCGGGCAAGAAGCGCGTCAAGCTGTCTGTCGACGTCGTTATCAATAAACTCAATCAAAGAGAAAATGCGGTGGACAAAATCCCCTCTCTTCGTTTCTGCGGCGCCAAAGCTTCGGTACGACTGAACGTCGAGCGCTTTCCGTATCGTGTGATGAAACGATGGAACGGCATTTTCGGGGCTGAATGTCTTCATTGCGACGGACGGTTTTGGTCCCGGCCGGTACCCTGTTTGGGGAAGAAAGCTTGTCGGCTCCTTGGGCTCTTTTTTATACACGCCGATCACGTACATTTCTTCCTCTGCCCTGGTAAAAGCGACATACAATTGATTGAACGCGTCGACCCTGTCCCTGAAATCCTCCTTTTCGACCAGCGCGCGGAGATCGTCAACGTTCTCTGCGATCTTTTTATTGACTCGTACGATCGAGATTGAATCTTCATTCTCCCGCAGGACGAAGCTTTTTCCTCTTGGGGAGCGGTCGTACAACAGAACGATGACCACCGGGAATTCGATCCCTTTCGCCTTGTGAACCGTCATCACCTGCAGTGCGTCGAGATCTTTCGGGACGGTGATCTTCCAGACATCGTCTGCCGAATCATCCAAGGAAAAGTCGAGAAAATGCTTCATCGTATTCATCCCCTGCTGCTCGAACGTCTTCACGACTTCGAGGAGCTTGACGAGCGAGGCTTCCTCGTCGGGCGACGAGTGGAAAACGTCGAAGATCTTGAATGCCTCGGACAAGAGATCATACAAGGGGAAATAGCCGACGACGTTGAAAAGATGCTCGAAATATTCGTCCCAGAGATGCCCGAATTGAGCGCGGAATTCCGTGTAGAGCGGGCTGCGGTTATGCATTCTCGCTTCAGCGATGACGTGCGCGAACTCATCGTGCGAATGAAGAGACCCCTTTTTTGCCAAAGAATGGCGGAACACATCGCCGAGAAGGAACGTCGCAAACGAGAGGTCGTCAACAGGCGAATCGAGGAACCGCAGCAGGGCGATGAACTCGCCGGCGCTTTTGCGGCGGCGGACATCGAGCGTCGAATGGGAAATGATCGGGATCTTTTTTTCGTTCAACCATCCGCTCACTTCAATGACGTGGGCGTTTGTCGGCGTAAGAACGGCGATGTCGCTGTACCGGTATCCCCGCGACCTGCAATCCCGGACGATCTCATAAAGCGATTCTCGCTCGTAGGGATTGTCTTCCACGTTGTCAACAATATCAACCTCAACATACCCCTTGCCGGAATGTTCTTCGGTCACCCGTTGTCGAAACGACGATAAGCCGCTCGCCGCAGCTTCGGGCCCGTAACCCGCGGCGGGAATGGCTGCATGAAATACGTCTTTCGTGAACGAGACGACCTTCTCGAAGCTCCGGTAGTTCATTTCGAGCGATTTCACTTCGTGGAAGGCCGAAGGAAAGGGGTTCTTTTCGGCAAGATCCTTCATGATCTGCCAATCCGCATCACGAAAGCCGTAGATCGATTGCTTGGTGTCCCCGACCACGAAAAGGCTTCCCCCTTTCGAAAGCGACTCCTCGACGAGCGGGAACAAATTATTCCACTGGATCTGTGACGTGTCCTGGAATTCGTCGATCAGGTAATGATAGATCGTCTCGCCGATCTTGAAATAGATTTCGGGGACGGCCTGATCCGTGAGATGCTGTGCAAGCGTTCGGGAGACATCGTCGATGAAGATCTGCCCCTCCTGCTTCTTCAGCTTCTCAACGGCCGGCTGCATCATCGCAAAAGCTTCTGCATAGGGACGATAGTACTCTTCAGCATAGGACTTGATGAACCGGCGAAGCAGTTCGTTCAATTGCTGATGTTCCGTTTCGATTTCACCGATCCATTTTCCATACGCGGCGGTTTCTCCCTTTCCCTTCGGCTTGTTGACCGGCGTCGGCCTCAGTTTCCTTTCGATCAACGCGTGAATATTGCCGGAGTTGATAAGCGCGAGGTCGGCTGCAAACAGCGCATTGATGGAAACACCGGAAGCGCGAATGAGCCTTTCGACCTTCTTGGCCTGCTTTTCTATTTCATTCGACAGCGATGGAGTCGAGGCCGATACGCTCCCCGCGACAAGAGGTTTTGCCTTCCCGTTGATCGCCCTGTAGATGTTCTTTACCTGAGAAACGATATCGCGATAAGGATTCCAAACAAAATTTCCGTCTCCCCTCCTGTTCTCCAAAACAAGTCTGACGATATTTTCGACGACGCGCGCCTGCGCAGTATCTTCTTTCACCTCTTTTGAGAACTGAGAGAACGCAAGGTCAAAAATGCGGTCCGCGTCGAGCAGGATCTCGAAATCGGGATGATAGCCGTAATCGAGCGAAGAGGATTTGAACACGGTCGACATGAAACTGTCGATCGTCTTCACCTGAAAATCGGAAAAATTATCGAGGATGGAATCGACGAGCCAAGCCGCTTTCGATTGAATCTCCCCCGGCTCGCTCGAAAGGCTTTCGCCGAGATCCTCGAGTGTCTTTGTGTCGCCCAAGGCCGCAAGCTTCAGCAGCGTGAGGATCCGCTGCTTCATTTCCGCTGCCGCATTATTGGTGAACGTTATTGCAAGGACATTTTGGAGCGCATGATGAGGGACCGAATTACTCAGGAGCAGCCGGACATACCGATGCGTCAGGGCATACGTCTTCCCAGCGCCGGCGGAGGCAGTAAGAACTGTCACGGCCGGCAAACGGAACTCTGATCTGTCATTTCGACCGGAAGCCATGCGGCGTCGCTGAGAAATAAAATCGGCGATAAAAGTTTCTAAAACAAAATATCCAAACCGGGAAAAGTTTGGATATCGATGGCTGCATCTTCATCCCCCTTGGCTGACGTACAAAACCTGTTGATCCGTCCCTCTGCTGTATTCAAATTGAATACTTTGCAACGATCCATTCAGGGATGATTTCCCCCCGCCCCGTTTTCCGGTTCACCATCGTGTAATGGATATACCCTTCGCAAGAAAGCTTGTTGTTTTCTTTCTTGAATATCTCAAAACAAACTTTGACGCCGTCTTTCACCAGGTCTTCGATCCAGGTCCGCACAATAATTTTTTCCCCAAGTTTGAGCGGGCGTTTATGTTCAACATGGGTCGTGTTGACAACCCAGCTGTAGCCGAGTTTGAGAAACTCGTCCATGTTCATTTTATAGCAGCGGTCCATCTGGTCATAGCGGGCCGCAAGGACATAATCCAGATAACGGGTATTATGAACATGATTGTTCATGTCGATGTCGTCGGGGCGGACCTGGAGCTCGGTTTCAAATTTTGAATGCTGTACGGCCATGACAATCCTGTTCCACACACGATACAAACAATTCGAGGGAAAATCAATCCAACCGCGGGGACTAACACTGTATAAAAAGAAAGCTCCAGATCAAAAAAGACTCTGGAGCTCGCTGAAGAACGTCTTGGCTATTTGTGCTTGTCGGGATACGGCGGCGGAGGAGCAAGTTTTGCCGGGTGGGTTTTCATTTGCTCCTGGATCACTTCGATCGCCTTGTTAAGCTGTTCGTCGATGCCGATATATTCCTTCGCAGGATCGTTGTCGACGACAATATCCGGATCAACGCCGTGCCCTTCCATGATCCATTCCTTCCCTTCAATATCGTACCGCGAAAACTCCGGTTTGTTCAGGAAACCGCCGTCAAGGAAAGGAAGCGTTCCGCGGATACCGACGACGCCGCCCCAGGAACGCTTTCCGATCACCGGTCCGATTTTATACTGCTTGAACCGGTAGGCAACGATGTCTCCGTCCGACGCGGAAAATTCGTCGAGGAGCATGACCTTCGGGCCGACCATGGTCCCAGACGGGTCAGCGCTGAACGAAGTATTGCGCGCGATGTCGATCATTGCGATCTTCCGATCGAGCCTCTCGATGATCATCGGCGAAACAAACCCGCCGCCGTTGCCGCGGACGTCCACGATCAGCGCCTCCTTGGTCAATTGGGGATAATAGTACTTCACGAACTCATTCAAGCCGTGGAATCCCATATCGGGAATGTGCACGTACCCGACCCTTCCGTTCGTGGCTTTCGATACCTTATCGATGTTCGTTTGAACCCAATTGAAATAATACAGCTCGTGCTCGTCGCCGGTCGGTACAACGACGGTCTCGTGGCTCCCTTCTTCCTTCGGTTCGCCGTTGAGCGTCAGCGTGACCTGCTTGCCGACCGTGCCGACAAGAGACTCATAAATATTGTTGATCTCCGTAGCCGGTTTCCCGTTCACGGCGATGATATAATCCCCTTCCTTCGCATTCACGCCGATTTCCGTCAGCGGGGACCGGAGCGTGTTGTCCCAGTTCTGCCCGCGAAGAATCTTTACGATCCGATAGTATTTCGACACGGGATCCCGTTCGATCTTTGCGCCGAGAAGACCTGTTTTGATCCGCTCCGCGTGCGGCATCTCGCCTCCCCCGACGTAGGTATGGCCGGTGCTCAGCTCGCCGATCATCTCGCCGAGAATATAGGTCAAGTCCGCGCGGTGGTTCACGTACGGCACCAACTGCGCATAGTTCCTGCGGACCTTTTCCCAATCGACTCCGCTCATGTTCGGTGCAAAATAAAAATCGCGCATCTGCCGCCATGCCTCGTTGAAGATCTGATTCCATTCGGCATGGTGATCGACCTTCACCTTCATGTCGGAAAGATTCAATTTTTCCTTGATCTCGATCTTCGAGGTCGGCACATCGATGATCGCATACGAACCATCCTGACCGACGATCGCCTTCTTCCCGTCGGCCGAGATCTCAAAGCCGTTGAATTCGCCGAGCTCGGTTTCCTTCAGCTTTTCAAAATCATAGAAAAGGAATTTCGCCTTTTCATCTTTGCTTCCGTTGCGGATATAGTACAGTTTGTCGCCCGATGAAGTCAGGTTCCCATAATTTGCCGCGGTCACCGGAATCCCCGCGATGCGCTGCTGCAGGCCGTCGATATCGACCTTCACCTGAGGCTTCGATTCTTCCTTATCGTCCTTTTTCTTATCCGATTTTTCCGGATCTTTGCCGGCTTCCTTGATCTTCACTTCGTCGCTTTTGGGCTCGAAGGGGGATTTCGTCTCCTTCGAGAGCGTTACGAAATAGATCTTCGCCATGTCGTTGTAGACGTGGTCTAATTCTGTCTGCCCGAGCGTCGGGTTGAAGCTTCTGTCGGAAACAAAGTAGAGAAATTTTCCGTCCGAGCTGAATGCGGGGTCATACGAAGAATACCATCCATCGGTGACGGCGACAGCTTCCTTCTTTTCCAGCGAGTAAAGATAAATATTCGTCATCGATGAGTCTTCGGGCTTGGCGAAGGCGATCCATTTGCAGTCCGGCGACCAGGCATAATCGGTGAACTCCCATGCCGAGGCTTGAGCGACCGGTGTGACTTTCTTCGACTCGATATCGACGTACTGCAACCGGAGTTTCTTATCGGCCCACATGATCTTTTTGCTGTCGGGGGACCAGTAGCACTGGTATTTGTAGGTGTCGCCGTTCTTTGTCAATTGTGTTCCCGGAGCGCTTCCATCCTGCGGCATCATATAGATCTCGTCTTCTCCCGAGGCGTCCGAAATGTAGGCGATCCATTTCCCGTCGGGGGACCATTTTGAATTGCGTTCATGCACGCCGGAAGTATTCGTGAGGTTGCGGGTGTTGCCGTATTTCGCCGGCACCGTGAATATCTCTCCGCGGGCGCCAAAAAGAGCGCGGTTCCCGTCGGGCGAGATTTCGTAATTTGCAATGCTCTTGCTCGCATCCACAACGCTTGTCCGGCCGATGGCGAGATCCTCATCGAGGAAGATGCTTACCTTCTCGGCCTTTTCTGTGGCGAGGTCGAACCGATAAATAAAACCGCCGTTTTCGAAGACGATCGCGTTGTCCCCGAGCGAAGGGAATTTCACGTCGAAATCGGCGAAGCTTGTCAGTTGTTTCGTTTCTTTCGAGGTCAGGTCATACGAATAGAGATTGAGCCGTTTGTTCTCATCACGGTCGGAGGTGAAGTAGATCTTATTCCCGCTCCACATCGGGATAATATCCTGCGCGGGGTTGTTGGTAAGATCGGTCGTCGTCTTTGTGTCGAAATCGTACAGCCAGACGTCGTCCGCCTGTCCGCCGCGGTATCGTTTCCACGTCCGGAACTCTCTGAACACTCTGTTGTAGACCATTTTTTTCCCGTCCGGAGAGAACGAGCAAAATCCCCCGCGGGGAAGCGGCAGTTGTTCCGGAAGCCCTCCGTCGATTGACACCGTGAACAGCTGCCCCTTAAAGTCATTCGGTTCGTTCATTCGCGAGCGAAAGACGATATGAGAATTATCTTTCCATGCCATGACGATATTGTTCGGCCCCATTCTATCGGATACGTCGTCGCGGTCGAGCGTTGCGGTGAACGTCAATCGTTTCGGAACGCCCCCTTCTGCGGGCATCAGATAGACCTCGGTATTTCCGTCATACTGTCCGGTGAACGCCATCCATTTACCGTCGGGAGAAAATCGAGCGAACATTTCATATCCCACATCGTTCGTCAACTTCCGGGCAACACCGCCTGCCGAGGAGACGGTATAGAGATCTCCGGCATAGGTAAATACGATCTTATCGCCGTGAATGGCGGGGAATCTCAGCAACCGCGCTTCTTGCTGGGAGAACACGCCCGCGGTCACCGCGGCGGTAAAAAGGACCATCAAACACATTTTTCTCATAACGGCACCTTTGTAAGAGTGAACGAAGTTTGGGGGATTTCATGTATACGGCGCCGGGAGCGAAAAGTTGCGCCGCGCGACGCACGCCAAGGTCTTTTCGGCCTTATCGGCCACGAAAAATTTTCCAAATATACTTCCCAAAGAACTGTGGTGCAAATCTCCTCACGCTCTATTATATTACATTTTTTGAACCCGATGTTATTGCTGTTTACAAACGGAAGAAAGCATGCTGATGCGTAATAACCTTCGATCTCTCGTCAACTCGGTCATACTCGTTCTTCTCCCGGCATGCATCGGCTATGCGCAGAATGCCCAGACAGGTGACTCCCTCTTCCTCCGCGTCGTCGTCCCCGACAGCAGCGCTTTGGTGACGACCGCTCCGCGCCAGCGCATTGCGGCCTCCACTCTTCCGAATGCAAAGGCATTCATCAACGGCAAAGAAACCCGGGTGTACGCCAGCGGGGCGTTCTGCGGTATCGTCAACGTTCCGGTCGGATCCTCCGTCCTCAGGCTCGTCGTTCGTTCGGCGAACGGGGATTCGGCTGCGGAAAATATTTTCATGCAAAGACCGGAGCCGCCGAAGACATCGCCGAAGGAGCCGATTTCCATCGATACAATCATGATGGAACCCTCCGAGGATATTTGGCTGGGAAAGGACGGAATCCTTGAGGTCAAATTCAAGGGAAGTCCCGGGCACAAAGCATACTTCGACATTCCGGGAGTGGAGTCGGGCATTGCGATGTCCGAGCTTCCCGTCTCGAAAGCCGGCGGAGTGGGGGGGATCTATGCCGGCAGCTACAAAGTGAAAGACGATGACGAGGCAAGAGGAGTGCAGATAAAATTTCGGATTCCCAAAAATATATTCTCAAGCGAAAAAGGATATTCGAAAGGAAAGGTAACCATCCTCCCCAAAGAACTTCCCCGCGTGGCAGAGCTGATCGGCAAACGGCCGTACTTAAATGCCAGCGTCGGGACCGATAGACTGGGAGGCGCGAAACTGGGATTCCTCAAGCCCGGCATCAGAGTCGTCGTCACTGGAAAGCTCGGGGACCAATATCAGGTGAAACTCGGGGACGAAATGGAGGGGTGGCTTCCTGAAGAGTTTGCACAGCTTCTTCCGCTTGAAACGCCTCGCCCGCGTTCCCTCATCGGGGCCCTTTCCATTTCGGGCAATGATAAGGAAGACATCGTCACCGTCGCGCTCGACCAGCGCCTCCCTTACCTCAGCCAGCAGCTTGTTGACCCGGCAGCGATCGTCGTCGACATTTTCGGAGCGACCTCGAACACCAATTGGATCACGCATCAACTTTCGGGAAGCGGCATAAAGAACGTGACATGGAGCCAGGCCGCGTCGGGTCAATACCGCCTTACCATTGCGTTGAACTACCAGCAGCATTGGGGATATGACATCAATTACGACAACGGTTCTACGATGCGAATTTCGGTCCGCCGCCCCCCGGTGATCCATTCCGCCGACTCCGCCATCGCCGGATTGATCATCGCGGTCGATGCCGGTCACGGCGGGGACAATGATGGCGCCATCGGCGCAACGGGAAGAAAGGAAAAGGAAATAACGCTCTCCGTCGCCCAGCATCTCGATACGCTTTTGCGTCAAAAAGGAGCGAAGGTCGTTATGACACGAACAACCGACGAAACTGTTTCGATGACGGACCGGACCGAAAAGATCCTCAGCTCCGGGGCGCAGCTGCTGGTCAGCATTCATGCAAACTCGGCGAGCGCGTCTGCAGACCCCGATATTTCTAAGGGGACAAGCGCATATTATCGTCATATCGGTTTCGCCCCCTTGGCGGAGATCCTGTACGGCAAAATGCTGGAGCTCGGGCTCGACCAGTTTGGAGTCGTCGGCAGCTTTAATTTCAACCTTAATTCGCTGACCCAAACTCCCAACGCGCTGGTGGAAACTGCGTTCATGTCGAACCCAGAGGACGAGATGCTTTTGCTCGACGACAATTTCAGGTCACGGATTGCAGGTCAGATCGAAAAAGGAATTGAAGAGTTTGTAGTAAAATTTGGCGAAAGGAAGAAATAACTTTCCTGGAGCGGGCCGGCGGCATGGCCAACGGTCTCTTGACATTGTCCGGAAAGATCTCCATCTTTCCGCTAGAGTTTGGGCGTGTGCCCGCTAGTGCACACTTCTGATGATTGTCCATATGATTCCAACTCCATAAGGAGGAGGCATGGAATCGGCGATGAAAAAATAAAGAACCTCGGAACTCCAGCGATCATGGACGAATGAGGTTTTTTTATTTTAGGAGGTGCCATATGAAACTTGCAGGGTTGTATTTTCTCGCCTGTTTCCTGTTATGGGGATGTGGTTCGACCGGGTCGGTCGATATGCCGGAAATATTGCCGCGGCTAATAGAACAGGAGCCTTTTCCCCCTATGAGCGAAGCGCTTTTTCTAAGCCATTCCGAGCTCGACCTTAGGATCCTGATCGCCGCGGATGGTTCGGTGCTTAGAGCTCAATTGATGAACCCGACCAATGATGCAGTATGGGATTCGCTTGCCGGCGAACGGATGAAACAATGGAAGTTTTCTCCGGCAATTCATAATGGGAAACCGATCGCAATGTGGATCAATTTCCACGCGCATGTGAAATTTGAGATCCCTGTCTACATCGGGCTGGCGGAAATAGAGTGCGAAACCGCCGAAGTTGCCGATTCAGTGTTTGCAATGCTTCAGGCCGGAGGAAATTTCGATTCGCTTGTCTCCAGCTTTTCAATATCGAAATCGAAAGAAAACCACGGCCAATTAGGCCAGGTGGACATTTCGCGATACGGGGAAAGCGTGAAGCGGGTTCTTACGGCGCTTAAAGGGGACGGGTATACGGAACCGATCCCGTTTGGAGAACATTTCGTGATCTTCAAGCGACTTGCGGCAGACGCACGCTTTGATTGACTCTGACGGCAAAATTTTGTTAGTTGCAGTCGGACTGGGGAAGAAGAAAGATCAACAAACAGAACAGTTGCATTTTTATGTCTAAAACCGACAACAAAGGAGAGAGTCAATCATCAAAAACAATTTTCTGCACTGAATGCAGTACTTCCCTGGAGAACTATTGTTTTTCAAGCGGAATAGAAGATGCAGAATCGATCAAAAAGACTCTAGCACAGTGCAAGAAGAGCGGTAAATTCGCCGGTGAATTTTGCGCAAAATTGTTTATTAGTGACCCCAACATGCTCGATTCGCTCTGGGAAAAAGATTAGCCGTAGTATTTGTTGAAATATTCAACGTATAGTGTTTTGTATTTCTACAATTTCTTTTTCCCTATTGTTGCAAAAATTGGTGTATTTACTCAATGTATAGATAAACGGTTGTTGAATTTATATACATTTACTCCCTCCCAAATCTCTACAACCTTCCGCCTCATCTCCGTTAAGCCGCTGATTCAAACAGTGTTAGAGAATCTCATCTAATGATGATGTTTCTTGGCATGATTATTTCAATTACTTTTGGCAGAAAAACATCGAAAGAGGAATTGAAATGGTCGCCATACTCTTCATCTTGATGGTGGTTATACTCCTGACAGCGGAGTACCTCTCCTTTTCAAAGAAAATTTCCGCCGAATCATCGGCCACCGTGAAAGCCGGTTTACCGGTTGCAACCGAGACCGTAGAACGCTACTTCCACCGCGGGCACATGTGGGCGCTCGTTCAACCTTCGTGCGATGTGATTGCAGGAGTGGACGACTTTTCCCAGAGGTTCATCGGGAACATCAACAACATTGAACTTCCTCAGGCCGGATCGATAATTCGTCAGGGTGAAGTTCTCGCCACCCTGAAACACGGCGATAAATCACTCCCCGCCATTGCCCCGATCTCCGGAACGATCGTTGCGATCAACAAACACCTTGCCGGCACCCCTTCAATCGTCAACAACTCCCCGTTGGAAAGGGGATGGATTGCAAAGATCGCTCCGCAAAACCTGGGAGTCGAGTTGAAGGGGCTGTTTAAGGGGGTCACGGCCGACCGATGGCAGGAAGCAACCCGCGCTCATCTCGTTCATTGGTTCTCCCCCCGTCTCGGCATCGTAATGCAGGACGGCGGCGAAATTATCGACAGCGTCAGCGATATGACGAGCAGCGCAGAATGGCGGATCTTAATTGAAGAATTTTTCCCTAACAACGATCAATCAACACTCAATACTTGAAAAAGGCAACTCCTATGACAGTCCTATTATTTCTAACGATGATCATCCTTTTCCTCGGAATCGATTATGTCGTCCAACGGAAAAAGAAAACCGCTCTCGCCGCGGCTCAAGCACCCCTCACGCCATCGCCGATGCGTGTGCCGGCCGGAATTTTCTTCGCGCCGTCGCATACGTGGCTCAATCTCTTCCCCTCCGGTAATGTCCGCGTGGGTGCCGATGATTTTGTTTTGCGGATGATGAAAAAACCCGCGATCTCGTTTCTCAAAGCTCCCGGTTCGTCGGCGAAAAAGGGGGAAGCTCTCTTCCGGCTGCAGGAAGGGACGAGAACGCTCACGGTTCAATCACCGATCGACGGAGAAGTCGTCGCGGTGAATGAAGACCTTCAACAGGAACCGGAAAAAATGAAGGAAGAGCTTTTTGTCAACGGCTGGGCATACACCATGAAGCCGCAGCGGGCATCGGAATTGACGCAATTTCTGCTCGGCGAACGGAGCCGCGCTTGGATTCAGCAGGAACTCGGACGGCTGAAAGACTTTATCGCCGAATCGATGCAGGCAGGCTCGCTCTCCCCTGTTCTTCTGCAGGACGGCGGCGCACCGGTTGACGGTCTGTTTAATGACTTCACGCCTGAACAGTGTGAAAAATTCGAACACCAATTTCTTAATGTCCAATAACGCTGGCGGAGATGACCATGATGAGCAGGAAAGCGCTATTGATCGATGTTTCGAAGTGCGTCGGATGCCGGGAATGCGCACGCGCCTGCGCGGAAGCAAACCACCTTCCCCAGGAAGAGGCCGCAGAACTTTCGGCAACGCATTACACCGTCGTTCAAAGCCTCAATGATGACCAGAATTTTGTCCGCAAATTGTGCATGCACTGCAACGAGCCGACATGCGTTTCCGTTTGTCTCGTCGGAGCGTTCAAGAAAACGGACACCGGCGCCGTCGTGTATGACGAGACCAAATGTATCGGCTGCCGCTATTGCATGCAGGCATGTCCTTTTGAAGTCCCCCGGTACGAATGGGGAAGCGTTTCACCGCGCGTCCAGAAATGCAAAATGTGCTATGAGCGCATCGCCGCAGGCGGGAAGACCGCGTGCGCAGAAGCATGCATGTTCGACGCAACAGTCTTCGGCGACAGAGATGACATGATCAAAGAGGCGCGGAAACGGATCGACGCCAGCCCCGCGACGTACGTGAACTATATCTACGGGCTTACCGAAGCGGGCGGAACATCGGTCTTGTATATCTCCAGCATTCCGTTCGAGAAGCTCGGACTCCCGATGAACCTCCCGAATAATCCTATCCCGCAGCTCTCGTGGAAGGTCCTTTCGCAAGTTCCAAAGTATTCCGTCGCGGCAGGCGTTGTTCTGTTCGGCATCCACTGGATCACAGCGCGCCGTACAGAGGTTGCACGGTTCGAAGCGGAGGAAAAACAAAAACTACTGGAATCAAAGCGAAACGGAGAGAGGGCGAAATTATTATGAAAACATTTCTTTTTCACAAGGTGACGTTTTGGAAGGCCGCCGCGATCATGCTGATGGCGGTCGGGGCCGTTGCCGCGGTTCAGCGGTTCACGATGGGGCTCGGCGCAACAACGCACCTGAGCGATCAATTCCCCTGGGGGTTCTGGATCGGATTCGACTTTATCGGTGTCGGACTCGCGGCGGCGGGATTTACCATCGCTGCAACCGTGCATATTCTGAATGCCGAACGGTTTGAACCGATTGTCCGCCCGTCGATTCTCACCGCGTACATCGGCTACATGCTGGTGGTGATGGTCCTGGTCGTCGACCTCGGGCGTCCGCAAAATTTCTGGCATCCGCTGGTCATGTGGAATCCGCATTCGGTGATGTTCGAGATCACCTGGTGCATCATTCTCTACACCACCGTGCTCACTCTCGAATTCGCCCCGGTGGTACTGGAAAAATTCCATTTGCACGCTCCGATCAAAGTGCTGCGGACCATTTCCCTGCCGGTGGTCGTCGCCGGCGTCGTCCTCTCGACACTGCATCAATCGTCGTTCGGTTCGTTGTACCTTGTCGTTCCGGAACGAATGCATCCTCTCTGGTTTTCGGATATCGTACCGTTTCTGTTCTTCATTTCGTGCGTGGCGGCCGGCATTTCCATGGTGATATTCTCGTCGTTCATGTCGGCGCGCGCATTCGGACGCCGGATCGAGATGCCGCTCTTCTCGGAACTGGCCCGTGTGTTGACCGTCGTGCTTGCATTATTGTTCACGGTCCGGGTCCAGGACCTGATGAGCCGTGATGCGCTCCGATACGTTTTCCAGCCGACCTACCAAAGCGCGCTGTTTCTTCTTGAAATTACGGTCGGCGTGATCGTCCCTGTTGTCCTCCTTCTCTTCCGGAAGGTCAGGATGAGCCAGAAGGGGCTGTTCTATACGTCGATCCTTGTCATACTCGGATTCGTAGCGAACAGGATGAACACTGCGGTCACCAGTATGGAACACTGGCCGCAGCGGACGTACCTTCCGTCATGGCAGGAGGTTTCGATTACGGTTGCGCTGGGCACGGCTGGATTTGTCGCGTTCTATTATGTGGCGAAAAACTTCCCTGTCTTCGTCGATCATGAAAGACACGCGGAGGCTCAATCGGCCGACCGCGTATGGATGAAAGACCTGGAAGTGGCATCGAAGGGGCGGTGATACAATAGCCTTCCTGCGATACGACGGATGGATTTCGGCAGGATCAAACAAGCATTGCTGTCGTCATGAACTCCGGCTGCACAAACCCAGATGATGCAGCCGGAAAGTTTCCGACCGAACTATTTCATAACACTTTTGCGGATGACTCCATGGAAAACGTGAACGCTCCACACAATCATTTCCAGCAAAGCTTGGAAGAATTCTTCCGGCCGTTGTTAGAGATCCCGCTGCCTAACGACAGACGATACAACAAAGGGCATCTTTGGATAAAAAATGATTCTGCAACGACAGCGACAATAGGCCTCGACCACATCGGCGCTTATTTCTTGCGGCCGGTTGTCAGCATTGTGCTGCCGCAAACTCCCTGCCGCGTCGAACACAATTCACCGTGCGCATGGCTCGCCATGCGCGAAGGAACGATCGCCCTCCGGCCGGCGGTTTCGGGCGCCGGAATCGATGCCAACACAGACCTCGTCGACCATCCTTATCTTCTTCTCGACGATCCGTATTCATCAGGATGGATCCTGCGTATTGCCGACACGGCACCATCGGACGCCGCACTCCTGAACGCGGATGAATTCTCTCAGCTTGTCAATAAGGAAATCGCAGCGATGAAAGAGAGATTTTCCGCAGCATACGGCAGATTGCAGCCCGGTGTTGGAGCAACAATGTACGACGGGGGCGAACCCGTCATCAGCATTCATGAAATACTTGGACGGAAGAAATATTTTGAAATCATAAGCAGGATTTTTTCAAAGGCATGAAATAATCTCACGCCGCCGTTCTCTCTCGAAAAGCAAAAATCGCGTGGATTATTTCGCATTTTTGCGTAAAATTCCCCTCCCACTCCCCCCGTTTTTTAAGCCTTTCCGCCAGCTTTTCCCAAAAAGTAGAAATGGCACGGTACTTGTCTTCCTTTGGGGAGAGAAAACTATGAAAGTTCTGAACCTGCTCGCTTTCCGCGTGTTCTTGATCATCCTCTTTGTCATGCTTGTCGGAACGGCGGTCCTCACAAAACTCAGCATCGACCATCAAGCCGAGCAATATCTGCGCGACGCTATTGTCGGCGCAAATCGGATCGGCGATGTCATCAAACGCTCGACGAACTACAGTATGATGCTGAACCGACGGGAGGATATTCATCAGATCATCAACACGATCGGCAACGAACCGGGCATCGAGGCGATCCGCATTTACAACAAAAAAGGAGAAATAACTCTTTCGACCGTTCCGGGGGAAGTTGGCACAAACGTCGACATGACCGCTGAAGCATGCACTGCCTGCCATTCTCCCGGCAAGGCTCCGCTCTCCCCCAACCCGCGGGAGCTGAGCCGAATCTTTTCCTCTCCGAAAGGGTACAGAGTGCTGGGGATGATCGTCCCTATCAAGAACGATTCCACCTGTTCAACGGCCGACTGTCATGCCCATGCGCCGTCGCAAACGATCCTCGGCGTTCTTGACGTCATGATGCCGCTAAAGGAGATCGACGAACATCTTGCCGGCTTGAACCGCTCTCAGTACTGGAATGCGCTTTTTATGTTTTTTGTCATGACCTCCTTCGTCGGGGTTTTTATTTGGCTGGTGGTCAACATCCCCGTGCACAAGCTGACGCTTGGCACGCATGAAATCACGAAAGGGAATCTCGACTACCGCATTTCCGTCCGGTCGGCCGATGAGATCGGGAGGCTTGCAACTTCGTTCAACCAGATGGCCGATGAGTTAAAACGAGCGAGAAACGAGTTAACGGAGTGGGCCCAAACCCTGGAAGGACGCGTTGCCCAAAAAACAGAAGAATTGAAACGTGCGCAGGCCAATATGATCCAGATGGAAAAAATGGTCTCGCTCGGCAAACTGGCCTCCACTGTTGCGCATGAGCTCAACAATCCGCTCGAAGGTGTGCTCACCTACGCCAAGCTGCTCAAAAAAATGGTAAAGGAAGGCATGATCTCCGGCGAAGAGGCCGCGGAAATCCAAAGCGACCTCACGATCATTGCCGATGAGACGGCCCGGTGCGGAAACATCGTAAAAAATCTGCTCCTCTTTTCGAGGCAGAAGGTCGGCGATTTTGTTGAAACGGATATCCGCGGAACGATCGAGCGGACGGTCAGCCTTATCGACCATCATTTGAAAATACACAACATCGCGCTCGAAACGGATTTCCAACGGGAGCCGCTGATGCTGGTCTGCGATCCGCAGCAGATCGAACAGGCGGTGCTCGCCGTGGAGATCAATGCGATCGAAGCGATGCCCGAAGGGGGAGCGCTCAAGATCGAAGCACGCCATTCCGCAGACGCCATTGATATCACCGTCACTGATACCGGGATAGGGATATCCGACAATGCCCTCCCCCATATTTTTGAGCCATTCTTCACGACAAAAGAAAACGGAAAAGGAACGGGATTAGGCCTCGCCGTCGTCTACGGCATCATCGAACGGCACGGCGGCACCATCGACGTTCAATCGAAACTTCACGGCGGTACAACTTTTGTCTTGCATCTTCCCCGTACGGCATCACGCAATGTGAACACCGGTTCATCCTCTTCACTTACCCTTGACAACGGCCATGAACGACAAATCAGCTAAACAGAACAGCCTTCTCATTGTCGATGACGAACTCGTCGTCCGCGATTCGCTTTCGAAATGGTTCAGGCAGGACGGCTACCGTGTCGATACCGCGGAGGACGCAAATCATGCAATTAAAAAAATGACCGACGGCCCATGGAATATCATCCTCCTCGACATCAAGATGCCGGGGATGAGCGGGCTTGAACTGCAGAAGCGGTTGAGAGAGATCGACCCGTCGATCACAACGATCATGATCACGGCATTCGCCTCCGTCGAAAGCGCGGTGCAGGCTTTAAAAGAAGGGGCCTTCGATTATGTCACGAAGCCGGTCGACCCGGACCATCTTTCCCACCTGGTCACCAACGCCCTTCGGCAAAAAAAACTTGCCGATGAAAATGCGCAGCTACGCGAACATCTTTCGTCAATGGGGCAGGAATCGGAAATCGTCGGCACCAGTCCGCAAATGAAAAAAGTCATCGAGCTCGCGAAGACCGTTGCCCAAACCGATACGACAGTGATGATCCGGGGGGAAAGCGGTTCGGGAAAGGAGTTGATCGCACGCGCCATTCATGTGAACAGCCCGCGTCGCTTTTTCCCGATCATCGCCGTGAACTGCGGCGCCGTGCCGGAGACGCTTCTCGAAAGCGAATTGTTCGGGCATGAAAAAGGGGCGTTTACCGGAGCGCAATACCGCCGCAAAGGAAAATTCGAAATGGCCGACGGCGGGACGATTTTCCTCGACGAGATCGGTACGATCTCGCAAAAAATGCAGGTGCAGCTCCTTCGCGTGATCGAATCGAAACAATTTACCCGCGTCGGAGGGAATGAGGTCATTCACAGCGATTTCAGAATTATTTGCGCCACGAACCGCGACCTCGAAGCGGCAGTGAAGGAAGGGACGTTCCGCGAAGACCTCTACTACCGGCTCAATGTCTTCGCCGTTTTTATACCCCCGATCCGTGAACGCAGAACGGACATCCCGCTCCTCGTCCACCATTTCCTCAAAAAATATTCCACCGCAATGAACAAGCAGGTCATCGAAGTGACCCCCGATACCATGGACCTGCTTGTGCGGTATGATTGGCCGGGCAACGTCAGGGAATTGGAGAATGTGATCGAGCGGGCAATGGTGCTGGCAAAACCCCCCGCCATTCGGCCGGACGACCTGCCGTTTCAGCTCGGAGTGAATCATCATGTTCCGACGGATGATTCCATCGCCTCGGTCGAGAAGGCGCACATCGAGGCGATCCTCGCCAAGACGGGGTGGAACATCACGCGATCGGCCGAAATTCTGTGCATTGACCGGGTAACGCTCTACAATAAAATCGCCAAGTATGGCCTTATTAAGCCGTGACCCATGCCTCCGATCCTCGTTGTTCCGGTTCAGCCGTACGATGACGATGCCCTTCGGGCTCTGATCGTTCCATTAGAATCCATTTTCAGGTTCCCTGCATCGATCGACACGGCCAAATCGATCGACCCTTCGTTTGCTTTCGACGCTTACCGCAATCAATTCAACTCCACTTCCCTCATTTCCGCGTTCACGCAGCGGTTTAACGGCCTGCCGGGAAAGATCATCGGCGTGACCTCAGTGGATCTCTTCGTTCCCGTCCTGACCTATGTGTTCGGCGAGGCGCAGCTCGATGGGCAAATGGCGGTCGTTTCCACGCACCGCCTCGACGACAGGCTGTACGGCCTTCCGGCGAACCCGGCGCTCCTTCATGAGCGGCTCATCAAGGAAGCCGTTCACGAACTCGGGCACACCTTCGGGCTTGTCCATTGTCACGATTATCAATGCGTGATGCATAGTTCAACGGCGGCTGAAGACATTGACGTGAAGTCCGAAAATTTTTGTCCGTCCTGTGCCGCGCTGCTTCAGGACCGCGAACGCTCATAAACTAGGGCAAATATTCTCCCTGTTTCGTTGACTTTCGGACGTTTTTTCGATATTTTTTTCAGCACGCCCGATGCAGTTTGCCGATTTCCGGGTCATAAGAGAGTTATGGGAAAAGTCAAAGCCGACATTTTACTACCGAGAATCCGCCGTTCTGAGGAGAAGGAATGATCATGGGATGTATTTTTTGCAAGATCATTGCCAAAGAAACCCCGGCTGAAATTCTCTTCGAGAACGACTGCGCAATTTCAATTCTTGATGTCAATCCGATCCATTACGGCCACGCTCTTGTTATTCCCAAAAACCATCATAGAGATTTCCTCGATGTCCCTGAGAACGAGCTGGCAGGCATCATGCATGCTGTTCACGTGGTTTCCCACGCGTTGGTCAAGAGCTTCGATCTCAAAGGGTTCAACTTTTTCTCGAACAACGGCCCCGTTGCCGGACAATCAGTTTTTCATTTCCATATCCACATCACACCGCGCTACGAAGGCGACAATATCCGTTTTGTGCTCCAGCTGAAACGTTATCAAGGTTCGGATATGAACGAAGTTGCCTCAAGAATCCGCGCTGCGATTCACGAATAAACCTCTCAAAAGGAATCTGCTATGCCGAAGTACGTAAAACTTGTACCGCCGTCATCAGGAAGTAGGATCACCGTCACCGGCGGAAAACTCAACGTTCCGGATAATCCGATCATTTGTTTTATTGAAGGAGACGGCACGGGACCGGACATCTGGCGCGCCTCGAACAAAGTGTTCGATGCGGCGATCGCGAAGGCGTACAGCGGAAGGAAAAAGATCAGCTGGTTTGAAGTCTTTGCGGGGGAAAAAGCCAACACCGTCTACGGCGAGAACACATGGCTTCATGACGATACGCTCGAAGCGATCAAGGAATACACCATCGCAATCAAAGGACCCCTCACGACTCCGGTCGGCAAAGGGATCCGATCCATTAACGTGACCCTACGGCAGATGCTCGATCTGTATGTCTGCCTCCGCCCCGTCCAGTATTTTGCCGGCGTCCCTTCCCCCGTGAAACATCCGGAACTCGTGGATATGGTGATCTTCCGCGAAAATACAGAGGACATTTATGCCGGAATCGAATGGAAAGCCGGGACCCCCGAGGCCCAAAAAATCATCGGCTGGCTTGAAAAAGAAATGGGGGTCAAAAAGATCCGCTTCCCGAAGACCTCAAGCATCGGGATCAAGCCGGTATCGCAGGAAGGGACTGAGCGGCTTGTCCGCGCGGCGATCACGTACGCGATCGTCAACAAGCGGAAATCAGTGACGCTTGTTCACAAGGGGAACATCATGAAATTTACCGAGGGGGGATTCCGCGACTGGGGCTACGAGCTGGCCAAGCGGGAATTTTCAAAGGAAGTCGTTTCGTGGGAAGAGTGCGGCGGCAATCCTCCCGAGGGGAAAATTTTGATCAAGGATGTCATCGCGGACGCATTCCTGCAGCAGATCCTGACACGTCCGGCCGAATATGAAGTGATCGCTACACTCAATTTGAACGGCGACTATATTTCGGATGCACTTGCTGCGCAGGTAGGAGGTATCGGGATCGCCCCCGGTGCAAACATCAATTATCAGAACGGTTATGCGGTCTTCGAAGCCACGCACGGCACGGCCCCTAAATATGCCGGCTTGGACAAGGTAAATCCCGGCTCGCTAATTCTCAGCGGCGAGATGATGCTTCGGTATCTGGGATGGACAGAAGCCGCGGATTTGATCTTGAAGGGCCTGAATAAAGCCATTCAGTCCAAGACCGTGACGTACGATTTTGCGCGGCTCATGGAGGGGGCGAAAGAGGTGAAGTGTTCGGAATTCGGAGAGGCAATCATCAAAAACATGTAAGGGGATCCGAGAACCCTGTCAATCAAAATTGGAGCACGATAAACTCGGCCTGAAATGTCTGCCGGAGTGAATTGAACGCTATTCTACCGGTCTCTTTAGCTTGGCGTTCTCGATCTCTTTCAGCGACGTAAAGATCTCCTGGTGGCGTTTTAAAAACTTGACCGTGTCTTCCCCGTTCAATGAAGCATCTTTCATCCTTTGCTGGTTCTCAGCAAGCTCACGTTCAAGAACCTTCTTTTTCAACCGCTTGATCGCCCCCTCCGCCCGCTCCAGCGTTCTGGTATCGCTCAACCGTGCACCGACTTTCTCCCATCGGGAACCGAGCTGGTACGGGGTAAACGAAAGCTCAGCGATGAGCTTCCTCAACGCGTCCGATGATGCACTCTGCAGGATTTGATGAATATCGACCTTGCCGCTGCTGTCGAATTCATCGACCAATATCTGCGCGACTTCCTTTGTCTGCGGATGAGAGAACTCGTCCGTATGCACGTATGAAAAAATAAACGGGATCATTTGCATCGGTTCTTCAAACGCAACAAGAAGCAGCTCTTTTTCTTCTACCGGTATTTCCGTCGCCTCCTTGGCCCCCTTGTTCTTTGCATTGTCAACGCCGGCTGCTTCGTTTGAGTTGACTCGCGGAACGGCAAGGAAACGATCGGGCACTTTGCGCGTAAATTTCTCCAGCTCGGAAAGAAGCGCTGATTCGTAGAGTTTGTATTTCTCCGCCACGTCCTTGATAAAGAACGTTTGCCGCAGCGGATCCTTGATCTTCGCGATCGTCTGAACAAGAGTCCGCACCGCTTCCGCCTTCCCTTCCGGCGAATCAAGCTTCCCCTCCCGGCGCAGTGCGTTCGCCTTAAAATCGACAAACGTGACGGCTTTCGAGAGAACTTCCTGAAAACCGTCCGCTCCTTTCTTTCTCACATAAGAATCCGGGTCATCCCCCTGGGGGAGCTCCGCGACACGGACATCCAGATTGTTCTCGAGAATGAGGTCGACGCCGCGCGTCATCGCGGAGACTCCGGCGGAGTCGCCGTCATACACGAAGATCACGTTTTTGGTGTATCGCGCGATCAATTGGATCTGTTCAACCGTGAGCGCGGTGCCGCTCGATGCCACGACGTTGTGAATGCCCGATTGGAAAACCGAAATTAAATCCGCATAGCCTTCGACAAGGATCGCCGAGTCCTTTTCCCGAATCGCTTCCTTTGCCTGATGCAGTCCGTACAGGATCTTGCTCTTATGGTAGATGGGGGTTTCCGACGAGTTGATGTACTTGCCGAGCGTATCATCGTCGTATAATTTTCTTGCGCCGAAAGCGATCACTCTGCCGGTCGTCGAAAAGATCGGGAACATCGCCCGGCCGCGGAATGCGTCATAATGGCCGCCGTCGTCCCGTTTGCGCGCCAGTCCGACCTTCTCCAAATATTCCGGCTTGATCCCCTCATCCCCCGCTTGCTTTACCAGAGCGTCCCATCCGCGCAGCGAATAGCCGAGGCCGAACCCCGTAATTGTCTTATCGGAGAATCCGCGGGATTGAAAATACTTGAGGGCGAAATTTCCCTCATCGGTCTTCATTAAATTCCTATAGAACGTCTTCGCGGCAAATGAGCAAGCCGAATAAAGTTTTTCGGTCTCGCTTGCAGATTGCAACGATTCTTCGGTCCTGACGATCGTGATGCCGGCGCGTTCAGCAAGGATCTCGATCGCCTCAACATACGTCGCCTTCTCCCATTCCATCACGAACTTGATCACGTCCCCCCCACGGCTGCAGCCAAAGCAATAGTACATCCCTTTATCGGGACTCACGTTAAATGACGGAGTTTTTTCGGAATGAAACGGACAAAGGCCGATGTAGTTTTTGCCCCGTTTTTTCAGGCGCACGAAGGTTCCGATATACTCGACAATATCGGTCGCGGCACGGATTTCCTGGATCTTATCGTCTGGGATTCTCACGCAAAAAATTTAGCCAAAAGCGGGATGAGAAACAAGGAAGGGAGATCAGGGTGCAGGCGATGATGAATCCGGGCCGTCCGGAATCGATAGGTTTGATGCTTCAAGCCGCTCTTGTTGATACAGCATCAAGGAGAGTCTCACTCCCCATACGACCGCGCCGAGAGCGGCGAGAAGTCCGGTGAAGAAGAACAAATTCCCGAGCGGCACCCCCCAGTCGAGCATATCATGGTCGCCGAGGAACGTTGCCCAATCGTGCTTCACATGGTGGCCGCCCAGCAGCGGGAGGATCCTTGTTTCAGCGTCCCGGACATAAATGCTGACATCAACAAGGCTCACGCCGGTAAAGAAAACCGCAACTGGCGCGTTCGCAGATTCTTCCCTCCATGCGACCAAAAACCACACGAAGGGGGCCAGCACTTGCATGATCGATCCCCCAAGAATATACAGCGACTCCCCGAACATTCTGAAGAAGAAGTGTCCCGCCTCATGGATGTAGAGAATAAAAAGATGGATAAGCCATAGAATAGTAGGGAGGTGAAATGCCGGCGTGGGCTCATAAAAATTGAACGGAAGAAGGCACCAGATGTAGAGGAGAATGGCGTAACCGAAAAGGCGCAGAATAAAGATCTGTCTCGGCATCATTGTTTCATCTCAAGAGAATCAGCGGAATGTCTCGCCTGAAACAACAAGTCCCGCTCAAAGAACGGGACTGTTGTCGTTATTCCGCCATGGCATCGGCGCGCGTCGGCTTGGTTTCGTAGACCTTCTTCCGCGCGGGTTTCGGCCGTTTGCGCATATAGCGTTTCTCAAGCTGCGCTTCCGGCTTCTTTTCTTCCTCCTCGACATCGGGGTACTGGTAGATGTCGTACTTGTAATTTCGGAGAATGATGTTATTGCCGCTCCTGCCGAGCACATATTGCGGGAGCAAAGGAATTTTCCCGCCGCCGCCGGGAGCGTCGATCACGAAATGCGGGATGGCAAGCCCGGAGGTGTGGCCGCGCAGCTTGTCCATGATGTCCAACCCAACGCTGACCGGAGTGCGGAAATGATTTGCCCCCTTGGTGATGTCCGCCTGGTAGAGATAATACGGGCGCACCCTCATGGTCAGCAGCTTGCGCATCAACTCCAGCATGACGTCTGGGTCGTCGTTGACCCCTTTCATCAGCACGGCCTGATTGCCGACCGGAATGCCGGCGTCGGCAAGCATTTCGCAGGCGCGTTTGGCCTCTGTCGTGCATTCCCACGGGTGATTGAAGTGGGTGTTCACATAGATCGGATGATATTTTTTGAGCATCTTGCAGAGTTTCGGCGTGATGCGCTGCGGAAGAACGCACGGCATTTTTGTGCCGAGGCGGATGATCTCGACGTGCGGGATCGCGCGGAGCCCGGAAATGATCTTCTCGAGCATGACGTCCGTCAGCATGAGCGGGTCGCCCCCAGAAAGAATGATGTCGCGCACCTCAGGATGGGCGGCAATATAGTCAAGACCGGACTGGATGAACTTCATGCTGATCTTCCCCGAGTCGCCGACTTTTCTTTTTCGGGTGCAGAAACGGCAGTACATCGAACACTGGCTTGTCGTCAGAAAAAGCACACGGTCCGGGTACCGGTGTGTGATGCTCGGAACCGGGCTGTCCCCCTCTTCGTTCAGCGGGTCGAGCGGGAAATCGTCGGGGACCAATTCCTGGGCGTCGGGAATGCACTGGAGCCATATGGGGTCGCCGGGATACCGGATGAGGCTGAGATAGTAGGGGTTGATGCGGATATGAAAAAGGGAGTTGAGCTTGTCCGCAAGGTCCTTGTCGAAATTGAAACGCTCGACCAGATCCTTGCCGCTGTCCACACTTGCCCGCAACATTTCCTGCCAGAGTTCCATAAAAAAATACCTGAGATAGTTAGAGATATTTGCCGTAGATGATCAGATCATCTCCGGGCTTGTAGTAATCGGTAATGCATGCCCGCCGCTGAAATCCTTTTCTCTCGTAGAACGCTCTCGTCTTTTCGTACTTCGGCGTCGACGATGTTTCAGCGATGATGAGACGCCCTCCCTTTTCCTTTATGCGCTCCTCAACAAACCGAAGAAGTTCCGAGCCGATTCCTTTGCCATGAACGGAGGGAGTGACGGCGATCCAGTACAGATCGTATGTTCCCTGCGTCGACGGCGTCGGCCCGATGCACACATACCCGGCAACCTGCTGGGCGCTATCGACGTAAGAGAATATTTCATAATCGCCCTGCTGCTTGTCGTTCAAACAAATCTCGATCAGTTCGATCGCGACATCGATTTCTTCATTGCTGAAAACGTCCGTCGCTCTCAAAAGCTTCTCGATCGGTTCTTTGTCCTCGCTTTGAAGCGGGCGGATGTTCATTGCTGTCGTAATGAATAAAGCGCGATGCGTCTAGGGATTTCTTTTCAACGCACACTCGACGATCTTTCCGATCGTCTCATTAAAGGTGTATCCGTACGTCCTCGTCGACCGGATAAACCCCGCATCGTCGGAAATGTCGGGGTTGGGGTTCACTTCCAGAACGTATGGTTTGTTGTTTTTCGTCAGCCGGAAATCCACGCGCGCGTAATCCCTGCATCCCATGATATTGAACGCCTGCAACGCGAGATCCTTCACGCGCGCCTCGATCGTCGGCGGCAGATCGGCCGGACACACTCCTTTTGTTCCCTCGAACTCGACGGAACCCGTCACCCACTTCGCATCGTACGTCACAATCCTCGGATAGCCGGACGGGAGCCCGGAAAAATCGATCTCCGAGATCGGAAGAACGGTGGGCTTGCCGTTACCGAGAATAGCGACGTTCAACTCGCGGCCTTCGATGTATTCTTCGACAATGGCCGGCTGGTCATACTGCTGGAAGATGTAGCGGATGCGTTTTTTCAACGCCGTCAACGACTCGACGATCGAATCGTTGTCAATGCCAACGCTGGCATCCTCTTTGGCAGGCTTCACGATAAGAGGAAACGACAGGTCGAAATCGTCGACCACTATTTCATTCAGATGCTTGCAGACAATAAATTTCGCGGTCGGAATACCGTGGAACGAAAGGATCTCCTTCGTACGCGCTTTGTTCAGGCACGTGCCAAGGGTGACTGTCGGCGAACCGGTGTAAGGGATCTCCATGATCTCGTAAATGCCGGCGACGTGCATCTCATGAATCGCCTGATCGCCGAGCGATTCAACAAGGTTGAAAATAAGGTCGGGCTTCTCGGACTTCAGAAACTCCAGCAGTTTTTCGACATCGTTGGACATGTTGAAGATCGACGTCTGATACCCAAGTTCACTCAGCGCGGTCTGAATTTGCTCACGCTCTTCGACCACTCCTACTTCAGACATGTCGATCAGGCCGTTAGCCCGGGCGGTCGCAAGCGCCCCTTCCTGAATCATCCCGGACTCCGAGATGAATTTCCGTCCCTCCGACGTCTGAATCGTCGGCTGGTTGAAAATAACCGAAACATGTAGCTTTTTTCTCATACCATACTCCGTATTTGTGAAATAAGCCTGTCTGTATCTCGTTCTTTTTCAACTAGTTAGGGGCGCTACAGCAACTTACAGCGCTTGCGGGCCTCATCGAGTACACGATTGAGCATTTCGTCATATGACATGCCCGCAGCCCGCGCTGCTTTTGGATAACACGAATTGTCTTCCGGCTTCGGAAGAATGCCGGGAAGAGGGTTGATTTCAATGATATTCGGGACTCCGTTCTTGTCCAGCCGCACATCGATGCGCGACCAATCGCGGCATCTCAACACCTTGTATGCGTCCTTGCAAGGCTTTACAATGGAATCATTGAGCGCCGGCGTCAATCGGGCGGGGCATTCGAAGATATCGAGCGGATTCGACGCCTGATCCCAGATCCACTTCGCTTCAAACGAATAGATCGGGTTGACGCCCTTCGGGAGCGAATCAAACTTTATCTCGACGATCGGCAGGGCTCGAGCATCATCCCCGTTGCCAAGCATAGCAACCGTAAACTCACGCCCCGGCAAAAATTCTTCAACAATCACGGGCTCGTTATAGGTCACAAGGACGTTTTCGACCTGCGCCTGCAGTTCCTTTTGATTCCGCACAAGCGAAGCATCGAAAATTCCCTTGCTCGACCCCTCATTCAACGGCTTCACCATGCACGGGAAATTTGTGCGCAAAGCCGAAAGGTCCGCGAGAGAATACAGAACCGAAAATTTTGCTGTGGGAATTTTATAGTAGGAAAGGATCTCTTTTGCCCGGGACTTGTCGAGGCAGACCGCAAGGGTAAGCGCATCGGACCCGGAATAGGGGATGTTGAGCATCTCCAGCATCGCAGGAATTTGTGCTTCGCGTGAAACACCGAATTGTCCCTCGGCGATGTTGAAGACGATCTCCGGACGGCGGCCGCGAAGTTTTTCAAACGCATCTTCATCGGCTTCGATCATCGTCACGGAGTGGCGGAGAGCAAGCGCGTCGCGGACAGCAGTCACAGTTTCAATCGTGTCCCACTCCGCGTACGTATCAGCGCTCGTTGACTTCTCTGCTATTTGCGTACTGACATCAGTGATGTTCTGACTAGAAGGCTCGACGCCGTTTTCGGCGGCATCGGATTCTTCCTTCTTCATGTTGTAGACTAGCGCTACGTCCATTCAGGGGAGTACCAAAAGAACTTTTCGATACCTTTCATACTGGTTGCCGATACGATGACTCTTTCTTGCCCAACTCTAGTTACAAATATAATGTTTTTAGACACGTTGTCAAGAAAAAAGTAGCACTTTTCTTAGGAAACGAGGCCAAAGTTGTCAGAGTGGCAGACTCTTTGATAGGGAAGATTTTGGAAAAAAAATTTCTTCGTCTCTCCATGCGAAGTAGAGACAGGAAATGTTTTCGGAAAAAGTTTTGAGACAATTTTTTAGGAAAGGATCAGCCGATTCGAACGTACGAAAGTAGATCTTTGTACACCGATTCGAATTGTGTACGAATGAGGGTATGCTGCGGCAATCGCAAGTGAGGGTCGCGCGCGACAAGGTTGAATGCTTCTTCACGTGCCTGCAAAAGTATTTCCTTGTCATGGACAATATCAGCGACAAAGAACGAAGGAAGCCCGCTCTGGCGTGTGCCGAAATAATCCCCGGCACCGCGCAGTTCAAGATCGACCTCCGCAATTGTGAATCCGTCGTTTGTCTGCACCATCGTTTCAAGCCGCCGCGAGATGTCGGAGTTCTGTTTATTGGCCTCTGCCCGGTTTGATGCAAATTGTGCCTTTCGTTTCATCGCAAGGTCATCGGTCAGAAGGACACAATATGATTGATCCGCTCCCCTCCCAACCCTTCCCCGCAACTGATGCAATTGTGAAAGGCCGAACCGTTCTGCGTTCTCCACGATCATGATGGTGGCATTCGGGACGTCGATGCCGACCTCGATGACCGTTGTCGCAACGAGGATGTCGATCTTTTTCGCTTTGAAATCGGCCATCAGATCATCTTTTTCATCGGATGGCAATCGCCCATGCAACAAGCCAAGCCTGAGCTCAGGAAATTCTCTCTTTAATTTTTCGAACTCGACCATGGCTGCTTTGAGGTCGATTTTTTCCGATTCCTCGATAAGGGGATAGACAATATATGCCTGGCGCCCTTCGTGGATTTCATCCTTCACAAACTTGAAAACATTCTTCTTTTCTTTCTCCGTCCGGACCGCCGTTCTCACCGGCCGCCGGTTTTTCGGAAGTTCATCGATCACGGAGACGTCAAGATCGCCGTACAGGGTCAACGACAGCGTACGGGGAATTGGTGTTGCCGTCATCACCAGAACGTCCGGATTTCCTTTCCCTTTTTCACGAAGAAGAGCCCGCTGTGCGACGCCGAAACGGTGTTGTTCATCCACCACGACAAAACCGAGGCTGGCGAATGCGACGTGCTCCTCGAGAAGTGCGTGAGTACCAACGACGATATTCGCCGAGCCGCTACGGATATCTTCGAGAATGTCTTCCCGGAGTTTCTTCTTTTGTCCCCCGATGAGCAGCCGAACATTGACCGGCAGATCTCCCAAAAAATTCTTCAGCGTGAAGAAATGCTGTTCGGCCAGGATCTCGGTCGGCGCCATCAGGGCGCATTGCATTCCGTTTTCAACCGCTACGAGCATTGCAAACAGCGCGACGATGGTCTTTCCGCTGCCGACATCACCTTGAAGCAGGCGGTTCATCGGCGTCGGCAGGCTCATATCGCCGGTTATCTCTTTTATGACCCGCCGCTGAGCATCGGTGAGATCGAAGGGGAGACGAGAAAGGAGCTGCCGGGCCAATTCGCTTTTGATCGTGTACGAAATCCCCTTCAGTTCTCCCTTGATCTCGCGTCGCCGGTACGCCATTAGCAATTCGAAGAAAAATAGCTCGTCGAATTTAAGGCGGACAAGGGCCAGGTCTCTTTCAGGATACGTTTTTGGAAAATGGATCGTTTTGAGCGTTGAATGGATGGCCGAAAGCTGCCGGCGCTGCAGAATGTCTTGAGGAAGATGGTCCCTCAGAGCGTCCAGGTTGTTTTGCAGCGCGCTCCGGATGATCCTTCGAAAACCCCGGTTATCAAGCCCAACCTGTCGCAGCTCTTCACTCGACCGGTAAACAGGTATGATCGCGCCGGTGTGGAGCAGCGAATTCCAATCCGTTGAATCATCCTCATCGTTGGTTTTCAGCCTGTCAAATTCCGGATGAATAAACTGCGGCCGATTCAGCTTATCCAGCTCCGGTACTGAGGAAACCGCCAGCACTTCTCCGACCTCAAAGGCCTTTTGGTACCATTGCACGCCGGCAAAAAAAATGCAGGTAAGGTATCCGGTCTCATCCTTCAGAGTGAGGAAGAACATCTGCTTGCCGCGCCGGGTTCTTTTTGATTGCTGCCGGAACACTGCTCCGATCACCGTCACTTCCGACCCGGCATTGACCAATTTGGGAAGGTCCTTGATCTTCGTGATTCGGGAGCGGTCGAGGTAGTCGCGGGGAATGTAATAGAGAAGTTTGGAAACCGAGTCGATGCCGATTCCTTTCAATGCAGCGGCCCTCTTCGGACCGATGCCCTTGACGTATTGCAATGTGTCGCTAGTATGGAAGCCCAAAGGAATAGTATGAATGATGACGGCCTGCCGGCAAGGGTTCACCGATTACCGGTGTTCAAAATTAGTTTTTGTTGACGGTTGCGCTCCCCATCCCCCGGGAATATGGTAGGCGATATGTTCATGTTCCACATCGACGATCAGCGAGTCTTCCGTCACCGGTTCAATGGTTGCCCGCCGGATCTGAGACTCCCGGAATAATTTTTCCTGGTATAAAGTCAGGCTCAATCCGTTCGCAGTTCTTTCGACAAGCGTCTGAACCGTTTTGTATGCGCTGCTTTGGTTTACTTGTCCATGGGGGAGAAGATGAAGCGTCCGCTGGGCGAGCGTGATCGTCTGTGAAACTCCGTCCTGATGTATGATGAAGACCTCCCCTTGCTTCGAGAATTTTGCCGGAAGGCTTCTTTCTGCTGACGCCGGTGTGTGAGCGCCGGATTCCGGGATCATAACGACAGTGCCAAGGAGCCAAAATGAGCCGGCGCTTTGGCCTTCGGGAAGCGCCGATTCTTCAGCATGCGGCGCTTGATTTCCATTGGCGCTTTCGGTCCCAAGGTTTTCATTCTGAGGTGATTGTCGGATCGCGCTCCCTTGTGCCGCAGCCGACGAATCGGCCGGACCCTGTTTTATGATATAGTTCTTCGACGAAAACTTTACCGGCCATTCAATTCCGCCGGAATAAAACCGGAAGATGCCCAGGCCAACCAATACGACAAGAACGGCAGCCGCAAGACCTATCAGTTGGTACCGCTGGAAACTATTCGCTTCGTCGGTCTTGAGAGATTGCCGGAGCGCCTCTCTTAATTTTTCTCTTCCCGCCAGCTTAATCCCGGCCGCGAATTCGCGCTCGGCCTCAACTTGCTTCGAACATTGTTCGCATCCGCTCAGATGCCGATCGAGAAGCGTCCGTTCCGACTCCTCAAGCCGACCGAGAACATACCGGTCGAGTACGTCAGCGTCGTCCGTCCAGTGAGAGCTATTACTCATTTTTCAGTATTCTCTCTAATGCCTTTTTGCATTGATACTTTTTCGATTTCGCCGTTTCAGCGTTTGCGAAACCCATGACTGAAGCGATTTGTTCGAGCGGAAGTTCTTCCCAATAAAAGAGAAGGAGCAATTTTTTGCATGGATCGCCGAGTTTGTTCAACGAATCGCTGACAAGTCTCGACCGATCGCTGTCGATCAGTTCTTCAAGCGGCGACGGATCAAGGCTTATCGCTTCGTCAATGTTTGCTCCCTCAGGGATCTCCTTCCGGCGACGAGCCAACCGGCGAAGCCAGATATTCTTTGCAATCCCCATAATAAACGTGCTCAACTGCGATTCATAATGAAACTGTCCCGAACGGACCTTTTCCCACAATACGACAACTGCTTCCTGCAAGATATCTTCAGCATCATCCGCCGTACCGTTGTTTTTCATCACATACGAGACAACCGGCCGCCTGTTCGCTTTATATAATGTCGCCAACGATTCTTCGTCATCTCCCTTTCTGATGAGGTCAAGAATTTTCGCGTCGTTATGGAGATAGAAGAGAGATGATTTCATTTACCTTTCATCAGTTAATGACATTAACAATCAGCAGGTGAATGAAAGAAATTACAAATAAGTGCCTCAGGATTCAATATAAACGCCACATCTTCGGAGGAGACGACGATGACAAATCAAATTCAGGCTCGATACGGCGCGATCGAACTCCGGTCGTTATATCCGACATTCGCTTTACGCGGACTTTTCTTTGCGGCCGTCCTTCACCTCGTCATTGTCGCAAGCTATTACTGTGCCGGCTTGTTCGCTCAGGAAGAAGCAACTCCGCCGGTCATTCACGTGGATATGACAAGACTTGGGCCGCCTCCATCGATCACAAATACGCTAGCAGCGCCAGCGGTGAACGTCTCAACGCCGGCAGCGCATCCGGCAAATGCAGCTCCGGTGATGGTGCCGGATGCGAACGTCTCTCCGGAGACTACGATCGCTACTCAAGACGACCTTAACAAGACGACCTCCGACATCGATCAAAGAATCGGAGAGAGTGGGAATGTCGTCATCGACGCGCCGCCTGGCGGCGACAGCGAAGCGGAGCCGCCCCCATTCCAGCCGATCGAAAAACCTCCGGTCGCGGTCGTCAATCCGGCCCCTGAATATCCTCTTATTCCTCTTCGCGCCGGAATTGAAGGCATCGTGTGGGTAAAAATATGGGTGACAAAAGAGGGGAAAGCGAAAAAGGCGGAAGTGGTAAAGACCGACTCGGAGTTATTCGATCAAGCGGCGACCGACGCTGCGATGCAATGGGTCTTTACCCCCGCAGTCATGAACAACGGCCCGGTCGCAGTGTGGGTGACAATTCCGTTCAGGTTCGCGTTGAAGAATAATCGTTAGGGGAAGCGAAATATCCAGGCGGTGGAGGCAGAAAACAGAGGTCAAATGATCGGTAGTTAGGACGTTTCGCCTTTCACTTCGCGCGTCATCAGGTCTTCCGTGGCGAGATGCGGGTTCTTTCCCTCAAAAAGAATTTTGTGGACCTCCGAGAAGATCGCCATTTCGATGGAATGCTTTTTTGCCAGGTCGACCGACGATCTGCACGTGGCGACTCCTTCGGCGACCATGACCATTTCTTTCAAGACGTCGTCCAATTTTCTCCCCTTCCCGACCTGCTCCCCGACGTAACGGTTGCGGCTGTGTTTGCTCATGCATGTAACGATCAAATCGCCTACGCCCGTCAACCCGGCAAATGTGCGGGGGAGGGCTCCCATTTTCACCCCGAGCCGTGTCATCTCCGCAATGCCGCGGGTCATAATCGCGGCCTTTGTGTTGTCGCCGAACCCGGCCCCTTCCACCACGCCGGCTCCGACAGCAATGACGTTCTTCAACGCGCCTCCGAGTTCCACTCCCCGAATATCGTCGTTGATGTAGACGCGAAAGTACGGCGTGCTGAACGCTGACGCGACAAGCTTTGCCGTCCTCATGTTGAACGACGCCGAAACGACCGCTGTCGGCATCCGTAAGCTGACCTCCTCGGCATGGCTCGGACCGGAAAGAATCGCGAGGTTTCCCCTCTTCTCATGCTCAAGAACGTCGAGCATCACTTCGGACATGGTCATCAGCGAGTGGTTCTCGATCCCTTTGGCCACGTTCACGATGATCGTCTGAGATAACTCGTGGTGAGCGATTTGCTGGATAACAGAGCGAAGGAATTGCGACGGAACGGCGGAGACGATAATGTCCTTTTTGTGCGCCGCTTCCTGGATATCGGTCAGGATTGAAACTTCCCGGGGGATTTTTATTCCCGGAAGAAAAGCCGGATTCTCCCGCGTTTCAAGGATGAGCTTCGCCTGTTCGGGACGGTACGTCCACAACGACACATCGTGACTATTTTCAGAAAGTAGTATAGCGAGAGTCGTTCCCCAACTTCCGGCTCCCAGAACAGCGACGCGCATGGCAGACCTGCGTTATGAAGAATGAAGCAATGAGAGAGGAGATCAACTGCGTGGGGACGAACCGCGGAAATTTGTCAATTTATTCTCTGTCCCTCGGATGAGCCGCCTGATATTCTCTCGATGGGTATAGATGAGGAGAAGCGATGTGCCGATGGCAAAAAAGATAAGTGTGTGATATCCCTGGATCTCGACCTTAAAAATATTCTCGCGGAAGAACATCGTCAATGGAAAGGCAACTGCCCCGGCGATCGATCCGAGCGAAACGTAGCGGGAACTCGAAAAAACAGCGGCAAAAATAACGACCGCAACTGCAAACTCCACCGGTGCGAGCGCCAGCAGCATCCCCGCCCCGGTTGCAACTCCCTTGCCTCCTTTGAATCCGGCAAACAGCGTCCAGATGTGGCCGAGGATCGCCGCGACACCGCAGATGATCTGAACAACGGTGAAGTCTTCAAACGGCGTTCTGTTTTGGAACGGCAGCGAAGGATCCCAGAACAGACGGGCCACAAAGATCGTCGCTACGACCCCCTTGAACAGGTCGACAAGGATGACGGCCAAACCTATCTTCCATCCCAAAACGCGAAGAACGTTGGTTCCCCCTGCATTACCGCTCCCGTGCTGGCGGATGTCCATGCCGTGCAGAAGTTTGGAGGCAATGATGCTTGTCGGAATAGAACCGACGAGGTAACTCAAAACAATAACGATGGCGAGATTAACCATTGTTCATCCAAGTCGTGAGTGGGGATCATGGCTTCTTCGAATTAATAATAGAAAATCACCTAATGAAAATCAAGCGAGGAGGCGCTTTTGGCTGCGGAGTATGATATGCCTGGAACTGACGGCCCGGTCAACGGCCAATATGCCGTTCAAATGGTCAATTTCGTGCTGGAGCAGCTCTGAAAGAGCCCCCTTTGCTCTCATCTTTTTCCTCGTTCCGGATTCATCCCGATACGACACTTCTACCCATTCGTGACGCCGCACCTTCACTAACATTTCCGGAAAAGAAAAACAGTCATCCCACACACTGAATTTCTTGCCGCTCCGTTTGGTAATGACCGGATTCAGAAGAGGGCCGAGACCGTTCGGATTGATGAAAATGATCCTAAGCTGCACACCGATCTGCGGCGCTGCAATTCCTCTGCCAAACCCCCGGCGTGAACGAAAATCGTTGAGCGTATCCCTCAGGTTTCGGATTGTCGAACGAGCCGCCGATGAAGCGACATTCTCAACCCTCTTGCATCGTGTCCGCAGAACGGGATTGCCGAGCAGCAATATTTTCTTGACCGCCATGGAACCTCTCTTTTTAATCTTTGAACCGGCCCGCTAACACTTCGGCAAAATCGAGGTCGCCCGGAGTCGTTATCTTGATGTTCTCAAAGCTTCCTTCGACGATCGCCGGATTGATGCCGATCCGCTCAACAAGGGAAGCGTCATCCGTGGCCTCGATATTTTCACGGGCGGCGTTTGCATAGGCATCGAGAAGAACCTGGCGCCTGAACGTTTGCGGAGTCTGAGCCGACCACAGAAGAGAGCGGTCAAGCGTTCGTTCTACAAATCCTTTGTCGTTTCCGATTTTCACGGTGTCTTTGACCCGAACTGCAACCACGGCGGCAGAATGCAATTTGGCCTTTTCAAGAGAGTCAAGGATGACCCGCTGCTGAATGAACGGCCGAACGGCGTCGTGAACAATCACGATGTCCGATCGAGGATGAAGGAGACGTAACGAGTTGGCAACGGAGTCTTGACGCCGTTTTCCCCCCTCGGCAATTTTTGAAGCTTTGGAAATATGAAATTCTTTGAGAAGGTATTCAACCTGCTGGCGGCTTGAGGGCTGCACGGCGATGACGATTTCATCAACGGCACCGCACATTTGAAAACGTTCTAGCGTGTGGATGATGATAGGCTTTCCGCGGAGTGCGAGGAACTGCTTGCTGACCGTGGCTCCCATTCGTTCTCCGGCGCCGGCCGCCGGGATGATAACGCTGGTAAACATTGGACCTCACTTGGTTGCTGGTACGACCGATTTCCCGAAATATTCGATCACGAAATTGAACCGGGGAAAGTTCTTCGGCAGACGCATAATGCTGAAGACCATGACGCCGATCGCAAGGCGGTCAATCCATGATGACAGCGGCCAGCCAAAATGGATGGTGAATTTCTTGTCCGGCAGCTCATAATCGAGCGCGAACAGGATCTCGACCATGCTGTCGTACAGCGTTTGACCGCGATTGGCGAAGCGGAAATGATTCGGCGCAAGCTTTTCCGGGATGCCCTGCCTCGGCGAATAAAAGCTGACGTAGACCGATGTCGATTTTTTGTCCTCCACACCTTCTTCCTGCGGCCGCCGAAAATAGACATGAATATGTTCAGCGTCGTTTTCCGCGATGCTGAAGATCATTTTCATCGGGACGTCGGTTTGCTTGATTTGCTTGATCTCGGGCGCGCGCTGTTTTGCGACACGCAATCCGATGAACAGAAACACTGCAGTGACGGTCCCCCAGGTCAGCGTGCCGTACGGTTTTTCGTACGCAAGGTAGAGGAAACAGCTTAACAGGACGATGAAGAGCACAAACGTGCCGACCCTGGAGGTATTATAGCCGCGGACATCTTTTGTACCCTGAGAGTAACGGTAAATCAACAGGCTTCCCATATTGATGGTAAAACTTGCAAGCAGCCCGACGGCGTACATTTCAGCCAACGTCTGCTGGCTGCCGTTGGTGACAAAAACGATGAAGGTGAAGAATAATGCGCTGCAGAGATGGATCCGGTAGAGCGACTGTCGCCTGTTTGTCTTAATGATCCATCCAAACCCGTACCGATGGGCGACCCGCTCCATCAACTCGCTCGAGGCGACGTACGCCGTGTTCACCGCCATCATCAGCAGAACGCTGGCAAGGATCCCGACGATGTACCCGAAGGGAATTCCGCCGACCATTTTCGCAAACTGGGTTATCAGATCGGTCTCGTGCGCCGAGACGTCGATCCTTGAAGAGAGAACGATCATCGAAAGCACGGGCGTAAAGATACCGATCGTCACGCCGAGAAAAATATACGCTTTCCTGATGTCGTGCCACGACTTGACGAGCCCGGCCGTCTGCACGACCGATTCGATGCCGGAGTACGCCAGGATACAGCTCGATATGCTGACGATGATCAGAAAGTACGTGTTGAACCAGCTCCCTTCATCGAATTTCTGGGCGGCGCTCACGAAGGTCTCTCCGACGCGATGCACGCTGTGCGCATCGGCATGAAGCACGCCGGCGGAGAGAAGGTTGATGAGGATAATCGCGGCGACGACAAAAATGCCGAAGGTGAATTTTGCGTTCTCCTTGATGCCGATAATATTAAGTCCGGCGACGAACCAGATGACTCCGAGTTCAAGGATAAATTTTCCCGTTGCGGACATCGGAAAGAATGCCATCCCGTTTTCGATGGCGCTGACGGTCGAGATGCTGGCAGTGAGAACGTAGTCGACAAGAATCGAGGCGACGGCGACAAACGAAACGGTGGGGCCGAGAACGAGATATGAAAACGAATAGACCCCCCCTCCGCGTATTCCGTGCAGCTCGAGAATCTCGGCGATTTCCACCATCCGTGTCGAGAGAATTCGCATCAGGATGGATGTCACTGCGAGGTAGACGATCGCATGGTAGGCGATGACGCGGAAGGCCTCGCTCGGCGCATAAAAAATGGACGTCAACTCGTCCATCAGCGTAATGATCGCGATCGAAAGCCAGGTCAGCCACCACCGCCCGCTCGAGAAATAAGCGAGGAGGTTTTTTCTCGTAAAAAGATAGGCGAACCCTGCGACGAGGGCAATGTTGACGAGCGCCGAAATGAGAAACCGTTCGGAGAACATACGACGATGAGAAGGTTAGGAACGTCTCAAAGAATCAACATGGCATCGCCGTAGCTGTAGAACCGATACCCTTTCTTGATGGCAAGCTTGTAGGCCCGCATCACGAAATCATGGTCGGCAAACGCGGCGACCAGCATGAGCAGCGTCGATTCCGGCATATGGAAATTGGTGATCAGTTTGTCGGCAATCTTAAAATCATACGGGGGGAAAATAAATTTGTCCGTCCAGCCGCGGCTCGCCTTCAAATGGCCGTCGGTGGTGACGCTGGACTCGAGCGCCCTGCACGTGCTGGTGCCGCACACAAACACGTTTCCTCTGTTGTCGATAACGCGGTTGACGACGTTGGCCGTCTGCTCGCTTACTTCAAAATACTCCGAGTCCATCTTATGTTTCGTCAGGTCTTCCACCTCGACGGTCCGGAACGTTCCCAATCCGATATGAAGCAGGACGGAGACGACCTTCACACCTTTTCTCTCAATTTTTCTGAGAAGGGGCTTGGTGAAATGGAGACCGGCAGTCGGCGCTGCTACCGCGCCGATCGTTTTTGCGTAGACCGTTTGATAGGAATCCTTGTCTTTTTCCGTCGGGTCCCGTTTGATGTATGCCGGCAGCGGGGTTTTACCGATCTTTTCGATCAGCTTGAAGAAATCTCCTTCATAATTGAACCGTACCGTCCGGCCGCGCGATGTGGTATTGTCGATCACCTCGCACGCCAGGTTGCCGTTGTCGAAATAGATCTTGTTGCCGATGCGCACTTTACGCGCCGGGTCGACGATAACGTCCCAGATATTATCCGCGGCATTCAATTGGCGGAGGAGAAACACTTCGATCTTGGCGTTTGTTTTTTCCTTTCTTCCATAGAGGCGGGCTTGGAACACCTTCGTCTCGTTCACGACAAGGCAATCCCCCTTCTTAAAGAAATCGACGATATCGCGAAAATGTTCTTCGCTGATGTTTTCATCGTTCCGGTTCAACACCATGAGCTTCGAACGGTCACGGGGCGAAACCGGATGCTTCGCTATAAGGTTTCGCGGAAGAGGATATTTGAAATCCGATAGTTTCATCGCGCTGATGTTTCTTTCTGGGGAAACATTCCCTTTAGTTGAACAAACGCTCTTACGGGAGCGGGTGGATTATTTCAGTAAGCAGTAATCAGTATTCAGTAAACAGTAATCAGTATGAAACACCCTCAACCATACACTCCATACTGACTACTGCTTACTGTTAACTGTTCACTGCGTACCGCTTACTTCTTTTTCGACGCTTTCTTTGCTTTTGACGCCGGCGCATCCTTCAACGCGGCGCGGGCAGCGGCAAGGCGTGCGATCGGAACTCGGAACGGCGAGCAGCTGACGTAATTCTGGTTGATCTCATGACAGAATTCAACGCTCGACGGTTCACCGCCATGTTCGCCGCATATCCCGACCTTAAGGTCGGAACGGACTGAGCGCCCTTTTTCGACGGCAATTTTCATCAACGCGCCGACGCCGCCGCGGTCCAGGACCTCGAACGGATCCTTGGCGTAAATTTCCTTCTCCACGTACGGAATGAGGAACCGGGCTGCATCGTCGCGGCTGACGCCGAGCGTCGTTTGCGTCAGGTCGTTCGTCCCGAAGCTGAAGAATTCGGCCACGGTAGCGATCTCGTCCGCCGTGATCGCGCCGCGGGGAATCTCGATCATCGTCCCGACGAGGTACTTGAACTTTATCCCTTTTTCCTGCATCACTTCGGCAGCAACGCGGCGAACAAGCTTCTCCTGGTGCTCGAGCTCCTTCACGTTGCCGACAAGCGGGATCATGACCTCGGGTTCGACCTTTATCCCCTTCGCCTGAATGTTCGCCGCCGCTTCAAAAATCGCGCGGGACTGCATTTCGGTGATCTCGGGGAAGATGATGCCCAGACGGCATCCGCGAAAACCGAGCATCGGGTTGAATTCATGCAGGCTTTCGACGCTGTGATGCACCTTCTCGTAGCTGATGCCGATCTCAGAGGCGAGCTGGCGCTGTGCGGCCTCATCGTGCGGAACGAACTCATGCAGCGGGGGATCGATCGTCCTTATCGTCACCGGGCGGCCGTTCATCGCTTCGAAGATTCCTTCGAAGTCGGTCCTCTGCAGCGGCAGCAGTTTTGCGAGCGCCGCACGGCGTTCTTCGACCGTGTCCGCAAGAATCATTTCGCGCATCGGACCGATCTTCCCTTCGCCGAAGAACATATGTTCCGTCCGGCAGAGTCCGATACCCTCGGCCCCGAAAGCGACCGCATTGAGCGCCTGGTCGGGCTGGTCTGCGTTCGTCCGGATCTTGAGTCTCCGATACTTATCGGCCCACGACATGATCTTCGCATACTGCTGATAGACAGGGGCTTCTTTCGGCGCCAGCGTTTTTCCGATGAGCACCTGGAGCACCTCCGACGGCTTCGTAGCGACTTTTCCTTCGATCACTTCGCCCGTCGTTCCGTCGAGAGAAATCCAATCCCCTTCCTTGATGGTTTTTCCCTTCACTTTCATGGTGTGCGTCGAGTAATCGATGTCGAGCGCGGAACAGCCTGCGACGCAGACCTTGCCCATCTGACGGGCAACAAGCGCTGCATGCGAGGTCATTCCACCGCGGGCGGTGAGAATTCCTTCGGCCGCGTCCATCCCTTTGATGTCTTCGGGGGAAGTTTCGATGCGCGTGAGGATCACGTGCTCTCCCTTTTTCTTCCAAGCCTCGGCATCCGGAGCGTTGAACACAACGCGTCCGGTCGCCGCACCCGGCCCCGCATTCAGTCCTTTTGCGAGGAGCCGTCCGCTCTTCACTGCCGATTCTTTTTCCTTCAGGTCGAATACCGGACGAAGAAGCTGGTTGAGCTGATCGGGTTCGATCCGCTTCAGCGCTTCCTTGTCGGAAATCAATTTTTCTTCGACCATATCAACGGCAATTTTGATTGCGGCGAACGCGGTCCGTTTTCCGACGCGGCATTGGAGCATGTACAGCCTGCCTTGCTGGATCGTGAACTCGATGTCGTTCATGTCGCGGTAGTGCTTCTCGAGGGTCTTGCGGATCTTGTCGAGCTGGTTGTAGATCTTCGGGTTGTCCTTTGCGAGCTGGGAAATCGGAAGCGGTGTCCGGGTTCCGGCCACAACGTCCTCCCCCTGGGCATTCATGAGATATTCGCCGTAGAACACGTTCTCGCCCGTCGCCGCATCGCGCGTAAACGCCACGCCGGTCCCGGAATCGTCCCCCATATTGCCGAAGACCATCGATTGGACGTTGACCGCCGTTCCCCATGACTCGGGAATGTCGTACATCTTGCGGTATGCGATCGCCCTGTCATTGTTCCACGAACCGAACACGGCGCCGACCGCGCCCCACAGCTGTTCCATCGGTTCCTGCGGAAAATCGTTTCCCGTTTTTTCTTTGATCGCCTTCTTGAACAGCGTGACGAGGTCTTTCAGGTCGTCGGCGTTCAATTCGGTGTCAAGATGCACTCCGCGCGATTTCTTCTTCTCCTCGATGATCGCTTCGAACGGGTCGATTTCATCCTTGTGGACCGGCTTCAAACCGAGGACAACATCGCCGTACATCTGGACAAACCGGCGGTACGAATCGTAGACAAAACGCGGATTGTTCGTCTTCTTCACCAGACCCTCGGCGACTTTGTCGTTGAGACCGAGGTTGAGGATCGTATCCATCATACCCGGCATTGAAGCACGGGCGCCGGAGCGGACCGAAACGAGCAGCGGATTCTTCAGGTCGCCGAATTTCGCTCCCATTGCCTTCTCCACTTTGCCGATCGATTTTTTTACATCGGCCTGCAGTGATTTCGGATACGTCCTCTTGTTCGCATAAAAATAGGTACATACCTCCGTTGAAATTGTGAACCCTGCCGGCACAGGCAAATTGATGTTCGTCATCTCTGCCAGGTTCGCACCTTTGCCGCCGAGAAGGTTTTTCATTTCAGCCTTGCCTTCGGCCTTTCCATTGCCGAAGAAATACACATATTTAGCCATCGTTGTAATTTTTCCTTCTTATTGTGTTGTTGTTGTGTGTCGTGTTAATGGTTGATTGACCAAGTGAATTAAGAGTATTGCTTACATTTGCTGACATCCTCCAAAAACGCCCTCCCGATTTTATCGGTGAAAGGGTTCGAGAGATCTTTCATCCGTTCGGGATGCCACTGTACCAGGATGAGGAATGCCGCCGTGCTCCTGTCGTCCCATTCCAGCCCTTCAACAACTCCATCTTCCGACCTTGCATTGACCGCCAGCCCTTTGCCGACACGATCGACCCCTTGATGATGAGTTATTGACCTCGCCCCGCTCATGGCCGCAGATCGATGCGAGCATTGAATGCGGCTCAACGAGCACGGTATGCCGCCGGCCTTTTCCCTCAGCATCATCGTGCCGCGAAAAACCGCTCGATGCCAGATCGATGTGAAGCGACCCTCCGCAATAAACATTCACCGATTGCATTCCCCTGCAGATCCCAAGCATGGGCATCCTTTTTGCCAGGGCCTTTTCTATTACCTTGAATTCAAATCCGTCCCGTTTGCCATCGACGCCTTCCGTGTGCGCTGCGCCATCGCCTCTACCGTACACCTTCGGGTCAATATCACCTCCTCCTGTAAGCAGCAGACCGTCGCATTGTTCAATTTCGTCCGGCTGATTCCTTTGAAAAGACAATTCGTGAAATTCGATCACTGGATTGAACCGTAAAAGCCATCCTTGATAAGCGCTGAATATTCCTTTCTCCGACGTATTTTTCGTGATGCCGATTTTCATCATTCATGTCTTGTGCTGAGCACCGAATCTATCAGGGCGTTCCATTCCTGCTCTTCATGGACCGCCATTTCGACTTCCAGATAGAAAAGAGGAACATGCTCGGATATTTCGATCGAAGACAACCGGGCAAGATCCTTTTCCGTGGTAACGACATACTCGGCGTTGATCTTTTCCTGTTCCGCCGCAACGTGCTGCAGATCCAACTGAGAATACGGGTGATGATCTTCAAACGTTCTCATTGAGCGAACGATGATTCCCAGTTCCTCAAGACTTTCCCGGAAACTTTCCGGTTGACCGATTCCGCAAAAAGCCACGGCGTGTTTACCTTTAATGCTATTCAGATCGACGCTGAACCCGGTCTTCGCTCTCTTAAAGGAGGTAGTTGTCAACGAACTCGAAAAAATTTTTGCGTCCGAGTAACGACGAACCTCCTTCTTCAATCCTTCGATATCCATTCCGGGCCTTATCTTTGTAAGAAGGACCGCATCCGCCCTTTTCAAGGAGCTCAATACATCCCGCCTGTATCCTGCCGGCAGCATCGCCATTGAAAAGGGGGGATGACCGGCGTCGATCAGCACTACATCCAGGTCGCGATCCAATGAACGATGCTGGAAGCCGTCATCGAGGACGACGGCTTGGGCATGCAGTCGGTCAACAGCATATCGCGCGCCGTTCACCCGGTTTTCGTCAACGACGATGACCGCTTTCGGCATCCGGGTCGCAAGCTGGAAAGCTTCATCTCCCGCATTTGCTGCATTCGTTTTTACCGACAGACCGTCCGAAACCTCGACCAGTCCCCTGGTCTTCCGTTTATAGCCGCGGCTGACGATCGCACACCGGACATTTTTTCCTACCAGCCGGTTCACAAGGAGGCTGACGACGGGCGTTTTGCCCGTTCCGCCCGCTGTAATGTTGCCGATGGAAATAACCGGGGCGTTGATTTTTTCCGCCGGGAGAACCTTCCAATCATACAACAAATTCCGAAGAGCAACCCCGCCTCCATACAGCCATGATAAAGGAAACAACGCCGGAACTGGTTTCATCTGCTGTTTATTTTCGAAGCGTCACCGCACCGCCTGCTCCGCTTTTGTGCTCAAGGCGGCGAGTTGATCTTGAGCCTCTGCTAAAAAAAGATCGAGCGATTCATTCTGCAAGTGATCAGGAACCGAGAGGGGATCACTGTACTGAACGTCGATCCTCGAAAACGGCATCGGGATCTCAAATTGATCCCAGCTCTTTAATGTTTTCTTTCGTCTTGCGGCGATGCCGACAAGAAAGAGCGGAACATGTGCGCGCTGTGCTGCGCGGACCGCACCCATTTTCATCCGATGCCTTGGGCCTGTCGGACCGTCGGGGGTAATGCACAGCGACTTCCCATCATCAATGGCTCCGGTCATCAACTGCATAGCCTCTTTCCCGCCGATATGGCTCGAACCCCGGATCAGATCGTAGCCCCATCGCGCAAGAACAGCCGACAATATTTCGCCGTCCTCGCTTTGACTGACGAGAGCCGCAGCCGGCGCCCCTTTTTGAGGGCGGTGCAGAAACCATCCGACGAGCATGGAGCCGTGCCAGAATGCAATGACAGACCTTTTATGCCCCTTCCGATGTTCTTCAAAGAACGCTGAATTACTTTTCCTGATCCGGAGCGTACTGCATAAAATCAATGCCGCCAGCCACAACATCTTTTTCGCTAACCCATTGACGATTTTTTTCATCATCGGCGACAACAATTATCGCTTATGCAGGACCAACTGCCAAAATCGTCTCCGCAACATTCGCCGACGCCCCTTTCGATCCGAGCAGCCCTTTAACGACGGAGAGATCCTTTTTCATCGCACCCCGCGTTTCATCATTCTTGATCAGTCCGGAGGCCAGCGCGACCAGCCTGTGGACGGTCACGTTGTGCTGGATCAACTCGGGAACGATGGTCTTTCCGGCGACAATATTCACGAGGCCGATATTCTTCACCCGCACCAGCAGACGGGCAATGAGATAGGTCAGCCACGATGTCCTATAGACCACGATCATCGGCGTTTCAAAGCATGCGGTCTCTAACGTGGCAGTGCCGGACGTGACGATCGCAAGCTCCGCGTATTTCATCGTCTCATGCGTTGCATTCTCGACAAAATGCAGCGAAATATTCGGCGGAAGGTACCGTTCAAACACCTGCTCTTTGAGGTTCGGAGCTATGCCGACGACGATCTCGCATCCCTCTTCACGCTGAAGAACGGCAGCGGACCGTGCCATCACTGAGAACAGATTCTCCACTTCCTGTTCCCTGCTTCCCGGGATCAACGCCAGTATTTTCTTCGACTGGTCAATCCCGAATCGCTTGCAGAATTGCGCTCGGGAGAATCCGACATTCAACTCTTCAAGCAAGGGATGACCGACAAATCGGACATCGATCCCCTCTTTTTCATAGATCTCCGTCTCGAAGGGAAAGACGACAAGCATTGTGTCGATCATCCCCCGCATTTTCTTGACGCGTCCTTTTTTCCATGCCCAGACCTGCGGGCTGATGTAATAGACGACCTTCACGCCGTGCTTTTTTGCCTTTCGGGCAAAGCGCAGATTGAATCCGGGGTAGTCGATCAGCACTACCACGTCGGGTTTTTTCAAGACGAGGAGCTGCTCCAGGGTTCGCTCGACCGATCTGATCAGCGGCAGATGCCGCAGCACCTCCATAAATCCCATGAACGACAATTCGTTCACGTGGTACGTCAACGCCATCCCTTCGCTCTTCATCCTCTCTCCGCCGATGCCATAGATCTCGATCGACGGGTCGCGCCTCTTCAATTCTCTCACGACGCCGGCGCCGTGAATGTCGCCCGAAACCTCTCCCGCGATCATCATGACCCTGTGGACCATCGTCAGCCCTGCTTTACGAAATAGAGAATGAGGATCGCGGCTGTGATCACGCCGAATGCCTGCAGCGTCCGCCGTTCCGACTGCAGTCCGCGGGACAATTCTGCGCCGCGGCGGAAGACATGCTCGGCAGAATACCGTGTGAGACGCGGCATAAAGCGGGGAACGGCCTGCACGTAGCGTTCGTATTCGTCGCCGAAGGTCGTGTGCAGGTACTCTTCTTCTTTGGTCACGATCAACGTATACTGGAGCAGGAAGAAGCCGAACGCAATGATCACCAGGTACGGCATCAACGCATTGGCCATGATCCCGACGCCGACATACATCATCATGTTGCCGACGTAGAGCGGGTTGCGGACATAGCCGAAGGGTCCGTCAATGAATAGATGCGTGCCGCCGACACGTCCTGTCGTTCTCGTTTCTGTTCCCGCAACGGAGACTCCCCAAAGGCGGACGAACTCGCCGCACAGGGCAACGCAAAATCCGGCGGCGAGAGAGAGCGCCGTTGGCCGGGCGTACACCAGCATCAAAAGAATGAAGGGAATCGGCGTGTAGCTGCGCATCTCAAATATTTTCCCGCGGATATCCAAACGCTATCCTCTCATGAAAATTTCTTTTCGTGCAAGCTCTGCGGTGCGGCGCTTACGGGGATGCCGTTCTTCAACGAGCGGTTTGAAACGGGAGAGCACATCGTCGAACGTCTCGAAGCGATGATAGGTGATGTTCTCCCGCTCGCAATACGTCAGCAGCGCCTCTTTCGCAAACACGACATCGGCAAACCTCGCGGGGCATTGGTCGGAATAGCCGTTGCCAATATAGACGATCACATTGTCATCGCCGGATTTCGTCAAGAGATGGTTGCGCTTGCAGTTTGCACACCGAATGCATTCGGCATCCGTATACGGAAACCGGGGGGCCAGGACGCCGCCGTCTTCGATGACCATTTGATTGGAATAAAAAGGAACATGGCTCAGGCGCTCCTTTTCCAGCACATGCCGGATATAAAGATCGAAACCATCGCTGAGAATATGGACGGGAATAGACTTGCTCCGGCAATACTGCTCAAACCGGCGGAACCCGGCATCAATTTTCTGACCGTCCACAAAAGTGCCAAAAGTCGATGCCGAAAGCGATCCGACCGTTGCACACGACCGCCGCCAGCTCTCCATCATTCCGATCTTCCCGTCGCGGGCTTCGAGGAATGTGCGGGAGCATTCTTCCGGACTGCCGAACACTTTGAACATCGAATCGCCGATGTCGGTGGGCGTGATCGTCCCGTCAAAATCCGTGAAGACAATATAGGAGAGCCGGTCGTTCATTAATTTCTGGCCACTGCGTTTTCGTTGAACCGCACTGAAACGAGTTTTGAAACCCCTTCTTCTTCCATCGTCACGCCGTACATCGCATTCGCCGCTTCCATCGTGCGCTTATTGTGCGTCACAACAATGAACTGCGTATTGTCGCTGAATTTTCGAAGGATGCGCGAAAAGCGGTCGATATTGGAATCGTCAAGCGGCGCATCGACCTCGTCGAGGATACAGAAAGGGCTCGGCTTCACAAGATAGATCGCGAAGAGAAGCGCGATAGCGGTCAGCGTCTTCTCTCCTCCCGAGAGCAAGTCGATCGACGTCGGACGCTTGCCCCGCGGTTTTGCGATGATCTCGATCCGGGCTTCAAGAGGGTCGACTCCTTCTTCGAGACGCAGATCGCATTCATCCCCCTCGTCGAACAAACTTTTGAATGTCGCGATGAAATTGTCCCTGATCTTGCTGAACGTCTCGCCGAACGTCCGTTGCGCCGTCGTGTTGATTTCTTCGATCGTAGAGAGAAGGGTCTCTTCTGCCTCCACCAGGTCCCGGCGTTGCGTGGTTATGAAATCAAGCCGTTCGCTCTCGCTTTTGAACTCATCGAAGGCGGCAAAATTAACGGGTCCCAGCGCCGCTATCTTATCCTTCAGCGTTCGTCCCTGTTCCCGTGCCGCTTCGATGTCGAACTGTTCCTTATCGGCGTATGCTTTCAATTCGAGAAGGAATCCATATTCTTCCCGTGCCCGCGTGATAAGGTTTTCGGATTTCATCGTGAGTTCCGAGAGTCTGATCTCAAGCTCATGGGTCACGCCGAGAGAATCGTCGTGCAGTCTCCGCTCGTCCTTGATCTTGAGCTCAACTTCATGCATCTGGTTCCTCTTCGCGTTGTATTCTGTGTCTACGCTTTTTCCCCGTTCGACGATCACGTGGAGTTCCGAGTTCAACCGATGGAGCTCCGCTTCGGTATCCGACAGTTCTTTGACCAGCCGCTCGATCTCACCGTTCGCCTCGGCAATATCCCGGTCGCGCTGCGTAAGGGTCACCGTGATATTTTCTACGGTCTCGCGGATGTACTCAAGTTCGCGGGCAATTTTCTTTTCCTCGTTTTGGAGGTTGAGAAACGCAACGTGGGCTTTGTTGGTGGCCTCGGAATATTCTGTCCACAGAACCTCCATCGTTTCCATTTCGCTCGTTGCTGCGCCGGAGCTCTGTTCGGCGGACGACCTCTTCTTCTCGAGCTGGTCGATTTCGGGAAGAAGGACGTCGAGCTCTTTCTGCAGTTCCTCGGCCTCTGCGGCAAGCTTCACATTCTCCGCCGTGTTCCGTTCCATATTTTCGTTGATGCGTTTTTTCTCGAACTCGATTTGCGCAATGCGCATCTCGACGCCCGTCATTTGCTGTTCGACGCGCTTCGCAGCGGCGGCAAGGGTCTTGATCTCTATCGATGCCAGAAGGGTTTCCTTTGCTGTGATCTCCTTGCGGAGGGACGCCAGCGATTCGGAGAGCCCCGCCGTCTCGCCTTCAAGCTCTGTAATCTGACTTTTTTTGCCGATCATGCCCCCGTCGTCAGTGCGAAGGCTCCCGCCTTTGAGAACCCCCTGACCGGTAACGACTTCCCCTTCAAGAGTGACGCACTTCAGCAGTGTGCCGGCTCCGATCGCTGCGGAAGCAGCGCTCACATCGCTGACAAGAAGCATGTTGTCGAAAATATAATCGCACAAAGTGCTGAATGCCGGATCGCACGTGATGAAGTCACGGGCCCATCCGATAATCCCTTCCCCCGCGATCTTTGTGTTCGGACTTTTCAACGCAGGCAGCCGGTCAAGGCAAATAAACGTTGCCTTTCCCTTTTGATTCTTTTTCAGCACATCGATGCCTCTGTACGCTTCTTCGATGTTCTTCACGACGATGAAACTTGCCGTTTCGCCGAGGGCGGATTCTACCGCAACGCGGTAGCGCGGCTCTGTCGACACGGCGTCAGCAACGGTCGTCTGGACGTTTGCTTTCCACTCATCGTTCGTGATGAGAAACTTTGCGCCTTCGGAGAATCCGTCGTAGCTTTCGATCAACCCTTTGAGAAATTCCAAGCGGGCACGGCGGCGGTCGAGGACGCCCCGAATCTCAAACTCCTTGTTCCGGAGAGCTTCGATCTCCCGTTCCAGCTCCGATTTCTGGGATTCTCCCTGATGGACGCGGACTTCTGCTTCAGCGTATTGCTTGCGGAGTTCGCGGTCTTCGCTGCTCAGCTGATTGACAAGCTCCGAATTCGTCTCGACTTCGCTCTTATAGATTCCGTTCTCTTCATTGGAAAAATCGATGCGGCCGCGGATATTCTCTATTCTCGCCTTCGTCCGCTCATGCTCCTGCCGTTGCAGGGAGATCTCCTGCAGCAGCGACAGAATAAGGTCCTGAAGCTTTTTTACCTCGGCTTTCTTGGCATCGAGCTGGACGGTAAACGCATCAAGTTCTTCTTTTTTTCCTGCATAGTGGCGCTCGGCATTGTCGACCTTCACGTGCATTTCTTCGATCGACGCCCGAAGGATCTTTGATCGCTCCTGCAGCTCGTCCTGTTGACGACGAAGTTCGACCTTTTCCTTTTCAAAGCGTTCGATCGATGCCGCGAGAGATTTCTTCCGTTCACTCGATGAAATCCGCATCTGCTGGACGGTGTTGATCCGTTGCTGCTGATCGGCCACATCGGTTTGCGCGTCGGTAAGCTTCGCCTCGAGATCTTCCAATTCCTTACGGAGAAGATCGAGGAGAGTCTCCTTTTTGGAAAGCTCCGAATCGATCCGTTCCTTCTCGCTGCGCGCTCCTTCGAGCTCGTGTTTCAGCGGTCCCACTTTGTCCGCGATGGCGGAATAGTCGCGTTCCAGCAGGTCAACTTCCAGCGCCCGAAGTTCCTTGGAAAGCCCATTGTATTTTTCTGCCTTCTGGGCCTGCCGTTCGAGAGAATTGACGGCCTTCTGCACTTCCTTCACAACGTCGTTCACGCGGACGAGATCCTGCTGCACTGTTTCAAGCCGTCGGAACGCTTCTTTTCTCCGGTGTTTATATTTAGTCACTCCCGCGGCTTCTTCGAACAAGCGGCGGCGCTCGTCCGTCCGGTCGCTGAGGATAGTTTCGACCATCTTCAGTTCGATCACCGAGTAGGCGTCCGACCCCATGCCGGTGTCCATGAACAGGTCTTTGATGTCTTTCAGCCTGCAGAGTGTTTTGTTGAGGTAGTACTCGCTCTCCCCGGAACGGTACACGCGGCGGGTAACGGTCACTTCCGAATATTCGGTCGGAAGGATTCCTTTCGTGTTTTCGATCGTCAACGAAACATCCGCCATGCCGATCGGCTTGCGGTTTTTTGTCCCGTTGAAGATCACGTCCTCCATTTTATCGCTGCGCAGCGTGCTCGGCCGCTGTTCCCCCAAGGCCCATCGAATGGCATCGACGACGTTGGTTTTGCCGCAGCCGTTCGGTCCCACGATCGCAGTGATGCCCGAATCAAATTTCAGGTTCACTTTGTTCGCAAACGACTTGAATCCAACGACCTCTAACTTCGATAGATACATAGTCCTCTCACTCCGATCAGTTCGCCGCCGGTACCACCGTACTCATCATAAAATGAATGTACGCCATCGTCGCATGGGCATAATCGAAGTAGCCATACCACAAAAGTCCAAGCACCGCGAAGACCACAATGGCTATCGCGTAGATCTTGACCGAAGAGCTGTCGTAAATAATCGAGATCCCCTTCAGCGTTCTGAAAAGAATCCACACCATAACGGCCCCGAAAATCACCAGAACAGGAACAACATAGACCTCGCTCTCCATCACCCTGTATAAGATCATTCCCAGCGGGATGAAGATCACCATCGGAAGCGTCGACCATACCGCCACAGAGTATGAATGGAAGAGGTAGACTTTGGTCCGGACAAAAAAAGAAAGGAACTGAACGAGGACCATGACAATAAACATCCAGGCAAAACAGACGAGTCCGCAATAAGCGATGCACTGAATCGGATGCCAGATGAGTTCGATGATGATCGCTTTAAGGGAATCCGAAGTGATGAACATCGTCAAGATATAATCGAGCACCATGCTGGTGCGGAAATGATACAGCACGCTCGACACGACGATGGCAAACGTCACGGCGACGATCGCCGACAGGATCGCAGTGTGGAGATTCGACAATATCCTCTGGTCGCGAATATCCGCGTAAAAATTGTACGGACGGCGCAGCGCCCGGAATACCCCTTCGCGGAAGCGGCGGTCGGAATTCAGAAGCCAGAAGAAGAGGATCAGGAGAACCAGGCCGAGGAGAACGTACGACACCGGCGACGAGGTTGAGTGAGTGCCGACCGGGAGCGCCGCGATCTTTTCTCCAAGAAACATCGAGCGAACGACGTCATAACTGACTTTTTTCTCCCGATTGAATTCGACGATGCCCTGCGTGTACAGGTCCGGTGTGTTCGATTGCACGGACAGCATCGGCCGGTCTCCGCGCCAATCGCTAAAGCTCCAGACGAAACTGGCGGCAATGTTGGACCCTTTGATCGCGTCGTAACGCTGAAAAAGATATCTCGCCTGCGCTTCCTGAGACATCGGATCGCTGTACCCGTTCCGGTTGCCCGTTTCCACGGCTTTGCCATACTGTCCCACGATCAACGGTTGCTCGGGATGAGAGGCCTTCCATCGCTGAAGCGAGGACGTGAATCCCTTCAGGTCGGCATTCACAAGCCGAACTCCGGCGAGGTCGACGAGGCTTGAATTTTGAACATCATCGAGGGAGAGTGAAATATAGTAGGTCAAGCGGCTATCCATCGACCGCGCCGTTCCTTGCAGCTGGTCGAGCAGAAGCTTGGCGCGCGGGTCGATCGATTCAAAGCCGTCGCCGAATCCCCAGGCGACGAGCGACGGATGACTTCTATCCCGACGGATCATCTCTTTCAGGTAATTATCGGCAAGCGCTCGGTAGTTTTCCGTCGAGAAAATATCCGCGGGAGTTTCATACAACGGAATTTCCTCAAATGCCAGAAGACCGTACTGATCGCACAGGTCGAGCAAGTAGGGGTGGGGCGGATGGAATGAAAACCGGACAGCGTTAGCCCCGAGGTTCTTGATCAACGCAACGTCCTTCTCCATCTGCTCGTACGTCATCGCGCTTCCGTGATCGGGCGTGTCTTCTCCCCAGATCATCCCCCGCAGCGTCACGGCAGCGCCGTTCAGCATGACGCTCTGCTTCTGTTTTCCAATTGTCCGGATCCCGGTATGGATGGTGCATTCATCAACCACGACGCTGTTTTTCCCCTCCCCCGCCGCGAGGACGGCATGCAGGGTATAAAGATTCGGCTGATCCGGGCTCCACATTTTTGCCCCCGGGATCGTCACCGTCGTTTGCACCGATACGTCTTTGTTGATCCCGGGCGACAAGGAGATCGGAATGCTTTTGCCAGCCGGGAGACCGGTCGCTTTATCGGAACATTCAACCGTAAAATTCAGAACAGCTGGCCCGCCATGATCGCCGCTGAAAAGTTTAGAAAAGTCGCGTCCGGAAATTACAGCATGGACATTCAGCTTGACCATTTTCGGGTCGATGCTCTCTGTTTCGGAAACGAGGTCATCGATCCATACGAGCGGTGTCGCAACCAAAAAAACGTCGCGAAAAATACCTCCATAGTTTTTCCATCCGCCGATCTGCTGACGAAGCGGAAGAGTGCTTCTGGAGTTCAGGGTATTGTCGACAACGATGCGAATGACATTCTCACTCCCGAACTGAATGGTATTTTCCGGCACGAGAAAAGAAAAGGAGGTGTATCCGCCTTCGTGCTTTCCGACAAAAACTTCGTTGAGATAAATCTCCGCCTGGTAATTGATCCCATAGGCCACAAATTTGAAGCTGTGGGAAGCGAGCAGTGCCGGCGGGAGGTCGAATTTCCTGGTGAAGATCACTTTCCCCTCAATATCGAACGCGGATGGAACGAGAACTTCTTTCCACGTTGCCCCTTCATCCGTCGAACAATTCCATCTCCCGGACAGGTCTACAACAGACCTGGAGGGGGACGAATAATTAAGGATATCGGGCCGGGATTTTCTCCCGTTTTCGAAAATAAAGGTCTTTGAGGGAGCGAGAGTTGGTGCCGCGAGAAGAAAAACCAGTGCCAGGAGATAGCGACGGGATGAGATTTGCAATAATGGACTCAAAATATTTGGAGAAAAACGTGTGTTTTCGAGGATTTAGGGAACACGAACCCTTTATTCGGGATAATATAATACATCTGAGGCCGAAAAGCAATCAAAAAAAAATGCTCTAAGTCTATAATTTACATAAGCTTAGAGCATCTTAGGAATGTATACGTCGAGAGCAGGAGGCAGATTATAGCCGTTATTGCTAGTTTCTAGCCCCGGCTACAATTGCTGAAAACGAATCCGCCTTGAGGCAAGCTCCCCCCACAAGAGCGCCGTCAATATCTTGCTGACCTAAAAGTTCCTTTGCATTCTCGGGTTTCACGCTCCCGCCGTATTGAATAATTAGCTTTTCTGCAACAGGCCATGAATACAATTGTGCAACAAGCTTTCGAATCAACTGATGAACTTCTTCTGCCTGCTGAGTCGTCGCCGTTTTACCGGTGCCGATCGCCCACACCGGCTCGTAAGCAACGATCACGCGAGCGAGGTCGGCCTCTGTCAGGCCGGCAAGGACGCCCTTCACCTGAGCCGTGATGACTTTATCAGTGATCCCCTTCTCCCGTTCTTCCAGCGTCTCCCCGACGCAGATGATCGATCTCAATCCTGCAGCGAGGACCTTCTTGGCTTTTTGATTGATGAGATCATTCGACTCGTGGAAATATTGACGCCGCTCCGAATGGCCGACGATGACATATTCGCAGCCGACCGACTTCAGCATCTTGATCGACACTTCGCCGGTATACGCCCCGTCGTCATGAACGGACACGTCCTGAGCCCCCAGTTTTATCGAACTCCCCTTCACGAGCTGCTGTGCGACCACCAGGGAAGTATACGGTGGACAAATGATGACCTCAGCTTTCCCGCTCCCGACCAGGCTCTTAAGGCTGTTGATAAGCTCGGCAGTTTCAAAGACATCTTTATTCATTTTCCAATTTCCGGCAATAACTTTATTTCTCATAGGTATTTCTTCTTTCGCTTGTGAGGTTGAGGATTAAATGTAATGGGCACCGATTTATTATTGGTTCAATTTGGTTTTCAGAATGTCGTTGACGATTTTCGGATTGGCTTTGCCTTTTGTTGCTTTCATCGTTTCGCCGACGAAAAATCCGAACAGCTGCGTCTTCCCGTTCCGGTATTGTTCCCTCTGCGACGGATTCTTCGAGAGGATCTCATCGACAATTTTATCTATCGCCGAAGCGTCCGAGAGCTGGACAAGCCCTAGACGCTCGACGATCGTCTTCGGGCTCTCTTTCGTCTTGACCATCTCTTCGAACACTTCCTTCGCGATTTTTCCGCTGATGACGCCGTCGGCGATCAGGTTGACCATCGCGGCCAGATTCTCCGGCGAGATCGGAAAATCCTGCAGCGCGATATGCTCGTCGTTCATGACCCGAAGAACATCGGTCATCACCCAATTGCTGATCGCTTTATACCCGTCCGGATTCTTCCGTGAAATTTTTGAAACGGCGTTTTCGTAATAATCCGCCAGCGGCTTTTCTAGCGTCAGAATGCCAGCATCATATTTCGGCAGTGCATACTCACCGACGAACCGATCGCGCCGCTCTTTGGGAAGCTCTGGCAGGGAAGATCTCACTCGTTGGATCCACGGTTCATCGACCAGCACCGGCACCAGGTCCGGATCCGGGAAATACCGGTAGTCGTGCGCTTCTTCCTTGCTCCTCATGGAGACGGCCACATTCTTGTCGGCGTCCCAAAGCAGCGTTTCCTGCACAACCGCGCCGCCGTCCTCGATCAACACGATCTGGCGGTTGATTTCATAGTCAAGGGCCCGTTCGACATTGCGGAATGAATTCATGTTCTTCACTTCGGTCTTCGTCCCGAATTTCTTTTCCCCTTTCAACCGGACCGAAACGTTCGCGTCGCAGCGGAGGCTTCCTTCTTCCATGTTGCCGTCGCATATTCCGAGGTACGTCACGATCTGCTTGATCATCGAAAGATACTCGTATGCTTCGTGCGAATTGCGGATGTCGGGCTCGCTGACAATCTCGATCAGCGGGACGCCGCAGCGGTTCACATCGACGAGCGTATCGACATCCACATCATGGATCGACTTTCCGGCGTCCTCCTCCATGTGAATACGGGTGATGCCGATGCGCTTCGTCGAACCATCCTTCAACTCCACGTCCACATGGCCGTTCGCGCAAATCGGCTCTTCATATTGTGAGATCTGATACCCCTTCGGCAGATCAGGATAGAAATAATTTTTCCTGGCGAAAATGGATCTCGGCGCAATGGAACAATCAGTTGCAATCCCCATCTTCAGAATGAATTCGACCACCTCTTTGTTGAGAACAGGGAGCACGCCGGGCATGCCGAGACATACCGGACACGAGTTCGCGTTCGGAGTATTTCCGAACTTGGTGGTGCATGCGCAAAAGGCCTTTGAATGTGTCAGCAGCTGGGCATGCACTTCAAGTCCGATCACAGCTTCGTATCTGTCGTTCATTGCATTACGATCAGGATGAACGCTTATGCTGCAAGAGCGTTCGTTACTTTTTCAGCAGCATCTTTTAAGTTTTCCGCGACGAGAAAGCTCATTCCCGACTTCTTCAAAATTTCCGCCGCCAGGTCGGCATTCGTTCCGGCAAGGCGAATAACAACGGGTATCTTCACTTCCACTTTCTTCGCCGCCTCGACCACGCCGGTCGCGACCCGGTCGCACCGCACAATGCCGCCGAAAATGTTGATAAGAATTGCCCTCACATTTTTATCGGCAAGAATGATCTTGAAGCCATTTTCGACCGTTTGCGCGTTCGCTCCACCGCCGACATCGAGGAAATTTGCCGGCTGCCCCCCGGCCAGCTTGATAATATCCATTGTCGCCATTGCGAGCCCGGCTCCGTTGACCATGCACCCTACGTTGCCGTCGAGCTTGATGTAATTCAAATTCGATTTCGAGGCCTCGATTTCGAGCGCCTCTTCCTCGTCGAGGTCGCGAAGTTCCGCAAATTCCGGGTGCCGGTAAAGGGCGTTGTCGTCAAAATTGATCTTTGCATCGAGAGCCAGAACATCCCCTCCTCTTGTAATGACCAAAGGATTGATCTCAGCGAGAGAGGCGTCCGTCGCATCGTACGCTTTGTAGAGAGCCTGGAGAAATTTTACGCCGTTCTTGAACGCGTCACCGCTCAACCCGAGCGCGAAAGCGAGTTTCCGGGCCTGGAATTGCTGGAGCCCCACCGCGGGATTGACGGGTTCCTTCACGATTTTTTCAGGAGATTCAGCGGCCACTTTTTCGATTTCAACTCCCCCTTCGGTTGAGACCATCAGGACGTTCATTCCGGACATCCGGTCGAGGGTGATGCCGGCGTACATCTCTTTTGCAATGTCAATGCCTTGTTCGATGAGGAGTCGTTTCACAATTTTCCCCTCCGGTCCCGTTTGATGAGTGACAAGCCTCATGCCAAGAATTTGCGATGCCAGCGTTCTCACCTCATCGAGACTTTTTGCCACTTTGACACCGCCCCCTTTGCCTCTGCCGCCAGCGTGTATTTGGGCCTTTACGACCCAGACATTTCCGCCTAAACGCTGCGCGACAGCAACAGCCTCATCCGCAGAAAAAGCAACGGCGCCTTGCGGCATCGCGACGTTGTATTGACGGAGAATCTCTTTCCCCTGATACTCATGAATTTTCATAGCAATCCTTTTGAATGGAAACCATCTCCACGAAGAGATGATCTATTTGATTTTTTCCGAGATCGACTTGGCCTGCAAAAAAAGGAGCAGATAGTCGCGACCGCCTGCCTTGGAATCTGTGCCGGACATGTTGAACCCGCCGAACGGATGGACACCGACGAGAGCGCCCGTGATCTTCCTGTTCACATAAAAATTTCCCACGTGAAAGATCTTCTTTGCTTTTTCGATCTTTTTCCGGTCCTTCGTCCATATTCCGCCTGTCAGACCGAACTCTGTATTGTTTGCAATTTCGAGAGCGTGGTTGAAATCCTTCGCTTTGATCACCGCCAAGACGGGCCCAAAAATTTCCTCTTGTGCGATCGTCGCATCGGGGGCGACGTCGGCGATCACCGTGGGTTGAATGAAGTACCCATCCCCGCCGGCTTTCTTGCCGCCGGCGACAAGTCTTCCCCCCTCCTGCACCCCCTTCCCGATATACTCAAGTATCTTCTCTTGCGCGCCGCGGTTGATCACCGGCCCCATGGCGTTTCCCGGATTATCGCCGGGGCCGACGGACAACTTCTCCGTTTTTTCCTTTATGAGGCCGACAACTTTATCGTAGACTTTTTCAACGACGATCACCCGGGATGCGGCGGAACATTTTTGCCCCTGAAATCCGAACGCTGACACCACCGCCGCCTGCGCCGCGGCATTCAGGTCCGTCGCATCGTCGATAACGATAGAATCCTTTCCCCCCATTTCGGCAACAACGCGCTTCAGCCACTTTTGCCCCGGCTGTACTTTCGCCGCAAGTTCATTGATGTGAATTCCTACCTCTTTCGATCCGGTGAAGGAAACAAAGCGAGTCTTGGGGTGAGCTACCAAGGTGTCTCCAACAGTTCCTCCTGCTCCGGTAACAAAATTGATAACGCCGTCCGGCAAACCGACCTCGCGCATCAATGAGAAATATTTCCACCCGGTCAGAGGCGAATCGCTCGACGGCTTTAATACGACAGTGTTGCCGGTCACGACAGCAGCTGATGTCATGCCTGTGAGAATTGCAAGTGCAAAATTCCACGGCGGCACGACCACGCCCACACCGAGAGGAATATACTGCAACTCACTTTTTTCCGTCGGAATTTTCGTGACGGGATGCGGCCCGGCATAGCGGAGCATTTCGCGCCCATAGAATTCGAGAAAGTCGATCGCTTCGGCGGTGTCGGCATCTGCTTCGGGCCAGGTCTTGCCGACCTCGAAGATCATTGCGGCGCTGAATTCATGCTTTCTCTTCCGCATGATCTTTGCGGCCTTGAAAAGATATTCGGCCCGTTTTTTGGAGGGGACAAGCTTCCATGTTTCGAATGTTGCTGCCGCACGCTCGATGGCCTTATTCGCCAGCTCCGCGTTCGCTTTTTGAAAAACACCGACGACTTCGCCCGGCGCAGATGGATTGTAGGAGTTCAATTTTTCAGCCGTACGGAATTCTTCGCCGCCGATCACGATCGGATATTCCTTCAAAAACTCCGACCGGACCTTTGCCAGAGCATTTTCCATTGCTTTTCTGTTCACCGGTTTGGAATAATCCGTCAACGGTTCATTCTTGAATATTGTTACCGACATAAGAGACCTCGAATTCGCAAAGATGTGTTTAGAAAATGCCAGTAATCGTATTACGATCCCGCAAGCGCCATCAAGACCGCCCCATCCTCGGGAGGACAAAGCGGCCTGATGATTTCGATTGCAGCAAACGATTTTGTAATTTGCCGCCAAAGTGAGTGAGCAAGCGGCGTTTCGTTACCAAGAACTCCGCCGAGAAACGACAAAAGAATCTTTTGACCCGGAGATCTGTCCTCTCCCTGATCGTACCTTGTTAGCAACGTGCGAAGAAGCTCCGACAATTCGTTTGCAGCCTGTTGGACAATGCGCAACGCTGCGGAATCTCCTTTGTCCGCTGCGGCAAAAACAATCGGAGCAACCGATGCAATTTCAAAATCGCTTTTGTGGACCGCCGTAATGATCTCGGAAGAAGTTCTCAGCTTGAGCCTTTTTGCGACCATCTTGGACATGATGCCCGCATCGGATCGTTGATCGTATTCGCGACAAACGGCCCTCAATCCTTCCCTTCCAATTGCATAACCGCTCCCCTCATCCCCCAATGTTCTTCCCCAACCTCCGGCACGATGAATGTTCCCATTGACATCTTTTCCAAAGACGATCGAGCCGGTCCCTGCGATGATCACAATTCCCGGACCTCCCTTAAATGCCCCCTCAAGTGCGACCCGGGCGTCGCTTTCGATGCTGAGGTTCTTTAGCTTGACTCCTTTTGAAGAAGCAAATTTATGGACCCCGTTTGCAATCTTTTTCTTGTCTTCCGGCCTTCCGGCTCCCGCAAGTCCGATCACCGTTGCACGGAGGCTTTGGGGAGTACATCCGGCCGAAGCGCAGCAATCTTCTATTAATGCAACTAGTGTGCGCGATGTACTTTCAACCCCTCTAATATGGAAGTTTGCAGGTCCGGCGGTGTGACGCGCCAGTGTCCTTCCCTGAACGTCAGCGATAACCGCCGCCGTTTTTGTTCCTCCGCCGTCGATTCCGACGACGAATTGCGCTGACTTCATGGCATAATGAGCAATGACAAATCGGTTAACGATGTAAATTACGAAGATACGGCTAGAGAATCAACCTTGAGGCAGGTGTGAAAATGCGAACGGAACAGATCATTGTTTCTCCTCCAGCGGCAAAAAATAGATCGCCGCCAACCCCGGAATCGCTGATAGAAAACTCATCAAAAAATATTCTTCGTATCCCATCCGGACCTGGAGATAACCGCTGGCGATGCCCGGAAGCATCATGCCTGCTGCCATCAACGCCGTCGTAATTGCATAATGCGATGCTTTGAATTCCGGGCGGACGGTTCGCATCAGAAAAACCGTGTAGGCGGAAACTCCGAGCCCGTAGGAAAATTGCTCGAACGAATTGACGACATACACCCACTCGATACCTGGTCTATATTTTGCCAGGAGCCAGTAGAGCGCAATCGCAGAATTTTGAAGAAGTGCGGTCGGCCACATCCATTTTTTCAACCCTTCTTTTGCAATGATGATTCCGCCCAGGACTCCCCCGGCAAGGAGGAAAATGACGCCGACCGTGCCGTACAAAATTCCCATCTCCGCAGCCGAAAGCGTCAGCCCTCCTTTGGCGCCGTTGTCCATGAGAAATGGCGGCGCCATCTTCAGCATGAACGCATCGCCAAGCCGGAAGAGCAGAACATATAACACGATCCACCCGATTCTTCGCTGAGTAAAGTACGACTTAAAGGCGTCGGCAAAGTTCGCGTCTACCCCAGTCCCTTTCCGGTCGGGGGCGAACGGTGCCGGATGCGGAAGGTACCAGAGTTGAAACAAATAGACCAGAAGAAAGACAAATGCCGCCGTTGCAAACGAAATCGCCCAGCCGAACGCAGGCGGCTGGAACAAAAATGTGTTCCCAAAGATTGAGAAATGAATATCCTCGAAAATTCTCGTCCCGTCGGGATTGGTGTTAATGAGCCGTTCGTTGGCGAGATACCCGGCAAGAAACACCAGCCCTCCGTTACCGGCAAGCCAGGCGATTTTGTAGGTCGTTGAACGAACTCCGACAAAAAGAGCCTGTCGGTCCCTGTCCAGCGCATCCAGATAGAATCCGTCAACGGCGATGTCGTGAGTCGCCGAGACGAATGCGATCAACGCAAAGACTCCGATCGAAACCGCGATTGCCTGAGTGCTTAATGTGGCAAAAGCGAGGAGGACGAATAGAACAGTGCATAAGAGTTCGGTGACCAGAATCCACTTCCGTTTTGTCGCATAGAGATCGACAACCGGTCCCCAAAGCCCCTTCAACACCCAGGGGATGTACAAGAAACTCGTCAGCCCGATCAATTCATTGCCGGCCCCGAGGTCTTTGAGAAATATCACCGACATCAAATTGACGATCGTGTACGGAAACCCTTCGGCGAAGTAAATCACCGAGACCCACAATGCCGGACTACGCTTCTTTTCACCCGAAGGAGCTTCGAACGTCTTTTCTTGCATTGACGGCGTCAGTACAGTTTTTGTAATTGTGTGTTCTGAAAATAATGTTGAAGGATATCTTCCGCGGAAAACTTCTTTGTTGCCATCACCGCAGCGCCGATTTGACAAAGCCCGACACCGTGCCCCCACCCTGCTCCGTAGAAAAGAAAGTGCTTCGGCGTCCCGTCGTCCTCCCGTTCCGTCATGACAACAAACGCCGAGCTGTAGAGGTGTGTTGTCGATAACCAGCGGCGAATCTCGAGCTCCTTTCCGACAATGACAGTCGCATTCGAACCGACGATCTTCAATTTGAAGATTCTTCCCGAAGGCCCGCGCTGAACGGGGACAAGGTCGAGAAGGGTTCCGAAGTCAATCCCTGATTTGGAGATGACGATCTCTTCAAGCTCCCGCCGATCGTAATCAACCGCCCAGCGGAAAAAATTTTTCGTCGCAACATCGGACGGCGGAAGAATCTGCGCTAAAAGAGCATCGTCGGTGGTGTTGCAATAGGCATCAGGGTTGGAAAGGATCCAGTCCTCCGCGGCCATCTCGCTCTCAAGTTTGGGATGCTGGACCGATGAATCGGGCACGCTTTCGAGGTACGAAACGTGCTTCTCTTCCCACGTATTCTCAAACTCTTCCGTCAGCCCGCCGCACGATTTGGAAAACCTCGCATCGCAAATTTCTTCGCCGTGAAGAAGAAAAACCCCCCGAGTGGCTTCAACCGCCTTCAGGGGCCGTTGCGAATAGATTTTTGTGATTCCTTGATACCGCTGGCAGTGGTCGTCGGCGCAGACGTCGAACATATCGTGATCTTCGCGGCTATACCAACGGATCACCTCGCCTTCACGCGAAAGAGATTGCGGAAGCATACGGGTACCGCCGCGCGCTTTTCGTTCGAGCATGGCTCCAAGCCACGAGCGCGAAATAATGGCGTGTGCTTTCAAAAATTCCTCGGGGGCTTCGGGGTTCATTTCCGAGGAGACGACGCTCGCAAGATAATCCTCAAGCAGGATGGCATTGACAACAGCGAGAGTCCCGTCCTCGCGGACGGCGATGATCAAGTCTCCGCTGAATGTCTCTTCTTGCTTTTGTTCCCAATGAAACTGAGCACCAATCACGACATCGTGCAGGATAAACGTCCCGCCAGAAACATTCCTAAATAATGCTTCTTTACCAGCCGTAAAATTTCCACTATCTGCTGTCAACGTAACCCTACCATTCTCGCTTCGAATGCTGAATTTCCCTTGCAATCGACCACCTCCGGGAGACTCGAATATGCCGTTAAAAATACCTGCAACTTCGCGGCAATGGTCAAGAATTCCGACGGCGATGGATGGTTCCTTTGAAATCATATCCCGGCGATTATCCTTTCAAGTACATCGTGACCCATCGAGACCTCTTCAAAAATACTTTCAATGAGTCTTTCATCGGTTCTTTCAAAGTCCTTTTCAACCGGCGTGATCACTAAACCGCCCATGTCGACGGCAGCCGGGCTCACAAGAATGCGTTCGTCCCCTTCTTTATAATACACATCGGGTCGATGCTTGCCGCGTGGGAATACAATGACACGCCATGTACCTTTTGCGTACGAACAGAGAAGATTGATCATCGGCTCTAGCTCAGACCGCGTCTCCCTCTTCATGGATCCGAGAAACCTCGCAAAAAGAGTTCCTAATTCTTCCTTATCGTCAGACTCCATGATGAGCACCCGCCTTCCGTAATTCGGCAAGACAAGAAATGAAACGTTGCCGATTTTTTTCTTCGGGACTGTTCTTCTTTTGTCATCGGCATTTTGTTCGGCGGGAAGACGCCCTTGCGGGATTGCCTGGAAGTGCATATGGTCCGGCGCAGAAGCGCCGCATCGAGCACCGTTATAGAGAACGGTAAACTCTGGGGCAATATCTTCCGCGAGCGCAAGGAATGTTCCAAAAGACCTTTCGATCACCTGGGGAGCGTGGTCAATGTGCGAGACCGTAAAGTGTTGTCGGAAGATCGGCGCCGGATTACAAAGAATAAGGAAAGAGTCTTTGTAGAGAATTCCTTCTTGCTCTTTTGGAAGATTGTCTGTACACAGAAAGCATTTTCGTTCGCGTACCGATTTATCATCAACCTTTGCCCCTGTGCTGGCGAGCCGCTTGGGGTTGAACTGCAAAGACACTGTAAAACCCTTGCAATGAATTTCGCGGACCTTCATTCCATCGAACGATGAATATGCGTCGGAAAGAAGCGGCCAGCTTGTTTTTTGTTTTTCGAGAAGGGAAATCGCCAACTCGGCGAGTGAATTGCCCGGCGAGTTTTGAGAGAAGGATGCAAAAAGTCGATTCGGAACCAACGACGTTCTATTGAAAAATTGAGTTCAAGACGAGGAATACTGCGTTAATCCCTATGTTCTGGGACATCTCATCTTTTCCGGTTCATCTTTTGACGGGCATAAATTTCGATCGAGCGAATCATGTCCTTGTACGCATTATTCCGATTTGTTTGTTCGATCGATAATGCGGCATCGGTGTTTCCTTCCCATCTCCGGCACAGATAGACCGGCTCATAAATTCTGCCGATCTGGAATTCACGTGACAGCCGAAGAGCAATGCGATAATCCTCCCCGTAGCTGACATTCGGCAAGGGAATCAGGCGAAGGAGATCTGTCCGGAATGCCCTTGGCGCTCCGAGCCCGTTGATCCGGAGTGCGTTGTTGCGGCCGTTGTTGGGCGTCCACTCTCTATGGTCGATCACGCCGGGCGGAATTTCTTGAAGTTGCATATCGACAAGCTTGTACGAACCTACGACCATCGCAAAATCGCCATTCCGAAAGAGACGCACAATCCGCTGCAGAGCTTTTTCATCGGAATAGATGTCGTCAGAATCAAGCTGCACGGCATATCTCCCACAGTGTTCTGAGGACACCGCTTCATTCCAGCACCCTCCAATGCCTAAATCCATTCGGTTCGGGATGATATGCTTCACAGAAGAGTTCTTTTGTGACACTCTTCTCAACGCCTCCGTCGTTCCATCAGACGAATGATTGTCCACGACAAGGACATTGAAGGGAAAATCGGCCTGCTGGCCGAGCGCGCTGTCCACGGCTTCAGCGATCGTCTTGACCCTATTTCTCACGGGAATAATAACACTGGCCTCGACTGGATACTTGACATTCGACGAGGGAATCCGCTTAAATTTCGGCTTCAAGTATGCGCCGATGTTTTTCAAGTGTCTGGTCGCTACATTTTCTAATTCTTGCTGAACCGCAGCATTGCGGGCATCAACGTAATCGAACTGTTTTTCCCCTTTTGCTTGAACACTGTCGACAGCTTTTGTGTACAGATATTCCTTGATATGAAATACCGCATGATCGACCGAGACTTTTAATCGCAGGTCATACAACCCGGCCGAGCTTGTTTTTGAAGGAGGACCATATTTCTTTAGGGATGCGCGGAGAGCCGAAACCGAAATGAACAGTAGAGGGCCAAATTCAAAATTATCCCTGATACTCCCGACCTGGTAATCGTTAACGGGGTGTTGATGCCTCACCCCGCTCCCAACCTCATAAAAATCCGAATAAATAATTCCCGCATTCGTCTCCTCGGCAACGGAACAAAATCGGCTGAGAGCGAATTGGCCGAGATCTATCCCAACTGGTTCACTCACCAGCAGCAAGTATTCTCCCCTTATTCGCTTGAGAAGAGGGTCCAGCACTGAACCGGAATTCAACGAGCCGGGGCCGATCCCATCACATTTCGGCGAAGACGATGTGTAACCGCCGGTGTGGATGACATAGACTTTTTCGATGAGCGGGGATTCGGTGAATTGCTGCAGCGTTTTATTGAAGTGCGGTTGAAGGGAAAACGGGACAACGGCTGAGATAGAACTCATTCGTGCTCTCTGACGATCAATAATGAGGAGAGAAAGACATCCATGCTGCGGCCAACGACGAACATTCTCTCCGATTCGATTCAACAAATGTAGAAAGTTTCGGGAGGGAAATCAATAGAACGGGGAAGAACGGGGCGGGAATATTCCCGCCCTGTATTCTAAGCGGATTCTTTGAGCTTTCGGAAGCCTATGACACCCTCCCTATCGAGAACGATTTCGACGTTGTCTCTGTCGGAAAAATCTCCGGCCAAGATTCGTTCCGAGAGCACATTGACAATGTGTTTCTGAATGACGCGTTTAAGAGGGCGCGCTCCGTAACTTGGGTCGTAACCAAGTTTGGCAAGCCATTCTTTGGCTTCCTCGGAGACCGAAAGCTTCATCTCCTTCTTTGCGAGAAGCCCGGCAACCCGGTGGAGCTGCAAATCGACAACCTTCTTAATGTCGTTTCGCGAGAGCGGCTTGAAGAGGATGATCTCGTCAACCCGATTCAAGAATTCCGGGCGAATCGACTGGCGAAGCATTTCAAAGAGCTCGGCACGGAGCTCCCCGTGAATATTTGCCCAGTCTTCATCAGTCTCACTCCCGGAAATTTTTTGCTGGATAAGCTGTGAACCGAGGTTCGACGTCATGATCACCACGGTGTTCTTGAAATTGACCGTCCGCCCTTTCGAGTCGGTCAACCTTCCGTCGTCGAGAAGCTGCAGGAGGACGTTGAACACTTCGGGATGGGCCTTTTCAATTTCATCCAGCAAGATCACCGAATACGGTCTCCGCCGCACGGCTTCCGTAAGCTGTCCCCCTTCTTCATAACCGACATAACCCGGAGGAGCGCCGATCAGCCGAGACACAGAGAATTTCTCCATGTATTCGCTCATGTCTATCCGGACGATAGCTTCCTCGTCGTTAAACAAGACCTCGGCGAGGGAACGCGCAAGCTCGGTCTTTCCGACACCGGTCGTCCCGAGGAAGATGAACGAACCGATCGGCCTCTTTTCATCCTGAAGCCCTGCTCGGCTTCTTCGGATAGCATCGGCCACCGCTCCCACCGCTTCTTCCTGGTTCACCATTCGCTCGTGAATTCTCTCCTCAAGATGGAGCAGTTTTGCCCGCTCGCTTTCCAGCATTCGCGTCACCGGAATGCCGGTCCACTTGGAAACAATTTCCGCAATGTCCTCGGCATCGACCTCTTCTTTCAGCATCTTCTGGTCTTTTTGGACATCAGCGAGTTTTGCGGTGGCGGTTTTTATCTTTTTGTCGAGGTTTGCAAGGACCCCGTAGCGCAGTTCTGCAACCTTTCCCAGGTCTCCCTCGCGTTCCTTTGCATCGGCTTCGATGCGGACGCGTTCGATCTCCGCTTTCATCGAACGGATCGACTGGATCTGCTCTTTCTCGACCTGCCAATGAGCTTTCAACTCATTCCGTTTTTGGTTCAACTCGGCAAGGTCGCGCTTGATCGACTGGAGATGGCCCGCGATCGAAGCTCTGTCCGATTCGTCCGCATACTCTGCGGTCAGTTCCCGTTTGACGGCTTCCATCTCGATTTCGAGCTGTTTTATCTTTCGTTCGACGACGTCAAGTTCTTCCGGCATCGAATCGATCTCTATCCGCAGCTTTGCCGCCGCCTCGTCGATCAGGTCGATCGCCTTGTCGGGCAAGAATCTGTCCGAGATATACCGGTGGCTGAGTTGAGCGGCCGCAACGATCGCCGCATCGGTGATTCGAACACCGTGATGGACTTCGTACCGGTCGCTCAGTCCTCGAAGAATGGAGATCGTGTCTTCTACATTCGGCTCATCGATCAAGATCGGCTGGAACCGGCGTTCCAGGGCAGGATCTTTTTCGATATATTTCCGGTACTCATCGAGCGTCGTTGCACCGATAGCACGCAAATCGCCGCGCGCTAACGCTGGCTTGAGCATGTTCGAAGCGTCGACGGCCCCCTGCGCCGCGCCGGCTCCGACAAGCGTGTGCAGTTCGTCGATAAAAAGAATGATGTTACCGTTGGATTCTTCGACTTCTTTGAGGACCGCTTTCATTCGCTCTTCAAATTGCCCGCGGAAGCTCGCCCCGGCAATCATCGCAGCCATATCAAGCGCGACAATCCGCTTCGATTTGAGATTTTCCGGGACATCTCCCTGGATCATCCGATGAGCAAGCCCTTCGGCGATCGCGGTTTTTCCGACGCCCGGTTCTCCGATGAGAACCGGATTATTTTTGGTCCTTCTCGAGAGCACCTGAAGCACCCTGCGAATTTCGTCTTCCCGTCCGATGACCGGGTCGAGCTTTCCCTTTCGTGCAAGCTCATTGAGGTCCCGGCCGAACTTCTCAAGCGGCTGAAATTTATCCTCCGGATTCTGGTCGGTCACGCGCTGCGTGCCCCGCACTTCCTTCAACGCCTTCAGGACATTTTCTTTTGTCACCCCCTGGTCAACGAGGAGCTTTGTCGCCCCATTGTGTTTCTGGTTGAGCAGCGCAAGAAGAAGATGCTCTGTGCTGACGAATTCGTCCTTTAGATTCTCCGCTTCCTTCTGCGCCTCCTCGAAAACTTTCTGCAGTTCCCCGGAAACATGCTGCTGGCTGGATCCCTGTACCTTCGGCAGTCTTTCGATCGCCTCTGCGACCTTGATCTTCACGTAATTGATGTTCGTCCCGAGTTTTTGAAGAATGGGGATCACAATCCCCTGCGAATCCTGCACGAGGGCGGCGAGCAGGTGTTCGGGATCGATCGACTGATTGCCATAGCTAGACGCGATTTCCTGAGCGTTCTGAACCGCTTCCTGCGACTTGATCGTAAATTTGTTAAAGTTCATCCTGATTCCTTCTTTCTGACCTCATGTGCCTCATACCGTCATGGCATGAAGACAAAAGGCGAGGTTGGTTGCCTCGCCTTGCCTTATGTCTGCGCAATCTGTCATCTGCGTGAGATCAGCGCAATATGAGCAATCAATTATTTATCATCGACAACTTCGAAGTCTGCATTTTCCACCTTCTTGTCGTCCTTTTTCTCAGAGGAAGATTGCTGGCCCGACCCCGGCCCTTGTTGCGGCCCTGCCTGGGCTCCCGGTTGAGGTCCGGCTTGTTTCGCCGCTTCGTACATCTTCGTGGACGCTTCGTTCCACACCGCGTTCAAGGCATCCATCTTCGCCTTGATGTCCGCACCGTTGTTGGCTTTGATCGCATCTTCGAGAGCCGTCGCCGCGGATTCGAGTTTCGACTTCGTCTCGCCGTCCATCTTCTCTCCGAGGTCTTTCACCTGCTTCCTGGTTGAGAAGACAAGATTGTCGGCTTGGTTCTTCAGATCGATCTCTTCCTTCCGTTTCACGTCTTCCGCAGAATGGGCTTGCGCGTCCTTTTTCATCTTCTCCACTTCTTCCTTGCTTAATCCCGACGAAGATGTAATGCGGATGCTCTGTTCCTTATTTGTCGCTTTGTCTTTTGCGAGAACATGCAGCATTCCGTTTGCGTCGATGTCGAACGTCACTTCGATCTGAGGAACGCCGCGCGGTGCCGGCGGGATTCCGTCGAGATGAAATTTTCCCAGCGTGCGGTTGTCGTTCGCCATCGGACGTTCGCCCTGCAGGACGTGAATCTCAACGGACGTCTGGCTGTCCGATGCCGTACTGAACACTTCGCTCTTGCGCGTCGGAATAGTGGTGTTGGCGTCGATCAACTTGGTCATCACTCCGCCGAGCGTTTCAATACCGAGCGACAGCGGGGTAATATCGAGCAGCAATACATCGGTCACGTCGCCTGCGAGAACACCCCCTTGAATAGCTGCACCGACTGCGACCACTTCATCCGGGTTCACTCCTTTGTGCCCTTCTTTACCAAAGATCTCTTTCACCAGCTGCTGAACCCGCGGGACACGCGTCATGCCGCCGACAAGGATCACCTCATCGATCTGGCCCGGCTGCAGGTTTGCATCTTTCAGCGCCCGTTCAACCGGCGGAATACATTTCTTGATCAAGTCGTCAACGAGCTGCTCGAACTTTGCCCGTGTAAGATTCAGATTCAAGTGCTTCGGACCTTCAGCCGTTGCGGTGATGAATGGAAGGTTGATCTCGGTCTGGTTCAGCTGTGAAAGCTCCATCTTCGCTTTTTCTGACGCTTCACGCAAACGCTGCAGCGCCATCGGATCTTTCCGAAGATCAATGCCGTCGCTCTTTTTGAATTCTTCGGCGACATAATCCACAAGCCGTTGGTCGAAGTTGTCTCCGCCAAGGTGCGTATCGCCATTGGTCGACTTCACCTCGAAAACACCTTCGCCGAGTTCGAGCACGGAAATGTCGAAGGTTCCGCCGCCAAGGTCGAATACTGCAACCTTAGAATCCTTATGTTTCTTGTCTAATCCGTACGCTAGGGCTGCCGCGGTCGGTTCGTTGATAATCCGCCTGACCGTAAGCCCCGCAATCTCACCTGCCTCTTTCGTTGCCTGGCGCTGTGCATCGTTGAAATACGCCGGAACGGTAATGACCGCTTCAGTGACTTTCTGCCCCAAATAATCTTCTGCGGTCTGTTTCATCTTCTGAAGGATCATCGCGGAAATTTCAGGGGGCGAATAGACGCGGTCGCCGATCTGCACGCGCGCGGTGTTATTGTCTCCCGTAACGACTTTATAAGGAACGAGCTTCATCTCCTCGCTCACTTCGTTCATGAACCTTCCCATGAACCGTTTGATCGAGAAAACTGTATTCTGCGAATTGGTCACCGCCTGGCGTTTCGCAGGCTGGCCGACCAGCCGTTCGCCATTCTTCGCAAAGGCGACGACAGACGGAGTCGTACGCATTCCTTCCGAGTTTGCGATCACCACCGGGTCGTTGCCTTCCATGACCGCGACAACTGAATTTGTCGTTCCAAGGTCAATGCCGATAATTTTTCCTGCCATAAGAAATCTCCTTTTGAAAATCGATTAAAAACTTGATATTACATCCCAACTTTAGGCTTTATTTTTGATTAATAATTTACAAGCTTCGTGCCAGGGTCAATCCCTCATTTTCCGCCTGATTTCAACGGTTCTTCATGAGGACAAATCGAGGTTTTGCCAGAATGGCAGAAAGTGTATTAAATAATCTGCCAAAATCAATGTAATTTGCCATCTTGTCGGAAGAGATGAAAATAAATGATCCTTGACTTTCCATTCAAGAATTCGTTACCTTGAGGCAAAATTTTTCAACGCAAATTAATGTGTCATTTCATGAAGAAATCTCGCGCGATTGTTATCCTCTGCTTCGCTGAATTGCTCTTCATTCCGAATATCCTTTCTGCTAAAGATCCGAACTCCGCCGGCCTTAATGGAATGAAAGCGATCACGCCCGAACGGCTCCGTGCGCAACTTACGCTGATTGCTTCGGACGAATTTGAAGGGCGCGAGACATCCTACCGGGGACAAAAACTCGCGGCCCTCTATATTGCATCTCAATTCGAGCAGATGGGTTTGCGGCCGGCCGGAGACAGCGGAACGTTTTTTCAACATTTTCCAGTTGTTCATATCAAAATCGACACAAACAGTTATCTAAGAACGTCGACTACGTCGGGGATGAAAGAATGGAAATCGTTCGGACGAGATTTTTTTCCGCATTCTTCAGGGCGCGATACGACGATTTCCGGAGATGTCGAATTCGCAGGCTACGGCATCGATTCCAGAATTCTGAGCTACAGTGACTACGATGCGGCAAAAAATTATGCGGGGAAAATAGTTCTCATTCTTCGGGGAATGCCCCGTGAAGAAGATTCAACCGGCATTTTTGCCCGTAATAGATCCGAAGCCTCGCCTATGGCGAAAAGAATTTACGCGCAGCGGAATGGGGCCTCCGCCGTTATGATCGTCGAAGATATCAACGGAAGAACCATGAAAGAGGCCTTCGACGAGCGTCGCGATGAATTCATGCGCGGGTCAATCACGATCCCCCAGCGGGTGAGGGGTTCGATGCCGACATTTTCCATCAGCAAACGGATCGCTGATGAATTACTCCGTTCATCGGGCAGGACGATCAATGATCTGCAGCACGAGATCGATTCAGCGCAAAAGCCCAGATCCTTTTCTGTCATCGGATCCCGCGCGACTCTTTCGCTGATGATCCGTCACGAAAACGTGTCATCAGAAAATGTCATCGGGGTTCTCCCCGGTTCCGATTCTTTGCTGAAAAACGAATATGTGGTTTTCTCTGCTCACCATGATCACCTCGGCAAAAACAGCGCGACAGGCGAAATCTATAACGGCGCTGATGACGACGGCTCCGGGACTTGCGCCCTCCTTGAGATCGCCCATGCGTTCGCGTCAATGGAACCTCCCCCTCCGCGAAGTCTTCTTTTCCTTTCAGTCGCCGGGGAAGAGAAGGGGCTCCTCGGCTCGCTGTATTACACCGAACATTCTACGGTGCCGCTTGAAAAAACGGTTACAGACCTGAACATCGACATGATCGGCAGGTACGACCCGGAACACGAACAGACCGGCGACACAAACTATGTATACCTTATCGGCTCCGACAAACTGAGCAGCGAGCTGGATTCCATAGGCAAGAAAGCCAACGACGAAAGCGTCCAGCTCCACCTCGACTACACCTACGACGACGAAACCGAACCGCATCAGTATTACCGGCGAAGCGACCACTATAATTTTGCCCGCAAGAATATTCCGATCATCTTCTACTTCGACGGAGAACATGCGGATTATCATCAGCCCACGGACAGGGTTGAGAAGATTAACTTTACCATTCTGACGAAACGGTCACAGTTGGTGTTCTATACGGGATGGAAGCTTGCCATCAGTCCAAATCGTCCCCGGGTCGATAAAGGCGATTTCACTCCGTCCCCTTCCGGTAAAAGATGATCTCGGAACACGACATACGAAGATCCCTGCACACTAAGTTTTTCGGCGGTACGATCTACACGTTCGACTCGATCGATTCGACGAATACCTTTGCCCGGTCGTTAAAGGAAAATGACCGTCCCGATGGAACGCTGATCGTCGCCGACGAACAAACAGCGGGTAAGGGACGTCAAGGACGACGGTGGAGTTCTCAAAAAGGAATGAATTTGCTATTTTCCGTCATCACCCGTCCCCTTTTTGTTCAGGAGAAAATCAGGGTGCTCCCTTTCGGTGCGTCGTTAGCCGTAGCGGACGCGATCGAACAAAAAACAAAGATCAAAGTTGATTGCAAATGGCCCAACGATGTGTTGATCGATGGCGGAAAGGTCGCGGGGATGTTGATCGAAACCACGACCCAAGACGACGCCATGAACGTGATCCTCGGCATCGGCGTCAATGTCAATCAAACAGAGTTTGCCGACGATATTAAAACGAAGGCTACTTCGCTGAAACTACACTCACGTCAAGAAATTGACCGTGTTCAATTGTTGTGCGCCATACTGGAAGAACTGGAACATCGGTTCGAGCAACTTCGGCATTTTTCGCCGCAGATCGTTCTTGACGAATGGAAACGCCGCACCACGATGTTGGGGGCCGAAATAACGCTGGTCGAGCATCAATCATCGATCCGGGTGAGGGCGAAAGATGTGGCCCCCAGCGGCGCGCTGATCATTGAAGAATTGAACGGAAGGCGCCGGGAGGTGTTTGCCGGCGATGTTTCGATCCTTCAATAAGGACCAGCGCGCAATACGCGACAATTAGCCAACAAACTTCATCATAAAACCATCGAATGAGCATGATACTAGCAGTCGACATCGGAAACACACACACGGTCTTCGGAATTTATGACAAGAAAAAACTGCTCGGCGACTGGCGGGTGACGAGTTTCGTCTCCCGGACCGAGGATGAATTCGGCAGCCTGGTCAAAACATTCTGCGCAGACGTCGGGATTCCGGCAAAGAAGATCTCCGAATTCGGCATTTCATCAGTTGTGCCGAATTTGACCGACGTGATGCAGCGGATGTCGAAAAAATATTTCAAGATCGAGCCGGTCGTGGTCTCCTCCGCCCTTCCGCTGGGGATCACGATCCTTGTCGAGGACCCTCCTTCCGTCGGCGCCGACCGGCTGTGCAACGCCGTAGCCGGTTATGCGAAATATAAAGGTCCGCTTGTCATTATCGACTTCGGGACGGCGACGACATTCGACGTCGTCTCGAAAAAAGGGGAATACCTCGGCGGCGTCATTGCGCCGGGCATTGAAACATCCGCCGCGGAACTGCACCGCCGCGCTGCGAGGCTGCCGAAGATCGACATCCATTTCCCCAAGACCATCGTGGGCAAAAACACGGTGAGCAGTATGCAGTCCGGCATTCTCTACGGGGCGCTCGACTCCATGGAGACAATGGTGCGCCGCATCTCAAAGGAAATAGACGATTATCCGACCATCATTGCCACCGGAGGATTTTCGGAGCTGATGATGAAACATTCAAAGGTCATCAACAAGCATGAACCGACGCTCGTGCTCGAAGGAATTCGGATCATCGTGGAAAAATTGACAGGGAAGAAGAAATAGCGTCGGGGTACAATAAGCGCTTGATTCTTCTGCAGAGAGGGGGACGCTATTTTCCGATCAGCGGATGAGAATCATTTTCTTGCTTTGAACATACCGAGCGGCGTTTCCTGAAGCCGACATGCGATAGAGATAAACGCCGCTCGGCAACCCGACTCCGTCAAATTCCATCGCATACTTCCCCGGGACCAACCACTGGCGGACGATAGTTCTGACCAATTGTCCAAGGATGTTGTACACATCGATCACAACGTAGCTTTGTTCTGCAAGAGTGAATTCAATTCTCGTCGCCGGATTGAATGGATTTGGATAGTTTTGTCTTAAATCGGCGACGATAGGAATTTGCTGTTGTCTCGGCGGGATGCTGGAGATCGCCACGCCGTTGGCGTTGTATACCGTCGTCCCCATTTCAGCGGCTATCCAGACATTCCCTCTCGCATCGAATGCGAAATCATTAATGGGCCCGCCAGACAGGCCGTCCGTTTCAGAAAAATGACTCCATGCATTTCCGTTAAATCGATAGATATTTCCTTCACTGGATGACGAACCGATCCATACCGAACCGTCCCGGCCGACCCGGATGGATGTAACCGGCGCCGGGCCGGCATTCATCCAGTCAAGCGGAGTCCATGAAGTATCGTTGAATTGCCAGCCGCCCGCGCTATCGCTGCCACACCATTTGACATCATTGAACCCGATCGCTATCGAATTCATCCCGCTGTGTTTCGTTAGCGGAAAATAATGTTGAAAAGCAACGCCGTCGAACCGGAGTATTCCTGAATCGGCGGCTGCCCAGACCCTGCCGGAAGAATCGATCGCGAGATCTCTCAAGCGTTGGACACCGGTGTTTGCCGGAATGAGCTTCGATTTCCACGAGGCGCCATCGAAGTGCGCAAGGGATGTTCCGGCGACACACCATACGGTGTCATCCTTCGAGATGGCCAAAGCAACGATCTCGTTTGAAAGAAGGCCGTCGGACGTTGTATAGATCTTCCACGCTTTACCGTCATACATTCCGATGCCCGATGGCGTTCCCGCCCAAAGATTTCCTTCATGGTCGTATCGAAGAACTGTGATCGTATCAGACGGTAATCCGGACCGAATCGTCTGCCATGAACTGCCGTCAAAGATCGATATTCCGTTATTTTCAGTCGCGATTGCCAAGAGCCCGTCAGGCGCTGCGGCAACGCTCGAACAGTGGTAGTCTGGAAGGGAACTATGCAATGATTTCGTCTTCCAACCCCCTTTTTCCTGAATCGAAAGGCGTCCGCTTCTGTGGCCGATCCAAAGTTGTCCCCATCGGTCGAATGCCGCGCTGACGGCAATGCTATCGGCGAGTCCGTCGGACGTTGCAAGTTGAGTCCATGAGTTGCCAATTCCGCGGAATAGGCCGTTCGCCGCAACCCATACCGTGTCGTGACGGACGGCGATCCCTGTCGGCGGCGCTGCGACGAGGTTTGTCCAGCCGATGAGCTGTCCACCATGCGGCTGATGCCCGAGACACCAAGTGCTGGTGCCAAACCAGATGGAACTGTCCTCAGCGGCAGTTATGGAGGTTACGTTTCCTCCAGGACCTAGCAGTTGATAGAATTCGACCATATGCCAACCGAGCGTATCGTAATAGCTCAAACTGCCATCTGCTCCGCACCAGATGTTCGCCGCACTGTCTTCCGCAACGACGAGATGGTTGCCCTCTCCGATTCCATAAATGAACTGTGTCCAACCGTTTGGCGCGTCCTGGTACACCGCAGACGATGTACTGCCCCAAAGCCGGCCCATTCTATCTACTAGGATGTCATATGCGTACGGTATCGAGTCAAAAGGGATCGACGAAAACGTTCCATTCTTAAGGGTCGTAACGGGGAACGATGCAAAATAGAAAGTTGCATCAGCGCCTTGTGCAACATCATAGACATTATTCCCGAGAGGGCTGTTCGCGCTCGAATAAAATCCCCACGCACCTGTACGCAAATTCTCTTCGTACAAACCGGTATTCGTGCACACAAACAAAGTGGAATCGGATGCAACGTACACCCGCTGAACATCTCCGGGTGAAGGAATTCGGACCCATTGCCCGGACGACTGTGATACTCCCCTTTCTATTATGAGAGTAAGAAGGAAAAAAAGCATAAGTGGGATTCGGCGATCTCTCATCACCAAGCGTCCGGCTGATTGCAACTTTTCAAAAGAAGACAGAAGAATAGAACGGCGGATATTACGGAAGCATTGCAGGCTTTTCATGGCGTCTCTTCCCTTCCAAAAAAAGCCGAGGAGAAGCTGCGATGGGGCGGGTCCCCTTATTTCACCCCAAACATCGCGACGGAATACTGCGCGAACTCGACGAGCGGTCCGAAATAAATCCCGAGCGCAAGCGTCGGAACGAGGAGGATCAGGAGCAGGACGGTATTCGATGCCTCGAAAACAAGCGGCTCGTTCGAACCCTCGGATTCGCGCAGAAACATGTTGCGGAAAATTCTGACATAGTAGTAGAGGGAGATGACGCTGTTCAACGCCCCTACGATCGCCAGCCAAATCAGCTTTGCCCTGATCAGCGCGGCGAACAGATACAGCTTCCCGATAAATCCTGCGGTCGGAGGCAGGCCCGTCAACGAAACGAGGAAGATCGCCATCGCAACGGCAAGGAACGGCGCCCGTGAGCCAAGTCCCTTGTAATCGCGGATCTGTTCGCTCCCGGTTTTGTTTGCGACGAGCATCACGACATAAAAAGCGCCGAGGTTCATGAAGAGGTAGACGACGAAATAGATCATCGTCGCAGCAAAGCCATCGTTGCCAAGAACGACAAGACCGAGGAGCATGTATCCGGCCTGCGCGATGCTCGAATATGCAAGGAGACGCTTCACGTTATCCTGCCAGATGGCGACGAGATTGCCGAGCGTCATTGTCAAAACGGCGATGATGATGATGACGTTCGTTAATTCAAACCCTTTGATCATTTCCCACATTCCGAGAGGAACATTGAGGATCGCGCCGTTGCTGAAAGTAACTTTCAGAAATCTCATCAGCATTGCAAAGCCGGCTGCCTTCGAACCGACGGAGAGGAACGCGGTGATCGTGATGGGCGCCCCCTCATACACATCGGGGGTCCAAAAATGGAACGGCACCGCGGAGATTTTGTATCCGAATCCGGCAAGGGCAAGCACGCCGGCGATGAGCAGAGCCAAGGTTCCCGCCCCCCCCTGCGACAACACTTGGTTGATCGCATAAATATCCAGGGAGCCGGACAATCCGTAAATAATAGAGATCCCGTACAGCATGAAACCGGAAGAAAGGGCGCCGTAGATAACATATTTCAGCGATGCTTCCGCGGAGTCGGGGGCGTCTTTCGTGAAGCCGGCAAGGATATACGAACTGATGCTGGTCAGTTCGAGCGACAGATACATCATCAGCAGGTTCGTGGAGCCGACCATGAAAAACATCCCGGTCGTCATCGCGACCAGAAGCGCATAGTACTCGCCGATCCTGCGGAACGAAGAATTGATCTCTTCGGATGCGAGTGAGAACATCACGATAAGCAGGGCGCTGACGACAATGACGGCCTTGAAGAAAACCGCAAAGGGGTCGACGGCAAGCATATTGTTGAACGTCATGACGTTGATCCCGACCTCGTCGACGACGTAGTAGGCCGTTGCCGCAAACCCGCCGAGGACGATCCCCGCGACGACCGCTTTCCGCTTGAATATAAGGTCGGCAACGATCGCGCTGAGGAAGGTGAAGACGAGGGCGAACTCCGGGCGAACGTAGCCCAAGCTTCGCAATATGATATCGAGCATCTGGTTCATTGTTCTTTCACGTTGAAATTACCTGCCGAGCAATCCGGCGTTTGCGCCTTCCCGCACGAAATCCACCAGATAATTCGCCGACGCGTTCATCAGGTCAAGCATCGGGGCCGGATAGATGCCGAGGAAAATTACGATGATGGCAAGAGGAATGAGCGCTACCAGTTCTCTGCCGTTGATATCGGGCAAGGCCTTCCATTTGTCAGGAAGCGTTCCTAGAAACACGCGTTGAAGCGTCCAGAGCATGTAGGCCGCCGTGAGGACGATGCCGAGCGTCGACGCTACCGTGAGCCACCGGAAATTCTGGAAGGCGCCGAGGAACGAAAATGCCTCGGAGACGAATCCGCTGAGTCCCGGCAACCCGAGCGCTGCAAAGAACGCGATGACCATGACGGCGGAATATTTCGGCATCTGGTTCATCAATCCGCCGAAGTCGTCGAGCCCGCGCGTGTGCGCACGGTCGTAAATAACGCCCACGATCAAGAAGAGCATCGCGGTGATGGTGCCGTGGTTGAACATCTGAAAGACCGCCCCCATCATCCCCTGCGTATTCATCGCCGTCATTCCGAGGATCACTACGCCCATGTGGCTGATGGAGGAATAGGCGATCAGCTTCTTAAAATCTTTCTGAGCCATGGCGCATAATGCGCCGTACACGATGTTGATGAATCCAATGAAGGCTAATGGATACAAATAATGCATTGCGGCGTCGGGGAAGATCGGAAATGCAATGCGCATCAGCCCGTACGTCCCCATTTTCAGGAGTACGCCGGCAAGGATCACGCTGATCGCCGTCGGAGCTTCGACGTGGGCATCGGGAAGCCACGTATGGAACGGAAAGAGGGGAACTTTGATCGCAAAGCCGATGAAGAGCGCCACGTACGCCATGTACCGCCAATAGGTATTGATGCCGGCAAGAATCGATCCCGAATCAAAGTTGGCGGGATTCATCATCGCGAGCATGTTGAAGGTGTGGATCTTTTCACCCGTTGCCGGGTCCGGCACGCTGACGCTGAAATACAGCGCAAGGAGCGCGAGCAGCATCAACACCGAGCCGAATAATGTGTAGATGAAGAACTTGATGGCGGCATATTCGCGCCGCGGGCCTCCCCAGATACCGATGAGGAAATACATCGGCAGCAGCATGATTTCCCAGAACACATAAAAAAGGAAGAAGTCAAGGGCGACAAAGACGCCCATCATGCCGGTGTCGAGAAGCAGCAGGAGGGCAAAATATCCTTTGACCGACTTTTCAGTTTTCCACGAAGAGATGACGGCGACAAACGAGATCAGCGCCGTGAGCAGCACCATCGGAGCGCTGATGCCGTCGATGCCCAGAAAATAATCGATATGAATGCGGCCGAACCATGCAACGCTTTTGATGTCGATCCAGGTAAAGAGCTCTTTGAACTGCATTGTATCGGCGTTGTTGATGCCCGCCAGCCCTCGGTTGAAATTCAGGTAGATGACTGCGGCGAGGACCACTTGAAGCATTGTCACCGCAAGCGAGGTCCAGCGCGTCACAGCGCTGCTCCCTTTCGGCAACATGAGAACGACGGCCATGCCGACGATGGGAAGAAACGTTATCCACGTAAGAATGCCGATATGAAGGATCGAAAATGACATAGCGATAAATTCCTATTGTTTATTTTTGCGCCGCTTCCGTTACACTGCGCGATAAATAAAGAAGAAAACCATGACTCCGACCAGCACGAACACAATATACGTCTGCACTCTTCCCGTTTGAATTTTCCGGAGCATTAATCCAAACAACCCCATCAGGTACGCGATAAAATTTACGATGCCGTCGACGGCAATGCTGTCGAACCTGCCGCTTGCGAACGATGCCCACCGTGTTACGGTCGCGGCTCCGTTCACAACGCCGTCGATCACTCTGCTGTCAAACCACGCCAGTACGCGCGATAATCCGATCGTGCCGGCGACGGCAGTGGCCTGGTAGAGCTCGTCAAAGTACCATTTGTTGACGAGGAAGACGTGCACCGGCGCGAACGCTTTTGCGATTGCGTCCGCGTTGATCTTTTTCCAATAATACGTGGCGAAGGCAAGAAGAATTCCAAGTCCGGCCATCGTCAGGGACAAGTACATCGCTGTCAGGTGTATTTCGTGGAGCGCTTCCTCGAACATTTGCGACGACGCGGCCGCAACGGCATTCGGGACGACGCTCATCGGGCGTTCGACGGCGTGGAAGAACCACCCGCTCGACGCTCCGAACGGATTGAAGCTATAGAAAGCAAAGAAGGACAGGCACGCGAGAACAATGAGAGGAATCGTCATCGGTTTCGGCGATTCCTGGAGATGTTCGAACCGCGCCGGATCTTTGTGCTCACCCAGGAAGGTGAGGATGACCAGACGGAACATATAAAACGCGGTCAGTCCTGCAACCAAAAATCCTATAATCGGAATAAGCATCCGGCCGGTCAACGTTCCAAAGGCAAGGGACCCTGCCAGGATCTCGTCCTTGCTCAAAAAGCCGGACGTCAGCGGCACGCCGGAGATCGCCAGCGTGAACATCACGAATGCCCAGAATGTCACCGGCATCTTCCTTTTCAATCCCCCCATGTTCCGAATATCCTGGGCGTCCGTTTCATGGTCGTGTTGATGGTGAAGCGCATTGTGCATCGCATGGATCACCGAGCCCGAACCTAAGAATAATCCGGCTTTGAATGCGGCGTGAGTGACCAGATGGAAAAATCCGGCGGTATATGCTCCCACTCCCAAACCCATCACCATATACCCTAGCTGGCTCACGGTCGAATAGGCGAGCACTTTTTTGATGTCGTTTTGTGCGATCGCGATCGTCGCCGCGATGAACGCGGTGATCGCGCCGATGTATGCGATGAAAACAAGCGCATCCGCGGTCATCATCGGAAATGCGCGGGCGATCAGATAGACGCCGGCCGCAACCATCGTGGCCGCATGGATCAACGCGCTGACGGGCGTGGGACCTTCCATCGCATCGGGAAGCCACACGTGCAGAGGAAATTGCGCCGATTTGCCCACAGCTCCGCAGAAGATAAGGATGCCGGCGGCAGTGAGCCACGGATTGCTGTCGAACGGGATATGCCCGTTCGCGATCGCAGAGAAGATCCCCTCGAAGGTCAGGGTGTGGAAATTCGCCCATAAAATGTTGATGCCGATAAACATGCCAACGTCGCCCACGCGGTTGACGATAAACGCTTTCATCGAAGCGTCCGAGGCAGACTTCTTTTCGTACCAATGACCGATCAAGAGATACGAACTGATGCCGACAAGCTCCCAGAACACGTACATCATGAAAAAGTTGTTCGTGATGACGATGCCGAGCATCGAGAAGGAGAAAAATCCGAGATAGGCGAAATACCGCGAGTAGCGGATATCGCCGGTCATATATTCGGTCGAGAAAAGGTGGACCAAAAAGCTGATGAGCGTGACCACGACCAGCATGACCGCCGTGACGTTGTCGATCATGATGCCAAGGTCGAGCTTGAGCTCCCCGAGGCCGGCGACCGTTCTGAAATCGACCCAGGTAAAAGTGAAGTTCAGCAGTTCATCGTGGAACAAGATCAGCTTTGCAAGAAGAATTCCGAGCGATGTGAGCAGAGCAAGTCCGAGAATGGACGTCGCTATCACATCGCCCTGCCGCGGAAGCTTCTTTCCGAAGAAGATCAGGATCAAAAAGCTGAGCAACGGCAAGAGGAGGATCGCGGTTGCAAGCTGAAGAAGTAATTCTTGTGTCATAATCACGATAGTAAAAATTACAAAAGCGTCATTCTCTCATGGTATCGACTTCGTCCACATTCACCGTGTTGAACTGCTGATAAATGTTCAGGACGATCGCCAGCGCAACGGCCGCTTCGCACGCCGCGAGGATGATCACGAAGATCGACGCCATCTGTCCGTCCAGGTTGACCGTACCGTAACGTCCGAACGCGATGAAATTGATATTGGCCGAGTTCAGGATCAATTCGATTCCCATCAACACCATAATCGCGTTGCGGCGCGTGATGACGGCATAGACGCCAAGCGAGAACAGGACGGCGCTGATGAAGAGGAAATGGATAAGCGAAACGTGAATGGGCATGGTGTTCAGTTGTCAGTAAACAGTGATCAGTATTCGGACATCCGCTAACATGTCTCGGCAGTTCAGCTTTGCTTCTTTCGTTCGCGGCGGGCGATCATCGCAGCGCCGAGCATGGCCACGAGCAAGACAACCGAAGCGACCTCGAACGGTAGCAGATACGATGTCATCAGCGCTTTTCCGATCCCGACGGAGGTTGTCGGAGGCACGTCGGCGCTCGCCGCGGATTGAACCGGCCAATCGGTAATCCAAAAAATTCCGCACAGCGTTCCGACAAGCACCGCCGCGAGGATCGAAGCCGGCAACACCCGGAGCGTTCCCGTTTTCATCTCCACCCCGATGACTTTGGTCGTCAACATGACGCCGAAGAGGATCAGGACGAGGATGCCGCCGACGTACACGAGCACCTGCGTTACGGCGATGAAGTCGGCGTTCAGCATCACGTAGAGCCCGGCAACGCCGAAAAAGGTAAACATCAACGAAAACGCGGAGTGGACAATATTCTTTGAGAATGCAACAATTGCGGCGGAGACAATCGTGATAAGGGCAAAGAAGTAAAAGACAATATCAAAAAGCGTGAGCGACGAGAGCTGATCCATGCTTATTCTGGTTTTGGCTGTGAACCTTCAGGCTGCGGAGCGGGAGCAGAAGTTTGCGCGGCTGCCTTCGCATCGGCCGCGGCTTTCGCAGCGGCAGCAGCGGCGGCCTTCTTCGCCGCAGCTTCCTCTTCCATTTTTTTCGCTTTTGCTCTCGCAGTTTCAACTTCAGCGGGTGTCATGGTGCTGAAGCTGTAGATCAAATTATGCCGGTCGAATTCCGAAAATTCATACACGTCGGTCATCTTAATGCATTCGGTGGGACAGGGATAAACGCACAGACCGCAGTAACAGCACTTTGCAATGTCGATGTCGAAGACAGGAACATGCAGACGTTTCTTCTGACCGGTGGATGTCGTACCGAGGTTGTCTTCCGGGGTGGACTTTATCGTTTCGATGGAAATGCAATCGACGGGGCATGCCATCGAACACTGGTCGCAACCGATGCAGTCATCCATGTTGACGTACAGTCTGTTGCGAGCCCTTTCCGGCAGTTTCATCTTCACGGTCGGGTACTGGATCGTCACGGCTTTGGTGAAGAGATGCTTGAACGTGATCCGCATCCCGACGGTGGCGGTTTTGAGGCCTCTATAAATATCGTCAAAATATTCTACAACAGGGTTCATGCCTTCCTCTGCATTTTACCACACCAGCACAAGGCCGAGCGCCAGCACACAGGCAAAAGCGAACGGCGTCAATACTTTCCAGGACATATACATCAATTGGTCAACGCGAAGACGCGGAAGCGTCCAGCGAAGCCAGATATTCAGGCAGACGAACAACATCCCTTTCGTAATAAACCAGAAGGCGCTCCAGAACGGACCGGTCATCAGAGATGCGAACGGACTCGCCCATCCGCCGAAAAAGAGGACCGTCGCAACGGCTGACACCGCGAAAAGGTTCGCATATTCTGCCAGATAAAAGATCGCGAACTTCATTCCGCTGTATTCGGTGTTGTATCCCTGCACAAGCTCAGACTCGGCTTCGGGTATATCGAACGGCGTCCGGTTCACTTCCGCCATCGATGAAATGTAATAGACCAGAAAGAGAATCAGCATCAGCGGAACAACGATAAGCTTTTTCATCAACGGAAGTGTGCCTCCCAAGATCATCCAGTGGGTGATCCCTCCCGTCTGGAGCGAGCTTAACTCCTGCAGGCTCATCGTTCCGGCCAGCATCACCACACCGAGGATCGCGAACGCCGAAGGGATCTCGTAGCTGACGATCTGCGCTGCAGAACGGAGGGCGCCGAACAGAGACCACTTGTTGTTGGAAGCCCATCCCGCCATCAGCAATCCGACGACGACGAGCGACGAGATCGCAACGATGTAGAAGATCCCTATGTTGATGTTGCTGCCGATGAAGGCAGAGCTGAACGGCAACGCGGCGAACGCGGCATACGTTCCGATAAAAACGATATACGGAGCGAGAATGAAAAGAAATTTATCCGCCGCCGCGGGAACCGTATCCTCCTTCTGGAGAAGCTTGAGCATATCAGCGATCGGCTGGAGCGTGCCGTGCCAGCCGGTGCGCATGTAGGCAACGCGGTCCTGCATGTGCGCCGCGATCTTCATTTCCAGGTAAATGACAACCAGCGCGTACGGCAGAATGAACAAGAGCGGAATCGCCGCCATGATCACATGCACGAGAAGCGGCTCCCCGATCAACGATGTAAGAAACTGTTCCATTTAGTGGCTAGAGGTCGGGAGACAGAAGTCAGGATTCATTCCTTTCTTCCTGTTCATTGTTAATTGTTGATTGTTCATTGTCAACGGTCCACCTCGCCGAGAACGATATCAATACTGCCGATGATCGCAACGAGGTCGGCGATCATGCCTCCGCGCGCAATTTCATTGATCACGCTCAGGTTGACAAATCCCGGAGAACGCGCTTTGATGCGGTACGGCGTCCCCGAACCATCGCTTACAATATAAAATCCCAACTCGCCGCGCGGCGATTCTGTTCGTGCATAGACTTCGCCAGGATTCGGACGGATGCGTTTCGGAATTGCCGACTGGACGTCGCCGTCGGGAATTTGCGCGAGCGCCTGCTCGATGATGCGCACGCTCTGCTCCATTTCTTTCATCCGCACGATGTGCCGGTCCCAGCAGCTTCCGACCGGACCCATCTCTCCTTTGCCGACGGCAACATCCCACTCGAACTTATGATAGATCGAGTACGGGTCGTCGCGGCGGAGGTCCCACTCAACACCCGAACCCCGGAGCATCGGCCCGCTGCACGCATAATTGATCGCAACGTCCGCCGGCAGCACGCCGGTGTTCGCGGTCCGCTTGACGAAGATCTCGTTATACGTCAGGAGGTTGTTGAAATCGCGGATCTGGGGCTTAAAATACTCGCAAAACTCTTTTGCCTTCGCGACAAAGTCAGCCGGAATGTCGTGTGAAAGTCCGCCGATCCACATGTAGTTATAGAGGAGCCGTGCGCCGCACGTCATCTCAAAAAGGTCGAGGATCTTTTCCCGGTCACGGAAGCAGTACAGGAAGGGAGTAAAAGCGCCGATGTCGATGCCGTAGGTACCCACCGCGATCAAGTGGCTCGCGATCCGCTGCAGCTCGGCCATGATCACGCGGATATATTCAACGCGTTCAGGCACCTGGATCTTGAGCAAACGCTCTGCAGCGACGACGAATGCAAATTCGTTGTTCATCGAGCAGACATAATCCATTCGGTCGACGTACGGAATGACCTGCTGGTAATTCGTCATGTGCTCGCAGTGCTTCTCGAAGCAACGGTGCAAGTAACCAATGTGAGGGATAACATCGACAACGATCTCGCCGTCAACAACAAGCTCGAGCCGCAGCACGCCGTGCGTCGACGGATGCTGGGGACCCATGTTGATGATCATCTCTTCAGTGCGAAGAGGTTTTCCGCTTGATGTCCTTGGAGAAGCTGTAATAATTTCTGCCATGCTCACGACGGTTAATACGGGACCTTCATCCCATTATAGTATTCGGGCACCTGATAATCCTTCCGCAGCGGATGCCCCTCCCAGTCGTACGGTAGAAGGATACGCCGCAAATCCGGGTGGCCGGTAAAATTGATGCCGTACAGGTCGAACGCTTCGCGTTCATGCCAATTCGCAGTTTTCCAGATCGATTCAACCGATTGAACATTCGGCGCATCGACGGCGACCTCGACTTTGAGAGTGATCTTATGCCGTTTCGCCATCGAGAATAGTTGATAGACCACGGAAAGTTTTCCCTTAAGATCGACGCCGGAAAGGCATGAGAGGAAGTCGAACAAGCACTCCTCGTCGTCGCGGAGAAACTTGGCTATTTCAAGTATGTGATCGGGAGAAACTCTTATGGCGGGGTCAACGGGGTTGTCGAGCTTTGCTTCGATGCCTGCATCCGGTAATCCGGAAAATTTTGCTGAGAGTCTTTCTGCGATTTCCTGGGGAGTCATACGCCTAAACAATCATCCTTCACGTCAAGCAATTTTTTTCTTCGCAAGGCTTTCGTTTCGTACTTTTTCCTGGAGCTTCATCAATCCTTCGATCAGCGCCTCGGGACGCGGCGGGCACCCCGGCACGTAGACGTCCACCGGGATAACGCGGTCAACGCCTTTCAGCACGTGGTATCCATGCTCCCAGTAGGGTCCGCCGCAGTTCGAGCAGCTCCCCATCGAGATCACGTACCGCGGCTCCGACATCTGGTCGTATAATCTCTTGATCCTCGACGCCATCTTCAACGTAACCGTTCCCGAAACGATCATCACGTCGCACTGACGGGGCGTCGCGCGCGGGATGACGCCGAAGCGCATCATATCAAAATTCGAAGCGGAGGCAGCCATCATCTCGATGGCGCAGCACGCAAGACCGAATTGCATTTGCCAGAGCGACGACAACCGGGCCCAGTTCAACAGATTGTCGAGCGAAGTGATGACGATGTTGCTGTTGTCGAATTGTTTATCGAGAAGTCCCATCACGGTATCCTACGCTGCTGCATGTTCGTTCATTTCGGGAGCGTCATCAGAGACGACGCCGACTCCTTTGACGTACCTCGAAACTTTCGGCTCCGGCTTGTCCCAATCGAGATCCCCCTTCACCCACACGTACGCATATCCGACGATGAGGATGGCAAGAAAAACGACCATCTCGATGAAAGCAAACATGCCGAAGCTCTTAAAGACGAGCGCCCACGGAAAAAGGAAAACAACCTCGACATCGAAGACAAGAAAGATAAGCGCGACGACATAAAAGCGGATGTTGAATTTCACCCATGAGTTGCCGATCGGCTCTTCCCCGCATTCATACGTCGAAAGTTTTCCCGGATACGGGCGGCGGGGGCGAAGAAGCCACGCCCCGACGAAACCGCCTGCAGTAAAAACGGCTCCGATAAGGAGAAAGATCAGGATTCTTCCAAAGTCAGTCAACATAAGAGGCAACCACTCTCGGAGGTATAGTCAAGTTGAACAACGTCAACGGGCAGCCCGAATATAAAAACCTATTCTCATTGTATCAAGTTCCGCGTACAGTGTCACGCACTTATCTCAGCGATATACCGTTCGACTTCCCGCGCCGCCGTTGATGTCGGGTAATCCTTCTTGACCTTCTTTAACAGTTCGACTGCACGGTCTTTATCGCCCGACCTTCCAAAATTACGCGCAGCGTTCACCAGGTTATCCGCGGCATTGGGGTCGTCGGTGTTCTTCAAAGCAGCTTTTTCGTAATTTTCCGCCGCCTTTTTGAAATTCCCCTTCGCTTCGTAACATGCACCGATGCCGGCTATGGCCGAATTATCGACGAGGGAGTTTCCGCTTCCGCTGAAATCGCTGAAGTAGTCGAGGGCTTTATCATAGTTCTGCGTATTGTAGTACGCGTTGGCGAGATAGAATTTTGCGAGATTCCCGGATTTCGTGCTCCCATAATTATCCACGATCGACTGCAGCCCGTTGATGTTTCGCTCCGGTATTCCGTTGATGGCGATCTGGTACTGTCCGTTGTCGTAGAACGAATACACTTTGGCAAGGTCGGTGGTCGCCCGGTCGTTGTTTGCGCGAACATTATTCGAATAGAACCAGAGCGCGACCGCGATCACGGCGACAACGCCGGCCACCGTCGAGACCCTTCTGCGGTTTTCGTCGTACCAGACCTGTGCCTTGAAATACGTCGTGACGAGCGTATCTTCCTTGATGACTTTCTTGGAAATTTTCTTCTGAGCGCGGAGCATATGCTTAACGTAGGTTGTAGTGATTGAGTTGCTAGTACGCTCGTCGGGAGTCGAACCCGAAACCTTCAGCTTCGGAGGCTGACGCTCTATCCAGTTGAGCTACGAGCGCGTTTCAGTTTCTATACTCTGCTCCCAGCGAAATCCCGCAGCTTCATTGCGGGGTGGGGCGAGGAGCCCCGCTGCCAAGCTTCTGTCTTGATCACGCGAATTCCCGCGTCTTGATCCGAATGTCTCACTTCGTGAACGGTGGAATTGAGCTGCGACCAACGCCATCCCAAGTGCATGGACGAACTTAACAGGTAAAATGTAGCAAAGAATCGCTGGAATTGCAAGGAGATTTATGAACTTTGCCTGCGAAAAATACAAAGATCGCCGGCCGACTCCTCTACGATCTTTGGATAATCGCTTAAATCTTCGTGACCCCGATCCCGGGCCTGTCGTTAAGGGTCACTTTTCCGTTCACAACTTTCATTCCGTCGAATACATCGTTTCGGATGAGGAGCGCTCCATCCAAGTCTGCCCAGTCGGCCATCGGTGAAAGATGCGAAGCCGCCGAAACCGCACACGACGTTTCCGTCATGCAGCCGATCATCAATTTCATTCCGAGCGAACGCGCGAGGAGGATCATCTTGTGAGCTTCCCGCATCCCCGTCGACTTCATCAATTTGACGTTGATGCCTGAATACGCGCCGTGTGCCCTTTGTACATTTTCCAGCCGTTGAACGGCTTCGTCCCCCATGATCGGCAGCGGACTCCGCTCCGTCAGCCACGCGTGTTCATCAAACCAGTCCCGCGGCATCGGTTGCTCGACAAACACCACTCCCTTTTCGTTGAGCCAATGGACCATATCAAGAGCAAACTGCTTGTCCTTCCATCCTTCGTTGACGTCGACACAGAGCGGCTTGTCGGTCACGGAACGTATCGTCTCGATCATTTCTTTGTCGGAGTCGCGTCCGAGTTTCACTTTGAGGATCTTGAACTCTTCCGCCTCCTTCACTTTTTGACGGACAACGTCCGGCGAATCGATGCCGATCGTAAACGACGTATTCGGCGTCTTCTCCTTCGGAAAACCCCAGATATTGTACCACGGCTGATTCATGATCTTCCCGACGAGGTCATGGAGCGCAATATCCACCGAGGCTTTCGCGGCCGGGTTTCCGAGAGCGATCGCATCGACGCCGGTCAATATCGTTTCGAGCTCAAATGGATTCTCGTATTTGCCGAGATCGATCTTCGAGAGAAAGGAAGTTGCGCTTGCGTGCGATTCCCCGAGGTACGGTGGCATCGACGCTTCTCCGTATCCGGTGAAGTTGCCGAATTGAATTTGCGTCAAGACAATGGGGGTTGTCGATCGGGAGTTGGATGAGAGAGTGAAAACGTGCTTCAGTTCGAGGGTATACGGCGTGAAGGACAGCGAGAGTCGGGCCGATGCGGTCCCGCTGAGATACGCCGCCGCGAGCGCATCGGGAGAGCGGCCGGCGAGGAGCGATGTTCCGGCGGCAATCGCCGACGTTTTCATGAAATCTCTGCGGGTCGGAGACAAAAAATCCTCAGTCGTTTCTAAAAATTCCCCCCGCGAACGTCATACTCGCTCGTCCACAAAATCGCGTTCATCCGACCGAACGACGAGCACCGGACACGGGGCCTTGCGGACGATTTTTTCCGCCGTGCTTCCGAACAGGACATGCTCAACGCCCGTGTGTCCGTGCGTCGCGACAATGATGAGCTCGACCTTTTCGTCTTTCGCAAACGACACCACTTCGACGAACGGCAGCCCGACCTTGACGAATGCTTCGGCGGGAACAGCGCCCTTGATCTCATGGGTGATCAGTTCGTGAAGTTCTTGCTCCCCTTTTGTCCGCAGTTCGTTCTCGACGTTCGGCATTCCGATCTGGCCGAAACTGAAATCTGCAGGATAGATCGTCGGCTCTACGACATACAACAGATAGATCGTCGCCTTGAACTGGCGCGCGAACGGGATGGCATAATGAAGCGCCTTTTTTGAATAATCGGAAAAGTCGATCGGAACGAGGATCTTACGGAGCTCAATGGGCGAAGGGGGCGATGCCGGTTTCTTCGTGCGGGCCGGCGTTCTTTTCGGCTGAACATTTTTCTTGCGCGCAATTTTCTTTTTCATGTCGGCCTCCGGATCGTTATGAGGATTTCACTGCGTCAAGTTCTCCACGCAGCGTAGAGATTTCCTGATTGGCGTGCCGCAGCCGCTCTCCGATCATCCCTGCAACTTTCAGGACAATTTTCAAGCCGGTCCCCGGCGTCTTTTCCATGATCTCAAACAAGTCCTGGCGGAAAAATCCTATCAAATTTGTGTCGGTCAGCGCAATGACAGAAGCGGAACGCGGGGATTCATCGAGGAGCGACAATTCTCCGAAGAAGTCCCCGTCCTTCAGCACGGCAAGTTCTTTTTTGGCGCCGTTCGTTCCGAGAAGAATGACAGAAACTTCTCCTTGTTCGACCACGTACATTCCCAGTCCCGGGTCGTTCTGAAAACAAACATATTCGCCGGCAACGTACTGCCGCCGGTGGACAATGCCCGCAACAAGGCGAAGCTCCGACGGCTTCAAGTTTTCAAACGTCGGGATCTTCATGAGCATCTCTTCAATGGAGGTCGGTTTCCGTTTGATCCGGAAGACATTCTTCCATTCTAAATTCTCTGATTTCTGGATGATTCTTCGAAACCGTTCTATTGCCACGGCAAGCCTTCCTTTGTCCGAGCGGGACGATGAGGGTCAGGGAGCGATCGTACACAATGGTACTGCTAAAAGGCTCTCTCTTCAACAGGTCCGATGCGGGAGATGAAGAGAGAGCACGTTTCTATTTAATGAAGTATAACCATCCATGGGGATCTTTGCCCGCCTCAACCACGCTCATGAAACGCTTTTGGAGTTCGCGGGTCACCGGCCCAGGCTTTCCTTCCCCCACCTTCATCCGGTCGACCGTTCTGATCGGGGTGATCTCGGCTGCGGTTCCCGTGAAAAAGATCTCGTCGGCGATATACAGCATCTCACGCGGAATATGCGCTTCCGTCACCGGAATGCCCGCGTCCTTTGCAAGGGCGATCACTGAAGAACGCGTCACGCCGGGAAGCAGCGCGTCGATGAGCGGAGGAGTAACGATGCTGCCGTCCCGGACGACAAAAATATTCTCCCCGCTCCCCTCGCTGATCTGTCCATGAGTGTCGAGGGCGATTCCTTCCGCATAGCCGTCGGCAAGCGCCTCGAGCTTGATCAGCTGGGAGTTCATGTAATTCGCCCCGGTCTTTGCCATCGTCGGAAGCGTGTTTGGGGCGGGACGCGCCCACGACGCCACGCGCACGTCGATGCCTTTCTCAAGCGCGTCGGCGCCGAGATATTTACCCCACTCCCATACCACAATGCTGACATCCACGGGACATCCGACCGGGCTCACGCCGACGTCGCCGTATCCCCGGTACACGACCGGACGAATGTAGCAGGCTTTCAATTTGTTCGCTTTGATCGTTTCCTTGATCGCAACTTCGATCTCCTTTTTCGAGTAGGGAATTTCTGCCCGGTAAATTCTGGCGGAATCGAACAGCCGATCGATGTGCTTATCAAGGCGGAAGATCGCCGAACCTTTTTTTGTCTCGTAACAGCGAATCCCTTCAAACCAGCTGCTGCCGTAGTGAACGACGTGAGACATTACGTGAATTTTAGCGTCGTCCCAATTGACGAGCTTTCCGTTCATCCATATTTTATCAACTTTTTTCACTGCCATAGTCGTAACCTTCTGTTGAGTTTCTTTGTTCCTGCTTCAATTCCTAATCCATAATTCATAATTCATAATTGTTCCTATACTTCCATCTCATAAATTCTGTACGTCTTGTACTTTTTTCCGTTCATCATTTCGGCGGCGCGGTTCATCATGACATTGTCTTCGAGGACCCAGCTCGCCTCGCCATAGCGATAACCAAGCTTTTTCGCACGCACGGCGGTCTCATAGAACAATACCCCCGCCGCTCCGGTTCGCTGGTGCTCGGGCACAACCCCAAGCACAATGATACGCACGAGGTCGATGAGTTTCTTTTTGGTGTACAAATGGTACAAACCCGACAGCAGGCCTCCGTTCTTATTGAATTTCAGCGGAACGTTGATGTCGGGAAGAGAAAGCGCAAAACCGATCGGCACCCCCTTTGCCTCCGCCATGATGATCAATTCCGGAACGACGACCGGTTTCAGGTCGGCGGCAAGGGCGTCGAATTCGGCGTCCGTCATCGGCACCGCTCCCCAATTTTTAGACCACGCTTTGTTGTAGACGACCTTGATCCGGTCGACTTCTTCCTTAAAATGCTTCATGTCGATCGACCGGAACGTCAGCCCTTCACGCTGCTTGACGAGGTCGTTGAATCGGACGAAACGTTCCGAGTAAACCGTGTTCTGATCGAGCAGGTATGCAAATAGATTTTTTAGCTTCTTAAGACCGTACGTCTCGAACAGCGATCCGTAGTAGGGCGGGTTATACGTCATCAGAACGACGGGAGGACGGTCAAAGCCGTCGACAAGCAAACCGTACTCGTCATTCACGGACGGGTTCGCCGGCCCGCGCATTGCCGTCATACCCTTTGACTGCAAATAGTTCTTGGCGGCGTCGAAAAGGGCATTGGCGACGGACTGGTCGTTGATCGATTCGAAGAATCCGAAGAAGCCGACCTTGTCTTGATGTTCTTTGTTGTGATGATGATTTACGATCGCGCCGATTCGCCCGACGATCTTGCCGCCGCGCTCCGCGAGAAAAAGCTCCATGTCCGAATGCGCATAGAATGGATTTTTCTTTCTGTCGATCAGCTTTTCCCTGTCCATCATCAGCGGCGGAACCCATTGCGGGTCATTCCGATAGATATCCCATAAGAAACGAATGAATTTCTTCTCATCTTTTTTTGAGCGGACAGGTACGATTGAAATATTCTCCATTGAGGAACTCCTGTGCTATGAAAATAAAAAGCCACGCATAGGTCTTGACCCGGCGCGGCTTCTTCGTGGAGAGTGAAAAAGGATCGTTAGTTTATCACGCCGAGCTTTTTCCCGATGGTGCCGAAAATTTCCAGGATCTTATCGAGATGCTTATCTTCATGCGTTGCCATATAGCTTGTTCTCAGCATTTCCAGTCCGGGCGGGACGCCGGGGCGAACAAAAGCGTTCACAAAGACTCCCGCATCGTATAAGTACCGCCAGAAGACCAGCGTCTTGTCGGTTTCGCCGATGATGACGGGAACGATCGCCGATTCATGTCCATCGATAATCCTGAAGCCCATCGACTTGAATCCATTCCGCATCTTTGACGCATTGCGGTTCAGTTTCGTGATCCGCTCCGGTTCTGCTTCCAGAATATTCAGCGCGGCAAGCGCGGCGGCAACGGAAGCCGGTGTCGGGCTTGCGCTGAAGATCAGCGCCGGGGCAAAGTGCTTCATGTAATTGATGACCGAACGTTTTCCGCAGACAAAGCCGCCGAGCGATGCAAACGTCTTGCTGAAGGTTCCCATCGTCAGGTCCACCTCGGCCTCGAGATTGAAATGGCTCGCCGTGCCGCGCCCTCCTTTGCCGATCACCCCGGTCGCGTGAGCGTCGTCGATCAAAATCCGGGCGTTGTATTTTCTTGCCGCATCAACGAGCGCGGGAAGGTTGACGATCTCTCCAGACGTGCTGAACACACCGTCCGAAACGATCAGCTTTCCGGCATCCAGAGGAAGCTTGGAAAGGACCAGCTCCAGGTGTTTCATGTCGTTGTGCTTGTACCGAACGACGTCCGAAGTCATTCCGGCAGCGATCAAGTTGCCGGCAACGATGCAGGCATGATTGTCCTTGTCCGAGACGACGTATTCGCCCCGCTGCACAAGCGTCGGGATGATTCCTTGAGCGGTTTGAAACCCCGTGCTGAAGAGAAGGCATTCTTCGCTCCCGAGAAACTTTGCCAGGCGGCCTTCCAGCTCGACATGAAGATCAAGAGTGCCGGTCAGGTAACGCGATCCCGAGCATCCGGTACCGTATTTAGCGACGGCTTTCGCCGCCGCCTCTTTTACTTTTGGATGTGCGGTCAGGCCGAGATAATTGTTGGAGCCTGCCATAATGACCTGCCGTCCTTCCATCTGAACGACTGGTCCTTCGTTTGCCTGTATCGGGCGAAAATACGGGTAGTAACCTTTTTGTTTAACCTCATCAGCAAGAGTGAAATTCGAACATTTATCAAATAGATCCAAGATGTCTCCTTGTGAAAGTATTTTCCCATCACCGCAAAATCTCTCATACGCAACCCCGCAATCTACCTTTAATAAGTTACGTTGATTATTAAAAGTGTTTTCAATATACTCTATCGTCAAAAAAAAGTCAACCGAAAGAACGTCATGAGTTCACCGATCGCCTTCGTTACCGGCGGCACAGGTTTTATCGGCAGCCATCTTGTTGAACGGTTGCTCGCCAAAGGATACATGGTCCGCTGCCTCATCCGCAACGATAAAAAGAAGGGATATCTCGAAAAGCTCCCGGTCGAGTTTTTTGTCGGCGACCTTTTTTCAACGGAAGTTCTCGCGAAGGGAATTTCCGGGGCCGATTTCGTCTACCATGTCGCCGGGGTCGTCGGGTCGAGGAACAAAGAAGGTTTCTACAGGCAGAACAGGGACGGGACCAGGAACGTTGTCGAATGCACGGCGCATGTCAACCCGAGGCTGAAAAAATTCGTTTTTGTCAGCAGCGGTGCGGCAGTCGGTCCGGCGAACGCCTCATCCATGGTGAACGAGACGACCCCCTACCATCCGATCACGACGTACGGCAAAAGCAAGATGGAAGCGGAACTGGAAGTATTGAAGTTCAAGGATTCCCTGCCGATAACGATCGTTCGTCCGACGGCCGTGTACGGTCCGCGCGATCCTGCAACGTTCGATTATTTTAATACGATGAACAAAGGGCTTGAGCCGCTTGTCGGTTTCAAAGATAAGCTTGTCAGCCTCGTGCACTCCACCGACCTCGTGACCGGAATTATTCTTGCGGGGGAAACCGGCCTTTCCACCGGCCAGGCATATTTTCTTGGAAGCGAACGCCCGTACACCTGGAGCGAGATCGGAGAGACGACGAAGAAAGTGATCGGCAGAAATGTTTTCAGGGTGAGGCTCCCCGAACCGCTGGTCTATGCCGTCGCCGCGGTCGCCGGCCTCTTGTCCTCGTTCAGCGACAAGCCGTCCGTCCTGAATTTCGAAAAAGGGCGCGACATGGTGCAGGACTCTTGGACATTCGATTCGTCCAAGGCCAAACGCGAACTCGGATACAACCCGTCCGTAACGCTCGTCGATGGCATACAGGAAACGGTGGAGTGGTACAGAAAGAATGGCTGGATGTAAAAGTGATGCTGTTTCCCGAACCAGCGCTCACACGTCGTTAGATTTTTCCCCTTCAACCCGTATTGAAACCCTCTCCGATTTTCGATATATTTGTCCAACCAACATCAGCCACATCACGCACGAATGCCGAAGCAGCGCCGTAACGATTTCCTGATCCCGCTCCTTGCCGTTGTCTCGGACGCCGCCGCCATTGAAGCGGCATTTCTGGCCTCGTACTGGCTCCGTTTTTTTTCTCCGCTGACGTCAACCTTCGAAGTCACGCTCGGCATTCCGCCGCTGTCGACGTACGTTGGCAGCTCGCTGATCTTCATCCCGATATGGCTGGCTGTTTTCCAATCGCGCAAGCTGTACGGCGCGCGCCGCAATTCGCATCTGAGCGACGAGTTCTTTGCGATCGTCCGGGTGGTGACCATCGGCCTGCTCATCATCATGAGCGCCACGTTCTTCTATCGAGGATTCTCGTATTCGCGCGGCGTCTTCATTCTCTTGTGGGCGACCTCCATCGCAACGATCACCATCGGCCGATTTTTGATCATGGAGTTCGAGAAGTTTCTCTACCGGCAAGGGAAAGAATTGAAGACCGTCGCCATTGTCGGCTCAAACACTACCGCCGACGGCATTTTTTCGCTTCTTTCTTCCCATCATTCTCTCGGATACGAAGTGGTCGGCTATTATGCCGAAACTCCGGCTCACGCTTCTCTGAATCTTTCCCGCGCAACGTATCTCGGCTCGCTCAAAGAACTTCCCGCAGGTGTCACCACGTACCGTCTTCAAGCCGCATTGATCGCGCTGCCGTACTCCGACCATCCGCAGCTCCTGGAAATGATCCGTGATGCTGAAGGGGTGAACGTTGAACTGATGATGGTCCCCGACATGCTCGATATGATGACCAGCCGCGTCCGCATTCAGGATATCGAGGGGATCCCGTTTCTCAAGATCAAGGAAATACCGCTCTCAACCTGGAACCGCATCAGCAAGCGCGCCTTCGACGTCGTTTTCTCGACCGTCGTTCTTCTGCTGACTCTCCCGGTCACGATCATTCTTGCTGTGATCATCAAAGCGACCTCCCGCGGTCCGATCTTTTTCAACCAGGAAAGAATCAGCCTAGACGGCAAACCCTTCAGCGTCATTAAGTTCAGGACCATGCGGACGGACGCGGAGGAATCGACCGGTCCGGTGCGTGCCAAGAAGGGAGATGCCCGTGCGACATCGATCGGAAGAATTCTCCGCCGGACGAGCCTGGACGAGCTTCCGCAATTATGGAATGTGCTCACCGGACACATGAGCATCGTGGGTCCGAGACCGGAGCGGCCGTTTTTCGTTGAACAGTTCAAAGAGAAAATTCCGCGCTATCTTGAACGTCATCGTGTAAAAACCGGAATGACGGGATGGGCGCAGGTCAACGGACTCCGCGGCGATGCCCCCATCGAAGAGCGGACCAAGTACGACATCTATTACGTCGAAAATTGGTCTCTCGTATTCGACATGAAAATCATCTTAAAGACGATCCGTGCGGTGATCTTCGGGAAGGATGCTTATTGAGGCTCAATGAACCATCGATGCGGTAAACAACTATGATCCCGTTGTTTGTGTTCTACGTTCACACCATTGCGGCAGTGTACGCTTTCACACAGCAGTACCAGGAGGAAGGCATTGGAGCCGGCGCCCTGGCGGTGGCCTTCATGGGAATTATTTTTTCAGTCGGATGGAGCATCAGCACGTTCATATTGAAATTTATTATCAGCGAAAGAGGATTCGGGCTGTACTGCAACCGGGACGCTCTTTCTCTCGCCCTGTTGACGGCGGGTGAGGCGATATTTTACTATTTGTATCTCAGGGGGATGAAAAAGAAAGGCGCTACTTCATCTTGAAGTTGAAGGTGATGGTGCATTGCTGGTCGAGCGCCGGCTGAGAGCTTTGCAGGGCCTGAAATCTCCACAGCTTGACCTCTTTGATGGCTGCATCTTCCAATCGCGTATCCCCTTTTCGGAGCGGTTGAATCGACTTGACGGTTCCCCGCGGCTGAACGACCACGCGCAGCCGAATTTGCGCTTCGACGTTCACGCCTTGCGGATATTTCGGCAGGTCCCCCGAGAGAAGGTTCCGCACTTTTCCCCCCGCCCACTGGACATTATAGGAGATATTATCCCCGATCGTGCCACCGCCTCCTCCGGCATTAAAGGGCGGCGCCACGTCTGATCCGTTCGGGACTCCCGGTTTTCCCGTCGCATCTTTTTCTCCCCCCGGAAACCCCGGCGTCGAGGCAGACGGGGCCTCCCTCTGAACATCCGCCATGCCTTTTCGTTCTCCGGGCATCGCTACCGGATTGTCATTCTCTTCTATTTTCTTGGTCGGCCGCTCGCTGACGACTTCATCGGACGGAAGGGCATGCTGCTGGGTGGGAAGATCCACGCCGACCCCCGATGCGGGAACGCCGGTCTGTCCAGCCGGAGGAGGAGCGGCTCCTTCGGGAAGCACGTCGCCTTTGGGCATCGGTCCAAAGGAAGAGGCAGATCCTCCTCCAAAAGAGAACTCCACAAATTCCTGCTGTTGTTGATCGGGCTGCGCCGGTCGGACAACAAACAGCAAACATCCCGCGGCAATGTGGAAGAGAATGGAACCGGTCCAGCCCAGTGTAGTTTCGCGTGACATGGGAGGCTTCTTATTGTCCTGCCTGCGTCGGCGATTCTGTTGCGATCATGAACCGCTGCGCGCCGACTCCTTTGGCAATGTCGATCAAATCGACGGCACTCTGCAGGGATACTGACTGGTCGGCCCGCACGACGATCACATGGTCGCGGTCACGGTCGATGATGGGGATAAGTTTTTGCGCCAGCGTCGTTCTTGTGACCTCCTCATTCCCCAAAAAGATCCTTCCCGTGCTTGTCAACGTCACGACCGATTGACGGTCGGACTGTACTTCCCCCGTCTGCATCTTCGGCAGTTGTACTTTAATGCCGGGGTTGACGACGAAAGACCATGAAAGGAGAAAAAAGATGAGCCACTGCATCACCATATCGGCGAACGATGCATAATTGAAGGCCGGATTAAATTTATTTCGCGCGGGGAATTTCATTGCATCTCCGATCGTTAATCTTTCGGCTCGAAGAACTCGTCCTCTTCGGAGAACACTCTCTTCGCACGCTGATCCTTGCCGCCGGCGTGGGGAGCCGGTTCGGCTGCGGGGTGCGCATTCGGCTTCATATAGCCGAGAAATTCATCAGTTGCGGCTTCGAGAGAGAACGTGATCTGACTCACTCTCCCCACAAAATAATTATAGAACCCGAGCGCAGGAATGCCGACGACCAGACCGAACGCGCTGGAGAGCATCGCTTCCCATATTCCTCCGGCGAGGTTTCCGGAGTTCACGTTCCCCCCGAGCATCTCGATCGTCCGAAAAGCATTGATCATTCCCACCACCGTCCCAAGGAACCCGAGCATCGGCCCGATGCCGGCGATGTTCGCAAGAATTCCGAGATGATTCTCGAGACGGTTCACTTCTTCCTTCCCCGCGGATTCGATCGTCGACCGTACCGCTTCGGGGCCGCTCTCGATACTGGCAACCCCTTTGCGCAGGACCGTCGGAACGGTCGCATTACTTTGTGAACAGGCATTGAGGGCGCCGACGATATCGTTCCGAGACAAGGCGCTGCGCAGCTTCAGCATCAGGGGCTTCGCATCGAACTTCGCCCGGCTTAGGACGAAGAACCGTTCGAAGATGATCGCCACCGCGAGAAGAGAACACAAGAAGATCGGCCACATCACAATCCCGCCCTTCAAAAAAAGCTCAAGTAGATTCATCTATGCTCCTTTACGCAGTCTGGATTTATTTGCTCAAACGAACAACCCAATAGCCGCCTTCAAGCATGTGCGCCATTTTTTCGGCGGAACCGCGGGCCGCTCTATCAGTATCGAATCGTCCGACGTAGACACGGAACCGTTTCTCTCCGCCGCCGATGTTTGCCTTTTCCACAAAGGCAGGGAACCCGGCCCGCGTCATGACATCCGCTTCAATTCTTGCCTTCTGTTCGCTGGACCATGAAGAGACTTGAACGCTGTACCGGCCGCTTGCCGACATCGAAATTTTCGGCATCATGCTCGAGGAAACCGTAGAATTTGCCGTCGACGGGGCGCTCATTGCCGCCGGCTTCACGCCCGGTTTTGCCGGCTCCTTCTTTTCTCCAGCCGTTCCCGGTTTCTCTTTGAACTCTACCAACCCTTCATTCTCCGGCGGCGCCGATGTGATCGCAGCCGCGGTGTCTTCAGCCGTTGCAGGCGGAGGAGTGACAACGACCGGCGCAGCTTTTTTCTTGCCGATGATGCCGGCTTTGTTCAGGGCAAAGTACCCGCCCCCGAGAACGATGACCACCACGAGAATGATGAACACTGCTGACGGCATCCCGGCAATTTTTCCGCCGCCGGATCCATCCCCGGGCTTGCCGGCCGGTCTCACTCCCGGCATCGGAGCGGGAGCACCAGCTTTAAGATTTAGGTTTGGCATGTTCTACTTCCTCCTTCCTATGTGATAAATAAGAATATTTTTCTGATCACCATGCGAATGACACCCCCAGAGAAGCAAACAATGGACGCTCGACATATCCATCCCAGGTATAGTACTGCCGGTCCAAAAGATTGTCCACCTGCAGCAGGGCGCGAAAATTCTCAAAGAGTTGATACTCGGCTTTGCCGCCGACATTCACGTACCCCGCGTTGGCATGGGTGTGCGAGAAATCTTTCCACCGCTGCGAGAAATATTCCGCGAACAGTTCTACCACGATGCCGTTGCTGAACGAATGCCGGTAGATGCCGCTCAACGTAAGCAACGGAATGTTCGGCACTGCGTTTGCTGAATCCTCGGCCTGCGTCGAATTCAGCGATCCCGAGAGCGTCGCCGAATTTGACTGATTGAAAGCATACGAGCCTTCCAGGTCAAAGCGGGCAACGGAGACATCCGGAAGATACATAACATCCCAGACTTTTGCACTATTTAATTCAACAAAGAAGGGAAAATTCCGCTCGGAATAATAGGAGAAGGAACCGCTCCAGTAGAGTCTGTCGCTGAAGGCGTATTGCGTGCCCAGCGTAAGCGCAAATGGAATTTCGTTCGGCCTGAGTTCAAGCCGATTTTGGATATAGTTATCGGCATTAACGAGCGAGCCAAGAGTGTTTCTTTCGACGGTCGGCGCGACGGAAAAGTAAACCGTGGCTGCATCGCTCGCGAAATACCGAAGCTCGGCCCCCGGGAAAAACCTGCCGCTGGAGGTCGAAACATTTCCTCTGTAAATGAATTGCTGGACGCTCACGAGAGCTTCAAGGTCCGGGAGAAAGAACTTTTCCCCGGAAAGGCGGAGGTCGAACCACTCCGGCGCGTGCGTGCCGGTATTCGGCGGAAGCTGCATCGAGACACCGGAAACGATATATTCCATCGACCCGCGGAACTGGATATCGTTTTCTTTTGTCGATCCGGACACGAGTAAGCCAAAATCGTTCTGCGAAGAAGCTGTCGAGTCGTCCAGCGAGGTCCCGCTCCACGAGATACGGGCCGAATAATCGAGCGGATTGCTGAGAAGATCGGTATCCGTGGTCCGCGAAGAAAGCCCCAGATTAACATTGACGTTGTCGAGAGTCCTTTGCTGAGACGGGGTCGAAGAGCCGTAGGCCCTGTAGGTTTGGCCGGAAAAATCCAAACCGCCGTTCAACCTGCTTCCCGCTAAAATTCCGAATGTCTTCGGTGAGAGGTAGTCTCCCTGAATTCCTATACCAGTCTTTTGCCAATCCGCGTTGGTCACCTGGCCGCTGGTCGAAGCGTAGTTTGCATGAAAGAGAACCCCCCCTGCGTCATAATTTTTCCCAAACCATCCGTCGAGGAACGGCGACGTGTAATTTCCGATGCCCCCCTGCACTCTTCCGCTCATCTCGTTTGCCACCCCGCCGAGATCCTTCTGCACTTTCGTACCGCTTCCAATCCCCGCATCCTTCGCACCGGGCGTCGGCGACCCTGCAACGTAGACCTTGTCTTCCTCGATCATCGACTTCAACGAGACGGGAAGGTCGATCGTCTCCTGTCCGGTGATGAGAAATTCGGGAAGGTCGATCTTGGGAAGGTTCGCCTGGCTCTGATCCGGCACCGTTGCATCGCGCTGCGCGGGTTCTTTTTTCTCCTGCGCTGAAAGCGAGACAGCAAAAACAATTACGCCGACAGCCAGTAGGCTGTTGTGGCTAGGCAGATTCATCAGAGCTGTTCCAGTTTTCGAAGTCTTTGTTCGGCTTCGGCCGCAAGGTCCCCGCCGTGTTTAACGACAAAACTGTAGGCGTCCTTTGCCTTCTCTTTCTGATTTGTTTTCTCGTAACAGTCGCCGAGGTTGAAATACGATTTGACGATCCAGTCATCGGCCGAAGGAAAAACATATTTCACCCGAAGAAACGAGAGGATGGCTTCGGAATAATTCTTCGACGCCTGCTGGGTGGCCCCCACCGCATACTGCGCCTCTGCCCCCAGCTCGTCGGTCCTGTTCGTCGCAACAGACTTAAAATACTCAAGCGCCGGAGCATAATTCTCTACCGATTCGTTCATCCAGCCGAGGGCGACCTTGCTCCTGTCGCTTGCGGCCGTTTTTGGATATTGCGCGATCGTTGCCTGGAATTTTCTGACGGCGTCATCGGTCTGATTGGTAGATTTCAGCACCACGCCCTGCTGATAGGAGGCTTCGGCCGCGTCTTCGGACTTTGGATACTGGTCCAGAATTTTTTGGAACGATGCCAGCGCATCCGCCGGCTTCCCGAGCTGGGCATATATTCCTCCCTGCTCGAACAATGCTGCGCTTGCGAGCTTGTTGGACGGATATTTTTCCACGACCGACTGGAATGATTGAAGCGCCTCTTGCCGGTTGTTCAGCGCGGCGTAGCATTTTCCCGTCCAATAATATGCGTCCGGAGCAAGCTTGCTCTTTGGGAATCGCTGCAGCAAATCCTGGTAGGCCTTGACGGCGTCCTCGTACTGCTTCTGGCTGAAATAGATGTCCGCTTTCTTATAGAAGAGTTCATCCGCAGATCTTGCGTTCGGATTATTCTTCACATACTCATCGATGGTCCGCGCCGCATCCCCCGGTTTGTCGAGAAGGACGTAGCAATACTGGATGCCGTTGACCGCATCGCTCGCGTACGCCGAGCCGGGAAATTTTGCTACAACATTTTGGTATGCCTGGATCGCCTCGTCGTATTTCTCCAGATTATAGTATGAATCGCCGATACTGTAGTAAGCCTTGGGAACAAGTTCGCTCTTCGGGTATCGGGAGACGACGTTCTGAAAGACAGCGATCGCCTTGTCGTATTTTTTCGTTTGAAAATAGATCCATCCGATGCCGTAATCCGCATCATCGGCGAGGTCGGAATTCGGGAAATGGGCGATCAGATTCTCGAAATCCTTCACGCCGATGTCAAGTTTGTCGGATTTGTAGTCAGATTGCGCAAGCTGATAATATGCATAGTCGATCCCGCTTTGCGACGGGAACGATTGAATCGCTCCTCTGTACGCTTCGGCAGCTTTGACGTATTCTTTCATATAGTAGTACGAGTCGCCTAGCCGGAGCTGCGCATCAAAGACAAATTGTGAAGACGTCCCGGCGTTCAGTACCTTGCGGAATGATTCTGCCGCCTCATTGTATTTTCCTTCCTTGTAATAGCTCCAGGCGAGTCCATACTGAGCATCAAGGAGTTTCGGCTGGTTTGATCCTTGCTTCAAATACTGAGAATAGTACTTTTCCGCTTCCGCATACTGGCCGGCCTGGAACTCCGATTCCCCGGTCCAAAAGAGGGCTTCGGGCGCCTTGACGTTCTGCGGGTACTCATTCAAGAAAAAAACGAATTGAGCAGCAGCATCCGGAAATTTCCCCATTTTATACAGCGACCAGGCTTCCTGGAAGGACGCGATTCCCTTTACCGAATCATTCGCCGGAGAAAGCGACCTGATCGACCGGAATGCCTGCGCCGCATCCTCGTAATTCTTCTTTGCGATATAGGATTCGCCGAGCATCCGGTATGCATCAGCCGCGGCATCACCCGACGGATATTTCTTTGTCACTTGCACGAAGAACGGAATTGCTGCGTCATAATTTTTTTGATCGTAATACACCATTCCCGATTCATACAATGCATTGTCTGCATATTCGCCATTCGGCCTTTGCGCAACGACCCGGTCATAGATCTCCAAAGCTCCCTTCGTATCCCCCGAAAGACGGACGGCCTGGGCCTTGCGGAAAAGAGAATTATAGGCAATGTCGTCCGAGCCGGCTGCCAGATCGCCGAAAATCCTGGCCGCTTGCGAGAATTCGTTCGTCTTCAAGTAGGTCCAACCGATCGAATAGGTTACAGTGCGCACAAGCTGGTTGGAGGGATAATTCCTGCAGAATTCTTCATACAGCGACCGCGCTTTCGGATAATTCTGCAAATTATAATAATCCTCTGCAACGCAATAATCCGCCCCCGCTTTCTCGCTTGAGTCGGTGATGGAAGGTTTTGCCGCGGTAAGAAAATCAATGCTCTTCTGGAATTGCCCGCTTTTGCTGTAACAATCACCGATACGAACAGAAGTGGTGGAAAGAAGTTCGCTCTGCTTCTTTTCCACAAGGAGCTTTTGATAGTAGCCTATCGCTTTTTGATACTCCTTCTGTCGTTCTGCAGTCCATCCAAGCGAGTAGAGCGCGTAATCCGAGAGTCTGTTTGAAGGATATTTTTCAGCGCTGAGGGTATAGTACTTTGACGCAGACGCTAGGTCGTCAGTCTTGAAATATGCCTCTCCTGCCCAATACGCCGCCTCGCCAGCCAGGTCATTCTCGCTGTAGTTTTCTACGATCTCTTTATAGACCGGGATCGCCTCCGCAAAATGATGGAGTTTGAAATCGGCTTCGCCTATCCTGAAGAGGGCGTCGGGACGAAGCTTGTGCCTCGGGAATTCTCGGATAAACGCCTGCAAATCGGCGATCGCCTCGTCATAGTTTCCCATCGCAAAACGGCATTCGGCATAGAGAAAGATCGCGTCGGGACGTTTCGTGCTGGCGGGATACTGATCTATGAATTTTTGGAATTGGTCTGAGGCGAGTTGGTAAAGCTTATCCTGGTATAACCCAAACGCAAACGCATAGTCCTGGGATTCCTGGACTCCGGTAGTATTGATTTGAGAAATGAGAGGCTGCACCGACCCGAGGCCGAGCAGACAAGATAGCAGCAAAAGATGAACAATCCTTCCCCTTGAAAGCTTTTCCTTCCAGAAATTGTCCATTTAAAGTAAAGGTTTTAATAGATGTATTAACTTAATCAATTTAATACATAGAAGAGTTCGTGTCAAGGGGACGGAAACGGGGGTGTGACCCAGGCGATCAGTTGTCCGGGGTATCCAAAAGGCATCAATTTTCGGTTTGGCGGGAAAAAGAAGGCTTGGATTGCGATGCCACCCCCCAAGAAATCACGCGCGGTGGAATTCCTGCAGGCTCTTCACCGACATTTTTCCATGCCGGATTTCTTCGATTGCTCGTACCGCGGTCGCCGCGGCCGAAAGCGTTGTGATGAACGCAACCTTGTGTTCGATCGCGGCCCATCCGATAGAGTACTCGTCAAAACGGGATTCTTCGCCGAGCGGGGTATTGATGACCAACGCCACTTCACCGTTCTTGATATGGTCGACGATGTTCGGCCGCCCTTCCTGAACCTTAAATACCTGCTTGTTGGCGATCCCGTGAGAGGTGAGAAATTTTGAAGTCCCTTCAGTAGAGACGATATCGAAACCGAGCTGAATATAATCCTTCACGATCTCGAGCGTCTCTTCAGTTTTGTCATTTTCGTTGACGCTGACAAAGACCGTTCCTCGCTCAGGCAGCGCGTTCCCTGCGCTGATCTGAGATTTGGCAACAGACGCTCCGAACGAAGAAGAAATTCCCATGACCTCCCCGGTCGAGCGCATTTCGGGACCGAGAAACATCGTGACTTTCGGGAATTTGGAGAAGGGGAATACGGCCTCCTTCACCGAAATATGCTTGACCTTTTTGAAATCGAAACCTAAAACGCCGAGTTCCTTCAACTTCTTCCCTGCCATCACTTTTGCGGCAACCTTCGCCAACGGAAGCCCGGTGGCTTTGCTGACAAACGGCACCGTGCGCGACGCGCGAGGATTGACTTCCAGCACGTAAACAACATTGTCCTTCATCGCGAACTGCACGTTGATCAGGCCGACGACGCGGAGGGCAAAAGCAAGTTTCTTCGTGATCTGAATGATCTCGTCGGTCTTCTCGGCGCTCAGCATGAACGGCGGAAGCGCGCACGCGCTGTCGCCGGAGTGAATTCCGGCTTCTTCAATATGCTCCATCACGCCGCCGATCAGAACGTCATCCCCGTCGCATACCGCGTCGACGTCGAACTCAAAAGCGTCCTCTAAGAAATTATCGATCAAGATCGGATGCTCGGGAGAAACGTCCACAGCCCGTTTCATGTATTCCTTCAGCGAGGAGGTGTTGTAGCAGATCTCCATCGCGCGGCCCCCAAGGACGTACGACGGACGAACAAGCACAGGAAACCCGATCTCTTCGGCAACGACGACGGCGTCCCGAATGGAAAATGCGGTCCCGTACTTCGGATGGGAAATTTTATGCTGACGGAGGAGCGCACCGAAGCGTTTCCTGTCCTCGGCAAGGTCGATGCCTTCCGTCGACGTTCCGAGAATGCGCACTCCATGCGACTCGAGCTCTTTCGCGATCTTCAGCGGTGTTTGCCCGCCGAAGCTGACAATGATCCCTTCCGGCTTCTCATACTCGCAGATATTCAGCACATCTTCGACCGTCAGCGGCTCAAAATAAAGTTTGTCGGTCGTATCGTAATCGGTGGACACCGTCTCCGGGTTGCAATTGATCATGATCGTCTCATATCCTTCGTCGCGAAGGGCATAGACGCCGTGAACACAGCAATAATCGAACTCGATGCCCTGCCCGATTCTATTCGGTCCGCCGCCGAGGATGATCACTTTCTTTTTTGGCGAGCGGACCGACTCGTTCTCCTTCTCGTATGTCGAATAGTGATACGGCGTGTGGGCTTCGAATTCTGCGGCGCACGTGTCCACCGTTTTGAAGACAGGGATCACGCCCATCTTTTTCCGCAGATCTCTGACGGCGTCCTCGTCCGTCTTCCAGAGATGAGCGAGCTGTTTGTCGGAAAATCCGTACCGCTTCGCTTCTAAGAGAACTTCGGCAGTAACAGAGGAAAATCTATTCCTGGCAGAATGAGATCTGACATCCTCATCGTGCTTCCATACCAGCGACCACAGCTCGTCCTCTGCATCGACGATCTGCTTGATATTGAACAGGAACCAGGGGTCGATCTTCGTAAGCGAAAATATCTCTTCGATCGTGAATCCAAGCTGGAAAGCATACCTGATGAAGAAAATATTGCTCGGTTTAGGCCTCCGCAGCTGGTCTTTGACCTTGCGGACCCATTCGGTCTTCGATTTTTCGGAAAGCTTTCGGTGGTCGAAGAGGTCTTTTCCGTCCGCTCCGAGTCCAGCCCTTCCTGTTTCGAGCGAGCGGAGGGCTTTCTGCAGCGCCTCTTTGAACGTACGCCCGAACGCCATCGCCTCGCCGACCGATTTCATCTGCACGCCGAGCGTTTCGTCGACGCCTTTGAACTTCTCAAAATCCCACCGGGGGATCTTCACGACGGTGTAGTCGATCGTCGGTTCAAACGATGCGGGAGTGAGTTTCGTGATGTCGTTTGGAATTTCGTCGAGCGTGTAGCCGACCGCAAGCTTGGCGGCTATTTTTGCGATCGGGAACCCTGTCGCCTTTGAAGCGAGCGCCGAGCTTCGCGAGACGCGCGGGTTCATCTCGATGATGTACATGCGGCCGTCAGCCGGATTGATCGCGAACTGAACGTTCGATCCCCCGGTGTCGACGCCGATGGCACGCATCACCGTGATCGCCGCGTCGCGCATAAATTGATATTCTTTATCGGTCAGCGTCTGCGCAGGGGCAACGGTGATCGAATCGCCGGTGTGCACCCCCATCGGGTCCAGATTCTCGATCGAACAGATGATGACGACATTGTCCTTTGTGTCGCGCATTACCTCGAGTTCATATTCCTTCCAGCCGATGACCGATTCTTCGATAAGGACTTCGTGGATCGGACTGTTCGTGATGCCGTGCTCAACGATGCTGCGGAATTCTTCAATGTTGTAGGCGATACCGCCGCCGGTTCCGCCAAGAGTGAACGAGGGCCGGATAATGATGGGAAAACCGATACCATCGACAATTTTCAGAGCTTCCTCATAGCTGTAAACAAAACCGCCGCGGGGCATATGAAGTCCGGCGGCGCGCATCGTCTTCTGAAACAGCTGGCGGTCCTCCGCCTTCCTGATCGCATCGAGCTTCGCTCCGATCAGCTCGACGCCGTATTTCTCGAGGGTCCCCCGTTCGGCGAGGGCGACCGCTGTGTTGAGAGCGGTTTGCCCTCCCATCGTCGGAAGGATCGCATCCGGCTTTTCTTTCTCGATGATCATTTCAACAAAGTCCGGGGTGATCGGCTCGACGTAGGTCGCATCCGCAAGGTCCGGATCCGTCATGATCGTGGCCGGATTGCTGTTGATCAGAATAACGCGGTATCCTTCTTCGCGAAGAACCTTGCACGCCTGTGTTCCCGAATAATCGAACTCGCATGCCTGGCCGATGACGATCGGACCGCTGCCGATGATGAGAATCGATTTGATGTCTGTACGTTTTGGCATTGACGGAAGAGTTGTTTTAGGTACACAAAAACCTGACCGCATTGCGCGCGTCAGGTTCATTTGATTCCTTCATCATTATACAAAAAAATTTTGAGGATTACAATTTGGTCGAAGGCGTTTTTTGAATGAGAGCGCCGTCCGGTTGACGGAATGACCTAGCAACAGCCGAATTCCGGGGGATCGTTCTTTCCGTTCGAAGCATAGACCACGTGCCCCTGGGTGAAGAATTCTTTCTTCACAAGAATTCGGTACCACCGCCTCCCGGAATCGAAGAGGATAATTGCCGCGCAGGCCATGATAACGACGGTGAGCGCGGAATTAAGATATCCCTGGAACATTGTTGCCGGGTTGCTTGTCATCGGCAAAAAATTATCGGTGATATTCAGGAAACCGGCTGAGAATGTCGTAACGGAAACGAACACCAGCGGAACCATCGCCACCCACACATATCTCTGCTTTCCCGAATTAATGATCGCCGTGGCGGCAACGCAGAGGGCAACGCTCGCCAGCAATTGGTTTGCGACGCCGAACATCGGCCAGATGCTGCTGATGTTCCCCGTGTGAATAAAATACGCCCAAGAACAGACGATGAACGCAGTCGAGATCAGCGTGCCGGGAAGCCAATCGGCTTTTTCAAAAGGCTTGTAGAATTTTCCGACGAATTCCTGGACGAGGAATCTTCCGATGCGTGTTCCGGCGTCGATCGTGGTGAGAATGAACAGCGCCTCGAACATGATCGCAAAATGGTACCAATATGACATCAAACTTTTCATCCCGGGGAGCGCCGTGAAGATCTGCGCAAAACCGACGGCCAGCGATACAGCGCCCCCCGGACGCCCCGCAATTGTTTCCCCGACCTCACGGGAGAGTTCCGAGAGATTGACGGTCGACATCCCCAGCGTTGAGAATTTTTGAACCGGGACGTTGATGGCGAAATAGTCTCCGGGATAGAGCGAACTCGCGGCCACTAGGGCGATGATCCCGACCAATCCTTCCATGAGCATGGCGCCGTACCCGATCATCGGCGCGTCGGTCTCTTTATCGAGCATCTTCGGCGTCGTCCCGGATGAGACGAGCGCGTGGAATCCGGAGATCGCTCCGCATGCGATCGTCACGAACACGAACGGAAAGATCTTTCCCGGAATGATCGGCCCGCCGCCGTGAATGAAACCGGTCACCATCGGCATTTTCAGTTCCGGCATGACGATAAACACCCCGATGACGAGCGCGGCGATCGTTCCAATTTTCATGTACGAGCTTAGATAATCACGCGGAGCAAGCAGCAGCCACACCGGAAGGATCGAAGCAAAGAAACCGTAGATCGCCATCAAATTGATGATGCCGGCCCGCGAAAAGGTAAAGTACGGCTCAAGCCAGGAGCCGGGAATGTAGCTTCCCACAAAAACAGAAATGAGCACTCCGATGACGCCGATGACGCTCGCTTCCGCGATCCTTCCTTTGCGAATCCTGTACATATAGAGGCCGACAAACAACGCCAGCGGGATCGTCATCGCAATCGTGAACGTTCCCCACGAGCTGTCGTGAAGCGCGTTCGCGACTGCCAGCCCAAGCCCGGCCAGCGCAATGATGACGATGAAAAGAATTGCAATGGATGCGATCGCTCCCGACAACGGGCTCACTTCATGCCTGGCAATCTCTGCGAGCGACTTCCCGTTCCGGCGGATCGAGAGACCGAGAATCAGAAAGTCGTGCACGGCTCCCCCGAGGACGACTCCGATCAGCAGCCACAAAAATCCGGGAAGGAACCCGAATTGTGCGGCGAGCACCGGGCCGATCAGAGGGCCGGCGCCGGAAATTGCCGCGAAATGATGTCCGAAGAGGACCCATTTATTCGTGGGGAGATAGTTGCTTCCGTCCGTAAAGGTGTGCGCAGGAGTCACACGGCTGTCGTTCAGCGCGATGACCTTCGCAGCAATGAACGCGCTGTAGTACCGGTACATGATCGCCATGACACACAACGCGCCAAGCAAAAACGGAAAAGCATTCATAACGTCGGCAGAATTATTGAATGGTAAAGAACCCGGGGACAACCCAAAGGCTAAAATGCGTTCTTATAATGGATGAATTTCTTTATACCCTTTTCTATTCTAATGGCGACAACATCGAACCTGCACGGGACGTTGTCCAAATGTCTCTCCAAGACATAGCCTTCAGCAGTCCGGCGGATCAGTTCTTGTTTTGCGTACGTGACCGATTCTTCCGGCAAGCCGAACTGGGCGCTGCGGCGTGTTTTAACCTCAACAAAAACAAGCTCGTCGCCGTCCTTTGCGACGACGTCGATTTCACCGTGGTGGTAAGTAAAATTCCGGTCAAGGATGGCAAGTCCCCGACGTTGCAAGTAATACACTGCGTCACGTTCGCCGGCATCCCCGATAGCCCGCGCATTTTTTTTCATCCCCCGATTTCCTTCACAAGAATTTCAAGACTTTCAGCAGGACAAAGAGGAACAAAGCAAACAAAATCAAAACGATCGGGGACCCTTTTTTTGAAGTATCGATCCCTAGTTTCGACGAAAGCCGCGTTGCCCGTTGAAGATCATCCTGATCCAGCCGCTTGAGTGAAGCTTTCAGATTCTCCGTAACCGATTGCCATCCGACGGAGAACACCTCTTTCTCGTCGTTTGAAGCCGAGGACGTTCTCTTCCCGATACTTTCAAACTTCAGCGGCAGGAGAAGCCTTACCCTGACAAAGACATCCCTCGTCATGTAAATGCTGGAGGCAGGGATGGACGCCAAGAGCTCCTTCAGCACCTCTACTCCTTGCCCGTGACAAACTCCATCAGAAAGATACGATTCACCGAAATGAATTCCAATGCTTGTTTTGAGAGTCGGCTCACCGGGGGTGGAATTATCCCGGCGAGCGAAACGTTCCTGCAAGTCGATGGCGCAATTGACCGCCTCGGCGGCGTCCTCAAATTCGGCAAGCAGGAGTTCGCCCGAGGATTGGACAAGAGTGCCTCCATGCACCGAAATCCGGGCCGCCGAGAGATCGGCGATGCTTCCGGCTGAGTTTTGATGTATCGGCTCCGCGGGATGAAGCTGCAGACCCAGAAGGACGGATATCCGCCGATCGGATGGTGATTGAGAGCTCAATGAATTATTCATGCGATGACGATGGCCTCGCCGAAGTCAAGGTTTGGGACATGAAACGTTTTTCGATGAATCGCGGAAAGACCGTACCGGTGAATTGCTGCGACATGCTCTCTGGTCCCGTATCCCTTATGCTTTGCGAAACCGTAGTGCGGATACTCGACATCGTATTCCCTCATCAACGAGTCACGCGTGACCTTTGCAATGATCGACGCCGCGGCGATGCAGTGCGAGAGCGCGTCTCCCTTGACGACATTCTCGACCGGGATCCGTTCATGCCGGAAAAAGTTTCCATCCACGAGAAGCTGCGCGGGTTGAACGCTCAGCTGGTCAATGGCTTTGTGCATTGCAAGCATCGAGGCCTGCAGAATGTTGATCCGGTCGATCACCTCGTGGCTCACGGTTCCGACCCCGACGGCGACGGCTTCGCGGCAAATCGCATGGTACAGTTCCTCGCGTCTTTGTTCGGAGAGTTTTTTCGAGTCGTCGACGAACGGAATGCACACGTTGGGCTTGAAGACAACCGCGGCCGCAACGACGGGTCCCGCCAGCGGTCCCCTCCCCGCTTCATCGACTCCTGCGACGGAAAGAATATTTCTCTCCCAATATTGCCGTTCAAAAAAGAGAAGATCTTTCTTCTCCTGCTCTCGTCGCCTGGCGCGATGTACGGTTTCTTCCATTCGGTATTCTCCCTTACAATCACGGCCCATGTTATCCAAGATAGATGGCAAGCAGACCGATCAGCATGTCATATTTCAGCAGAGCGCTGAGCCTATTAAGGTTCTTCGGTGTCGTATCCCTCCACATCGAAACCATCGTGAACGCGACCACGCAGTCGACTCCGGCGACAACGACAACAAAATAAAGCACCCCGTATTGATGATTGACAAAAGGAATGATCGTTGACGCGATCACGGCTCCGAGAAATACCGATGCGGCGATCAAGCCGGATTTCATCCCGTACTTTACCGGTAACGTTCCGGCCTGGTCCATTGCATCTCCTTCCACGTCTTCCATATCCTTGACAAGCTCGCGGCCAACATTGATGAGAAATGCGAACACGGCGGGTAATGTTGCCCTTTCAATATTTCCGACAGCGGCGCCGCCATAAATAAAGGCAAGTCCTGTCAGCAATCCAACGGTGAGGTTTCCCAAAAGAGGCGTCCTCTTCAATCGGTAACTGTAAAAGAAAATGAGAACGGCCGCGCCAACCGCTATCAGTTGTGCGACCGAAGGTAAAAAAAGATTCAGCAACAGACCGACGGATGTGAGGAGCGCATAAAAGAATGAAGCGGCACGCGGAGTGACGGCTCCGCTTGGCAGCGGCCTGGCCGGCTTGTTGATGCGGTCGATTTCCACGTCGAAGATATCGTTCACGACCATGCCGCCGCCGCCGATGCATCCGGCGGCCAGTGCTGCACACACCATCGCGACGGTCTGCCCTGCCTTCCCCCCCGCAAGCAGACACGAAATCAGCACCGAAGCGACAGTGATGAAAAAATTCGACGGCCGAAGAAGATGGATATACCGGTTGTTCAAGAAATATCCCGTTAAAAATCGTTCGAAATTCCGAAGTGTATCTTTGCCGTGCTGAACGTATCCCCTTCACCAAGCGCAAGACTGACCTGCATCACGCCGACGGCCGTATCGAGACGTGTTCCGACACCGTATCCGTACAAAAATTTCTCCTGCGACGGCAATGAGCGCAGTTGGTCGGCAGGCCTCGAAAAATATCCCGCATCGAAAAAGCCAAAGACGTTCGACAACCGGCCGGTCAAAAATCGGTATTCGACGTTTGACCAAAGGATCTGCGAGCCGAAAAACTGGTTCTCCAAATAGCCCCGGACGGAATTGGTTCCTCCGATCTGAAACAGGTCGCTTTGCTCGAGCTGGCTTGAGGTGATCTTCTTGCCATGAAAGCCTGCCATCAACACTTGGCTCCGGAACAGCGGCAGGAAACATTCCATATCCATTGAGAACTGCTCGACAAGATAACTTTGGTCCGGCGCAAGAGCAAGGTATTGTTCGGGGCCAGTGATTTTTTTTGTGCCGCGGCTGTACGCGGTTGCATAGTTGATTCCCGACGTCGGATTACGGGCGTCGTTGCGCGTGTCAAAATGCAATTCACCCCCGAACGAGAGGAGACTGCTTTCAAATACCGTAAAATACGTCAAGGATGCCGAAGGAATAACAGATTCCTGACTGAGTGTCGCTGCGACAGAAAGGTCCGTCGTAAGAACGACATCGGCCCGAACATTGTATGTGGTTTTGATGTAGGATGAATCCTGCTTCCGCTGGAAAATTCCCGCTCCGATATTGACCGGGTAGCCGCCAACCCACGGCTCATCATAACTTGCCTCAAGTTCCTGAGTCGTTTGATTTTCCCGCTGCCAGCGGACGAGAGCTTTCCGTCCCGTGCCGAATAAATTTCTCATCGAGATATACACGTTGCCGGTGAAATATCCGCTCGTTCCTGTCGCGGCGGGGGGAACATAACCGACGATGCCGTCAAAATTGTTCGTGTTCCCCTCTTGAACCATCAGGGAAATTCCTCCCGAAACGGTATCCGAATATCCCGGGTCGCGGAAAAGATACAATTGAGGCTCGCTGACGGAGGAAAAAATGCCGAGCCGCATGAGCCGGCGCCGGATATCGTCCACTTTTTCCTGATCGTAAACTTCGTTCGGCCGGAGGTACGCTTCGCGCGCGATGACGCTGCGGCGGGTCGTCGTATTTCCCTCAACTTTGATTTCGTCGAGATACACGCGCGGCCCTTCGGTCACAGCAAGGACAAAGGACAAGCGTGACGCATCAAGCGTATCAAGTTGAAGAGAGTCGACATGGATCCTCGCCAGCGGATAGCCGTTGTTTTCGTATTGTGTGAGAACGTCGTCGATGTCTTTTTCAAGCGTCGCCTGATGGAGCAATCCCCCCGGAACCGTTTCGAAACGGCGCCGCATGTCATCCGGTGAAAAGACCGTTGCTCCCGAAATTCCGATATGCGCAACAAGCGACTGCTTCCCCTCATCGAGGAAAAAATCAAGAGCCACAGACGCGCTGTCCGAAGAATAGATCGGCAAAACGGAATCTACGCGCGCAAAAAAGAACCCCTCGTTCCGGTAATGCTCCTGCACCGCGCGGACGGAAGCGGCGACCCGGTCCTTTGAATACTCCGATCCGCGGCCGGCTGGAAGAAACTGAATCAGCTCCTGCTGTGAGAAATAGCGGTTTCCGAAAAACTCGATCGAGGTAATTTTGGTCTGTGGGAAAAGAACGGAGTGGAATACCACCGTCACGAGCGTAAGACCATACAGTTGTCGGCAAAACATGATCGGCGATGCTGCGGTTTCACAAAAGGCGCGGTCTCGTTATTTGTACATGCGCTGTACCAGGTCCCAGATCGGCGTCTGGAGGCGATAATCACCAAACCCTGATTCATCGACGAAAATGACCTGCCGGTTATAGTCGTAGTAGGTCCAAATTTCGTATGGTTTGGAGTCAATCTCAAAAGGATGCCGGTCAACGCTTCCGGGAGCGCCAAGAGTAATGAAGACCATCCCCATGTCCGTCCGCCATCCGTCGATGAAATGGGAAAAATGATCGTTCGAGTACTGCACGCGATTGTAATATTCTTCCATGGCCTGGTTGCGCGAGAAGCCGGGACTTGGGTTCCTTTTTTTCCAAAACTCCGTGAACAGCTTCTCCTTCTCTTCCAGCGTGGGCGCGTCGGCCATTGCTTCGTATTCCTTGCTCGTCGCGATGTATTTGGCCTGCCTGATGGCAAGGTCTATCTCAGCAAGCGTCGTCGGAACGCTCACCCACCTCATCGTGAAGCCGCGCCTTTTTTCGGAGGTGAACGTTCCTGCGTCGGCCGACCTGGGCACCGGTTGGGCGTCAATTTCCAGAATATACGTCCCCGCAGAAAAGTGTGCGGTGTCTACTGCTGCGATCACCTCGGTTCTTTTCCCGTCCAGCCGTCTGCGTTCGGTGCGGGCATACAGTCGGTTTTATTTTCTGTCGAGCACCTGATACGTCAGGGATACTGAATCCGCCCCCACCGAATTATAGAGTTCGAAAAAAACGGAAAAACCATGGGGAAGGTCGTACATATTCCCTGAAACATTCGGGACAATGGTCGAGCGGCCCCCTTTATTCGTCACTTGGTTGACCAGCATGATATCGCTGATGGAGAACGGACTTTCAAAGTAATTTTGAACGTTGATCTTTCTGGTTTGGGCGTACGCCTTCCCGGATTCCTGCTCCCGCAGTTCTGCGCGCAGCTCGTACTTGCCCGGAGCCAGCGCCATCGATCCGGTCACGGTGCTGAACTCCCTTTTCGACTGCGTCTCGTCGAAAGAACGGAGCCGGATCTCCTTGTTCCATGTCTTTTCAACAACTTCGTTCCCGTCGTCGTTGAGAATATCGACCGTAATTTCATAGCGGGCGACGAAACCTGAATCGGCCGCCACAAACTTCAGGACTTCGAACGGAATTTCGGTGTAAATGTCGATCCGTGAGGAGGCGGAATCGTTCGACCGAAAGCTCAAGGCATCGAGGTAGAAAGCGGGGATGCCGATCGGAGCCCGGTCCGAGCGGTTGTCAACTTGCGCGCCGAGGGGGGACACGTAGGCACAAAGAAGCAACGTACCGAGAATGAATGTTCTCATAGGAGTACCGGTCCGAAAGATGAAATTTTGCTCTGGCGCTGCGCTCCGGTCATACCGTCTCGCCGTAGAGGTCAAACTCCGCAGCGTCGGTCACCAGTACATCAACAAATTCGCCCGGTAAAAGGTGTCTCGCCTTCGCCGGCGTAATGAAGATTTCATTGTCTATTTCGGGGGCATCCCACATCGTCCGGCCGATGAAGGTTTCATCCTCATGCCGTTCGACGACGGCGCGGACGGTTTTTCCGATGCGCCCCTCATTCCGCTCGCGCGAGATTACCCGCTGGACATCCATGACCGCCGCGCGCCGGGCCTCTTTTTCGTCGTGAGAGATCGGGTCGCCGAGACCGTAGGCCGCGGTGCCGTCTTCCTGAGAATACGTGAACACGCCCAGCCTGTCGAAACGAACGGCCTTGATGAACTCGATGAGCTCTTCAACATCGCGGTCGGTCTCGTTGGGATAACCCGTGATCAACGTCGTACGGAGTGCGATATCGGGGATCGCCGTCCGGATTTCCTCGATCAGCGATTCTGTCGCGCGACGCGTGATTCCGCGCCGCATCGACCTCAGAACATTGTCGGACGCGTGCTGAATCGGCATATCGAGGTAGCGGCAAATTCTCGGGTTCTCCTGAAACACGCGAAGAATGTCGTGAGGAAATTTTGCCGGGTAGGCATACATCAATCGAATCCACTCAAGGCCGTTCACGCCCGCAAGAGAGGTGAGCAACGCCCCAAGTTTCCGCTGACCGTAGAGGTCCGATCCATAATACGTGGTATCCTGACCGATGACAATGAGCTCCTTCACCCCTTTGTCCACCAGCTTCATAACCTCATCCATGACCTGCTCAACCGGCTTGGAGCGGTGAACGCCGCGCATGATCGGTATGGCGCAGAACGAACAGGGGTTGTCGCAACCTTCAGAAATTTTGAGGTAGGCCGAGTAGTTCGGCGTCGAAAGCTGCCGTTCGCCGAGCAGCTCGTATTTATAGTTTCCGCCGAGCTCATTCACGATCAGCGGAACATCGTTCGACCCGAAAAAACGGTCGACCTCCGGGATCTCTTTGGCAAGATCGTCGTGGTATCGTTCCGACAAACATCCCATGACGATCACCTTTTCAAGCTTCCCCTCATTCTTCAGCTTGATGGTCTCCAGGATGGTATCGACGGATTGTCTTTTCGCCTCGTCGATGAACCCGCACGTGTTGATCACGGCGATTGAGGCGTCGGAAACGGAGGATGTCACTTCGAGGTCGTTCCCCTTCAACTGGCTCCACAGCGCCTCCGAATCGACCTGATTCTTGGCACAGCCCAGGGTGATGATCGCAACTTTTTTGGTCGTCTTCTCTGCTTCGATCTTTCGTCCCGCCTCTTTCATGACAAGGCAAAATAGCGTAGATAAAGATACAAAATCGGTGAGACAAATATCAAACTGTCGAATCTGTCAAAGACGCCGCCATGACCGGGTATCATGTTGGATGAATCTTTGACTCCGGCATCGCGCTTAAACAGCGACTCTACAAGATCTCCGATCTGGCCAAACACCCCAACAACGCCTCCAATAATGAGCGCCTGATGGAGATGTAGATACGGGAGGTAAAACCGCTGCGCGACAATCATTGTCCCCACAGCGCCGAAAAATCCCCACGCGCTCCCTTCCCATGTTTTGTTCGGACTCACCCGGACAAACAGTTTATGTTTTCCCGTCGCCAGTCCTCCAAAATATGCCGCCGTGTCGCAGATCCAGATCGAAGCAAGAATTGCGATGACCATCACCCCTCCCCAGTCGTACGCAATACCCCGGGCAGAGTCGTCAGCCAGACCATTGATGCCATTCAGAGATTCACGAACCAGCCTAAGCGGAAATTCACTCCCGAACAGCTCGCGAATGCCGATCAAGGTGGAAAGGAAAGCTCCGATATAAACCACGCCAAGGATCGTGGCGCCGGCGTTGGTTAACACCGATCCCTTGTTTCGGAAGAGCTCTACGGTAAGTACGCAAATAAAAAAAAGGGCAAGAACGATGAAAAATATCTGCACAGTGTCGATACTCAACAGCAGGCTTTGCCCCCCGAACAGCGCTGAAATAAGCTGCTTCAGGAAAAACGAGGCGTTCAGCATGATCACCGCGACGATTCCCAGCGCTCTTTGCACCGACGCTCCTTTGAGCGCGGCCATCGCGTAGAATTCATTCAGAGCGAAGCAAGAAATCAGGCTGACGAAAAGGAAAAAAAGAATTCCGCCATGGTATGAAATGAGCAGAACCGCCGGAACGGCGACAACAGCGACAAGCACACGGGAAAGAAGGTTGGGATAGTTGATCGCCATGATGTTCGTTTCAGTAGGTAAGGAACTCTTCAAGGTCCATGTCTTTGAGCAGCCGTTTGGCCTCCTCCGTAGATTTCCCGTTGACGAACACAGAGACGGGAGAAGCATTGGCAAAAGAGAAAAATTGCGCGTAATGTTTTGCCGCGAATTGGCGCGCCGTCACACCGTTCAACGAAAGATTCTTTACGATGATATCCGCCTCGAATTCGTTGGCTAAGGTCGCAAGTTTTGTGAAGTCCGCGGCCATTTGAGAGTGAGCGACATCATCGCAATACATCTTCCCTTCCCGCGTGACCGAACAATCGCCGCAGACCGGTTTGCCGCACATGACGCAAACGCCGACGGCGACCGTGCCGGAGTGGTTTTCACATTCGACTTCTTCGTTGGGAAGAAGAAGATAACCGCACCCTCGGCAAAACAAAGACGCTTCAGCATTCGAGTTTAAGCAGCGCGGGCATTTCACAGAGGTACCTCCCTCCCGGCCGGACTCTCCAGCCCGGAGGTCACCTGCCAATAGAAGTACATGGATACAAGAAAAACGATCCCAAAACCCGCAATCGTTGTCAAAACAAATGATGACGAATAATCTGCCAACGAATTGAACATCGACAACGCCGGTGAATCCTTGAGATCGGAATCATAGTATACTCCCAGGACCGAGACAAGATTATTCACAAAATGTGCCGCCATCGGAACGATGATCGTCTCCGACCTCGCCATAAAAAATCCGAACAAGACTCCGAGACTCACGAGCGGAACAATAAGAAACGGGTTCACATGGTACAATCCAAAAATAATTCCGGTAAAAATAAACCCCCATTTCTTGTTGGTTGCAAGCGCCATATTCTTCTGGATGAGTCCTCTGAAAAGGAGCTCTTCGCAGATGGCCGGAGTCAAGGCAACAACAAGGATGACGAACGCCAATTCGGATGGGGAATGCGCCTTCACGAGCATGGTGTATGTCTCTTCGATCAACTTTCGTATCATTTCCAGAAAAGGACGCATCGATTCGGGCAAGGGGATTTTATCCTGGAAATACAGATACCCTTCCATGACCTGCTGAAGCGAAAAGACCCCGACGGCTGCCAGGACAAATTCCGTTGCTTTCGGCACTCTTCTCGCCAACGATGCGCGCCCCGCGCCATGCTGAATTCTCATCAGAACGATTGTGGGAATCAGCAAAAAAATCAACTGGGAAAGCATCGTTGCGAGCCGCATTCCCTGCACATTCTCAGCGGTGATCGATTGGCCGAAGATCAGCAGAGTGATTCCTCCGCCGACAACCTGGTAGAGGATAAAGATCACCGCCAGCGCCACTGCGACGAATCCCAGCGGGTTCATTCTCGTCCCGCCGGCAGCGGAGGGCGGCAACGCGGCGGGGAGTTCGGCTCCTTGAAGACCGGAATTATTTTCGGCGTTTTCGTCCATCCGACTTGAAATGCTGTTTGATCAATGCTGCGAGCAAGGGGATCATAATTTCATGGTGGCCGGCAAAATCGAAGCCAGTGCCGGTCTTTTGCGTAGGGCGAAGAACCACGTTCATCATCGGGCGGTAATGTCGGAGCATGTCAAAATTCGCCGTAGTGAACCCCTGGGCTTTGCTGCCGAGATTGCGCGCGACGGTCAGCGCTTTCAAAAAAACCTCGGGCATGATGACCGCAGAACCGATATTCAGGACAACGCCGCCGCTGACGAGGTCTTTGACGACATTCGAGAAGACCTTAAAATCGCGGAAGCTCAGTTCGCCGGTCGCCGCACCGTCCATGGTCGGCTGCTGGTGGACGATATCCGTTCCGATCGCCGCGTGAACAGTAACGGGAACGCCGAGTTCGTAGCATGTCGCCAGGATGCTCATATTTCTATTTTTTGCTTTCGCCTCAACAAGCGCGCGCCCGAGAGTTTCGCCGTATCCCATCGTCGTCATTGAATAGCCGATAGAAAGCGAATTGTTGATAAATTCGCCCGTCTCCCTCGACATACCGAATTTCCCGTCGAGAATATTTTCAGCAACATCTTCGGAGGTTTGCCCCCACAACGCCGTTTCAACGTCGTGAATTGAGGAAGCGCTGTTCATTGCCACTGCGGTCACGATCTTTCTTCGTACCAGATCGATGATGATCGGCGACAATCCGACTTTAACGACATGTGCCCCCATCATGACGATGACGGGCTTCTTGGCTTTTCTTGCCCGGACAATATCGGCGACCAATGTTTTAAGATGAGCGGCGGCCAAAATATTCGGGAGAGAACGCGTGAACTCGGCGAAGGACTGCCGTACAGGATCGAAAGGAACGGCAAAATCCTTCGGAGCGACTTTGCTCTTGCGTGACGCGATTGAAATGGTCTTGATCTTCGAGAGGTCAGCCTGAGTGTATTTTGACATCTATTTAATCCTCGCTTTCAATTCGCCGTTGATCCCTGAGTACTCGCGCAGCTCCGACCCTATCGAACCGATGAGAACCTTCGTTGTGATCTTCACAGGAATTTTTCTCTCATCGTCCGAAAGCCAGATCAGCACTCTGCCATCGCTCTTGAACAATCCCCCTTCTTTCGCGAGCGGCTCGACGATGATGCATTTGAAGGTACCCGCCTCCACCTTGATCGTCTCCCTCCCCATGAACTGCACGTCGAGGTCGTAGGTGGAATCTTTGTAAAAATTATGAAGATGAATTCTCTCCCCGGTCTTCATCGCTGAAAAATCGAGCGTCCGGACGTAAAAAAATGCCGACATAATATCGTTGACTCGGGGGGGGATCGGATACTGCTTTCCTGAGGCGGTCGCGACGTGGTTGACCTGGTCAAACTCCGCCGTAAAGTCCCTTCGATAATGCCCTTCTTTGACGTGCTGTTCAAACCGCCATGGATAGATCTCGTTTGCGTCGAGATACGTTTCATACCGGTCCCGCACTTCGAAGAAAAACGAAAACGTCGGCGTCGAGTTGACCTCAAACATCACTTTGTAGCACTGATGAGCGGCCACCGTGTCGTACTTCGGAATCGAAATGATCGCTTCCCCCGCCGTGATGAATCCATAACCGACGTCGAAGACTAATTTCTCGCCGACAGTGAAAGCATGCTGCGAGGCGCTGTCGGTCGGCATTGCATTCTGGAACGCTGAAAGGGTGCCGGCGCTGCAGAACAGCACTATTCCAAGCGCTGCAGTAAACCGCACTTTTGTCAACGTCATGTCACTTCTGTTCATTCAAAAACTCTTTGATGGCCGCGCACACTTCATCGGCATGAATTTGATCCATGCAGACGTCGGAGCGGCAGGGCGAGCCCATGCATAACCGGCAGTTTTTGTTGTCCGCGACAAAGACTTTTTTTTTTCGGGTATACGGACCCCACCGAACAGGACTGCATTGAATGATCGGAGGAAAAAATGCGACGACGGGCGTTCCGACAGCCGCGGCAATATGCATCGGTCCCGTAGAGTTTGAGACGAAAACTTTTGCCCGCCGGATCAACTCGCCTAGTTCAGGAAGGGAAAGCGCGCCGACAACTGCGACTGGCGTTCCCGACATTCCGGCAACGACCTTTTGTACTAATCCTTCTTCCCCCTTCCCCCCCGTCACAATGACCTTGGTACCCAGCCGTTCCTGCACTTCGCTCCCGAGCCTGCTGAAGTTTGCGGCGCTCCAATCGCGCGCCGAACCGCCGCTCCCCGGATGGAGGATGATGAAATCCTCCTTCGGAGCGATCGATTTCTCCGTCATAAGGGCATTGATGGCCGCCTGCGCCGACGAAGACGCTGAAAAATCGAACTCCGGTTCGGATCGCCCGTCAATTCCCAGCGGACGGAGCAGATTGAGATTGTACTCCACTTCATGGCGCTTCGCATCTTTCCGGTGCTCAAACACTCTTTGATTGAACAGAAACGAATACCATCGGTATCCGGATCCAACGCGAACGTGAACCCCGGCCAAGAACAGAATCAGCGCGGGACGAAAGCGGGGATACGGAATAATGGCGACATCAAAGCGCCGCTTGCGGATTTCACGAAGCACCGACCACAATGAACGCAGATTGTCCTCGTGCTCATACATCAACACCTCGTCGACACATGAATGCCTTTCGACAAGTTCGCGTGTATACGGCCGAATGAGAACAGAGATAGCGGCGTTGGGGTAGCGGCGTTTGAGGAGCGGCAGCATCGGCAGCGAGAGGATAACATCCCCGATTCTATCGATGCGGACAAGGAGGATATTTTTAACGTCGTTGGTCACTACAAAGCCGCCGATGCAAACAGGAAAACACCTCCCGCGATAAATTTCAGGTTCAATATACGGCAAACACGGGTAAGGCGCAAGGCAACCAATCGGCGTGCGTGGGGGCTATTCGAGCGGCAGATCCAAAATCTTGAATCTTCCCCAGTCGTGAAAATCGAAATGCCACCATTCCGTTTCCATTCTCCAGAAGCCGTGCCGTTCCATGACCTGTTGAAGTAGCGCCCGGTTCTTTAGGATCTTTCGGGGAAGTTTTTTGTAATTGCAGTGAGCTTTCTCGGTGAAACTATCGAACGGCGTCGGCATTGCAAGCTCGTTGCCGAGAGAATCGACGAGGGTCAAATCAACAGCCGCCCCTCTGTTGTGACGGGAGCCTTTGGCCGGGTTTGCGACGTACCGGGCATCGGGCACCGCCTCCCACAATTTTTTTTGAACAGAGAGAGGACGATATCCGTCGAAGATCTTCAAACCCAGTCCGCGCGTTTGCAATTCTTTTTGGACGGCGCTGAGGCTCTCGGCCGGCTCTCGCCGGAGCAGGCATTTTGCGACGGCATAAAGCTTGTGATGGGTAAAGTTATTTTCGGTCGCATACCGCAAATCGAGGACAATCGCCGGATTGACGGAATGAATGTCGACCAGTTCCTGGTTCTGTTTTTTTTGAGAAAGGGCGAGGGAGACGAGAAGCAGTGAACAGTAAGCAGCAAAAAGCAGAACTCTCACCGGGGTAGTGCTATGAATTTTTGGAGAGCCGAAAATCCAAAGCCTTTTCCCCCCATCTGCGCAAATCTGCAATCTGCGATCAATTTGCGTCATCAGCGTCATCACGAAACAAAGACCTTCGCGACCTCGAGCAGCATCGACGGCTTGTTCCACAACGCGGTGCGGAAGATGCCGCCCAGAGTCCGGTTTCCCTCCGAAAGCTGCAAGGCGCTGTCGCAAATAGAATTCAGCGTATCGTCGGAAAAACCGGCTATCGCCTCCTTAATAGTATAGAAGACCTCATGCCGCCAGCCGAGGCGCTTTTGCCACCGTTTTTCATACTCGATGAGGTGCGCCAGATCGCCGCTGGCAACGGCCTCGGCTGCAACTTCGCCGCCGATCATCCCTCCGATCATTCCGCTGATAATGCCTCCCCCCGAAACGGGATTTACCTGATGAGCGGCATCCCCGATAAGGATGACGTTATTGGCAACGATCTTGTCGCACGTTTTTGCACAGGGCACCCCTCCGGCGATATGGGTAAGAATGGCCGCCCTCGGGAATTTCTTCTCCATGAACTCATGCAGGAATTTTATCGCCGGCTTCTTCTTCGCTTCTTCGACGCTCAACCCGAGCCCGACATTTGCCGTATCCTTCCCTTTTGGAAAGACCCACAAATATCCGCCGGGAGAAACTTCGTCGCCGAAATAAAAATCGAGTACATCGGGCTCGACGTCGATGCCGGAAATCGTCATCTGAGCGCAGCTCTCCATATCCCGGATATGGCAGGTCGTGTCGATGCCCGCCCACTTGCCGACACGCGATTCAACGCCGTCGGCAGCGACGACCACTTTGCATCTGATATCGACCTTGACATCTTTGATCAGAGCGCGAACTCCGACAACGCCGCCATCATCATTCTTCAGCAGATCATACACATAGGCTTTTGTGACGACCTCGGCCCCTTCGTTCGCCGCAAGCTTTGCTACTTCATAATCGAAAATGCGGCGCTCGAGAACGTAGCCGGTTCCGTCAAGGCGCGGGACAACGCTTTTGCCGTTCGGCGCCACGAGCCGGAATTTCGTCACTGTCGAGGCGATCCATTTCGGGTTGGGTTCGATGAATTGGATGACTCCTTCATGACTCACTGCCTCGCCGCACCGGACAGGATACCCGACATCGCGGTCCTTCTCAAGCATCAACACCGACGCCCCTCCAGCCGCCGCGTACCGCGCAGCGGTCGATCCGGCCGGACCCGCACCGACGACGATGACATCATAATCCTGCTTCATTTCAGCGAATGCGCAAATTGAAGGTTATCGAGCGCGGAAATTTCCCTCGGAAGATCCTGGATGCCTTCGCGGTGAAATTCGATCACTTCCCACGGGCATGCCCACACGCACTTGCGGCAATTGGTGCAGCGCTCCTCGATGACCGCGATCTTCGATTCCTGCAGCTCGATCGCGTCTTCCGGGCACACGCCGACACAGCAGCCGCAGTAATCGCACTTGCCCGGGCGGATATAGATCATGAGAAAAGGTTTTGCCATGGGAAGGAAATTTCCGAAGGAAACATTATTTTATCGACAGAAGCTCGACCTCAAAAATGAGCGTTGCGTTAGGGGGAATGACTCCCCCTGCTCCCCGGCTACCGTATCCAAGCTCCGGTGGAATGAAAAATTTCGATTTGCCGCCGACCCTCATTGTGGCAACTCCGTCATCCCATCCCTGAATCACTTGTCCCACACCGAGCTTGAACGTGAAGGGTAGTTTGCGGTCGACCGAGCTGTCGAATTTGGTGCCGTCTTCCAGCCAGCCGGTGTAATGAACAGTGACCGAATCGCCTTTTTTGGGGGACGGGCCCGTCCCTTCTTTGATGATCTCGTATTTCATTCCCGTGTCAGTCACTCCTGTATTTTTCTTTGCGCATCCGGTGATGAACAACATTCCGGACAAAACAAGTGTCATGATTTTCATCTGAATCTCTTCCGATACTGACTTCAACAAAAATAGAGAAAAGATTCTTCACCTTCAACTGCCGAAGCGCTATCCCATTTGAAAGACCTTATTGAAGACAAATTCAAGCTGGAAGGTCTTCGAAGAGCTCCGGCTTTCAATATATTCAGCCACTTTTCTTAAACGATCGGGAATGGCCAATATTTTCTCCTGCGCTTTTTTCCCTTTCTCTTTAAGCTGGCAAAGCGCCTCCAAGCCCCACACTTTGATCAACGCTTCCACGACCGAAATATAATCCCGCGGACCGTAGATGCCGGATCGGCGCACGACGTCGGCATATTCATTAAAATTACGAAGACTGTGTCCGGGCATGTCAATGCTCGGCAGAATAACCGCCGCCGATGCCAGCGCTTCGTCGGGGTCGCGCTTGAGCACTTCCCCAAACACAGACCTATAGAACGTGTAGTGGCGCGCTTCATCCATGGCAATTGAATGAAGTATCTTCTGAAGGGTCGGCTCATACGTTCCGCACACCCTCCCCGTTCCGTCGTGCGATATCTGCGTGGCCCGCTCCTGCGCGGAGGTATAGACAAACACACGATACGGATCTTTGTCCCAATCAGGATCGAAGCCCGAACGAACATACTGGAACTGAGCCTTCTCCACCGCGGTAAAATTCATGATGCGCGAATCACGGCAATAATCTCTGATGACATTCCCATGGCGGTCCTCTTCGGCGGTCCACAAAAAATTCCAGTTCTTCCAGAATGAATCGTTGCCGAGATGGACGGCGATCAACCGATGAAAATGAGGGAGGCCTTCCTCGGTAATAAGATTAAGAGCAAGCGCAACCCGCGCGCTCAATGGAATCCCTTTCGCACGCTCACGAACCTGCTTCAGGTACAGATCCTCATTCGTCGTTTCATCAGCAGGAAGAAAATCGGAGGGAAACCAAAGTTCCCTTTTTTCCTCATGTTTTTTCATGAGATCTTCAACCACCGCTTCCATATCCGAGAGAACTTCAAATTTTGAGTCAAGCAAATGCGTTTTGTTCTTTTCCTCGGAAGATGAAGAATTTATCATAGGGAACCCTTGATGTATGGCACGTTGGAATGGGGAGGGAAAAAAAATCCATGCGTCCCCGCTCACTGCTAAGCCGTCAGAGCCGCCGGGATCGCATGGATTATAACCAAATTACAGAACGATTAATTCTGGTTAAGGATCGCGTCTTTTGCTGCTTTCGCAACACGGAATTTAACGACTTTCTTCGCCGGAATTTGAATGATCTCACCGGTCGCAGGGTTTCGTCCTTGCCGTGCTTTACGGTCAACCAGAACAAGCTTACCCACGCCGGGGATCGTAAATTGGTTTTTTGCCTCGGCATATGCAAGTGTCGCCAACTCTTCAAAGAAAGCTGTAGCCTGTTTTTTCTTCAGACCAAATTTCTTCGCAAAGTGGTCGGCAATCTGGGATTTTGTCATGGCCTTTGCCATTGGACGCTCCTTGAATTAGTTAATTGATGATTGATTATGTGAAATAGTAAATAGAGTCGCTAAGAGATTAAGACTCATAGCCCAAAAACTTAGCCGAAATATAGGGAAATGGGAATTTAAAAACCAAGCATTATTTAGGAAAAATGAATGTTTTTTATGTCGACCGTAAAGTGCCGTTTTTTGCTTGTTTTGGCCATTTATAAAGAAATTTTACAAAAACCTAAGAAACAAATGCAATCAGGAACTTTTCGGAAATACCGGCGTGTTGTATTTTCATTGATAACGCCGGAACTCCTCATCTCATAATCTCACCAACATAAGGAATGATTCCAATGAGAAAATTGTATGTCGGATTGTTCGCTTCTTTATTTTTCCTTGCAAGCGCTTCAGTGCTGGCGCAGGACAAGCAGGATAAAATGGACATGTCAACGTCGCACACAATGAAAGGGTACCTTGTCGACAAAATGTGCGCCGTTGGAATGGCGAAAAAAGCTCCCGATGAAGCAATGGCAAAAGCTGCAAAGCATACAAAAAGCTGCGCACTCGAAGAAAGCTGCCAGGAGAGCGGCTTTGGATTGATGTCAGGCGGGATGTGGTACAAATTTGACGACAATGGAGATAAACTCGCCCTTGCTTTGTTGAAGAAGACGGAGAAGGAGAAGGAGATCATGGTATCCGTCACCGGAACACACGACGGAGATATTTTCAAAGTAACCTCGCTGAAAGAGGTGAAATCTAATGGTGCCAAAAAGACCACAAAGCCGGCTGAAACGAAACAAGGCGACATGAAAATGGATTAAGCGTTCGTGCTGAAATCATCAACTGAAAGTATCAAAGCCTCTTTGGCAGTCTGCAAAGAGGCTTTTTATTTCAGCGTGCAACCCCAAAGATATCGGTGTTATCGGATCCCCGAGTATATTCCCTCTTTCAAATTGATTGCAACCGAAATTAGCAGTATCTTACCGCAGTTATTACGGTGTTCGTCAACAAATTTCTAAATGCCGATGGTATTACGACGTGCAAGCATAGTTCTCCTTCTCTTTGTTAGTGCATATTGCCCTGCTCAAAACACTAAGGAAAACGCAGATTTTAAGCTTGCCCTCAATTTGTTCAACGATAAACTGTATGACCTTTCATTAGAGCAATTCAAGCAGTTCATTTCCACCTACCCCTCCAGCCCGCAAAGTATCGAATCGAAGTTCTACATCGCCCTTGCTGAACGGGCGCTGAAGAAAAACGACGACGCGCGCTCCGCATTCCAGAATTTCGCCTTGACGTATCCGGACCATCCGAGGGCTCCGGAGGCATGGTGGAATGTCGGCGAAATGTACAGCGATGCAAAAAAGTTCACGGACGCCGCGTCGGCATTTGAGCGGATCAAGATCTTTCAGCCGAAGAGCAAATTGGCGACGAAGGCGTTGTTGACGGCAAGCGAGTATTTTGAAAAGGCCGGCGATGCCGATAACGCCAAGCGATGTCTCCGATCGCTCATCAGCGATTACCCGACCGATGAATTTGTGACTCCCGCCCATCTTCATTTGGGAAAAATCTTCGTCAAAGAGAACAATCTTGTCGCTGCCCGCCAGGAATTGCAGCAAGTGACGGAAAGCGGCGCCGACAAAGGGACGATCGCAGAGGCCTCGCTGCAGTTGGCAGCGGTCGACGAGGCCAGCGGAAACCCGGAAGATGCGGAGCGGCTGTATCATTCCATCGTCGATGAAAAAAAGTCCGATATCGGCGTCAAAACTCTGGCGCGCGCCCGGCTCGAGCTCGCCCGCTTTTATTTCTCAGCGGGACGTCAATCGGACGCTATCGATTACTTCCAAAAATTATGCGCCGATTCCCTCAAGCTTCCGCCGGACATTCTTCAGCAATCATTGCTCGGCCTCGGGAACGGATATGCTTCATCCCGGGATTTCAAAAAGGCCGCGGACGCATTCGAGCGCGCGCTGGTCCATCCGGCAGATTCAACACTGATTGTCGCCGCGTACCTCGGAGCCGGAAAAGCTTATGACGAGCTGAAAGAGTATCGAAAATCATTTTTGGATTTCTCCGCGGCGGCGGACAAAACTGCCGGCGGTCCGGAAAAACGCTACGCGCTTCTTCGCGCGGCAACGCTGGCCGTATCGCTGAACAATGATGACACGGCAGTGCAATACTATAAAGAATGCCTCGATCGTTTCCCGAACGACGAAGAGGCCCCGGAGATTCTTTTCCGCATCGCCGAATTGACGCGGCTCCGGCTCAAAGAACCGCAGCAAGCGGTCGCCATCTATTCTTCTTTCCTTGTTCAATATCCGCATGACGAAAAATGCGACGATGCGGCATTCGGCATCGGATTATCGTACGAAGCTCTCCAGGAAACGCAGGAAGCGCTGAAGGCGTACGACAATCTCATCGCGATGTACCCGGCAAGCCCGTTGACCGGTCGGGCGATCGAAAGAAAGAATTTCATTCGCGACCATGAGTCTCCGGACAAAGAGCAAACGGTCAAACAGCTTGCGCTTCTTATCGGGGATTTGATCCTGGATAAGGAAAAATCGGGCCTCGCGATGAGATTGGGAGATATCTATCTTAACATCCTCCAGGATTTTCCTCAGGCGGCAATCCAGTACGAAAAGGCCGAATCGGTCGCGAAGGATTCTCTGACGCGGGAAGAGGCAGGGTACAAACGAACCGTGGCAATGTTCCGCCAGACCGAGGCCGATTCTTCGACCGGTCAGGCATGCCTCAATGCTCTGACCTCTTTTCTTGACAATTATCCGTCCGGACGCTTCAGCAGCATCGCCGCGTTCAACCGTTTTTCCCTCCAGATGAAGAAGGCGAACCTCGATGTACAATTGGCGCTCGCCGAACAATTCCTCAAGGACCGTCCCGCGTCGGAGTTCACTCCGCACATGCTGTTGACGATCGCCACGGCACAAAGAGAAAAGGGGCTCTTAAAAGAATCGATCGGCACGTACGCGAGGATCGCCAACGAATTTCCCCTCGCTCCGGAGGCAAACGAAGCGACCGCCCAGCTCGGAATCCAGCTTGCGCACTTGGGCAAGAGCGATTCGGCTTCGATCGTCTTCAGCAATTACCTCCGCGCTTTTCCGAAAGGACTGTTCAGCGCGGATGTTCTCTATGAAGACGGACTTCTCCTGACCCGCGAGGAAAAACCGCTGCTCGCTTCCACATCGTTCGAGCAGCTCCGAACAAAGTTCTTTTATTCAGCTCGCTCGGTCGATTGCATTGAACCGCTCGCCGAAAGCTATCAGAAGACGAATCAGTTTGACAAAGCAATAGCATTGTACCACCAGCAATTGGACCGGCTGACGTCTCCCCTTCACACAAGCTCAAAAGGGCTTTTGGAAATCATCTTCCAGCTCGGAAAAACGTACGATGCCGCGCACGATACCCTGAACGCGCGGAAGGAATATCTCGACCTGGTCAGCCGGGATGCTCGTTCTCCGGACGCTTCGGAAGCATTTGGCCGGCTGGCTGCCTTTGAGAAGCATAGCGGCAATACCGACGCGTCGATCCAGTTCTTTGAAAAATCCATTGCTGCCAAACGCACGGCAGCAAATACCGCGGAACTGGCCTCGCTCTATTTTGACAACAGTAACTACAAAAAAGCCATCGAGGAATATGAATCGCTCGAAGGGCTGCCCGGCGCTGATTCTTCGATGCTCAGGTCGGCCAAACTGAACGTCATTATTTCTCTGTATCGGTCGGACAACCGGAAAGAGATCGACCAGAAGATCGCAGAATTCCTAAGAACATACGGTTCTGACAGAAACTCCCTTGCCCTATTCGATTTCGAAAAAGCAATGGCGCTGTACCGACAGGAAGAGCCGGACCGGGCGCTGACAATACTAAGAACATTTCCCGCAAAGTACGATTCTGCGGAGATCCTTCCGCAGGCATGCTTCTGGATCGGGAAGATCCTTGAGACGAAGGAACTCCCTGACAGCGCTCTGAAGCAATACGACCGCGTCATGAGGACGTTCCCGCGTTCCCCCATTCTTCCGAAAGTTTATCTTGCGCTCGGCAATCTCTATTTCTTCAAGGAAAATTATGATGAAGCGGCAAAATACTACCGCCTCATCGTCGACAAGCCCGAACTCTCGCCGGATGTTCTTCCCTTTGCAATGAGCAATCTCATCGAGACATACAAGGAGCTTGCCCTGTACGACGGCGCATTGGAATTGACGCGGACGTTCATAGAAAAATATCCGAACGATGAATCCATCCTCGACAAAAAGGTCGACCTCGGCGTGCTCTATCAAAAGCTGGGATATTATGACCAGGCGATCGTGCAGCTTCAGGCTCTCCTGGAGACAACGAACAAGGATTTTGAATCCGAGATCCGGTATTACCTCGGCGAATCGTATTTTGAGAAGGGCGAATACCAACAGGCGATCCTTGAGTTCCTGAAGGTCCCCTATCTCATCACCAAAAAAACAAAGATCGATTGGACTCCGAATTCTTACTACATGTCCGCCCAGTCGTATGAAAAAATGGGGAAATTCGACCAGGCGCTCAACATGTACCAGCAGATCATCGATAAGCCGGGGATCGACCCTGCGTTCAAGACCGCAGCTCAGAAAGAGATCAATCGCGTGAAAGCCGCGGTCAAAAAAGAAAACGAATAACGTACGCGGAGCAGCCATGTTCGAGAAAGAAACCGAACAACTCATCGCCACGGTCCGCCAGGCGACCATCGGCGACTCGAAAGCCATCGGGTTACGGGAGATCTTCGAATCGAATATCCCGTCGAACGTGAAAGTGTTCTTTCGCGCAGAAGTTGAGTGGATGCTCTATAGCGACGAGAAGCCCCAGCCGGGTTCGTCGAAGTTCAACTATGACCTCCCCGAAATTACGATGCTGAAAGAGCAGATCAACACCCTGCTCGTTCACAATTTTGTTTTCTCAAAAACGGATTTTGAATCGACGCTCGACAAATGCGTCCATTTCACGCTGAACTATCTCTGTCGCCCCCAATGGACGCTCAACAGTTTTTTATTCGAAGACGCTGTGCGGGCTTCGACAGGACAGATCCTGATCAAACTCCGGTATTGCCGGGACTATGCGTACTTCCCCGATATCCTCCGCCGCTACATTCAGCAGCGCACGGTCGGAGAGATGACGCTTGAGGAAGGAAGAAACCTCGTGGCGAGAATCGATGCCGAGGTGCTGAAAAATCACTCCAGCGCGGAACTCGCAAGGATGACCCAGCCGCTCTACGATTTTATCGGGTATGCGCGCTCCCACACCATGAGCGCAACCGCAAGAACGGTCCCGACGCGGGCGTTGATGTATTTTTTTGAGGATAAGAAGATGGGGGCAATGCATGAACGGCTGTCACGCGAACGGGAAGTGAACAATGTCAAGGAGATGAGCTACGGCCAGCTTGTCAACCTTCTTGAAAAAGTTAAGACGGGGGACGAGCACGCGCACGTCATCGACGAAAATGCGGAGCCGTTGCCGGCGCATGATGAAATTTCATTCGATCTTCCTTCGCTCCCGCTCTCGTTTCAGGATGCGGGGGACCCGCCGCAGAAGCCGATCGAGCCGCCAAGACCGACACCCCCTCTATTCTCGCTCGAAGAGGAGAGGACGATCATCAAGCATGTCTTCCGGCAGAACGAAGAACAATTCCAGGCAGCGGTCAAGGAAGTCCTTGCCGCGACGACATGGGAGGAGGCGGCGCTCTCCATCGATCATTTCTTCCTCATGAACGACGTCGAAGCGTTCACGAAGGAAGCCATCCTCTTTACCAATAAGGTGCAGAGCAGATTTATCGAGCAAGAAAAGAATAAATAACGGAAATTCATGTTTATCGATTCGGCAAAAATTTTTGTGCGCTCCGGCAGCGGCGGAAACGGCGTCATCCACTGGCGGCGGGAAAAGTACGTGCCGAAGGGGGGACCGGACGGAGGCAACGGCGGCAAGGGGGGAGATGTCATCATCCGTGCTGAAAAGCAGCTGACCACTCTGCTTGACTTCAGGTATAAGCGGCGGTACATCGCGCAAAATGGGAACGCCGGCGAAGGGTCGAACATGGAGGGACGCTCCGCCCCCTCCGTGCTTATTAAGGTCCCGTGCGGGACGATCGTAAAGAACGGAATGACCGGCGAGATCATCGGCGACATGGTCGACCACGGCTCCGAGATCGTCGTTGCGCGGGGGGGACGCGGCGGGAAGGGAAATTCGGAATTTGCAACATCCACCAATCAGGCGCCGCGCATCTGCACCCCGGGGGAAGACGGAAAAGAATTGAACCTCGACCTTGAACTGAAGCTCCTTGCCGATGTGGGTCTTGTCGGTTTTCCAAATGCGGGAAAGTCGACGCTGATCTCCAAAATTTCTGCCGCCAAGCCGAAGATCGCCGATTACCCGTTTACAACGCTTGTCCCGAACCTCGGGATGGTCTATTATCAGGAAGGAAAGAGTTTCGTCGTTGCTGATATTCCGGGACTCATCAAAGGGGCGCACGAAGGTAAAGGCCTGGGCACACAATTTCTCCGGCACATCGAGCGGACAAAAGTTCTCATCTATCTGGTTGAATGCATCAGCCCGGACCCAAAGAAGGATTTCAGCGTACTGGCCAATGAGCTGAGATCGTTCAATAAAGACCTCCCAAAGAGACCGACGCTTGTCGCTTTCACAAAACTCGACATTGCCGATGCTACCCTTCGGAAATCGCTGAAAAAAATAAAATTCCGAAAAGGCATTTCGGTGTTTCACATCTCGGCCGTGACCGGCGAAGGACTTGACGAATTGGTGACGGGAATGTGGAACGCGCTCCAGAAGAAAAAATAAGCTGCGGGCGGCACGCAAGGCCAGTGGACCTCCGATGCCGGAGATCCACTGTGCCCGCCGCGCAGTGAAATGCTTTACGTTGAAATTCACTCCGTTTCTTAGTAGATTCATCCCTAATGAAGCCATCCAAACGCGAATCGGATTTTACCGCTCCGGAACGGCTCGACAATGAGACCGAGTTCGACCATGCGCTTCGTCCTTCGGCTTTCGAGGATTTTGTCGGGCAAAAAAACATTGTCGACAACCTGAAAATCTTCATCGCTGCGGCGAACCAACGGAACGAACCGCTCGACCATGTCCTGCTGACCGGTCCTCCCGGCCTCGGAAAGACTACGCTTGCGTACATCATCGCGAATGAAATGGCGGCGAACATCAAGATCACGTCAGGCCCGGTGCTGAACAAGCCAGCCGACCTCGCCGGCGTACTGACAAATCTTGAGGAAGGTGACGTTCTCTTTATCGATGAGATCCATCGTCTCAATTCAGTGGTGGAAGAATATCTCTACTCGGCGATGGAAGAATTCCGGCTGGACATCATCATCGATTCCGGTCCCAGCGCTCGGAGCATTCAGCTTTCCCTTCCGAAATTTACGTTGGTAGGCGCCACAACGCGCGCCGGACTTTTAACGGCTCCTCTTCGCGCACGCTTCGGCGTGACAAACAGACTCGATTACTATCTTCCCGCTCAACTTACGGCAATCATCAAGCGCTCCGCTGCTATCCTCAACATCGAAACTGACGAGGGGGGAATCGCAGAGATCGCGAAAAGGTCGCGCGGCACCCCCCGCATTGCCAACCGTTTGTTGAAACGATGCAGGGACTTCGCAGTGGCTGACAGGAAGCTTGTCCATCACCGCAATGTCGTCACCAGGGAGGTTTCCGAGTATGCCCTCCGCGCTTTGGAGGTCGATGACCTCGGGCTGGATGAAATGGATAAACGCATCCTCCGCACGATCATTGAAAAATATGACGGGGGCCCGGTTGGCGTTAGTTCGCTTGCCGTTGCCGTCGGCGAGGAACCGGGAACCATCGAAGAAGTGTACGAACCGTTTTTGATCCAGGAAGGGTTCATCAAACGAACGCCGCGGGGCAGAGAAGCAACCTCCATCGCCTACAAGCATTTCGGCATCGCCAAAAAGACGTTTGTCCAGGAAAACCTGAATTTGTAAACAACGCGTAAGGGTGGTTCGCATGGCGCTCGACAAAGATCTGCAGTCGGTCCAGGAAGTCAGGGAACTCTTGACAAAAGCGAAAGAGGCACAGCTTGCGTTCCGCGCCTACTCGCAGGGGCAGGTTGACAGGATCGTCCGGGCTATGGCGGACGCCGGATTTGCAGAGGCCGAGCGGCTCGGACAGTTGGCGCACGAAGAGACCGGTTTCGGCAAGCCCGCGGACAAAAAAAAGAAGAATGAATTCGCGACGAAACGCGTGTATGAATCGATCAAGGATTTGAAGACCGTCGGCGTGATTCACGAGGACGGCGAGAAGCACGTTGTGGAGATCGGCGAACCGATGGGAGTCGTAGCAGCGCTCATTCCTTCCACCAATCCCACCTCCACGGTCATGTTCAAGGCGATCATTTCCGTGAAGGGGCGCAACGGATTTGTCGCGAGCCCGCACCCGCGTGCGGCACGGTGCACCGCAGAAGCAGCCCGCGTCGTTTCCGAAGCGGCGGAACGGGCAGGAGCACCGCACGGCTTGATCGCCTGCATGTCGATCCCTTCGATCGAGGGAACGAATGAATTGATGAAGCATAAGCTGACCGCCGTCATCCTCGCCACGGGGAGCAATCCGATGGTGCGGGCCGCGTACAGCTCCGGCAAGCCCGCTCTTGGCGTCGGATCGGGGAATGTTCCCGCGTTCATCGAACGAACCGCGAACATCAAAAAGGCTGTCGCCGATATCGTCTCGGGAAAAATGTTCGATTGGGGAGTTCTCTGTTCGACGGAATCCGGCGTCATTGTCGATTCGCCGGTAAAAACGCAGGTCGTCGAAGAATTTAAGAAACTGAAGTGCTATATTGTCGCCCCCGACGAAAAAGAAAAACTGAGCATGACGATGTTCGATCCCAAAGGGGCGATCAATCCCGATATTGTAGGAAAATCTCCCGCGTTCATTGCGCAAAAAGCCGGCTTTGCCGTCCCCGCGGACACATCATGCTTGATCGCCGAACTCGCTGCTGTTGGAAAAGGACACGCGCTTTCGCGTGAAAAACTCTCCCCCGTACTGGCAATGTTTACAGTTGACGGCTGGCGGGAAGGATGCGAACGGTCGATCGAGATGCTGGAGTTCGGGGGACTCGGGCACACGATGGTGATCCATTCATCCGATCATGACGTCATCATGAAATTTGCTCTTGAGAAACCCGCATGCAGAATTCTCGTGAACACACAGGCCGCGCTTGGCGCTGTCGGGAATACCAATGAACTCCTCCCTTCGATGACGCTCGGCCCCGGAACGTTCGGCAGATCGATCATCTCGGAGAACGTTTCTGCAAAACACCTTATCAACATTAAACGGCTTGCGTTTGAGACAAGGCCGATTAATAAGGAAGATGGGCCAGCGACGAAGAGTGAGAGGGGTATCCAGAATCCAGAGTACAGAATACAGAAATCAGAAGGCAGAATTCCGGATACGGATCAAGCCTCGCCGAAAGCGACTCATAGCTGGATGGAGGAGATCGAGGAGCGGATCCGGTTGAAAGCGGGAAATCAGCCGGTGCGCGAACAACAGCACCCTGAAAAACCGATCCTCAAAGAAGAAAAGAACGATGCGAAGTACGGGACCGGCATGACGCTGGATGATGTTGAACGCGTGATGAACGATTTTAAGAAATAGGTAAGCCTTGGGCGTGAAAAACTGCTACTGTTTTTGCACCATCTTTTAACTTTTTGATCTTTCATTTTTACTTTCTTGAAAAAGCTTCCCCGCTCTTTTTACACCCGCTCCCCCCTCCTCGTCGCTCAAGACCTCCTCGGAAAGATCCTCGTCCGGAAAATTGGAAAGCATGTGTTTTCGGGAAAAATCGTCGAGGTTGAAGCATACCGCGGCGAACTAGACCCAGCGAGCCATGCGTACCGGGGAAAGACCAAGCGGAATGAAGTGATGTTTCGTGAAGGGGGCTTCTTATACGTCTACTTCACTTACGGGATGCATTTCTGTGCAAATGTCGTGACCGGAAAAGCAAATAAGGGAGAGGCGGTGCTGATCCGCGCCCTTGAGCCGATCGAGGGAATTGAGGATATGAAAAGAAACAGAAACATGCCACCAGACAAAGAGCCGATGTACAGTCTAACCAATGGACCGGCAAAATTATGCCAGGCGTTGGACATTGACGGTGGAAATAACGGAACCGATCTACTCGGAGAAGAGATCTTTCTTACCGAAGGTAAATCACTCTTGAAATCAGCTACCGGCACTTCGACGAGGGTCGGGATTTCACGCGGCAAGGAGAAGAAGTGGCGGTTTTTCATTAAAGGAAACGCGTGGGTTAGCAAGAAATGAAGCCGACGTGACGATGAGGACCCCACAGCGCTAGCTGTCCCTCCCCCCATTCCCCTTATCTGTTTTTACCGAACGAATCCCCCATGCAAATACCGGCGTCAACATCAAGAGAAGCGACAGAATGAAAACCATCCAGTTGAAATGGGCTGGAAGTTCTTCGGTGACCGCCCCGCTCCCTTTAAGGAGGGCCTGCAGTGAGTGATCCAAAAAAACAACCAATGCAAGAATCATCCCGCAAAAGGATAAGACCCAGCTAAACCTTCCAGCGTTGGCCTTCGCATCTCCGGTATTGCTCCTTTGAAGAAAGGTTCCGATCACGATCAGCACCAAGGAGACGAGGATCGGCGACAGCACCGGACCCCACCACGGAAGCGGAATCAGAAAGAGAACGTCCCAATCAAAAATCGTATGCGGCCAGCCGACGATGATTTTCAGGAAGAGGTAGTAAAAGATATCCCAAATGCCGAAGGAAATCAAAAAGAATCCCAGTCTGCTTTTTGCCGATATCCCTGCCAGCCAGCCGACGGCTGCGAGCATTGCCAATGTTGCTGCTTCGCGGATTATTTCAACTGAGCCAAAGGATGCTGCAATGGGCAATGGCGCAAGCTGGTAAGGATCGACCCGATGCACCAGCGTCCGTAAATACGCCACCGTTGCCGATTCGACCCATGCCATGGCGATCGAAAAAATGAGAATCGCTGCGATGCGAGCTGATGTACGTCTGATCTGCTCTGTCATCGGGCGGCCGAGTGAGACCTATGCAGGAGGAGACGAACGCAGTAGAGCGCCACTAATGCTGCTACGACAAAAGGAATGGTGATCAATGATCTCATCCTGTGCAAAAATATATTCGCAATCATCCCAGGATCCTTTCATGCACCCTTGTTATTCGTAATGGAACTGCCCGCCGAACCGAATCTCGCCCGATGAGATCCTGCGATGAATTGACCGAGGTACGAGCCGCCGAACGCAGGAAGAAAAGCAATGAGCGCGCCGAATCCTTCAGGGACGATCGTTCCCCAATGGTCCGTTGCAATGATCCACATGAATTGCCCTAATGGAACGAACGCACCGAGCAGCAGCGCATGTTTCCATACTTTTTGAGGCATGACAAAACCGATAAAGAACCCGAAGGCGAGAAGAAGCAGCACCACGAATTGCGGTTCCGTCGAATTGAGATCGACGAACCCCGCCAACCAGCCGAGAAACAAGGAGGCCATTGTTCCAAACCGATTCGGCCTAAAATATGTTATAACGACACCTGCGAGAAAGATGACGAAAAGCATGTTGAAACCTACAACGGTGAATAAGAGCTTTGCCGGCATATCGTTCTCCCGATTGCTGATGATGAATGCAGGTTTACCTGCATTGTTTAATCAATCTCTCCATGGCGTCGATGTGCTCGGAAAACGCTTTTTTTCCCGTTTGAGTTATCGAATACGTCGTGAGCGTTTTCTTTCCCACAAATTCTTTTTCAATCTTGACGTACTTTTTCGTTTCAAGCGTCGCCATATGCGCGGCGAGGTTTCCGTCGGTAAGGTTCAGCATTTTTTTCAGGGAATTGAAATCCATGGAATCGTTCGCGGCCAGGATAGACATGACCGCCAAGCGAACACGGTTGTCGAAAACTTTGTTGAGATTACCGAAAAACTCTTTCACTTCTCGTACTTGATATACATGATCGTTCCGTACACTATATGAAGTACGCCGAAACCGATTCCCCAAAGGATCAGGCCGAACGAAAGCCATACCGAAGCAGTCAGTCCCAGCACAATTTCACTCATCCCGAGATAACGGATCTCCCGCAGCGTGTATTTGCTGGCATTGAGGAGCGCAAGGCCGTAAAAAATCAACATCGACGGCGCGATTAATAGGGGGAGATCGTGGTAGAGCAGGATGAGACAGAAAAATCCCCCGGCGGCAAGGGGGATAAACAGATTGAATAACAGCGATCTTGTCGTCGAACTCCACAACGGAAGCTCTTTTTTCCGGGCCATCCGAACAGAGAAATAGACAGCGAGGAGGAGAGCGACGATCAAGGTCACGGCGGAACCGGCCAAAAAATATACCGTCATGCCGGTTGCTGCCCCCCCTCTTCCCGCTGAATCGACCATCCACTGGGCTGCCGCCGCGGCAGCAATTCCGACGAGACCAGTGCTGACTCCGGAGAGACCGCTCAAAGAAAGGAATTTCGACGACTGTTCCATCATGAAACGGATTTCCGAAATATCTCTCAGGCGATCATCAAGGGAGGCCATACGCGTTATCGTTTTGGTGGAAGAAGTACACCCGTTCGTTAACTATAGAATACAAAGCACTTTGCACTACAAAGTTAACGGAAAAGTTTGTTTTTGTCAAGCGTTTTTTTACGGAAGGAGATCAGATTTGTCCGAGATGACAGGCCGAAAATATCCCCTGCTGCTCCGAGTGCAAGGCTGGCGAAGCCGACGATAGTCCCCCACTTGAAGGTGCATCACGGCTACCCGCCGGAAGCGGCGCAGATCACCGCCGGAGTTCCTTCGTATAGGTGCCGCAATGAATGGCTGTCCGAAAATTACAGCTGCTTTCCGCCGCGGCATTGGGATAGAGAAGTCTTTCGACCCCGCTTATAGGCTATGGTCCAGGGCATTGCGAAGGTCGTAAATGATGTCCTCCGGTTTCTCTAACCCGACCGAAAGCCGTATGCCCCCCGGGTCGATGCCGCGTTTCAGCTGCTCTTCAGCCGGGATGCTCGAGTGCGTCATTGAGCCGGGATGCTCGACGAGCGTCCTGATCGAACCGAGACTGACCGCAAGCGTTATCGTGTACGATTGCCTCGCGATGAAATTGACGATCTTGTCGGCCCGGCGCTTGCGTTCTTCCGGAGATTTTCCTTTCGGAATAAAATAGAGAAGGGTCCCGGGGGCGAAGGTCCCGTCATACGACATCATCTGAGCGCGGGCAAGCGATCTCTGAGGGAATGAATCCAGCCCGGGATAACTGACGGTGCCGATTCGTTTGTCGTGCTCGAGCGCTTCGGCGACCTTCTGCGTAGAGGCTATTTGACGGCTGAACCGCGTTGCAAGCGACGGCAGACCGTAGACGAGGATCGGCCATGCGCTCTTCGTTGCAAGCACTCCGCCAAAATCCTTTCGGTATAACATGAGCCGGTCGTAACTCCACTGAGGGCCGATCACCACGCCTCCCATATCGGTACCAAAGCCGCAGAGCCCTTTTGTCAGCGAGTGGACGACGAAATCGACGCCGAGCGAAATCGGCCGCTGGCAGAACGGTGTGGCGAAGGTATTGTCCACGACGGTGAACAGGCGATGCGAATGTGTCCGATGCGCATTGTGCTGTTTGGCAATTTCAACGACCTTTTGAATGTCGATGAGATCCATCGTCGGATTGACGGGCGTTTCAAAATAGAGCATCCTTGTTTGAGGAGTAAGAGCTTTGCTCAACGCTTTGAGATCGTTAAAATCAACCCATGTCACTTTGATCTTGTACCGCGGATACCAATTCTTGAACAGCGAATAGGTGCAGCCATACAGCATCTTATGCGCGATGATCTCGCTTCCGGTGCCGGCAAGAATTCCGCAGACCGCGGAGATCGCCGCCATACCGGTCGAGAAGGTGATCGCACACTCCCCTTCCTCTGCCATCGCGAGATTCTCTTCCAAAATTTCTTTGTTCGGTTCGCCGAGCCGATCATAAATATAGATCGGCGCTCGGGATTTCACTTCGAAATCCTCGCCGTGATGAGCAAACTCGATGAAGCCCTTCGCCCCGCGCTTGGTTGTATCGAGCCGGTAGGTCGATGATGAGGACAACGGCGGAATCAGATGATGGCTGTAGTCCCATTTCGACGTGAACGATTTTCCGTAGATGAGCCGGGTTTCAGCGGCGTATGTTTTTTTCTTTGATTTCATTTTCATGGGGAGCTCCTTTCAGGGTTCAGCCGCGAAGAAAGTCAAACGTTCTTGGACTTCCTGAATTGGCAGATGATGCCAAACGGGATTCCGGACGGCAGTATTCTTAAAAGAACGAAGAATTTTCTAATTTCAATAAGAAACGGGGGGATGAGTGCGTGAGGACCATTGTGATCTTTCATGATGGAAATAGAGCCGTTTTTCGCCCCCTTCGACCATGCTGAACAGAGATGCCCGCCGTTCAGTAATTGATTACTTTGCCTCCTTTGAAAGCAAGTTTCGTACCAGAACCAACAATGTATTTATTCGTCTTTGGAAAGCCTTGTCGTATTGAGGGGAGCTTCAAAACAAAAGGCCGCACGAACGTTCATTCGGGCGGCCCATTTTTCTCAGAACTTGTTATGACTATTTATTCGCCCGGGCGGCAAGCTGACGATCCATCATGATCAAGCTCACGGGAGATTCACCCACCATTTTCAACTGCTCAAGAACATCGCCCGCGCTCTTTTCTTCTTCGAGCTGTTCCGTGATGAACCATTCCAGCATGATTTGCGTCGGATAGTCTTTTTCCTTGATCGCCAGTTCATACAACTTATTGATCATCGCTGTGACCTTCTGTTCGTGCTCAAGCACCTGTTTGAACACATCGGCGGGAGATTTGAACTTCGCGTGCGGTTTGTCGATCGCCTCCAGCTCAACGTGGCCGTTCCTTTCTATCACATAACCGTAAAACTTCATCGCATGGCCGTACTCTTCCGTGCTCTGGATCTTCATCCAGCCAGCAAAACCGGGCAAGTTGGACTCGGCGCAGTACGTCGACATCGCAAGATACAAGTAGGATGAATACAGCTCTTTATTGATCTGAGTGTTTATAGCATCCTGTATCGCCTTGTTCAGCATAGTGTTTCCCTTTCCCTTGATGATTTTTATGGTAGCAAACCGATCAATCCAATATAATCAATTCCTCTATCGAAAGCATCACGCCCAATGGACGAGCCCCTGTTTCAACGGGTTATCGATCTGCGGATTTCTCGGGAGGATGCGGACGGTATATCCATGGCGCCCGCTCGACTCCGACGTGATGGTGCCTAAAAAGGTATAGACATGTCCTTTGGGTTTTCCGGAGGCCGCCATCGGAAGGACGACCGGATCGACGATATCACCGTCCAAGTTCAGCGTCCCGTGGTACAACTCCACAGTGACATCATCAGGAGCCAGCGCGCCAAGATCGATCGCAGCATTGACGTTGAGCGACTCGCCCACCTTCATTCCCCGGAGTTCGTCCGACTTGACCTCCACAATTTTAATAACGGGCCAGTTTTGTTGGACCTTCGATCTCCAAGCCGCCAATGATTTTGAGCCGCTCAGTTTGTTGTCGGTGAGTGAAGCGAATCGGCTGTGGGCGGGAAGGTAGTATTCCTCCGCATACTCTTTCACCATTCGATTCGTGTTAAACACCGGGCAGATCTCGCGCATCGATGTTTTCATCTTGCTGATCCACGCCCGCGGCAAGCCGTCGGTACCGCGGCTGTAAAAAAGAGGAACGAGCTCTTGTTCAAGGAGCTTGTAGAGCGCGTTCGATTCGATTTCGTCCTGGTATTTTTCATCGTCATAGACCTCCCCCTGACCGATCGCCCACCCGGTATTGACATTGCACGCCTCCACCCACCAGCCGTCAAGAATGCTCAGATTGAGAGCGCCGTTGACCGCCGCCTTCATCCCGCTCGTTCCGCTTGCTTCGAGAGGACGCCGTGGTGTATTGAGCCAGACGTCCACCCCCTGCACAAGGTAACGGGCCACCACCATATCGTAATCCTCAATGAAGACCATGCGGTGCCGAACTTCCGGCTGCCTCGCAAAATGAATGATCTCCCGGATCAATTCTTTTCCGGGATTATCGAGCGGATGAGCCTTTCCCGCAAAAATAAACTGTACTGGCCGGTCTTTGTCGTTGAGAATTCGCTTCAACCGTTCTGCATCGCGGAGAAGAAGGGTCGCTCTTTTATAGGTTGCATAGCGGCGTGCAAACCCGATCGTCAGGGCGTCCGGATTGAGAATCTCCGACGCCTGCGCCACCTCGGTACGCAACGCACCGCGCGCCTCGAACTGGTCCCGAAGACGCTGACGCGCAAACGCAACCAGCCGCTCGCGCCTCCGTTCATGTGTCCGCCATAGTTCCTCATCCGGAATCCGATGCACAAAGCTCCAGAGCGCGCTTTCGGTGACGTCCTCCTTCCACCGCGGACCGAGATACCGCTCGAACAGGCCGACCATATCGCGGCTGACCCATGACGGAACGTGAACGCCGTTCGTGACGGAGCCGATCGGAGTGTCGTTCTCCGGAATGCCGGGCCACACATTTTGCCACATCGCCCGCGAGACTTCACCGTGCAATTTGCTGACGCCGTTGCTGTAGGCCGACATCCGCAGGGCCAAAATGGTCATGCAAAAATCTTCTGCATCGTTGTTGATGTCTCCGCGGCCCAATCCGAGAAATTCCTTTCTGGAAATTCCGAGCGCCCCGTAGAATCCCGAAAAATATTTATCCATCAGCGGTGTGGAAAAATAATCGTTCCCCGCGGGAACGGGCGTATGAGTCGTGAAGACGGCCCCGGCGGTCGCGGCTTCGCGCGCCTCGGCAAAACTGATGCTGTTGTCGATCATCAGCTGACGGCATTGTTCAAGCGAAAGGAACGCGGAGTGCCCTTCGTTCATGTGGCAGACCGTCGGTCTCATCCCCATTGCACCCAATGCACGGTACCCGCCGATGCCCAGCATGATCTCTTGTTTGATCCTCAATTCGCGGTCGCCGGCATAGAGCTGGTCGGTGATGTCCTGATCTTCCTGTGAATTCACGGGGATATTCGTATCCAAGAGGAATACAGGAACTCTTCCAACCTGCACGCGCCACACCTGCGCGTGCACATTTCTTCCCGGAAATTCGACAGAAATGGTCACCGGCTTGTCGTCTTTGTCCTTTTCGATCTGAATCGGAAGCGTATAAAAGTCATTTTCGGGATTCCGTTCCTGCTGCCATCCATCCACGTTTAAATACTGGATAAAGTATCCCTGCTGGTAGAGCAGTCCGACGCCAACAAGGGGAATGCCAAGGTCGCTGGCTGCTTTGATGTGGTCGCCGGACAGTATCCCAAGCCCGCCGGAGTAATTCGGCAGGCACTCGGTCAGTCCAAACTCCGCCGAAAAATATGCGATCGACGGAGTGCTCCCCTTCCCGTATTTTTTCTGAAACCAGCTCGAGCTGACGTCGAGGTATTGGCCGTATTTTTCCCACGCCCGGTCGAGCTCGCCGAGAAACGCATCGTCATGAGCGAGAGAATTCAATTGCTGCTGTTTGATCGATCCAAGCATGAGAACTGGGTTATGGCGGGACGCTTCCCATAGGTCGGCGTCGAGGCGCATGAACAATTCGAGAAGCTCGTGATCCCAGACCCAGATAAGGTTGTAGGCGAGTGCGTAAAGTCGTTGGAGCGCTTGTGGGAGTGAAGGGGAAACGGAATAGGTGAAAATTGGACGAGTCATAAATCCTCCATCGTCAGCATTGAAGGTATCAAAGAAAGGGAACAACGGACGCTACTTAAATTCCTCCATGGGAACGCCGTCGACCGTGCCGGGATATTCTACCTTAAGAAGATGAGCAAGCGTGGGAGCGATGTCGACGGTGTGGACCTCGCGCTGTATACGGCGCGCCTGTATTCCGGGAGATAAAATGATTATCGGCACATGGGTGTCGTACCTGTAGACCGAGCCGTGAGTGGTTCCCCTCGGGCTGGCTTCCACAAGGCAGTATTCACAAAACCGGATTTGAAAATCTTCGCCGCGCGGCGGATAATAACTTCGCCGGAACAGATCCAGGTACGGACGGGCGGGCGCACCCGGATCCATTAATTCGCGGCGGAAGTACACGTCGGCAATTCCGTCAATGCGGCGCAACGCTTCGCCGGCACGGTGTTCGAGCTCAAGACTGTCCTTTCCTGCACGGGCGGCAGCGGCATAATTCAGAAATCCCCTCGACTCAAAGATCGCCTCGGTCATTCCCCACTCCTTCTGCAGCTCATGATCGACCGAATCGATTTCCATTTTAATTCTGGAGGATAGAATGCGGCGGGCTTCCTGGTGTTTTATCTGAACAAGAAATTCGGGGAGCGGCATAACGCCGTGATCGGCGCTCAACGCTATCAGCACATGGGATGAGCCAACGGCGGAATCAACCGCAGAGAGGAACGTCCCGAGCGCGCGGTCGAGACGAAAGAGATGGTCCATGATCTCATGGCTGTTCGGACCAAAAGCATGTCCCACGTAATCGCAGTCAGACAAACTCAAGCAAAGGATATCTGTAACGCCGCGCTGGCCCAGTTTCTCTGCATCGACGGCCTTTCGAGCAAAATCCAGCACGAGCATGTCGCCATAGGGGGAAGTAAGGATCTGCTCATTCTTTTTCGACGCCGAAAACTTGTGAGGAAATGACGACGAAGAATCCCATTTCGCTTCTGCCCCGAATTCATCAGGACCTTCTTTGGTGTAAATGCTGTCGGGCAAAAGCTTTGTCCACGCCGCGGGGACGTTCCGGTCTATCCAATGTGAATTGTTGAAGTTGCGCACCCATTCGGGCACGTGCAGCGTGTAATACGCTGACGTCACCATGTGGCCACTTTTTTTGCTGTACCAAAACGCGTAGTCGGGATGCTTCCCCCCCATTAAAATTGCCGCGCGGTCTTTTCCTGAGGCGGCAATGACCTTTGAGCTTGGGGACGCTCTCTTCAGCCAATCGCCGAGCCCTGTTACAAGAAGATTATTCGGCGACGAACCTCCCCCTTCGCCGTCGACGGAACCAGCAGCCGTGTCCTGTACGCAATACTCCGATGCGCGTGCGGAAGGGCCAATCCATTCGTTATCGATGATGCCGCTCTTCATCGGATACGTGCCGGTGCTGAGCGACGCATGGCCAGGGCACGTCACGCTCATTGCATAATTGAGGTTCGCGTTTGAATAAAACACCCCGTCGGTAGAGAGCTTTTTGAAGCCCCCTGCAAAATACGGGGCAAACCTTTCAAAATAATCTTCACGCATCTGATCAATAGAGATGAAGATGATCAACCGGGGCGGCTCGGCGGCTTGTACTCTGCCACCAGCAGCCGTTAAAACTACGAAGATCAAAATAAGACGCGTGAAGATGATTTTCATCTGACTTTTTTCTCCTGAGGTGCGAATTCCATGTTACGCCAGTGTTAACGACTGACGTTGGTGCAAGATACGATAAAGTTAGAAAGATAGAAAGAGCTATTCCAAAAAAGCATTTTATTTAGTATCTTCATCAATCGATAATCAACTCTCCATAACCAACTTTTAATTTCCTATGCGCGTGCGAACCCTTAAAGCCTTGTTCCTCACCGGAAGTCTCTGGATGCTGGTCACGTTCCAGCTGGCATCCCAGCCGAAATCGGTCACGATCCTTCACACGAACGACATTCATGCGAATTTTATTCCCCATGAAGCAACATGGGTAAGAGAAACGCCTAAACCGATGATCGGCGGAATCAACGAACTCTCCTTTGCGCTCGACAGCATCAGGAAAATCAACAGTGCAACGCTCTATCTCGATGCCGGCGACGTCATGACCGGCAATCCGATCACGGAGTACGAATACAAAGGAGCGCTCGGCGGGGCGTTGTTCGAAATGCTGAACATGATGAATTGCGATGTCTGGTGTCTCGGGAACCACGATTTCGACCTCGGCCAGAAGAATCTCCTTCAATTGACGACCATCGCCAAATTCCCGACCGTGTCTGCGAATGTTGTAAACGACAAGGGAGAATACCCCGTCAACAACAAGCCGTTCGTCATCCTCGAAAAAAACGGGCTGAAGATCGGCGTCATCGGCGTCATGTCCCAGGGGTTATACGGGCTTGTGAATCAAACGATGCTTGTGGGGATCAAAGTGCTTTCGCCGGTTGAAACGACTCAGAAATACATCGACGAGCTTCTCCCCAAAACGGATTTGATCGTTGCGCTCAGCCACGAAGGAGTCGAGGATGACTCGGTTCTAGCGATGAAGGTGCACGGACTCAACGTGATCGTCGGCGGACACTCTCACACCAGGCTGAAAAAGCCGAAATTCGTGAATGGCGTCATCATCGTCCAGACCGGCTCCTACTGCGAGAACCTCGGCGTCCTCGACCTGACGGTCGAGAACAAGAAAGTGACACAATACAACGGGCAGCTTATCCAATTGTGGTATAACGGCTCGCGGCCGAAAACGGCATTATCTTTGTTCATTGACTCCGTTCAGCACGGCATTGAAAAAGATTACAGCCAGGTCCTCGGAACGCTTAAAGAAGACTGGATCCGCGACGACAACAATGAATCAGGGATCGGTGATTTTCTCGCGGACGCGCAGCGCGAAGCGGCTCATGCCGACGTCGGTTTTATGAACGACGCCGGCATCAGGAAAAACGTCTCTGCCGGCCCGGTGACAAAGCGCGATGTTTTTGAGGTCCTCCCGTTCCGCAATATCCTCACGACCTTTCAGCTGACCGGCGCCGAAATGAAAGCGATCGTATTGAATTATATCGAGAGACACTTGAAGATTCAGACGTCGGGAATCCGATGCGAATGGAAACAAACTCCCGACGGAAAGACAGAAATTGTGAAGCTGGAAATCAACGGCAAGCCATTCGACGAATCGGGAACCTACATCGGGGCTGCGAGCGATTATTTTGTCGGCGAAGCGCGGCATTATCTCGGTATTGAAATTGCCAAGCCGGTCTATCTCCAGGAGACCGTCTTTGAAGCAATAGAGAAAAAAGTGCAGGATGAAAAAATCATCGACTCCAAGGTTGAAAACAGATTCAAGGAAGACAAGTAATTTATCCAAAGGACAATCGAATGAGCGGCAAACATTTTCCGATCCTGATCATCACCGGCCGGCCGGCAGCGGGAAAATCGGAGGTCATCGACTTCCTTAAAAGAGCGGACCCCGAGGAGCGCCTCGAACGGTTCCACATCGCCGATTTCGAAGAACTGGACGATTTTCTCTATGTGTGGGAATCGTTCGAGGTCGACGACATCCTGAGCCGGAACGGCAGGCCGCGCGTCTGGTCGGACGACAAATACTGGTTCAAAGATCATTTCACCTGGAATCTGTACATCGAAAGGCTTAGCCTCGAATACCGAAAAAAACTTGCTCGCGATCCGTCGTACCACGATTCGAGGACGACGCTGATCGAATTCGCGCGCGGGGGGGACAACGGCATTTACGAGGCGCTGTCGTTCATGCACGAAGAAATTCTGAAGCGGGCGGCGCTCATGTACATCCGCGTATCGTACGACGAATCTGTCCGCAAGAACCGGCGACGGGCGCGAAAAGGACAGGAAGATTCCATTCTTTATCATTCGCTCCCTGATGAGAAGATGGAATTTTACTACAAGACGAATGATTGGGAAAAGCTCGAAAAGAAGGATCCGAATTTCATCGAGGTGAAGGGGTTCAAAATCCCGTACGCGGCGTTTGAAAACGAGCCTGAGAAAACTCTGGACCCCGCGCTGATCGGCAAAGAGTTAGAAAGGGTCACGTCCAAACTTTGGGGGATGAAAAAATAAGGAGAGGCAGCAGATCTAAAAAGCTTCCGTTACAGTGAGGTACGTTCCGGAAGAATGGCTGCCGAACCCCATATCGAGCCGGATCGCGACCCGTTCCTCGCGATTCAAGACGAAGCGGATTCCTCCGCCTCCGGCAAACTTGAATTCGGACAAGCTCCATCGGGAGACCTGGTCGGCAACCTGAGCCATGCCGGCAAAACCGACAACACCAAACCTCCACCAGACCGGAATTCTATACTCAACCTGACCGCCGATCTCGGTCTTGTCCCGGTACTGGCCGTCAAAATATCCGCGGAGAAAATCCTGGCCCCCGAAACGCGCCAGGTCCTGGAACGGCGGAGTGCCGCTCAGGATCTGCGAGGTCACTTGCAATGCCAGTACCTGCGATTGATAAGTTTGGAAAAAATTGCGCAAGTCGATTTCAAGGTCCGAATAGGCAAAATCGCTGCCTAACGACCTGCCGTTGACAATCCCCGTCACCTGATAGAAGCTCCCCGAATAGGCTGCGAACGTTTTGTCTCTCGAATCCCAGTTGGCAACGACACCGGCTCCGACCACTTTTCCGCCGCCGCTCCCCGGAATGTTACCGGACTCAAGCAATCCCCCCTGTTTCGTTTGCACGATGGCCGAAGATTCATATTGGATGGTCGGTGCAATGCTGACTTCCGAATAAATTTTCCGGTAGAGGACAATCTTTCCAAAGACTGTTTCTGAAGTATAGCTCTCTCGTGCATTGGAGGGAACGTCATTGCCGATTCCGAAAAAGCTATTCGGGTATTTTTTGTAGGACACGTCGGTCAACAATCGATAATCGCCGTCAGCAAAATAAAAGTCCCCGTTCAATTCCACGATCACCTGTTGTTTTTCTGTGTAAATGACATCACCGGTGATGTCGGAAGGACGGTTGTAGAATGAGGCCGTATCGCGGTGCAGATAAAGGGCCGCAATGCCTCCGGCGAAACCGGTTTCGGGAGTGTAAAAAAATATCGGCAAAGGATAAACCCCCGATCGTTTTGCGCCCACGGTGTCCCCACTAAAGCCCTGCGCCGACCCCGTTTGCGGAAGGGATAAGCATCCTAAAGAGAACAAAAGAAGAAATACTGCGCCGGACTTCAATGTCATTCGAGAGTGAGAAAAGAGTCCTCATGCCAGCCCGCATTCCATCCTGTTTGAGGATCAAAATAGTTCTGAACAATCTTATGCAAATGATCGTTCAAAGTTTCCGCCTTCAATAAATTCTGCAGTCAGACAACCACCCGTAATTTCATCATCTCTCCGGCGTTCTTCTTTAAAAAAACTGAATCTCTTCAAGCTTATTGGTTTGGCAACCACATAGAAGGGGGGACCTTTTCGCTCTCAATGCGCCGCTTTGCCTTTCGGCAATTCGTGCCATAACCGGGACATGACGTACGCTCCTGCCAACGCAAACGGAATCGGAGCCCAATGCCACGCCCCCCATCCCCATGTTGTGGTGATGTACCCAACACCCATTCCGACAAAGGCGCCGGCAAGATACTGCATCCCATCGAACAGTCCGGCGGCGGAGGCTGCAGCACGCCTGCCGCCGAAATCCATCGATGCCGCGCCGCCGATCATTCCATGCGCGCCGTTGACGAAAAATGAAAGGAGGACAAGACACGAAGCCGCAACAACGGGGCCAAAATTGCACAGGTCGGAAACCCCGAAAAGGGCGAGCACGACCGCCATCCCGATGAACCCGAACGTAATCACCGGCGCCCGGCGTCCGCCGAAGGTCCTGTCCGAGGCGATCCCAAAAACGAACCCCCCCGCGATGCCGGCCAGCGCGATACCCCATGTGGCGATGATATACGGAAGATAGGTAGCGAACGCAGACTTGTTGGCGCCGTGGAAATCGACAAAATATTTCGGCCACCAGGCGTCGACAACGCTCCGCCGAACAAAACCGATCATCATCGAGCCGAGGGCGATCATCCACATGATGCGTGAAGCAAAGACCTTCTTGATGACGAAGGCCAGCGACGTGGGCTTGTTCTCGTCTGCTTCGGCTTCGTCGCCGGTGTTGAAGTCTCCCAGTCCGGCATCCTTCGGAGAGTTGAACATGAGGAAATAATTGACGACGGTCAACACTGCGACGCAGGCGCCGGGGATCCAAAAAGCATACTGCCACGGCAGCACGAGAAGGATCAGCGGCACTCCCTGAAACGCAAGGAGCAATCCGAAGCGGATGAGAACGCCGAAGATTCCGGCAAACGTTCCCCGTTCACGGACGTGGAACCACTGGGCGTTCACTTTCACGATCGACAAGGCGCCGAACGACTGGAAATAGCCGTTCACGCCCCACACGATAGCCATCAGCGTCAGGATCGCCCCTCCGGAGAGTCCAAAGTTTAGCATTGCAGGCGTCACAACATGCCGCGCGAGGCCGGTCCCTTCCCAGACTGCCGGAACAGAGACGGCAAAACTTGCCAGTCCGAATAGGACATTCATCAGCGCGACTCCGACGGCGCCGAAGAGAAACGCTTTCTTCCCGCCGGCGCGGTCGGCAAACGGACCGTTGAGGACAACTGAAAGACCGTAGACCAACGGCATCAATGTTTCGAACACGCCCAGATCGGTATTCTTCCATCCGAACAGATCGGCAAGGGTCGGGGCGACGGCCGTATAGTTGTAACGGGTCATATAGAACGACGCGTAGAGCAGACCGAGCGACATCCAATTGACGACGCGCCGCCTCCGAAACTCCGGCGCGATCTCCGGCCGTTCCAATGAGGAAGATTCCATTACCCTCTCTCTGAGATACCGGACGAATTATGCAAGCAATTCTTCCGCTTTCTTCACAACGTTTTCGACGGTGAAGCCGTACTCTTTGTAAAGGACTTCGTACGGGGCCGACGCGCCGAATTTTGTGATGCCGATGATCACTCCTTCATCCCCGACATATTTGTTCCAGCCGAGGGGCACGCCGGCTTCGATGGCGATCCGTTTTTTTATGGAGGGAGTCAAAACGCTTTCGCGGTATTCCTTCGTCTGACGTTCGAATAATTCCCACGACGGCATGCTTACCACTCGCACCGCGAATCCTTTCTCCGAGAGACGTTCATAAGCGCCGATGGCAAACTGAACTTCGGACCCTGTGCCGATGAGGATGATCTGCGGCTTTGCAGAACTCTCAGCAAGCGTATATGCACCTCTCCAGAAATTCTCGGCCGAGGCATACGTGGTGCGGTCGATCGTCGGTACTTTTTGACGCGTGAGCGCCATTGCGACCGGACCGCTGTGATGCTCGATGGCGTACTTCCATGCTTCTGATGTCTCGTTCGCATCGGCGGGACGAAGGACCGTGATATTTGGGATGGTCCGGAGGGAAGCAAGCTGTTCAATCGGCTGATGCGTCGGGCCATCCTCCCCCAGGCCGATGCTGTCGTGCGTAAAGACGTAGATCGGACGGATGCCCATCAGCGCAGCAAGACGAATCGGGGGACGCATGTATTCCGAAAAAATCAGGAACGTCCCGCCGTACGGGATGAGTCCGTCGGTCAACGCCATTCCGTTGAGCACCGACCCCATCGCGTGCTCCCTGACGCCGAAGTGGAAATTCTTCCCGTCGTAACTTCCCGGCTGAAATTCGGGATAATTTTTCAGGAACGTATTGTTTGACGGGCGCAAGTCTGCCGATCCGCCGAGCAGGCCCGGCAAATACGGCGCAATTGCATTGAGAACCTTGCCGGATGCCTCGCGCGTTGCCACTGCAGCAGGATCCGTGCCGAATTTCGGGAGGGCTTTTTTCCATTCATTCCCCAGCTTCCCCTGCCACAGCTCTTCTAGTTCCATTGCGATATCGGGATGGACTTTTTGATACCGGGAAAATAATTTTTGCCACTCATCCTCGGCGGCTCTCCCCTTCTCAACCGCTTCGCGAAAATGGTTGAGCGCCTCGGCGGGGATGAAGAATTTCTTCTCGGGATCCCATCCATATGCTTTCTTTGTCAGCTTCAATTCTTCTTCGCCAAGGGGCGTGCCGTGGACTTCGCCGGTATCGTGTTTGTTCGGGCTTCCGAAGCCGATGTGCGTTCTCACCGCTATGATCGACGGGCGGTCGGTCACCGCTTGGGCGGCGCGAATCGCCGCATCGATCGCTTGGATATTGTTTCCGTCGGCAACCGACTGGACATGCCATCCGTACGCTTCAAAGCGCTTCATCCGATCCTCGGTAAATGCACACTCAGTCGTTCCATCAATGCTGATATGGTTGTCGTCATACAGGTAAATGATGTTGCCCAGTTTCAGATGCCCGGCGAGGGAAGCCGCTTCCGACGCCACGCCTTCCATCAGATCGCCGTCGCTGACAATGCCGTAAATGGTATAATCGATCACTTCGAAATTCGGCCGATTGTACCGCGCTGCAAAATATCGCTCTCCGATCGCCATACCGACGCCGTTCGCAAAACCCTGGCCAAGCGGGCCGGTGGTGGTCTCAACTCCGGCGGTCAAGTGATATTCCGGGTGCCCGGGAGTTTTGCTCCCGAACTGGCGAAAATGTTTCAAATCATCGAGCGAGAGGTCGTAGCCGGTGAGATGCAAGAGACTGTAAAGCAACATCGAACCGTGTCCTGCCGACAACACGAAGCGGTCTCTGTTGTGCCAGTGCGGATTGGCGGGATGATGTTTCAAAAACCGCGTCCAAAGAACGTATGCCATCGGCGCGGCTCCCATCGGCATTCCCGGATGGCCCGCATTTGCTTTTTGTACGCCATCGATGGAGAGCGTCCTGATCGTATCGACGCATAGTTGATCTAAAGGGTTGTTATCCACGTAAGACTCCCAATGAATGTTGTATGATTTTCAGTACGAAGGATCGGCCTTCCCACGAGGAATATGAAGAGAAGACTTCACACAAGAAGTAAATGAGCGTATTGCAGATAGAAGATAGGGAAAAAAAATATAAAGTAAAAGAAGGACACCGCGTTCGCCGGAACCTTTCATCGGAGCGTTCAATATTCCATCGTATACCCGGCGCGCTCGACCGCGCGGCGCGTGGCCTCCAAAACCTTGGGATCGGGGTTATGGGGGAGCACGGGAACCTCGGCGGCGCTCTTCATCAAAACCGCCAGCTCATCCGCATTCTTTCCGAGCGCATGTTCAGCGGCTTCATACAAACCGTCGACTTCTTCTTCCCGTTCGTTGTGAATTGCAAGGATGGATCGGACCGTCGAAACCAGAGGCCTCGTCGGAGGGGGAACCATGAGTGCGACGAGCGCTCCATGGTCGAGACGTATTCTCGCTGCTATCGGCAGCGGTACTCCTCCGCTGTGCTGCTGTGCGGCAGGGAGAAGTATTTTTTCTTCGATGCTGATATGACGCAGGAGGCCACGGCGGAATTCACCATACGCTTCCTCATCGATCGTCCCGGTGTTGGAGAGCGAACGGGCAAGCAAATCATCGAGCCGTTCGTGGTCGCGAGCTAAGAAATCATACACGGGGCCGGCCACACGAAATCCTTTCTTGCAACTGAAGAAGAGCGGAGGGGAAAAACTATTCTTTGTCTTTAATCAGTTCGTGTTCGATGGCATAGCGGACAAGATGCGCGACGTCGTGAACGCCGATCTTATGCATGATGTTCGTCCGGTGTGTATCGATCGTCCTTGAACTGATGAAAAGCTTCTGTGCGATCTGTTGATTGGTCAGTCCGCGCGAAACAAGTTCAAGGATTTCCTTTTCACGCGCGGTGAGAAGCACCGACGGCGGCTGAGAAGTCTTGGACTGCTCGCGTCTGCTCAGGAATCCTTTGACGATCAATTCGTTGATCCGCGGGCTGAATGCCTTCTCTCCCTTCAGCACGGCGCGGACCGCCGCAATAAGCTCTTCCTTCTCCGCGCTTTTCAACAGGTAGCCTTCCGCTCCGAACTCAAGCGCCTGATGAAGATATTCTTCCTGCTCATATGCCGTGAGAATGAGCACATGTGAGCTGGGAAAATCCCGGCGGACGAGCTTCGCGACTTCGAAACCGGAGATGACGGGAATAAAGAGGTCGAGGATCACAAGGTCGGGGCGAAGATCCCTCACTTTCGCGAGAGCCTCCTCCCCATCCTCTGCTTCGCCGACGACGGTGAAATCTTCCACATCCTTCAATTGGTTTCGAATCCCGAATCGCGCAAGAGGATGATCGTCAACGATCAGAATTTGTATCTTCTTCATGGCCGGCAATGTCGGTCAAAAAAATATGACATGAGGTATCGAGTGCAGTCGCAACCGAATGCGAGCGCGTTGAATGAGGCCAGCATCAATCTTTCGTCTGCACAATGCCTTTGTCGATGGCATACCGGACGAGGTTAGCGACGTCGTGAATGTTCAATTTTTGCATGATGTTGGTGCGATGGGTATCGACGGTCCGAGCGCTGATGAACAACTTCTCGGCGATCTCCTGATTGGTCAACCCGTCCGCAACGAGGGCGAGGATTTCCCGTTCCCGCTTCGTGAGAACCTCCTCATCCGAAAGCGGCTGCATTTTCTGCCCCTCAGCTTTCCGGATGAAATTCTCAACAATAAGCTTCGAGATACCGGGACTGAAAAATTTTTCCCCCTTCATCACGGACCGAACTGCTTCAACAAGCTGCTCCTTCTCGACGCTCTTCAACACATACCCACCGGCGCCGGAACGGATGATCTGGTAGACATAATCTTCATTCTCAAAACCGGTCAGGATCAGCACGCGGAGAGTCGGGTATTTCTTCTTCAGCAGTTTCGTCGCTTCAATGCCCGACAGACCCGGCATGAATATATCCATGATCACAAGGTCGGGTCCCAGCGCCTTCGTCTTTGCAATGGCGTCCTCGCCGTCCTCCGCTTCCCCGACAATGACGAATTCCTCATACGCCTTCAATTGGTTGATGACGCCGAACCGAACAAGCGGATGGTCGTCAACAACGAGTATTTTAATTTTCTTCATGGAATATTGGCCGGACTAACGAGTTGGCAGAATCCCTTCCCGCTTTTGCTTGAACTCACTGCGTAAATGTATGAACTATATCTGGAATTGTCAATTCCGGCGGGTTTAGAGGAGCGGGGCCTTTTGCATCTGGACGGATTGAAATAAAAGAGCAAGCAGCGGCCCTTCGGGGAAGACGCGGAGCGCGTCCGGCGAAGCCATCCCTTTGAGAGAAAGAGAGCGCCGCGTCCCGCCGCTTTTCTGCGGGACCAGGGTGAACATTTTTCTTCATGCCATTCCAGCAAAAGACACTAGTACCGAGTGTAGAACCGATCTCTTTTGCTGACGCGGAATGGTAGGCGGTGACGGCGCTGCGATGCAAACGCTCAGAACGGGGATATAAAAAGAAGACGATCAGATGCTCTCACAATCCTCTTCGGGAATCCAGCCGATCTTTCCGTCGGCGAGACGGATTTTCCGCCAATGATTGACGTCATCCAGCACCTGAATTTTCAGCCCCTTATGGAGGACGAAGAGATCGTTTCCCTTGCTGTCCGGCGCCGCTTTGATGTTCGCGACATCGCTCATGACGATTGCAAATTCGGTATTCGATTCTTTATAGGATTGGACTCCGTAGCCGATCATCGTGAGAATGAGAAGAGCCGAAAAGAGCAATCCGCCGAACATCGCGACCCTTTTTTGAGTGTACGTTTTCACGAAGAACAGGACGGCAAACGAGAGCAGCATGAGAAGATAGAACGCGTACACGATCCATCCCATCGTTGAGAGCGAGAAGAGCGTGAGCATGGTATCGATCCAGCGGTACACAAAGATCCGCGGCACGGCATCGATCTTATCCACCACCTGAAGGTTGGCCAGCTGAAGGTTGAATTGCACATCCTCGTCGCGCGGCAGAAGCTCTTTCGCCCGTTCGTAATTGAGGATCGCTTTCTGGACGTTGCCGTTTTTGTAGTATGCGTTGCCAAGGTTGAAGTAAAGCTCCCCGCTCTCAAAACCGCTTTGGATGATCTTTTCGTACAGGGCGATCGCATCCGGATATTTCGCCTGGAGATAGAGTTGATTTGCCTGATCAAACGTCCGGCCTGCTTCGTCCGAATACGAAACGCTTCCAATCGCGCTCATGAGGAACAGGAGGGGCAAGAATCGTTTCATTTGCTCAACTCCTTCTCCGTCGAAATGATAACGCTGCTGGCCATTTCGTAGATCTTGCTCTTTTCTTCCTGCTGCGAGCTCGCCGGTGCATACCGGGCAAATTCGCAAGCCTCCAGGCACTCCTTCAAGCGAGTCACCACCTCAGCAGAAATGGGTTTCTCTTCGAGCTGTTTCATCACATTGTCGATGGAAAGTTCGGCACGGTCGATGGAAAGCTTGTCAGAAACGTATGCCCAGAGCGCGCGGGAGACCTCGGCGTAGAATGCTTCCGAATTCTCCGACTGAAGCAGCGTCTTCGCTTCCTTCAGCTTCTTCGAAGCAATTTTCATCGCTTTGCGCGACCGGAACGTTGCAACGTCCGAGAGTTCCCTCATGGTCTTTCGGCGGTACGCCGCAAGGCCGACGAAAGCGAGCAGGGGCAGCACCGTAATGATCGCCACCGTGGAGACGGGAAGGATCTCCCCACCTTTCCTGCGGAACGAACCGGCGTTTGTTTTAATGAAGCGGATGTCCTGGTTCAGCAGCTTCACATCTTCTTTCGAAAATCCGGTGACAAGCTGCGGAGCTTCGGCGCTTCCTTTTTCAACGTTCAGGTCGAAGGCGTTCGACCTCAACACGACGTACTTTTCTCTGGCCGGGTCAAAGTAGGAGAACTCGAGCGGAGGAATTCTTTTTTGTCCGGGATACCGCGGAACGAGCAGCCACTCGAATGTCTTCGAGCCGTTCACCACGCCGCTGGTCCGGTCGATGTTCTCGGTGACTTTCGGGTCGTATTTTTCGAAGTCGTTGGAAATTTCAAGATTCGGAGCTTCAAGAATCTTGATGTTGCCGGAGCCTCCGATCGTCGCCTTGAGCGACACCGGTTCGTTTGCTTTCACGCTCGAGCTGCTGACGCCGGCGCTCATCGTAAACTTTCCAACGGCTCCTTTAAACGATGACGGAACATCTGCCTTCGGCAGAGGAAGCACGGTCACTTTCACCGCCGCGCTCTTAATAGTGACGTTCGACGTGGCAAAATTATTGAAGAACGGATCGTTGAAGAATTGGTCGAAAAAGTCGTTCGAACGCTTCTTGTTCTGCATCTGGACCTGGCAAACAATTTCCAGAGGATTCACCTCAAGCGTTCCGGATTGCGTCGGGAAAAGGGCAACCTTTTTCAACAATCCGGCCTGGTACTGCTTGCCGTTGACGACTTCAGTCGTCAAGGACACTTGCTGCGGGACCGAAAGTTCCTCCCCCCAAAAACCGGTCATTGCCGGCAGCTTCTCGATGGTATAGTTGGAAATCCTGACTCTCGTGTACACTTTGAACGTCACCGTCACTTGCTCGCCGAGGAAAACGCGCGTTCGGTCTGCTGTTGCCCGCAGAAAAAGATTATCGCCGACCTGTGCATCCTGACCGGCAGCCTGTCCGGACGCTCCGGATTGCTTTGACGTTGTGCTCCCCTTGACCACGGTGATCTCGATCGGCTGCGAAGAATATTCTTTTCCCCCTTTTTCGATCGTCGCCGACCCGAGAGTGAATTTCCCCGGTTCGCGCGGCTGGATGACATAACTGTATGTCACCGACGACGACATGGAACCGTTGATGATCTGAACGCTCGACGACTGGTTCGGTCCGGAGAGGATCATGAATTTGCTCATGTCGGGCAATTTCGGCACACCTCCTCCCGATATGCCCCCTCCGTTCAACGTCAGTTCCAACGTAAACTGCTCATCCTGCGCAACGGTGCTCTTATCAACCGCGGCCGTAAACGTGATATTCTGTGCCGAAAGGAATATGGGAACGGCCATCAACACCAAGCCTATTGCCGCAATGCGACTTTTCACTTTTATCTTATCTCTATTCACCTTTCAACTACCAGTCTTTTTCCACATTTCCCCTCACTACTTGTTTCTTGTGAAGCTGTTTCTGAACATTCTTTTCGTCGTTCGTGAACGCGTTCAATATCCGCTCGGCTTCGGCACGGGACATCTGCTTTTCTTGCTGCTGTTGCTGCTGCTTTTGTTGATTTTGCTGCTGATTTTGTTTTTGCTGATCCTGCTTGTCCTTGTCCCGCTGCTTCTGCTGGTCCTTTTTTTGATCCTTATCGTTCTTGTTTTGCTTGTTCTGTTGTTGCTTCTGCTGCTGTTGTTGCCGCTTCAACATTTCCTCTGCGTAGGCGAGATTGTATTTCGTGTCCTCGTCGCCCGGATTCAATTTTAAGGATCGTTTGTAGTCGCCGATGCTTTCTTGATAATTTTTCTGTTCAAGATGCGAATTTCCGATGTTATGGTGAAGCTGCGCCTGGACCTTCGGCTCTTTCGTCTTTGTGAGTGCGCTCTGATAATTCTGCACGGCTTCATCATACCGCTGCTGCTTATACAGCGCATCGCCAAGGTCGAAGTACCCCTGCATCACCTGATTGTCTTTTTCCAGCGACTTTCGATATTCCGCCTCGGCGTCCGCATACTTTTGATCTCTATACAGAGAATTGCCGTCGCTGATATGCGAACGAACGGACTGCGCTTCGGCAAAAGCACTCACGCCCGCGAGAAGAATAAGCATCGTGAAGAAACGAGATCTCATGTCAATGGTGCCCGGTTCTTGGCGCTTTGTTCAGAACTATTAAGACCTTTCCCCTAAACAATACTTTCATCGTTATCGACAGCTATCGCTTTAAATGGATTAATCCTATCGAGCCAGGGAATCTTTTTGTCGGACAAGAATACGTCAATGACCAGCAAAAGGAGCGCTAATCCGATAAAATACTGAAATTGGTCCTCAAAATCAGTGAATTGTTTTGTCCCGAACTCGCTCTTTTGAAGCGCATTCACCTCTTTATAGATCACGTCCAATTCATCCTGGCTGTTCGTTGCACGGAAGTATTTGCCGTTCCCGAGCGTTGCCATTTTCTCCAACGTAGTCTCATCCAGCTTCGTCAAGACGACGTTGCCTGCTCGATCCCGCTTAAAGTCCACTTGTTTGCCGCCGGCGTCATAGATCGGGATCGGAGCCCCCGCCGGCGAACCCATGCCGATGGTATAGATCAACACGCCTTTCTTGCCTGCATCCTCGGCCGGTCCTATCGCATCCCCCTCATTGTCTTCGCCGTCGGTGATGATCACCAAAACCTTTTTCGTCGGCGTGTTCAGGTCGAAAGATTTCATCGCTTTCTCGACCGCGCTTCCGATGGCTGTCCCCGGAGTAGGCACCGATTCGACATCGACCGCATCCAGGAAAAGGTCTGCCGCGCTGTAGTCTGTCGTCAAAGGGAATTGCACGTAGCTCTCGCCGGAAAAAATGATCAGTCCGATCCGGTCGCCGGCCAGCCGGCCGATAAGATTGTTGATCTCGTACTTCGCTTTGGCAAGCCGGTTCGGCTTGACGTCTTCGGCCTTCATCGAGAGCGACACATCGAGGGCGATGAATATATCGACCCCTTCCTGCTTCACTTCTTCCTGGCGGATGCCGACCTGCGGATTAGCGAGACCGACAACGATGCACGCAACCGCTCCGAGCACGAGGATGGATTTTGTCACCCGCTTCGCTCCGCTCGATTCCGACGCAAGCCGCTCAAACATTCCAGAAGTGGAAAATTTTTCCCGTGCCTCCCGCTGCTTCCGGCCGACAAACCAAAAGAGCGCCCATGTCAGCGGAACAAGCGCCAGCCAATAGAGATATTCGGGATGTGCAAAGCGTATCATTGTGTTCCCGTCCGTCGTCCAGGGTCGGTGGGGCGTAGCGCTTGGTCGATCACATTGTTACGCCGCATCACGGAAGTTTCCTCAGCCATGTTTTCGAAAGACCGACGTCGACCATCAAGAGCAGTAAAGCAAAACCGACATACGAATAGAACAGTTCGGAATACCGCCGGTATGTGCGGACCTCGATCCGGGTCTTCTCAAGCCTGTCAATTTCTTTGTAGATCTTCTCGAGCGTTGCATTGTCGGTGGCGCGGAAATATTTTCCGTCCGTGAGTTCCGCAATCTTTGTCAGCGCGTTTTCGTCCAGGTCGGACTTCATCATTTGATAGCGGATCCCGAACGGGGTCTGCGCCGGATACGGCGCCTCGCCGTTCGTCCCCATGCCGACGGTGTAGATCCGGATGCCGTATGTCGCGGCGATCTGGGCGGCGGTGATCGGGTCGATCTCTCCCCGATTATTGACGCCGTCTGTCAGCAGGATAATGACCTTGCTTTTTGATTTGCTGTCCTTCAGCCGGTTGACGGCATTCGCGATGCCGAGCCCGATGGCTGTTTCTTCTTCGATCATTCCGGGCTTCACGGGCTTGAGCAGGCTTTTAAGAACAGCGTAATCGACAGTGAGCGGACACTGCGTGAAACTTTCCGACGCAAAGATGACGAGGCCGATGCGGTCGTTCGTTCTAGCGTTGATAAATTCTTCGGCGACATTCTTCGCGGCCTCGATGCGGTTCGGATGGAAATCCTCGGCAAGCATGCTCCCCGAAATATCGAGAGCCAAAATAATATCGATCCCCTCGCTGTAGACATTTTCGCCGTGCGACGTCGATTGCGGACGGGCGAGCGCCAGAATCAGCAGGGTGAGCGCGGCCATGCGAAGAATAAACGGGAGGTGACGAGCCCGCTCCTTCCGCGTGGACGGGATCTCCGAGAACGGAAGAAGGCTGGAATACCGAACGTCGCTTTCCCGATTCCTCTGGCGGAAGTAATACCAAACCGACAACGCGGGGATCAGCAGCAAGAGGAAGAGAAATCCTTTGTTCGCAAATGTCACATCAAGCATTCTGCGGCACCTCTTCTTTCGGTTTTGTCCGCTCAACAATATCCAGCGCTTGGGGAATGACAGCTTCGTTCTCCGAGGGAACGGGAGAATATTTTGCGAACTTCACGAGGTCCGCGCTCACAAAAAGGTCCTCGATCAGCGACGAGATATCGGGCTCCAAGTTGAACTGTTTGAGCTGAGCAAACACTTCGTCCGACGTCATCTCTAGCGCCATGATGCCGTACCGTCCTTCAAAATACTGCCGGATAATTTCCGTGGCTTCCGAGTAAAATGCCTTGGCGTCTCCCTGCTCCCATACCCGTTTTTCTTTCAGCTGCTTCAGCCGCATCATCGCAAGAATGTGCGGCGGAATTTTGGGCGCTTCCTCTTCGACAATTTCTCCCGCCTTGATTTTTTGTCTTCGATAGAAGTAATAGCCGGCATACAGAAGACCGCAAATGAGAAGAACGATCCCCGAATACAGGGCGATTTCTTTCCATGTCAGCGGAATGCCGATCGGAGGCTTCACATCTTTGATCGCTTTGGATGTGTCAACCTCAACGGAAGAGACCCGAATGGTCAACGGATCCGATTGAACAAAATATCTTGCGGTATCGGGGGGGTGTGTATACGCTATAAGAACCGGGGGGATAACAAATGAACCGGAGTCGTAGGCAGAGACGACAACCTTGCGTCCTTCGGTCACGGTATGTCCGTCCACAACTTTCGGCAGTGTATCGAGGCGGACAATCTCAAAGACTCCGAGCGTATCTTTCAACGCGCTCCATGCAATCTCCGTCGAATCGGCATGTTGTACATGCAGATTCACGCTCAGCCAGTCGCCCATCGTGATATGGGTTGAATCGACTGTCGCAGTAACCGAAACATCCTGACCAAAAGCGATCGAAACGTTGACGGCAACAATGATGAGGATGGCGCTGAAGTGCGTCAAAACTTTTTCCCTGCTATTCATTACTTCCCGCTGATTCCTTTTCCACTCTTTACAGCCGCTGCTCGCGCAACTTAAAAAAATCGACCAGCGGTTTGATGTACGGATTCTGGATCTGGATATCGATCCTGTCAACTTTGGTGGACACAAATAATTTCTTCAATCGCTCTTCATGCTGCTGCCAGTAATACCGGAATGCCTGCTGGATGTGAATATTGCTCGTATCGACCCAGCGCTCGCGCCCCGATTCCGCGTCCTTCAATTTCATAAGACCGACCCTCGGCATCTCCCGCTCGCGCGGGTCTCTCATCGTGACGGCGATGACATCATGTTTCTTGCTCACGATGCGGAGCGCCGCATCGTAGCCTTGATCGATAAAATCGGAGATGAGGAATGTGATCGACCGTTTCTTGATGACCGAATTCAAGTACTGAAGAGCGCCTTTGATGTCGGTCCCGCTCCCCTCCGGATTGAACGAAAGCAGGTCGCGGACGATGCGGAGAATATGAGCTTTCCCTTTTTTGGGTGGAATGAACTTTTCGATCTTATCCGTGAAGAGGATAAGGCCGACCTTATCGTTGTTCCGGATCGCCGAAAACGCGAGCACGGCACAGATCTCCGTGGCAATCTCATTCTTCATCGCCGAAGCGGTGCCGAAATTCTCCGAACGGCTCAGATCGACCAGCAGCATGACCGTCAACTCGCGTTCTTCTTCGAAAATCTTGACGAACGGATGATTAAACCGCGCCGAAACGTTCCAGTCGATCGACCGGATGTCGTCCCCGTACTGGTAGTCGCGAACCTCCGAGAATTCCATTCCGCGTCCCTTGAAGACCGAATGGTACTCCCCCGAGAAGACGTGGTTCACCAGCCCGCGCGTCTTAATCTCGATCTGCCGTACTTTTTTGAGAAGCTCTTGAGTGGTCATGGGCAATGAACTGCTAACAATGAACGGCTAACAATGAACACTATAATCGTTGTTGATCGCCGGCTGGTCATTGTTCATTGATTACGGTACTTCAATCTTATTCAAAATCTCCTGTACAACATTCTCCGACGTCACCTCCTCGGCTTCGGCCTCATAGGTAACGGCGACGCGGTGGCGCAGCACATCGAGGCTGACCCCGCGGACGTCTTCGGGGATGACGTATCCCCGCCGCTTGATGAAGGCGAACGCTTTTGCCGCAAGAGCAAGGTTGATCGTCGCACGGGGCGATGCGCCGTAACTGATCAGCTGCGCAATTCCCGGAATTCCGTACTCTTTAGGATTCCGTGTTGCAAAGACGATCTCAAGAATGTACCGTTCGATCTTCTCGTCCATATAAATTTCCCCCATGACCGCACGCGCTTTGATGATCTCTTTCGTCGTCACCACCGGCTTTACCTGCAGTTCGGTTCCGGCCACATTTTGCCGCATGATCTGAAGCTCTTCGTCCTTCGTCGGATAGTCGATCTTGACCTTCAGCATGAATCGATCGACCTGCGCTTCGGGCAACGGATACGTTCCCTCCTGTTCGATCGGGTTTTGCGTTGCAAGTACGAGGAACGGTTCCTCCAATTTGAACGTTTCTTCTCCGATCGTCACCTGGCGTTCCTGCATCGCTTCAAGGAGCGCGCTCTGGACTTTTGCCGGCGACCGGTTGATTTCATCCGCCAGAATGAAATTAGCGAAGATCGGTCCTTTTTTCGTCTGGAACTTCGAATCTTTTTGATTGTAGATAAGCGTTCCAACCAAATCGGCAGGAAGCAGATCCGGCGTGAATTGTATGCGCTGGAACTTTGCCTGTATCGCCGCCGCCAGGGTTTTCACGGCCATAGTTTTTGCAAGACCGGGGACGCCTTCGAGAAGGATGTGTCCGTTCGAAAGCAATCCGATGAGCAACCGCTCCATCATATTTTTTTGTCCAACAATAACCTTTCCGACTTCCATCGTGAGGAGGTCGATGAAAGCGCTTTCGCGCTGGATCTTCTCGTTGATGGCCTTAATATCGTGCTGCATTCAGCCTCCGAACATGAATAAACTAGCGTAATTATATGGCAACAATGAAGTTAGACTGCTTCTAATTTAAAAATGTTCCGCATAAAACCAAATTCGCGAAAAGAATTTGGTTCCAACAAAAATAATTCGTAATTTTTCCATAGCCGTTACACAATTCCCCATCATTAAAAGGCGTAAGTATGACAAAGACGTTGATGGCATATGCCATGTTGTTACTTCTGTTCGCTGCAGGATGCGGAGAGAAAAAGGCCGATCCGGCAAAAATCGACGAAGCGGCGAAATTGATCGCCAATAAGGATTTTGAAAAAGGGATAGCGCTCATTGATGACCTCGGCAAAGCCAGTCCCAGCGACGAGGTTGTCAAGAAGGAACAGGTCGATGCTCATATGAAATATGCGAATTTTTTGATGTACGAATCGCTTCTTCCGCCGAAAGAAAAATACCCTTCGGCCTTGCGTCAATACAGGTTCGTGGCGACGATCGATCCGACCAATAGCGAAGCGAAGGAGAATATTAATTTGATTGAGGGGATTTACAGTCAAATGGGACGGCCGATTCCGGAATAAAACATTTGATTGTTCACGAAGCAATTTGTATCTTTTAAGAGACAAGCGGGCGCTTAGCGCGTCCTCCTGAAAACGGAGGACTTCGCTAAAAACCCTGTCTAAGTTTAAAGCGGGCGCTTAGCCAGTCCTCCTGAAAACGGAGGACTTCGCTAAAAACCCTGTCTAAGTTTAAAGCGGGCGCTTAGCCAGTCCTCCTGAAAACGGAGGACTTCGCTAAAAACCCTGTCTAAGTTTAAAGCGGGCGCTTAGCCAGTCCTCCTGAAAACGGAGGACTTCGCTAAAAACCCTGTCTAAGTTTAAAGCGGGCGCTTAGCCAGTCCTCCTGAAAACGGAGGACTTCGCTAAAAACCCTGTCTAAGTTTAAAGCGGGCGCTTAGCC